>Ga0105250_10000023_pt1 | contig 219389 bp, 176 predicted proteins | sample KBSS54metaG_FD_80425 | JGI IMG/M metagenome (GOLD analysis project Ga0105250, IMG submission 80425) | Switchgrass rhizosphere microbial communities from Kellogg Biological Station, Michigan, USA - KBS S5-4 metaG | ecosystem: Host-associated > Plants > Roots > Rhizosphere > Soil | place...
GCCCACTGATAGAGATCGATTTGCAGAATTGGTCGCTGAGAACGTTGAGCGGTTTCGTATGCGGGTGCACGCCTATTGCTGGATGTCCAATCACGTTCACCTGCTGATGCAGGTGGCGGACATCCCGCTGGGCCGGGTAATGATGCGAATTGCCGGAGGTTACGCGCGTGAAATGCAACGGATGCGATCGATCACGGGTCACTTCTTTGAGCGGCGTTACCGCGCCATCCTGGTGGACGCCGATAGCTACTTGCTCGAACTGATCCGCTACATTCACTTGAACCCGGTGCGGGCCGGCATGGTTCACGCACCGGAGGATTATCCGTGGAGCGGACATGGCGCCTATCTTGGCCAGAAGATCACACCATGGCTGACGACGGACTTCGCGCTGTCTTTGTTCGGTCGCGAGTATGCAGTAGCGCGCGAGGCCTATCGAAAATTTGTACTGGACGGTGTCGGCATGACCACAGATCAAGCGTTGATCAGCGGCCGCCCTGACGATAAACGGATCCTGGGCAACGATGATTTCCTGACGACGCTTCCGACCACGCACAGGCCGCGCCGAGCCATGTCGTTGCAGAGATTGATTGATACAATCTGCTGTGCTCATGCCACCGATCCGGCAACGCTGTCTATACCGGGACGACAGCGCCAATCGGCCAAGCTCCGTGCGGTCATCTTGCATCATGCTCTCCATTTACGTATCGCCACCTTGAGTGATATTGCCCGTCACTTCAATCGTAGCGCCTTCACAATATCCGAGACACTCGATCTGTATCGCCGCACTGAGCCCGCGCTGTTTGAGAACCCTGTCGATTTCCAATCCTATAACCGAAATACCGAAACCCGGCACCGTTGCCGCACAGGCAGCTTGGTGGCGAGGATGGGCCGTTTACAAGTTAGGCAAGAAGCGAGACTTGACCCCATTGCCCAGGGCTACTTTGCACGAGCATCAGCTTGCTCCATAAAGTAAGTCAAGTCACGAAGGCGGATAAGGCCCTGCGATACTCGGCACATTTGTTCGCCAGTGGGTTCGTAAGTGTGCTTTGGCGGATCAAAAATCAAGAACGCCATCTTGCATTCTGTGTCCCGGAAAGACCTCCATGACTTGAATGCCAGCTCCGGGTGCGGTTCTGCTAACCGTTCTTTTTCCCCACGTTCCTGCACTATCTGTGGCCATGCTCGCTTTGCCACTTTCGCTGCACGTTTATAAAGCGCTGCAATTTCTTCCTCTAAATCCGTAGAGACAGCCACGTAGCAAGAGGCACTGAAGTCCGACAACTCACATGGCTCGCCTAAGCTTTTCCACTTCTTCATGCACACTCGCATTACCTGATCTTCAGAATGCTTGCATTCATATTCATGTCGCGCAATGAATCTAACAACTAACTCATGCATCGGCGGTTCTTGTTCACCACCGACACCACCATCCGCCGCCAACGCCGATCCCATACTTGCGCCTAGCGACACCAAACACCCAAACACTTTAGATGTAATGCGCATGATCTAATTCCGACTGCTCCACTGACGGTATAGCTTGGCGTAACCACTCAAATAAAGATCATACTTGTTTTGTGTATAGTTCGAGCCGTTGTATAGCTTGGATACTTGTTGCCAATTGCGTTGACTTGCTGCACTGATGATCGGCGCCGCCGTGCTGTCCTTGCCTACAAAGTACTTTCCCAACACTTCAAATTGCTTGGACACATCGGCTGACTTTAAATCAGACAGTGCCAATCCACTATTCGACAGTGCTCCACCCTTGGCCAGTTCCCATGCGCCAATCTGGAAGGTTCCTCTGCTGTAGGCGTAGTCCTTGATTTGATCATTGGTAAGATTCTTTAGGAAGCCGTTTCCATTCTTGTTTGCGAGCAAGAGAACGGTGCCAGGTTTCGGTATTTCGGTATTCTGAGCGCCATTACCCGAAACGGCACATCCTCGACAGTCAACTCTCATACATGATGTTCCTTCGCGTAACGGTAAGCGGATACAAGGATCTCACACGAACCTCGTCTGCATGTGCGCGGTGTGTTCATCATGTCACATTGTGTAGCAATCATCTGTCAGGACATCTTTCCTGATCAGTTGCAGGAGCAGCCACTACCAATAAATGGAGCCGGGATTAAATCAATCGCGGCCAGAGACCGCTCGTACATTCCGTTCCCTCATAGGGGGCTCAATCCCCATCGCGTCTGCAGCTTGGAATTCTTTCAATAACTAACGCTCCCAGCGCCAACTACGCGAGGCACCCATGTCATTTCACACTGCGCTTCATCGCGTTGGCCCTTGTGTCACCGGCGCGCTTCTGTTGGCTGCATTCGTCAATGCCACAGCAAAAGATTTCAACGTCATGGAGGCCACTGTTGCCGACGTGCAGGCGGCTTACAAGGCGCACACCTTGACCGCGCATCAACTGGTACAGATGTATCTGGATCGCATCGCTGCTTACGATCAAAAAGGTCCGGCGATCGATTGCATTGTGACGGTCAATACCAAAGCATTGGAAGAAGCCGATAAGCTCGATGCCGAGTTTGCGAAGACCGGCAAGTTCGTTGGCCCGATGCATGGGGTGCCGATTCTGGTCAAAGATGAAATCGATACCGCCGGCATGCCCACCACGCTGGGCACCACCATCTTCAAAGATTATCGTCCACCGCTGGATGCCTTCGAGAACGGTGCCGGGTTTCGGTATTTCGGTATTCTGAGCGCCATTACCCGAAACTGCACATCCTCGACGGTCAACTCTCATACACGAGATCTCCTTCGCGTAACGGTAAGCGGATACAAGGATGTCACACGAACCTCGTCTGCATGAGCGCGGTGTGTTTCATCATGTCACATTGCTTGGCAATCATCCTTCAGGACATCTTTCCTGATCAATTGCAATTGTAGGAGCGGCCCGCGGCCGCGAATTAATTAATAACCGCGGCCATGGGCCGCTCCTACATTCCGTTCCCTCATAGGGGGCTCAATCTCCATCGCGTCTGCAGCTTGGAATTCTTTCAATAACTAACGCTCCCAGCGCCAACTACGCGAGGCACCCATGTCATTTCACACTGCGCTTCGTCGCGTTGGCCACTGTGTCACGGGCGCGCTTCTGTTGGCCGCATTCGCCAATACCAACGCAAAAGACTTCAACGTCATGGAGGCCACCGTTGCCGACGTGCAGGCGGCTTACAAGGCGCACACCTTGACCGCGCATCAACTGGTACAGATGTATCTGGATCGCATTGCTGCTTACGATCAAAAAGGTCCGGCGATCGATTGCATTGTGACGGTCAATGCCAAAGCATTGGAAGAAGCCGACAAGCTCGATGCCGAGTTTGCGAAGACCGGCAAGTTTGTTGGCCCGATGCATGGGGTGCCGATTCTGGTCAAAGATGAAATCGATACCGCCGGCATGCCCACCACGCTGGGCACCACCATCTTCAAAGATTATCGTCCACCGCTGGATGCCTTCGTCGTTGCCAAGCTGAAATCCGAAGGCGCGATTGTGCTGGCGAAGACCACGCTCAGCGAATTTGCCGGCGGCGACACTTACAGCGCGCTCACGGGTTACTCACGTAATCCTTATGCGTTAGATAGAACAGTGGGCGGCTCATCGGGTGGCTCCGGTGGCGCATTGGCAGCAAACTTCGGTTTGTTGGCGCTGGGCGAAGAAACCGCTTCATCGTTAAAGCGACCTGCTGCATGGGGATCGTTAGCAGGCATTCGTGTCACGCCGGGTTTGATCAGTCGCACAGGCATGTGGGATGGCGCGCCGGTGCCCACCGCGCAAATGGGACCGATGGCGCGCACCGTCACCGACATGGTGAAGTTGCTCGATGGCATGGTGGGCTACGATCCCGAAGATCCCATCACCGCGATGGGCATCATGCACACACCCAAAACGTATACGAGCTATCTAGACAAGAACGCATTGAAAGGCGCGCGTATTGGCGTCATTCGCGAACCGTTAGGTGGCAACTCTCAACCTGACTCCGAAGACTTCAAGAAAGTCGATGCGCTGTTTCAAAAGGCATTGGCCGACATGCAGGCACAAGGTGCAGCGCTCGTGGATATAACGATTCCGGATCTCGCCAAGCTCTCCGCAAAGCGTGCCACCGATCCGGCGATGAGCGAAGCCGCATTGAAGGTGTATTTATCGCGCAATCCCGATTCGAAATTTCATTCGCAAGCCGATATCGATAACGACCCAGAGATGGCCAACAGCTTCAAAGCCAAGACCAATCAATACCGTCGCAACAGCGGCAACAAGCCCACCGTTGCGGAGATACTTGAATCCAAACAAGCTCGCGAGCAGTTGCTGTTCAATATGGCCAAGGTGATGGCCGACAACAAAGTCGAAGCGCTTGCGTATAAGGCCGTCGAGCATCAACCATCGTTGATTGCCGAAGCCACCACGCCTCCTTATAAAAGCATGGGCGGTGTGGTATCGCTGAACACTTTCCTGATATACACACCCACCATCACCGTACCGATGGGCTTCAGCAACGACGGCATTCCTGCCGGTCTTGCATTCCTAGGGTTACCTTACAGTGAGCCGACGTTGATCAAACTTGCGTATGCATATGAGCAAGCGACGCATCATCGCAAGCCACCAGCGAGCACGCCGGCGTTGGGGATGAACAAGTAGCGTTGCGTCTCTTATGTAGGTCGGGTTTCAACCCGACATTCCAAATAAGAGTCGGGTATAAAACCCGACCTACGAAGAACAGTTCAACCCGTCGCTTCGGAAGTGGACGAGATATCCGTCGCGCCCGTCGCTCTTAACAGAATGCGTAGCCGTTGGTGGTCGGAACTGTAGGGACGCAATGCTTTGCGCCCGGCGCGTGATCAATCGTCAGCAGAAATCCAATAGCTAACGACAAGACCCTTGTCATCGCTGACATCGGTGAGCCGCTGATGGCCGATCTTTTTATTCTCCACACGACATCCCTGCTCGATATGCGCTTTCAACTTCGCATCGAGCGCCTCCCGAGCTGCGTCTTCATTTGGGTGAGAGTGGCGAGCCACATCACTCTGTCCACGATGACGTGCATAAATGCAAAAACTCATGATTCAAATTCCTTGTAGAAAAGCGGCATCGACTTAACTCGTCATCACTACTCACGTGGTCATGTTGGATTGACGTGATTACATTGTGTTGAACGCATGGTGATCAGTCAAATCACTGGCGGGACCCGGGACACCAACCGTATTGGCATCAGCACGGAAGCCGTTCCCACCCCGAGGGAACAGTGCTGCACCGAGCGCAGCAAAGGGAACCAGCGTGACTGTCGGTAGTCAGATGAGAACAATCTTGCCGCCGGGCCTGTGAGAAACTTCCGAATGCACTAAACGAAAGATCTCTACGACAACCTGGCGCTGGAAGCGATGGCGATCAGCCTATGGGGATACACAATCATGCAATTGCGAACACTTGCGATAACACTGGCATTTGGCATTCTCGGCCTCGCGGGATGCGGCGGCGATAATTCCGATCCACCGCGGCGCGTCACCACCGACATTCTCAGCGACTCGCGGTTTGATGGCGATATCGAACAAGTGTCGGCGAACTCCTATGTCGTCACTCAGGGCATGGATTCCAATGTACAAAGTGTATTTGCGGGTATCGATCCGGTCAGTGGCACTGAATTCAGGGCGTTTCTCGATTTTCCACTGAGCGGCTCGGGCGGCGTGCCTCTCAATGCCTTTATCGAGTCGGCTACGCTGGAGATCTATATCGATAGCCTGCACCCTACTTCTGGTGTGTTACCCATTCGCGTTGATCTGGTCGCGTTTCAACCGCCGACATTGATAGAAACCGATTACGATCGTACCCAGCAGCCGGCACTTGCATCCGTTGTTGTCTCGCCGGATATCTCCAGCACCGATGTGGGTGAGTTTGTGCCGATCAACGTAACGGCGCTCATGCGTGAAGCGCAGCGTCGGGGACTTGTTGATTTCCAAGTGCGCATCATGGAGGACTTGGGTCCGGCGATTCCGGTATTGATGGTGATTGATGACACGATCGGCGCTAATCGCGCGACGTATGCTCCGCTGCTGACGGTTACTTATTCTGATTAGTTGGTATGGTTGCCATGTGCAGAAACATCAAAACCCTCTTCAACTTCGAACCACCTGCAACGGAACAGGAAATCCGCGACGCAGCGCTGCAGTTCGTGCGCAAGCTCAGTGGTTTTACGATTCCATCGAAAGCGAATGAAGCGGTATTTCAACAGGCAGTGAATGACATTGCGGCAACAGCGAGCACCTTGATTCAATCGCTGACCACCAGCGCTGAGCCGCGCGATCGGCAAGTTGAGGCGGAGAAGGCGAAGGTCAGATCAGCGGCGAGGTTTGGTACGCCGTAGTAGGTATGCGTCGTTGTAGACACCCTTGGATTTCTTCGTAGGTCGGGTTTTATACCCGACTTTTTCGGAGTGTCGGGTATAAAACCCGACCTACAATAACGGGAGTATTCCAGTATTTTCATTTCGACCGAAGGGAGAAATCTGGATTTATTCCTTCGGTCGATATAGCAACTTCTCTCCCCCCGCTGCAAACAAGAATTTTCGTCGCAGTGCGAGATTCACTGGCTCGGAATAGTAGCGGAACACCAGATAACCCAGTGCGATGCTGAGCAGCAGCATGGTGGTGTACCACATGAAAATGCTCGCCGTAGTCTGCTGCGAACCCTTAATGACATTCATCAAACCAAGAATGATGAACATATGCGTAAGGTACATCTCGTAACTGCAACGACCGATCATCCTCAGCATGCTTGTACCTCGATTCGGCAATACGTCGGACACGCCCTTGCCGAGTGCAATCAGCATCAGCGCCACACCCACTTCCAGCAAGGTGAGATCCAGCCCCATCGCATGAAGAACGGCTAACGGACCTTGTTGGCGAAATATCATGCTAACGATATAGATGGCAGCTCCCATAACCAACGCTGCTTTAAGCAGCCCTTGACCAATTTTTATTCTCGCCACGAACGCCGCGATGCAGCCAAATGCAATGCCATCGACGCAGGCGAAGTAAGCATATTCATTCCACGGTTCTTGATCGGCTATCGCGACCCGGTAGAACGGCGCGAAACCAATCAAACCGATCAACAACACGGTCAGTGCGCGTTCACTGCGCAGGCTAAAGCACACCAGCGGAAACACAATATAAAACGCTTCTTCAACCGATAACGACCACAATACATCCCACGAGCCCGGCAGATAACCGTGCAGGCCTTCGAGCCAGTTGACGTGAAAAGTCAGCGCTGCCAGCAACGCGCGCGCAAGCGTGGCGCGCTCCGGCTTGATAACGAACCCCGTCACACCGCTGATGTGCAGCACACTCAAGATGAGCAGCAGCAACAACAGACACGGTGCGATTCGGGCGATACGCTGCAAGTAAAACTGCTTGATCTGTGGCTGTGCCAGTGAACCCCATCGCGTCAGCGACAAACGCGTGATTAAAAATCCGGAAATGACGAAGAAGGCAATCACGCCATAGTAACCCGACCAAAACAGCACGCGCATGATCGGCTCGGGAAACAGGTTGGCCACATCGAAGTTATTCAACTTGAAGCGCAGATGGATATGGTGCAGCACCACCAGCAGGATCGAGAGGCCACGCAATACGTCAATGCCGTCGAGCCTGGTGTGCTGTGTGTTGACTGATTGTCGTGCGATGCCATCCAACTCAACTTGCCCTCATCAACTGGAATCGGTCATGCGATCCGTTCATCTATACCACGTGTGTGGGCTGTAAATCGCAGGCAAGACCGGCACTGCCGTGTTCGAGTTGCACGGTCGCATGATGAATGCCGAAGCGCTCTTTGAATGTCGTCGTCAATGAGTGCAAGAAATGATCGTCATCCGGCATCTCCTGCATGATCAGATGCACCGTGAGTGCCACTTCGGTGGTGCTCATGGCCCAGATGTGCAGATCGTGCACTTCTTTGACGTGTGGCTGCGTACCGAGAAAGTCCTCGACCACATGGGGATCGATATTGGCAGGCACCGCGTCCATCGATAGATTCAAAGATTGACTGAGTAAACTCCACGTACCGATGGTAATCACAACAGCGACTACGAAGCTTACCGCCGGGTCCAACCACAACCAGCCGGTTTGACGAATGATCAAGCCGGCAATCACCACACCGAGCGACACCGCTGCATCCGCGGCAAGATGCAGGTAAGCGCCGCGAAAATTGATGTCATCGCCACCCCGCATGAACAGCAGCGCCGAGCCCGCATTGATCACCACGCCCAATGCAGCCACCCAGATGATGGTGGTGCCGATCACGGGCTCTGGATGCATGATGCGCTGAATCGACTCCCAACCAATGACACCCACCGCCATCAGCAATACCACTGCATTGACCAGCGCGGCGAGAATCGATGCGCGTCGCCAACCATAAGTACGCCGTTTGGTCGGCAGCGTGACGGCCAGACGACTCGCTCCCCACGCCAGCAACAATCCAAACACATCGCTCAAGTTGTGCCCAGCATCGGACAGCAATGCCAGGCTGTTTGATGCAAGACCATAGATCACTTCGGCAATCACGAAAGCCAGATTCAATGCCACGCCGACAGCAAATGCCTTGGAATAATTTGCTGGGCCATGCGCATGTGCATGGCCTGCGTGGCTGTGACTATGACCACTGCCATGACCATTACGATGATGATCGTGATGATCATGTTCATGCGCGTGATGGTGATCTGACATACTCATCTCTCAGCAAAAAAGCGTTTCGAAAACGTCTGATACAACGCCGGCAATACAATCAAGGTCAACAAGGTGGAAGAAAACAAGCCGCCCACGACCACCGTCGCCAGCGGTCGCTGAATTTCGGAACCGATACCATGCGACAGTAACATGGGCATCAAACCGAATGCTGCAATACAGGCGGTCATCAGCACCGGACGCAGGCGGGAACACGCACCTTCGAACACCGCCCGGTTCACTTCGCCATGCTGCTTGATGCGTTGATTGATCGCCGCGATCAGTACCACTCCGTTGAGCACCGCCACGCCGAACAGAGCAATAAATCCAATCGAGCCCGGCACGGATAGATACTGACCCGAGACGCACAACGCGACAATACCGCCGATCAGCGATAACGGCACATTCACCATGATTAATGTCGCCTGCCCCACCGAACCGAAGGCGAAGTACAGCAGCAAAAAAATCATCGCCAGCGACAACGGCACCACAATCATCAAGCGTTGTTGTGCGCGTTGCTGATTTTCGAACTGGCCGCCGAACACCACCGAATAGCCGGGTGGCAGTTTTACTTCGCTGGCGATGCGTTGCTGCAGTTCGGCAACCACACCACCCATGTCGCGGCCGTCGACGTTGGCTTGAATGACCACACGTCGCTGCACATCTTCGCGCTGGATCTGCGGCGGGCCGCTTTCTATGCCGATAGCGGCCACCTCACCGAGTCTCACCTGGCTGCCGTTGCTGCCGCGCAGAATCAAGGCATTGATGACTTCAAGATTGTTGCGATGGACAGCGGCCAGGCGAACATAAATGTTGTACCGCTCGTTGCCTTGAATCACTTGTCCGGCTTGTTTGCCGCCAATCGCGTCGGACACCATTTCCATCACTTGCGCGATGGAAATGCCATAGCGCGCCAAACGATCGCGATCAGGACGTACCACCAACTGCGCCTGTCCGGCAATCTGTTCGAGTGCGACATCACGCGTGCCATCCACACGTTGCGCCAGCGCTGCAGTCTGCGCGCCCTTCTGCGCCAATACATTCAAGTCAGGGCCGAACAGCTTGATGGCCAGTTGGGCTTTCACACCCGACAACAATTCGTCTACGCGCGTGGCAATTGGCTGGCCGAATGAAACGGCGATGCCGGGAAACGCTTCGAGTTTTTCTGCAATCAGTGCTTCCATCGCCGGACGATCCCTGGCGGACCGCCATGTATCGGCCGGTGTCACGCCGATGTACCACTCAAGATTGGAGATGTCTTCCGGATCGCCGCCGAGTTCGGGTCGACCGATGCGATTCAACGCGTAAGTCACTTCGGGAATTTCCATCATTTTCGCTTCAATCTTTTGCGATACCGTCAACGCCGTTTGCATGTTTACCGATGGCGCCAGCGTGACTCGCATACCCAGCGTGCCTTCTTCAAGTACCGGTACAAACTCGGTGCCCAGAAACGGCAGCAGAGATAACGCCAACACGAATAGTCCGACGGCCGAGGCGACTACTGGACCACGACGCGGCAAGGTTCTTTGCAACACATGCTGATAGGTGCGATCCAGCCAGCACGTCACCGCGTTGTCGCGATGCGCAAGTGGATTGCCGAATAGATACGTTGCCAACGCAGGAATCACGGTGAGCGCGACCAGCAACGAGGCAATCATCGCCAGCACGATGGAGATCGCCATGGGCGTGAACATCTTGCCTTCCACACCTTGCAGCGCGAACAGCGGTGTAAACACCACAATGATGATGAGCACCGCAAAGAATACCGGCCGACCGACTTCCTGTGCTGCAGTGACAATGCGATCACCGAGATCGCGCGACTCATGGCTTGCAGCACTCGTAGCTGAGTGCTGCAGATGTTTGAAGATGTTTTCCATCATCACCACTGAACCATCCACCATCATGCCGATGGCGATGGCCAAGCCACCCAGCGACATGAGGTTTGCCGACAAACCCCAATACGCCATTGCAGCCAGCGCAAGACCAATCGATAGAGGGATAGACAGCAGCACCAATAACGTGGCGCGTATGTTCATCAAGAACAACAGCAACACGACGATGATCAGCACAAAAGCTTCGAGCAATGCCTTGCTTACTGTCTTGACTGCCTTGCTCACCAGATCCGATTGATCGTAGAACGGTACGAGCTTGACCCCGGGCGGTAGGGCTTGCTGCACCAATGGCAGCCGTTGTTTGAGTGCATCGATGGTCGCTTTGGTGTTCGCACCCATGCGCTTGAGTACGATGCCGCTCACCACTTCGCCCAATGCCTTACTGGTCCCATCGGCATTGCGCACCGACATCGATACCGCGCCCTGGCGAATCTCGGGGCCATACGCAACGTGGGCAATGTCAGCAACTTTGACGGTGACGCCATCGGCATTTTTTACGGGAATATTGGCAAGGTCGCGCAATCCATCAGTACCGCTGCGCACCCAACCGACGCCGCGCAGCATCAATTGTTCGGCGCCGCGATCGACATACCAACCACCGGCGTTGCGATTGTTGTTCTCGATGGATTGAGTGAGATCATCGATGCTCAAACCTTGCGCCAGCAAGCGACTGGCATCGACATTGATCTGGTACTGACGCACATCACCGCCGAATGACAACACTTGTGTCACGCCAGACGAAGGCGCCAGCAACAACTTGACCACCCAATCGTTCAAGCTGCGCAAAGCCATGATGTCGTATTGCTGTGGATCATCGGCTTGCAAGGTGTATTGAAACACTTGTCCCAGACCCGAGGTATTTGGTCCCAACTCAGACGCGCCCACGCCTTCAGGAATTTGTTCGCGCGCCGCCTGCAAACGTTCGAACACAAGCTGGCGCGCGAAATACAGATCGGTGCCGTCTTTGAATACCACTGTCACCACCGATAGCCCGACCTTGGAGTTGGAGCGAACCTGTTCGACCATTGGCAATGCATACATCACCGACTCAACCGGATAGGTGATCAACTGTTCGACTTCTTCCGCAGCCAATCCCGGTGCTTGCGTATTCACTACCACTTGCACATTGGTCACGTCTGGAAATGCATCGAGATTTAACCTCGGTATCAACATCGCGCACACCGCCAGTACGACGACCAGCGTCAACACAACCAGCAGACGATTGCGCGCCGCGCCGCTAATGAGGGAGTTCAACATGGCAATTACTCCTGTTCCGCAAAGCTGGCTTTCATCAGCTCGGCATTCAGAAAGAATGCGCCCTGTGTAACCAGCTTCGCACCTGCGGCAACGCCTTCCACCTGCTTGCTGTCACCGAGATCTGCAACGATGCGTACTCTGACGCGTCGATAGTGCTGGGCGCTTTCCTGTACGAACACGGCCCATTGTTTATCGGTGCCCTCGTAAATTGCATCGTTGGCAACGACTAACGCCTCATCCAGTTGCCCTACTTCAATTCGACAATCAACAAACTCGCCGGCATGCAAGAGATCGCCGCTGGCATCGATCTGAATGCGAACTGGGATGGTTCGCGTTGCTTCATCGATGAGATGGTGCTTCTGCACCACTGTGCCGTTCAACCACTGATCGCCGACTTTGATGTGTGCCTTGCCGTCTTCAACGACTCGCTCTGCATCGACTGGTGAGACGTTGGCTTCCACCCACACGGCGGATTCATCGGCGATGTAGAACAGCTCACGACCTGCATCGATACGCTCGCCCTCAGTAAAACGATCGCGCAGGATGGTGCCTGCCTTCGGTGCAATCAAGGTAAATTCGCCAAGCGGCGTGCGCGCAGATGCATTTGCTTCGGCATTGCTCACGCCGTAAGCAACCAACTTCGCACGCGCTTGTTCTGCTGCAACGCGCGCTTCGGTGTACCGGCGAGCACCGACCACGGCTTCGGTGAGTTCCTGCACTCGCGACCATTCAGTGGCTTTAAGTTGTGCTTCACCTTGGACTTCAGCCACTTCAACGCTGGTTAATGTCACCAGCGGCTGATCCTGCTTGACGTGATCACCCAGCTTGGCGTGACGTCTGACAACTTGTGCCGCAATACGCGTAGTAACCAGTGCTGCACGATATTCATTCGACTTCACTTCGCCGGGTGCAGTGAGCCACTTGGGGGAAGCCACCGCCTGCAGCGGCGTTACTACGATGCCAGCCAGCTTCGCGGCTGCGTCATCGAGCACCAGCACATCGGCATCAGCCGCTTCCTCCTGCTTACCAACGACTTCAGGCTGTTTGCCGCACCCAGTCAACATGGCCAGCAGGCAAAGTACCGTTGAAAAGAATGTCGTGCTTTGCGTATTCATCATCGTTACTCCGATACCGATGCCGGGCTTGATTGCATTAACCAGCTTTGCGACTGACCTGAGGCGCTGAGCCATTCGAACCAGGCTTGCCACGCTTGCAGGCGCAGCTCCTCGCCCGCTGCGCGGCCATCGAGCAGTTGTTTGAGTTGCAGCACGTACTCTGCCGTGGTGATTTCGCGCACACGCCAGACGCGGTCAAGCAACTCAACGTCGGTGTCGATACGAGCGGTTGATAACGCATGCCAGCGCTGCCACGCCGCATAAGCGCGCGCGTACTGCGATGAAGTGGCGCTCATCTGCTGCAACGCCAACCGATACGCCGCTTCTGCATCGATACGCGCACTCGATGCTTCGGCGCTGGCGGCCTGCGTATCGGCGCGATAGGTATTTCGTATCAACAAGGGAATGGATATCTGAATGCCTGCAAGCAGCTCGCGATTGCCGCCGTCGCGGTCTTGTTCACGGCCGGCACGCAGGCTAACGGTGGGATCGGGTCGTGCCTGACTACGTGCAACTTGAATTTCCGCCACCGCTGCGTCGCGTTTAGCCAGCGCCGCTCGCACCGCAGGCAATGTTTCTGCAAGCCTTTCGTAATTGGATGGATTGCCATCATGCTGTGACGCTGCATCGGGCAGCGCATTAGGCAGCGCCGGCGCCTGCAATGCAGGATTGCGTGTTGCTGCATCCAGTATTTGTTGCGCCTTCAATAAATCGAGTTCAGCGCGGCCATTCAGTGCAATCGACTCGGCATGTGCGAGCAACGCCAGATCGCGATCCAGCTCGCCGATATCGCCGGCGCGAAATTGCTGTTCGGCAACATCAGCAAAACTTTGCAGCAAGGTTGTGCGTTGCTCGGCGAGCGATGCAGTAATACGTCGTGCCTGCAGCGCCGCCACGGCTTGCAGGATATCAGTGGCGATACGTTGTCTTAGTGCCTCGCGCTCAGCGATCGCCTGATTCAACAGTATTTCACCACTGGCCGTACGCGCGCTGCGCTTTCCCGACAAATCCAGCGTTTGCGAAACACCCACTGCATACGCTTCAGTCTGTCCACGCTGGCCTTCAGCATCGATCTCAGGGTTGTACAGAGGCCGCGACAACGATACTGCTTTTGCACGTGCGGCCTCTACAGTGGCATCGGCCGCTTGCAGCTCAGGATGCGTTTGTAACGCGAGATCGAGGTAAGACTTAAGCGCCGCCGGCTCCGCTTGCCCACTGGTAGCAATAACCAGCAGCAACCACGCGATCAGGGCGCGGCCCTGACGCATTCGTATAAAGCACATGAACAATCTCCACGCTCAAACCGCGAACCGAAGTTCGCAAGAAGTTAGATTTGTGTAGCGGAGATCACGCCTGGGGCGGCGGTGTGGGTGGGGGTGTGGCCAGTAAACCAGCGGGCTCTGACAGCCACGTCTTGATGCCCGCTGCTGCCTGCGGAACATACTTCTTCATATCGACATGAATCGCCTGTTGCTGCGCGAGTAAATGTCCGCACAGGTGACAGGATTTTTCTACCTCGCTGGATTGGTCATGATCAGGAAGATGCTTAGCGACCACAGCCGATTCATCGGATGCTTGCGCCTCAACGTGGTACGCAAACGCCATGCCGCTCCACGCCATAAGGATGGCGAGCAGTAGCGCAATGGTACGATGAATGGATGACATGGCCGTCGCGAGGTTAGCAACTTGTCGCTGCCATGGGAAGGCCACGCGGTATGACACGCTAACAGCAACTATATGATCTCGCGAATCGATACAAAACGAGGCCGTTCGACCACGGCCTCGGTGATGCATTGATCACGTCACATCGATCATCAGATCGTTACGGTTCGCCCTGCACTGGACCGAAAGCCGGTGGCGCCTTGCGATGATGCGTGGCTACCTCATACGCCGATGCTATCTTCAACAATGTCGATTCCTGACCGGGCTCGGCCCAGAACGCGATGTTGAAGGGTAGCGGACTGGCGAGCTTGGTCGGTTTGGTTGCCGCTACGGTGTCGTACTTGGTGCCATCCTTGCTGAGTGCATAGGTGGGCTCGTACACCGTGTCGATGAACCCTGCAGGCACGAACACTTCAGGCAGACCCAAGCGTGCGCCGTAGCCGAAGCCAGAACGCAGCTCACGATTAGGCTCGGCCGCAAAGCCCAGCTTCGCAGGCGGCGTTGACAGTGGCGGATTGACGAAGGCGTCGAGTTTGTTTTGTTCCAGCACTTTGATGATGGCCATGCGCATGGCATCACGTCGTTTCATCGTGAATGTCGTGTCATAGGTACGAATGTCGATGGCCTTGTTGCCCCAGTTGGTCGCTGCAGCAAGCTTGGCATTGTTGTAGTACTTGGCATTGGCATTCAACGTTGCCCAGTCATAAATGCGCTTGTCGCCACGCGCATTCAGATACTGCGCAAAGTTAAAGCTGAATTCATAGCCGGACACCGAATCATCGCCTGCAGGTGGATTGCCGAAGATGCGGCGGAAATTCAAGTTCGCCGGCCAAGGTGCCTTGTGGTTGTAAGCCTTCACCAGGTAGTCGCGGCTGGTCACGTCATAACCAGGCACCGTGAACTCCGGCTTGCCATCTTTTTTCCACGACAACACTTCAGGCATGTGGAAAGGAATCACTTCCGCCATGGCTTCCTGAAAGCCAAATGTCATGTTTGGAATGGTGGGATCGTCGGGATATTGCGGATCCACCGTTTCAACCAGCTCCGCGCCAAGATCCTTCAACACCTTCAACTCTTTGTTGATGCCATCGATGATGGGACCATCGCTGGCGGTGTGCTTGACCATCAACTCACGCACTACGCCGATGCGCATACCAGCCAAGGGTTTGCTCTTGCCGGCAGGCGTCAATGCATCCACATAGGGTTTGGTCGATGCAATCACGCGCGGCAATGCAGTGTAGGGATCGCGTGCATCGAAATACTTGCCGGTGTCTTTATCGCGGAATGCATCGAGCACCATCGCTGCATCTTTAATCGATTTGCATTGAATGCCTGGACGATCTTGATAAGGATTGGCGCCGATCGCACCGCCGAACGAGATCATGCCCTTGGTCGGCACCACCAACGCCACGCCATTGAGCGTGCCGGGGCTGCGACATGAACCGCCGGTGGTTTCGCAGATCGAACACACCACCAAGTTGGAGGCAACACCACTACCCGAACCACCGCTGGAACCGCCGGTTTCGCGTTCGGTGTCGTAAGGATTGCAAGTGGTACCGCCCCACGCCTCACGCGCACCACCGGTGCCGAATGAGGGATGCGTGACTTTGACATCGCCGCCGGGATCGCCGCTGCCGCCGTTGTATTCGGAGTTGAGTGCGTGTGCATAGATGATCGCGCCGGCACTACGCACGCGCTTGATCAAGGTCGAATCTTCGGGCGCGAAGTCGGTTGCATACTTCACATCGCCGCCGCCGGTCGAGCGCATGTCCTTGGCATCGTAAATCGCTTTGAATGACATGGGCGCGCAATACAACGGCATGGCCTTGGTATCGGGATTCTTGCCGTACTTCTTATCCAACTCTGCGGCGTATTCGATCGCATCCGGATACTGACGGAATTTTTCGCACTCGGGCGGCGCATCTTTAGGTAATGGCGTGCCGGGAGCCGCATCGAACTTGCCTTTGCACGTGACCGAGCGTTCACCGCGAATGTTAATGGTGTCCAATGCGTTCACTTGCTTGGCATTCGGAATGCCCACCACCATGCCGTATTGCTGTTGGACTGTGGGATCGGAAGCCGTGGGCTCCATGCGGCCGAAGTCGGGCTTATCGCCTTTGTACTTGTCGAAGTCGGGCACCACTTTGCTGATGGCTACCGTCTCGGTAGGAAATTTCACTGCAGTGCCTGCATGCACGATGCCGCTGGCAGGTGATGTCATTGCACCATCGGCTGTCACCAGCTTGGTGCAAACGCCGTTATATGCTTTGGCGCGAGCCACATAAGCTTCGACGACTTGCTTGCAAGTGACTTGACCGGAACGAATGCCGGCCTGAATTTGATCGATGCTGGTTTCTGCCAGATGAAACGGCTCTGCAGCCAGTGCGTTCAACGCACACAGCACACCGGCCGACAGGATGAAACCCTGAACCTTCTTGAATATAGGCATTTGCGTCTCCTGATCCCCACGAGCGATAGATAACGATGCGGCTTGGATGCCGGCATACATAAGGCAGACGCGGGTTAGAGAGGTGTCCCTACCGTCAATGTAGGTCGGTTTTAGCCGTCTTCGACGCTACCCGGAATCTTTGGAATGTCGGGTTAAAACCTCATGGCACTTCCGCGCTCGAAGCGGGTACCCGCAGTTGATGGTCGAGCCTGAGGTCGGGAAAGTTTTTCAGGATCGCCGTGAATACTTCCATGTAGGCTCCGCGCAAACCTCCTGTTTGCGACGGTCCTGAAAAACTTTCCCGACCTCAAGCTCTCTCGTGCCGCTCGATAAGCTGCGTTTTCCGACGCGCATTTATCGAGCGTCGCCACAGCAATCGGTTGCAAAGCCGCTGTCTGGTCCTCCTTTCCAGGGTCGTCGCAAACAAGGATGTTTGCGCGAAGCCTCCAAGGAGGGATTTACGGCGACCCTGGAAAGGAGGACCAGACAGCGGCGTAAGTAGTTAATCGAGCGCCACGACTGCGCTTAACAAAGTGCCATTGGGTTCTAACCCGACATCCGACATCGCTGTCGGGTAGCGCTGAAGATTGCTAACCCGACTTTCGCGAAGACGTAATCACCGCTTCGGCAAGGTCGACTTGCGAATCTTCGCCACCATCGTGAACCCGGGATCAACCACATTAGAGACTTCGTATTCGGTGGCCTGCCCCATGAAGGTCTGCGCTCCTCTTTCGGTGAAGCCATATTCGGTCATCAACCACTGCTGCAGTTCGGCGGTTGCAAGCTGAAAGGCTTCAAGCAAAGCGCGTGAGCTGCCCAGCACCATGATGTGTGTGCTGTTCTCCAGACGCGGCCAGGCAATCGTGCTGTTCTTCACCAACTGCACACTGAACTCGACATCCATCGATGTCTCCATGGCACTGCCCACCACTTCGCCTTCGCCTTGACGTGCATGGCCATCACCAATGAACAACAACGCGCCGGGTTCAAACACCGGCAGCATCAATTTCACACCTGAATTCATGCCGGCGTAGTCCATGTTGCCGCCGAAGTTGCCGGGATAGCTGGTTGCAATGGCTTGCTTGCGCTCAGGCGCTACGCCAACACAACCGAGCATGGGTCGAAGCGGCAACTCAATACCGCCGGGTTGAATATCGCTGGCGTCGAGACGCGCGACGCCTTTAGCTTTATCGATGGTCCAGCTCACGCGCTTGGCTTCGCGATCGGTTCGTGCAGCGATAGCTTGCGGCGTCGTGGCGTACGGCGCGAGCAAGCTGGCGGAGAAGGCCGAGTTGCGATTGGTTTCGATCTTTTCGATGTTCACTACCAGCATGTCGCCGGGTTGTGCGCCTTCGATGTAGAAAGGACCGGTTTCGGGATTACCTTTATACGGTGTTGCAGCGCCATTCCAATCCATGCCGCCGGCATCGATGGTTTTGGTGATCACTTTATCGCCGGGCTTGATACGCAACGCGACGGGATGCGCGCCGGAGAACGTGGTGTAGAAATCCTTCGGGATGAATTTAAATGTCTCTGCGTGCAGCAACGATGAAGTCAATGCCACCGCGATAATCAAAACCGGCTTATAGATCTGCATATCATCTTGCTCCTACTTTGCATCGACATTTCGTAGCGGCGAGGCATACCTAGACAAGCTCAGTACAAGTGCCTCGCCCTTCTTCACAACGGAGGGCTACGCATGCGTAGCCCCTACGACAAGACAATCAACACAACGCGAACTAAGCAGAAGCGCTCGAAGGTGTGATAAATCACGCCTACTGCAGAATGGCACTAAGTTAAGCCTCGTCATCCCCGCGTAAGCGGGGATCCAGTTGTTTTTGAGTCGCTTTGCGACACGACTTTGACTGGATTCCCGCTTATGCGGGAATGACGGAATTGCAGTTTTATGCACTTAACTTAGTGCCGTTCACGCCTACGGGATACTCACGTTGATTGATCAATAACTAATGCTCTCGCCAGCCAACGCCGGCGTGGTTGCCGGCGCTTTGCGATGTTTGCCGACTGCTTCATAGCCGCTAGCCACTTTGATGAGCGTCGATTCGGTGAAAGGCTTGCCGATGAATTGCACCGCAAACGGTACGCCGTCCGATGCAAAGAAACCGCCGGGCACAATGATGGTTGGCAAACCCGTATATGAAGCGATGGCGTTGCGCGATTCATTGCGGCCACCGCCGCTGTTGGGTGGCAATCCCACATCGTCATCGACGGTGGTGCGATACGGCAGGATCACGGCATCGAGTTGATACTTGTCCATCACGCTGACAATCGCATCACGCATCACTTGTTGATGCTTCATGGCCGAGATCAACTCGGCGTTGTGATCCAGCGAGCCGAGCTTCGCTGCGTCAATGATGGCCGGCTTCACCAATGAACCGCCTTTGGCAATCATTTCATCAACGGTGCGAATCGGCGCCGTCGCCGGCAAGCGCGCCAGATACGCATTGATGGCATCGGCGCGTTCGTAGTTGGGTGCGTTGGCGAGCAATTGGCTTTCAGGCAGATCCAGTCCCGTCATTGCCGGATCGACTATCTGTGCACCGGCCTGCTTGAACTCGGCAATGGATTTTTCGAACAAGGCTGTGCCTTCTTCATGCAACGGTCCTTTGCGCACCATCTCGCGCAAGATGCCGATGCGCGCACCTTTCAATCCGTCTTTCGACACAAAGCTGGTATACGGTTGCGCAGGAATTTTGCCGATGCCTGCCTGTGTGGCGAGATCGGCGGCATCGTAGCCGGCGATCGCATCCAGCACCGCAGCGGCGTCATACACACTGCGCGTCATTGGTCCGCCATTTTCTTGCGACGGTGAACTCCACATCATACCGGTGCGTGATACCAGGCCATGCGTGGCCGAGATACCCACCAGATTTTGCAGCGTGCTGGGAATGACAATCGAGCCAGTGGTATCGCTGCCCAACCCTACAGTGCCGAACCAGGCAGCAATCGCCGCACCAGTACCGGAGCTGGAACCACCGGGAGATTTTTTCAAGTTATACGGATTGAGCACCTGACCTTGCAAAGTACTTGCGCCTTGCGATGCCACACCATACCAATCGGATTGATTGAGTTTGCCGAGCACAATCGCGCCGGCCTTGCGCAATCTATCGATCACGAATGAATCCTTATCCGGCTGCGATTTAGCCATGGGTTTGAAGCCGCCGCTGGTGGGCATGTCCTTGGTGTCGTACACATCTTTTGCCAACACCACGATGCCGTGAAGCGGCGAGCGTGGACCTTTGGCTTTGCGCTCGGCATCCAATGCCTTGGCTTCAGCCAGTGCATTCTTGTTGAGCGTGATCACCGTATTGAGCTTGGGACCTTTCTGGTCGTAAGCCTCGATGCGTTTCAAATACAACTGCACCAACTTTTCGGAGGTCAATGCGCCCTTGTCCATCGCAGCTTCGATGTCAGCGATGGTCGCGGTGGATAAATCCAAGTTCGCGGCGTGTACGGATGATAGGCAGGCACTGACGATGGCGAGCTTTACTGCGCTGCGTACGATTTTGTGTAGTGAGTTGTGCATGAGTTTTTTCTTTAACGATTCGCGTCAATTTTTAGGATGAAGAAGGGCGCAATGAATTGCGCCCCTACGATAGATCACCATTGTAGGGGCGCGATTCATCGCGCCCTCATAACTGCAACTGCGATATCAATTGGATTCATCGCGACTAATAACTAATCGTTTCCCCCGCCAACTTCGGCGTAGTCACCGGCAATACGCGCGCCTTGGTGGCTTGCTCAAAGTCATAGCCATAACCCAACAACTTCGGCTCACTGAAGGCGGGTCCGAAGAATGAAATCGTCACCGGCAAACCTTGCGGCGTCATGCCGGCCGGCACGATGAGATCGGGAAAACCTGTGCGATTGGCGATACTGCTCGGCGAACGCGCGTTTGGTTCTGCGGGCGCAGGAGCAATGGGTTGTGCCGGTTTCGGCATGGTGGGATACACCAGTGCATCCAACATATCGCGCTCCAGAATCGCCATCATCGATGCACGCAAGAACGCCAGGCCCTGAGTTTTTTGCACGACGTATAGCGGATCATTCAAATCGCCCTTGGCCGCTTGCGCTTGCTTCATCGCATTCAAGCGCCATGGGTTGTCGTAACCCGAACCAGGCGCTTCGGCTTTGGCGATAAGTTCTTCCAACGAATGCGGATAACCGGGTTTAAGTGTGGCGAGATACTTGCTGACTTGATACTTGAACTCGCGACCGCTGATCTCGGTCGTAATGGCATTCATGCCGCCGAGAAAAGTTTCCGGCAGTTTGATGGGATCGATGACTACTGCGCCTAATTGTTTGAGCGTGGCGATGGCTTGTTCCATCACGAAATCGGTCTCGGCGCTTTGACCAAAGAAATCACGCGCCACACCGATGCGCGCGCCTTTGAGTGAACCTGTCTTGAGATACTTGGTGTAATCGGTTTCGAATTTGCCCGCACTACCCTGCGTGGCTTCATCGTTGGGATCGACACCGGTCATCGCACTCAGCGCCACGGCCACGTCGTACACACTGCGCGCCATCGGCCCGCCCGTGTCGTAACTCAACGCCAGCGGCACGATGCCGTCGCGACTGACCAATCCCCAGGTCGGTTTCAAACCGGCAATGCCATTCACCGATGAGGGACCGCGAATGGAACCGCCGGTATCGGTGCCCAAACCAAATTGTGCGAAGCCCGCAGCAATCGCTGCACCCGTGCCGCCACTCGAACCCGCGGGACCTTTAGTGAGATCGTGCGGGTTATGCGTTTGCTTGCCCATGGAACTGAAACCATTGGGACCATTCGCCGTCGAGGCGAACTCGGAGAGATTCACCTTGGCAACAATGATCACGCCGGCTTCACGCAGCTTCTTCACCATGAAGGCGTCGGCAGGCGGTATCGACCCTTTGAGAATCGATGAACCTGCGGTGGTCGGCAAATCGAAGGTGTTGTAGTTGTCCTTTAAGACGATGGGAATGCCATACAACGCCGAGTGCGCTTTTGTTTTGCGCTCTTTATCCATCGTGCGTGCGATGTCCAGCGCTTTGGGGTTGAGCGTGATGACGGTGTTGAGCGCTGGACCTTTCTTGTCGTAAGCCTCGATGCGCTTCAGATACATCTGCACCAATTTTTCCGACGTCAGCGTGCCGGCATTGAATGCTGCATTGATGTCGGCGATGGTGGCCGATTCCAGATCGATGCTGGCGGCGTATGCAGTGGTGGTCGCGCAGGCCATGCCGGTCATCAATGCAGCAACGGCTAGCCGGTTCCATTTGCAGTAAGCGCGGGCGGTCATGTTGTCCCCACAGAAGTTTGAAAAACGTGTGATACGTATTAACAAGTCACTGGTGGGACGTGGCGCACGTCGTTCCCCCGATGTGCTTCGCTGCGCCTTGCCTTGCTAGCACGCATAATGTTGATGTCCATCTCTCTTGTAGGTCGGGTTTCAACCCGACAGCGATGTCGGATGTCGGGTTGAAACCCGACCTACAACAACGCTTCAACGCATTGGTCTTCGACTTCAGTACGTAATCGTGTCGCCCGGCAATACCGGCGTGTACTTCGGTGTCTTGATCGCCTTGGTGGCTTGCTCGAAGTCATAGCCATAACCCAGCAACTTCGGTTCGCTCCAGGCCACACCCAAAAATGAAATGGTCACCGGCAAGCCTTCCGGTGTCATGCCAGCGGGCACAATCAAATCGGGCCAGCCGGTTTGATTGGCGATGCTCGTAGCCGAATTACCACCGCCACCACTCTCACCTACTTTGATCACCGACGCAGGCGTGGGCACGGTGGGATAAACCAGCGCATCGAGGTGATCTTTCGCAAACACGCCTTCCATCGTGGCCTTTGCCAATGCCAGACCCTGGTTCTTTGCAGCGAGATAGATCGGATCGGTGATCGACGGCATGGTCTGATCGATCTTCTCCATGCTGTCGCGCTTCCACGGGCTTGCATAGTGCGTGGCAGGATCTTTGGCTTTCGCCACCAATTCACTCAGTGTGTGTGGAAAGCCAGGTTTCAAAGTTGCCAGATAATCGGCGATCTGCGCTTTGAATTCGGTTTGCATCACCAGCGTCGAAATATCGCCGCGTGCTTTCAAGTAGTAATCGGGAATCTTCACGGGATCGATGACGGTAGCGCCGAGTTCTTTCATCTTGGCGATGGCAGCTTCCATCACCGCATCGGTGCCGGCATCTTGTTTGAAGAAATCACGCGCCACGCCGATGCAGGCGCCTTTGAGCGAACCCCTCTGCAAATACTGTGTGTAATCTTTTTGGAAGTGACCGTCGCTCGCGGCTGTTGCAGCATCAGCGGCATCTACACCGGTCATCACACCCAGTGCGGCGGCAACGTCATACACACTGCGCGCCATGGGACCGCCGGTATCAAAACTCAACGCCAGCGGCACGATGCCATCTCGCGATAACAAGCCACGGGTGGGTTTCAAGCCGGCGATGCCATTCGCAGAAGAAGGATTACGAATCGAACCACCCGTGTCGGTGCCCATACCGAATTGAGCGAATGCAGCGGCGATACCTGCGCCGGTGCCACCGCTTGAGCCAGCAGGACCACGCGTTGGATCATGTGGATTGCGCGTCTGACCACCCATCGAACTGAAGCCATTCGGCGCGCCACCGCCGAGTGCAAATTCATGAAGATTGACCTTGGCGAGAATCACCACACCGGCTTCGCGCAGTTTGTTGACCACAAATGCATCGGTGTTAGGCACTGAACCCTGTAACGTTTGCGAGCCGGCTGTGGTTTGCAGATCGAACGTGTTGTAGTTGTCTTTGAGAATGACTGGAATGCCGTGCAAAGGTCCACGCACCTTGCCGGCCTTGCGTTCCTTGTCGAGTGCCTTCGCCGTCTCCAATGCCTTTGGATTGAGCAAAATCACTGCATTGATATTCGGGCCTTGCTTGTCGTAAGCCTTGATGCGTTTTAGATACTGGGTCACCAGTTTTTCGGAACTCAGCTTGCCGGATGCAAACGCCGCATCGATATCCTGAATGGTGGCGGTTTCGAGCGTGAGTGTTGCCGCTTGCGTTGCAACCGAACTCAGTAACGCCGCAACCGACAGCGCAAGCGCGAGGCGCAGGTAACGACGAGGTGGTTTGTTGACGATTACTGATGTCGGTTGCTGTCCAGTAATTGACACAGACGCACGTTGCATCGCTGCTCCTCAAACAAGTCATTTAATTATTAAGGAAAGTCTGAACAATTCCGTTCGTCCTGAGCAGCGCAGCGTGTCGAAGGATTCTTCAAAAAATTCAAAGAACGTTTCGACAGGCCTGTCCTGAATTCGCCGAAGGGCTCAACGCGAACGGGTGGCTAAATCAGACCTCCCTTAAAGCTCCTGTCTGTGACGAGCAATCATCAGCCAGCCCTACGTGTTTTGATCCGTCGCGATAGTTACGCTTCGGCCTGAAGAATCCTTCGACACGCTGCGCTGCTCAGGACGAACGGAATCAATGAGACCTTCCTCAAGTTGCCGTGCGTAAGTGTCATAGCGTTGCAATGAAAGGGGCGCAATCAATTGCGCCCTCCCATTACTCAAGCCCCACAACCTCTTTTGATCAGTCTCAATAAACGATCTTGTCGCTCGGCAATACCGGCGTGTACTTCGGTGTCTTGATTGCCTTGGTGGCTTGCTCGAAGTCATAACCATAACCCAGCAACTTCGGTTCGCTCCAGGCTTTGCCGAAGAACGAGATGGTCACCGGCAAGCCTTCCGGTGTCATGCCAGCCGGCACGATCAAATCGGGGAAGCCGGTTTCGTTGGCAATATTGGTGGGCGATTCACCACCAGCCAAAGCGGCATTACCGGGCGTGCGTGGTGTTTCGGCTTTGATCAACGTGGCAGGACGCGGCGAGGTCGGATACACAATCGCGTCGAGCTTGTACTTGTCAAACAGAGCCAACACACCCACCTTCACCGCCGGCAGCATGCTGTTCTTGATGGCGAGATACACCGGATCATTCAGATCGCGAGCAATAGATGCGGTGTACTTCAAGGCAAATGCCTTCTCGGGACTGCGGTAACCCGTCGCTGGATCATTGGCCTTCGCCACCAATTCATCGAAGCTCTTGGGAAAACCGGGCTTCAAGGTATGCAGATAATCGGTGATCTGCGCTTTGAATTCCGAACTCACTAGTTCGTTATAAATTGGTCCTTTGGCGGCAAGCACATAGCCTGGATATTTCACATCGACGACATCTGCGCCTAACTCTTTCATCTTAGCGATGGCAGCTTCCATGACTGCATCGGTGCCGGCATCCTTACCCATGAAGTCGCGACCCACGCCGATGCGTGCGCCTTTCAATGAACCCACTTTTAGATATTTGGTGTAATCGGTTTGAAAATTGCCGGCGCTCGCAGCAGTGGCTTCGTCGGCAGCATCGACGCCAGTCATGGCACCGAGCGCAACAGCCACATCGTAAACACTGCGCGCCATTGGACCGCCGGTATCAAAGCTCAGTGCCAGCGGTACGATGCCATCGCGACTCATCAAACCACGCGTGGGTTTCAAACCGGCAATGCCATTGAATGAACTCGGACCACGCACCGAACCGCCAGTGTCGGTGCCCAAACCAAACTGTGCGAAGCCTGCGGCAATCGCCGCGCCCGTGCCACCGCTGGAACCTGAAGGTCCACGCAACAAGTCATGCGGGTTATGCGTTTGCAAACCCATCGAGCTGAAACCATTCGGTACTGCGCCCTTCTTCAACACTTCGGGATCGAGCGCGCCACTGACACTACCACCGCTACCGGCGAACTCACTGAGATTTACTTTGGCGAGAATCACGGCACCGGCATCGCGTAATTTTTTCACCACGAACGCATCGTCGGGTGGAATCGAACCAGCCAGCATTTGCGAACCGGCTGTAGTGGGCAAATCGAAGGTATCGAAGTTATCTTTCAGCACCACCGGAATGCCATGCAATGGTCCACGTACCTTGCCCGCTTTGCGTTCTTTATCCAGCGCCTTGGCCACTTCCAGTGCTTTCGGGTTCAGCGTGATCACGGCATTGATCGCCGGACCTTTCTTGTCGTATGCATCGATACGCTTTAGATATAACTTCACCAGTTGTTCTGAAGTAACTTTGCCGCTAGCCATGGCGGCATCGAGTTGTTCGATGTTGGCCGTGGTGAGATCCAGCGTTGCTGCAGCGCTAATATGTACAAGCGACGCGCTGAGCAGGCATGAGGCAATCAAGTGTGGCAACAATTTGGTGGGCAGCTTCAAAGCAGTATGCAAAGACATGGAGTGTTTCCGTTCGGCTGGTTTATAAAGAGTAGTTAGAAAAGCTCTGATTAATTGAAATGCTACTAACTTAAGGAAGGCGTTCCGTTGTAGGTCGGGTTTCATACCCGACTCTTCTCGGATGTCGGGTTAAAACCCGACCTACAACGGAACGTCTCTCTTACGTCGGCTTATCAGACTTCCCTCAATAGTTAAATTTTTCACCCGGCAACGCAGGTGTGCTGGCCGGTTGCTTACGATTTTTGGAAACTTGTTCATAGGCATAAGCCAACTTGAACAAGATGGGTTCATTAAATGGCTTGCCAAGAAATTCAATCGCGATCGGTCCATTTTCTTTGGCCGTGTAGCCGGCCGGCACCAGCACCGCGGGCAGGCCAGTGATGGAGCTGAAGGGATTGTCTTGATCAATGCCTTTTTCCATATGCGGCGGCGGCGGCATGGATTTGAATGGATACACCAATGCATCCAATCGATACTTCTCCATCAGTTCGACGGCTGCAGCCTTCAACGTCTCTTGCGTATCACGACGAGCAAGAAAGTCCGGATGATGCTGCAGCGAATTAAATTCTTTATAGCCCTGCACGATACTGGGCTTGACCAACGAGCCACCCTTGGCAATCAAGTCATCCATATTCTTGATGGGTGCATTCGGACCGAGCCGGCGAAAGTACAAGTTGTAAGAAAATTGCGCTTCGTAGTAATTGGTGCGGGTATCTTCGAGCAAGGTAAACAGATCGATGCCGGTAGAAATCGGATCGACGATCACCGCGCCCGCCGCTTTCATCTGAGCGATGGCTTTCTCGATCAGAGCAATACCTTCCTGGTGGATATCACCCTTGCGGAATAAATCGCGGAACACACCAATGCGCGCGCCACGCAGACCATCCTTTGCCAGAAAGCTGGTATAGGAAGCTGTTGGTGTCTTGCCCAGCGATGCTGCGGTAAGCATGTCTTCGGCATCGAAACCGGCCACCACATCGGTGAGCGCGGCAACATCGTAAACACTGCGCGCCATCGGCCCGCAACGCTCCTGCGTGAATGACGTCATCACTTGACCAGCACGCGGAATCAAACCACGCGACGGGGCTAAACCGACAATACTGTTGTTGGCGGTGGGATTGCGAATCGACACGCCGGTTTCGCTACCTAAACCAATCTGTGCAAACGATGCCGCCAGCGACGCGCCCGTGCCGCCACTGGAACCGCCGGGCGTGAGATCGAGGTTGTAAGGATTATTGGTGCGACCGAGCACTGTGCTTTGGTCGCCTTGCTTGGGCACGCCAAACCAATCGCTCATGTTGACTTTAGCAACGATCACCGCGCCTGCAGCGCGCAAGCGCGCAACCACTGTTGCGTCATACATGGGTTGAGAATTCTTCATCGGCAAGAAGCCCGCCGAGGTGGGCATATCGGCCGTGTCGTACAAATCTTTCAAGACAACGGGGATGCCGTGCAACTTACTGCGCGGACCTTTGGCTTTACGCTCGGCATCGAGCTTGCGCGCCGTCGCCAGCACGTCCTTGTTCAATGTGATGACCGCATTAATCTTCGGCCCCTGCTTGTCGTAAGCAGCGATGCGATTCAAATACAGTTGGGTGAGTTTTTCAGAAGTCAGCGCACCGGCGTCGAAGGCTTTGTTGATGTCTTCGATGGTGGCGGTTTGCAGATCGAACTCGGTGGCTTGAGCCACATTCATCATCGCGGTCATGCCGAGCAGAGCCAGCATGACCGCAATATTTGTTTGCCGGGTCATTCTTCGAGGCTTATCCCACGTCGGCAGCAACGTGGGATAAACAGTTTCAGCAGAGGCTTCGATCACGTGACTGACTGGGTATCAGAAGTCGATCTTCGCCGAGGCTTCGTACTTGCGTCCATCGAGGATGCTATTCCAGTTACGATTGCCGGAACCGATGGAACCACGCCATTGCACCTGATCGAAAATGTTGAACACATTACCTTGCAGGTGGATTCGGTTGTGATCCCAGGTCACACCACTGTTGTAAGTGATGGTGGCCGGCAACCACATGCTCTGCAAGCGATTCGCCCAAGTACCGTCGGTGTACGAGACGTTGAACATCACACCAACGCTCTTCAACAGTCGGTAGTTGGTGGTGCCTGTCAACTGCCATACCGGCGTGCCGGGTACTTTGTGATAGACATTGTTCACATCGTTAACCACTACACTCGGGACACCACCATACATCAATGCTTCAGCAGGTATGACAGTGCCGTCTGACGCCACAATGTCTGAGTAGCCGAGATCGCGGGCATTGACGGCCAGTGCGGTACCGAACATACCTGTGGAATAGCGAGCATTGGAATGCGAGGCGGCAACGCTCGTGTACCACTTCTTGGTAATTTGATAATTGATACCCGCTTCCCAACCGGTGGTGGTCGTGCTGTTCACTTCGGTACCGGCAGTCGGATCGGAAGGCACCGATACGTCCTGACGCTCTTGCTTGTACAACGAGGCCTGCCATTGCAACTTGCCGCGGAAGAGCTGGCCCTTAATGCCCACTTCTTCCAGACCTGCAGAACCAATTAACTTGGCGTCTTGCCCGGTCAACGTTTGTAGACCGGAGAGTGCGCCAGCAGTCGTATTGGTGCTGAGATAGTTGGCACCGGCTGGAGTTGCACCCGCAATTGTACCTGTGGACCACAAGTTGTTCGCACCATCGAGTGTGAGCGTTACTTTGGCCTTGGTCACGTAAGGCACCATGCCGCCCCACGGCAATTTGTGCGACAAGCTGGCGCTCCATGACTTGCCGGTTTGTTTTCCTTTCACCCACAAGCCTTCGTTCTCATAGATGCGACCAGGACATCCGGCACTCCACGTCTGGCAATACCCACCTTGCGCATATAACCGCTGCGTATATGCCAAGTTTTGCGCAACAGTTGGATTCACGATGGTCGGATCGCTCGCCAATACCGCGTGCGCGCCACCCACCGCCACGTTGATTGCTGGCGAGTCCTGCGCGGCTCCTTCAATCTGATCGATACGACCACCGATAACCAGATTGGTATTGGTGAAGAAGTCGATGTCAGCCATTACACCAACGCCCATTTCCTTGCTCTTCGACTTGGTCTGACGATCCACTGGCGCGCCGGTGCCGTAGGTCGGATTTTCCAACTGATTCCAGAACATGGTGTTCGGATAGAAGCCACCATTGTTGAGTTGATAGTTGCCGGTGCCGTAGGTGTTGTAGGTAATGTCCTGACGAGTGTCGTAGTCGCCCGAAGAGCTGCGAATGAAACCAGCAGTCTTGCGAATATTTGCGGATCCCAGTGTGTTGACCTTCAGCCAGTCAGGCAACACATCTTGAGGAATACGCTTGGTCGCCGTGAACTTGTCTTCATACACGTGAATGAATTGGCGCTCGCCGTATGGCAGCCATGAATCCTTGAAGGAATCGATGCTGTCATAGAAGAACTGATTCTTCATGGTGAAGTCGGGATTAGTATCGTTGATCAGGTCGAAATAGAACATGCGCTGATAGGCGTTCTGTTCACGTTCGAAGGCACCGTTGCTGCGCAAGGCGCTTCTGGGCAGCGTCACCGTCTGCACGGTACACGGGTTCAATGCAAAGCCGACAGGAATGTAACGGCTGCCAACCAGCGGATTAGTTCCACCTCCGCCTGCTGAGACCGCAACGCCTGAGGTGGGTCCATTGCGCATGGCTGTCGCCGCCGCACATTGAATTTCACCATGCGCATTGAGATAGTCCTTAAAGCTCTGGGGAACACCCTGTATGGTGTTGGCATAAGTAGACAGCGGTATTGGATTGCCGTTGGCATCCAGCGGCATTGTGAAGCGCTGTTGCAATGGGCGATTGTTCGCGCTCAACGCAGCGGCGTCCCCTGCGGTACTGGTCGAATCGCCGCTACGAACCGTAATACCGATAGGCGATGCGAGATTCAATTCAACGAAGCCAACGCGACCGTCGCCGTTGAGGTCAAGATTGGCCATCGGTTGGCCGGTGATGTAGCGATTATTGCGAACCATGTCATCGGTAGTGCGGGTAAAGAATGCACCCGAGGTAATGGAGTTCTGTACTTGACCGCCGGTTTCGAGGCGGAAATTGCCGATCACATTGTCGACACTGCTGGTGCCTTGAATGAATTTCTGCTTGTTTTTAACGGTGCGAACGTAGCTACCCGAATCTTCGAGCAAGCCAACCAGATAAATAGCCGAGGCACGATCACCTACCTTGAACGGCACGCCGGCACCGAATTGCATTTCGTTCTTGTTGTACGAACCGATGGTTTCCTGGAAGTAACCGCTTTCGCCGGTCAGATATTTACCAGTGCGAGCACGACCAGACTTGGGATCGAGATTGGCGTAACCACCAATCTTGCCGAGGCCGTACAACGGCGAGGGGGGGCCCTTGATCACTTCGATGTTGTCGTAAGCGGAAAGAATGGTGCGCACGTGACCTTGTTGAGTGAGGCGCTTCATACCGCGATAGTAGAAGTCGGCAGACACGCCGCGAATGCTGATACCACCTTGCAAACCATAACGAGTGGTCGTAAAGGTGCCGGGCACCAGGCGCGCCAGATCAGCAACAGTAGAAACACCGGCAAGCTTCAACTGTTCTTCGGATACGAACGTTACTGTGCGCGGCGTTTCCAACAGCGGCTTGGCAAACCCGAACGATGCCGCCGAGGGCTCAGTGGCCAACGCGTGGAACGGATCGTCTTCGACGTTAACATCGCTGAGGTTAGCGACGTCTTTCGCTTCCTCTGCAGCAGTCGCAGAGTGCATGAACTGCAGTGAAGCGGCGCTGAGTGCGAGGACTGCTGCCACTGCGTGCCTTAAGCTGATGGACGAACGGACTTCGGATGGTCTGCGCATACTTTCTCCCAATAATCACTTATAGCGATCTACAGCACCGATGCTGTGAGCACGCCGGTCAGTGGTTGAGACGCAAGTATTTAAAGCACCCCTACCAGAAGTCGCATGATTTGTTACCTCGCAACTACCGCAAATGCACGTTACTTATTTTTATTCTTTGCTATGTATTGCGATGATTGATGTGGGGTATGCGACGGGTGCTTCGTCTACGTTGTGTGTGAGTTTGCGAATTGTCCATTTGCAGTGAATGCACACGAATCGATTTATCAATTCATGCCTTGCTTTCCATGAGTCTGTTCGTGCTGAGCAGCGTAGTGTGTCGAAGCATTCTTGTAGAACCATTCGACGAACTCACTGAAAGCGCTCCGCGTTTGCAGCGTTCCGCGATATGCCGATCCCCCAGCCTAACCTTCCCCCGCTTCGCAGGGAAGGGAATACAAGGACAGCGAGAATTTTCCGGCAGGCTCTTAGAATTTATATCTTGCCGTTGCCTGCCAGCGCCGTCCCGGCATGGCTTGGGCGATGACATCGCCCAACGTGTCGCCGGTGCGGGCGCGGAAGTAGCTCACATCACCGACATTGAATACATCGAACTTGATGTCCAGTGTTTTATCGGCCCAGTACACACCGGTGTCGAACACCAAACTTTGCGGCAGATGTACCAGACACAATCTTCCCGCACACGTACTCGATAAATAATTTCCCTTGAGTGATGCGCCCCAATGTTTGTCGAGTTGATAAATCGCTGTCATGCCAAGCTGGTTTTCCGGATTGCCTTGCTTCTTTTCGTATTGCTGCATGCCATTGGGCAACAGAATGCGCGCACGGCCGCCGTATAAAAAAGCTTCTGCGGGATACACCACATTGCCGTTGGCGTCGACCACATCCATGAAACCCAATGCGCGCGCATCGACTTGAATGGTGCCACCGACATTGGGTGTGTAACGCGTCACTTGTTTCAATGCATAAGCGCTCAACAACAAATTCTTGATCGGCGCCCATTTCAATTCCGTCTGCCAACCTCGTGTGGTGGTGGCGGTGGCATAGGCGTTCAGCACATTGACGTCGTCGGTGTCTTCGACTTCTTCTCTACCTTGTTCGTACACGGCAGTGGAGAAAAATAGTTTGCCACCGAACCAATTGGCCTTGATGCCCGCCTCCTTCAAACTGGCCGCGCCGATGTGACCGGCTCTAATCACCGCATTCAACAGCGAGTTGTTATTACCATCCAGCATGATGCTTGAACGCGAGAACGTTACATACGGTCGCATGTCGTACGGTAGTTGCTGCGACAAACTGATCGACCACGAGCCGCCACCATCCCAGCCTTTGGCAATATCGTCTGTTGGCAAGTACGCACCAGGATTGGCCGAAGTGCCGGTGTTGATGTTGAAGCGACCAGCATAATCTTTGTTCTTGGCTTGAGAGCCATCATAGCGGCCACCGATCAATAGATTGGTGTCGGTGGCGAAATCGATGTCGAACAACAATCCTGCGCCATATTCGGAGAATTCACTGCGATATAAGCTCGCCCATGGCAAGCCATCGCTGCTCAACGATGCATTGACATTCGAACTGCTGAAAGTGGTATTGCCGGTCATGCCTGCGGTATTCGCATTCCACGAGGCGGAGGTGGCATCGGTACGATGATTGCCGTAATCAGCCAGCGTCATCTTGCCTTCCGAAACGGTGTTGCGAGCATTGACCGATAGCAGACTGTTGATATGCACCCAGCTCGGCAGAGCCGATACGCGTCTGGAAACAGTGAGCTTGTCTTCAAGTACATAAACATCCTGAATCTGACTGAAAGGCTGATTGGAGCTTTTGTACTGATTCATACTGTCGAAGAACAACTGGTTCTTGATCGTGAAGTCACGATCCTGGTCGTACACCAGATCAGCGAAAGCAGTAAGAAACTCAGCCTTCAAATCTTTCTCGAACGCCGCACTGTGTCGCGGGTTGTATTGCGTGGTCATCACCGTGCGTGGATCGAGCACCATACCCACCGGTACGGCACCGGAGATCGGCACCGGCCCACCTACACCTTGTGCGCGCAATAAGCCGGTGGGATCGGCTTCGGGATGCGCCTGCAAATAGGTGTACATGGTTTGCGGAATGCCGGCGATCTTCGGGAATTGATTCAACGGCAATGGTTTGCCATTGGCATCGCGCGGCCATGCGAATACTTGATTCAACGGTTGATTGTTGGCATTGAGTTGACCGCGTACGGGTGATGCGGTCTGCATTTCCAGATAGCCGATGAAGCCATTGCCGTTCAGATCGAGATTCACCAATGGCGTGCCGCCGACGTATTCACCGTGATCGACCAGGCGTTGCGTCAATCTGCCGGTCAGTGCACCGGCCGTACGCGATTCCTGATAATTCGCGCCGGTCTCAAGACGAAATGCACCCACCATGTCATCGATGCTGGTGGCGGCCTGAAACACTTTTTGTTTGATGGGCACACCGATCGCATACGAACCGGAATCTTCCACCAGGCCATACAGGTAATAACCGCCTTGCTTGCCTTCGACCTGATCCAAGGTCAGTGGTCCACCCAGACCGAACGACACTTCACGACGATCGTATTCGCCGCCGATCAATTGCACGAAGCCTTGGGTGTCGCTGAGATACTTGCCGGTGCGCGCGCGTCCCGACTTGGGCACAACATTGACATAGCCACCAATCTTGCCGATGCCATACAGCGGTGAAGTGGGGCCGCCGACGATTTCAATGGAGTCGAGTGCCGCCAATACGCTGCGACCATGACCTTGCAAGGTAAGACGTTTCATGCCGCGAAAATAGGTATCGGCGGGCACATTGCGAACATCCACCGAGCCTTGCACGCCGAAGCGCGTGGTGGTGAATACGCCGGGCGCAACACGCAATAAATCTTCAACGGCGCTGAGGCTGAACATGTCGATGGCCTCGCCACTGACAAAGGACACAGAGCGCGGCGTCTCCAACAAGGGCTTGTCGAAACCGAAGGAGGAATTGCTGGTGGGATTGGTCCACCACGGTTGCTGCAGCAGCACATCGACATCGCTGAGCTGCGTGACGTCCGATTTGCTGGATGCTTTCCGCACTTCGACAGGCTCACCCCAATCGTTGCCGACTGGCGCGGGACCATGTGGCGCGATGACGCTGATCGCAACAGTGTGCTCGCCGACAAAGCGCCACTGCATGCCGGTGCCTTGCAGCAGTTTGCTCAGAGCGGCTGCGGCAGTGAAGGTGCCTTTGATGTGCTTGGCATGTTTATGGTTAACGGCATCTTGTTCGTACAGCAATTGCAGATCGGTGCCATCGCTGAATTGCCGCAGGGCGTCGCTGAGATTGTTGCCGCCGAGATCGAAATCAAATTTGGAGGTGTGCTCTGCAGCCAGCAGGCGTGACGCCGCAGCGGCACTCAGCAACACCATCATGGTTAGCCATGTCAGCCAGCGTTCAGTGCGTGTTCGACTCGTACCGCTGGAAAAGGACAATTTCATTCGCTCCGGTGCGAACACTTCTCAACGGCACCACAGCCGCGAGGGTTTCGACGAATTCGCTGCTGTCGGCACCTGCAACGAAATTGCCACCGATGGGAATGTTGGCCAGCTCAGCATCGCCGAGATGAACCTTGATGGATGCATAACGATTGATTTCATCGAGAACCTTGTTGAGCGGCATGCCATTGAAAATAAGTCGGCCTTTCGACCAACTGGCGATGGCACTGGCATCGATTTGCTTCCGTTCGCGCTGATCGTGATCGGCATGAATCTGTAACTGCTGCCCGGGCGTCAATACTTCACGCCACTTCTCTCGTGCCGCACCATCGACGGCATCGGTAGTCGCATCGGTCACCGCCACCGACCCTTCGGCCAAGCTGACGCTAACTTCCTGCGCCTGCAACGACACTTCAAATCTCGTACCCAGCGCCACGGTGCGCGTGCCGGCCGCGGTCACCGAGAACGGCCGCTGCTTGTCGTGCGCCACTTCGAAATAAGCGCGGCCTTTGGCGAGCTCCAGATGTCGTTCGCCCGGACTCATTGCGACGCTGACTTCGGCGCCGACATCCAAGTACAGAATCGAACCGTCATTCAACTTGATCTGCCGCTCGCGATTCTCATTGTTGGCGTAGGTCGCCATCGGATTCGCGCCTGCCGGCGACTGCACTGCTTTGGTTGCCACCAAGGTCGCCGCGCCGGCGCTGATCAACAATGCTGCAGCACTACGCCAGTGAGTACGCAATGCAGTTGTGAAACCACCTTTCTTTTCAGCCGTCTTGCCTTCCGACTTGTCGTCTTCGGACTTCTCTGCTGGCGTCGCTGCCGGTTTTTCCAATGCTCGGGCCGCCAATGCCTGTAAACGCGGATCAATCTGTGCCTGCTTGGTCACTCGATCCGCAGCACGCACCACCGCTTCGTAAGCCTGCTCGTGTGCCGGATTGGTCTCCAACCACTGCTGAAAAGCATGCCGCTCGGCCGCACTGCAATCGGGCGCGCGCAAACGGGCGTACCAGCAGGCCGCCTGATTGACCGAGATCGGATTGAGTTTGGAGTTCATCTGGCACAAAGACGCGCTGCGTCCGTTCTCCCCCTACCTCACTACGAAAAAAATTTTACTGTTCATTTCCCTTTCCTCGTCCTTGATATTGTTGTCGCCTGCATTAATCGACTGCCGGCCCACTCACATACCCACTTTGGCCATGCAGATTGCCAGTGCATGACTGATGTGTTTCTCCACCATTTTTACCGAAATACCGCAGTGCTGCGCAATCTGAGGATAGGTCATGCAATGTACGCGGCTCAACAGAAACACTTGCTGGCACTTGGGCGGCAACTGCTCGATGGTGCGATACATCAGCTCCAGATCCTGCGCGGCTGCCAGTTCGCGTTCCGGTGTGGCAAGACCCGAATCGATGTCCAGTTCATCAACGCCGCAGTGATCGGCCGCATGCCGTACCTGTTCGGAGCGTCCCAGATCGTTGGCGATGTTGATTGCCACGCGGAACAGCAACGACGACGGCGACTGCACTTCACGCGAACCTTCGTATTGCAGCATGCGGATATACGCTTCCTGCGCCACATCCGTTGCATCATCGGCAATACGTAAACGTTGTCTTAGAAAACTGACCAGCGAACCATGATAACGACCAATCAACTCCTTAACCGACAGCGGTGGCCGCATGGTCTGCGGCAATGACAGATCTCCGTCGACAAGAGTTTCCACTGGTACGCTCATAGGCAACTCACATGTTCATCGTCACGATGACCGCGGCCACCCACGCATGCCCTTCATCAGACTGAGATCACTGCGTAGTTATCTCTGGGGCAATTGGTGAGTGGCAGTTTCCGCTGCACGGTCATCACTGCGTAACAGATAAGCAGGATGTGTGCCATGTCTCACAAAAACTTCATGTTCGCGCTGCAACTATCGGCTCGAATCGGGGTTATATACGTCATATGACGTAGCAGGCATCGTACAAACACCTATCTATTCAGCGATTTATCGCCTGCGGTTGTGACGCAACCGCGCCGCAAGTTTTTTCTGGTTGCAATATCAGGACGCGGCTCAGGCCTATCCACCCCACCTGTATCAGCCGGCATACAGGTGCGGCCTCGCGCAACATTGGTGCCGGATTCGTCTGGCGGGTATGCAAAGAGTGCAACACATTGCTGCAAGTCATCCCGCTAAGCGCGCGTAGGCGTGCGCTCACAGCCGCAGCCATTACGTCGCCCGTCATCTCCAATAAGCGCCAAGATATTTCCGATCGACTCACTTCGGCGTTGACCTGCCATAATCAGCTTTCTTTCAATCATTCCAATTTGTTAATCACGCCCGCCATGAAGTTTTGTTCCACCTGTGGGTCCACCGTCAGCTTTGCCGTTCCGCCCGACGATCATCTGCCGCGCTACATCTGTTATAGCTGCAACACGATTCATTATCAGAATCCGCGCATCATCACCGGCTGTGTGCCGGTGTGGGAGGACAAGATTCTGATCTGTCGCCGCGCCATCGAACCGCGTCATGGGTACTGGACCTTACCGGCGGGATTCATGGAGAACGGCGAGAGTGTCGAAGACGGTGCCGCTCGTGAAGCGCAGGAAGAAGCATTGGCCGATGTGGAGATTGGTTCGCTGCTGGCCGTCGTCAATGTGATTCATGCGCATCAGGTACACATGATGTTTCGCGCCCGCCTGCGTTCGCTCAACTTTGGCGTGGGTCCGGAAAGCCTGGAGGTCAAGCTGGTCCGTGAGGAGGAAATTCCCTGGGCTGACTTGGCATTTCACAGCGTTCGCTTCAGTCTGGAGCGATTTTTGAGCGATCGCGCCGCGGGCCGCGAACCCCTGCATATGCACACCATTCCCTGATGCAACATTGATCAGGGGTCATCTCGACCCCTTCGAAGGCCGGCTTTTTGCTTGCGCTTGGCCGTTGCTTTGGCAGAATAGCGCCCCTCTTTAAATACGTGGCCTGAACGCGCCATTTCCGGAGCTGCTCAATGACCTTTGTCGTCACCGAAAACTGCATCAAATGCAAATATATGGACTGCGTCGAGGTCTGTCCGGTGGACTGTTTTCACGAAGGCCCGAACTTTCTGGTGATCGATCCCGATGAATGCATCGACTGCACCCTGTGCGAACCGGAGTGTCCAGCCGAGGCGATTCATTCCGAAGAAGAGCTGCCCAAGGGCCAAGAACAATTCATCAAACTCAATGCCGACCTGGCCAAGAACTGGCCGGTGATTACTGAACGCAAAACACCGCCCGCCGACGCCAAGGACTGGGACGGTAAAGCTGACAAACTCAAGTTGCTGGAGCGGTGATAGGTATTTGCTCGATGTTGATCAAAGGCCCGCGACGCGGGCCTTTTGTTTTAACTGGGTCGAAAAATGTCTCAGCCAAAACGTAGGCATATCTCTGTTGTAGGAGCGGCCCCATCTATTTAATGCGGCCGCTCCTACAACAGCCATTAACGCCCCATCCGAAACCCCGCCACCCATGTTCGCGGCGCGGAATAACTAATCACACCGTCAGCACTGCGCGTCGAAACCACATCGGCGTTGGCCAGGTTGTTGACCGCCGCATACACACCAATGCGTTCCGTTGCCCGCCACTCCACTTGCACATCCACCGTGCTGGCCGAACCCAGCGGCAGCGTATTCAGATCATCGGCAAAGCGTGTGCTCTCGTAGCGGTAATTGATGGAGCCGCTGAATGGCGCAAACGGTGTCAACACCACACCGGCTGTCACCGTGGTATGTGGCGCTTGCGCAGGTCGCCGGCCGGTCAATTGCGCGGCTTGCGTGCCGCCATGCACCGTTGCGTCGACAAGTGACGCTGCGGCACGCAATGCATAGTGCTTGTTGAATGCCAGGCGCGTTTCGATCTCTGCCCCGACTGCATCAATGTCACCGGCGTTCTGGCGTTGAATCAACAAACCACCGGCGGGCACAAAGCCCGCGCCAGGGAACGTGCCTGGCCCTTGGCCAATAGTCACATTGGTAATCGCATGCTTGAGTTGATTCTTGAACAGCGTGGCATCCCATGACCATGTCGCTCCTGTGTTCATCGATAACGCACTACCCACGCCCACTTCAGCGCCATATAAGCGCTCTGGGGTCAACGCCGCATTGGCTTGCGTGATGTTGTTACCGAGACGAAACGGTCGATATAACTCATTCAACGATGGCGTGCGAAAACCACTATAAGCCGCGCTGCGCACATACATGTCGTTGGCGAACTCGCGACGCAAGCCGGCACGCACGCTGGGCACCGTGCCTGATTGCGTGCCGGGATATTGTGCGAGCGTGATGTTGCCGTTGCTGCGTGTGCGTTGAATCAGATGCCCTTCGCTGCTGCGCCATTCATCGGCACGCACGCCCAACGTGGCCAGCCACTGCTCGTTACGCAACGCCGTTTCAACGTAAACACCGCCAACCATGGTGCGACCGCCCGCGTTGCGCTGCTGTGTGAACGCATTCGCTACATAGGAGAAATATTCCTGCGATTCACCGCTCGCGATACGCACGTCCGTACCCAATTCCCATGTGAATAACGCGTGGTTCAAGTTGGCCCATAACCATTGCGCGCTTTGTCCACGCACTGCTGCATTCGCACCCCAACCCTGCGATGGCGTTGCAAACTGATCGTTGCTTGGCGTTGCGGTGGCGCGCGCGGCGCCGACGCTCACTGATGTATTGGTGAAGTCGCTATCTTTAAACCACGCTTGCAAACGCCAACCCAACTGCTTCGCGGCTTCAGGATGGGCCAGCGTAATGCTGGTTAATACGCCATTGGCACTGGAGGTCGCACCGACCAAACCGGAATCACGATGTTCGTTATAGGCAGCCACACGTGCAGCAATGGCGGTGCCATCGTTGGTTTGCAACGTGGCGCGCAGCGATGCGTTACTGGCGCTGAACGCAAGTGCGTCATCTGCCGCACCACGCTGTTCGGGTGCGATGGGAATCCAGCCATCGGAACGTTGTGCTGAGCCACTGGCGAACAAGCCCACGCCACCCGCTTGCGCGCCCCCCGCTGCGGCAATGCGACGCTGCCCCAAGTTGCCGGCCGACACATCGGCGGCAGTCACACCACTGCCCCGTGCTTCGGTCAAGGCAATCATGCCAGTCAATGAACCTGCACCATAAGGACCTGCGCCAGCACCGCGTACCACATCGATACCGGCAATATCTTCCGGCGGCAAGGCACTCCAGATCACCCAGTTACCGAAGGGATCGTTGAGCGGCACGCCATCGAGCGTCACCAGTGCACGGCCCGCACCTGAAGGCGCAATCGAACGTAGCGAAACGCCTTGCGTCGTGGGATTAGCCGACAAGCTGCTATCGCGACGAAACAACGATAGGCCCGGCACCTGGCTCAACACCGTATCCAGTCGCGGCGATGCTTGCAGGGCATCACCATCGAGATGTGTGGCCGCAAATGCATCGGCGCCCACCGCTGCAGGTGGCGCAGTGACGATCACTGCGTCCAGTTGCGTCGTTTCATTGTCGCGCCCCGCGGCGTCAGAAATGGCCGGCGCAGTGCTGAGCAGCGTCGTTAACGCATACAAAGAATGAAGACCGAAAGGCTGATTGAAAGACCGCACACACAACTCGCTGTTGGACTGCAAAGGTTCGCGATCATAACGGAGTCCATTACCAACCAGTGTTCATAATCGGCAATGGCAAGCGCGAATGATCGACATGAGTCGATTGCAGACGGGTGCGACGAATCGCGCCCCTACGTTGTGGTGGGTTGTGAATGGAGATAGTCGGCGCTACTACGCCGATAGGAATTGCTTACAGGCTTGTCGTGCAATGCAATCGCCACAATGAACAAGGCCCGCTTGCGCGGGCCTTGAATTGAACGCTAATTCCTGCGGCAGTTAACCGCGCGGATGATGCTGTGCATGCAATTCCTTCATGCGTTCGCGCGCCACGTGGGTGTAAATCTGCGTGGTGGATAAATCGCTATGACCCAGCAGCATCTGCACCACGCGCAGGTCGGCGCCGTGATTCAACAAATGCGTGGCAAAGGCGTGACGCAGTGTATGCGGTGACAGGTCTTTATTAATGCCGGCCTTTACTGCGTAGCGTTTGATGATGTGCCAGAAAGCCTGACGCGTCATGCGTTCGCCGCGACGAGTGGGGAATAGATATTCGGATTGACGCTCGAGCAGAATTTCCATGCGTGCGCCCTGGGCAAACTCGGTCAGCCATTTCACCGACTCTTCACCCAGCGGAATCAGACGTTCGCGATCGCCTTTGCCGATGATGCGCAACACGCCTTGATTCAAGTTCACTTGATTGATTTTCAGATTGACCAACTCAGACACGCGCAAGCCCGTGGCGTACAACACTTCGAGCATGGTGCGATCGCGGCTGCCCAGACAATCTTTGGTGGCCGGCGCCCCCAGCAATGAATCCACTTCTTCTTCAGTCAAGGATTTCGGCAGCGCCCGTCCGATCTTGGGCATGGCGATTTGCGCAGTGGGGTCGTCCTTGATCGCATTCTCGCGGATCAGGTAACGATAGAAACGACGAAAACTGGACAATTGACGCGCTGTAGAACGCGGCCGCGCGCCCTGCTCCACCCGCCAGGCGAGGAAGGCCAGCAAGTCGGCGCGGTTGGCGGTGCTGATCTGCGCATTACGCGCTACCAGCCAACGCTCAAGGCCCGCCAGATCGGCGCGATACGCCGACAGCGTGTTCGGTGACAGGCCGCGTTCCATCCAGACTGCATCCAGGAAGCGGTCGATGACCGAGGCTGCCGCTGAATTCCGGTTGACTGACACGGGAAGGTCCGACTTTGAATAAACTGAAGACTTAGGTGCTACGCTCATTGGTGTTCCAGACGGCATCAGTCCGGTGACTGTTGATAAAACAGCGACCCGAGTGATCGCCCGCTAAACATACTGGGTCGCAGTATGCTGCGCTGAATGGCGGCCGTCGTGATTGCAATCACAGAACATATTGACTATTGACATAAAGAGAAGTAGTTCACAGAAAATGCTCCCTTTGCATCGTCTCAAGATCACTTCAATCGTGCACCGGTCACGCCATTCTTTGCAGTTTGCGCAATGAGCAACCCGTTAAGCTTTGCGCTGCGCCTCATTTATGGCTGCTACACGTGGTCGATTTTTGCCGTTTTGGGCCTGTTTACTCTGTTGCTGTTGCTGCTGGTGCCGGGCATCAACAATCGTCGCTTACTGGCGCAATGGGCAGCACGTGTATTGTTGCGTGTAGCCATCATTCGCTTCGAAGTAACCAACCCGCAACTACTGCCTGACGAACCGTGCGTGGTGGTGGCCAATCATTGCAGCTATCTCGATGGACTGTTGATGAAGGCTGCGCTGCCGGCGCGCTTTTCCTTCGTGATCAAAAAGGAAATGGTCAAGGTGCCGCTGGCTGGATTATTGCTGAAGCGTATCGGTTCGTTATTTGTCGATCGCGCCAATCGACATAGCAGCGGCATGGACGCCCGCCGCATCATGCGTGAAGCCACCGATGGCAAGTCACTGGTGTTTTTTCCCGAAGGCACCTTCACTCCGCGAGTGGGTTTGCAGGCTTTTCATCTCGGCGCGTTCGCCACCGCGCAACGCGCTGCATTGCCGGTAGTACCGATTGCCATTCATGGCACACGTCGCATCCTGCGCCCCGGTAGTCCATGGCCGCGGCCGGGTGTGGTTGAAGTGGAAGTGCTTGGTGCATTGACGCACAACGACAACCGCAAGGATCGCAGTCAAGCAGAGCACTTACGCGATCAAGCACGGGCGCGAATTTTGATGGCATTGGGCGAGCCAGATCTGCTGGCGGATGAAACAGCCGTAGTTAACGAAGTTGCAGCGGCATCCGGTTTAGATTTGTAGGTCGGGTTTTATACCCGACTTTCTTAAAGATGTCGGGTATAAAACCCGACCTACAAACCATTGACTTTACCTCTCACCATACGCAGAGAACCACATGGAAGACTTCGACTTCATGCTCGGCGAGAATTGCGATTTGTTACGCAACACCGTCGCTGAATTCGCCGCGCGCGAAATTGCACCGCGCGCGCAAGCCATCGATCAACACAACCAGTTTCCTCGCGATCTGTGGCCCAAACTCGGTGCGCTGGGTTTGCTTGGCATCACGGTTGAAACCGAATTGGGCGGCAGCGGCTTCGGCTATCTCGAACACGTGATCGCCATGGAAGAAATCAGCCGCGCTTCTGCGTCGGTTGCCTTGTCGTATGGCGCGCACTCCAATCTTTGCGTGAATCAATTGCGGCGCTGGGGCACACCGGCCCAGAAAACCCGTCTCTTGCCCAAGCTCATCTCAGGCGAACATCTCGGCGCATTGGCGATGAGTGAAGTCGGCGCAGGCTCCGATGTAATGAGCATGACCACGCAGGCCGAACGCAAGGACGATCACTACGTGCTCAATGGTCGCAAGATGTGGATCACCAACGGACCCAGCGCCGACATCATCATTCTCTATGCGAATCTGCATGACGCTCACTCTGCGCGCGGCATTACTGCGTTCCTCATCGAACGCGGCATGACTGGCTTCAGTTCCTCACCGAAACTCGACAAGCTCGGCATGCGCGGCTCGGATACCTGCGAACTGGTGCTGGATAACTGCATGGTCCCCGCTGCCAACCTGCTGCATGTCGAAGGCGGCGGTGCGGAAGTATTGATGAGTGGTCTCGATTATGAACGCGTGGTGCTCGCCGCTGGACCACTCGGCATCATGCGCGCCTGTTTCGATCTGGTGCTGCCCTATGTGCATCAACGCAAACAATTCGGCAAACCCATCGGCACCTTTGAGTTGATGCAAGCCAAGATCGCCGACATGTATTCGACCATGAATGCCTGTCGCGCCTACGTGTATTCGGTAGCGCGCGCCTGCGATCACGGCCGCGTGACGCGCGCCGATGCAGCCGCCTGCATTCTGCAAGCCTCGGAAAAAGCCACCTTGATGGCGCTGGATACCATTCAGGCGCTGGGCGGCAACGGTTACACCAACGATTACGCCGCCGGGCGCTTATTACGCGACGCCAAGCTGTACGAAATTGGCGCGGGCACCAATGAGATTCGCCGCATGTTGATTGGCAGAGAAATTTTTGCGGCGAGTGAGTGAGCTGGCGGGAACACCATCTTTACCGGTGCGTATCCATTCCGATGTAGGTCGGGTTTTCAACCCGACAATGATGCGAGATGTCGGGTTAAACCCCGACCTACGAGAAATCGGCTCTTAGAGCATCCACAACCACCATGTACAATCGCGCGCTTCCAAACGTGCATTCCTGAGGTCGCTGTGCAGGTAAAAGACAAACTGGTGGTCATCACCGGCGCTGGTAAAGGCATTGGCCGTGCGATGGCGCAGGTGTTTGCAGCACGCGGTGCGCACGTGGCGCTGCTCGATCGCAATGAGGCCGATCTGGAACAAACGCGCAGCTTGTGCGAGGCCACTGGCATAAAAGCCACCAGCTATTGTTGCAATGTGGCGGTTGAGACTGAAGTCGTCGATACCTTCGCGCGAATTGCAAACGACTCAGGTCGTCTTGATGTGCTGATCAACAACGCCGGCGTGGTGCGCGATTCCTTACTCATCAAGGAAGAGCGTGGTGTCTTCAAGAAGATGTCACTCGAACAGTGGCAAGCCGTACTCGATGTGAATCTCACCGGTGTATTTTTATGCGGCCGCGAAGCGGCCGAACACATGATCAAGTTCGAGAACGGCGGCGTGATCATCAACATGTCCAGCCTCTCGCGCAGTGGCAACATCGGCCAGAGCAACTACGCCGCCGCCAAAGCCGGCGTTGCATCGATGACTGTGGTATGGGCCAAAGAACTTGCCCGTTATGGGATTCGCACCGGCGCCATCGCGCCGGGCTTTGTGCTCACTGAAATTCTCAGCTCCATGCGACCGGAAATTCTCGAACGCTTATTGACCTCGGTGCCAATGCGACGCGGCGGACAACCGGAAGAAGTCGCGCAAGCCGCGGTGTTTATCGTCGAGAACGATTACTTCTCGGGACGCGTCATTGAGCTGGATGGTGGTCTGCGTCTTTGAGGCACTTCTGAATTATTCCGTTCGTCCTGAACAGCGCAGCGTGTCGAAGGATTGTTGAGAAAGACCAAAGGACGTTTTCTCTTTAACAACGTCGATGACCCAAAGCGAATGGAAACCAAATTTGTTCTCCCTTGATGCTCATCAAACTGTGTTTGTATCATGCTGTTGCTGCTGATCGGCGTACTCGTTTTTTTCACGTTGCATTCCTTGCCCTTTGCAGCACCACGCTGGCATGAACGGCAACGGCAACGCTGGGGCCGGATTACCTGGCGTTTATTTATTTCCTTGGCTTCGATGCTCGCCATCTTGTTGATTGCCTATGGCCTCAAGCTGTCGCGTCTGTCACCCGTCGTTGTCTATGTCAGTCCCGGCTGGTTACGTCGCGTCACCGATGTGTTGATGCTTGCGGTATTTCCATTGCTATACGCGACGTTCATGCCCTCGCGAATGCGTAGTGCGCTGCGTTATCCCGATCTGGTCGCCATCAAGCTATGGGCAGTTGCGCATCTGCTGGTGAACGGCATGCTCGCTGATCTGATTCTGTTCGGCAGCGCACTAGCATGGGCAATTGTCAATCGCGTTTCACTACAACGCCGCGTGCGCATCGTACCCAGCGCGCTGCCCTCACCGTACAACGATCTGGTTGCCATCGTGCTTGGCCTGTTTACCTATATGTGCATCGTGTTGTATCTGCACTATCGCCTCATTGGCGTAACGCCTATCTGATGGTTGCCCGCGCCATATGGTTCTGTCAGACAACCGGCGCAATATTTTTCGGCAGTTCCTACAGTGATGACAGCCGCAGTCGGAGGGACATTGTCCTGTTTTCGATATGTAATCCATCATGCACGCTGTCACTTTCATTAATGCCGTCTGACACCGACACGAATTACTCCATTGCAAACGGAATTAGAAAACTCGACAACTGTCAGCGTCGCCAACGAAGTACGCGCCTGTCTGGTCGCGCACGCTCGCGGTGCTATCTCTCAGGACGTTCTGGCAACGGCACTGAAGGGCTTTGCGCTTTCTTCTCCCGATGCAGTGTGGGAAGTGCTGTCGCTGCTCGACCAATATCACCGCCGCAACACCTTGCCCGATGCAGCGTTTCATCATCTCAAAGAACAGCTCAGACCCATTGCGTTCAAGGAGCGTTCTACAACTTCCAGCACGACTTCCAGCAAGAGCGGGCGAGACATTCCTCTCAAGCTCAACACCGGCATCAATAGCAGTAGTGAACCCACAAAGTTGCGCAACTTGCCGCCTCACGAGCCCATGGAATCGCTTGAAGATACGAATGAGCTGCTGTTCGTCATCCCTGAAACGGCGAATGAAGTCGCCAATACGTTGGCTTCGGGGGCATCTCGCGCCAGCCATGAGCCAGCAGCCGCCAGTCGTCAATCCAAATTGGCCGCGTCGGCTGCGCCACGCAATGAGTTGGTCTCAGACCAGGGGTTTGCACCGCGCACCAGCAAGCAAGCTGCGCAAGCCCATAACATTGCACCCGGCAAAGTGCTCGCCGGTCGCTTCATCATCGAATCGGCGTTGTCTTTCGGACGGCATACTGCCGTATTTCGCGCCCGCGATCTTAGCCGTGCACCCATCGGTAATCACTTTGTTGCATTGAAGATGTTGCTGATCGCGACACCCGAATCGTGGTTGCACTTTGAACACGAACAACAAATCGGCCAGCGCCTTTCGCATCCCCGCTTGGTTAAAAGCAGCGAGATGCGTTACGACAACAAGCTGCCGTTCTTCACCATGGAACTGGTTGAAGGCAACACGCTGGGCGAGCTGCTGGAAGCGGCGCAGTCGCGGCGTGCCAAGACGCAGAAAATCATTGCCGGTTTAGTCGATGCGCTGAGCTATTTACATCAACAGCATTACGCGCATGGCGATCTGCATCCCGACAACGTGATGGTATCTGCCACTGGCGAGATCAAGCTGATCGATTACGGCACCGCCCGTTATTTTGGCGATGAGGCCGGCAAGCTTGATGAGCAAGTTACAGCCACCGGCGATTCCAGCACTGCGCCGACTGATAATTCAATTTACGCCAGTTGTCAGCGACTCGAAGGCGAGGCAGCTTTGCCCAGCGACGACATCTTCAGTCTGTCATGCATTGTGTATGAACTGCTGACGGGTCAGCATCCGTTCAAACGGGTGATTGCCACGCAGGCCCGCGCGCTGGGTCAGCAGCCTGCCTCGGTACCCGCATTGCAAGTACAGCAATGGCAGAGCTTGAAGAAGGGCCTGGCATGGGACCGTGAACATCGCACTGCCGATATTGCCGAGTGGTCTGCCGGCTTTGTAAACAATGAAATCGTCAAGCCGGCGCTACCCACGCCGCCACTCGGAAATGTGCCGCCAGCGAGCATCGCTGCATCACCGCGCATCGCACCTGCTGCGATCGATGTGCCTAAACCTTCGCCACCGCCCTCCGCTGTTCGTCGCACCACTCATCAACCGAGTCGCTGGCCACTGTTAGCGATTGGTGTATGCAGCGTCGTTGCGATGGTGGTGATTGTGCAATTCGAACTGGGGACGCCGGCGTTTTCGCCGCAAGGTTCATCAAGAAGTTCATCGGCGAATTCGTCACTTAATTCATCGATCGCTTCGCCACCAACAGCATCGCGGCAACTGTCCTCATCGCCCGCTGACGTTGCTGCGCCGGTCACTGCTACTGCTGCCGGCGTCGCTGCGCCGGCAACTACCAGCGCGCTGCATAACGCCAATCATCAAGATCAACCGATGCAGGATAAGCACACTGCTGTCGACGCTGCGCTGCCGACAACGTTATCAACTGCTGCGCCAACAATCTCGTCCACGCTCCGTCCTCCTGCTGCGCCGGCAACGTTGCCAACGAACGCGGGTGCACGTCCCGCCATTCCTATGTCGATGCACACTGAGGCTACGCCGCCACTTACTGTCAGTCATAGCAGTAGTGCAACATCAATAACGCCTTCGGCACCGGTAAAGAGTGTTGCTAAAGAAGCAGCCGTTGCGACAGCGAAAACGGTCGATGCCAAACCCAGTGACAAGCCCATCGACAAAGTCAGCGAAGCGCACGGCAAGGTCGGCTTCAGTCAGGAGACTTACTACATCAGCAAGCGCGCACGCTACGTACCGATCACCATCAATCGCACCAATGGCACGTCCGGCAAAGTCACCTTCGTTTGGTGGACAGAAAACGGCACCGCGGAAGAAGGCGCGGATTACATGGCGTATGGACGAAAAACCGAAGTGCTGAACAGCGGCAAGCGTCGCATTACTGTATTCGTGCCGCTCATTGCCGATCTCGGCAAAGGCAAGGGACATGTGTTTTTTGTAAACCTCGGCAGCGCGTCCAACGGCTTGACGCTGGGACCATTGGTCCGCGCCAAGGTAGTGATTTCGGATTAGGCAAGGACGGTCTGATTTATTCCCCGTTCGCGTTGAATCCCTTAGCACGCTGCGCTGCTCAGGACGAACGGAATTAATCAACCTTCTTTAGTTATTACTGCGTAATGGCGTAGGGGCGGTTCGCGAACCGCCCTCTTGCTGCAAATAAAAAATCCAAAAGGCCATTCACGAACGGCCAACGTTGATCAACTGCGACGCACTGGTTCCGGCAAGTGTTGCGCAGCTACTTTCCGTGCACGCGTTTGCTCCGCCGCCGAATACCAGCCGGGATCGCGATAGTCGTTGGCAGCCAGATCGCGACGTACTTTGAGTACGGTGAACATGCCGCCCATTTCCAGATTTCCATGCGGGCCCTCGCCCATCATCATCGGCAATGTATTGGTTGGTCCTGCCATATGCATTGAATGATTCTGATGTTCGGCCATGCCGCGTTCGCCCATCGCCATATAACCCGGCAACAAACGTTGCATTGCCGCTTCGTTATCATCCAGCTTTGCGCCCAGTGTATTGGGCGTGCCATGACCCATGGCGTTCATGGTGTGATGCGACATGTGACAATGCAGCGCCCAATCGCCTTCGGTGGCGACGAATTCGATATCGCGCACCTGGCCCACACTCACCGTCGTCGTCACTTCGTTCTGCCACTGCGCACGCGGCCAACGACCACCATCGCCACCGGTCACTTCAAACACGTGACCGTGCAAGTGAATGGGATGATTCCACATCGACAAATTACCAATGCGGATGCGCACGCGTTCACCGGCTCGCGCCACCAATGGTTCAATGGCCGGGAACACCTTGCTGTTGAAAGTCCACAAGTCGAAGTCGAGCATGATCGATGGATCGGGTCTGAAGGTACCGGGATGCAAGGCCCAGTTATGCAACACAAATGCATAGTCGCGATCGATGCGCACTGCTTCGCCGCCGGCGGGATGAATAACGAACATACCCATCATGCCGCTCGACAACTGCACCATCTCATCGGCATGCGGGTGATACATGTGTGTGCCATGCTGCTTTAACGTGAACTCATATACATAGGTCTCGCCCGGCTGAATGGCCGGCTGCGACAAACCGGCAACGCCATCCATGCCCGACGGCAACAAGATGCCATGCCAATGAATGCTGGTGTGTTCGGGCAGATGATTGGTCACATAAATGCGCACGCGATCGCCTTGCACGGCTTCGATGGTTGGCCCCGGTGTCGAACCGTTGTAGCCCCAGCATTTCGCCTTACAACCCGGTGCAAACTCATGCTCGATTTCTTCAGCGACCAAGTGAAATTCTTTGACGCCGTTATTCAATCGATACGGCAAACTCCAGCCGTTGAGTGTGCGCACTGGTCGATAATTACCGGCCGCCGCCTGAGGTGCCGCAGCAAGCGATTCAGTCGCCAGCGATGCAACGCCTGTAGCCATTAGCATGGTGCGTCGTGAAATCTTCATGGTGTATCTCCACTGTGCCCGTGCTTATTCATGGGCATATGCATGTGCATCTCGTGTTCGTGCGAATCGGTATCTGACTTCGATGGCACGTCTGGTGGCGACGTCTCTGATTGCGGCATCGACGCATCGCCCGGTAATGGCTCGACACCCAATGACACACCGACATGCGGATCGCCCACTGTTTCCGGCAACTTCCCCCCGGTGGTTTTGCATAGCGCCACGTAACGCAACCAGTAATCGCCCACCGCGAGCAGATAATCCTGATAGGTCTGCGTGACTTCGCGTCGCGCATTCAACAACTCAAACGCACCGATCAACATGTAGTTCTGTTGTTGCTGGCTCAGCGCCAGCACACGTTCCTGCAGCGGCATCAGCCTCTGCCGATATTCCTCGACGATTTGTCGCGCCCGTTGCAACGAGGCAACTTGCACAGCGATGTCGTTGTTGATGGCCAGTTGCAACGACTGCAGCTCCGCCCGCGCAGTTTCCCACTGCGCCTGCGCACGCAAGCGACTGCCTGTGCCTTGATTGAAGATCGGCACACCGATGCTACCACCAGCGCCTTGCAGCAATGAGCCATCGACATCACGCTCGCGTTCCAGTTGCAACCCCGCATCGCTCAACCAGAACCAGCGTCGCGTGTGCGTCTGCACGGCGCTGTATAACTTCACCTGTTCACGCAGTGCCGCCAGATCGACGCGTTGTTGCGCCGCCCATTGCTCAAGGGTCGCTGGATCAAGCGTCAACTGCATGGGAACTTCCAGGCGTTCGACAAACGCCGGCTTGTCGTGCATCGACAAACCCATCGCAGTCAGCAACGCTGCCTGTTGCTGCTCTGCATGCGTAAGCGCAGCTTGCAAGTCGACGCGCGCACGACTGGCGCCGGCCTGTTCGCGACTTAATTGCAGCTCACTGATATTGCCGGCATCGAACAACCGTTGCGCATAATCCGCCTGCGCCTGTGCGGCGAGATCGTCCTGTTCACGCAGATGCGCGACTGATTGCGCCGCCACATATTCGTAATAGGCGCTGCGAATTTGTGCTTCAAGATCCAGCACCGACTGCGCGACGCGTTGTTGTGCCTGCAGTAACTGCGAACGGCCCACTCGTGTGCGATAACCCAGGAACAACAGCTCGGTGAAGCTTTGCGTCAGACTCCAGGTAGTGCGCGATTCGCCGCCGCCAGTGACATGCAGGAAGCCTAGCGATGGATTGGACAGGCGACTCGCGTCGTAGACATCCGCCTGCGCTACGCCGAGCTGCGCGTACAGCGCCTGCATGTGCGCATTGCGATTCAACGCCACACGCACCGCTGCGTCCGCATCCAGCGGTTGTTGCAATAACTCGCTACTTTCCTGTTTGGCGTCGAACCGGACATCAGTAGCAACGCCGGAACGCGACTGCAGCAAGGCAATACTGTCCTTGCTGCCGCGATCTCCAGGCACGGTAACGCAACCAGCCAACACCACGTTGGCCACGATCAACAAATACATCTTCATGACTACTCCCATCTATCGGCGCACGCACCGATAACGATACTGACAAGCGATTGGTAGCCGATTTACGGCAAGCGCTTAAACAATGGGAGGTCGCAATAGACTGGCGACAGGCGCGGCTGGCAGGCTTTGAAAAGCAACGTTAGTGACTGGTTGCGCGGCGAGCATCGCAGGCAACGCCGGCAACAGAAACACCAATGCCGGCGTACCGGCGCAGGGACATTTGCAGACAGAATGACAGGAGTGACGTTGATTACTCTGATTATCGACATCAGTTTCGCTGAATGACGCATGCATCAGTTCGGCATGGCGATGTGGACAATCGCCCATGCCTGCCATTGAAACAGGCTCCGCGCCGTGTTTTATCGATACATGATCGATCATGGCCGCCGGCAATGGATGCGCCAGCACGCTGGCCAGCAATTGCCAGACCATCAAGAGCGATAACAACCAGCGATGTACTGGGCGGCGCGACATGGGCTACAGAGTAGTGGCTATGAACAAGTCATACAAGTCGGACATGGCCCGAACACTGATCAGAAATGTGTCACATGCTCAACGTGGGGTTGCATTGGTCGGATAGCGAACCACCAACGCCAGACTGATCACTACCTGCAGCCACACTGTGAATGCTAATGGCGTCAACGAGTGTCGGTTCATGAATGGCGCCACCAATTGCGTACTCACCGCGCTGGTCAGCAACATGGCCAGCACCAGCATGGCCGATGCACGCCCCATCTGTGCCGGCGGCAGCGCCAAGGCTTCGCTGAAGGTGGCCGGACCGCGCACCGCCAATGCACCACAGAAGCCACACCAGAAGACCGCGACTCCAGCAAACGGCACGCGCATAAATATCACTGCCAGCAAGAACACGCTGCTCAACGCCACTTGTAACCAAGCGCCGAGTTGCACCGCACGTGACGCTCCCAGGCGTTGGCTGATGCGGCCAGCTTGACTGGCCATCACAATGAACATGGCCACACCCATCACTTGCAGCCAGGCAAACGCCGATACCGACAAGCCTAAGGCATTGATCATCAGTTGCGGCGCACTGGCCACGAAGGACAGCAATCCACCAAAACATAGCGCATGCGATATGGTCAGACGACGGTACTTGGCGTTGGCAAGAATGCGGCGGTAGCGCGCATCGACGCTGTGATCCATGCCGGGTAACTCGGCGGGCGTAACGCGCACGATGAATGGCAAGGCTAGCAAACTTAAAGCGGCGAGTATCCAGAACAAACCACGCCATTCCATGCTGAGCAACAACGCCGCGCCCAACACCGGTCCCGCCGCCGGTACCAGCGATTCAATCATCGCAATCGCTGCTATGCCACGCACGGCATCTGCATCCTGCAGCGTCGCGCGAATGACACTGGGTGACACTACCGTTGCTACACCGGCAGCGAGCCCTTGCAACAGACGCATGCACAACAGCATTTCGATATTAGGAGCAAGCGCAGCACCAGCACTTGTCACGGTAAGAATGCTGACGCCGATAGTCACCGCACGACGTGGCCCGAGATAACGCAGCACTTCTGCCCACAACAATTGCGATAGCGCGAGGCCTAGGAGAAATATGGCCACTGTCGCTTGCGCCAACGTCACATCGGTATCCAGCGCGTGTTGCAAGTACGGCACTGCCGGCAGATATAAATCCTCTGCCAGCATGGCTGTGCATGTAATAACGGCGAGCGGCAGAACAGTACGAATAGAGGCGCGAGACATGGCAAGTACGTCTGAAGATGTCGAGTAACGTTAGCAGGTCATGCCAACGATGCACAGATGGCAAGTCGTCGACCGCAGCACACCTGCAAAGTAATGAACTGGTGACGGTGGAATGAGTATTCTAAGTTGCACCCCTCACCCGCATCAGGAGTTGCTGTACATGCGAACCACAGATATCTGCGACGAGTACGGCGAAGCCGTCAACGTTGCCGAGCCGATTGGCTTCAAACACTACGGCGCGCGCAACACGTTTTCAGGACAGATCGAAACCATCAAGTGCCATGAAGACAACAGCCTGGTGCGCACTGCAGTCGCAGCACCGGGCAAGGGCAAGGTGCTCGTCGTCGATGGCGGCGGTTCGTTACGCTGTGCGTTGCTTGGCGATCTGTTGGCAGAGAAGGCGCAGCAAAATGGCTGGGAAGGCATCGTGATTTATGGTTGCATTCGCGATTCAGAAGTCATCGCCACGCTGGACCTGGGCGTGATGGCGCTAGCCACGCATCCGCGAAAAAGCGAGAAACGCAACGTTGGCTTGAACAATGTCACGGCACATTTCGCCGGCATCAGTTTTGTACCTGGACAGTTTCTTTATGCCGATGGCGACGGCATTGTGGTTAGTGAGCAGGATGTAGGAGCCGCCTGATTTAATTTATGGGGCCGCGAATAATTAAAATCACGGCCAGAGGCCGCTCCTACAGCATCTCCCTCGATGTTTTAATTTGTTCCACCAACTGCGCGCAACCATCTTCCAGCAAATCCAGCACGCGCTCGAAGTGAGTTGCATCGCCGTAATATGGATCGGGCACCTCATTAATCGAATGCGCAACACAGTACTCGCAGAATTTTCTGACCTTGTGTCGATTGCGGTTGTTCGCCAGCTTGTTCAACGCAGCGTAGTTGTCGTTATCCATAGCCAGTATCAGATCGAATTTATCAAGATCCGCACGCGTGACTTGTCGCGCTATGCCGGTCATCGGCAAGCCTCGTCTGTGGCCCGCCGCACACATGCGTGCATCGGGCAGGTCACCGGCGTGATAACCGATTACCCCGGCCGAGTCACAGATCACCGCGTCGGCTAATCCTGCCTGCTGCAACAATCGACGCATCACGTTCTCGCCGGCAGGAGAGCGGCAGATGTTCCCCATGCAGACGAACAGGATGGATGTGATCGATACTGTTGGTTTGGTCATCTTGATACCGTAAAAATGGCGGCTGTTTACCGGCTTGATAAATTGCATAGCATTGGCGGAGTTTAATCAGAGACATGTCAGTGTCACCACCCAAGCATCGCGTCGCGAGTACTGTGCAACTACCCACAGGCTCGTGGCCCACCGTGCTCGATTATTTATGCGAACATTTTGCGCATATCGATCGCCGGCAATGGCTAAGCAGAATGCAACGCAATCTGGTGCTCGATGCCGAAGGGCGGCCACTTACCGCCGACACACCCTATCGCAGCGGTTTGGTTGTTCGTTACTTTCGTGAGATCGCCAACGAGCAACCCATTCCTGTCACCGAGTCGATCATTTATGTCGACGAGCATTTAATCGTTGCAGACAAGCCGCATTTTTTACCTGTCACCCCCAAGGGAAACTATGTGCAGGAAACCTTGTTGTTGCGGCTGATGCAACGCTTCGACAATCCCAACCTGGCGCCATTGCATCGCATTGATCGTGGTACGGCAGGCCTGGTGATGTTTTCCACTTCCGCCCAGCATCGCGCTAAATATCACGCGCTATTTAGCGAACGAAAAATCTGCAAGCAGTATCAGGCGCTGGCGCCGCCGTTGGCGCATCTTGAGTTTCCGTTGATTCATCGCAGTCGTCTGATTGCCGGCGAACCCTTCTTTCGCATGCAAGAAGTCGAGGGCACGCCTAATACTGAAACACATATTGATGTATTGGAGCGCGGCACAGAGTTCTGGCGTTATCAGTTGACACCAGTGACCGGCAAGAAACATCAATTGCGCGTGCACATGGCCGCGTTAGGCGCCGCGATTCTCAATGACGATTTCTATCCCACGTTGCAAGCGACACTGGACGATTACCGACGACCGCTGAAACTGCTCGCCGCGCGACTTGCTTTTGTCGACCCCGTCACAAGCACGCACCGGCAGTTCGAGAGCCGCTTATGTTTAGAAAAATGAGGAATAAACAACCTCGATGCATGTATATTGTCACGTAGCATGGCTTGATGACTTCGTTAGTTTGCGCAACGTGCTCGTAGTCTGCGTTTGTGACCGTCGTTGAGTGGCGACTTTTATCCTTTTAACAAGACGTAACACTGCACCCCCACCTCGGCCGAACCCTAGGTTTAGCGACCAATTGAGCGCGGGCCATCACAATTCTCGCGCAAGTTTGTTGGTCGGCCAGAAACTACTGCGATTGCCACCTTCTCGCATCATGTTCTGCTGCTAGGCTCGATTCATTGCAATGAATGCGAGCAGCCTGTGAAGCGTCTTGAAGCCACATCCATGATTCGGTCCAACCTGCGATGTCATGCGCTGTGGTTCATTGCCTCGGTTATTTGTTTGTTGCCGCTGGCCGGGCACACCGCTGAGATCAGCAGCGCGCCGGTAAAAGTGTTGCCGGTCAAATCCACTGCCGCGAAACCCGCCAAAACAAGTTCCCTGAAAAAAGCCCTCCCCAAAATCACGGTGGCGAACTTTGCGCACTGGTCGACTATTTCATTCAACATGAAAGAAGGCCTCGGCTGGCTGCGCGATACCACGGTATATAGCCTGCTGCCGAAGCAAGATGCGGCAACGCTCGGCACGGTGGCATGGGATGCCGTAACGCCCGCACAGTTCGATATCGAACAACAGCTATTCAAATCGGTGAACTCGGACACCAGACGCGACTCACTGAAACAACGTGGCCTTGCGATTGGCCGCAACACACAGTTCCAGGGCGGCGTTGAACGTTACTGGACAGCCGCAGATCATCAGGAAGTGGCGGTGAGAGTGGGATTGAATTTCAATTTTCGGTGAGATGATTCGTTCGGCACACGTTAGTGCCAAACAAATCTTACTTAAACACTACCGTGCGGTTGCCGCTGAGCAGAATGCGATGCTCGACATGCCATTTCACGGCGCGCGCCAGCACCGCGCACTCCACGTCGCGACCCGCTGCAGCGAAGTCTTCCACATTCATGGCGTGATCGACGCGCGCCACGTCCTGCTCGATGAGCGGACCTTCGTCAAGATCCTGCGTCACGTAGTGCGCGGTGGCGCCAATCAACTTCACGCCGCGATCATGCGCTTGCTGATAAGGCTTGGCGCCCTGGAAGCTGGGCAGAAACGAATGATGAATGTTGATGGCGTGTTCTTTCAGTCGCGCGCACAACTGCGGCGACAGAATTTGCATGTAGCGCGCCAGCACCAGTAAATCGCAACGTTCTTCTTCAAACAGTTCGACCAGCTTCTGTTCCTGCCTGGCCTTGTTGTCCTTGTTCACCGGCAGGTAGTGAAACGGAATATCGTTGGCAGCGGACAATTGATAGAAGTCGCGATGATTGGAAACAATCGCCGGAATCTCGATAGGCAGCGCGCCAATGCGATAGCGATACAACAGATCGTTCAAGCAATGGCCGTGCTTGGACACCATGATCATCACGCGATGCTTGATCGCCATATCGTGAATCGCCCAGCGCATGGCGAAGCGTTCGGCAATGGGTTGAAACAGCGTGCGGATAGTTGCCGCCTGCATGGGTTGCTCCGGCGCAAAACACACGCGCATGAAAAACAATTTGTCGCCGGCATCGCCGTATTGAGCGCTGTCGACAATACTGCATTGGTGTTCGAGCAAAAAATTCGCCACCGCGGCAACGATGCCGGTGCGGTCGGGACAGGATAAGGTGAGAACAAACCGATGCATGATGAAACTACCGTGGTGAGACATGGGAGATGACTGATGATTAACCATGGCAGGCCCGCGAGACTAGCACGGTCGCACCACCATCATTATCTGCTGCACAACTTGCACTCGGTCATCGCCGCGAAAGCGGTATCCAGTTATTTTGAGTCGCTTCACGACGCGATATTGACTGGATTCCAGCTTCCGCGGGAATGACGTAATGAAGGTTTGTGCGTTACCTACCGGGACTTACGCGCACCCGGCCGTGAACCAGGCCGCGACGGTCGATTCGAACCGCCGCCACTACCGCGGCGCAATGCCGAGCGTTGTGGTGGTCGTTTGTCAGGTGATGTGGGCGCGGTAGCTGCATTGTGCGTAGCGGGTCGTTTCGCACGCGTCGCACGACGCATTTCCTGTGCGGTAAATTCCGGTGGCTTGGCAGCGCGTGACTTTGGCTTCTTCTCATCGCGCTCGAGCTCGCTATCGGTCTGTGTTGCGCGCGGCACGCTTAATTGCGCCAGTGCATACAACTGTTCCATCTGCTTGGGTTTCAGCGGCGCGTGTCGTCCACGCGGCAATTCCTTGGTCAGTTTGATGTCGCCAAACGCCACTTGCATCATGCGGCTGACTACCAGACTGTGGCTGACAAACAGCGCGCGCACCGCAGCGCGTTTATCGGCGCGCGGCAGCATCACCTTGTACCAGATGTTGCCGGATTCGCTTTCACCTTCCGGCGCACCGCTGCTGACGGATACCTCCGTGAAGTGAATGGTTTCATCATCCAGTTTCAATGTGCTCGGCAATACCGGTGCAGCGGCAACACCACCACGCACTTGCACCCGCACCATGTACGTAGTCGGGATCTTCTTTTTCTGACGCGTCAACGCATACGACAAAGCGCCGTCATTGGTGAACAACACGAGGCCGCTGTCGCCCGGATGCATGGGATTGATCGCCACCCAACGCGAGCCACGCTGCACCGGCAAACGCTCCTCTGCCGATTCGGCAATCACTTCTTCTGCATGCTCTGCACTGCGTGCCGCCAACTGGTTCGCCGCAGGGCGTTCGATGGGCTGACCTTGCGGTTTGTGATAAGCGAGCACCTGCGCGACGTGGGTGCGTTGCAATCGTCTGCTGACGTCTCTGCCGTCCAGCAACACCTTGTCGCCATCGACATAGCGATCGCCGGTTTTTGCGATTACACCGTTGATCTGAATGCGACCTTCAGCGATCCAGCGCTCAGCTTCGCGACGCGAGCCGATGCCATGTTGTGCCAGTATTTTGTGGATGCGTTCGGACACTGCTTGGCCCACTGATGGTTGATAATTTCGAGTGTGTTTTTTGCCCCACTCTAACCCGCCCTGCTACGCGAGGGAGGGAACCAGAAAGGTCCACTCCACTGCTTTGGAGCGGAATCGGATTCATCCCCTCCCTCGCTTAGCGGGGGAGGGTTAGGGTGGGGGTTCGCGTATCGAACTGCTGGTGCAGTCCCCTAACTAGCTTGGGCCGTGTCGGGCTCGGCCGTTTCAATCTGCTGTTCTGAAACCGTAGCGCTTGCAGACTTTTCAGCGTCACTTGCAGCCGCTTCTTCATCACGCGGCAGAGCGGCGTCGCTCGTGTTGAATTCGAGCTGCACACCGATGGTTTCGACATCTTTCAATTCGGCCAGCGATGGCAATTGATCCAGTGACTTCAAACCGAAGTAGTCGAGGAACTCACGGGTAGTCGCCAGCACTTCAGGACGACCCGGCACTTCGCGATGACCGACCACGCGAATCCAGTTGCGGTCGTACAGCGCGCGCATCATGTTGCTGCTGACGGCCACACCACGAATCTCTTCGATCTCGCCGCGCGTGATCGGTTGACGATAAGCAATCAGCGCCAGTGTTTCCAGCAAGGCACGCGAATAACGCGCCGGACGTTCCTGCCACAGCCGCGAGACGAAATCGACACAGTTGCTGCGCACTTGGATGCGCCAGCCACTCGACACTTCGAGCAACTCAAGACCACGGCCTGCGTACTCTTCGGCAAGCGAGTTCAACGCATTGAGCACTTGTTCCAGACTGGGACGCTCACGCTCATCGAACAGCTCGGCCAATTGTTGTGTGGTCACGGGACGACCCGCCGCCAGCAACGCAGCCTCAAACTGATATTTCATTTCTAGTTCGTTCATCGGCAATCATTCCAATCGGAGTGAGCAGCACTACGTAATTCGTCATTCCCGCGCAGGCGGGAATCCAGTCGATATCGTGTCGCGCAGCGACTCAAAAATAACTGGATCCCCGCCTACGCGGGGATGACGAAACCTGACTTAAGTTTCTTTCAATTCAGTATTCGCTTCAGTCGCATCTGTCGCATCTGTCGCTGTGGAAGTCGCATCGTCATCAACCGTAGTCAATGTTGTTTCAGATTGCATACTGCGCTCGTCACCATCGCCTTCACTCTCATCATCCACTACGTTTTCATCCGGCAATTCCGGTTGCGCCAGCGCGGCCTGGTTTTCGGCATCGCCATCGGCATTCACCACCGGCGCGCTGCGACGACCGCTAGCCTTGCGCACATGCAGCGGCGCATACGGTTCGGCTTGGACGATGTCGAGCATGCCTTCCTTCATTAGCTCAAGAATGGAAATGAAGGTCACGGTGACGCCCATGCGGCCTTCTTCGGGATGAAACAGTTTGATAAATTCGACAAACTCAGCGGCTTCCAGCATGGCGAGAATTTCCGTCATGCGCTGCCGTTGCGATAAACGTTCGCGTTGAATCTGGTGATGCGTGAAGTGCGACGAACGCTGCACTACTTCCTGAAATGCCCTGAGCATTTCAGTGAGCGTGACTTCGGGATGTAGTTGTACAACTCTACGCTCGACCACTTCGATCATCGCCGGCATCACATCGCGTTCGAGTCGCTTCAGTCGATCGAGATCATCAGCCGCTTTCTTGAAGCGCTCGTATTCCTGTAGACGCCGGACCAGTTCGGCGCGTGGATCTTCTTCTTCCAGACCCTCTTCGCTGCGCGCACGCGGCAACAACATGCGCGATTTGATTTCGGCGAGCATCGCTGCCATCAACAAATATTCACCGGCCAGTTCCAGCTGCAGGTTTTCCATCACATCGATATAGCCCATGTATTGCCGGGTGATTTCGGCGATGGGAATGTCGAGGATGTCGAGATTCTGTTTGCGGATGAGATATAACAACAGATCCAGCGGACCTTCGAAGGCTTCCAGGAATACTTGCAACGCATCAGGCGGGATATACAGATCGCGCGGCACTTCGGTATACGGCTCGCCATCCACCATGGCGAACGGCATTTCGCTTTGCTGCGGAGCCGCAGGCGTCATCACTTCAGCCACAGCTTCGGCGAGCGCCTGCCGCTCGGCCGCCTTTTCGGCGTCGTTGTTGATTTCTTCTGCCACTATTTTTAGCTCGGAATTCATTCGATCTCGTAGGTTGTGCTGAGTCCGCGAAGCCCAACAACAACTCATTGCCAAGTTGGGCTGTGCGGACTTAGCCCAACCTACACCACCATTGCACTATCGGTAATTCATGCCGATGGCTTGCCTTACTTCATCGAGTGTCTGGCGCGCCACTTCGCGGGCTTTCTCGCAGCCCTCGGCAATGATGCCGCGCACCAGATCGCTGTTTTCTTCGTAACTCTGTGCACGCGCGCGGATGGCGCCGATTTCAATCACTACTTTGTCGATCAATGGTTTCTTGCAATCCAGACAACCGATGCCCGCGGTGCGGCAGCCGTTCTGCACCCAATTCTGCGTATCGACGTCGGAGTAAATCTTGTGCAAATCCCACACGGGACAATGTTCGGGATTACCGGGATCGGTACGTCGCACCCGCGCCGGATCGGTCTGCATGGTACGCAGTTTCTTGGCGACGCTGTCTGTATCTTCACGCAGACCGATGGTGTTGCCATAAGACTTGGACATCTTGCGACCATCAAGACCCGGCACCTTCGGCGTTGCTGTCAGTAAAGCCTGTGGCTCGGTGAGAATCGTGCGGCCGGTGCCTTCGAGATAGCCCAGCAAGCGTTCGCGATCGGCCAGCGTGAGGCGAGTGTTGTCTTCCAGCAAGGCCTGCGCCTTGACCAGCGAATCGGCGTCGCCCTGCTCCTGATACGCCTTGCGCAGTTCGCGATACAACTTGGCGCGCGAGCCGAGGTTCTTGAGCGCCTTGTCCACCTTGATTTCGAAATCGGCTTCACGGCCGAACAGGAAATTAAAGCGTCGCGCCACTTCACGGGTGATTTCCACATGCGCGACCTGATCCTCACCCACCGGCACGAACTCGGGCTTGTACAACAAAATGTCGGCGCTCTGCAGCAAGGGATAGCCAAGGAAGCCATAGGTGGCGAGATCCTTGTCCTTGAGCTGTTCCTGTTGATCTTTGTAGGTCGGCACGCGCTCCAGCCACGACAACGGCGTGACCATCGACAGCAACAGATGCAACTCGGAATGCTCCGGCACGCGCGACTGAATGAAGATCGTACACGCGGCCGGATTCAACCCTGCGGCCAGCCAGTCGATCACCATGCGCCAGACGCGCGCTTCGAGTTGCGTGGTGTCTTCGTAACCGGTGGTCAGCGCATGGATGTCGGCAATGAAAAAGTAACTTCCGTACTTGTATTGCAGCTCCACCCAGTTCTTGAGTGCGCCGTGGTAATTGCCCAGATGCAGCTCGCCCGACGGCCGCATGCCCGACAAAATCCGGTTATTCGCGTTTGCTGAACTCAATGCTGTTTGCCTGTGCGGCGCGCGGGGTTGGAAGCCGCCCGACCGCATCCTTGAAGTGAGTGCTGAAATTTTTGAGCGGGCGATTATAGGGGTTCAGCCGGGATGCAGCACGGCTATGTAGGGGCGGCTGAGAACTATCGTTTTCTGGACTGGCGACGCACGTCGCAACGCGAGCCGCCTACAGAAACGGCGACGAATCGCCGCGACCTTGGCGAGCAACCACCGGCGCCGGCCCTTCCAGATCGATCACAGTGGTGGGATCGAAGCCGCAATTGCCGCCATCCAGTACGGCATCCACCTGATTTTTCAGGCTCTCCTGGATTTCGCGTGCATCGGTCAGCGGCAACTCATCGCCCGGCAGCAACAAGGTGGAGCTGAGCAGCGGCTCGTTCAGTTCCGCCAGCAGCGCCAAGGGCACGGGGTGATCGGGAATACGGATGCCGATGGTGCGTCGCCGCTCATTCTGCAACCGCTTGGGGGTTTCCTTGGTTGCCGGCAGGATGAAGGTATAGGCCCCCGGTGTATTCGCCTTGAGCAGCCGGTAATTCTGATTGCTGACCTTGGCGTAGGTGGCGATTTCGGACAGATCGCGGCACACCAGCGTGAAGTGGTGGTGCTTGTCGGTGCGACGAATGCGGGCGATGCGCTCCATCGCCTCCTTGTCGCCAATATGGCAGCCCAGCGCGTAGCAGGAGTCGGTGGGATACACCACGACACCGCCATCACGAATCACCTCCACGGCCTGACGAATCAAGCGCGGCTGTGGGTTTTTGGGGTGAATTTCGAGGTAGATGCTCGGCATGGCGCCTTCAAAAGTCGATTCATTTTATGTAGGAGCGGCCTGATTTAATGGATGGGGCCGCGAGCGAAGAATTCGCGGCCCATCCATTAAATCAGGCCGCTCCTACACACCAGGTAAGTCACATTCCACGTCGGCAAATAGCCACCGGCGCAAGCGCCAGATTGATCACGTATGATACCCGGCCTTTATGACTCCTTACGTCAACTCGACGACTCGCTAAGACAACTTCATGCAACTGCTGTTCGATTTTCTGCCCGTACTCGCTTTTTTCATCGCCTACAAGCTGGGTGGTATTTACCTCGCTACCGCCATTCTCATGGTGGCTATGGTGCTGGTGGCAGGCGTGCAATGGTTTCGGCACGGCAAAGTGGCGCCGATGCTGTTGTTATCGACCTTACTGGTGCTGGTATTCGGCAGTGTCACGCTGCTGGTACACGACAAGGCATTTATTCAATGGAAGCTGACGGTGCTCGATTGGCTGTTTGCACTGGGTTTCGCCATTGCGCCCTATTTCGGCGGCCAGACGCTGGTGCAGCGGCTGATGGGTTCGCAACTCACCTTGAGCGACGCGCAGTGGCGCATGCTGAATCGCATGTGGATCGTGTTTTTCGCCTTCATGGGCGCGCTCAATGTGTATGTGATTTATCACTACGACGAAGCCACGTGGGTGAACTTCAAGCTGTTCGGCACCATGGGGCTGACAGTGGCATTTGTCGTCATTCAAGGTATCTGGCTATCCGGCAAACTGCCAAAGGACGCCGCCGGCAAGCCGGAAGAACCGCGAACCAATGGTCAATGAATAACGTTCAATGAAAGCTCTGTAATCCATGTTGCAACACCGCTATGACATGATCCGCAACCGCTTGAACGCCGCACTCAAGCCGACTGCGTTGGAGCTTGAAGATGAAAGCCATCTTCATGCCGGTCACGCAGGTGCCGAGGGTGGACGTGGTCACTATCGTCTAAGGATTGTTTCTGCACAGTTTGCCGGCTTGCGTCCGATAGCCAGACATCAACTGGTCTATCGCAGCCTGGGCGAATTGATGCAAACCGATATTCACGCCTTGAGTATCGTTGCGCACACGCCTGAAGAAATGCGCACGCAGGGCAACGATAGATAAAGACGTTTACTCATTAAAGATTCACTCTCAATTCATCTCTGACCCGTAACTCTTGTTTGCAAGTTTTCACTATTCCAATCAACCGGACGAAAGGCCCAACATGAAATACCGTTATCTGCTCGCCCTCGCTATCGCTGCTGCGACCACTACCGCCTGCTCGAAGAACACTGCCGCAGTGGACGTCAAGCCGGAAGAGCTGTTTGCCACCGTCAACGGCGAGAAAATTTCCAGCAAGGAATTCGAGTCATTCGTTACGGCGATCAGCAATGGCAGCGTCACTGCCGATAAGCTCACGCCGGAACAACGCAAGCAACTGACCGATCGCCTGATTGGCATCCACATTGCCGCCGGCGAAGCCGTCAAGGCCGGTACTGATAAGGATCCCGCCACCGCGGTGCAATTGAGCCTGTGGCGCAACAACATTCTCAGCGACGCGATGGTCAAGAAGTACATCGAAAAAAATCCGGTGAGCGACGCCGACATTCAAGCCGAATACGACACACAGATCGCTGCCATGCCGCGCGAATATCACGCCAGCCACATTCTGGTGAAGACCAAGGAAGAAGCCGATGCCTTGATCGCGCAGATCAAGAGCGGCAAAGACTTTGCCGAACTCGCCAAGAAAAATTCACAGGACCCTGGCTCGGCGAAGAATGGCGGTGATCTAGGTTGGTTCTCGCCATCGAGCATGGTGAAGGAATTCGGCGAAGCGGTGACCCATCTTGAAAATGGTCAGATGACCGAAACACCGGTGCAGACGCAATTCGGTTTCCACATCATCAAGCTGCAGGAAAGCCGCCAACCGACGCCGCCAGCATTGGCCGATGTGAAGCCGCAAGTGGAAGGTCTGGTGAAGAACAAGAAGATCGAAAAATATCTGGAAGAGCTGCGCAAGAACGCCAAGGTTGAAGTGAACACTGCAGCACCTGCTGCCAGCAGCTCATCGACGTCGAGCGAGCCTGCCGCCAAATAACCCATAGCCTCGATCAAGAAGGCACTGACCTGCCGGCCAGTGCCTTTTTTATTGCTCGAACAAAGCCTATATAGGCATGTATCAAATGAATGATGTCGGTCCACTCTGCGGGGGATGGTTGGTATTAATACTAAGTGGCACTGCGTTTGCTGCCGTCATAATTGGTCGCAATCCAGCAGATGCCGGCATGCACCGGACTCGTCAATCCAGAGGCACATGCAAACTGACTTGTTGGAGGCCGGGATGCTTCGCAGACGCAACACAGTTTCGCAACAGGTAACACTCGAACAACACTTGTTCATGACGGCCTTCAATAGCGGTCGATGTGCACAATCTGTCTGTGCAATGCGCGGGGCGTCATGACCGCTGCCATACCCGACCTCGACTTTCAAAGACTGTTTAGCAGCGCGCCGGATATGCTGCTGGCGTTATTGCCCAATGACCCCGTGTACACGATTGTGGCTGCTACCGAGTGTTATCTGCAGGCTACCGGGACATCGGGCGATGTCATCGGTCAGGGCTTGTTTGAAACCTTCCCCGATAATCCCGACGATCCTTCCGCTGATGGAGTCAGCAATTTGCGCGCATCGTTGCAACGGGTACTGGCCACTAAGGCTGCCGACACCATGGCAGTACAAAAATATGATATCCGGCGCGTTGATGGCTCGTTTGAAGTCAGATACTGGAGTCCGAAGAATCTGCCGGTGTTCGATGCAGCCGGCGACATCCTTTATATATTGCATCGCGTGGTCGACGTCACCGAGATGGTACAGGCCAGCGAATTACACAAGGAAATGCACGATCGCAACAACGCGATGCAACAGGAAGTGATCATGCGCAGTCGTGAGCTCGCCGCCGCCAATGCCGAGTTGCGTGACGCCAACGTACAGCTAGGCAAGCTCGACCAAGCCAAGTCGGCATTCTTCAGCAACATCAGTCACGAGTTCCGCACACCGCTCACCCTGATGCTGGGCCCGCTTGAAGACGCGTTAGCCGACACCGCCAATCCATTGCCGGCAACGCAACGCGAACGTCTGCAACTGGCCAATGGCAATGCGCTGCGCCTGCTGAAGCTGGTGAATTCATTGCTGGATTTTTCGCGACTCGAAGCCGGCCGCCTGCAACCTCATTTCGCACCATTGAACATTTCGCGTTTCACCGCCGAACTCGCCGGCATGTTTCAATCGGCGGCACAAAAAGCCGGCGTACAACTCAACATCGATTGTCCACCGGTATCTGCGCCGGTGTGGGTGGATCGCGATATGTGGGAAAAAATCGTCCCCAACCTCATATCGAATGCACTCAAGTTTACCTTGCATGGCGCTATCGACGTTCGCATTCGCGAGCAAGACGACCACGTGGTGCTGGAAGTTGCCGATACGGGCATCGGCATTCCCACCGATGAGCAGGCCAAGATCTTCGATCGCTTTCATCAAGTGTCTCATGGCAACGCGCGCACGCAGGAAGGCACCGGCATTGGTTTGTCGCTGGTGCGCGATCTCACCGAGCTGCACGGTGGCACGGTTAGTGTTGAAAGTGAGCTGCAGCATGGCAGCGTGTTTCGCATCAGCATTCCCACGGGCTATGCGCACCTGCCGACACACGCCGTCGCCTTGCAGCCGGTCGATCCACGCGTCGGGCGCAACGCCGCCGCGCATGTAGCAGAAGCGGTTCGCTGGGGCGACCGCCAGGGCATTGAGCACAGCACCACTGCCACTGGCGATGTGCAAGGTCAGGTGCTGGTGGTCGATGACAATGCCGACCTGCGTCAGTATCTGTCCAATCTGCTGCAACCGATGTATGAAGTCACCACCGCCACCGATGGCATGAGTGCGCTCGAAGCCTTGCAGACGCGGCCTCCTGATCTTGTCATCAGCGATGTCATGATGCCGAAGCTCGATGGCTTCGGTCTGGTGCAGAAGCTGCGCAGTAATCCAGATACCGCGTCGATACCCGTTATTCTGTTGTCGGCGCGCGCCGGTGAGGACTCCGCCATCGATGGCCTGGACGCCGGCGCCGATGATTATCTAGCCAAGCCGTTTTCTGCGCGCGAGTTGCTGGCGCGTATACGCACACACATACAACTGGCGCGCACCCGCCGCGCCTGGATTGCCGAATTGCAGCGCGCCAATGATGAGCTAGATGCATTCAGCTATTCCGTGTCACACGACCTGCGCGCGCCGTTGCGGGCGATACGCGGCTTCGCGCAAGCGCTGAGCGAAGACTGCAACGAACAACTCAACAAACAGGGACACAGTTATCTCTCCAGCATTCATGCAGGCGTGCAACGCATGAGCACCTTGATCGATGCCTTGCTCGATCTGGCGCGCATCACGCGCGGCGCGATCGCGCACGACAAAGTCAATCTCTCGACGCTGGCGCGTGACATTACTGCGGACCTGCGCCACAGCAATTCACAACGCAAAGTCACCGTCACCATCCATCATGGCCTGCACGCGCGTGGCGATCGCAACCTACTCAATGTGGTGTTGGTGAACCTGATCGGCAACGCATGGAAGTTCACCGCGCACCGCGAACATGCAGCAATTACCGTGGGCTGTACTGAAGCAGAAGTTGCTACATTTTTTGTGCGCGACAACGGCGCAGGCTTCGATATGCAACAGGCCGGACAATTGTTCACGCCGTTTCGCCGTCTGCACCGCGATAGCGACTTTGAAGGCACGGGTATCGGTCTTGCAACCGTGCAACGCATCATCGAAAGGCATGGTGGAAAAATCTGGGCCGAAGCAGCCGTCGATCAAGGCGCATGCTTTTACTTTTCGTTGCCGGGCAATAACCACAAGAATGAGCTGCCTGCGCGACGGGTTACTGATTGACGCAGCATTAAGTAACCGGCGTCGCCGAAAGAAAATTTGGATCGTGTTGAAGAGGGCGAGGCCCTTGTACTGAGCTTGTCGAAGTATGCCTCGCCCCTACAATCAGTGATGACATCTCGTAGCGGTCAGGCATGCCTGATCCTTCTTGAATTACGCGACGCTAATATGCAATGCCTAGCCCGCGCCCTTCAACAACTCGCGCAATCCAGCTTCATCGAGAATCTTCACACCCAGCTCTTCTGCCTTCTGTAATTTTGAGCCGGCTTCCGCACCGGCAATCACATAGTGGGTTTTCTTCGACACCGAACCGCTGACTTTGCCGCCGGCAGCTTCGATCAAGTCCTTCGCTTCATCGCGACTCAACGTCGGTAGCGTGCCGGTTAGCACCAGCGTTTTGCCGGTGAGCAGCTTGGGCGAGTTATCGATGCTCACCCCTTCATGTTCGGGCCAGGTAACGCCGGCAGCGCGCAATGCCTGCAACACTTCACGATTGTGCGGCTGCGCGAAAAACACATGGATGCTCTGCGCCACCACCGGACCGACATCGTTGACCTGCAGCAGCTCGTCCACGCTTGCATCGACGATGCGTCGCAAAGATCCAAAATGTTTGGCGAGATCTTTGGCCGTGGCTTCACCCACCTGACGAATGCCCAGCGAATATAAGAATCTCGCCAGGGTGGTGTGTTTACTTTTCTGCAAACCATCGACCAGATTCTGCGCACTCTTTTCACCCATGCGCTCCAGTTGCATGAGCATGGGCACATCAAGTCGATACAGATCAGCAAGCGTTTTAACGTGATCGCCATCGATCAATTGATCAACCAGCTTTTCGCCGAGACCTTCCACATCCATCGCACGCCGTCCGGCGAAATGCAGAATCGCTTGCTTGCGTTGCGCCGAGCAATATAAGCCGCCGGTGCAACGCCAATCAGCTTCGCCTGCTTCGCGAGCGATATCGCTGCCGCAGACCGGACATTTGCCGTTGAGCTTTTTGAACAGATCGAAAGGTTCGCCCACCTGCTTGGGTCGTTGTTCGAGCACCACACTCACCACTTCGGGAATCACATCGCCCGCACGACGCACAATCACCATGTCGCCGACCCGCACATCCTTGCGCCGCGTTTCGTCTTCGTTGTGCAGCGTGGCATTGCTAACAGTAGTGCCGCCGACGAACACCGGATCGAGCTTTGCAACGGGTGTGAGCTTGCCGGTGCGACCGACTTGAATATCGATGTCCAGCACCTTTGTCATTTGCTCTTGCGCGGGATATTTATGCGCTACTGCCCAACGCGGTTCACGAGTCACAAACCCCAATCGCTTCTGCAACGCGAACGAATTGACCTTGTACACCACGCCGTCGATATCAAAGGGCAAGGCATCGCGCTTGGCGCCCATGCGTTGATGAAACTCTACCAAACCTGCAGCGCCCTGCACTACTGCGCGATCCACACTCACAGGCAAATCCATGTGCGCGAACGCATCGAGCATGCCGCTATGCGTAGCCGGCACCGACCAGCCCTGCACCTCGCCCATGCCGTAAGCAAAAAAGCTCAACGGTCTTTTTGCAGCCATGCCCGGATCGAGTTGCCGCACTGCACCGGCTGCCGCGTTGCGCGGATTGACGAAGGTCTTTTCGTTCTTCGCGCCCGCCGCGATCAATTCACGCTGCCGCTCATTGAGTTGCTCGAATTCATCGCGACGCATGTACACCTCGCCCCGCACTTCCAGCACGGCGGCCGTAACGTCGCGCAAACGCAATGGAATCTGTTTGATGGTGCGAATGTTCTGCGTGACGTCTTCGCCGGTTTCACCATCGCCGCGAGTTGCAGCCTGTACCAGCACGCCTTGTTCGTAACGCAGATTGATGGCAAGGCCATCGAACTTGAGTTCACAGGCATATTCGATCAACGCATCGCCTGGCTCCAGTTCCAGTTCACGTCGCACTCGCGCATCAAAATTTTCCGCGCCGCTGTCTTCGGTATCGGTTTCGGTGCGAATCGACAACATCGGCACCACGTGCCTGACCGGCGTGAAGCCGGGCAACACTTTGCCGATGATGCGTTGCGTGGGCGAATCCGCGGTCAATAGCGCCGGATACTGTTTTTCCAGCGCTTCCAGTTCGCGATAGAGTTTGTCGTACTCGACATCGGGAAGACTTGGCTGATCCAGCACGTAGTAAAGATGCGCGTGATGGTTGAGCTGTTCGCGCAGTTGCTTGGCGCGCGATTGAATTGCATGGGGAATACTCATACCAACCACCTGGTAGCCTGTGACAGGCAATTCGATACTGCCCCCACCCTAGTGCGCAGCGGCCACGCCACCAATCAAATGCTGAAAGTCCAGCACTTCTTCGCGTAACCGTTCAATCGATTGCACGGTGAGTTTGCTGCCGCGTTCATCCTGCAAGCTGCCACCGGTGGCGTGCGCCAGACGCTGTGCGCATGACAACATCTGATCGTAAGCAATCAGGCCATCCAGCGGACCAGGCAACAACATGAATAAGGTGACACCGGGAAATTGCTGTTGCGCCATGGCAGCCGGATCAAAGGTACCCGGTTCCACCATGCTGGCCACACTGAACACGGTTTGTTCGTTATGCAGGCGATGAAAAATGCTGAACTTGCCATGCTGCAATTGCTCACGCTGCAGTAACGATAGCAATTGATCGCCTGCAACCCGTTCTGGCATCGACAGGCGCAGGGCAATGATCTTGCGACGTGCGGCGTTGGTTTGTTTGTTGGCGTTCGTTGCTGACGCTGGTGGCTGCGGCGATGCGGCTAGCGGCGCGGGCTGATTCACCACCTCCGATAAAGTCGGTGTTGGCGTCGAAGGCTTGATCGCATCGTGATCGGCAGCTCGCATTGGCGTTTGATAAACGCCCTGCACCGGCTCCGCCACCACGGGAACAGCTACCTCTGGTACGGACATCTGCGGTGATTCATGCGCTGCATCTTGCGGCGCGGACGTCGCAGCAACATCAGTATCCACATCGAGTGCCGCATCGAATGAAACGTGCGGCTCCTGTCGGGCGCTGAACTGCGGCACTACACGTTCTTCAACATACGTCTCTTCAACATACCTATTTTCAACATACACAGGCTCTGTGTAGGCGGTCGTGGCGTGGCGCTGCGTTTCTTGAAACTCGTCACCAGCAACCCGCATAGCGCCGCGCGGATTATGAACAGCGATATCTAGCCGCGGTGCGTCGTCACAAGTGGGATCGATATCGTCCAGTTCAGCGATACGTGGTTCGTAATCCTGGCGCACATCACGCTGTCCTTGTCGACGCATGTACGCCGGTGTTTCCAGCGCCTCTTCGTCGAGTTCCTCACCCGCAGCGAATGCGACTTCGTGTTGTGGCCAGCCATCGACAACGGCATCGTCGTCAATGGCTTGCGCAGCAGTACGTGACGCTGCACGACGCTTGCCCAGCAAGTAGATTCCCAACCAGATGGCCGCGCCCACCAGCAACAGAATGATTCGTAACTGGGTGGTGAGATTCATGGCGCGACTCTCGCTCTAGTTTGCTTTGCTGGTCTTGTTGTGTGCATCGACACCGGCTGCGTTATCGGCAGGTCACATGGCTGCCAGACGCACGGCTTCGTCTGTATCCACTGCCACCAGCCGCGACACACCGGCTTCATGCATGGTGACACCGAGCAGTTGATCGGCCAGTTCCATTGTCACCTTGTTGTGCGTGATGAAAATGAACTGCACGTTCTTCGCCATCTCGCGCACCGTATCGCAGAAACGGATGTTGTTGTTGTCGTCGAGCGGTGCATCGACTTCGTCCAACAGACAGAATGGCGCGGGATTAAGTTCGAATATTGAAAATACCAGCGCGACCGCTGTGAGCGCTTTCTCACCGCCGGACAATTGATTGATGGTGCTGTTCCGCTTGCCGGGTGGACGCGCCATGATCGCCACACCAGCGTTGAGCAGATCTTCGCCGGCCAGTTCGAGATAGGCATGGCCACCGCCGAACAGACGTGGGAAGCGTTCTTTCAGACCGGCGTTGACCCGATCGAAAGTATCCTGGAAGCGGGTGCGTGTTTCTTTGTCGATTTTGCGCATCGCGCTTTCCAGCGTTTCCAGTGCTTCGGTGAGATCGGCGTACTGGCTATCGAGATACTCTTTGCGTTCCGATTGTTCTTTGAACTCATCGATCGCCGCCAGATTTACCTGACCTAAGCGTTCGATCTTGCCGGCGATTTCTGCGAGTTCGCTTTCCCACTCGGTGATGTTGGCTTCAGGCGCAAGCTGCAACACCACTTCATTCAAGTTGAACTGCGTGGCAGCGAATTGTTCTTCCAGCGTTTCGCGACGCACCTTGCTTTCCTGCAAGGCCATACGCACGTCATCGAGCTGACGCCGCGCTTCTTCGACGCGACGTTCGGTGAGCATGCGTGCTTCGTCGAGTTCGCGAATGCGATGCTCGACGGCATCGAAGGCCGCACGCGCTGCGGCTAATTCCTGATCCAGGGTAACGCGCTGTTCCAGACGTTCACTCAATTGCTCGGTAAACAATTGCAGCGGCGACTCACCTTCCAGCAATTGCAGTTGCAATGACTCGCGACGCTCGTGCAACTGCGTCAATTGCGATTGCGTGCGATCCAGACCGGCGACAATCGAATTCAACGCCGAACGCTTTGATTCTAGTGCAATGGCATGTTGTTGCGCATCGGCGCGATCGTCCTGCGCGCGACCGCGGGCCAGCGACAACTCGGCGCGCAAATTCTCGCGACGTTGTTCGAGATCGGCGCGCTCCAACTCGCGCTGTTCCATTTCATCGAGGCCTTCCTGCAACCGTGCGCGCGCCACGTTGATGTCTTCATCGGCGCGAGCCAGTTCGGTGGCATATTCGCTCACTTCCGATTGCAGTTCGAGCAAGCGCTCGCGCGATTGTTCGACGCGCATTTGCAAGCCGCTCAACTGCGCTTTCAGTTCGCTATGGCTGCGATGTAGACGATTGCGTTCCTGCTGCGTGCTATCGCGTTGCGATTCGAGGTCGACCACACATGTACGCACTTCCTGTGCCTCAGCTTCCAACGCTTCATGACGCGCTTCACTGCTTTGCAAAGAGACGCGCAGATCGCGGATCTCCTGCTCGCGCGCGATCACACCGGCGTGCACATCCTGATCGCGACTCACACGCAACCAATCACGACCGATCCACACGCCATCGCGCGTGATCACCGATTCGTTGGCATTCAACCGCGCACGCATGGCCAACGCATCGTTCAAGCTATCCACTGCATAGACGCCATGCAGCAATGACTCGAGACTGGATGGACCTTTAACATGCGCCAGCAACTGTTGTGCTGAAGCGTTCGCAGCGTTGCTAGAAGTTTGCGACAGGAATGTCACGCTGCCAGCCGACAACGTGCCTAGCACAGCCGCCACATCGTCGAGCTTGTCGACGCACACGGCTTGCAGGTAATCGCCGAGCACAGTTTCCACGGCACGATCCCAGCCGCCGGAAACAGAAAGCCGTTGTGCCAGACGTGGTTGATTGTTGAGCGCGTTGGCGGCAAGCCAATCGGATACTTTGCCCTGCGCCTGACCCAATGCCGCTTTCTGCAATGCTTCGAGCGACACCACGCGACCTTGTGCTTGCTGCAGTTCGCGACGACTGCTGTCGGTAGCACTCACCAGTTCGCGTTGCCGCGTGCGCAATTGTTCAAGCGTGGCGGCGACCTCGCTGACGCGCGCTTCAAGTGCTTCGACTTGCTCGCCGGCAGTCATGTCGTCTTGCAACAAGGATTCGATGCGCTGTTCGAATTCAGCCACCGAGAGATTGTCGATTTCAGCCAGTGTGCGTTCGCGTTGCGCGGTCAAGCGACGCAACTGATTTTCGAGTTGTTCGATACGCGCCCGTTCGACTTGCGTCTTTTCACTGGCGTCGCGTGCATGACGATTGAATTCGTTCCAATCTTCTTGCCAGTCCTGCATCGCGAGGTCAGCGCGCTCCAGCGCGTCGGCGGATGCGGCTTCGCGTTCTTTCGCTGCTGCCAGCGTCGGTTCCAGTTCGGAAATGTCGGTGCGCAGTTGTCCGATCTGTTGTTGATCACGTTCGAAATGTGCCGACAATTCATTGGCGCCGCGCTCGGCTTGCTCGAGTTCATTGCGTTGCCGCTGACGCAATTCACGCGCGTGTTGAATGGCTTGTTCGATGCGACTGACTTCGGCGCTCAATGCATAGTGACGACCTTGCACTGCGCTCAAGTTTTCGGTTTGCTCGCGCGATTGTTCGCGGAACGATTCGATGGCGGCTTCATGCGAACGCAAATCGGCAATCACGCCTTGCAATGCCGTATCGCGTTCCAGTAACGATTGTTCGCGCGCCTCAGAATCCTGGTTCACCTGGCGCAGCTTCATCGCCAGCAATTCGGCGTGACGAGTGCGCTCTTCGCCTTTCAACGTTTGATAACGACGTGCAGTAGCGGCTTGACGCTGCAAGCGATTCAGTTGCTTGTCGACTTCTTCGCGCAGATCGTTCAGACGTTCCAGATTTTCCTTGGTATGCGAGATGCGATTTTCGGTGTCGCGACGGCGTTCCTTATATTTGGAAATGCCCGCAGCTTCTTCGATGAAGCCCCGCAGATCTTCGGGACGCGCTTCGATCACGCGCGAGATCATGCCCTGTTCGATAATCGCGTAGCTGCGCGAACCCAGGCCGGTGCCGAGAAACAACTGCGTGATGTCTTTACGACGACAGCGCGCACCATTCAGAAAGTAAGCCGAAGTACCATCGCGCGACACCACGCGCTTCAACGATACTTCATTGAAGCCGGCATACTGACCGCTGAGTTTGCCGTCGCTGTTGTCGAATACCAGTTCGACCGATGCAGTGCCTACCGGCTTACGCGACGCAGAACCATTAAACACCACGTCGGCCATCGATTCGCCGCGCAAATGTTTGGCGGAGATCTCACCCATCACCCAGCGCACGGCGTCGATGATGTTGGATTTACCGCAACCATTCGGTCCCACCACGCCAATCAGGTTGCTGGGGAAGTTGACGGTGGTCGGGTCGACAAACGACTTGAAGCCCGCGAGTTTGATCTTGTTTAAGCGCATTGCGGTTCATTCAACTGAGGTGAATTTGAAGGCGCGGTAGTGTACGGGAAAGCCATGCGGATGAAGAAAATTTTGCCATCGATATGCAATGTGTTCATGCCTCTGTGGGGCCACGGCGACATCGGCAAATTCCCACACGGCGCATCGCAATCGCGACTGTACGAAGGTGTGTGCGTATGTATAATCGGCCAGTTGATTAGCTTGAGAGGGCCGCAGCGCATACTTCGGAGGCGATAAGACAATGCCCGCAAAAAAACCTGCCAAAGCACAGAAGCAGACCAGCAAGCCAGCAGCTAGCAAGGCTGTAGCTGCGAAGAAAAAACCCGTCGCAGCGAGCAAACCCAAAGCCGCACCTAAGCCATCAGCAAAACCTGCGGCTGCGCGTGTCGCGAAGGCGGCAAGCAAACCCCCAGCCAAGCCTGCGGCGAAACCTGCAAGCAAAGTAGCACCGCAAGCCGTGAATAAATCTATCAAGAAAGAACCTGTAAAGAGCGACGCTAAAGTCAGCGCAAAACCTGCTGCTGAAAAAGTCGTTCCTATCAAAGCTGCTGCGAAGACGCCGGTTGTCAAAGCCCCCACCAAGGTCGCTGCCGCGCCAACGCCCGCGCCGAGCAAGACAAGTAAAGTCATCGAAACGCCTGCTGCCCCTGCTGCGACCAAAGCTGTCGCGACCACCAAGGCTGCAGAACCCTCCACCCCGCCGACTCCGATCCGGTCGGCCATTGCAGTGAAATCATCCGTGCCCGCCGCCAAATCCAAGAAAGACCCCGCCGCAGCCGCTAACGAAACTGACGACGTTGAGTTGGAAAGTCTCAGCCTGTTAGCCGGACCTCGCAACGTGAAGCCTTACCAGGTGAAGCGTGACGAGGAATACATGAATGCCGCGCAGCTCGATCACTTCCGCACTATTCTGCAGTCCTGGAAAAAAGACTTGATGAATGAAGTCGATCGCACCGTGCTGCACATGAAGGACGAAGCCGCCAATTTTCCTGATCCAAACGATCGCGCCACGCAGGAATCCGAATTCAGTCTGGAACTGCGTACCCGCGATCGCGAGCGCAAGCTGATCCGCAAGATCGAAGAAGCGCTCAATCGCATCGAGGACGGCAGCTATGGCTATTGCACCGAGACCGGCGAGGAGATCGGCGTCAAGCGCCTGGAAGCCCGTCCAGTGGCAACGCTGTGTGTTGAGGCGCAGGAACGTCGTGAGCGTCGCGAACGCCAATACGGCGACCGCGACGATCGTTACCGATAAACATCCATTTCGATAATCTGTGGGGGCGAGGCATGCCTCGCCCTCCCTTACAGTAAGTATTTATCAGCCGCCCACATGTCTTCTCGTGGCTATCGCGGCCGCTTCGCACCCTCACCCACCGGCCCGCTCCACTTCGGCTCGCTCGTCGCTGCATTGGGCAGTTACCTGCAGGCCAGGCAAGCACACGGCCAATGGCTGGTACGCATTGAGGATCTGGATCGACCTCGCACTGTGCCCGGCGCTGCCGACGATATTCTGCGCACACTGGAAGCGTTCGGATTCGAATGGGATGAGACGCCCATTTATCAAAGCGCCCGCACGGCAGCCTACGAGCATGCACTGGATGTGCTGCGTTCACGCGGCTTGGCGTATCCCTGCTCGTGCACGCGTAGCGAACTGCAAGCGCTGCATCAGCACGCCAGTGATGGCGACGAACTGCACTACCCCGGCCGCTGCCGACACGGCCCGCTGCGCGCGCAAGGCCCGCATGCCTGGCGATTTCGCGTGCCGACACAACCGATCAGCTTCACGGATGGCCTGCAGGGCACCCAGTGCATCAACCTGGAAGACAGCATTGGCGACTTCGTGATCAAACGCCGCGATGGTTGGTTCGCCTACCAACTGGCCGTGGTAGTCGATGACGCCGAGCAGGGCATTACCGCAGTGGTGCGTGGCGCCGATCTATTGCTGAATACACCGCGGCAGATCGCTTTGCAGCAGTCGTTGCAATTATTCACGCCAAGTTATGCGCATCTGCCGCTGGCGGTGGATGCGCAACACCATAAACTCGCCAAAGCCACTGCTGCAGCGCCGATCGACCGCAATAACGCAGCACGAACCGTATGGGGAGCGCTGCGGTTGCTGCATCAGGCCGTGCCCGACGAACTGCAGTCGGCAACACTGCCGACGGTGTGGGATTGGGCGACAAGACATTGGGATATCACCCGCTTATGCAACATCACCGCGATTCAAGTATGAATATGCGCGGTGCTCTTGGGCATCGGCACCGATTGGACTACCATTGCCGCTGCGCAGCAAACCGCAACATGACATTCATTGAATGCTGCCCATATAGATAAGCCGCTTGTGCCAGGGATGACTCATACAAATTGGGGCGGGCACAGCCCGGTGGAGCATTTATGTCCGAGTCGAAGTCAGGGCCTCGTGTCATCAAAAAATATCCCAACCGTCGTCTGTATGACACGGTGGAGAGTCGCTACATCACCTTGAACGACATCCGGCATCTGGTGGTGGAAAAAGCCGAGTTTCTCGTCATCGACAAGAAGACCAACGAAGACATTACCCGCAGCATCCTGTTGCAAGTGATCGCCGAACAAGAACATGGCGAACCGATGATGAGTCAGGATTTTTTATCGCAAGTGATTCGTTCGTATGGCGGCGCCATGCAGAGCTTTGTCGGCAGTTATCTCGAAAACAGCCTCAAGCTGTTCGCCAATCAACAAGCGCAAATGCGCGAACGTTCACAGGACGCGAACATCCCCGATCCTTTTTCTGCCTTCGCCAATCTCACGCAAAAAAATATGGAATTCTGGCGCACGATGCAGGATCAGTTTTTCTCGTCGATGACCGGTGGTGCACCGGCCACACGCAGCAAGCCAACAAATACAACGCCGCGTCCAGAACCGGAACTGGATGATGATGAGACGCCCAAAGGTTGATCCACATTTTGTAGATGGCGATTAGGTGTAGCCGAAGGGATAACGCTTAGGGCATACACATGTGTATGTCCCTCCACGTGGAGCAATCACGAGGGCGTCCGACATAATTTGGCTACGCGTTGTTTTCAAAAAAGCGGCGAGCATCCGCCTCTTCTGAAAGCGTCAGTGAGACGAAGCTAATCGTTCGAGAACCGGATTATCAAATCTAATAATAACGTCAGTAGCATTTATCGCCAGCGACTCAGCGACCTTGTTCGTTACATTCACGATTACTTTTTTCAAAACAGTGTTCACAAGCTTATCGACATTCGTTGTATGAAGTACTCCCATGCCTTCATTTTCCGTGTCAGTCTCATTGAACAATTGTCCAGCGAAAACAGTCGAGCTATCTGCACGTTTTAAATCTAGCACGACGGTCACTGTCCGGCGGCTGGTAACCCGCCACATCCCTGCATCATTAGCGAACTCGAAATTAATTATCTGCCCTGACAGAACGTAATTAAAATTTTCTTCGGTGCCAGCTTTCGAAGCCTTTAATCCAGCGTTGTTAAACTCAGAAATAAAAACATCCTGCAGAAAGTCCGCAACAGGAATGAACTGACGATTGTTATAAGTGAGTCCGAATTGCCACGGAGATTGCGTGGCTACATACGCAGAAGACTTCTTGTCGCTTGCTCTAATAAACGAGCGCTTATCTTCGAATTTCGCTATGCCGACATTCGGAATGTTTCCATCTTGCTGCTTCTTAACAACGATAGGCTGCATCCCTTGCTTGTAATGCGCCTCAAACGATCTAGTGCATCCGCACAACACGGTTAAGACAACCATAATCAGAAACATTTTTCCGTTTGCTGGACTTCCCATATTTCCTCCGATTTGATAGTTATTAAATCCACGAACGGGAAATTAGCGTACAAACCTCCACCGATGCAATTGGAATAACAAAAAGCGCCGCACGATTTTCATCATGCGGCGCTTCATATGCGACCAAAGAGCGTGACAAATCACGCCCCTACATCTCAGCCATCAACATCACGCATGCTCAAACGCACGCGGCCTTGACGATCGACTTCCAGCACCTTCACGCGTACCACATCGCCTTCGTTGAGTTTGTCGCTGACGCGCTCGACGCGTTCGTTGCTGATCTGCGAGATGTGCACCAGACCATCCTTGCCGGGCAGAATGGTGACAAACGCACCGAAGTCCATCAACCGCACAACCTTGCCTTCGTAAATACGACCCACTTCGACATCGGCGGTGATCAACTCGATGCGACGTTGCGCTTCGCGACCGGCTTGACCGTCGACGGAGGCAATCTTCACGGTGCCGTCGTTGTCGATGTCGATGCTGGTGCCGGTTTCTTCGGTGATCGCACGAATCACTGCACCACCCTTGCCGATCACTTCGCGGATCTTCTCTGGATCGATCTTGATGGTGATGATGGTCGGCGCCCATTCGGACATGTTGGCGCGCGGCGCGGAAAGCACCTTGTTCATCTCACCTAAGATGTGCAAACGACCGGCCTTGGCCTGGGTCAATGCAGCTTCCATGATTTCTTTGGTGATGCCATTGATCTTGATATCCATCTGCAGCGCCGTCACACCGGCAGCTGTACCGGCCACTTTGAAATCCATATCGCCGAGATGATCTTCATCACCGAGGATGTCGGTGAGTACCGAGAAACGGTCGCCTTCTTTGACGAGGCCCATGGCCACACCAGCAACTGGCGCTTTGATTGGCACACCGGCGTCCATCAATGCAAGGCTGGTGCCGCACACTGATGCCATCGATGACGAACCATTCGACTCAAGAATTTCCGACACCACACGCAGCACATACGGGAACTTGGTCATGTCCGGCAACACGGCATAGATACCGCGACGCGCCAGATTGCCGTGACCGATTTCGCGACGCTTCGGCGAGCCGATCATGCCGGTTTCGCCGACGCTGAACGGAGGGAAGTTGTAATGCATCATGAACGGCTCTTTGCGTTCGCCTTCGATGGCATCGATCAACTGTGCGTCTTTGCCGGTGCCCAGCGTAGTCACTACCAGCGCTTGAGTTTCGCCGCGCGTGAACAATGCGGAACCATGAGTACGTGGCAGCACGCCGGTGCGAATGGTGATGGGGCGAACCGTCTTGGTGTCGCGGCCGTCGATGCGTGGCGCGCCCGACAGAATGCGATCACGCACGATCTTGTATTCGAGGTTACCGAGTTCCTTACCGACATCGCCGGCAGTGAATTGCGACGCATCGCCGGCAATAAGCGCTTCCACAGCGGCCTTCTTGATTTCGCCAACTTTGGCGTAACGCGCCTGCTTCTCGGTGATTTGATAAGCATCGCTGAGCGCCGCTTTCGCTTGTGTCGCGACAGCAGATTCCAACGTAGTATTCGCAGCAGGTGGCTGCCAATCCCAGGCGGGCTTGCCAGCCTGAGCCTTTAATTCATTAATTGCGTTGATGGCCACTTGCATCTGCTGATGACCAAACACCACCGCACCCAACATCACATCTTCAGGCAGACAATCCGCTTGCGATTCCACCATCAACACGGCCTGCGCCGTACCGGCGACCACCAGATCAAGCTTCGATTCCTTCAGTTGCGAGATAGTCGGGTTAAGAATGTACTGACCATCCTTGTAACCAACCTTGGCTGCAGCGATGGGGCCCTGGAACGGCACGCCCGACAATGCCAGTGCTGCCGAAGCGCCGATCATCGAAGGGATATCGGCATCGATGTCCTTGTTCACTGACACCACGGTGGCAACCACCTGGATTTCGTTGAAGAAGTGTTCGGGGAACAACGGACGCAATGGGCGATCGATCAAACGCGAGGTCAGCGTTTCCTTTTCCGATGGACGGCCTTCGCGCTTGAAGAAGCCGCCGGGAATGCGGCCGGCAGCGTAGGTCTTTTCTTGATAGTTGATGGTCAGCGGAAAGAAGTCCTTGTTTGGATCTGCCTGCTTTCTGGCGACTGCGGTAACCAGCACCACTGTTTCGCCCATGGTGACAATCACGGCGCCGTCGGCCTGACGAGCCATCTCGCCCGTTTCCAACGTCACTTGATGACTACCGTACTGAAAACTCTTTTTTACTACGCTCACTGCTTACCTACCTTTGGCCCGCCGCTTTCGACTCTTGCTGATGAATCTGCACAAATGAATCTGCACAAATGAAAAACGGGCTGCCACTTTTGAAGAGGCAGCCCGTAGTAACCGATCTGGTTAACGTCTCAGGCCGAGACGTGTGATGATGTCCTGGTAACGCTCAGGCGTGCGGCTCTTGAGATAGTCGAGCAGCTTGCGACGTTGGTTCACCATCTTGAGCAAGCCGCGACGCGAAGCATGATCGCGCTTGTTGACGCTGAAGTGCTCGCTCAGGCCGCTGATGCGTGCCGACAGCAAAGCAATCTGGACTTCAGGCGAGCCGGTATCCGCCGGATCGCGACGATACTCAGCGACCACTGCGCTCTTTTGCTCATTCGACAATGACATCGCAAAACCTCTTTAACTACTCACGGGCCGCTCGCACGCAACCCTGCTGGTCTATTTAACAGGGCGCGCATTCTATGCCGCGCCCCCGGCAAGCTCAAGGGAAATTCTTGTCAAGAGTCGGATACTTCCTGGCAGCGCCTTGGGTTTTGTAGGTCGGGTTTTAACCCGACATCTGACACCGCTGTCGGGTAGCGCTGAAGACAGCTAACCCGACCTACAGAGCACCCGGCGTAAACAGCCTTTCCGCCCGTATTTGCCCCTGACCGTCCGCCTGCACAATCCCCAAAAATCGCGCTTCGACCGCATCGGCAGGCCCATAAGCCCGCAACAGTCCGGCCGGTACCCCTTCCAGATCCAGCAATGGCTTGCCATGAAAGAGCTGCGCAGTCCGGGCTGCATCCAGGGACAGCACCGGCATGGCCGCGAGCGCCGTATCAGCCGGTTGCAGCAGCGCATCGAGTTCCGGCAGCGCTCGCCCAGTCAGATCGTCCAACGTGACCATTCGTGCCGTATCAAAGGGGTCGACCTGCGTACGCCGCAGCAGCGTCACATGTCCAACCGTGCCGAGCCGGTCAGCAATATCTTCCACCAGCGAACGCACATAGGTGCCTTTAGAACAACGCACTTCAAACTCAATGGTGCTGGCGGTGTAACTCAGCAGGGCGATGCGTTCGATGAAAATATCGCGGGGTGCGCGCTCGACGCTTTCGCCACTACGCGCGAGTTCATACAGGCGCCGGCCTTCATGCTTAAGTGCCGAGTACATCGGTGGTATCTGTTGCTGCGCGCCGAGAAAAGAATTGAGTACTGCGGTGGCTTTACTCGCATCGAAGCTGGGCACTTCGCGCTGCTCAATTGACGCGCCATCGGCGTCGGCCGAATCGGTCTTGATGCCCAGCAACGCCGCAACACGATACGTCTTGCGTGAATTGAGCAAGTAACCGCACACCTTGGTCGCCTGACCAAAACAGATCGGCAACATGCCGGTTGCCAGTGGATCGAGACTACCGGCATGTCCTGCCTTCAAAGCACGATAAAAACCCCGCGCACGTTGCAAAGCGGTATTGCTGGACATGCCCTGCGGTTTGTCCAGCAACAAAATGCCGTCGATAGCGCGGTCAAAACGTTTGGACATGGGGGAGCAGCGTTATTGAGTTGCCAGGAAATCGTTCGACTATGTCATCCCCGGACAGGCGGGGATTCAGTCAACTAAAGTGTCGCGAAGCGACGCATGCACACTGGATCCTCGCTTCCGCGGGGATGACGAGTGTGATGACCATGCTTACTTGCCATCCACACCATCGTCCTGATGACGTTGCTCATCGCTCTTCACGGCTTCATTGATGACTGTCGTTAAGTGCGTGCCGTACTCAATCAATTCATCTTTCACAAACACCAGTTGCGGCGCGTGACGCAGTGACAACGAACGGCCCAATGGGCCGCGCAACAACTTGGCGCCTTCATCGAGAATCTCCTGCGTCAGCGCAGGATTTTTATTGCCGCCGAGGATGGAATAAAAAATTTTCGCTTGCGACAGATCGTGATTAACCTGCACATCGACGATGGTGACTGAGCCGAGGCGCGGATCGCGCAATTCACGGCGAATCAACTCACTTAACGTGCGTTGAATCTGCTCGGCCACACGTTTGCTGCGGGAAAAGGATTTGGCCATGGAACACCTCGGAACAATCATTCGATGTCACTGATCGGCATCGAAGACAGGGCGTGATGAATCACGTCCCTACGAACAGGCCGCAACGTAGGGGTTCGATTCATCGAACCCTTCCGAACGCAACATCACATCGTGCGCGCCACTTCAACGCGCGAGTAGCACTCGATCTGATCGCCGACCTGCACGTCGTTGTAGTTCTTCACGCCGATACCGCACTCAGTGCCCGATCGCACTTCGTTGACGTCATCCTTGAAGCGACGCAGCGATTCCAGACCGCCTTCGAAGATGACCACGTTGTCGCGCAGCACGCGAATCGGGTTGTTGCGCCGCACGTAACCTTCGGTGACGATACAACCGGCGACCGTGCCGAACTTGCTGGAACGGAATACATCGCGCACTTCGGCCAGACCCACAATGGTTTCCTTGACTTCGGGCGCGAGCAAGCCGGAGGCCAACACCTTCACATCATCGATCACTTCATAAATGATGCTGTAGTAACGCACATCGATATTGCCTTCCTTGATGGCATTACGCGCGGCGCTATCGGCACGCGTATTGAAGCCGATGATGCGTGCATTCGATGCCGCCGCCATGCTGACGTCGGATTCAGTGATGCCACCGACGCCGCTGCTCAATACTTTCACCGTTACTTCCGGCGTCGACAACTGCGTCAACGAGTCGCGCAATGCTTCCGCACTGCCCTGCACGTCGGCCTTGATGATGAGCGAGACCACCGCAGCCTTGCTGTCGCCTGCTTGCGAGAAGATATCTTCCAGCTTGTTGGCGCCTGCGGCCTTGGCCAGTTTGGTATCGCGATACTTGCCCTGACGATACAAGGCGATTTCACGTACCTTGCGTTCGCTTTCCAGCACCAGCATGTCATCGCCGGCATGTGGCGAACCGGATAGACCCAGCACCACCACGGGCAACGAGGGACCAGCCGATTGCACTTGCTTGCCGGTTTCATCGAACAATGCACGCACGCGACCGAATTCCTGACCGGCAATGATGGGATCGCCAGGCTTCAATGTGCCGCGCTTCACCAACACTGTCGCCACTGCACCGCGACCTTTTTCGATCGACGATTCGATCACCACACCGGCCGCCATACCATCGGTTGGCGCCTTGAGTTCCAGCACTTCTGCTTGCAACAGAATGGTGTCGAGCAATTGATCGATGCCCGTACCGGCGCGCGCCGACACGCTGACGAACATGGTGTCGCCACCCCATTCTTCAGGGATGACGTTGTGCTTCACCAGTTCATTCTTGATGCGATCCGGGTCGGCTTCCGGCTTATCAATCTTGGTGATGGCTACCACCATCGGTACTTCAGCGGCACGTGCATGATTGATCGCTTCGATGGTTTGCGGCATCACGCCGTCATCGGCAGCCACCACCAGAATCACGATGTCAGTCACTTGTGCACCACGTGCACGCATGGCCGAGAACGCCGCGTGGCCCGGGGTATCGAGGAAGGTCACCACGCCCTTGTCGGTTTCAACGTGATACGCACCGATGTGCTGCGTAATGCCGCCCGCTTCGCCGGAGACCACTTTGGTGCGACGAATATAGTCGAGCAATGAAGTCTTGCCATGATCGACATGGCCCATCACCGTGACTACCGGCGGACGCGCTACCAGTTCGTGCTGGCTTTCACTGCTATGCAACTCATCATCCAATGCACTTTCTTTTTGCAGGATGGCGGTGTGGCCCAACTCTTCAACCACCAACGCAGCAGTATCCTGATCGATGGGCTGATTGATGGTGGCCATCACGCCCATGTTCATCATTACCTTGATCACTTCCGTGGCCTTCACGGCCATGCGTTGCGCAAGTTCGGAAACGGTGATGGTTTCCGGCACCTGCACTTCATGCTTGACGGGTGCAACCGGTTTTTCGAAACCATGTTGCGCGGCAACGTTGACCTGTCCGGGTTTGCGTGAACGGCTTTGCAGCTGTTGTTGCTGTTGCTTCTTTTTCTTGAAGCGCGCACTGGCATCCGTGGACATGTGCAGTTCGGAGCGGCCGGCGCCATTGCTGCGTGCTGCCGCACCATCGCCACGACCCGCAGCACGTTGTTGTTGCTCACGTTCCTTCGCTGCACGCGCTTCGCGCGCTTCTTTTGCTTGTTGTTCCTGTTGCTTGCGTGCGGTCTCGGCCAGGCCGCGCTCTTCCGCCATGCGTCGGTTTTCGGCTTCGGCTTGCGAACGCACTTCTTCCAGCACCTGGCGCTGCATTTCCGCTTCCATGCGTTCGCGTTCAACGCGCTCGGCTTCACGACGTTCTGCGGCAGCCTGTTCGATTTGTTCAGGCGTGAGCGCTTGCACCGACTCTACCGATGCGGCAACAGGTTCGACGTGTTGCGCCACGGAGGCCGGCTTGGCTTCACCCGTTTCGCGCCGGGATTCGACTTCCTCTTGCGCACGCGCTTTTTCTTCAAGCACGCTGCGATTGAGATAGGTCTTCTTGCTGCGCACTTCGACGTTAACCGTGCGCGCGCGGCCTTGTGCCGTGGCGACTTTGATTTCGCCCTGCGATTTACGCTTGAGCGTGATCTTGCTGGGCGCAGCGGCATTGTCGTCACGGCCATGCGAACGACGCAGAAATTGCAGCAGTTCCATCTTGGCTTCGTCACTGATGAGATCATCAGCACTGGCCACCTTGATGCCCGCTTCTTCAAGTTGCTTGAGCAGCCGATCAACCGGGACTTTTAACCCGCTTGCAAATTGGCTCACCGTAACATCAGCCATAAACTCCTCCGCGCCGCCAGCCGCTCAATTTAATGCCTGCCTACTTCATAAAAACAACCATCTGCTTTTCTTGACAAGGCTTATCAGGCTTTCTGGTCGGCAGATTCAAACCAATGCTTGCGTGCAGCCATGATCAACTTACCGGCACGCTGCTCGTCCATGCCGTCGATATCCATCAAATCGTCAATTGCCTGTTCGGCCAGCTCATCACGCGTGTGAATGCCCTTGCCGCTCAGCACTTCCGCAAGATCATTGGTCATGCCATCGACCTGGAACAGATCATCGGAAGTCTCTTGCACTTCTTCGGTGGCAATGGCCTGTGTCAGCAACACATCGCGAGCACGATTGCGCAGTTCCTTGATGATCTCTTCATCGAAGTCTTCGATCGCTGCCAGTTCCGAAGCCGGCACATAGGCGACTTCTTCCACCGTGGAGAAGCCTTCCTGCACGAGAATCGCAGCGACTTCTTCGTCCACATCGAGCTGCTTCATGAAATTTTCAACCAGCGCACGCGATTCCGATTCGCTCTTCTTCTCGGCCGCTTCACTGGTCATGATGTTGAGATTCCAGCCAGTCAGTTCACTCGCCAGTCGAATGTTCTGACCACCGCGACCGATAGCCTGCGACAGCTTTTCTTCGGTGACTGCCACATCCATCGAGTGCGAATCTTCGTCCACCACAATCGACACCACTTCAGCAGGCGCCATCGCATTGATGACGAACTGCGCAGCGTTGTCGTCGAACGGAATGATGTCGACGCGTTCACCGCCAATTTCATTCGACACCGCTTGCACGCGTGCACCGCGCATGCCCACACACGCACCCACGGGATCGATGCGCGGATCGTTGCTCTTCACTGCGATCTTGGCACGCACGCCGGGATCGCGTGCAGCACCGATGATGTTGATCAAGCCTTGGCCGACTTCCGGTACTTCCAGCTTGAACAACTCGATCAAAAATTCCGGCGCAGTGCGGCTTAACATCAATTGCGGACCACGTTGTTCATTGCGCACTTCTTTCAGGAAGGCCTTGATGCGATCCTGCGAACGCACCGGCTCACGCGGAATCATGTGTTCGCGGGGAATGAAGCCTTCGGCATTACCGCCGAGATCAACGGTAATACCGCTGCGATCAACGCGCTTCACCAGGCCGGACACCATCGTGCCCATGCGATCCTGAAAATGTTCGATGACATGTGCGCGTTCCGCTTCGCGCACTTTCTGCACGATGACTTGCTTTGCGGTCTGCGCGGCGATGCGACCGAATGCCACTGACTCCAGCGGTTCTTCAACAAAACCACCGGGCTGCGCGTTCTTGTCGAGATCCAGCGCGTCATCCATGCGCAGCTCGCGATCCGGAAATTCCAGTTCGGTGGAATCGTCGGCGAACACTTTCCAACGACGGAACGTATCGTAATTGCCGGTCTTGCGATTGATGGCGATACGCACGTCGAAGCCTTCGCCATAACGCTTGCGCGTGGCGGAGGCCAAAGCGGCTTCAAGAGCCTCGAATATGATTTCCTTGTCGACGCTCTTCTCGTTGGAGACAGCATCCACCACCATCAGGATCTCTTTGTTCATCGTCGTCATCACTACACTCCCACCTGAGAGTTAATGTTCAACACTGCATTGAGTCATTCAATACGCCATCAATCATCGAAGGCCGCCGCCAGACGCGCCTTGCTGATGCCATCGAGCCGCAACTGCACCGGCTGACCATCTTGTTCCAGTGTCAATTCGCCTTCATTCACCGCCAGCAACTTGCCGAGAAACCGGCGTCGCCCATTCACTGGCAACACCATGTCTACGCTGGCCCGTTCACCGACAAAACGCGTGAAATGCGCCGCTGTGCGCAGCACCCGGTCCATCCCCGGCGACGACACCTCGAGCGTGTATTCCACCGGAATTGGGTCGTGTTCATCCAGCACCGCACTGACTGCCCGGCTCACTGTTTCGCAAGCGTCGAGATCAATGCCATCAGCGGCATCTATATAGAGCCGCAAAAATCCTTCGCCACGGCGCGGCTGGTATTCCAGCTCCCACAACTCGTAACCTTGTGCCCGGACTACGGGCTCCAGCAGCTCGACTAATTTATCGCGCATGCTGCCTCCCGTAATAAACGACACCCAATACAGCTATCTGCCAAATCCGGCCGATAGCGATTTAAAAACCGGCCACCTGCCGCTCGCAACTCAAGGCCCCAAAAACAAAAAAGGGCCAGCGGCCCATTCGTTGAGTGCTCAATCCCTGCCTGCCACCTGCTGTGGCTCCGACTATCTACCTGCGAATGGCGCGATCATCAATGCCAACCCAGTCAATGCCAGCCCAGCCTCTGTCCAGTGCGGCCAGATTCATTCCGGCCAGAAACCAAAAAGCCCCTTGAAGGGGCCTTAAACCTGATTAAGAACGGTCTGGAAAAACCAGACCTGAGCCGTCTCAGGTAAATGGTAGCGGGGGTAGGATTTGAACCTACGACCTTCGGGTTATGAGCCCGACGAGCTGCCAGACTGCTCCACCCCGCAACAGAGGCCGCGCATTCTAATGATGCACTGCGGGGTTTACAAGACATTTGCGTGGTGCAATCCAACTATTTGGCTGGTTGTCTGATCGAAAAAAACACCTCTTTCACCCGGCGCTCGCGTGCTGGGGCACTCGCTACAACATAGGGATCGATGTAGTGATGAACCGCTGAATGCAAGTGAACCGGCGTGCTTTAACTCGCCCTCATCGATTCAATACGAGCTGAGCCTTAGCTTGTTTATCTGGTTCAGCCAATGGCCTTTGCACACACTTCCAATAACGTACCCGGCAACACGCCCAATGCCAGCACTGCCAATCCATTCGCGCTGAGCACAGTGCGCAATGCGCCACTGGCTTGAATGCTGCCTTCACCAGTCGGTACGTCGAAGTACATGACTTTGACGATACGCAGATAGTAGTACGCGCCAATCACCGAGAAGAACACGGCAACACCAGCCAGCCACGTGTCACCAATGTTGATCACGGCTTGAATCACGGCAAGCTTGGCGGTGAAGCCAACGAAGGGAGGTACACCGGCGGTACTGAAAATCAGCATGGCCATGACGGCGGCAAACCAGGGGCTTTTCTTCGACAGGCCTTTGAAGTCGTCCACTTGATCGGACTCGAAGCCGTGACGTGACAACAACAGAATCACGCCGAAGGAACCGATGGAGGTCAGCACATAGGTTAGCGTGTAGAACATCGCTGCTTGATAACCTTGAATGGTGCCGGCCAGCACGCCAAGCAGAATGAAACCGACATGTGAGATGGTCGAATACGCCAGCATGCGCTTCAAATTGGTCTGCGCAATGGCAACAATATTACCGATGGCCATCGACAGGATGGCGAGCACGATCAACATCGGACGCCATTGATCGACCAAGCCACCCAGACCATCGACCAGCAAGCGCATCGCCAATGCGAACGATGCAATCTTCGGTGCAGAGCCCACGAACAAGGTCACTGCGGTGGGTGCGCCGTGATACACATCGGGCACCCACATGTGGAACGGCACCGCGCCAAACTTGAACGCCACGCCGACCACGATAAACGCCAGACCAAATGCCAAGCCGATGTTGCCGACACCGATTTGCGGCACTTTAGCGGCAACAGCCGATAGATCCAGCGTGCCGGTTACGCCATAGATCATCGACATGCCATACAGCAACATGCCCGATGCAATCGCACCGAGTACGAAGTACTTCATCGCCGACTCCGCAGCGATACCATTATCGCGATCGAATGCGACGAGACCGTAAAGCGACAAGGACAGCAACTCAACCCCGAGATACACAGTGAGCAGGCTACCTGCCGAGATCATTACCATCACACCCAGCAACGCGAACAAGGCCAGCACAAAGTATTCGCCTTTGAACAAGCCGCGATGCTTTAGATAGTCGCGCGAGTACAAGAAGCTTAAGGCGGTCGCACCGTAGGCACTCAACTTCAAGACATTACCCATGGCATCGGCCACATAAGTGCCGTGGAAGGTCACCGTGCGTTCGGTCAAGCCATAACGCGAAGTCACCCACGCCGCGCCCACCAGCGAAATCATCGACAACAGGTAAGTGATGATGCGTTGTTCATCGCTGAGGAACACGTCAACCAGCAGAATCACACATGCTGCAGTGAGCACGAAGATTTCCGGATACGCGGCGACCAGATTGAGGTTGGCTGACATGACTTTCTTCAACTATAGGAATCTGAATTCAAACGCTGATCGATACGTAGTGGCCGTTCGCGAACTGCCCCTACGAAAATCTCAATGCAACAACTCTTACAACTTCGACGTCATGATGTGTTGCAGCAGATGCTCAACACTGGGCTTCATCACTTCCAGTAATGGCGCCGGCCACAAGCCCAATGCCAGCACTGCAATCGCCAGTACGGCCATCATCAGGAACTCGCGGCCATTCATGTCTTCGACATGCGCCACATGATCGTTGGTCACCGAGCCGAAGATCACTCGCTTGACCAACCACAAGGTATAGGCCGCACCGAGAATCAACGTCATTGCTGCCAGGAAGGCGTACCAGAAGTCCGCTTTGAACGCGGCCAGTATCACCAGGAACTCGCCGACGAAACCCGACGTTGCCGGCAAACCGGAGTTGGCCATGGCGAACAGTACAAAGAACGCAGCGAAAATCGGCATCTTGTTGACTACGCCACCGTAGGCGCTGATCTCGCGACTATGCACGCGGTCGTACATCACGCCCACGCCAAGGAACATGGCGCCAGAAACAAGACCGTGCGAAATCATCTGCACCATCGCGCCATCGATGCCCATCGCTGCGCCTTTCAAGCTGCCGGTGGCGCGCACGATGTCCCATGCGAGGAATGAGCCCAGTGTGACGAAGCCCATGTGTGCAATGGACGAATAAGCAATCAGTTTCTTCATGTCCTGCTGCACCAGCGCGACGAAGCCGATGTACACCACGGCAATCAGCGACAGCGAAATCATCAACCAATCGAGGTGCTGACTTGCATCAGGCGCAATCGGCAAGGCGAAGCGAATGAAACCGTAACCGCCCATCTTCAACATGATGGCTGCCAGAATCACCGAGCCGCCGGTGGGCGCTTCCACGTGTGCATCCGGCAACCAGGTGTGCACCGGCCACATCGGCACTTTCACCGCGAACGCCAGCAGGAAGGAAATAAAGATCAGCAACTGTTCGTTCAAGGTCAGCGGCATCATCTGGAATGCGCCAATCTCGAAGCTGCCCGATTTGAGATGCATGTAGATCAATGCGACCAGCATGAACACCGAACCCAAGAAGGTGTACAGGAAGAACTTGATCGTCGCGTACACACGGCGCGGGCCGCCCCACACACCGATAATGATGAACATCGGGATCAGCATGGCTTCCCAGAACACATAGAACAGCAAGGCATCCAGTGCAGCGAACACACCCACCATCAAGCCTTCGAGAATCAGGAAGGCAGCGAAGTATTGATTGGGTTTGTTTTCAATCACTGTCCAGCCGGCCAGCACAACGAATGGCGTGATGAAGGTGGTCAGCACCACCAGCGGCATGGCAAAGCCATCAACACCAAGGTGATAGGAAGCATTCAGCAGCGTGATCCACTCACGACTCTCGCGAAATTGCATTGCTGCGGTGCTGGTATCGAAATGTGACCATAGCGGCAGCGACAACACAAAGGTTGCCAGTGAACCCGCCAAGGCAACCCAACGGCCAATACTGGCTCGTTCGCCAAGCAGCAACAGCAACACACCGGCCGCAATCGGCAGCCAGATGAGTACGCTTAGAATTGGCCAATCAGTCATGCGATTTGCTCTGCAATGTTCCGTCGAATTTGTTTATATCTATCCGATCACTCAGACGCTTCGACAAGCTCAGCGACCGAAGCCGCTATCCGGTCGCTGAGCTTGTCGAAGCGCTCTTCAGCGTGACCGGCCTTACTTTCATTCAGGCATTTCATTGCATTTCTTAGTGCTTCAGCACAAAGAAATACAGCATGGCCACTAAACCAATAATCATCGTGAAGGCATAGCTGTACAAACGGCCGGTCTGAATGCCGCGTATGACCCCGGAGAACCAGCCCACTGCTTTTGCCGAACCGTTCACCAGCAAGCCGTCGATAAAGACGCTATCGCCGACCTTCCACAATGCTTGTCCGAGATTGCGACTGCCCTTCGCGAAAACGGCGAAGTACACATCGTCGAAGAAGTATTTGTTCTCGAACAGCTTGTAGAGTGGCGAGAACATGCTGGCGATCTTTGCCGGCCATTCACTGGGGCGTGCATAGAAGAAGTACGCGAGCACCACACCTGCAGCAGCCAGATAGACAGGCAAGGCTTGCACACCATGCCAGACAAACAACGCTGGACCGTGGAACTCATGCGCCAATTCGCCGAGCACGTTGTGCGCTTCTTCAACATGGATTGCCGTGCCGAAGTAATCGCCAAACAACATCGGACCGATGGTGAACCAGCCAATGAACAAGGACGGAATTGCCAGCAACACCAATGGCAGCGTCACGACCCAGGGACTTTCGTGCGGAATGCCGCCATGATGGCCGTGATCGGCATGGTCGCTATGTGAATGCTTGTCATGACCATGTGAATCATGAGCGTGATGCTCGTGCGCGTGAACCTTGTTGGCCACTGCCGCTTCATGCAAGTCACCATGATGCGCGGCTTCGCTGGTATCGAAGCGTTCCTTGCCGTGGAAAGTCATGAATACCAGACGGAAGCTATAGAACGCGGTGATGAACACACCCGAGAGCACACAGAAGTAAGCAAAGTGCGCCGCCGGCAGATGCGATTCGTGCACTGCTTCGATCAATGCATCTTTGGAAAAGAAACCCGAGGTGCCTGGAAAGCCAATCAATGCCAGCGAACCAATCAAACAGGTCCAATAGGTAATGGGCATGTACTTCTTGAGATTGCCCATCTTGCGCATGTCCTGCTCGTGATGCATGCCGATGATCACCGAACCGGCTGCAAGGAACAGCAGCGCCTTGAAGAAGGCATGCGTCATCAAGTGGAACACGGCGCCCGCGTAGGCGGACACACCCAACGCCACGGTCATGTAGCCGAGCTGTGACAATGTCGAGTAAGCGACCACGCGTTTGATGTCGTTATTCACCAGACCCAGCAGGCCCATGAAGAATGCCGTGCACGAGCCGATGATCAATACGGTATTCAGCGCGGTTTCCGACATCTCAAACAGCGGCGACATGCGCGCCACCATGAAGATGCCGGCAGTCACCATCGTCGCCGCATGGATCAATGCCGAGATGGGCGTGGGGCCTTCCATCGAATCTGGCAACCACACATGCAACGGCATCTGTGCCGACTTGCCCATGGCGCCAACAAATAGGCACAAACAAGTCACCGTGATCGCATCCCACGCATGACCCGGAATAATTTCCAGCGTCTTGCCAACGAATGCATGCTCAGCAGCGGCGAACACTTCTTTGTAATCCAGTGAGCCGGTGTAGAACAGCACGGCCGCGATGCCGAGCACGAAACCGAAGTCACCGACGCGATTGACGATGAAGGCTTTCATGTTGGCGAAGATCGCCGTGGGCCGCGTGTACCAGAAGCCGATCAGCAGGTACGACACCACGCCCACTGCTTCCCAGCCGAAGAACAACTGCATGAAGTTGTTCGACATGACCAGCATCAACATGCTGAACGTGAACAGCGAAATGTAAGAGAAGAAGCGCTGATAGCCCGGATCATCGTGCATGTAGCCGATGGTGTAGACGTGCACGCACAGCGAGACGAAGGTCACTACCACCATCATCATGGCAGTGAGGCGATCGACCATGAAGCCGACATTCATCTGCACGCCGTCGCTGACCAGCCACGTGTACACATTGCCGTAGTAGTTTTGCGCTTCACCGGACACCAACTGCTTGAGTGTCAGGATCGACAGCACGCACGCAATCGCCACACCGAGGATGGTGACCGTATGTGCACCCTTGCGACCGATGAACTTGCCGAATACACCGGCAAGAATCGCGGCAATCAATGGCGCCAGTACAATTGTTAAGAGCCTGTTCTCCACGTCTTAACCCTTCATCGTATCGAGCTGTTCAACGTTGATGCTTCTGCGTTGACGGAACAGCACCACCAGGATCGCCAGACCAATCGCCGACTCTGCAGCCGCAACGGTGAGGATGAAAAATACGAAGATCTGTCCATGCAGATCGCCGAGCTGGCGCGAGAACGCCACAAAGTTGAAGTTCACCGCGAGCAACATCAGCTCGATGCACATCAGCAGCAAGATCACGTTCTTGCGATTCAAAAAGATGCCGGCCACCGACAAGCTGAACAGAATGCCTGACAGCAACAACACGCTTTGCGTAGTGATCATGGCTGGCCCTCGGTGTTGGCAGCAGCCACTTCCGGTTTGACGGCAGCGACTTTGACGATGCGCACGCGGTCTTTGGCGTTCACTGCTACCTGTGCGTTGATGTCCTGCAACTTCTGGCCGGGACGCTTGCGCATGGTGAGCACGATGGCGGCCACAATCGCGATCAACAGAATCACTGCCGCGAGTTGCAAAGGATACAGATACTGCGTGTAGAGCAACTGACCCAGGGCGCGGGTGTTGCTGTAGTCAGCGGCATAAGTTGCCGGCGATGAACCACTGCTCAGGCCCAACGTGACGTTGTCGTTGGCCTTTACCCATACCACGCTGCCGATTTCAAACACTACCAGTATGGCAATGGGAACCCCCAGCCACGCATAACTAGTAAGGCCGGAGCGCAGCTCTTCAACCTTAATATCGAGCATCATCACGACGAACAGGAACAACACCATTACCGCGCCCACGTACACCAGTACCAGCACGATGGCGAGGAACTCAGCTTCCAGCAGCATCCAGATGACGGCGCTATTGAAGAACGCGAACACCAGGAACAAGGCCGAGTGCACCGGATTGCGCGAGATGATCACGCCGATGGCGGATGCCACCAGCACCAAAGAAAACAAGTAAAACAATATTTCTGGAAAATTCATTATCGATACCGTGAATCAGCGGCTTTGTCGGCGGCGATCATGGCTTCGAACTTGTCGCCCACTGCCAGCAACTTATCCTTGGTCATGATGTTTTCGCCGCGATTTTCAAAGTGGTATTCGTGAATGCGCGTTTCGACGATGGCGTCCACCGGACAAGCTTCTTCGCAGAAGCCGCAGAAAATGCACTTGAACAAATCGATGTCGTAACGCGTGGTACGGCGCGTGCCGTCATCGCTGACACCGGATTCGATGGTGATTGCCAAGGCTGGGCAGACGGCTTCGCACAACTTGCAGGCAATGCAACGTTCCTGACCGTTGGCGTACCGACGTTGCGCGTGCAGACCGCGAAAGCGCGGCGATTGCGGCGTTTTTTCTTCCGGGTACTGCACTACCACATGCGGACGCGCAAAGAACTGGCGGGCAGTGATCTTCATGCCTTGCATCAGTTCGGTGAGAAACAGGGTTTTGAACAAGCTCTTCATGTCGGTCCTCTCACGCGCCCATCAGACGAGCCCAAGGTCCGACCTTGGCCAGGGCCATGCCGGCTTCGACCACAATCCAGACGATGGTCAACGGAATAAATACCTTCCAGCCGAGACGCATGATCTGGTCGTAGCGATAACGCGGGAAGGTGGCGCGAATCCACAAATAGATGAACAGGAAGAAACCGACCTTGGCGAGCAACCAGATGATGCTGCCCTTCATCAACCAATCCGGTCCGGGCAAATTGAAACCTTCGAGCGGCGACAACCAACCGCCAAGGAAGAACACCGAGGTCAGCGCCGAGATCAGAATCATGTTGATGTATTCGGCAACGAAGAACAGCGCGAACGCCATGCCCGAATAATCGACGTGGAAACCGGCGACGATTTCCGATTCACCTTCCACCACATCGAATGGCGCGCGATTGGTTTCGGCCACGCCGGAGATGAAGTAGATGATGAACAGCGGCAACAGCGGCAACCACAGCCAGTGGGTGACACCGCCCTGTTGAATCTTGATGATCTCGCCAAGATTCAATGAGCCCGATGCCATTACCACACCCACCAACGCAAACCCCATGGCGATTTCATACGCCACTACCTGTGCAGCAGCTCGCATCGCACCGAGGAAGGCGTACTTGGAGTTGGCAGCCCAGCCCGCGAGGATCACGCCATATACACCGGTTGAAGTCAGCGCCAGGATATACAGCAAACCAGCGTCGACGTTCGCTACGGTAAAACCAGGCCAGAACGGCATCACTGCCCAAGTCGCCAGAGCAGGAATCGCAGCCAGCAATGGCGCCAGCAAGAACAGAAACTTATTGGAGCTCGAAGGAATGATGATTTCCTTGAACATCAACTTGAGCACATCAGCGAATGGCTGCACCAAGCCGCGGAAATACGGCAAGCCAAACAGTTGAATGCGGTTCGGACCGATACGCGCCTGCATGCTGCCAATGACGCGACGTTCGACCAGCGTCAGAAACGCCATGCACAGAATGATGGTGATGAACATCACCAAGGCCGTCACCACTGTCCAGATCACAAAGCGCAACCAGTCGGCTACGCCCAGCAGGTCAAACAACGGTTGGATGAATTGCGGAACTGCGTTCATGCCAACGCCTCTTTGCCGATCGACTTGCCAAGCTGCGCTTCATTGGTTAATTGCAGCGCGGTGGCGCGACGCACAACGGCATCGCCGCCGTACAACGTCACTTCACCGGCCGCAATGCTCGAGTTGCGCGATACCACGTTAGCATTGCTGTAGCTGTTATCGGCTTTGACGGCGCTGGTCTTCGCTTGCAGTTCATCGCGCACTTGTTCTGAACTGACATAGTCGAACTCCGGCAGATTCAGCAGATTGGCCAACACACGCAGTACTTTCCATGCGGGGCGCGACTCACCGACCGGCTTGGTGGCGCCGGGCACGCTTTGCCAGCGGCCTTCGAGATTCACATAGGTGCCCGAGGTTTCGGCAAAGGTGCCGATCGGCAGAATGATGTCGGCATATTCTTTTGCACTGGCGTAAGACGACAATGCGACAACACATTCGGCAGCACGCAGATTGGCAGCCGCATTCGCCGGCAAGTCCTGCGTTTCAATCGAACCGACTAACACATACGCTTTCAACTTCGCCGCCAACATATCAGCAGCGTTCAAACCTGCTGCATTTAACGACTGACCGGCAACACCACGATGCGGCAACACACCGGCGAGATGTGCAGCGACGGTGTTGCCGCCATCGGCGATGTAACCCAACTGTGCGCCCGTCAATTGCGCCAATGCTGCGGCCAACGCGCGCAGTTGTGCAAACGCGCCATCGCGTTGCGCCAATGCGCCGAGTAGAACCAGGCGACGCTCACCGTCAGACAACTGTGCAGCAACAGCGCGATGCTGATCGGTAATGTTTGCCGCCGCAGTCAGCGCACTGACATTACTGGGTGCCGCAACGTTCATGGCTTGTGCGGCTGCAGCGACTACCGCTGCAAGCTGTTCGACCATGCCCACGCCATTGCCGGCGAAGTAATTGGCAACCGGGAACAAGTAGTCGTACTTGCGGGCGTTGATGAATGACACTTTCGCGCTGCGCTTGATCGCTGCTTTGCGAATGCGATGCGCGAGCAACGGCGCTTCGCGACGCAGATTGGAACCGACAACCAGCACGCTATTCGCCGCTTCGAGTTCCGCGATACTGCAACCTAAATAGGGGAACACCGGATCAAACTGCTGATCGCTAAAATCAACGCGCTGCAAACGGTGATCGATGTTATTGCTGCCGAGACCTCGCACGATGCGTTGTGTGAGATAGGCTTCTTCCAATGTTGCAGTCGGCGCGACCAATGCACCTAGTTGATTGGCCCCCTCTTTATTATTTGTGGGTTTAGCTACCGCACCCAGTTTTTCAGCAGCGCGATTCAATGCCGTTTCCCAATCCACTTCTTTCCAGGCATCGCCTTCGCGTACCAGCGGCTTGTTCAAGCGATCATCGCTGTACAGACCTTCGTAGCTGTAACGATCGCGATCGGCAATCCAGGTTTCATTCACGTCTTCATTGGCGCGCGGCACGACGCGCATTACTCTGCCGCGCAACACATGCGCATACAGATTTGCGCCTACGCTGTCATGCGGCGAGATCAATGGCGCTTGCGTCATTTCCCAGGCGCGCGCGCTGTAACGATAAGGCTTGTTGTTCAACGCACCCACCGGGCACAGATCGATGATGTTGCCCGACAATTCGTGTTGCACGCTTTTCTCGATGAACGTGCCGATCTCGACGTTCTCGCCGCGACCGCAAGTGCCCAGCTCCTGAAAGCCTTGAATTTCCGAGGTGAAACGCACGCAGCGGGTGCAGTGAATGCAACGCGTCATGTCGGTGGAAACCAGTGGACCTAGGTCTTTATCTTTCACTACGCGCTTGCGTTCGGCATAACGCGCCGCATCGCGACCGAAACCCATCGCCAGATCCTGCAATTCGCATTCGCCGCCTTGGTCGCAGATAGGGCAATCGAGCGGATGGTTGATCAACAGGAATTCCATCACGGCTTTTTGCGCGGCAATGGCTTTGGGCGACTTGGTGAATACCTTCATACCTTCGGCAACCGGCGTGGCGCAGGCGGGCATGGGCTTCGGTGCCTTTTCAACTTCAACCAGACACATGCGGCAATTGGCCGCGATGGGCAATTTTTCGTGATAGCAAAAGCGCGGCACGTAATGGCCGCTGGCGTCAGTTGCCTGAATCAGCATCTGACCTTTGCGGGCCTGCACGGGCTGGCCATTCACTTCGATGTTGACGATGTCATCGCTCATGCGTTGCTAATGCTCTCGTGAAGATCAAGCAGCCGCTGACTGCTTGTCCTTGTCGACCATGCTGTGTCCGTGTTCGACGTAGTACTCGAACTCGTGACGATAATGTTTGAGGAAGCTTTGCACCGGCCATGCGGCGGCGTCGCCGAATGCACAAATAGTGTGGCCTTCGATCTTGCCCACCACTTCCAGCAACAGATTCAGATCCTGCTTGGTGCCCTGCCCGGCAACGATGCGTTTGAGTACGCGATTGACCCAGCCCGTACCTTCGCGACATGGCGTGCATTGGCCGCAGGATTCGGCATAGAAGAAACGCGAGATGCGCTCCAACGTTTTCACCATACAGGTGGTGTCATCCATCACAATCATCGAACCCGTGCCCATTGCCGAACCGACTTTACGCAGACCGTCATAGTCCATCGTCACGCTGTTCATGATTTCAGCAGGCACTACCGGTGTGGAGATACCGCCGGGAATGACAGCCTTTAACTTGCGGCCTTTCCAGATGCCACCGGCGATCTCCAGCAGATCGACAAAGGGAATGCCTAATGGCAATTCAATGTTGAGTGGCTTTTCAACATGACCCGACACCGAGAACACCATCGTGCCGCCCGCGTTCGCCACGCCGAGATCGGCAAACCACTTCGCGCCTTTGCGCATGATGGTCGGCACTGACGCATAACTCTGCGTGTTGTTGATGGTGGTGGGCTTGCCATACAAACCAAAATTGGCAGGGAACGGCGGCTTGAAGCGCGGACGACCTTGCTTGCCTTCCAGCGATTCGAGCAGCGCGGTTTCTTCACCGCAGATGTAGGCGCCCGCACCGGCTGTCATGTACAGATCGAAGTCGATGCCCGAACCTCTGATGTTCTTGCCCAGCAAGCCCGCTGCGTAAGCTTCTTTCAATGCTTCTTCAAAACGCGGAATGGGTTCGCCCAGGAACTCACCACGAATGTAGTTGTAACCCACCGTGGCATTCATCGCGAAACCGCCGATGGCCATGCCTTCGATCAATGAGTGCGGATTAAAACGCAGGATATCGCGATCGTGGCAGGTCCCTGGTTCGCTTTCGTCGGAGTTGCACACCACATATTTTTGAATCGGTGATTGCCGCGGCATGAAGCTCCACTTCACGCCGGTAGGAAAGCCTGCACCACCTCGACCGCGCAGGCCGGAGGCTTTCACTTCTTCAATGACTTGATCGCGTGTGTATTCGCCACGCAGGATTTTTTCCCAGGTTTCATAGCCACCCACTTTGCGATACGTAGCAAGTTCCCAGGGACGCTCGTATTGCAGTGGCTCGAACACCACCAGGTTCTTCTGGGCAAGCCGTTGTGCGGCGCTGGCGCTTAAAGGGGCAGTCATGCGTGCTTGCTCTTGCTGACTTGATCGAGAATCTCGTCCACTTTTTGCGGCGTGAGATTTTCATAGAAAATGTGATCGACCATCATCATCGGTGCGCCGGTGCACGCCGCCAGACATTCTTCTTCTTTTTTCAAGAAGAACTTGCCATCGGGCGTGCTCTCGCCGACTTTGATGCCCAGACGTTTTTCAACGTGCTCGAGAATCGCCTCGCCACCGCAGAGGAAGCAGGAAATGTTGGTGCACACCGAAACGTGATGCTCGCCCACCTTCTTGGTCTCGAACATCGAGTAGAAGCTGGCCACTTCGTACACTTGAATCGGCGGCAGTTCGAGATACTCGGCAATGGCATCCATCTGCGGCGTGGTGAGATAGCCGTGATTTTCATGTTGCGCGAAACGCAATGCAGCGAGTACCGCAGAACGCTTGCGATCCGGCGGAAACTTGGTCAGCCAGTGATCGATTTCTGTCTTGAGCGCGGCAGACATGCCACCAGCAGACACCGTGTTGTGCTCAGCGTTGCTCACCGGTCAACCTCTCCGAATACGATGTCTTGGGTGCCGATCACGGCCACCACGTCGGCCAGCATGTGGCCCTTGACCATTTCTTCCAGTGCGGCGAGATGAACAAATCCCGGCGCACGGCACTTCAAGCGATACGGTTTATTCGCTCCGTCGGAAACGAGATAGATGCCGAACTCGCCTTTGGGCGCTTCCACCGCTGCATAGGTTTCACCGGCCGGCACGCAGTAACCTTCAGTGAACAGCTTGAAGTGATGAATCAACGATTCCATATCGCCCTTCATGTGTTCGCGCGAGGGCGGCGTGACTTTGTGATCTTCCAGCATCACGGCGCCGTGGTTATTACGCAACCAGGCAATGCATTGCTTGATGATGCGATTCGACTGGCGCATTTCTTCCACGCGCACCAAGTAACGGTCGTAGCAATCGCCATTCACGCCGACCGGAATGTCGAAATCCATCAAGCCATACACTTCATAAGGCTGTTGTTTGCGCAGATCCCACGCGAAGCCTGAGCCGCGAATCATTGGTCCCGTAAAACCCAGTTGCAGCGCGCGCTCCGGCGACACCACGCCGATGTTCACGGTGCGCTGTTTCCAGATGCGATTGTCGGTGAGCAGCGTTTCGTACTCGTCGACGCAGGCCGGAAAGCGATTAGTGAAGTCTTCAATGAAGTCGAGCAGGCTGCCGCTGCGCCGCTCGTTGAGCTTGTCGACTTCTTTCTGTGTGCGCCACTTCGAGGCCTGATACTTCGGCATGGAATCCGGCAGATCGCGATATACGCCGCCGGGACGATAGTACGTGGCATGCATACGCGTACCCGACACGGCTTCGTAGCAGTCCATCAAGTCTTCGCGTTCGCGGAAGCAGTACAAAAAGATACTCATCGCGCCGATGTCGAGACCATGTGCGCCCAACCACATCAGGTGATTCAGGATGCGGGTGATTTCATCGAACATCACGCGAATGTATTGCGCGCGAATCGGCGCCTTGATGCCGAGCAGATTTTCAATCGCCATCACATAGGCGTGTTCGTTACACATCATCGACACATAGTCGAGACGATCCATGTAACCGATGGATTGATTGAACGGCTTGGATTCCGCCAGTTTCTCCGTACCGCGGTGAAGCAGGCCGATATGCGGATCGGCCTTTTGAATGACTTCGCCGTCCATCTCCAGCACCAGGCGCAACACACCGTGCGCGGCAGGATGCTGCGGGCCGAAGTTCAGCGTGAAATTATGGATCTCAGCCATGTTGCCTCAGGACTCTATTTCACACCGACTGGCACGCCGGCGGGACGATCAATCAACGCCGCGTCATAACGGTTATCGTCGCGAATCACGCGCGGCACCAGGGTGCGTGGTTCGATGGATACCGGCTGATAAATTACGCGGCCCTTGGCTTCGTCATAGCGCACTTCCACATTGCCGATCAGCGGGAAGTCCTTGCGGAACGGGTGACCGATAAAACCATAGTCGGTGAGGATGCGGCGCAGATCGGGATGACCTTTGAACAAGATGCCGAACATGTCGAAGGCTTCGCGTTCGAACCAGTTGGCTGACGCCCAAATGCCGACCAGCGAATCAATCATCGGCGCTTCGTTGTCGGCAATGCGTACACGCAAGCGCAGACGCACATTGTTAGCCATGGACAGCAGGTGATAGACCACCGCAAAACGACCCGAGGCAGGTTCTGCAGGCAACAATGCGCCGCGCGCCACACCACGACTGAAACCGGTCGCGGTGGAGTCCTGCGTCAACCATTCATCCTGACCGTAATTGAGATAGTCAATGCCGGTGAGGTCTAGCAACTGCTCGAATTTGAACTCGGCGCCATCGCGCAAGGCAGTGGCAATCGACAGTAAATCTTCGCCATCCAACTCATAGGTCAACTCATCACAGGTCGAGACAACCCGTGACACGCGACCTGCGAACTGCGCTGCGACGCGCTGGGCCAATAACTCGATGCGTGATGCCATTATCTATTTATTTCCGAGCAATCGTACTGGTGCGACGAATCTTGTTCTGCAACTGCAGAATGCCGTACAGCAACGCTTCGGCTGTCGGCGGACAGCCCGGCACATACACATCCACCGGCACGATGCGATCGCAACCGCGCACGACTGCATACGAGTAGTGATAGTAACCACCGCCATTGGCGCACGAGCCCATGGAGATCACCCAACGCGGCTCGGGCATCTGGTCATATACCTTGCGTAGCGCTGGCGCCATTTTGTTTACCAGCGTACCCGCCACCACCATCACATCGGATTGGCGTGGGCTGGGACGAAACACGATGCCGAAACGATCGAGATCGTAACGTGACGCACCTGCGTGCATCATTTCCACCGCACAGCAGGCCAGACCGAAAGTCATTGGCCACATCGAACCAGTGCGCGCCCAGTACATGAGGTTGTCGACAGTGGTCGTCAGAAACCCACGCTGCTCAAGCGTGGCCGCCAAATCGGCTTCATTGACCGTATTGCTGGGACCGATTTGCTCAGGCGTGGAGGTAGCAATCAATCCCATTCCAGCGCCCCTCGTTTCCACTCGTAGATAAATCCGACCACCAGAATCAGCAGGAAGATGCCAACGGCCGCAATGCCGAGCACGCCGATCTTGCTGAGCGAGACCGCCCACGGAAACAGAAAGGCAATTTCCAGATCGAACACGATGAACAGAATGGCAACGAGGTAGTAACGCACGTCGAACTTGATGCGCGAATCTTCAAAGGCTTCGAAGCCGCACTCGTAGGCAGAGAGTTTTTCGGCGTCGGGCTTGCGCGGCCCGAACAGAAAACCCAGGGTCATCAGCAGCATGGACAAGCCCGCTGCGACGCCGAGAAAAATCAGGATTGGTAAGTAGTTTTGTAGCATCGCCTAGTGCATCAGCGTGGATGAAATCCGGTAACACAACGCCGTTAAGCCCGTACGTCAAACTCATCCGTGAAGCCCATAAAAACGGCGCGAATTGTACAGGACGCTCCGCACAAGTCATACACCCATGACGAAAATCACTTGCGGCCCATATCATCGCAACGCGAGCGAATGCGCCGGCAAAACAGGATCGTTGCACCCACTGCGATGACGCGCGCCATGCGCAGTACCCCATGCTACTCAGTCGATCATGCGCCGTCACGAGTAACGGTGCAGGCGAATCTACGCTACGGAAAAGAAAAAGCCGAGACGAATCTCGGCTTCAGGTTTCGACCGGAACTGACGATCGAAACAATGGTGCGGATGAGAGGACTCGAACCTCCACGGCTTGCGCCACTACCACCTCAAGGTAGCGTGTCTACCAGTTCCACCACATCCGCCCAATTTTTTGAAAACGATACTTGTCTGCCGCTTGCAGATTTACTTGGTGCCAGCCGGGCTGGCCGGTTGCGTTGCATCGGGTGCAGGAGCGGCCGCAGGAGTGGCAGGCACTTCCAATGCTGTAGTGCTGACGCTGCTGCTGGAGGTACTGATCGACATACGATCCACAACGCTGCTGGGCGCCACTTTTTTGCCGCCCAGATACGCAAGACTCAAGCAAGTGATAAAGAACAACGTGGCGAGAATCGCGGTAGTACGCGACAAAAACGACGACGCACCGCGTGCACCGAAGACCGTGCCCGAAGCGCCCGCGCCGAAACCAGCGCCGGCATCGGCGCCTTTACCTCGTTGCAGTAACACCAGACCGATGATGCCCACGCACAAGAACAAGTGCAGGATCATGGTGGCGGTTTGTACCCAATTCATTTGTTCAACCTTTCATGCGGGCGAGACATGCCTCGCCCCTACGTTTAATTAGCTGCAGCACAGATCTTTAAAAACTCATCGGCTTTAAGCGATGCACCGCCCACCAAGCCGCCGTCGACATCCGCTTTGGCAAACAACTCGGCGGCATTCGAGCCTTTGACACTGCCGCCATAGAGAATGCGCACGCCCGTTGCAACGTCGGCGTTCAGCTTCGCCAGCGACTGACGAATGAACGCATGTACTTCCTGTGCCTGTTCGGGCGTCGCCGTCAGGCCGGTGCCGATGGCCCACACCGGTTCATATGCAACCACCGCCTTGGCGAAAGCCGCAATGCCGGCAGCTTTCACCGCCGCATCCAGTTGTTCAGTGATCACCGCGAAGGTTTGTCCGGCTTCACGTTGCTGCAAGGTTTCACCGACGCATAACACCGGCACCAGACCTTGAGTTTGCGCGGCGACAAACTTGCGCGCCACCAATGCACTATCTTCAGCGTACAGGCTGCGGCGCTCCGAATGGCCTACCAACACGTAGCTGCAACCCACGTCTTTCAGCATGGCCGCCGACACTTCACCGGTAAACGCACCGACGGCTTCTGCACATAGCGACTGCGCGCCCACCGCAATGCCCTTGCCTTGCAACTTGGCGGCAACTTCAGCCACATAGACAGCAGGCGGGCACACCAACACATCCACATTGGTCACATTGAGCTGGCTCAGAATGCCGTCCAGCAACGCAGTGTTCTCTGCGCGCGAACCGTGCATTTTCCAATTACCTGCCACCAATGGCCGACGCTTGCTGCTCATGCCTACCTGTTTCAACTGCTCAGTACATCTTCACGACATCTTCACATCTTCGACCGTTCACCACCCACAACCTGATGATGGGCACGCGAAGGGCGCGGAAGCTTACTGGCGCAAGCCCTCAAAATCAAACCGACTACTGACGTTTACACCGCTGCGGCGACCACCTTGACCAGATCCTTGACCAACCGTCGTACCTGCTCCTCATCGCGACCTTCCACCATCACCCGGATAACCGGCTCGGTGCCCGATGCGCGCAGCACCACCCGGCCAGTGCCTGCCAGCTTCTGCTCGGCCCGCTTTACTGCTTCCTGAATAGGCGCGGAATTATCGGTGTCGAGCTTTTGCGCGACGCGGACGTTTTCCATGATTTGCGGATACTTCATCATCGGCGCCGCCAGTTCGGCCAGACTCTTGCCGCTTTGCTTCATCACGGCGAGCACTTGCAAGGCACTGATGATGGCGTCGCCGGTGGTGGTGTGATCGAGCATCAACAAGTGACCGGACGTTTCGCCGCCCAACGCGCCACCGGTTTCACGCAACAACTCCAGCACGTAGCGATCACCGACCTTCGCGCGACGGAATTCGATGCCCTGACGTTGCAGTCCGTGTTCCAGACCGAGATTGCTCATCACGGTGCCAACGACCGGTCCCGATAAATTGCCCGCTGCATGCCGTGCCGATGCCAGCACGTATAGCAACTGATCGCCATCTACCACACGGCCCAGATGATCGACCATGGCCAAACGATCGCCATCGCCATCCAGCGCCACGCCCACTTGTGCGCGCACGCCCGGCACCACGTGTTGTAGCAGCTCAGGCGAAGTCGAACCGCAATTCAAATTGATATTGCGACCGTTGGGCGAACAACCGATGGCAATAATCTCGGCGCCGAGATCGGCCAGGATGCGTGGCGCCACTTTGTAGCCGGCGCCATGTGCACAATCGATCACGATCTTGAATCCCGACAGATCAACGCCCTTGGGGATACTGGCCGCGCAAAAGTCCTGATAAGAGGTGCGCGACTTGTCGACGCGACGCGCAAAGCCCAATTGCTGCGACTCTCGTGTAATGGGCGCCGAATCGAGCAAGGCTTCGATCTGTGCTTCCAATTCGTCGGATAACTTGCCGCCCTGACCATCGAAGAACTTGATGCCGTTGTCTTCGTAAGGATTGTGCGACGCGCTGATCACCACGCCGAAATTGCATTGGAAATGCTTGGTGAGATAAGCGATGCCCGGCGTCGGCAGCGGGCCGATCAACATCACATTGACGCCGGCGGCGACAAATCCAGCCTCAAGCGCCGACTCGAACAGATAGCCCGACACACGCGTGTCCTTGCCGACTAGCACCGTGCCGCCGCTGGGCGCGAGCACTCGTGCAGCGGCGCTGGCCAGACGCAGCGCGAAGTCCACGGTCATCGGCGCTTGCCCGACACGGCCGCGCACGCCATCCGTTCCAAAATACTTTCTTGCCATTCCTCGCCCTTCGTATGTCGTCTTTATTGCCGCGATTGTCTGCAGCGTCGCCGCACGATGTTCATTGCACGTTACGTCGCGATGTATCCCGCTTCGCGCAGCGCATGCGCCATCCGCACTGCGTCGCACGTGGCCGCTACATCATGAGTGCGGATGATCTTGGCGCCGGACAGCACGGCAGCAGTCGCCAGCGCCAGGCCGCCATGCATTCGTTGCGATACCGGCTGTGCCAGCACCGCACCGATCAGCGACTTGCGCGATACGCCGATTAATAACGGCAACTGTAACTGATGCAGCGCGGGCAGTTGTGCCAACAACGCCAAGTTGTGCGTGGTGGTTTTACCAAAGCCGATACCCGGGTCGATGGCAATTCGTTCACGCGCGATACCCGCCTGCACACAGGCATCGACGCGCTCACGCAAGTAACGACTCACTTCCGCAACGACATCATCGTAAGCAGGCGCAGTTTGCATGTCCGCCGGCTGACCCTGCATATGCATGAGGCATACAGCAGCATTGCTCGCAGCCACAGCTTGCAATGCATCGGGCTGCGTTAATGCACGAATGTCATTGATCAGACCGGCGCCCGCAGCCACTGCGGCATGCATGACTTCCGGCTTGCTGGTATCGACCGACACCAGCACATCGTGACGACGGCAAATCGCGTCGATGACCGGCACCACCCGCTGCAACTCTTCAGCAACCGTAACCAGCTTTGCGCCGGGACGAGTCGATTCACCGCCGACATCGATGATTGCTGCGCCTTCGGCAATCATCTGCGCGGCGCGGTCGATAGCTCGCTGCGGATCGAGAAAATTACCGCCGTCTGAGAAGGAGTCCGGCGTGATATTGAGCACGCCCATCACTACCGGTGAACTCAAATCGAGCATTCGCGAACCGCATTGCAGGCGCATAGTTAGGGATGATTTTTTCGATGCTTTAACGCAAACAGCCAGCATGCAAGCTGGCTGTTCGACACGGTTGTGGCGACGCATTACGTCGCCACCTGCTCAATTTTTCATCAATGCTTGGCTGGCAGGCTTGCCGATGCTGCCATCGGTGGCATCACGATCGCGCGCTGAGCCGCCAGCGCTGGCGGACGGCGTGTCATCCCAATCCTGCGGCGGACGTGGGTCGCGGCCTTCCATGATGTCCTTGATCTGGCTGTCATCGATGGTTTCATACTTGATCAACGCCTGTGCCATCGCATGCACTTTGTCCAGATTGGCTTCGATGATCTGCTTGGCGTGCGCGTAATTGGTATCGATCAAGCGCCGCACTTCGGCATCGATGGCGTTGGCAGTGACATCCGACACCTGCTTGTGCTGCGTGACCTGTCTTCCTAAGAACACTTCGCCATCTTCTTCGGCATAGGACAGCGGGCCCAGCTTGTCCGACAGACCCCACTTGGTAACCATGTTGCGTGCGATTTCGGTGGCACGCTCGATGTCATTCGAAGCACCGGTAGTGACCGAGTCGGAACCGAAAATCATTTCTTCGGTGATACGACCGCCAAACAGCGTGGCGATGCGACTTTCCAGACGACGCTTGCTGGTGCTGTACCGATCCGCCTCGGGCAGGAACATCGTCACGCCCAAGGCACGACCACGCGGAATGATCGACACCTTGTACACCGGATCGTGCTCGGCCACCTTCAAGCCGACGATGGCGTGACCGGCCTCGTGATACGCCGTAAGTTTCTTTTCCTGATCGTCCATGACCATCGACTTGCGCTCGGTGCCCATGATGAGCTTGTCTTTGGCCTTCTCGAACTCTTCCATCGTCACGGTACGACGATTCTGCCGCGCAGCAAACAACGCCGCTTCGTTCACCAGATTGGCCAGATCGGCGCCTGAGAAGCCAGGCGTACCGCGCGCAATCAACTGTGGCTTCACATCTTCTGCCAACGGCAACTTGCGCATATGCACTTTGAGAATCTGTTCGCGACCGCGTACATCGGGTAGCGGTACCACGACCTGACGGTCGAAACGACCCGGGCGCAACAGCGCGGGATCGAGCACATCGGGACGATTGGTGGCGGCGATGACGATGACGCCTTCGGTGCCTTCGAAGCCGTCCATTTCAACGAGCAACTGATTCAAAGTCTGTTCGCGTTCGTCATGACCGCCGCCGAGGCCAGCGCCGCGATGCCGACCCACCGCATCGATTTCATCGATAAAGATAATGCACGGCGCATGCTTCTTGGCCTGCTCGAACATATCGCGCACGCGCGATGCGCCGACACCGACAAACATTTCCACGAAATCTGAACCGGAAATGGTGAAGAACGGCACCTTCGCTTCGCCGGCGATGGCGCGGGCCAGCAAGGTTTTACCGGTACCCGGAGAACCCACCATCAATACGCCGCGAGGAATCTTGCCGCCAAGGCGCTGAAACTTGCCGGGGTCTTTGAGGAATTCGACGATCTCGACGACTTCTTCTTTGGCTTCGTCAACACCGGCCACATCCGCAAAAGTCACTTGCACCTGATCTTCATTGAGCAGCCGCGCGCGCGACTTGCCGAAGGACATCGCGCCACGACCACCCGCGCTGCCCTGCATCTGGCGCATGAAATACACCCAGACACCAATCAACAACAGAATCGGGAACGACGACAGGAACAATTGCATCAGCAAACTTTCATGCTGCGGCGGCTGCGCGCTGAAGCTGACCTTGTTATTAGACAGGGTGCCGATCAACGCAGAATTGTCAGTCTCGGGACTGTAGGTAACGAAGGCATCGCCGTTGCGGCGCTTGCCGGCAATTTCACTGCCCTCTTTGAAGGTCACATTGCTGATGTCACCATTTTTCACCTGCTCCAGAAAAGCGGAGTAGTCAATTTGTTGCGACGAACCGCCGCGACCGCTGAAATTACTGAATACCGCCGCGAGAATGACAGCGATAACCACCCAGAGAATCACGTTTTTGGCTAAATCGTTCAAGACAAGCTCCTGGCCACCGCCGGCACCAATCAGGTGCTCTATCTGGGGGCCTTTGCGACAAAAAGCGGCTTTGACACTACACCATCCGAAACCCACGCGCCAACACATAAAGCTCGGCGCTACGAGCCCGCGAAGCCTTGGGCTTGCGCGTCTTCACAGTTTCGAACAATCCCCTCAGCCGTTGTATAAAGGGGTTGAAATCGCGTCCCTGAAACACCTTGACCAGATAATCCCCGCCGGGTTTCAAACTGCGCTCGGCAAAATCGAGAGTCAACTCAACCAAGTGCATGGCCCGTAAGTGATCGACGTCCGACATGCCCGACATATTTGGGGCGATATCCGATAAGACAAGATCGACCTTGTCCGTGCCCAGCACCGTCATTAATTCCTCAAACACAGTATCGCTGCCGAAGTCCCCCTGAATGAATTCGACATTCACTATGGCATCCATAGGCAGAATATCCAGAGCAACGATGCGACCTTTTCCTTGTAGTAAACGTGCACAGTACTGACTCCACCCACCTGGCGCAGCGCCCAGATCGACGATCTTCATGCCCGGCTTGAGCAGTCGGTCGGTTTTCTGAATCTCTTCAAGCTTGTAAACCGCGCGCGAACGATAGCCAGCCGCGCGCGCGGCCTTCACAAATGGATCGCTTTCATGTTCTTCAAGCCAGCGGGCGCTGGATTTAGTTCGTTTTGGCATGGGCAGCAGTTTATTTCCGGCCAGTATGGTACCGGTTCACGCAGGGTGAATTGCGGATTCAATTCGAACATCGCAACTAAGCGGAACAATTCGTACCGACGTGAAATGGCTTAGCTGGTTTGGCTCGACGCGAATAACATCAAGCTACCTCAGACCTTCAAGCAAAACGCAATTGAAAGGAAAAAAACAATGAAACAGACACTACTACTGCTCGGCTTGATCAGCATGTTATTCGGCACTCGCGGCATGGCCGCCGATCTCGATCCGGCACTGCAGACCAAACTTAAAACTCAGATCGCCATGGTGAGCCAATGGGCCGCCGATCCGGAAATCGTCGAGGCCGTAAAGCACCGCAATCAAAGCGTTCCCGAAGACATCAAGGCGATGACTCAGGAAAAATGGGCCGCCGCCTCACCGCTGGAAAGCTTTGTTCGCAAGTTCACACAGAACAACGTCGCAGAGTTGCTCAAGGCCAAGCGGACCGAGGCGGTGGCCGAAGCGTTTGTTTCGGATGCGGAAGGCTTGAAGGTTGCCTTCCTGGCCAAGCCCACCAATTGGAGCCATAAAGGCAAACCCAAACACGAAGTACCCATGAGCGGCAAAACCTGGCAGGGCAATGTGGAAAAAGACGAGTCCACCGGCTATGAACAAATCCAAGTCGCCGTGCCCATTCTCGATGCCGGCAAACCCATCGGCTCGTTGGTGGTGGGATTCAAAATCGACAAGCTGTAACTCTTGTCTCCGTTGCCACCGCAATCGAGAACATCGTCTTCTTGCAGGAGCGATTCATGAATCCCCCTCCGGCCTTAAGAGAAGAACCGCCTCGCCGGGAAATTCGCGAACGCCACACCCCACGCCCCGGTAAACTGCGCCGCTTCAACAGGGCGAACTCAAGTTCGCCGCCACAGATCATCAACTATGCCACTCACCGAAAATCAGAAAAAACATTTGCGCCGCCTGGCGCATCCATTGCATCCGCTAGTGACAGTGGGCAGCTCGGTTGGCGAACCGGGCAAGCTCGACGCGATCACCAAAGAACTGGATAGCACACTCAATGCACACGAGTTGGTCAAAATCAGCGCAAGGTTAGGCGATCGCGAAGCGCGTGATGCAGTCTTCGCCGAACTATGCAAACTCACCGGCAGCGAATTGGTACAACGCATTGGCAATGTAGCGGTGTTGTATCGCGCTCGAGCCGACAAACCTAAAGTTGTTTTGCCGGATGCGTAGCGCCACTACGCCACACCAGTACGCCCAACGCGGCGCAGGCAATCAGAAACAACAGTGAGGCAACGCCATGCAGTTGCCCGAAGCGAGCCATGTCGCCGGCGCTGCGAGCGGTATTCATCAATGGTTTGAGCACGACGAAGAAAGTTAGTGGCGCGCCGATGGCAGTCCAGCACCACGGCCGTTCCGATTTATAGAATCGGGTACGTAACGCCCAATACATCAATCCGAACAATGTGCCGAGCGCGACTTCGGCATTGAAGAATTGCGCAGCGATATTGCCGGCTTGTTTTTTATCTTCGATCAGCCAGAACAAACCTGGCACGACGATGCCGCACACTGTCCACATGCCACCCGCCCAGGCGGTTAACACAAGACGGGCTAGCCGCACTCCTCTAGCCTGCATTTGTCACCGCGAATGCAGGCTAAACATACTTGACGGCAACGATCTCGTAACCGCGTGCGCCACCTGGCGCCATTACTTCCACTTCATCGCCAACACTCTTGCCCACCAACGCGCGGGCAATCGGTGACGAGACGGAAATCAAACCCACTTTGATATCGGCTTCGGCATCGCCAACGATTTGATAGACAACTTTCTTGCCATCATCTTCGGCTTCGAGCTCAACCGTCGCGCCGAATACCACTCGATCGGTGGCGGTGATCGCGGAGACATCGATAATCTCCGAATTGGACAGCAGCGATTCGACTTCCTTGATGCGGCCTTCGATAAAGCTTTGCTGTTCGCGTGCTGCGGCGTACTCGGCGTTTTCGCTTAAATCGCCATGTGCACGCGCTTCCGCAATGGCCTGGATCACGCGCGGGCGATCTTCGGTCTTGAGTCGCTTCAGTTCAACGCGCAGTTTTTCTTCGCCGCGCTTGGTCAACGGAGCACGCTTCATGTGCCGACCTCTTTATGCAGATCTTGTAACAGGTTCACTTCGCCCGAATCGAGATGGTCCAGCGCTTCGCATGTCGCGAGCGCCGCATTGATCGTCGTGTAGTAAGTCACTTTGCGATGCACGGCTTCGCGACGAATCGAACGCGATTCGAGTGTGGCCTGCTTACCTTCGGTGGTATTGACGATCAAGGCAATTTCATCGTTCTTGATCATGTCGACGATATGCGGGCGGCCTTCGCGCACTTTGTTCACCGTGCGCACGGCCAATCCCGCTGCAGCAATGGTCTTGGCTGTGCCCGCGGTGGCAACGATTTCGAAACCACGCGCAATCAACTTGCTCGCCAGACTTGCAGCGAGTTCTTTGTCGCGTTCACGCACGCTGATCAAACACACGCCGCGCGTCGGCAATACCACGCTCGATGCAAGCTGTGCCTTGGCATATGCCTCGCCGAAGCTGCGTCCGGTGCCCATGACTTCGCCGGTGGACTTCATTTCCGGGCCGAGAATTGGATCGGCCTCAGGGAATTTGGCGAACGGGAATACCGCTTCTTTCACCGCGAAGAACTTGAGTTGCCGTTCTTTCAGCAGGCCTAAGTCTTTCAACTTCTCGCCGGTCATCACGCGCGCGGCCATCTTCGCCAACGGCACGCCGGTGGCTTTGGAGACGAACGGCACCGTGCGCGATGCGCGTGGATTTACTTCGAGCACATAGATGATGCCGTTCTGAATGGCGAACTGGATGTTCATCAAGCCATTCACTTTCAAACCCAGCGCCAGCTTGCGTGTCTGCACTTTAAGTTCGGCTTGCAGCTCAGCACTCAAACTGTTGGGCGGCAGCGAGCAACTGGAATCGCCCGAATGAACCCCTGCCTGTTCGATATGTTCCATGATGCCGCCGATGTACACATCGTCGCCGTCGCAGATCGCATCGACATCCACTTCAATCGCCACATCAAGGAAGCGATCCAGCAGCACTGGACTATCGTTCGACACCGTTACGGCTTCAGTCATGTACACACGCAGGTCGTCTTCGGTGAACACCACTTCCATGGCGCGACCACCCAGCACATACGAAGGACGCACGACCAGTGGAAAGCCAATCTCGCGTGCGGCTTGCACCGCCGCTTCTTCAGTTCGTGCCGTACGATTCGGTGGCTGCTTCAAGGCAAGCTGCGTTACCAGTTGCTGGAAACGTTCGCGGTCTTCAGCCACGTCAATTGCATCAGGCGTTGTGCCGATAATCGGCGCACCGGCCGCTTCCAATGCGCGGCACAACTTCAGTGGAGTTTGACCGCCGTACTGCACGATCACGCCGATAGGTTTTTCTTTGTCGATGATCTCCATGACATCTTCAAAGGTCAGCGGCTCGAAGTACAAGCGATCCGAGGTGTCGTAATCGGTCGAAACTGTTTCAGGATTGCAATTGACCATGATGGTTTCATAGCCTGCATCGCGCAGCGCGAATGCCGCGTGCACGCAGCAATAATCGAACTCGATGCCTTGGCCGATGCGATTCGGCCCGCCGCCGAGAATCATGATCTTCCGGGCGTTGGTGGGCTCGGCTTCGCACTCTTCTTCATACGTCGAATACAGGTAAGCCGTCGACGTCGCGAACTCAGCCGCACAGGTATCGACCCGCTTGTACACCGGACGCACCCCCAAGCGCTGACGGCGACGACGCACCGAGGCTTCATCGGTGCCGATCAACTTAGCCAAACGACTATCAGCAAACCCTTTGCGCTTGAGTTGACGCAAACGATCCACCGCCAGCGATTCAAGACCTTCTTCAGCAACTCGCTTTTCTTCTTTGATGAGATCTTCGAGTTGAATCAGGAACCATGGATCGATGTTGGTGAGCTTATGCACTTCTTGCAACGACCAGCCGGCGCGAAATGCATCGCCCACGTAACGAATGCGTTGGCCACCCGGCATGCGTAGTTCTTCGCGCAGGAGATTGGCATCGCTATCCGACAGCGGCAATTTGATCAATGGACTCAAGCCGTCGATACCAACTTCCAGACCACGCAACGCTTTTTGCAACGACTCCTGGAAGGTACGACCCATCGCCATCACTTCGCCCACCGACTTCATCTGCGTGGTGAGACGGGTATTGGCCCCGGGAAATTTTTCGAAGGTGAAGCGTGGAATTTTTGTTACCACGTAATCAATGGTGGGCTCGAACGATGCCGGCGTGGCGCCACCGGTGATGTCGTTCTTCAATTCATCCAGCGTGTAGCCAACGGCCAGCTTCGCTGCAACTTTGGCAATGGGAAAACCCGTTGCTTTGGATGCCAACGCCGAAGAACGCGACACGCGCGGATTCATTTCGATGATGAGCACACGACCATCTTGCGGACTAATGGCGAACTGCACATTCGAACCACCGCACTCCACACCGATCTTGCGCAGCACGGCAATCGAGGCATTACGCAGACGTTGATATTCGCGATCAGTGAGTGTTTGTGCCGGCGCAACGGTAATCGAATCACCGGTGTGCACACCCATCGGATCGAAGTTCTCGATCGAGCAGACGATGATGCAGTTGTCCTTGCTATCACGCACCACTTCCATCTCGAACTCTTTCCAGCCGATCACCGACTCTTCCAGCAACACTTCACTGGTCGGTGAGGCATCGAGGCCACGCTCGACGATGGCGACGAACTCTTCACGATTGTAGGCAATGCCGCCGCCCGAACCGCCCATGGTGAATGAGGGACGAATCACGGTGGGATAACCGATCTCGGCTTGCACCGCCAGCGCTTCTTCCATGGTGTGCGCAATACGCGAACGCGGTGATTCCAGACCGATCTCACGCATGGCGTTGCGGAACTTCTCGCGGTCTTCAGCCATGTCGATGGCTTCGCGCGAAGCAGCAATCAATTCCACGCCGTATTTTTCCAGCACACCTTCGCGCACCAAATCGAGCGCGCAATTGAGTGCGGTTTGTCCACCCATGGTGGGCAACAACGCATCGGGTTTTTCTTTGGCGATGATGCGTTCCACGGTGCGCCAATGCACCGGCTCGATGTACACGGCGTCGGCCATTTCGGGGTCGGTCATGATGGTTGCCGGATTGGAGTTCACCAGAATGACGCGATAGCCCTCTTCCTTGAGCGCCTTGCAGGCTTGCGCGCCGGAATAGTCGAACTCACACGCCTGCCCGATGACGATCGGACCGGCACCGATAATCAGAATGCTGTTGATGTCAGTACGTTTTGGCATCGTTTACTTCAGTTCTCTTAAATTCACCGGGTATCCGCTGGGTATATTCACTGGGCTTCATTCAGCAACAGCGCGACGGCGACGGCCTTGCTGACCGTGGATGCGTTGCTCGATCAAGTGCATGAACTTGCCGAACAAGCCCTGCAGTTCATGCGGCCCCGGCGCCGCTTCAGGATGTCCCTGAAAACTGAAGGCGGGACGATCGGTACGTTCAATGCCTTGCAGCGAACCATCGAACAAGGAGCGATGCGTGGCGCGCAGGTTGGCCGGCAAGGTGGTTTCATCCACCGCAAAGCCGTGGTTCTGACTGGAGATCGCCACGCGATTGGTATCCAGATCAATCACGGGATGATTTGCGCCGTGATGGCCAAACTTCATCTTTACAGTCTTCGCACCGCTGGCCAAACCCAGCAATTGATGACCAAGGCAGATGCCGAACACCGGCACATCGGTTTCGAGGAAACGCTGAATCGCTTCAATCGCGTAAGTGCATGGCTCGGGATCGCCAGGACCATTGGAGAGAAAAATGCCGTCGGGATTCATCGCCAGCACTTCTTCGGCCGATGTTTGTGCGGGCACCACCGTCATGCGGCAACCCGCATCGGCAAGCAGACGCAAAATGTTGCGCTTGATGCCGAAGTCGTAAGCCACCACATGCTTGCGCTGCCCGGGGCGCGTTTCCGGTCCAATCTCGCTACCCCAATGCGTGCCGTCATTCCATTGATAGCTTTGCTTGGTGGTCACTACCTTAGCGAGATCCATGCCTTTCAAACCAGGGAATTTACGCGCGGCCAGCACCGCAACATTCGCGTCAATCTTGTCGCCCGCCATGATGCAACCGGCTTGCGCGCCTTTCTCGCGCAACACGCGCGTCAGCTTGCGGGTATCGATATCGGCAATCGCGACGATCTTGCCGCGCTGCAGAAATTCTTCCAGCGATTCACTGGCGCGCCAGCTCGAATGCAGCAGCGGCAGGTCGCGAATGATGAGCCCCGCCGCGTAAATGGCGCCCGCTTCCATGTCTTCGGGGTTGGTGCCGGTATTGCCGATATGCGGATAGGTCAGCGTCACGATCTGGCGTGAATAAGAAGGATCGGTGAGAACCTCCTGATAGCCGGTCATTGCAGTGTTGAACACGACTTCACCGGTGGTATTGCCCTTTGCGCCAATCGATCGGCCGTGGAAAACCGTGCCGTCCTCAAGCGCAAGAACCGCAGATGCAGAACTCATGTAACAGCAGCCCCTCGAATAGAAAACTGAAGACCAGGACATGGCCAAAACTGGTTTGTTAGCCCAAACCGCCAGGGGCGACACGTGCAGGCATACGGAAAGCGAGGTTGGTAGTTACCGACCCCGTTTCGATTGAAAATCACCTGCGTGCTAAGGGGGACGAGTGTACGCGAGCAGTGCGGATCGGTCCAACGAAAGTTGGGGAAAATTGTTGTTGATTAATCGCTGAATGATTTGCTGACAAATGCTGTCGTCGTGAGCCAACAGCAATAAACCGTATCAAAAACGGCGAAGTGCACTCCTACAAACCGAGCACATCTCGCATCGAATACCGGCCCGGCGACTTGCCGACTACCCAGCGCGCGGCATGCAGCGCACCAGACGCAAATGCCATTCGATCATGTGCGCGATGCGTCAGCTCAATGCGTTCACCGGCGCCCGCGAAAGTCAGCGTGTGATCGCCGACGATGTCGCCGGCACGCAGTACCGAGAAGCCGATCTTGCCGCGTTCGCGCGCGCCGGTCTCACCATGACGCGCCCACACCGCATCTTTCTGCAATGTCGTGCCACGACCTTTGGCCACGGCTTCACCAATACTCAATGCCGTGCCTGAGGGCGCATCTTTCTTGTGACGATGGTGCGCTTCAAAAATCTCCGCATCGTAATCGGCATTGAGCGCACCGCCAGTCAACTCGGCGAGTTTGAATAACAGATTCACACCCAAACTGAAGTTGGATGCCATCACGATAGGAATGTGTTGGCTCGCTGCATCGATAGCAGCCAACTGTTCAGCGTTGTGCCCCGTGGTGCCAAGCACCAATGGCACGTTGGCCGCCGCACATGCAGCAACAATCTGCGGTGTGCCCTGCGGCAAAGCAAACGCGATAGCCGCTTGCGCACCGCGCACCGCTGTCGCCGGATCAGCACTGATCATGACGCCCGCAGCGGACGGCCCCATCAACGCACCCGCGTCTTGATTCACCCAACGACTGTCCGCTGAATCCAGTCCGCCACTCAATTTCAAATCACTGGAGTTATCGATGCCGGTAAGCAAGGTGCGGCCCATGCGGCCGCTGATACCAAGAATGGCGATGGAAGTTCGGGACATGGAGTTGGAAATCTCTGGCGCTGCGACGAGCCAGAATGCTAGCAGCTCAAGCTATTAGTGGCGCATCTTCATAGAATGGATGCCGGGCACGGAACCCGGCTACTTCAGAACGAACTTAGACTTATATGGCAAGCATCAGTAAATCGCCCCGCTTTCCCTCAAAATGACCCACTGGCCTTTTGCATTCTTTTCCAGAAGCAACTCAGTTAAGCCGTAATCATTACGATAGGATTTGAAAAGCAAAATGTTCGGCATGATGTAATCCAAGCTGTTGAGCCATCCCTCTTTGTAATTCGCTTTTGCTGACACCACCTGCCGTATAGCTTGGTAGTCCGCAGTCTGCACAGACCTTATGTGCCAGTCATTCTTCACACAAATAGTGCTGGATGTACAAAATGGTTCTACTGAATAGCTTTCCTTAGGTAATTCATATCCTTGTGGAACTGCGACCGGCATGGCGCCGACAGAAAGGCTTACGAAGCAAAGACAAAGCATTTTTTTCATAGATCACTCCCTGTCATCAATACATAAACGTAGGCTGGAATGAAATCCCAGCATGCCTAATGAAGATACTGGGATTTCATCCCAGCCTGCGCCACCACTTCATCACGACTTAAAAAATTCCTTCACTCCATCCAGCCACGACGTCTCGCGCGGACTGTGTTTGCCGCCATCTTTCTGCATGGATTTTTCAAACTTGCGCAGCAGCTCTTTCTGTTCTTCGTTGAGTTTGACGGGTGTTTCGACCATCACGCGACAGAACAAATCGCCCGTGGCGCCGCCGCGTACGGGCTTCACGCCTTTTTCTTTCAAGCGGAACATGCGGCCGGATTGCGTTTCGGGTGGCACTTTCAGCACCACGTTACCGTGCAAGGTCGGCACCTCGATGCTGCCGCCAAGGCTGGCGGTAACAAAACTCACCGGCACTTCGCACGACAGGTTCGCGCCGTCGCGTTCGAAGATGGCGTGTTCTCTCACATGCACTTCGACGTACAAGTCACCCGCCGGACCACCATTGGCGCCCGCTTCGCCTTCACCCGACAAACGAATGCGATCGCCGGTGTCTACGCCTGCAGGTACTTTCACAGATAGTGTTTTCTTGCGACGCACGCGACCTTGACCTAGGCAGGTATCGCAGGGTTGCGTGATCACCTGACCACGGCCTTTGCAGCGCGGGCAAGTCTGTTGCACAGCGAAGAAACCCTGCTGCATGCGCACTTGGCCGGTGCCATGACAGGTATCGCAGGTGCTGACTTTCGAACCGGGCGATGCGCCTGAGCCTTTGCAGGTTTCGCATTCACCCAAGGTGGTGAAGTCGATATTCAGCGTGTCGCCGAACACGGCCTGTTCAAGCGTGAGCTCCAACTCGTAACGCAAATCGGCGCCGCGATAAACCTGACGGCCACCACCGCCGCGACGGCCACCGCCGAAGATGTCGCCGAACACTTCGCCGAAGATATCGCCGAAGGCATCGCCGCCGGGGCTGAAGCCCGCGCCGCCGCGTTGCGGATCGACACCGGCATGACCGTATTGATCGTACGCGGCACGTTTCTGCGGATCCGACAAAATTTCGTAAGCCTCTTTGGCCTCCTTGAATTTGGCTTCCGCTTCCTTGTCATCGGGATTGCGATCGGGATGATATTTCTGCGCCAACCGGCGATAGGCCTTTTTGATGTCAGCTTCGCTGGCTGATTTTTCAACGCTGAGTATTTCGTAAAAATCGCGCTTCGACATGGTTGCCTGACTAAATAGAAATCAATGCTCACTGATCACACACACGCAAGCCGCCAGCGCTTTGCAGCATTGGCGGCTTGAGAGGTCCCCTCCTCCGCTTGCGGGGGAGGGTTAGGGTGGGGCATCTGAGTTCCCCATCCTGACCTTCCCCCGTAGAACTGGGGGAAGGAACCCAACGATTACTTCTTGTCCTTCACTTCCTCGAACTCAGCATCGAGCACATCGTCCTTGCCGGCATTGGCGTTGGCTTGTTCGCCACCACCCGCGCCGCCTGCTGCCGCACCTTCAGCCGCCGATGCTTGTGCATAGGCTTGCTGTGCCATGCTGGCAGAGGCTTCGGCAAGAGCCTGGGTCTTTTTCTCGATGATGTCCTTGTCGTCGCTGCCGAGCGCTGATTTCAAATCGGACAAGGCCGATTCAATCTTGGCACGGTCTTCACCGGCGACCTTGTCACCCAGTTCACTCAACGATTTCTCGGTGGTGTGAATCAGTTGATCGGCCTTGTTGCGCGACTCGACCACTTCCTTGAACTTGCGATCTTCCTCGGCATGCGCTTCGGCGTCTTTCACCATGCGCTTGATCTCGTCCTCCGACAAACCCGACGACGCCTTGATGGTGATCTTCTGTTCCTTGCCGGACGCTTTGTCCTTCGCGGAGACATGCAAGATACCGTTGGCATCGATGTCGAACGTCACTTCGATCTGCGGCATGCCGCGCGGCGCCGGCGGAATACCTTCGAGGTTGAACTGACCCAGCGACTTGTTATCGCTGGCGCGTTGCCGCTCACCTTGAAGCACGTGAATGGTCACGGCGTTCTGGTTGTCATCGGCGGTCGAGAATACTTGCGAAGCCTTGGTCGGGATGGTCGTATTTTTCTCGATCAGCTTGGTCATGATCTGACCCAGCGTTTCGATACCCAGCGATAGCGGCGTCACGTCGAGCAGCAACACGTCTTTCACTTCGCCCGACAACACACCACCTTGAATCGCGGCGCCCACGGCCACGGCTTCATCGGGGTTCACGTCTTTACGTGGTTCCTTGCCGAAGAAATCCTTCACCGCCTTCTGCACCATCGGCATGCGGGTTTGGCCGCCGACCAGGATGACTTCGGAAATGTCGTTGATTGACAGACCCGCATCCTTCAATGCGATGCGGCAAGGTTCAACAGTGCGCTTGACCAACTCTTCCACCAGCGATTCGAGCTTGGCGCGAGTCAGCTTGATGTTGAGGTGCTTTGGACCCGATGCATCGGCCGTGATGTACGGCAGATTGATTTCGGTCTGTTGCGAAGACGACAGTTCGATCTTGGCTTTTTCAGCGGCTTCTTTCAGACGCTGCACAGCCAATGGATCTTTGCGTACATCGACGCCGCTTTCCTTTTTGAACTCATCCGCGAGGTAACCAATGATGCGAATGTCGAAGTCTTCACCACCGAGGAAGGTATCGCCGTTGGTTGCGAGCACTTCAAACTGACGCTCGCCATCCACATCGGCAACTTCGATGATGGACACGTCGAAGGTACCACCACCTAGGTCGTACACCGCGATCTTGCGATCGCCACCTTGCTTGTCCATGCCATAAGCAAGTGCAGCAGCGGTGGGTTCGTTGATGATGCGCTTGACGTTGAGGCCGGCGATGCGCCCGGCATCTTTGGTCGCCTGACGTTGCGAGTCATTGAAGTAAGCCGGCACCGTGATGACCGCATCGGTAACGGTTTCGCCCAGGAAATCCTCGGCGGTTTTCTTCATTTTCATCAGCACGCGTGCCGATACTTCCGGCGGCGACAGCTTCTTGTTCTGCGCTTCCACCCAGGCATCGCCGTTGTCGGCAGCGATAATCTTGTAAGGCACCATGCCGATGTCTTTCTGCACCACATCGTCCTTGAACTTGCGGCCGATCAAACGCTTCACCGCAAACAAGGTGTTGTGTGGATTGGTGACCGCTTGACGCTTGGCCGACTGACCGACCAGTACTTCATCGTCCTTGGTGAAGGCCACGATGGAAGGTGTAGTGCGATCGCCCTCGCTGTTTTCGATCACACGCGGCTTGCCGCCTTCCATGATCGCCACGCAGGAGTTGGTGGTGCCCAAGTCAATGCCGATTGTTTTTGCCATGTTGAAAACTCCGCTAAAAACTCTTAAAAAAATCTATGTTAGGAAACCGTTGGCGCTGTTTATGTGGTCGGCGTGGTGCGTTTCAAGGGCGGCCCGAACTTTGCTGTCAATCTCTCGTTTGGGTGAGATCGTCTCGCTGCTTGTCCGGCTGTAGGTCGGGTTTTATACCCGACATTCTTAAGACGTCGGGTATAAAACCCGACCTACAGGGATCTCACTCCGGCGCCTTGGCCACAATCACCCGTGCCGGACGCACCAGACGACCATTGAGCACATAGCCCTTCTGCACCACATTCAACACCGTGTTCGGCGCTTTATCGGGCGCTGGCACCATGGCCATGGCCTCATGAAATTCGGGATTGAACGGCTGGCCTTCGGCCTGCACTTCTAACACACCGGCTTTTTCAAATGCTTTGGCGAGCAGCTTCAAGGTGGCATCGCTGCCGGAACGCAAATCTTCCAGCGACGCGTTCTGCGCGCTCAAGCCGAGTTCGAGGCTGTCTTTGACGCCGACCAGCTCACCGGCAAATTTTTCCAGTGCGTACTTATGGGCATTCTCCACATCGCGCACCGCACGTTTACGTACGTTCTCCAGCTCTGCCATCGCGCGCAGGGCCTGATCACGGCTTTCGTTGGCGCGGGCTTCAGCAGCCGCCAGCGCGGCCTTCAGCGCAGCCGATTCATCGGCAGGCGCGCCAGCCGGCGCATCGATGATAGGGTCAGCGGCTGCCACATGTTGTTCGGGATTGGTCATCTAGTTCGGTACTCCAGACAAAACCGCGCCCTGCAGACCAGAACCCATAGTCAGGTGGCAGCAAAGCACGGCAAATTCACAGGATGGCGGCATTTTGGGGATGAATTCTCCGGTTGCAAGGGCGAATCGGAAAATTCGCGGGCGGACTGGACATAGTTGGCGGCGCATTGGAGCCACGACTGCGTTTCACGTGCGCAATCCAAAACACTTAGCCGTCATTCCCGCGCAGGCGGGAATCCAGTCAATGTTGTGTCGCGAAGCGACGCATAACTGCTGGATCCCCGCCTGCGCGGGGATGACGAAGTTCAGGCACCGCAGTCGTGCATATCGGGTTACCCGGGCAACGAGTATGCCTGACACCAACAGTTCAGCTCTTGCTGTTCAGCGCCGCGCCGAGCAACTTCGCGGTGAGATCGACAATGGGAATGACGCGTTCATACGCCATGCGCGTCGGGCCGATTACGCCAAGCACCCCCACTACTTCCTTGTCCAGCGCATAGGGTGCGGTGACGATGCTGCAATCGTCGAAGATGGTGTAGCCGGACTCCTGGCCGATAAAAATCTGCACGCCGTCGGCGCGCAGGCTTTGATCGAGCAGATGCAGAACATCGCGCTGTTGATTGAAGGCATCAAACAATTTGCGCAGCTTTTCCACATTCGACAGCTCCGCCAGGCCCATGAGATTGGTTTCGCCGGCAATCACAAATTGCATGGGCGGCGTCTCGGTGGGAATGACTACCTGCTGCGCCAGCATGATGGCGTCCATCATGCTTTGATTGAGATGTTCACGCGTCTGCTTGAGCTGAATCACCAGTTGCTCGCGGACGGTATTGATGTCGCGACCGGCGAATTGCTGGTTCAGATAATTGGCCGCACGCCGCAACTCTTCGCTGCCATAGGCGCGCTCCAGCTGCACGATGCGATTCTGCACTTCGCGCCCGTTAGTCACCAACACGGCGAGCACACGATTTTCGGAGAGCGGTAAAAATTCGATCTGACTGAGTTCGACTTGCCCCTGACGTGGCAACGTCACCACGCCGGCAAGTTGCGTGACCGACGACAACATCTTCGAGGCCGAAGAAATTAATGCCTTGGGATCATCAGCATGCTGCCCCAGACTTTGCTGGATGAGATTCACCGCCGCGCTTTCCAGCGGTCGCACCTTGAGCAGCATGTCGACAAAAAAGCGATAGCCCTTGTCGGTGGGCACGCGACCGGCCGAGGTGTGTGGCGATGCTACATAGCCCTGATCTTCGAGGTCAGCCATGACATTGCGAATGGTGGCTGAACTCAGGTGCAGTCCCGATTCGCGCGTGAGCGTTCGCGACCCGACCGGCTGGCCATCGCGAATGTACTGTTCAACCAGCGTCCGCAGCAGATGCTGGGCGCGGTCGTTCAGATGATCATCGCTGGGTTCGAGACTCATGGCCGCGGTATGAATAGTTGTCTGGACTTAAGTTCGCGAGGTCTGATGGCATGCCCATCGCTTCTTTTCAAATCTGATCCGGGAAGCTAGTAAGGAGCCGTGTAGGTGTCAAGCACGCATCGATAACTCGCTCAAGCTTATGCTCGTTTCCTCTCACCCATTGTCGGTAGAGCAAGCCCCGGCAATACCCGCTACAGTACAGCGAACCTGCGCCGGATTCCCGGAAACAGAAATTACAAACCTACAACCATGCCCGCCAACTCATCCGATCCTGCCAGCGCAACCGCCAGCTCCGCAGCTGAGCGCGGCTTTAAAACGGTTGCGCTGCTCGGCCCGACGGCCGATCCCAAGGTAGCCACCACGCTCAATGCCTTGGCCCAGCATCTGCTCGGGCGCGGCTTGACCGTGCTGCTCGATGGCAATGGATCAGGTTCACTGCCGGCAAAAGCCGAAGCTACCACCGAGTTGGACATCGCGGCGCGCAGCGACCTGGTGATCACGGTGGGCGGCGATGGCACCATGTTGCGCGCCGCACGTTTGCTCGCCGGTTCCGGTGTACCGATTGTCGGTATCAATCGGGGCCGTCTCGGTTTTCTAGCCGACATCGGCCCGAAGGAGATGATCAGACGCATTGATGAAGTATTGGCCGGTCAATTTCAACGCGGCTCGCGTTCGTTGTTGCAGGTCACGCTGATCAGCGGCGGCGTCACGCATCAAAGCCTCGCCGTAAACGACTGCGTGCTGCAGAAGTGGGAAACCGGCCGCATGCTGGACTACGAAACCTGGGTGGATGGTCAGTACGTGAACACACATGGTGGCGATGGTGTGATCGTTGCGTCGGCCACCGGCTCAACGGCCTACGCCTTGTCCTGCGGCGGTCCCATCATTCATCCCAGTCTCGATGCGATGGTGATCACGCCGATTTGCCCGCACACCTTGTCGGATCGACCGATTGTTATCTCGGCCAACAGCACCGTTGAAATTCGCCGCGTGCAGGATCGCGCAACCAAGGCGCAAGTTACCTGCGATGGCGACATGCTGGGCGATTTGAATCTGGGTGATCGCTTGTTGATTGGTCCGGCGCATGTGCGGGTGAATCTGCTGCATCCCAAGGGCCACGATTATTACCGCATCCTGCGTTCCAAACTGCATTGGGGTCGTGGCGCGCTGGAGCGCCGTGCGCGCGACGACGAAGACGAGGAATAAGCCGATGTTGAGCAGCATCCAGATCAAGGATTTCGCCATCATCGATCGCATCGAGCTCGAGCTCGGCAGCGGCATGACCGCGATGACCGGCGAAACCGGCGCGGGTAAATCGATTCTGGTCGATGCGTTGTTGTTCGTTGTTGGTGGCCGCGCCGGCACCGACATCATTCGTCATGGTTGCGACAAAGCAGAAGTCACGGCGAGCTTCACACTCAACAACAATCCACTCGCCGCTGCCTGGTTCAAGGAACAAGACCTCGACCTGCCATCAGGCAATGATGGCGACGAATGTGTGCTGCGGCGCCTGATGGGCAGCGACGGCCGCACCCGCGCGTGGGTGAATGGTCAGTCGATGCCGGTGCAGGCGTTGCGACAGCTCGGCGAAACGCTGGTCGATGTGCACGGCCAGATGGAATATCAATCGTTGATGAAGCGCGCCGCGCAGCGTGAATTGCTCGATCAACATGGCCAGCATGCGGCATTGCTCGATAAAGTGAAGTCCAGTTGGCAAGCCTTGAAAGCGCTGCGTGAACAACGCGCCGAAACCGAACGCAGTGCGCAGGATCGCAATGAACGCTTGAATCTGCTGCGTTATCACTTAAGCGAACTCGAAGCGTTGGCGCCGCAAGCCAACGAAGCTGCCGAGCTCACCGCCGAACGGCTGCGTCACACGCAAAGCGGCAAGCTGGCGCAAGGCGTGCGCGAAATCGCCGAGCTGTTGCGTGAAGCCGATGACGGCAATGCCGAACACCAATTGTCGCGTGCATTGAATGTGGCGCGAAATTTAGGCGCCATCGACGCACGTCTTGGCGGGACCTTGAAGTTGCTTGATGAAGCGCTGATCGCCTGTCGCGAAGCGGCCGATGCCATTCAACATTACGAATCGGAACTCGATGCCGACCCCGCGCGTCAAGAATGGGTGGAACAACGCCTGGCCGCATTGGAAGCCGCCGCCCGCAAACATCGCGTTGAAGTCGATGGTCTGTTGCAAGTCCAGGAAGACTGCCGCGCGGAAGTGGCGCGACTGGAATCGCTGGAATTCACGCTGGAACAACTCAACGCATTGCTCGCCACCGCGACCAAGCAATTCGTCAGCGATTGCGCGGCCTTGAGTAAAGCACGCCGCAAAACTGCCACGAGTTTGACCGAACGCGTCACCAATCTGATGCAAGGACTGGGCATGCCCGGCGGTCGCTTCGACGTCGAGGTGCGTGCGTTGAACGAAGACGATGCCAGTGAGAAGGGCGCAGACGAAGTGGAGTTCATGGTCAGCGCCAATCCCGGCCAGCCATTGAAGCCATTGGCCAAAGTCGCGTCGGGTGGTGAACTGTCGCGCATCAGCCTGTCGATTCAAGTTGCCGCTGTGGAATCCATTCCCTGTCCAACTTTGGTATTCGATGAAGTCGATGCCGGCGTGGGCGGCGGTGTAGCCGAAATGGTCGGACGACAATTACGTGCGCTCGCTGAGAGAAGCGCAGGATTCTCAACTAAACACAGCACCGATACCGTCGGCGCACAAGTCCTATGCGTCACTCATCTGCCGCAAGTCGCCAGCCAAGCGCATGCACAAGTCCGCGTCGCTAAACTCACCGATGGCAAACACACCCGCACCAGCCTGGAAACTTTAAGCCCCGACGCACGCATCGAAGAAATTGCCCGCATGCTCGGCGGCGCGCAGGTCAGCGACATGGCGCGTTCACATGCAGCGGAGATGTTGAATGTGATGTCGCAGGCAGAGAAGAAACCCGCGCGGGCGGTGAAGCAGAAGGCGCGTTCGTAGCAAGCAAGAGGGGCGGTTCGCGCACCGCCGCTACGATAAATCCATGGAATAACTGTAGGAGCGGCCAACAAAAATGAAATGGGGCCGCGAATTAAACCCATCGCGGCCCATGGGCCGCTCCTACATCAAAATGATCGACAAGGGCGCGGAATCAACGCCGCCGCGACCCCTTCTCCGTACATCCCGGCTTCTGGCAACGGCCGTACAAAATCATCGAGTGATCCGCGAGCGAATAGCCTTTTGAACCGGCGATATCGTGCTGGCGCTTTTCAATACTGCCGTCGGTGAATTCTTCCACCTTGCCGCAATCCATGCACACGATGTGATCGTGGTGCGCGCCTTCATTCAGCTCGAAAACCGCGGTAGCACCCTCGAAGTGGTGGCGCTCCACCAGACCAGCGGCTTCAAATTGCGTCAGCACGCGATACACGGTGGCGAGACCAATATCCTCGTGCGTATCGAGCAGACGACGGTAAATATCTTCCGCGCTCATATGCCGCGGTTTGGCCGCGCCGAGGATGTCGAGAATCTTCATGCGCGGCAGCGTGACTTTCAGCCCGGCTTTGCGTAGATCGTTGGTTTCCACGAGCGGTTCCTTCGGAATGAGGATGAGATTCTGAGCAGGCTGCAACGACGATCCTGCGGTTACAGGCGCGGCTCGGTCAAACCTTGGGGTATGATCGCCATTATCACTGATGCCCCCGCTACTACCAATGCCTGAAATGATGTCGCCCAACAAATCCCGTTCTGCTTCCCGGTTTTCTTTGTCAGGCCTGCGCGCCGTGCTGTGTGTGATGGTCTTCGGCCTTGGCGCTTGCGTGTACCGCGTGCCTATTCAGCAAGGCAATTTCCTCGAATCGAAGGATGTGGATCAGGTGACGGTGGGCATGACGCAGGCGCAGGTGCGTTACGTGTTGGGCACGCCGATGGTCGTCGATCCCTTTACCAAGGATCGCTGGGACTACGTGTACTACCTGAAAAAAGGCCAGATGCGTAATCCCGAACAACGCCATTTCATCGTGTTCTTCGAGAAAGGCGCGGTGTCGCGCATCGAGCGCTCGGATATTCCCAAGGCCTAAGTTAGCCTAGTTTTCTTGACCAAGACGCTTCGACAGGCTCAGCGACCGGAGTTTCGATATCCGGTCGCTGAGCCTGTCGAAGCGTCTTAGTTCACGTGGGCATAGCACCGTACACTGCCCGCGCGCGTTTGATAAACGCATCCACCAACGAGCCGCAACTGGCTTCAAACACTTTTCCCAGTAACACATCCAGCATGGCGTTCTTGAATTCGAACTGCATGCTCAAATCCACGCGTGTGCCACGCGGCGCACCGCCGGCATCGCGAATCTCGGTGAACCGCCATACGCCATGCAAATGTTTGAAAGGTCCCTCAACCAACCGCATATCCATTTGCGTTGGCGCCTGTAGATGGTTGCGCGTGGTGAAGTGTTCCTTGATGCCGAGCCGCTCCATATCCAAGCGGCCGACTAATTCATCACCGTCGCGCGACAGCAATTGCGCACCCGAGACCCACGGCAGAAACTCCGGATAACGCTCAAAATCCGCCACTAGCGCAAACATCTGCGCCGGCGTGTAGGAAACCAATGCATTGCGCTTCACTTCACGCATCTTGTTCTACCACTTGTCCATCAACGGTTTGATGCCGATAGTTTAGCGGCTTGCTCGCCGACACTCTGTACAATGTGCCGCTTGTTCCGTTGTGGGTCACCCACATACTCTGCAACATGGCCAAACCAAAGTCAGACACCAAGAATCCCTCGATCGCCGAGAACCGTAAGGCTCGCTACGACTACTTCATTGAAGAAACCTATGAAGCCGGCATTGCCCTGCAAGGCTGGGAAGTCAAAAGCCTGCGTGCCGGTCGTGCGCAGCTGAAGGAAGCGTATGCCTTCATCAAGAACGGCGAGGCGTTTCTGTTTGGCGCGCATATTTCCGCATTGCCTACCGCATCCACCCACTTCGTTCCCGAGCCCACGCGCACGCGCAAACTGCTGTTGAACAAGCTGGAGATAGAACGCCTGGACTCGGCCGTCGCCCGTAAGGGCTACACGCTGACACCGCTCGAGCTGTACTGGAAAAATGGCCGCGCCAAATTGCGTCTGGGGCTGGGCAAGGGCAAAGCCGATCATGACAAGCGCAATACCGAGAAGGATCGTGATTGGCAGCGGGATAAGGCGCGGTTGATGCGACGCTAACTCAAGATGGGAAAACGCGGAAGGTCCACGCTCGATTGAGTAGAAATCCGCAAATCAGCACCAGCGTCGTAGCGATTAGCTGCACCAATAGGTAATTCAACCGCAGTGCATTAACTCCCAGCCACATGATTCCAACGTTGAGCAGCGCACCGATCGCCGCCACGATCATGAACTTCATTAATGATGGACCATGCGAGGCCTGACTGCGAAACGTAAATTTATAGTTGAGTACATAGTTGATCAGCGCCCCGAGGACGGAGCCCACCGCCGATGCAATCACCGGCGACGCAGCAAACTGGTTCACCAGTAACAACAGCGTTAGGTAATGACCCAGCGTGCCGATTGCACCCACCATGGCAAAGCGCGCGAACTGATAACCGAACTGCACCGCGTCGTCCTAGGAGCGCACTATGACTGCGTCGTCACAGCGTTTGATTCCAGCGCACCGCCAGATTGCATACTCTTTGCCGGCTCATAGCTGTCGAGAAAATACAGCGGACGTTGCTTGGTCTCGTTGAAGATTCGACCGAGATATTCACCGATGACGCCAATCGCCATTAGCTGTGTGCCGCCAAGAAACAGAATGACCACCAGCAACGAGGGATAACCCGCCACCGGATTACCATAGAGCAACGTGCGTATCAAAATGAAAATGCCATATACAAAGGCGACCAAGGCTGTCAGCAATCCAACGTAGGTAGAAATTCGTAACGGTATCGTCGTGAATGAAGTAATGCCCTCCAGCGCTAGATTCCACAACTTCCAGTAATTCCATTTGGTCTTGCCCGCGAAGCGCTGGTCACGGTGGTAATACACGGCCTTCTGTCGATAGCCGATCCAGGCGAACAGGCCTTTCATGAAACGATGCTGTTCGCGAAGGCTGCGTAACGCCAGCACTGCGCGTCTGCTCAACAAGCGAAAATCGCCGGTGTCGGAAGGCACCTCTACCGCACTCACGCCGTGCAATAAACGATAGAACGCGTGCGCAGTCGATTTCTTCAACCAGGTTTCCCCGCTGCGCTCGGTGCGTCGTGCGAACACGACGTCGTAGCCATTGCGCCATTCGTCCAGCAATAATGGGATCAACTCCGGCGGGTCTTGTAGATCGGCATCAATAACCACCACTGCTTCGCCTTTCGCCAGATCGAGGCCGGCACTCAAGGCGATTTCCTTACCAAAGTTGCGACTCAAATTGACGACGGCGACATTCGGATCGGCTTGATGCAGGGCTTGCAACAGCTGCAACGACTTATCCCGACTACCGTCATTGACGAACACCAGCTCGTAGCGCATTTGAATGCCACTCAGAACTGTAGTCATGCGCCGATGCAATTCATTGATTGTTTCCTGCTCGTTGAACAGGGGAATCACAATCGATAATAAGCCCGCTTCGCCGTCGGTCATGTCTACTCTCGGAGTTGTCGCATGCAGGTTACATGATGCAGCCATTTACCTGATGAATGAGCATAGCGACCTCATCGGAAACTTGCAGCGATTTCATTGCCAACTGCACACTTCGCTATTTGACACTCCATTGCCGCAATCCCAGACTAAACGCGAATTAACGCGCAAGCCCAGACCTTTTGATCATGCCAAAACACGAAGCACTGCAGCCGTCGGCGATTCCATATAAAGCACAGCCGCTCGAACAATTGGCCAATCTACCCGCTGCTGTACGCACGGTGCTTTGCTATTTAATCGTGTTGGGCATCGGCCTGTGCTGCTTTGTAGTCGGTCGCGCCAGTCCGCCGCATTTGTTCTGGGACGAGAACTATCACGTTACTTCCACCGAACGCTACATTGAGAACGTCGCGCAATTCGAGACACATCCACCACTGGGAAAATTATTGATCGCTACCGGCGAGTGGGCGCTAAACCCAAATGCGTCAGTCGATAAACACATTCTGACGACCACCAAGCAAATCAGCGGCGACAACCTTCCGCAAGGTTTTTCATTTGCCGGCATGCGCCTGATGCCAAGCCTGTTTGCTGTATTCGGGGCATTGGCTTTCTTTACGTTGATGCGCGAGCTGTTTGAGAACCGCCTGCACGCCTTGCTGCTGACGTCGTTGTACCTGTTCGAAAATGCCTTTAACGTGCATTTTCGTGCTGTGCATCTGGACGCCTTTCAGATGTTCTTCAACATCATGGCGCTGTGGCAGTTCGCTCGTTTGTGGAAATGCACTACGCCGCTGCGACCGCTGCAATACGCAACGTTATCATTGTGGTGTTCGCTGGCGATGATGGTGAAGGTCAACGCCGCTTTCCTGCTGATCATGTTCCCCATCCTTTACTTGCACGATGCACATCAACAGGGCCACTTAAGTTGGCCCGGCAGAATCGGCGATTTCTTCCGCAAGAGCGGCATGGCTGTTCTGACAATGTGTTTGACGTTCTTTTGTGTGTTCTATGTCCATGCGATGTTCGGTCGCAAGCTCCCCGATCCAGAAACTTCAGCCGGTGGACAAGACATTGCCAACATGTCGCCCGCTTATCGAACCTATCTTGAGCAGCATCAAGCGCTGACGCCAAACATGGTCGTCACTATCGCGGTCGACTATTTCAAATTCATGCAAAAAGACAACAAAGGCGTCCCCAAACTCGACGTCACCAAGCCCGGCGAAAACGGTTCGCATCCGCTGCACTGGCCCTTTCACGATCGCAACATCAACTATCGCTGGGATTCGGCGGACGGCAAAACGTCCTATGTGCAACTGGTTGGCAATCAATTGATGTGGTACTCGGGCACTGCCGCCGTCGTGTTCTGTTTCATCCTGGTGATCAACTATCGATTGTTCGCCATTCCGCTGCGCGGCAGTTTGCGTACTTATCAATTGATCGAAGTGTTCACCGGCCTGTACCTGGTTTTCATGCTGCTACATCTGTGGTTGATCACGCAGCGCGTCATGTATCTGTATCACTATTTTATCGGTCTATTGATCAGTTACATTCTGCTGGCACTGCTGTGGCAATACTTATGCGAAGTGCATGCAGCCTTTGCAAGGCATCGCACGGCGATTCTGGCGACTGCATGCACGGCGTTCTTCGCGTGCTATTTATTTTTCCTGCCGTTGTCGAATCATTGGCCGTTGACCAAGGCGCAATGCGAGCGACGCAATATCAGCATTTCGCATATTGTCGATTGTCAGTGAGCCGCAAAGGAATTGTTTATTACTGGATCCCCGTCCCCGATCAGGTCGAGGACAGGCTCTGCGTAAGCGCGAGCATTACTAATGCCGTCATCCCCGCATAGGCGGGGATCCAGTGAAACAACTCTTTATTTTCATCAAACGCACCAAGCCTGCGTGATTTCCCTTGTTATTTACAAGACCGCCCCTACACTACCGCCGTGGCCCAGACGCTTGTTTGAGTTTTGAGCCACACTGGGGGCGACCGGTTTCGACGTGGGTTACGAAACTCCAGGTGCATGCCGAGGTGAAAGGTTCCTCGTTAAACCGCTTTCAAACTTATAGTTGCAAACGACGACAACTACGCTCTGGCGGCTTAATCCCGCCTAACCTCCGCCTGGTATGTGCTTGTGCATCCAGAATCGGGGGACGCGCTCACAAGATCGCTATTCAGTGTGCTGAGGGCTGAATAGTTAAACGACTCCTGAGCTGGCTTCGCGTCTTCCCTGCTCTTCGGGTAGCGCGCGGTGAGATACAAAGAATGAGCTAAGCATGTAGGTCTTGTAGCGTAGGGCTTGCGGACGCGGGTTCGATTAAAGCAAGGATGCACAGGTCGCATTCACTCGTAAGAGTGAATTGATAACGGGGCTCATTCGGTGAACCCTTCGACATCGCGGTGATGTCATGGCAACGCCGAGGGGTACGAGAAGGCCAACTTCTGGTGCCCTGTAGAGACTCATAGACTGGCTGATTCAATGTAGCGTGCTCACGCACATCGCAATGAAGGAGCCGGCACTAGGATTTGGAAAGAAGATTGCTCTTCATCCCCTCTCCCTAAGGAAGAGGACCAGGGTGAGGGTAATCCGACCTCCGAATAACACGCCCCGCATGCTGCTCATTGAGCAATCAATGCGCAGGATGAAGGCATAGTCCAGCCCATCTCGAAAGAGTTGGAACAGCTGTCCCGCCGCCTCCACCAATTCAAACCCTCCGGGCGTTAGCTCGGAGGGTTTTTTTACAGCAGGCTCCAAGGATTCTGGAATGGCCGAATACAAAACCACAAAGAAACTTAAACCCGAGATTGCCGCCTACCTCGCGGGACTGATCGATGGCGAAGGAACCGTAACGCTAAGTCGCCGGCACGCCAACGAACACCGGCAACTGGTCATCAGCATCGCAAACACCGAACGCGCCATGCTTGAGTATGTGCTGGAGCAAATAGGTGCTGGCAAAATCACAGGGAAGCGAACAGTTTCCGCCGCCCACACTGCTTCCTACTGCTACTCCATCAGCAACCGACAAGCACTTTCGCTGCTTGAACAAATCTCGCCATATTTGCGTACGCATAAGAAGCTGCGATCAGCACTCATCCTGAGAAATTACAAAGACCTAATCCCGAGAAATGGGAAGTACACTGCCGCTCTGCTGGCAAGGCGAACTTCGTTTGAACAAGCGTTGTTTGCAATTACCGCGAAAAACGTGGGCAATTAACGATCACCAGATGTCCTGTATACAGCGAAAACCGACGAGAACCGTAAAAAATAAGACTCACCGAAACAACCACCGATACCCCAGATAACAAAAGAAACGCGTGCTGTTCTGTTTGCTGGTATCGGTCGTGCGGCGTGAAATTTCGCCACCGACTTCAACATCAGCCTGCAACGTGGGTCGCTGCAACGTCAGCCGCAATGATGGCGAATACAACCACATGACGCTGTTGTCGGTCTGAAACTGACGTCGGTCAACCTGCAGTTGCGGGCCGAAACGATAGTCACGCCATAGCGGCACGCGGCTGCTGATTCCCAATGACGTGATGTCGAATGTGCCGCCGCTCTGACGACGCACGCCGACGATGTTGATGTCACCGGCGCGCATAATGCTGGCGGCGAGCATCTGTGCTGACCACACCCATTCCGGACCAACTGCCGCCGTCCCTTCCACTGGCACAAATGTCGGATCGATGTCCGAGCCATCTGAAGGTGGCGTCGCGCCGGTTTTGATACTTTGCGCTGTCAACGAAACTTGCAGCCGTTCGCCAAGTGGATGCGTGGCCGTCACGCCGTACAGCGAGGTATCAGGAGTTCGGTCCAGCGCGAGTTGCTTGATCTGCTCATCGCTGAACGCACTCGATAGATCAGCGAGTTGTGTGACCGGTTGTCCGATCAGCGCATTGCGGGTGGTAACGAGCGGACTCTTGCGTCGCTCTGCGTCGATGCTGAGTGTCCAGCGCGCCGGCAATTGCACTGTGCCAACAAGCACCGCACTGTTCAGTTGTTTGAAGTAAGTGTCGTAATCGACGAAGCCGATGAATACGCGTCCGGGTCGGAAATAACGCAATTCGGCGCCCACGGCTTCGCGATCGATCTGTCCTTCAATCGTCTGGTGCGTTACATACACACCGGGCTCCCAGGCATTGGCAAACGTGCCGAACTGCAGCGCCAACGATTCGAACAAGCGCTTGGTGTTCACACCGCTGCGTGAGCTATCGGTGGGCATACCCACCGTAAAGTCGGTGGTGAGATGCGGCAACCATTGATAGCTACCGAAGGCGCCGTCGAAGGTGCCGTAGGAGCCGCTGCTGGCTCGATTCTGTCGTCCGGCACTGGCATACCAGCGTCGATCGCGATCGGCCCACTCAACGAACGCGCTGCTCACATGTGTCTGGCCACTGCTGGCAGAGGAAAGTGAACCGGCAGGCTGTTGCACAAAGCTTTTGTTGTATCCGGCGCTGATGCGCACACGCATATCGGTGGCGATGCCACGATAACGACCGGAAAAATCCACGTCATTCAGCAACGCGTTCTGACCGATCGTATTCTGTGTCACGTTATCGACCGTAACCTTGTCATTGTCGCGACGATAATATTGCGAGATGCCGCCGCTCCAGTGCCATATGCCTTCGGCATTCTCATCCACGCCATTTGCGCTGCGCCCCGGCAATGCCGCCGTGCGTAACGCGTGCATGCGCTTGCGTACGCGCGGCGCGCGTCGATCTTTCGGATAAGCGCGCAAAAAGGCTTCGTACTCTGCTTGTGCCAGCGCCAGCTCACCGCGCCGTTCATGCGCGATGCCGAGCAACTCCTGCGCAGGCACGCGATACTTGCCGCTCACGCGAGCCTTCAACTTGGTCAGCAAGGCAATCGCCTGCGCGTAATTTTTTTTGCGAAACCGCTCGTTGGCATCCGACCACAACGCATCTGCTTCGGGGTCGGTAATCTTGCTATCGGCCACATCGAGTGTGGTATCGACGCCTGCTGTCGACTCATCGTTCGACAATGATTGCTCATCGACTTGTTCATCGGCAATCGCAAGCCACGCACGCGGATAACTGTTCTGCACCGCGAGCAACAAACGCTCCGCCTCGGCACGCGTGGCAATCGGTCCGAGACGCAGTCGATACCAATGCGTATCGCCGACATCCACTTCCGAACGATAGATGCGATTGTGAAGTAGCGCCTGCGCTCGCTCCACCGCGGCATCGTCAATTGGCGCGAGCGATGAATCCAGATTGATCGCATATGCAGTCGTCACATCGCTGGTTTGCGTATCGCCCACCAGCACCTTGCCATGTGTTTCGCCAGCCTCGCCCGCGCGCAGAATACGAATGCGCAATCCCTGACGATCATTGGTCGGCACCACCAGAAATTTTTGTTTCAGTCGCCAGCGAATCAGCAACTCTGCTTCGCCTGCCAGCAATGATGACATCTCAATGCTGCGCACCACCGCCGGTGCAGGCGTGACCAGCGACTCTGTGCCCGGCAACGTCGAGCACGATCGCCCAAACGACAGGCGCACGCGTAGCTCATCACCTTCATCCACCGGCGTGTGCGCGAGATAGCGCGCCTCGCAACCGAAGCGAATGGTCAGATCATAATGTGCAGGCGTTTCCACCACATCGGCATCGTCGAGCAGACGCATCTGCGCATGTGCATTCATCGCGATGAAGCAACACAGCAAAAGACAACGTCGCAACATGTCTATCTGCATCAATTGCTGAAGCTGCGGTCAGTCACGCGGTGATGACTGTTGCGCGTGGTCTTGATGGTAGTGAGCGTTGCATCCGTGTAAATGTGGCAGGCGCCGGCGCAATTCCTCAGTTCCGAAACGGTGTACTTCACCGTCGTATTGCCGCTGTACTTGGTGTGCGGATCGCTGCGATAGCGATTGGCATGACAACCCGCACAGGCCGGTCGATAGGCCGCGTAGGCCCAGGTCGCCGCATCGGTATTGGTAGTGTGACAACTGACGCAAGTGAGGTTGAGACTGGCGGCGTGATCGCCGGGATATTCGGCCGAGGTATGTTTGAAGTTGATTGGCGTCCACGCCACGGTGGTGTGACAGATATAGCAATCGCGCGAAGTGGTCATGTGGCCCACTGACAAACCGGTCGCGCTGGTGCCGTTGTGACACACATTGCAACCACTGGTGATACCGGTGTGACTGAACGTCGCCGGCTTCCAGGCCAGTGTCGAGTGACAGGTATCGCATGATTGCGTGGTGGGAATATGTGTCACCGGTTTTCCGGTTGCTTTGACGCCATCGTGACAAGTCGCACAGGTACCAGCAGCAACGCCGGTGTGATCGAATACAGCCGGTGTCCATGCCATGGTCGTATGACAGGTTCCGCACTCAGCCGTCGTGGTGATGTGCGTTGCTGATTTGCCAGTCGCAATGGTGCCGTTGTGACAGGAAGAACAGGCACCGTTCACCTGCGTGTGATCGACTGTTTTCACTGGCAGCCACGCACTGGTGGTATGGCAGTTCTCGCAGAGATTACTGGTCGCAATGTGCGTCGCCGATTTGCCAGTGGCCGAGGTACCGTTATGGCAGCTCGCGCAATTGGTTGTTACACCAGTGTGGTCAAAGTGCGCGGGAGTCCATGCAGTCGATAAATGACAGCTACCGCAATCGGAGCTGGTGACGATGTGATTCGCTGGTTTACCAGTAGCCGTCACGCCGTTGTGACAGTTGGAGCAACTGCCAGTGACCTGTGCGTGATCAACCTTGGTAGCCGGATTCCATGTCGTGGTGGAATGACAGTTCTCGCAGAGATTGGTTGAAGCGATATGCGTCGCGGTCTTGCCGGTAGCACTGGTGCCGTTATGGCAGTTGGAGCAACCACTGGTAACGCCAGTATGATCAAACACTGAAGTGGTCCATGTCAGTGTCGAGTGACATGCGCTGCAATCCGATGTGGTGACGATGTGATTGGCTGGCTTGCCAGTCGCCGCCACGCCGTTGTGGCAGGACGCACAGGTACCCACTACCTGCGTGTGATCCACCTTCACCACTGGATTCCAGGTGGTGGTGGAATGACAGGTCTCGCACAGTGAACTGCTATTGATATGCCCGGGGTTCTTGCCAGTGGCACGCACACCATCATGGCAAGACGCGCAGTTACCACTGATGCCGGCATGATTGAACGTCGCCGGTCGCCAAGCCACTGTCGTATGACAGACATCGCATTCCTGCGTAACAGGAATGTGATTGACCGACTTGCCAGTAGCACGCACGCCGTTGTGACAATTCGAACAACCGCCCACAATGCCAGTGTGATCGAAACGCGCGCTGTTCCAGTTCAATGTGCTGTGACAGGTGCTGCAATCCATGCTGGTTTGCACATGGCCCGGCGGCTTGCCGATGGTTTGCACGTTGTTGTGACATCCCTGACAGGAGCCGGTGACTTTGGTGTGATCGAACAAGCTCGCCGGTAACCACGCAGTGGTGATGTGGCAGTCATCGCACTTGGTGCTGGAGAAAATGTGGTTGGCAGGCTTGGTGCTGGCCAGTACGCGTGTGCCGGTGGCGTGACATCCCACACAGGTCGTCGGCGTACCTTTGAACACGCCATCGACGTGACAACTTTCACAACGCACCAACCTGTGTTCACCGGTCAGATCAAAGCCAGTGGTGAGGTGATCGAACTGACTCATCATGTTGCCGGATGTGGCCGCGCTACTCGGCTGCGCCTGCTTACCTTGCGCGTGAGCAGCTATCTGTATGCCAAGCATCATGCATAACATGATGACCAGCCGCATTATTAACAGAGTCCATTGCCGAGTTGTGCTCATACGTCACCTATTGCATGCGCACTTGCTTGAAAGAGATGGAGGTGTGGCAGCGCTGGCATTGACGACCGAACTGACCGAAGTGAATGTCGTCACGCACATGACATGAACCGCAATCGGTGGGCAGCTTCACTTCGCTGGCTGGTCGCTTGTGGCACGCCGCGCAATCCAGCGATGCATGCGCGCCGGTTAATGCAAAACGCGTCGATTTGGCGTGATTGAACGTCCAGATGTTCCAGCCATTGGTGTTGTGGCAAGTCGAACATTGTTTGCCCAAGCCACCCTTGTGCACATCGTTGGTTTGATGGCAGGCATAACAATCAGTCTTGGCATCCTTGTAGCGCAAGGTTAGATGGCAACGCTCGCAGGCAACCACCGTGTGCAAACCCAGCAGTGGAAAATCCGTCAGGTCATGATCGAAACGCACATCGCCACGCCACTTGTCAGCCACATGGCATTGATCGCATGCGCTACCCAACTGCCCCGCATGGGCATCTTGCGCACGATGACAGGCAATGCAGGTGGTCCCGAGTTTTTGTGTGGCTACATTAGCGGTATGGCAGGTATCGCAGCTTAACTTTGCATGCGGGCCGGTGAGTGCAAAATGGGCATCACGCACATGATCGAAGTTGGCGGGCCGCCAGTCGTTACTGCCATGACATGTCTCACACTTGCTTCCCATGCGTCCGGCATGCGCATCCTGACCGCGATGACAGCCGCTGCAGGTTTTGGGCAAGGGATCTTCCATTCGTCCTGAAGTGTGGCAGCCAGCGCAGTCGGTTAACGCGTGCGCGCCCAGCAAGGCGAAGCCGGTTTCCTTTGCATGATCGAACTTCGCCGTATTCCAGCTCACCGTGGTATGACATTGCGCGCAGTCATTGCCGCGCGAACCACGATGCACGTCATCTGGCGTGTGGCAGGAAGCGCAACGCATCGGTGTATTTTTGTAACGATTGTTCATATGACAACCGACACAGGCGATGGCGGCGTGCTTGTTAGTAAGCGGAAACTTGGTGACGCCATGATCAAAGCGGGCAGCGAGCCAGGTCGATGTGCTGTGGCATGCCGCGCAATCATTGCCTAGCTGTCCCTGATGTGGCTCATCCGACTTGTGACACGCCACGCACGTAGTTGGCCCCTCACGGAATTTCTTGCCGGCTGGATGGCAGCTCGTGCAGCTTGCGGTCTTGTGCGCGTCACGCAATACAAAGTCGGTCTGTGTGTGATCGAACTGTTCCTTGACGAGCTTGATGATGTCGGCATCGCGTCCCTTGTGTTCGGTGTGACAGCCCGTGCATTGCAAGGTAGTTGAATTCGGCAGATGGCCGTGAAAGCCGGACTTGCGCTGCATGTCGGCAGCAACGTCTTTATGGCATGACAGGCACAGATTGGTTTGACTCACCTTATTGGTACGGTCATGGCAATTGCTGCATTCGTTTTCCAGTTTCGCATGCGCAGCCGCCACCTTGCCGGGCATCAACAAGGTCTCAATGCCGGCGGCAGGCGAATCGCGTAAAGATGTCAAAGACAACAGCATAAACAACAGTGTCAGCAGGCGTCGCATGCGGCGTCAGTAAACGTTGACCGCAATCACATGCACGATGCCGGCGAGCAGCAACATGAAAAACAATGGCAAGTGCAATACATGCCACAACGAGAACATGCGCGTGTACGCGTGAAACTCCGACACTTCACGCGTTGCCCTGATACGTTGCGCGATGTAATTAATCGCTGTTGCCTGCAAGCGCTTGCGTTGTGCCGCCACCACGCTCGAGTCACGCGCCGCGCGACGTAAGGTAGAACGCACATAACGCTTGAGTTGCGAGCGGGCTAGCGCCGCAAGCGCAAACGCCAGCATGGGCCGCAACAACATCGGCGCGGCGGCAACGCGCTTGAGCAAGCGTTGCTCTGCCATGGCGAGACGATCCAGCAGCTCCGGTAAAAAACTCACCGACAGCGTCACTGTGCGCAGGCGATCCGCATTGACCTGCAATTCATGCAAGGTCGTGGCGCGCTCGCTCAAGCCATGATGAATGCGCGTATAGATATAACGACCGATCAAGCCACTGCCGGAAACGGTGAGCATGCAGAACAGCGCCACATTGCTGTTTACCGCGCCGGTATTGAAATTGGCATGAAACAGCACACACAGTGGGCCGAGCACACCCAGCACCATGTGCGTCTGAAACCAACCTTTGACGCTGCCCATGAATGACAACCAGCGCCAGCGTTTGCGAGCCGGATATAACAACAGCAACAGCATCAGGCTGCCGCCGACAATACCCAGCGCATAACCCAGGCCGCGTTGCGGCGTGATGTAACGATGCGTGGGAAACCACCAACCGAATAGCAACAACGCAACGCAGCACAGAGCAAACCAACCCGTCGCAGAATTGGCTCGTTTCAACCAACCACGCGCACCCGCCGCCGGTGCGGACACGGAATAAGTCGATGCAGAATGCGCGACTCGCTCAACCATCACGAACCTGCCTTGGCGATGACTGGCCGCTTGATCAGCAACGTAATGGGCTTGCCGTTTTGGGTACTGACGGTCAGCGCCTCGCTTTCCCAATCGCCCGCCTGGGCAATTGCCTGCCCGTTTTGTGACACACGTGCCTGTATCAACACCTGCGCGTAATTCGACAACTGCCGGCCGGGCATCATGGCTTGCGAATCATCCAGCGTGAAACTGACCGGCCATGCGGCAATGGCCGTTCGATACACCGCGACCGGTGCGGGTGAGTCGGCTGCTTTCGCAAACACGAATAACATCGCTCCAGCCAGCTTGCCTTGCAGCGCCGCATCAATATTCACGCTGCCTTGCACGCGTGCAGCACCGTTGCTAGCTGGCGAAGCTGCGCTATTGTTCGCCACACTCACCGACGGCATCGCGCGCGAACCCGCCAGCGATTCCGCTTCGGCAATATTGGCGTCGATGATTTTTGCATCTGGCGAGTTATCACCGATGACACTACGCAATTGTCGCCAGCTAGTTAGTGCTGCTGCGTAACGTTTTTCTTCCAGCAACAAACTGGCTTGCAGCCACAACGCTTTGGGATGTTTTGCATCGATAGCGAGCGCGGCTTGCAGTGCATTGCGGGTTTGCGCGTTGCTTAATGAACCCTGTTGCGAAGCCACAGCATCAGCGTAATCAGCCCAAGCATCAGCATCCATCGCCTTCAACTTGATCAGTTGCGTAAAGGCCGCGTTCGCTTTCGGTAATTGCCGTGCAGTGCGATAGCGCTCGGCCAATGCCCGCCACGCCGCAGCATCTTGTGGATTCGCGGCCACAAGTTTTTCATACATGGCAGCGTCAGTCGCCACGGCTTTGCCAATGTCCGACGGTTGCGCCGTTGCCTGCATTACTGGTGCTGATTCAACTGTTGCGCCTGTCTCTGCATCAGGCAACTTGTGCTGCGCCGCCAGCGCCGCGGCAGCGCTATTACCCATGAAGTCATACGACTGTTGCAGCAATTGCCAGTCAGCGTCGCTGCCTTCCCCCTTTGCCAACTTAGCTGCGAGCCGATGGGTGGCTTCATCGATGGAACCGGCTGCCGCATCGTTCATTGGTGATGCAACATGATTTGGTGGAATCACACTGACCGCGGCGATGGTTGGTGGGTGGCCGACCACGACGTAAATGGCCAGCACGCCGCCGAGAAACAATATCGCCGACGCCAGCAACCAACGATTGATTTGACGCGCATTACCGGTCTGATCGCGGTGCCACATTTTCACGACAAAAAACGCCGCGGCGAGGCCTGCCATGAAGCCTGCGATCATCCAGAAGTATTCACTCGAACTCATCATGTTCATCACCAACGGCTGGCGGCGGCGCAAGCAGTCGATTGCCAGTAGTTATTCAACGCGGCGTTATGCCCAACATTATCGAGCCGCATACGTAGTATGCGGCGATAACCCAATCACACTTCATGTCGGTGACAAGCCACAGTTCACCCATTTCATTCACAGCAAAAACGCTGTTTGTTGGCCGCTGCAGACAGTGCAAATCATGGCTGCCGTGCGCTGTTGCTCATAAACTTGCAATGCATCCGAGCAAAATCGCACTTGCGGTTTGGCAGTAAGACGGCTGGAGTCGGCGTGATCAATTTAATTTATTTGGTGTATGGGGCACCGCTGCTATTGATCTGGTGGTTTTATGCCAGAAGGCGTCATGCCGTGCATCACCACAATACGCTGGCGCTGGAAGAATCGCGTAGCGCCGGCCTGCTGGAACCGGCTTCGCTACATCCCGTTATCGATCCGAATCGCTGCGTCGGTTGTGGCTCGTGCGTCAAGGCCTGTCCCGAACAACCCGAACATCATGTGCTGGGCCTGATCGATGACAAAGCGCAATTGGTCAGCCCCACCGATTGCATCGGTCATGGCGCGTGTAAAGCCGCTTGCCCGATGGACGCCATTACATTGGTGTTTAGCACCACAACGCGCGGCGTGGATATTCCGGTGCTCAACTCACGTTTTGAAACTAATGTGCCGGGCATTTTTGTTGCCGGCGAATTAGGCGGAATGGGATTGATTCGCAATGCACTTGAACAAGGACGTCAAGCAGTCGAAGCAATTTGCGAGCATCGACCGCGCGGCAAACAAGAGTTGGATCTGGTGATTGTCGGCGCCGGACCGGCGGGCTTCGCTGCATCGCTCACCGCCAAGGCGAAAGGGTTGCGGTTTGTCACTGTTGAGCAGGAATCGCTGGGCGGCTGTGTATTTCAATATCCGCGCGGCAAACTCGTGATGACCGCACCGGCAACGTTGCCGATCATTGGCACCATCAATTTCAAACATACATCGAAAGAAACTCTCCTCGAATTCTGGCGCGATGCCGAACGCAAGGCTGGGCTGACCATCAACTACAAGGAACGCGTGGATGCCATTCTCAACTTGCAGCAACAAGGCTTTCTGGTGCGCACCGACAATGGCGAATACATCACGCGCAATATCTTGCTGGCGATCGGCCGGCGCGGCACACCACGCAAGCTGGGGGTGCCCGGTGAAGAGTTGCCTAAGGTCGTCTATCGCCTCATCGATCCCGAACAGTATGCCAATCAACACGTATTGATCGTCGGTGGTGGCGACAGCGCACTGGAAGCAGCTACCAGCATTGCTGAGGTCGGCGCCAGCGTAACGCTCTCCTATCGAGGCGGTGCGTTCGACCGCGCCAAGGCCAGAAATCGCCAACGGGTTGAAGCCGCGGTGAAAGCCGGCGCCATCGATCTACGCATGAACTCGAACGTGACAGCGATCGATATCGAATCGGTGTTGCTCGAACAAGAAGGCAAGAAAATCGAAGTCGCCAATCAATCGGTGATCGTCAACGCAGGCGGCGTGCTGCCCAACGATTTTCTGCGCAAAGTGGGCATCGATATCGAGACAAAATATGGCACTGCATAGATACAACGTCGCGCTCTTCGTTGCGCTCGCTGTCAGCGTGACGATGCCGCCTTCGCACGCGGCAGATAACAGCAACTCACTCGAAGCGGTGAATGCGCAATTGCGTCTGAAAAATTTCAGTCGCGCCGCCGAATTACTGAAGCCGCTTGCCGAGGGCAACAATGCCGCCGCTGAAGTGTTGCTCGCCAATCTGTATCGACAAGGGCTTGGCGTGAACGCGGATATCGCGCAGGCACAGCACTGGCTGACACGCGCTGCCGAACAAGGCAATGCGCAAGCCATGTATGAATTGGCGAGCATGCTGGCCAACGCCGAGGCGCCCGATCACGCATTGATCGAGCAATGGTTGCAGCATTCCGCCAAAGCGGGCTTTGCACTGGCGGCACAAGCGCTACACGACAACGTGATGCCGCAACAGTTTCAGCCCGCTGCTCTCAGCGATGCGGCGGCACGTCGCAGCGCCTATTGGCTGGCCGCATCACACGATGATGTCGCGCAACTCAGTGCGTTCAAAGATGCAAGTTTGTTGAAAGCCGCAGACGAGTTCGGTCGCACCGCCTTGTTGTATGCAGCCGGTCACGGCGCGATGCACGCGGTGAACTGGCTGCTGCAAGCCGGCGCCGATATCAATCAGGCAGACAGCTTTGGCATCACCCCGCTGATGCTGGCGGCAGGCGCAGGGCAAGCGACCATTGTTACTCAACTACTGACCGCTGGTGCACGTGCAGATATGCAGGACAGGTCCGGCAACAACGCGCTGATGTACGCGATTGGCAAACAGCATCCCGACTGCGTCAATGCGCTGTTGACGAGCAGCGATATCAAGCAACGCAATGTACAGAGTTGGTCCGCACTTGAATGGGCCATACAGAGCGGAGATAGCGCATTGATCGCTCGTCTGCGCGGCATGGGATTGGAATCGTCGCGAAAGAGGCTGGCAACAAACAATATGCCCGCCATTCCCTTGCAACACGCAAGCAGCAGCGATCTGTACAGTAATTGGCCCGACGTTCTCATCGCCAGCACGCGCAGTGGCACGCAATTGTTCGATGCAGTCCTGCAAGCCAACGGCAACGCCTTGCGTACCAACGAGACGACATCGCTATTGCTCGCGGTACAAGCGGACAACGCGGCATTGATCGATCGATTGCTGACGCGTGGCGCTGCAGTCACTGCCGATACCGACGAGTCGCCGCTTGGCTGGGCGATACGTCATGGCAAAGCGAATGTCGTGCAGAAACTGCTGGCTACCGGCATCAAGCCCGATACCCATGGCAAGAAAGAAGCGCTGCCGTTGTTGGCAGCAGCGCACTTGCCGGGACCTGTCGCACTGGACATCATGGATGCGCTATTGAAGGCCGGCGCAAACCCTGACGTACGCGACCAACTGGGAAGATCGGCGTTGATCATCAGCGCACAGGCACAACAACCGGCGTTAGTCGAACGATTGCTGCACTCGGGTGCCGACAGCGGGCTGCAGGATAACAGCGGTCACACTGCGCTGATGTATGCCGCGCTGAACGCAAACGAACCCATTGCAGCGATGCTAGCTGCCGAAAAAACCGCTATCGACAAGCGCGACAACGAGGGCAATACCGCCTTATTGCTGGCGATCAGTGCCGGTAACGCCAATGTGGTTGCAACGCTAGTCGCTGCCGGCGCCAGCACGCAAGCCAATAAAGCGGGTGTCACGGTATTAATGCTTGCGGCAGCACGCGCTCAGGACGGCATCGTAAAAAAACTGCTGAACACCGGCACGAAGGTGGACGCACAAGATCGACATGGCGACACAGCGTTGATTTATGCGGCGCGGCAGGGAAATCTCGCCGCGGTGCGTGCATTACTCTCGGCCGGCGCCAATGCGCAGTTGCGCAACAACGACCGCGCCTCTGCAGCGGATGTCGCCGAACGGCTTGCCTTCAAGGATGTGGCCGCTGCGTTAACACAGCACGGTTGAACCATTCGATAACGCGTCAACCAGAAAGCGCTGCAATGAACTGCGCGATCGACGAGAGCTTACCGCGCCACAACGTATACGGACGCTCCCCAGCCGCTTCATTGGCCGGCGACAGCGATACTCGTCCGGCAGCCGCCAATGCGGCCAATTGCGATTTAGTGATTTCGTAGTAAGCAGTGCGTGCATTCGGACTGGGCAGTGGCAGCACCGAATCGCTCACCAGCGATTGCTGCACGTCCATTCCCACTTGCCGCAATGTCAGCGGCTGATCATCAGCCCATAACGTGATCGTTGCGAATGCGGCGTCCTGCGCTGACAGTTGCTGTGCATCGCGATCAACCGTGCTCCATAACACCAGCGCAACGTAACTGCGATGCGTACCGGCGCGATTGACGTCAAACAATCCCAGTTCAACGTAGTCGCGCACATTCACGCCGGCCGGAAAGTCCTCACGCGACAGCACCACCGGTTCGGTCTGCGCGGTGATGGTCGCTGCTGTTTGTCGATCAAGCCACTGTCGAGCCGCCGGCGCGGTGCAACCAGATGTCAGCGCCAGAGCCAGAGCCAGTGTCAGTGCCGTCAAGATACCAAGAACCCGTTTCATCGCTTTCATTGTGCAAGGCTCCCAAGCGAATAATCGAAATAAATCTTCTGCTCCGATGAGACGGGCGCCTGCGGAGAATTCAGTCGACAGCATTTTTGCCTGGGCGCACATTGAATTGTCGTCTTCGGTGATGTGCTACTTGTCCATCATGGGCCTCACACCGGTGCGCCTACAGTAATAACAGTGGCCGACTACCGAATTGTTACCACAACAGTTACATACTTGAACGCGCTGATACCGACAAACATGCTGTTCGAGCATGATGACTTAACTGTTTGGCCACTGGTCAGCAGCTATTGGCAGCGCTAGATTTCCGGCCTGCTCAATCAAATTAGAGGTGAGTTATGCCACTACGCATTGGCGATCGCGCGCCGGATTTTCAGGCGCAAACCACGCACGGTCCCATTCATTTTCACGATTGGCTGGGCAACTCCTACGGCATTCTGTTTTCGCATCCCAAAGATTTCACGCCGGTATGCACCACTGAGCTAGGCGCTTTGGCGAAACTGCAGCCGGAGTTCGAGAAGCGCAATACCAAGGTGATTGGCTTGTCGGTCGATCCTGTGGATGATCACACGCGCTGGCTGGGCGATATCAAGGACGTCACCGGCGCTGAAGTGAAGTACCCGTTGATCGGCGATCACGATCTGGCAGTGGCAAAGTTGTATGAGATGCTGCCAAGCGATATCGGCACCAGTTCGCAAGGACGTACAGCAGCGACCAACCAGACAGTGCGCACCGTGTACATCATTGGCGTCGACAAACTCATCAAGGCGATATTGGTGTATCCGATGACATCGGGTCGCAACTTCGATGAAGTGTTGCGCCTGCTGGATTCCATTCAATTAACGGCTTCGCACAAAGTCGCCACGCCTGCAAACTGGAAGCAAGGTGAAGATGTGATCATTGCCGGCTCGGTGACTGATGCCGAAGCAAAAGAGAAATATCCGCAAGGGTGGCAATCGCCCAAGCCTTATTTACGCGTGGTGCCGCAGCCTAAGTGATAGGAAAACCCCCACCCTGGCCCTCCCCCGCCAAGCGGAGGAGAGAATTCAAAGACAGCTCTACCTCTATCCCCTCCCCTGCTTTGCGGGGGAGGGTTAGGGTGGGGGCCAACGCTGCAGTCAATCGCAGCGCCCACATCATCAATGCACATTCACATTGATCTTCTTCGGCTGCGCGGCTGCCGCTTTCGGTATGTGCAGCTTCAACACACCATTCTTGAACTCGGCGCTGACCTTGTCGGTATCGAGCTCTTTCGACAAGGTGAACACGCGACGATAGCGCGGCAAACTGATTTCGGCATGCAATGACTTGAGGCCCTCCGGCGCGCTCAATGTCACATCACCTTCAATCGTCAGCGCGTCGGCTTCGACTTGCAGCGTCAATTTGTCCTTTGGCACGCCGGGCAGATCTGCATACAGCGTGATGCCGGTGGCGTCTTCGACGACATCCACCGCCGGTGATACATATGCATCGTTGCGTGTGGGCTGGCTGTTATTCCCGGTTGCGTTGGCAGTTACATTGGTATTGCTCATGACGATGTCCTCAACTGTTTAACTTTCACGTTGCGATTTCTGCAAACGATTACTGAACCGAAATGCGTCGCGGTTGCGCGGCTTTGCGGCGTTGCACGCTGACTTGCAGCACGCCGTCGCGATAGCTGGCTTGCACGGCATCGGGGTCAATATCTTCAGGTAGCATCACCACGCGACGGAATTTGCCGGCGAAGCGTTCATCGATATGCAGGTTTGCTTTAGCCTCTGCGTTTGGCGCATCGCTCTTGCGCTCACCCGCAATGGTCAGCACGCCCTTTTCTATGCTTACATCTATGCTGTTCGGCTCGACGCCGGGCGCAAAGCAATACACCTCCACCGATGCGGGCGTGGTGCCGACATTAATGGCAGGATAGTTGCCGTGGGAAAACCCACGAATACTGGGCGAAATATCAAATGCCTGCTGTAAGTTGCGTTGCAGGCGATCGAATTCAGCAAATACATCGCGGGCAAATAGATTTCGGTACATGATCTTCTCCTCGATACAAACAAAAGAACAAATGGTGATGTGGGCGTCACACGAAAGCACAGCAGCAGTAACGGCGGCCGTGCCTGATGCGCTCGATGTAGGGACGGCCCAAAACTTTTCAAGGGCATTGAAATTCGGCAGACCTGTCCCCAAGAGGCGGGCATTGATGTGAGCTTGTGCGGGCAGATGCAGCCGCAACACCTACCCCGGAGTCCCCATGCAGTTCAAGGACTACTACGAAACCCTCGGCGTAAAGCGCGACGCCACGGCCGATGAAATCAAGAAAGCGTTTCGCAAGCTGGCGCGCAAATATCATCCGGATGTGTCCAAGGAACCGGATGCCGACGTGCGCATGAAAGAAATAAACGAAGCTAATGCCGTGCTATCCGATCCTGAAAAACGCGCGGCCTACGATCAACTCGGCAGCGGCCATCAAGGCGGCGAGAATTTCCAACCGCCGCCCGACTGGGATGCCGGCTTCGAATACTCCGAACCGGCGCGTAATAGGAATGCGGACTACAGCGATTTCTTCGAACAGTTGTTCGGTCGCATGGGCGGTCGCGGCCCCGGCATGGGCAGCGGCTTTGGTGCGAGCGGCGCAGGCTTTCAGATGCGTGGCGAAGACCATCACGCCAAAGTGTTGCTCGACATCGAAGACAGCTTCACCGGCGCCACCAAGCAAATCACCTTGCGCACGGCGCAGATCGATGCCCAAGGCCGGCCTGTGGTGGTGCCGCGCACGCTCAATGTAAAAATTCCTAAAGGCGTCAGCGCCGGGCAAACCATCCGTCTTGCCGGACAAGGCAGTCCCGGACATGGTGGCGCGCCGGCGGGTGACTTGTTACTCGAAGTGCAATTTCATCCGCACCCACAATTGCGTTGTGAAGGACGCGATCTGCACATGACGTTACGGGTCGCACCGTGGGAAGCGGCACTCGGCAGCGCACTGGAAGTGGCTTTGCCGGATAGCAACATCAAAGTGCGTGTGCCCGCCGGCGCGCAAAGCGGCCAACAACTACGCGTGCGCGGCAAAGGCATTCCCAGCACACCGCCCGGCGATTTGCTGCTGGACATTCAAGTGGTGTTGCCGCCTGCAACCGCACCGAAGGCACGCGAGCTTTATGAAACCATGGCGCGTGAATTGGACTTCAATCCACGCCAGGAGACCAGCCATGTCTAATAACGACGAAGTATTAATTGGCGTGCTGGTTGAAGAGTCTTGGATGCCGCTGGAACACGTTGCTGCTGCATGTGCAGTCGAACCCGAATGGTTGTTGCGGCATATCGAAGAAGGCTTATTGCCTGGAGCGACCAGCATTTCAGGCACGTGGCATTTGTCGCGCGGTGGCTTGTTACGTGCACGCCGCATGCGACAAGTAGAACGCGACTTTGATGCGGGACCGGAATTAGCCGCGTTGGTTAGCGATATGTTGGAAGAGATTGATGAGTTGCGGCGGTTGGTGCGGCGCTGATCGTTGAGCTTGTGCGTCGTAGCGACACCAAGAGAATGCGTCTGGTTGCGGTGGGTTTCATGGACGAAATTTTCTTGGACAGTTGGGTATTTAATAGCGTCTATCAAAGTAGGTTGGGCTGAGTCCTCGAAGCCCAACAATCACACCGCAGTTCAAACTCGCGCGTTGGGCTTTGCAGCCCCACCTACCTCAGATTAGTTGCACTCCTATTAAAAGTATTTCAGATCACGCATATTGCAGCCACGAAGAAGACTGCATGTCAAAGAAACAGTTGGCGCGAGCGCGATTAAAAGGAATCTTTGAGGTGAGCGATGACCAGGGAAACCAAACCAAAAACTAAGAGTGTCTTTCATGATCTGTACAATCAAGACATAGCAGCCGAGATGGAAATTCGCTCGACCTTGATGATCGGCTTATCAAAATGGCTCAAAATGGCTGGAGAACTGTGACATGACGAAGGCCACTGTAGCTAAAGTATTGGGTGTAACGCACGCCAGGGTGTCAGACATCAAGCGCGGCGCTATCAGTCGCTTCAGTCTGGATTTGCTGGTACGTCTTGCAGCCAGAGCGGGGCTGCGCCCTAAGCTAATGCTTGCTGCTTGATTCAAGTTTCACAAACACCTTCGATCCCAAAGCCCTATTCCAGCCAACTGCACGCTGCCGCCTATGAAGACCAAGCCGCGCTGTTACCAGCGAAGCTGGGCGTGCAATTTCTGTCGGAGCCTCCGTGCATGCCTGACCAGCCACTACAAAACTCGCTATTTGAGGATGACTACCTGCTGCGAGAACTCGGGCAAGTCGCTCATGTTCCGCAAGTCGCCTTAACGGAACTGGTTGCAAATGCATGGGACGCTGGTGCCACACAGGTCGGACTGGTCCTGCCGAGCGAGATCGGCGGTACATTGACCGTAACGGACGATGGGCACGGCATGACCCCAGATCAGTTCAAGAGGCGCTGGATGACCTTGCGCTACAACCGTGAGAAGCATCAAGGTCTGAAGGTCGAGTACCCTGCAGGTCGGCAGGGGTGTCCGCGCGTGGCCTACGGACGCAACGGTGTGGGCCGCCACGGACTCCTGTGCTTCGCTAACGAGTACCAAGTGGAAACATGGCGAGATGGCACACTGGCAACCTTCATGGTCGGCACGGAGTCTGGTCCTAGTCCGTTTGTACTCCGCAGTGAGACGCTCGGTAAGCGCGAGGGGAGCGGTACGCGGCTTTCCGTTCAGGTCTCGAGAAGACTGCCTGATCCAGACGAAATCCTGACTGTCGTAACCGCTCGCTTCATCCACGACCCTGAGTTCAACATCTATGTGAATGGTGAGACTCGCCAATTCGCTGACATTGAGGGCCGAGTCAGTGAAGTTACGCTTCCACTGAGCGGAGGACGTAGCGCAACCGTGATCGTAATTGACTCAACGCGACTCAATCACTCGTCCATACATCAGGGCATTGCCTTCTGGGCGCAGCGCCGATTGGTCGGTTCTCCCTCTTGGGCAATTGGTCAAGTCGCCAACTTTGACGGCCGGACTCGATTTGCACGCCGCTACAAAGTGATCGTGGATACAGACGGCTTCAATGTTCGTGAAAACATCGAAACTGACTGGACAACATTTCGGAATACCGATGCCGTACAAGAACTGTACAAGGCAGCCGCTGCACACATCACCAAAGTCGCTCAGGATTTGGCTGCCGAGGTTGTCGAGGCTGCATCAGAGGACGCACTGACTCAGAATCGAACTGAACTGGCAACCTTGGGTCAAGGCGCAAGACTGGAAGTCGCCGAATTCACCAAGGTCGTCGCCCAAGCGCATCCGACAATATCACCGGATTTTCTTGCCACAGCGGTCAAGGCTGTTATTCACCTAGAAAAAACCAAGAGTGGCGCGGCACTACTACAAAAGCTTTCAGCGCTTCCACCCGACGACATCAACGGACTGGATCGTTTGCTTACCGAATGGACTGTCAAGGATGCACTGCGCGTCCTCGATGAGATCGATACCCGACTGAGTGTGATCGAAACAATTCGCCGTCTGGCCGATGACCCGCTGACCGATGAGCTACACACGTTGCATCCGCTGATCCTGCGCTCACGATGGATATTTGGTCCCGAGTTCGAGTCGCAGGAGTACTGTTCGAACGCTACATTACAGACTGTGGCTCGTGAACTATTCAAGAATACGGAAGCTCAGTTCATCAACGAACGCCATCGTCCGGACATCGTGGTCTTGCCCGAAAAAACGACTTGGCAGATGACAGGCATCGAGTCATTTGATCCGACTGACCCTACGCTAACTCAGCTACAACATGTGCTAGTAATCGAGTTGAAGAAAGGCGGGTTTGAGCTAACCCGCAAGGAAGTTAATCAGGCTGACGGATATGTGCAGGACATTGCTTCGTCCGGCGCAATGTCTGGTGCCCCGCTCATTTCCGCATGGGTTGTCGGGCAGAGAGTGGCAGCTGGAGTTGCCCGCGAAAAGGAAGTTGGCGACGGAAATCGTAAATATGGGCGTATTCGTGCGGCGACATTTGGTTCCCTCGTGGATACGGCGAATGCTCGACTGATGAAGTTGCGCAGCGTGCTGGCAGATCGATATGGAGGCTCATCCACAGATGACTTGTTAAAACGCGTATTTTCACAGCCAACACAGGAAAAACTCAGCATTGAAGACCCCCCAAGAATCGTGAGCAATTGAGTGCGTAAACATTCAGCACCATCCCACCTAAATCATGGAATTTAAGCCACTAGTTGTCATCCTTGTAGCCTTCGTAGCGGCAGCGGCGACTCTGAGCACACTGGTAATTTTCATACGGCGTGTTGGCTTGCGCTTGGATCAATGGTTTTTCAGATCCTTGCCACTGACAAAGGATGGCTTTGCGTTCGTTTCCTACTATTTGAATGTCGCGATAATTTGGCTCGTTGGCATCGCTGTGCTCTTGTCGACGAACATCATTGATTGGACCATTTCCTTAGGCTCCGGAACCTTTGTGCTCCTTGGCACTGCGCTCGCAGCTGTACGCCGCAAGAAAATGCTCGATAAAAGAGGCTTCGCTTTCTTGAAGAAGAAACGCGACGGGAGCCTTCAAGCGTAAATACAGAAGGGGGCGCCTCTTGTCGGCGCCCCTGTTTCAATCATTCAAATCATGCTGCCGCACTCTTCTCCGCCGGCGCCGAAGTACGAATCATATGATCAAACGCGCTGAGCGCCGCCTTCGAACCTTCACCCATCGCAATGATGATTTGCTTGTACGGCGTGGTCGTTGCATCGCCGGCAGCGAATATACCGGGCACTGAAGTCTGACCTTTGCCATCCACTTCTATCTCGCCACGCGGGCTCAAGGCGACGATGCCCTTCAGCCAATCGGTATTCGGCAACAAACCGATCTGCACGAACACGCCTTCCAGTTCCACGCGATGCACTTCGTTGCTGCCGCGGTCTTTGTACGACAGCGCAGTCACCTTGCCATCTGCGCCGTGCACTTCGGTGGTCTGTGCGGAAACAATCACGCGCACATTGGGCAAACTGCGTAGCTTGCGTTGCAACACCTCATCGGCGCGCAACTTGCCGTCGAACTCGATCAACGTGACATGACTGACGATACCGGCTAGATCAATCGCTGCTTCCACGCCGGAGTTACCGCCACCAATGACTGCCACGCGTTTACCTTTGAATAAAGGGCCATCGCAATGTGGGCAATAAGCCACGCCGCGGCCGCGATATTCGCGTTCGCCAGGCACATTCATTTCGCGCCAGCGCGCACCGGTGGCGGCAATGATGGTTTTGCTCTTGAGCACCGCACCACTGGCCAGCTTCACCGTGAACAAACCATTTTCATCAGCAGCAGACAAGCCCTCAGCACGCTGCAGATTCATGATGTCCACGTCGTAGTCCTTGACGTGCTCTTCCAATGCCACCGCCATCTTCGGACCTTCGGTGTCCTTCACCGAAATGAAATTCTCAATGCCCAAAGTATCTAGCACCTGACCGCCGAAACGCTCGGCGACGACACCAGTGCGTATGCCCTTGCGTGCGGCATAAATGGCCGCAGCAGCGCCCGCCGGGCCACCGCCCACTACCAACACATCGAAGGCTTCTTTGGTGTTCAATTGCTCGGCAATACGTGCACTCGCGCCGCTATCGAGCTTGGCGATGATCTCTTCAACGCTCATGCGACCTTGTGCGAACGGCTGACCATTCAAGTACACCGACGGCACAGCCATTACTTGTCGCGATTCCACTTCTTGCTGGAACAGCGCACCGTCGATCATGGTGTTGCTGACGTTGGGGTTCAGCACGGCCATGAGATTCAACGCCTGCACAACATCAGGACAGTTCTGGCAGGTCAGCGAAATGTATGTTTCGAACTTGAACTCGCCCTGCAAGTTTTTGATCTGCTCAATGACCGCGTCGTCGACCTTGGGCGGATAACCACCCACTTGCAACAGCGCCAGTACCAGCGAAGTAAATTCATGGCCCATGGGGATGCCGGCGAAGCGCACCTTCGTGTTTGAGCCAACGCGGTTCAAGGCAAACGAAGGCTTGCGCGCTTCATCATCATTGCGTTGCACCAGCGTAATGAGGTTGGAGAGCAGGACGATATCTTCCAGCAGCGCAAGCATTTCGCGCGATGCATCGCTGTCATCCAGCGAAGCGACAATCTCGATGGGCTGCGTGATGCGTTCGAGATAGCTTTGCAATTGTTGTTTCAGACTGTCGTCGAGCATGATGTCACTCCTCGTTCCAGACGGGCGAGGCACACTTCGACAAGCTCTATGAGTGCCTAGCCGCTATGATCTTTCAAACTCCCTCTCCCGGTTTCGGGAGAGGGTTGGGGTGAGGGCATTGTCCTGTTGCTCCACCCTCACCCTGCCCTCTCCCTGAGGGAGAGGGTTCAAACCCAAACATCATCAACCTTCATGTACGGGCGACACACTGATATTCAGCCTATCGAAGTATGTGTCGCCCGCTATCAATCAACTTAGATCTTGCCAACCAGGTCCAACGAGGGAGACAAGGTCTTGGCGCCTGGGGTCCACTTGGCTGGGCACACTTCGCCCGGATGCGAAGCAACGTACTGTGCAGCCTGAACCTTGCGCAGCAGTTCCTTGGCGTCGCGGCCGATGCCGAGGTCATGGATTTCCGCAACTTTGATCACGCCTTCGGGATTCACCACAAACGTACCGCGCAGTGCGAGGCCGGCGTCTTCGATCAAGACATCAAAGTTACGGCTGATGGCGTGGGTAGGATCGCCCAGCATCACGTACTTGATCTTCTTGATGGTGTCCGATGCATCGTGCCAGGCCTTGTGGGTGAAGTGTGTATCGGTCGACACGCTGTATACCTCGACGCCCAGCTTCTGGAATTCGGGATAGACATCGGCCACGTCGCCAAGCTCAGTGGGACAAACGAAAGTGAAGTCGGCAGGATAGAAGAAGAATATCGACCACTTGCCTTTCAGGTTGGCTTCGGTCACGTCCACAAACTTGCCGTTCTGGTAAGCCGTGGTCTTGAAGGGTTTTACGGTGGTGTTGATCAAGCTCATATGCAGGTCTCCATGGAGTGAACGAAAACAATCAATCAAATTTGAGGGTGAACAATATAGGGCTGCCATCGGCAGCGCCAATCGACAGTTCCCCGTAGAGCGATAGGCGGTCCCTATCGTCAAGGGCCTATCGCAGCCGGGCTATCCTAACCGGCATGCATGACAAAGTGGCTGCGTTGTTTGCTGCGGCCGGCGGCCAAACATCAGGCAAGACTGCGCGAGATCATGCGCATGGCGACCAGCATGAGGAACACACCGAAGGCCAGACTGAGCTGACGTTTGCTGAGTTTATGCGCCAAGTGCGCGCCGAGCGGCGCGGCAAACCACGTAGCCGGCGCGATCAACGCGAAGCCCAGATAGTTGACGTAGCCGAGGTTGAACGGGGGTGTAGGCAAGTGCGACACGTCGGCAATCAGAAACCCCAGCGTGGCTGGCACCGCGATCCACAACCCCAGCAACGACGAAGTGCCCACCGCGCGATGCACCGGTTGATTGCAGAGCGTCATGGTCGGCACGCTTAAGGATCCGCCGCCGATGCCCATCAAGGTCGAGATGCTACCAATGAGAAACGGCAACCATGCGGCACGCCAGCTCTTGGGCACATCGCGGCGCACGATCACATGATCAAGCGGCAACAACATCTTTAAGGCCACCAGTGTGGCGACACTGGCGAATACCACGCGCAACACCGAGCCGTGCAATCGCGCCGCCAAAAAAGTGCCGACGATTGCGCCTACCACCACCGGCACTGCCCAGGCACGCACGACTTGATAGTCGACCGCGTCGCGTCGCGTGTGCGCTTTGGAAGAAGCAATGCCGGTGGGAATGATGGTGGCCAGCGACGTCGCCACCGCGATCTTGATGCTCAATTCGCTGGGTACACCAGCGACAGACAGGGCCCACTCCAATACCGGCACAAGAATGATGCCGCCACCCACACCGAGCAGGCCAGCGATCACGCCAGACAACGCACCGGCCGCCATCATCGCTAACACAAATGGCAGCACGCTGCTCCAATTCAGCTCCGTCAAATTGAAGGTTCCTTGTACCGGTGGCCTGTCAGCGCATTCAATCGATGCGTTCCGCTGTTTTGTTCGACGCGCTTCGCGAGTGCAATAGCTGACTGATTACTTCGCAGCAGCGCTCGCACCGGGAAACTTGGCAAACATCGCTTCCACCACTGCATTGATGCGTGCCTCGGCTTTTTCACCCGTGAGATAAGTGAGATCCTGTTCGGCCGATGCGTGCCAGATGGCTTCATGCTTTTTGGCATCAAACAAATCCACCGTAACGCGCCCTTCGCGGTAGCTATAAATATCGTTGGTATCCCACATCATCGAACTCATAAAGCCCGGATGCCAATAACCCCAGCCCACGCCGACACGTACAGGCATGCGATTGTCGGTTTCAATGGTTTGCCGCGAACCGATGGACACCGTGACGTACGCATCGGGCGCAGCACCGCCGGCGACTGGCTGCAAACCGTGCTGGGCGAGATTGGCCTCGACGGCGGCACGCAGACGTTTCTGATTCAATGGATTATTGAACGCGGGCCCGCCGGCAGTCGTGTCCTCCGCCGACTGCTCCCACGCATAGGTATGGTAATTGGCGATGTTGGTACGCGCATCAGCGTCGTAACGCACGTTGGGCGTCGTGCACGCACCCAGCGCAAGTGCGCCGACTAACACACAGGACAAAGCAACGCGTTGGTTGAACATGGCTCGCACCTCGATATAGAACCGGCTTTATCTTAACGCCAGTAAGTACCATGAAGCTTAAGCTTAGTTCATGCGAGGTAGCGATTAGTTCGCCGCCTTCGTCTTCTGTAGGAGCGGCCATTCCTAATGAGTGGGGCCGCGATTGTTTGTTATTCGCGGCTATGGGCCGCTCCTACCACTGCAATACAAAATTTCGGCTTACTTCCTTGCGCGCGGGCCTTTGCTGAACGTTTTTTTCGATGCACGCGCCGGTGTACCGCGTGCAGGACGATCACTGTGCTCGCGTGGCTTGCGCTCGGTCATGCTTAACGTCGAACGCGGCTGTTCATGCGCTGGTTCGAAACGTTTAATGCGACTGCGTTCCGGCCGGGCGCTCTTGGCGGGATAACCGCTGTTCTCGCTGCGTTCGCTCACACCGGGTTTTTGCAATGAAATACGCAACTCCTGTCCGGCCACCCACACTTTCTTAAGATGCTGCAGCACTTCCTTCGGCATGCCTTCGGGAAGATCGACCAGGCTGTAGGTGTCGAAGATTTCGATACGGCCGATGAATTTGCTGTCAATACCTGCTTCATTGGCAATCGCACCGACAATGTTGCCGGGTTTCACTTGATGCTCGCTGCCTACTGCAACGCGATAGGTTTGCATGCCGACTTCGGCTTCGCCACGCGCGGGCCGTTTGCTTTCGCTGAACTCGCGACCAACCTCACGACGTGCTTCGCGGCGTTCATCTGCTGCGCTGGGCCCATCGTCACGCTCGGGCCGCCGTGCGCGTGCAGCGGCGGGATGGGGTGCATCAGCGATAAATTCTTGCTTGGCAAACTCGCGCTTTTCAGGACGTGATCGCTCGGCGCGTGGCGCTGAACGTTCCTGATCGCGATCAACACGCTCGACCACGCCGGCATCGAATTTAGCCTCAAAACGCGGTGTATTTTCACGCGGCTTGCTGGCCTTTGGCGCACTGCGATCACCATACTTTTCGCGTGGACCGGTGCTTAGCAACAACGGTGTCTTGCCCTGCGCCATCCTGGCAAGCGCCGCAGCAATCTCGATGGCGGGAATATTCTTTTCCTGCTCGAACTGCTCGATTACTTCGCGAAACAATTCCAGTCCACCACTTTCAAGCGTTTCAGTGATACGCGATTTGAATTTGGCGATGCGTTGATTGTTGACGTCTTCCACCGTCGGCATCTGCATATGCTCGATGGGTTGACGCGTCGCGCGCTCGATGGCGCCCAGCATGCGTTGCTCACGCGGTGACACGAACAAAATGGCTTCGCCGCTGCGGCCGGCACGACCGGTACGACCGATGCGATGCACATACGATTCGATGTCGAGCGGAATATCGAAGTTAACAACGTGACTGATGCGCTCTACGTTCAAGCCACGTGCTGCTACATCGGTGGCAACAATGATGTCGAGCTGACCATCGCGCAGCCGTTGCACTGTGCGTTCACGCTGCTGCTGCGGCACATCGCCGTTCAACGGCGCAACGGCATAGCCACGTGCTTCGAGTTTCGCTGCAAGCTCTTCGGTGCTGACTTTGGTGCGCGCGAAGATAATCATGGCATCGAAGGTTTCCACTTCGAGCATGCGCGTCAGCGCATCGAGCTTGTGCAGACCACTGACCATCCAGTAACGCTGGCGAATGTTGGTTGCCGTGGTGGTCTTGCTGCGAATCAGAATTTCGGCGGGATCCTTCAAATATGTCTGCGCGATGCGCTTGATCTGATTCGGCATGGTCGCCGAGAACAACGCCACCTGACGTTGCTTGGGCATCTGCTGCAGAATCCATTCGACATCTTCAAGAAAGCCCATGTTGAGCATTTCATCGGCTTCATCCAGCACCACCATGCTAACGGTGCCGAGATTCAAGGTGCCGCGCTTCAAGTGATCCATCACGCGACCGGGCGTGCCAACCACGACATGCGCACCACGCTTCAACGCGCTCAGTTGCGGTTGATATGCCTGACCGCCATAAATAGGTAGCACATGAAATCCAGGCATATGTGATGCGTACTTTTGAAACGCTTCGGCGACCTGAATCGCCAATTCGCGAGTCGGCGCCAGCACCAGCGATTGCACCGCGCGATTGCCGATATCGATGCGCGATAACACCGGCAAGGCAAAGGCCGCTGTTTTACCAGTACCGGTTTGTGCCTGACCGAGCACATCGCGGCCAGTCAGCAAGGTAGGAATCGTCTCGGCCTGAATCGGCGAGGGATGTTCGTAGCCGACAGCCTCCAGCGCTTTCAGCAATGCAGGCGGCAGATTCAGATCACTGAAAGTAACCTGAGTCGCAGCAGAATCTTGATCAGACATAAAAGCCCCAAAACAAAGGAAGACATGGCGGCATGTCCTCCAAGGGGATCGTAACGGGGCCGGTGTTAAGCGCGGACAGCGTTGCTGGCTGATAAAGAGCCAGCGAAACACCGAACCGGTTAGACACCGCCAGTGTGGATCACATAAGCGGGAGAAGTTGCCGAGTGCAGAAAAGGGGCGATTTCTACCCTGTTGAGCTTAGAAAGTCACGTATTCATTTGCGCGCCAGGCGCCATCGTCAGGGCTTGGATTAGATGAGATGAGATGACCCACATCAAATAGCGCTAGCAATCCCATCACCGCAAAAATAATGGCGCAGGTGATGTGAATTTTGCGCACCGGAATGCGTTTGGTCAGCCAATCACCAAACAGCACCACCGGCACATTGGCCAGCATCATGCCCATCGTGGTGCCAGCCACTACCCAGAATAACGAGTGGTATTGAGCAGCCAGCGCCACTGTCGCAATCTGAGTCTTGTCGCCCATCTCGGCGAGAAAGAACGCCACCACGGTGGTCATGAACACACCGAATTGCTTACCGGTTGATTCGTCCTCATCGAGTTTATCCGGGATAAGCGTCCATACCGCCATGCCCAGAAAAGAGATGCCCAGCACCCAACGCAACACATCGGGACCCAGTAACGTCGCGACCCATGAACCCACTGCACCAGCAAAAGCGTGATTGATCAGCGTTGCGGCCAGCATGCCGAGAATGATCGGCACCGGCTTGCGGAACTGTGTAGTAAGTAATAGCGCCAACAACTGGGTTTTATCGCCCATCTCAGCGAGCGCAACGATGCCGGTGGATACGAAAAAGGGATGAATCATCAGTGTTTCTCCGGCCGGCAAGCTAACCGATGATCGCACGCTCCCCGGCCATTCGGAGGCATACGATCAAAGGTCTCAGCAGATCCGGAAATCCACCTGCGCCATGCTCGAACGAGCAAGTCTGTTGACGCAGGCCACGCTAACTTCAAGTTGATATGCAACTTGTCGCTGCGAGCGCTTACTCCCCAATGACGGGGCGCATTGTAATTACCAATATTTTCAGCGCAAGCAATTTGTTTCATTCATATGTAGGAGCGGCCCATGGTCGCGATTAATTTGATCGCGGCCATGGGCCGCTCCTACATAAAACCAAATCGGCAATGGCACAAACAAAACTACTCAGCCAACAATTCCATCTCCCCACTCAATCGCAAATCCCGCGATGAGCTACCCACCGAGACTACATACTTTCCCGGTGTTGTTTGCCATGTATCGCTATATGCATCGTAGTGAGCGAAGCCGCGCTCATCGAGATCAATGTCGATAGTGCGCGTTTCACCCGGCTGCAATTCGACACGCGCAAAGCCTTTCAGCTCACGCAATGGACAAGGCTCGCGACATTGTTCATCGGCAACATATAACTGCGCGACTTCGGCGCCGGCACGTGCGCCGACATTTTTGATATCCACACTGATGGTCAATGCCTGTCCGCTACGTTGAGATGGCGGCAGACGCAAATTGGTGTATTCGAATTGCGTGTATGAAAGGCCGTGACCGAAAGCAAACAAGGGTTCGATGCGCTTGGCGTCGTAGTAGCGATAGCCCATGAAAATGCTCTCGCCATAATTAGCATCGCGAAAGCCGGGGAAAAACAGATACGACGGCGAGTCTTCAACGCGCTTGGGAAAACTCACCGGCAACTTGCCTGAAGGATTGATCTTGCCGAACAACACATCGGCCAACGCCGCAGCGCCTTCTTGTCCCGGCAGCCACGCTTCAACAATCGCTGCGACTCGATCCGCCCAAGGCATCGCTACGGGGCCACCGTTGTTGAGTATCACCACCGTGCGTGGATTCACTGCAACTATCTGTTGCACCAGCTCATCCTGTTCGCCATACAAGGCCATGCTGCTGCGATCACGACCTTCGGTTTCCGTGGTGGTGCCAGAACCGACGAAGACCAACGCGACATCGGCATCGCGCGCCGCCTGCACTGCTGCTGCAATGCTACTCGTTGGCTGACGTACGCCGAGGCGAAAGTGCTGCGCACGATAACCATTGCTGGCGTAGTCAATCGCCAATGGATAACCGCGACCGGCAATCAAATGCACGGCGGCGCGACGCTTCTCGGTGGGAAAGAAACCCACGGGTTTTTCGTATAAAGCAGGCTGCGCTGTATCCAGCAACACTTTGCCGTCTAGCTTGACACGCGCACTGGCCGTAGCTTCGGGCAACGTAAGCGCGCTTCCGCTCATCACACGAATGTAGTCGTATTCAAATGTGTAATCGCCAGTCACACGCGGCCAGTAATAACCGCGCCATTGCACCGACATGCGCAGATCGTGTTGTCGGTTGATTTCATCCGCGAACACAATCGCACCGAAGTCTTGTTCCACCGTTGTCTTCACCGGCTTGCCGGCGAAATTGGCATTGCCAAAATAACGCGTTAATAGGCCGCGCTGCTTGCGTTCTCGCGTAGTACTTAGATCGCGCCCATCGATGACTGGTATGAATAGTTCATTGTCCACACCGCGTACATAGCGCAGCTCAGTATTGCCCGCGAGCGCTTTGATGGCATCAAGCGGCGACTCAATGCTTGATGGGACGACATAGGCACTACCACCGCCGCCAACGATGGCCACATCGGCATTAGGTCCGATCACAGCGATCTTGCGATCGCGCTGCACATCCAGCGGCAAAACAGACGAATTCTTCAGCAAGGTAATGCCTTGCGCTGCAACTGCACGCGCTATCTGCAGATGCGCTGCGGTTGATGTGACGCCAGTAGCGTTGCCTGTAGATTTGAAGGGCGCATCTAAAGCACCAACGCGCGCACCCAGGCGTAACATGCGTCGCGCAGCTTCTTCAACATCAGTCGATGACACTTGAAAAAAATCCATGGCACTCAGCATGGCATCGCCAAAGAAAAATCCTGGCCCCGGCATTTCCAGATCAAGACCCGCGTTGATAGCTTGTGTGGAATGCGTGCCGCCCCAATCGGACATCACCACGCCATCAAATCCCCACTGTTGCTTGAGCAACTGCCGCACCAGTTGGTTGTTCTCCGACATGAAAGTGCCGTTCACACGGTTGTATGCCGTCATCAGCGCCCAAGGTTTGGCATCGCGCACTACCATCTCGAACGGCCTGAGATACAACTCGTGCAACGCACGCGCATCAATATTGGAACTACCACGATTGCGTTCGGTTTCCTGTTCATTGCCCACATAGTGCTTGGGCGTTGCTGCAACGCCCACACTTTGCACACCACGCACATAACCGATGCCCATGCTGCCGGCCAACAAAGGATCTTCACCGAAGGTTTCGAAGTTGCGTCCAGCCAACGGCGAACGCACCAGATTCAAATTGGGACCCAGCAACACTTGCACACCCAGTGCGCGGGCTTCCTCACCAATCGCTGCGCCAACCTGTTCGGCGAGCTGTGGATTCCAACTCGATGCCTGCGCAATGCCTACCGGAAATGCAGTCGCTGGTTCCTTGTCGTTGGAACGTACGCCATTGGGGCCATCAGCCAGATGCAGGCCTTGAATGTGCAACGCTGCATTGCCGGCAGTGGTGAAGCCACTGGCTCCCGACAAGAACTGCACTTCGTCGTACGGATTCATTTGCGCGAGCAGCGAGTTGATGTGTGCCTCATCGACCTGAGTCGTCGATGTAGCTTGTTCAGCAGCACTACAAATCATCAACGCCTGTATGCCAAGCAGGATACTGATGCTGGTGCGAACCAGACTTCTGCGATGCTCGCGGCTCATGGCTTACCTATTCGCTGCTCAACCTCTGCAATCATTGCTCACAAAAAGAGGGCAATGATGCTCTGCATACTTCCCCCACCCTAACAACTACTTGCGCTTCAGCGCCTGCGCCAACGCATCGGCCATCAAACCACTGCCCACACTGGCGACTGGTTCGGGCGTACGCTGTGGCTTGCGTGATTGATCGCGAGAAGCGGGTTGCGTGCGATCGTTACGCATGGGTCGTCCAGCGGCGTCGCTGCTTGCAGGCATGCGTGGCGCGCTGTCATCGAGGCGCATGGTTAACGCGATACGTCTGCGCGCGGCATCGACTTCCAGCACTTTTACTTTGACGACTTCGCCCGCTTTGACCACTTCATGTGGATCCTTGATGAACTTGTTGGACATCATCGAGATGTGTACCAGGCCATCTTGATGCACGCCGATATCGACGAACGCGCCGAAGTTGGTGACATTGGTAATCACACCCTCCAGCACCATGTCGGGCTTGAGGTCAGCAATTTCTTCCACACCTTCCTTGAACTCGGCCGTCTTGAATTCAGGACGAGGATCGCGGCCTGGTTTTTCCAGCTCTTTAAGAATGTCGCGGACGGTGGGCAAACCGAATTTGTCATCAGTGAACTTCGCTGCATTCACGGCTTTCAATACCGTTGCATCGCCCATCACTTGCTTCATCGGTTTTTGCAGATCGGCAAGAATGCGCTCGACGACTGGATACGCTTCAGGATGCACCGATGAAGCATCGAGTGGATTATCGCCATCGACCACGCGCAGGAAACCCGCCGCTTGCTCATAGGTCTTGGCGCCAAGACGAGGCACCTTCAACAACTCAGCTCGCGATTTGAACGCGCCGTTCTGATTACGATAGGTGACGACATTCTCGGCGATGGACGCCGATAAACCGGAGATGCGTGCGAGTAACGCTGGCGATGCGGTATTCACATCCACACCTACTGCGTTCACGCAATCTTCCACTACTGCATCCAGCGAACGCGCCAGCTTAGTCTGACTGACATCGTGCTGGTACTGACCCACACCGATTGACTTGGGATCGATCTTCACCAGTTCTGCAAGCGGATCTTGCAGACGACGTGCGATAGAGACTGCGCCCCGCAAACTCACATCAAGTTCCGGCAGTTCTTTCGATGCGAGTTCCGATGCCGAGTACACCGACGCGCCCGCCTCCGACACGACCAATTTAGTGAGCTTCAAGTCAGGCAGCTTCTTGATCAACTCGGCAGCAAGTTTGTCGGTCTCGCGCGAAGCGGTGCCGTTGCCGATGCTGATCAAACTCACCTTGTGCTTGATGATGAGCAACGCCAACGCATGCAATGCGCCGTCCCAATCGTTGCGCGGTTGGTGCGGATACACCGTCGCAATATCCAGCACCTTGCCGGTGTGATCGACCACCGCCACTTTCACGCCAGTGCGAATACCGGGATCGAGACCCATGGTCACGTGTTGACCAGCAGGCGCGGCCAGCAGCAAGTCATGCAGATTGCGCGCGAACACGCGAATGGCTTCTTCTTCGGCGGCTTCACGCAAGGTGGTGAAGATCTCGCTTTCGATTTGCCACGACACTTTGATCTGCCAGGTCCAGCGCACGGTCTGCGCCAACCACGCATCGGCGGCGCGACCCTGATCCGTGATGCCGAAACGCGCCGCGATCTTACGTTCACAGGCATGAACCTGTGTGGGCTTGGCATCGGGTAACAATTCTTCCGGCAGCTTCAACGCCAGACGCAGAATTTCTTCAGTACGACCTCTGAATAAAGCCAGAGCACGATGCGACGGGATATCTTTAATCGCTTCGCTGTAATCGAAGTAATCGCGGAACTTGGCGCCTTCGGTCTCTTTGCCTTCAGCAATCTTGGCTACCATCACGCCGTTGCTTTGCATGTGCTCGCGCAAGTTGCCCAGCAATGTCGCGTCTTCAGCGAACTGTTCCATTAATATCTGTCGCGCGCCTTCCAGCGCCGCTTTGACATCAGGCACGCCGGGATTCTTGTCGCCCAGATCATTCATAAATTCGGGCTTCACATACTTGGCGGCTTCGATTTCCGGATTGAGTGTCGGATCGTTCAATAAACTTGTGGCGAGCACATCCAGGCCCGCCTCGCGAGCGATCTGCGCTTTGGTACGACGCTTCGGCTTATACGGCAGATATAAATCTTCCAGCGTTTGTTTGGTTTCGGCGGATTCGATACTGGCTTGCAGCTCCGGCGTGAGCTTGTCCTGCTCAGCAATACTTTTGAGAATGGCCGTGCGACGTTCTTCCAGTTCGCGCAAGTACAACAGCCGCTCTTGCAAAGTACGCAGCTGTGCATCGTCGAGCCCATCAGTGACTTCTTTGCGATAGCGCGTAATGAACGGCACGGTAGCACCTTCATCCAGCAACCCAACCGCAGCCGCGACCTGACCCGGTTTAACCGACAGCTCTTTGGCAATACGCGCTTCGATAGAGGGCAACATGAGAACCTTGTTGGCGAGAAAACGAAGGCGCGCACTATGCAGAAAGTGCGCGGGGTCAACAAGGCTTGCAATGCAATGAATAAATCAGTCGAAAATCATTGCTGGCCAGCGCGATATCAGTGCCGAATATCGATACGTTTATCTGTAGGCACGCAAAAGATATCGATGGGGTTGGTGCGCCCACGCAGAGTCAGCGGCGGCAACGCCAGTACGGATACAGTTGAATCAATCTGGCCGTCCAGGGTGACTTTCAGTGCGCTTGAGAACAGTACTTCACCGGCACGTGCACGTTGGCTTAAGCGCGCAGCCACATTGACCGTGTCACCTATCAATGTGTAATTCATGTATTGAGTCGAACCGATGTTGCCGGCGATGACTTCGCCGTCGTTGATGCCGATGCCCAAACCAGTTTCGATGCCGTAACGCTGTCGCCAACGGTCTGCCAGTTCGTTAAAGCCCGACAACATGTCACGCGCCGCACGCAACGCGCGTGCACCGCCATCGGGCTGCGCCATCGGTACGCCAAAGCCCACCATCAATGAATCGCCGGCCATGTTGAACACGGTGCCGTCATGCCGGAACGCGGCGGCCGTCAGCACGGAAAAGAATTCATTCAGCAGTTCGCATACCTGAGCCGGCACCAGCTTTTCGGCAATACCGGTAAAGCCACGCATGTCCGCAAACATCACCGCCGCCTGCACGCGCGCACCGGCGGTTAACGCCGCCATGTTGGTGCCGAGCTTTGAGATGATTTCGTCCGCGAGCTGTGGCGATACGTAGCGGCGAAACGCCTGACGCAGTTGCTCGCGCTCATGTTGCGCGGCCTGCAGTTGTTGCGCCGCCCATTGCTTGAGGAACATGCGTTGCTTCAGTAGCGACTGCAGGCGCGCCAGCACTTCGGCGTGGGTAGTGGTGCGTACGAACACCGCATCGACACCCATCTCATAAGCGGTGTGCCGCCAGATTTCGTTATCCGCCAGGACGACCTGGGGCAACAAAGCGGTTTCCACACGTAAGCGTAGTTGCGCGCAGGCGTCCAGCGTTTCGATGGCGCCCACATGCAGGACCACCAACGGACAGGCAGCCAAATTCGGATAGTTCAGTAATTCTTCGGGCTTGCTGACAAAAGCTGCGTCATAGCCCAGCTGCGTCAACCAGTTCAGGGCACGCTTGCGTGTGGGCTCACGCGCCGCGAGAACCACACATTGGTTATTGGCCATTAAAAATCCCTGCGCCATTGGGTGTTGTGATTTGGCGTCAGTGTGTCCTGAGGACTACACCCTGCGCAAGCGGGCAACCCATATCGAACTGCGATTTATGCAATATCGACAGTACGACAATGTTCACCATCAACGGGATTAGGCAGCTTTAAACGGCCTCCAAGCCTCTCTTAACTTACTGCAACATACCCCGCGAGCCACCCGAACGCAGCACGCCGACCACGACACCTTCAATAATGAGTGACTGCTCGCGCATGTCCACCTTGAGTGGTTCGAATTCCTCATTCTCCGGCATCAGCCACACCACCGACCCCACCTGCTTGTAACGCTTGACTGTCACGTCTTCATCCAGACGCGCCACCACTACCTGACGATTACGCACCTCAGGTGTGCGATGCACCGCCACCAAGTCGCCATCCATGATGCCGATGTTCTTCATGCTCATGCCATGCACCTTGAGCAAGTAATGCGGCCGCGGCTTGAACAATTTCGGATCAATTTGATAATGCGCCTCCACATTCTCCTGCGCCAGAATCGGCTTGCCCGCCGCGACCCGACCGATCAGAGGTAGGCCGGTCTCCTCACGTAGCTCGTCCTTTAATTGAATCCCCCTTGAAGCACCAGGGAGTAACTCGAGCACACCCTTGCGCGCCATAGCCCGCAAATGTTCCTCCGCCGCATTCGCAGACTTGAACTTGAACGCCTGCGCAATCTCCGCCCGCGTCGGCGGCATACCGGATTCACCGATGGAATCTTGGATGAAACGCAGGATCTGGGTTTGGCGAGGAGTGAGAGAGTCGGACATGGCGGCCCCGGTAGCAATGACTTGGGTTAAGAGCCAGGTCCTTGGCGAAATGCACAGACTGGCTTTTTATACAGGTCTCATCGCGCTATGACAAGATGTTCGTTTGACTCCGCCCCCAGTTAAGAGTGTCCGGTCGCAAACCTTAACGCCACTTATCCGCACCCAACGGCCGCTAGTCGGCAGTTCCTTCTTTCCGCAGCTTCAAAGACTAGAGTGCGGACATGAACAGTGTGCAGCCAGTGCGTTTGAGCAAAAAACATCAACGTGGATTTACGTTGATCGAGCTCATGATGACCATCGCAATTTTGGCGATTTTGCTCACCATCGCCACGCCTTCATTCACCAGCGCCATTCGTAACAGCCAAATTTCAACGCAGACGAATGAGTTAGTCACAACGCTAGCTCTTGCGAGAAGCGAAGCGACCAAGCGCCACGCCTCCATCACCGTTTGTACAGGTACGTCCGGCGTCTGTTCAGGATCCACCGATTGGAGCCAGGGTTGGCTGGCGGTCATAGCGGCAGACGGCACGGTGTTGAATAAGTCATCCCCTCCCCCGACAGGCATGACCATCGCCGCCCAGGACAACGTGGGAAATGCATTGTCGTCGATAACTTATCAAGGAACCGGTCAAACAACAGTTGTATCAAGATTCACAGTTAGCAAGTCTGGCTGCGGAACGAGTGAGCAACGCCAAATAGACATCAGCTTGATCGGACAGACACGCGTATCGAAACAGGATTGCCCATGATGCGATTACATAGAAGCTGGTACGCACGGTTCCAATCAAATCAAGACGGCATGAGCCTGGTCGAAGTGTTGGTCGCTGTCGTTATTATTTCAGTTGGGCTGCTTGGGATCGCTGCTCTGCACATAACGAGCTTGCGCAACAGCTTCGATGCAAACAGTCGTTCGAAAGCCGTGTGGTTTGCATACGACGCAGCGGACCGCATGCGGGCGAACCCGACCAGCGCAAAAAACGGCGCATACAACGTTGCAATGGGAAGCACACCAACTGGCGCTACGATGGCGGCTTCAGATCTTCAGGCGTGGAAGGCAGCCTTAGCGACGTGGCTCCCAAATGGCGATGGATCCATTACTTCAGCCAACGTGGGAGCAAATGTCGTCTATACGATCACAATTCAGTGGCAAGAGCGCGACAGCACCGGCACCGATGCAGCAGCGGTAAATGGTGCAGTCACTCAAAGCTTTGTGATGCAAACTGAGACTTGATCAATGCGCCAGCTTAAGACACTTCAAAATCGTTACCGACGTTACGCACAAGGTTTCGGCATACTTGAGCTTATGGTGGCAATGGGCCTGAGCATATTGCTGCTCATTGGTGTTATTACTGTTTTCTCCGGCACTCGCAGTACCTATGAAGTAAACGATCGCATTGCTCGCCTTCAAGAGAATGGACGCTTTGCCTTAGATGCAATCGTGCGTGATATCCGTAGCGCCGGATTCCAAGGGTGCACGCGCCAACTACCTGGCAACGCCACTCCGATTTCAACTCTTAATCAACCGGCAGGCATGGCTTTAATCACCGGCTACACCACATCACCGGCGGTGTTCGGCCTGGATTTCACCAGTAGCGGTGTATGGACTCCAGCACTCGATGCCGCGTGGGTGAGCGGTGCCGTCGACGGCAGCGACATTATTGTGGTGCGACGTCCGAAACCGGATGCAGTGCCTGTCGCTATATCCGCATCAATGACAGCCACGACCGACAACGTTACCGTTCCAACCACTGCGTCATTCTCGCGAGGCGACACTGCATTAATAGATGATTGCAAGCGGCGCACATTCTTCCAGGTAACGCTTTACGACAGTGCGACTGGCACCATCCATCATGACCCTAGCGGCGCGACTTCAACCTTTATTGGCAACGCTACCGCTGATCTTGGTTCTGCCTATGAAGTTCGCGGGGCCCTGAATATGGTGGGAGACACTGCGACCGCGACGATCATCCCGATGCAATCCGTTATCTACTTTTTGCGGAACAGCACTTCGGGAACAGGCACGTCACTATGGCGACGAGTCGACACAAACAATCCAGAGGAATTGATTGAAGGTGTTGAAGCAATGCAATTCTTGTATGGCGTTGACAACAACGGCGATGGCGAAGCTGATCAATACGTGAGAGCAAACGCCGTAACCAACTTATCATCAATTGTGTCGGTCACCGTGGGATTGCTGCTGCGTTCGTCGGACACCTACGGCACCATCGACGCTGACAGCCGTGTATATCAATTATTTGGCCCCGCCTATCTGGACGCCGAAGCAAACTTCCAAGCACCCGGCGATAGGCGGCTGCGGCAAGTGTTTACAGCCACCGCAACAATCCGGAACTTCGCCAACCCAAAATCGTTTTAAGCACAATGAAAGCAACAAATTTCAATCCCAGTCATGAACGCGGCGCAGTCCTCGTCATCAGCTTAGTCTTACTGATGATCATGACCATCTTGGCAGTTACATTGAGTCAGACCAGCACTTTGGAACAACGCATGGCAGGTAATGCCCGTGATCTTGATGCTGCTTTTCAAGCATCGGAGGCGGGATTAAGAGGGGCAGAAGTTGCGCTGCAAGCTGCGGTCACAGATATAAGAGCAAACCCAAGTGGCTGCACAGATTCATCCGTCTGCTTCACCAACGACAAAGGTACCTATTCGCAATCAATTATCGCCAGCAGTGACAATAATTGGTGGAGAACTAACGGCGTAGAGTACGGAACCAGCAGCACGCAGGATCTCACTCATGTTCATGATGATCCCCGATCCGTAATTGTCGAAAAACAAAGTGTAACCGATTCGTTAAACGTCGACTCACCTGCACGGGTTTACTACGAAGTCACTGCTCATGCCAACGGAACAACCACCGGCGCAGATGTCATCACGCAGAGCATTTACGGCAAGTGGTCGATACATTAACCGCGGCGCGAATACCAACTTACTTCACGAATATGCATCACGAGAAACGTACCATGAAAAGCGGAATTCGTGCCCAGCTGAAACATTTGATCCCACTGGTAACTGGACTTGCCATTGCTTTATCCAGCAACTCCATATCAGCCGCCCCACTGTCATTGTCTGACGCGCCACTCTTTCTCACCACTGGCGCCGCGCCTTTGAATTTGTTGGTAATGGGCCGCGACCATAAGCTTTATTACGAAGCTTACAATGATCATTCCGATCTAGATGAAGACGGCACGCTGGACATCAGCTATAAGCCAGGAAGCATTGACTATTTCGGGTACTTTGATTCGTACAAGTGCTACGACTACTCCAGCAACATGTTTGTGCCCACGAGCATCACTGCCAACAAACAATGCGACGGAACCAAATGGAGCGGTGACTGGCTTAACTACGTGACGACCAGCCGCATGGACGCGCTTCGCAAGGTTTTGTACGGCGGCTTACGCTCTACCGACTCAACCAGCAGCACAGTACTTGAAAGAGCGTTTATCCCTCAAGATGCGCACAGTTGGGGTAAGTCTTATGAGGGTCGCTCTACAGCAGCGCTCACGATTGCTTACAATGGCTACGATCTAACTAAATACACACCGCTGGCGTTACCTAATAACAGCTCCTCTCACTTATTCGCCAACACAACGATTCTTAATACCACCACACCGTTACTGCGTTACGTGTTGAATAAGCAATATGGCGATGGAACCCCACTCAAAGTATGGCACTGGCTCAGTATCGAGCGCCCGGTCGCCGACGCCAACGCCGTAACCGGAATCACCGCAGGTGGCGCTGAAATTAGAACAAGCCTCGGTACCATTGTTGATCGCAATGTCCGAGTCCAAGTCTGCAAATCCAGCGTTGGTTTAGAAAGTAACTGCAAACCTTATACCGATAGCAGCGGCACTATCACCTACAAACCGACAGGTCTGTTGCAGCAATATGGTGAAAATGGCTCGATGAAGTTTGGCTTGCTCACCGGCTCGTACTTGCATAACACGGACGGCGGCGTTCTGCGTAAGGCAGTCAGCTCCATCACTAACGAAATCGATCAAACAAATGGAACGTTCATTGCCGGCGCCAACGGAATTATTCAAACACTTAATAACCTAAGAATCACCGGCTTCGGCAGCGGTTATCAATATAGTTGCGGCTGGATTGCTACCCGTCCAATCAACGATGGCGAATGCCAGATGTGGGGCAACCCGATTGGCGAAATGATGTATGAAGGTCTGCGTTACTTCGCCGGGAAGTCCGCCCCTACTAGCGCATTTAGCATTACTGCAGGTGCTGGTGAAGAAAGTGGACTGTCCTTGCCGGTCGCAACTTGGAATAGCAGCACCAACCCATATGCGACCGCCAACGGCAATGGCGTCTGCTCTAAGCCGGTAGAAACTGTCATCAGCGACATCAACAATTCGTACGACACTGACAAGCTACCAGGTGTTGATTCGAACTTTGGCAGCTTCACCGGCGATGTAGCTGGTTTGGATGTGTCCGCACTTGCGCAAAATATCTGGAACAATGAATTTGGTGCCGGGAGTAAAAATATATTTATCGGCCAAGTTGGCGCGGCGACTACAGGACCTTCGGCCAGCGCTCCCACTGTTAAGAGCGCCTCCACGTTTGGCAACATTCGTGGTTTAGCACCAGAAGAACCCACTAAACGCGGCGGATATTACGCCGCAAGCGTCGCGTTGTTCGGGCATAACAATGACCTCAATCCAGCGTCAGGCTCGCAAAAAATGGCTACGTTTGCAGTGGCATTGGCCTCGCCGCTGCCGCGAATAGATATTCCGGTGAATGGTCAGAAGATCACCATCATTCCATTTGCCAAATCCGTGGCAGGCTCAAGTATTGATCGCACCGGTTCGTTTCAGCCGACGGATCAAATAGTCGATTTCTATGTAGACACTCTTACACCTTCATATGGAAAATTTCGTATTAACTTCGAGGACGTTGAGCAAGGGGCCGATCATGATATGGACGCAATTGCGGTCTATGAATACACGGTTAAAGCCGACAACACTGTAGACATTAAAGTCACATCCGAATATGCAGCGGGTGGAATTACGCAGCATATGGGGTATGTGATTTCAGGCACGACACATGACGGCATCTACTTAGAAGTGGCCGATCAGCGTGGCGGCGATAGCGCGACCGATGTTGACTATGCACTGGACACACCTCCAGGCCAGTTACCAGGTGGGACCTGGAACGACAACAAGGCGTTACCCTACGGGCAGGCTTCACCTAACCAAATGCAACCGTTGCAACCAATGGCAACTACTCGCAACTTTGCGCCGGGCAACAGCGCAGGAGCTGAACTTCTGAAGGCCCCTTTGTGGTATGCCGCAAAGTACGGCGGCTTTGATGACGCCAATGGCAGCGGCATGCCGGACGTAAGGACGGAGTGGGATACAGACAATGATGGCGATCCGGACAATTACTTTTTGGTCACCAATGCGTTGACGCTCGGCGCGAGATTGTCGGCGGCGTTCAACGAGATCCTCGCACGAGTGGGATCCGCCTCCTCAGCGACAGTGAACAGCGGTTCGATCAGCAACAACTCGCGCGTGTATCAAGCAAAATTCAATAGCGGAGATTGGACCGGCCATCTGTTGTCGTATGCCGTTAACAGCGACGGCACGCTTGCGAGCACAGCAGGATGGGACGCGGCAGATCATGTCCCCGCATTTGGAGTTCGCTCGATTTTCACCGTGGGATCGGAGTCGTCATTTACACCCAAGCCTTTTGATTGGGCCAACATCAGCACTGATTCAAATCGCAAAGCCCAGCTTGCAAGCACTGACACCGAAGCACAGAAAATACTGAACTATGTTCGCGGCGACAGCAGCAATGAAGCAAGCAACTCCGGTGGCACTTATCGTATTCGCCCGACGATACTCGGCGACATCGTTAATTCTGCACCGTTGTATGTTGGCCCACCATCGTTTCGCCGCAGCGATACGATGGAAACAGCCGCGTATTCTTCATTTCAGTACAACTATAGAAACCGAAGGAACGTAGTGTATGCCGGCGCTAACGATGGCATGCTACACGCGTTCGATGCAGACAACTCTGGTACGGAACTATTCAGTTTCATACCCAGTCCAGTATTCGCTAATCTGAAAAAATTAGCCGTTACTCCATATGTTCATAACTACTATGTGGACGGTTCGCCGACAAGTAGCGACGTTTTTTACGGAGGTAACTGGCATTCGGTTCTCGTCGGCGGATTGAATAAAGGTGGACAGGGTATCTACGCTTTGGATATCACTAGACCCACTACCTTTTCAGCTAGCAATGTATTGTGGGAATTCACCGACGCGAATGACAGTGACTTAGGATACACCTACAGCCAACCTGCAATCGCACGGCTTCACAATGGTAAGTGGGCTGCGATTTTCGGTAACGGCTATAACAATACAACCAGCGATAGTCACACCAGCACTACCGGACATGCGGTGCTTTATATCGTGGACATCAGCAATGGCAGCCTTATAAAGAAGATCGATACTCAAGCGGGCACCACAGCCACACCTAACGGACTCGCCACTCCTGCTGTGATTGACGCTGATGGCGATGGCATCTCTGACTATGTGTACGCGGGCGATTTGCAAGGGAACATGTGGAAGTTCGATATCAGCGGTGCTAGCGCTGGCAGTTGGTCAATTCCCTTTGTAGTTGCGGGCAACCCCGCTCCGTTGTACGTTGCGAAAGACTCAGCCGGAAATACGCAACCCATTACTTCTCGCCCTGAAATATCGAGAGGCCCAGGCGGCGTAGGATTTGCAGTTTTCTTTGGAACGGGAAAGTGGCTGGAATTTAATGACAAATCCAGCACTTCGCTGCAATCGTTTTATGGGATTTACGATACCAACACTGGCAGTGCCAATTTCACTGGTCGTACTAACTTAGTAGCACAAACAATTTTGGCGCAGCAGACGATTACATTGCCAGACGGTACCACCAATGACGTCAGGGTTACTTCAACTAACAACCCTGGAACAAAAGGTTGGTACATGGATCTTCCGCAAAGCGGCACTAATCCAGCAGAGCGAGTGGTAGCGAAGCCGATCTTGAGAAATGGGCGCGTTATTTTCACCACATTAGTACCGTCGGTAGATCCGTGCAGTTACGGCGGTGATAGCTGGATCATGGAGTTGGACGCACTCACTGGTAGCCGCCTAACGACTGTCTCGCCCTTTGACGTCAACCGCGACGGCGTCATCGACGCAAACGATTACGCCACAGTAACAGTTGGCGGCGTTACAGTAACGGTTCCCGTAAGCGCCACGAGATTAGATGTCGGCATAGCGCAGGAACCCGGCATTCTCAGCGGCCAATTCGAATATAAGTATTCTGCCGGTTCGAGTGGTGACATCCAAACCACCACGGAAAGTGGAGCAAAAATGGGGCGTCAATCATGGCGGCAAGTGCGCTAATAGCGTGAGCCTGGGGTTATATATGCATAGCGATAAAGGTTTCACACTGATAGAACTTATGATTACCGTAGCAATCGTTGCGATACTCGCAGCGATTGCATATCCGAGTTATCAAAGCCAAATAAGGAAATCGAATCGAGCAGTGGCAAAGACAGCCCTGCTCACCTACGCTCAATTTTTGGAAAAATGTTACACGCAAAATTCCGTGTACACCGGGTGTACATATGCCCCAACTGACTCAGCAACATTTGACGCAGGCAAACAATTATTCGCTATTAGCATCGCAAACACCGTCGGCGGCGTAGCTAATCCCAATGTTTTTACAATTACCGCCACAGCACAAAACTCTCAAGCGGGCGATACGGCTTGCGCAACGTTCTCGCTTACTAATGCCAACGTAAAAACAGCGACAACCAGCGGCGGGGCTGACAATTCCAATGTCTGCTGGCGCTGAGCGCTCAAATTATTAAGTTCTGTGGGCCATGTCTCCCCTCACCGACTGCATTGAACAAATTCTTTTGCGGTAGGTCACAGTTGTGTATTCTTTCCGGCACTCAAGCTTGACCAGACCTTGACGTCTGGTGCAGGCATCAGGGCTAGCCTTGAGTAGAGTCGCTGGTTTTAACGTTTCCTTTACCGCTGTTTTAAGAGGGATAACCCAATGAATAAGACCTTTTCCAACACCCTGAAAGCTGGTGCCGCTGCTTTGGTGATTTTGACCGCCGCTGGTTGCCAGACGAAGCAAATCGACGAAGTCCGCTCTTTGGCTCAGAAGGCCAGTCAGGATGCCGCTGCTGCTCAGGCCGCTGCGAATTCTGCTGCCAGCGCCGCTGCCAGCGCTAAGTCGGCTGCTGACAATGCACAGAGCACTGCGAACCAAGCTCTGCAAGCGGCTCAAGCCGGCCAGGCTTGCTGCGATGCGACCAATCAGAAGCTGGATCGCATGTTCAAACAGTCCGTATCTAAGTAATTTCGCTCAGGCTGATTTGTGCAAAAAGACCGCAGAAATGCGGTCTTTTTTATTGGGAAAACATTTTATCGATTCACTGCAGCAACGATCCTCGTTCGCTCAGCCCAGTCTTACTGCAATAGCTTTACCGCAACCGGTATACCCAGATTGCTTTGAAAAATCTGTTCAGCATCATGCCAATCCAATTTGGCACTCCGTTCGCGCGTCGCAGCGACGAATATACGAGTGAGATTAGTCAGCCCTTTATCCCAATTGGCAGCACCCTCTTCAAGCGGTGTGTGTACCTCCATGTATAGGCCATCGCCGGACCAGCCCATCTTGTAGGGCTGATCGATGATCAGCACTGGCGTTCCGACCGGTACTTCTTTGAAGAAAAATTCAATGTCCTCGGGGAACATACGTATGCAGCCATGCGTGACATCCATGCCGATGGCAGTCGGCTTATTGGTGCCATGAATTAAGTAGGAACCGTTTGGTATGGCCAGTCGCATGGCAAATTCGCCCAATGGGTTATCCGGACCCGGCGGAATCGCTGCAGGCAAAACATCACCGCGAGATGCATGTTCATCACGAACTGACTTCGGTGGATACCAAGTGGGATTCATCTGCTTGGCAGCGACCTTGGTCAAACCCAGCGGTGTCTTCCAATCCATTTTGCCGATGCTCACCGGATAAGTTTGCACCGTCGCCGCTTCACCGGCAGCGGCTTTGGGATAGTAATAGATACGATGCTCGGAAATATTTACCACTATTCCTACACGCGGCGTGTCGGGAAGCACGTAGCGTGTAGGAATAAGAATACGTCTGCCTACACCCGGCACCCATGGATCTATGCCCGGATTTGCTGTCGTGATTTCCTCATACCCCACACCAAACTTGCGACCCAAATCCAGCAGAGTGTCGTCAGGACCAACCACCGCGTACTGCACTTCACCTACTAGAGAGTCCTGCGGTGAAGGCAATGGATAGGTCGCAGCCTCTGTGTGATAACTAAGTACCAACAACAGCGCGCTGCACAGTTTGCGCAAACCGATCAGCATTTATCACCTGCGTAGCAAATTCTGTTCACGTGAACTTGTGCATGGTTCAAATACGAACCAGTGCTGAACCCCAGGTGACGCCGCCACCAAATGCTTCGAGCAACAGCAATGAACCGGGTTTGATGCGGCCGTCGCGCACGCCAGCATCGAGTGCGAGCGGCACAGATGCCGTTGACGTGTTGCCGTGGTCCTGAATGGTGACGATGACTTTTTCCATCGACATGTCCAGCTTCCTGGCGATGGCTTGAATGATGCGCATGTTGGCTTGATGTGGCACCAACCAATCGATAGCCGAGCGATCAAGCTTATTCGCTGCCAACGTCTCATCAACCACCGCGCCTAACTTACTCACTGCCACTTTGAACACTTCGCCGCCCTTCATTTGAACCGCATGTTGGCTATTGGCCGGCGCGTTGGGATTGAAGCGCTTTGATGGGCCAGTGGGGTAGTACAGCAGATCGGCATATTCGCCACTGGCGTGCAGATGCGTCGACAACACACCGGGTTGATCCGATGGTTTGAGAATGACTGCGCCGGCGCCATCACCGAATAACACACAGGTGTTGCGATCCGTAAAGTCCGTGATGCGCGTCAGCGTTTCAGCACCGATGACCAGCGCGCACTTTGCATCACCCAAGCGAATAAATTTGTCGGCTATATCCAGCGCGTAAATAAAACCGGCACAAGCCGCTTCGATTTGAATGGCGGGTGGTCCCTTGATTCCCATGCGCTGTTGCAGCAAGCATCCAGTGTTGGGAAAAACTTGGTCAGGCGTGGTGGTGCCGACCACAATCAAATCAATATCCGCAGTTGTGACGTCCGCTGCAGCCATGGCGCGCCACGCTGCTTGCTCGGCCATATCGCAAGTGGTTTCATTCTCGGCTGCCCAATGACGACGTTCGATCCCAGTGCGAGTGCGAATCCATTCATCGCTGGTATCGACCATCTTTGCGAGGTCGGCATTGGTCGCAACACGCTCTGGCAGATAAGAACCCGTGCCGACTATTTTTGAATATTGCATTGCACCTGTTCCTGCAACAGCTGGCTTACTTGCGAGGGCACGCCTTTGCGCGCTTCGACAATCGCCACTCGAATAGCATTAGCAAACGAAGCCGAGTCAGCGCTGCCGTGACTTTTAATCACGACCCCATTGAGGCCCACCATGCTGGCGCCGTTATGCTGACCGGGATCGAAGCGCTTTTTTATCGCTTTGAGCGCTGGAATCGACATCACGAAACTCAGTCGCCGCAACCATGTTCGAGTGTATTCGGTCTTGAGCGTAGCACCAAACATGCGAGCCGCTCCTTCCATGCTCTTCAGTGCGACATTGCCGGTGAATCCATCCGTTACCACCACATCGACATCGCCACCGAAAATGTCGTTGCCTTCGACGAAGCCAATGTAGTTGAGCGAACTTCGTTGCAGCAACTTGGCGGCTTCCTGAACCAGTTCATTGCCTTTGATGTCTTCCGAGCCGATGTTGAGCAATCCCACTCTGGGTCGAGGTTGATCGTGTAAATCAGCGGCAACCACACTGCCCATCACCGCAAACTGCAGCAGATGTTCGGGCGAGCAATCGGCATTCGCACCCAGATCTAGCATGTGTGTATGGCCGTGATGTGCAGGGATGCGCGAGAGAATCGCGGGACGATCGATGCCGGCAATGGTTTTAAGCACGAAGCGCGCGGTGGCCATCAACGCGCCGGTATTGCCGGCACTCACGCAGGCATCAGCATTGCCCGCTTTAACCAGATCGAGCGCGACGCGCATGGAAGAGTCCTTCTTCTTGCGCATGGCGTCCTGCGGTTTCTCGCCCATTTCGACGATCTGGCTGGCGTGCCGAATCTGTAATCGGTCGCCGTATCTCTGCGCACGTTGCCCAAGCAACGGCGTAACCACCGCTTCTTGACCGACCATTATGAATTTAATGTCCGGTTGCTCGTCGAGCACCGTGAGCACGGCGGGAACAATGACTGGCGGACCAAAGTCACCACCCATCGCATCAACTGCAATGGTGAGTGGTGTGTTCGACGAAGTCAGTGGCTGGGTGCTCAATGGACCGCACTCAATGAAACAATCGGTCCGGGTTGGCAGGAACTGGGCGCGCTCCAAACAAGGTTGTCGCGCACCCGGCGATTATTCAGCCTGCTTGTCGTCGCGAGTTTCGATGACCTTTTTGCCGCGATAAAAACCATCGGGCGTGATGCGATGACGGGTATGCGTTTCACCCGAAGTAGCATCGACCGACAGCGTGGGCTTGGTCAGCTTGTCGTGAGCGCGGCGCATGCCACGAGTGGAGGGGGTTCGACGGCTTTTCTGCACTGGCATGATCGTTACTCTCTAACAAATTCTATCTGGCAAATTTCTAACAAGAGCCCAAGGGACTTGCAGCCCCGCGTCAAGTGTTCATCAGCTGTTTGCGGCGCTATTGCTTACGCAACAGATCACGCAAATTTCCAAACGGCCGCTGTGTTGTTTCGCGACCCTCTGACTCATCGGCCGGCGCTGCTGATTTCGCCGGCAATTGCTGCGCTGTCTCCGCCGCCGCATTGTGCCGTACACACTCGCTCTCATCAGCATGCTTGGGAATCAAGGGCATTGCCAACAGCAACTGCTCCTCGATCAACTCCAGCACATTCAAGTGCAACGCGTTTGCAATCCACGGTTCGTGCGTCTCCGGCACCAACGCCATTTCCGCTTCGCTTTCAATCAACATCAGATCGAAGCTTTCGTGCAGCGGATAAAGCATGTCGGCCATGCAACGCTGACACACCAGTTCGATTTCTGCTTGCATCTCGCCATGAATCGTTGGACGCTTGTCCACTTCAGCAAATTGCAATTTGATCGTCACGTGTGGCTGAGCAGACACCGCCACATCGACCAGACGTTCGAAACGCGTATCGCGAAACTCGGCTTCCCACGTCAATCCACCGTGCGCCAGCACCACCGCATCCAGCACCATTGAGCGGGGCTGAGCGACAGATTCGACAGGGGGTCTCGGCATGGGGCGCGTATCATAGGTGCGCGACCCCACCCTGTCAAAAGGGCCTGTCAAAAGGACCTGTCAAAAACTTCGCCGGCTTAAATCCTTGTATTTGCAAAGGGTATTTGCACAAGGAATAGCTGGAACAATCGCGAGAGCCTGCTTGGTGAATTCACAACGTAACACCCCTACCTTAAGCCGCTTGGTCCTCGCTTCCACCTCGCTATATAGACGGCAATTATTGGAACGGTTGCGCCTGCCCTTTACCGTGCACTCGCCCGGTGTGGTGGAAGCACTGCAACCCGGTGAGGACGTCACGAGCCTGGTGCATCGGCTGGCCAAAGCCAAGGCAGAGGCGGTTGCCGCTCGTTATCCGGACGGCGTGATCATCGGTTCCGACCAGGCGGCAGTGCGCGGTGCAACGATTCTCGGCAAACCGGGAACCGTCGAAGCCGCCGTTGCACAACTCAAAGCGGCCAGCGGCGCGCAAATCGTTTTTCATACGGCCGTGCATGTCATCGATCCGCAGCACCAACGCCATGAGGCGCACATCGATACCACGGTGGTGAAGTTTCGCGCCCTCAGCGACGAGGAAATCCAGCGCTACGTCGCCGCGGAAAATCCGCTGGATTGTGCTGGAGCGTTCAAGGCGGAGTCGCTGGGCATTACCTTGTTTGAACGCATTGATTCGCAGGACCCGACGGCGTTGGTGGGATTGCCGTTGATTTGGTTGGCGGGGGCATTGCGGCGCGCGGGGTTTCAGCTGCCGTGATCTTTGTAGGAGCGGCCTTTTTTAAATAGATGAGGCCGCTCCTACCAGAATTTAAAAGTGCCAACACCGGCGCTACGCTTTCTTTGTCGTAGCCTGCTTCAAACTAGCCAACACTCCAGACAACTCTTCACTCATCGGCGCTTCAATCTTGAATAGCTGTCCCGTCCCCGGATGGGTGAATTCCAGCGAATGTGCATGCAAAAACATGCGCCGCAAACCATAGACACGCAGGGCTTCGCCGCTTTCCTTGTCGCCATACTTTTCATCGCCCGCCACTGGGTGTCCCGCGTAGGCGGCATGTACGCGGATCTGATGCGTCCGGCCCGTACCGATTTGAATCGCCATCAAGGTTGCCAATCGGCCGAAGTGTTGCTGCGGCTCAAAAATGCTTAGGGCCGACTGGCCGTCTGGATGCACGCGTACCATGCGTTCACCGCCCTGCTTCTGATTGGTCAGCAGCGGCAAGTCGATTTTCTTTTTGCCCAGCTCCCACTTTCCCGACACCAGCGCGAGGTAACGCTTGGTCATCTCGCGTTCGCGCAGGGCGCTATGCAGCTCGCGCAAAGCAGCGCGACGTTTGGCGATCAGCAACACACCGCTGGTATCGCGATCCAGTCGATGCACCAGCTCCAGCTCGGGCAGATCCGGCCGGGCCGCGCGCAATGCTTCGATCACTCCGAATGCCAAACCACTGCCGCCATGCACTGCGACTCCGGCGGGCTTGTTGACGATCAGTAGCTGATCGTCTTCGTGCAGAATCGAACTGGTTATAAATGACTGCAGCGAACTCGACGGCTGTGTCACGACCGGTTTTTCATCCAGCCTGACGGGCGGGATTCGCACCCGATCGCCCAGCGCCAGACGCGTCTCGGGCTTGGCACGTTTACCGTTGACCCGCACTTCGCCTTTGCGCAGCACCCGATACACGTGACTCTTCGGCACGGTCTTCAGCACCCGCATCAGGTAATTGTCCAGACGCTGGCCCACATCGCCTTCGCCGGCTTCGGTATAGCTCACGCCCTTGCCGGGGGTGTTCGCCGCAGCAGGGTTCACTGCTTCCCGTGACTTCGGCTCGGACGAGTCATTCATTCACATTTACCTGAGGATGCGGCCATGAAGCGGCGGGCTATTCACGAACTGCTCGCTTTGTTTACGTAAGCCGTTGATTGGACGTAGGTGCGCTGTTATAGTCGGCCCGCTTTCGTTCTCCGATGACTTGCGGGCCGCAGCCAACAAGCGTCGCTCTGAACGATCAAACGCGGCCTTCTGCCATTCCAGCCAGACTTCCACTCTAATAAATGAGAAAGCGCCGGCTGACCTAACGGGGGCCGCATCTTAGTTGGTTCCGACATGACAGGCTATCTGGAACAGACCCGAAGCCAGTCGGAATCATCGTTCGGCCGATTGGAACGTCGATGCTAAACCCGCAACTCGGGCTTTGGGTCGGCGACACAAGCGTTACCGGACGGGCCGCAAGTTTCGGCAGGATTATCGTGAAGGGCAGAACCGCGCTATTGCAGCCGTTCCGTCCGTCACCAGTTGGCGCAAGCCGGCAAGTCGTCTCAGGTTGTCGTTGAGTTTGTCAGGAACCGGGCCTCGCTCGTTCACCATCCAAACCGCGACACCTTGAGTGAGCAGCATCCTCCCGTCCCGCACCCGTTCGTCCGCTCTTCCACGGTCCCCAACTACGTGAGTAGGGGCCTATGAAAAGAATGTTAGTGAATGCAACTCAAGAAGAAGAGTTGCGCGTTGCGCTGGTTGATGGACAACGCATTTATGACCTCGCCATCGAAATCCCGTCCCGGGAACAGAAAAAAGCCAATATCTACAAAGGACGCATCACCCGCGTCGAAGCCAGTCTCGAAGCCTGCTTTGTCGATTACGGCGCCGAGCGCCACGGCTTTCTGCCGCTGAAAGAGATCTCCAAGGAATATTTCAAGGACAGCAGCAACCACAGCAGCCGCAACATCCGCGATCTGGTCAGCGAAGGCCAGGAAATCGTGGTGCAGGTGGAGAAAGAAGAACGTGGCAACAAGGGCGCGGCCCTGACCACTTTTATCAGTCTCGCCGGCCGTTTCCTGGTGCTGATGCCAAACAACCCACGCGCCGGCGGCGTGTCGCGCCGTATCGAAGGCGAAGACCGCGAACAACTGCGCGAAGCTCTCGACAGCGTCACCCTGCCCGATGGCATGGGCGCGATTGTGCGTACTGCCGGTGTCGGCCGCTCCGCCGAAGAACTGCAGTGGGATGTGAGCAACCTGCAGGAAGTCTGGAAAGCCATTCAGGAAGCCGCCACCCGTCCCGCACCATTCCTGATTTATCAGGAATCGAAGCCGGTGATCCGCGCCCTGCGCGATTACCTCGCCGATGATGTGGGTGAAGTACTAGTCGACAGCCCGGTCGTATTCGCCGAAGGCCAGGACTACATGCAGCGCTTCATGCCCAACAGCCTCCGCAAGCTCAAGCTGTACGAAGATGAAGTGCCGCTGTTCACTCGCTTCCAGATTGAGAATCAGATCGAATCGGCGCATGCCCATTCGCTCAACCTGCCGTCCGGTGGTTCCATCGTTATCGATCAAACCGAAGCCCTGGTGTCGATCGACATCAACTCGGCGCGCGCCACCCGCGGCGGCGACATCGAAACTACTGCAACCAACACCAACCTCGAAGCCGCCGACGAAATCGCGCGCCAATTGCGCCTGCGCGACATGGGCGGCCTGATCGTCATCGACTTCATCGACATGGAGTCGAGCAAGAATCAACGCGCCGTGGAAGATCGTCTGCGCGATGCGGTGAAACAGGATCGCGCACGTATCCAGATCGGCCGCATTTCGCGCTTTGGTCTGCTTGAGTTATCGCGTCAACGTCTGCGCCCCTCGATTACCGAGGCCACCCATCACGCCTGTCCGCGTTGCAGCGGCATGGGCCGGATTCGCAGCGTGGAATCGTTGGCGCTGACTTTGCTGCGTTTGATCGGCGAAGAAGCGCGCAAAGATCGCACTGCCAAAGTCATTGCGCAATTGCCGGTGGATGTCGCTACCTTCCTGATCAACGAAAAGCGCGAATGGCTCAATGAAGTAGAGAGCAAGACCAAGGCGGAAGTGATCCTGGTGCCCAACAAGTATATGGACACACCCGCCTATGAAATTCGTCGCTTGCGTGACGACGAAGTGCCGACCGATTCAGTTCGCCCGACCAGCTACCAGTTGGCGCAGCAACCTACAGTCAACGTCGATGCCATTGCCAATCGAGCTGAGCAGAAAGTGGTAACGCCGCAAGCTGCAGTCACCACCATCATGCCCACCGCACCGGCGCCGGTTGCCGCTGAACCTGCGCCCGTGCCGCAAGTGGCGCCGGAACGCGTGGGAATTTTCGTGGCGCTATGGCGCTTCTTCTTCGGTAGCGCAGGCAGCCCGCCTGAAACTAAGGCCGAACCCAGCACCGCATCGCCGCGGCGTCATGAACGCAACGATCGTTCGCCACGCGGACGCCATGATCGTAACGATCGCAACCGCGGCAATCGTGGCCGCAATGATTCGCGCGACGACAAGCGCGACGTACGGCGCGATGAGCATCGCAACGAAGCAAATCGTCATGATGCAAGTCGCAATGAAGCACGCCCTGAGCAACGCGAGCCACGCCGCGATGATCGTCAACGTGACGATCAGCAGCGTCGTGAGCAACAAGCGCAACGACAACGCGAACAACAGGAACGTCGGCGCGAACAGGAAGCACAGCGCGCCGCAACCGCCGCCAATACGGTCACTGACGATGCCACTAATGCGGTAGCTGACCAGCCTGGACAAGCCGATGCTTTCGCAGCCGAAGGTCAACAGCAAGGCGAGCGCACCGGTCGCGGTCGGCGCAATCGTCGTCGTCGTGGTGGTCGCGGTCGTGGCGGCGAAGGCCGTAACTTCAACGGCACTGGCGATGCGGTCAGCGGCAGCGAATCCTCAGGAGGCGCAGCCGAGCATCAAGGCCATAGCGAAGCAAATGCCGGCAACCACGCATCCACAGAATCGCCTACTGGAGAATCACGCAGCGAAACCGGATCGAATCAGGAAGCACAACGCGCCACCGGCACTTGGAATGAAGCACCTTCTGCGCCTGCTCCTACACACGATCAGGCTCACAATCAGCAAAGTTAATCGGCTGAATAATTGCAACGGGCGCTTGCCACGCCCGTTGTAGCAAAGCTCATGCCTGCGATGCGGTGCGGTAGACAAGTCGCCTATTTCACACGAGTAAACAACGGGAACGCACATTTCACTGCACGTGCCTTTTGATCGGTATTTGCCATATCCACCGCGCTCATCTCATGTGACCGAGCTCACAAATTGCTATTCATCATTCAATTAGAATTCGCGCCAATACTGCCTAAGGACGATTGAATCGCTATGAACAACGTCGAATATCTGCCGCGTATCCGTAACGTGTTAAAGGAATATGGCCGTTTGAGTAAAGATGCGGAATCGTTACCGGTCGACGCCGACCTCAATCAAGCCGGCATGACTTCTCATGCCAGCGTCAATGTCATGCTCGCTCTGGAAGGCGAATTCGATATTGAATTTCCGGACGCCATGCTCAAGCGCAATGTGTTCAGCAGCCTCGCCAGCATTCAAGCCGCGCTGACCGAACTAAAAGCCAGCTAAATCCCATGTCCAGCTTTGGGCGGTTACGCTCAGCCAGCCATCTTGAGCGCGTACTGCTCAAAGAGGGATGGCAGTTTTGTCGCGCCGCTGCTGGACAGTCATTAAATCCAGCGGCGCTGCGCGAGACATCGCCATCGTGGTCCGACACCACGGTCCCCAACACTGCGGCCAGTTCGCTTCGCCAACTCGGCCTATGGAGTGTTGAATCTCCGCATCAGGACTTCGATACCAACGACTGGTGGTATCGACTGCGCTTCCGAGTCGAAGCGGTATCCGATGAATCGATTGAGTTGTGTTTCGGTGGCCTCGCTACCGTGGCGGATGTGTGGCTGAACGACACGCCAATACTGCATAGCGAAAACATGTTTCGCCATCATCATTGCGATGTTGGCGCATTGCTTCGCGACGACAACGAACTACTCATTCGCTTTGCTGCTATCGCACCGTTGCTGGCCTTGAAGCGCCCTCGTCCACGCTGGAAAGCGCCGATGATTCAGCACCAGCAATTGCGGTGGCTGCGTACTACGTTGCTTGGTCGCACACCGGGCTGGTCGCTACCGGCGGCTCCCACCGGACCATGGCGCGACATCTGGCTGGAACGTCAACGCGATCTGCGTATCGATGCCGTGCAAACGCGCACCACGCTGAAAGACAACATGGGATCAGTGGAATTTACCTGTCGCCTGAACTCGTTGCGCAAAAACCTGAGCATTTCTCGCTGCGAACTCAAGCTGCAGCGCGGCGAGCAAACCTTTATGGCATCGTTAGCCAGCAATGGCGATGGCGTTTATCGCGGCATACTGAATATCCCCTCACCCGATAAATGGTGGCCGCATACGCATGGCGAACCTGCGTTATACAAAATGGCATTACAAGTTACGGCAGATGTGAGGCAGCCGATCACGATTGAATTGGGCCACACCGGCTTTCGCAATCTCCACGTCGACACCAGCAACGGCAACTTCGCCATCACGGTCAACGACACACCCGTCTTTTGCCGCGGCGCATGCTGGATGCCGGCAGATTCGGTTTCGTTGCAAAACAACTCAACGCAATTACAAAACGATATTGCACTCATACGTTCCGCCGGCATGAACATGCTGCGCATCAGCGGCACGACTGTGTATGAAGATGATGAGTTGCTCGATCTGTGTGATGCCAATGGCATATTGCTATGGCAGGACTTCATGTTCGCCAACATGGACTATCCGGAAACGCCGGAGTTTATCGATGAAGTGCGCCATGAAGCCGCCGAGCAAGTTTCGCGTTTATCATCCAGGCCATGTTTGGCCGTGTTGTGCGGCAATAGCGAAGGCGAACAACAAGCAGCGATGTTCGGTGCCACCCGCGATCGATGGACGCCGAAGTTGTTTCATCAACTCATTCCCGAACACTTGACCGAGTTGGGTTGCGATGCGGCGTATTGGCCATCCAGCGCGCATGGCGGCGCATTTCCACATCAGAACAATGTCGGTTCCGTTTCGTACTATGGCGTTGGTGCTTACCTGCGTCCGCTTGAAGATGCGCGTCGCAGCGGTGTCCGCTTCGCCAGTGAATGTCTGGCCTTCGCTAACGTGCCGGAAGACGCCAGCCTGCAAAAAATGTCCGGTGGCTTAGCGCTGAAAACACATCACCCACAGTGGAAAGCGCGCACACCACGCGATCTTGGCGCCGGCTGGGACTTCGAAGATGTGCGCGATCATTACTTGAAGCTGTTGTTTAAAATCGATCCGATGCAGCTGCGTTATGCCGATCATGATCGCTACCTTTCGCTGAGCCGAGTGACCAGCGGTGAAGTCATGGCAGCAACGTTTCAGGAGTGGCGTAGTGGAATGTCATCCTGTCATGGTGGGTTGATCTGGTTCTTACGCGACCTCTGGTATGGCGCGGGATGGGGTATCCTCGATGCTGATAGCGCACCGAAGGCAGCGTTTCATTACTTGCGGCGTGCATTGCAGCCTACTGCGGTCAGCATCAGTGATGAAGGTTGCAATGGTCTGTACGTGCACTTGGTCAATGATTGCGCGCAGCACATTAACGGCCGTCTGGAAGTGGCCTGGTATCAACATTCGGAAACGCTGGTCAACAAGGCGACCATTGACGTACAGCTGCCACCACACTCTCGCCAGCAATTGCCGGTGTTGCAGTTGCTGGAATATTTCACCGACCTCAATCACGCTTATCGATTCGGCCCGGCACTGTGCGATGTGGTGGTTGCCACCTTGTACGATACGAACACGAATGTGCTTGGCGACACCTTCCATTGGCCGCAAGGCTTGCCAGCCGCTCAACACACGCAGCCGACACTGACTGCGCACGTCAAACACGAAGATAACGGCAATGCCTTAGTAATAGTGCACAGCGATAAGCTCGCCTATGCGGTGTGCATAGAAACGCAAGGCTATCGTTGCGAAGATCAGTACTTTCACATAGCACCGGGTACGAGTCGCGTTATTCGCGCGGTTCGTCTCGACCCCAGCACTGCCGCCACAGGACGAGTCCACGCGCTCAATGGCACCCGAACCTTTGACATCATTAAGGAGCCATTGTCATGAGCGAAGTGGGCTACGCACGTATCCCACAATGCAGGTATTGTCCTGATTTCTTTAGTTTCGTCACATTTACCGCGATTTCATCTGCCTATACTTGGCATTGACCGATGCGTGTTGCACTCGCAGGCAATGTGATCGATCTGGCGACCGAGTACGACGAAGCGGTCGCAGCAGTTCTTCAATCGACAACTCAATGAGCTACCATGTACACGACGTCAGCATCGGCAAACTTTAGCGAGCTTCTCGCTGCGGTCGAATCGATCAGTCAAACCACCGCCGCAGAATTTGCCGGCGATGTGGATAGCAAAGCTCGCTTCCCTAGCGAAACACTCGCCGCACTCAAGGCCGCCAAAGCATTGTCGGCGCCCATCCCCGCAGAGTTAGGCGGCTGGGGCTGCAACATGCAGGAGTTGACGCACCTGTGTTCAACCTTGTCACAAGGATGCGGTTCCAGTGGCATGGTGCTGGCCATGCACTATATTCAAGTGGCGTGCATTGCACGTCATGGACTGGAGTCGCCCGAGCTCGAACAATACCTGCGCGACTTGGTTACTCATCAATACCTGCTGGCCTCGATGACTTCTGAAGTCGGCACCTTCGGCGATACGCGTTCCAGCATTTGTGCTGTTGAGCGCAACAACGGTCGCTTCACGCTCAACAAGGATGCAACCACCGGCTCTTATTGCGGCCATGCCGATGCGATTCTGGTGACCTGTCGTCGCGCCGGCGATGCGCCGAACAACGATCAAGTGTTGGTGCTGGTACGCAAGGAAGAATACAAACTGGAACAAACCACCACCTGGGATACGCTGGGCATGCGCGGTACTTGCAGCCCTGGCTTCAAACTGGAATCGCACGGCCCGGAAGCGCACATCATTCCCGGTTCCTTCGCCGACTCTTCAGCACAAACCATGGTGCCGTACTCGCATATTCTGTGGGCATCGTTGTGGTGGGGCATTGCCGCCGATGCAGTCGGTCGCGCCGCCAATTATGTGCGTTCTGAAGCACGCAAGAAACCAGGCACTGTGCCGACTTCCGCCATTCGTTTGGCCGATGTATCGAACCAACTGCAGCTCATGAAGCACAACTGGTTGACGCTGGCGCGCGAATTCGACGCGCTTCACCAAGATGGCGACGCCATGCAGGAACTACTCAGCATTGGCTGGGCGCTCAAGATGAATAATCTGAAGATCAGCGCGTCGGAAACTGCGCCGCAGCTCGTGCACAAGGCGTTGCAGATCATCGGTATCATGGCTTACAAAAACGATTCGAAGCAGAGCCTCGGTCGCCACTATCGCGACGTGCTCTCGGCGGCGCTGATGATTTCCAACGACCGCATCGCGGCGAAGAGCGCATCCATGTTGCTGGTCTTCAAAGACAACTAAACGCGATCGCTGTTTAGGTTGTCACGAACAAGTTATATAGGACGCATTGCATGACCGCTGAATTCAGTGTCGAAAAGCTATACGACGATCTCGTTGCCCATCAATTGATTGTGCCGGTCGGTGTGCAAGGCGCATATGGACGCGGCGCAGTATTCGAAGAGGTTGTTGAACGATTCAACAATCTGGTATCCGAGATCGCCAAGAACGATGGCGCGATCACGCGTTTGTTCCCACCATTGGTCAATCGCAAGGTGATCGAGAAACATGGCTATCTCGAATCGTTTCCGCATCTATGCGGCTCGGTTTTCAGTTTCAACGGCAAAGAGCTGGAAGCCAAACAGATGGCCGCGAAGGCAGCCGCTGGTGAACCGTGGGCGGAACACTTGCATCAAACCGATCTGTGTCTGACCCCGGCCATTTGTTATCCGCTGTATCCCACCCTGGCTGGCAAGTTGCCTGAAGGCGGTGCGCTGTATTCATTGCTGGGATGGGCTTATCGACAGGAGCCATCCCCGGAACCGACGCGTCTGCAATCATTTCGTATGCGCGAGTTCGTGCGCGTTGGTACCGCTGAACAAGTTGTCGAATGGCGCGACATGTGGCTGCAACGCGGCCTCGATCTGCTGCAATCGTTAGGCCTGGATGCGCGTTCCGATGTCGCATCTGATCCATTCTTCGGTCGTGGCGGCAAGATGATGGCCATCAACCAGAAAGAACAGAAGCTGAAGTTTGAAGTGCTGGTGCCGGTGATTTCTGCAGAGAATCCCACTGCTTGCTGTTCGTTCAACTTTCATCAGAATCATTTCAGTTCCAAGTGGGATATTCAGACCGACACCGGCGCAACGGCCAACACTGCGTGCCTAGGTTTTGGTCTAGAGCGCATTGCGATTGCATTGTTCAAGACCCACGGCTTCGATCCCATCAGGTGGCCGACTGAAGTGCGCCGCCGCTTGTGGCCCTGACCTTTATAGGCATCTGTCATGCCCAGATACGTCGTACTTGAATATCTTGATGCAAGCCAGTACACGCGACATGCGCTGCATGCCGACGACTGCACCTGGACCGAAAAGAACTGCTATGCCGATTTGTGGATCGAGTTATTGCATAGTTTGAAACTGGACCCGCTGGCTGCGCTGTCCTTTACCATCGCCATCGACTTCGAAGGTGATCAATGGACATTCTTCAAGCCCGTGCATGATGAATTGCACGAGTTATATGGTGTGGATGTACAGGAACTTACGGTATGGCGACCGTTGATCGATCACGCCAGTGAACACTTGCGCCACGGCAAGTTGGTCAGCACGGAAGCCGATGCGTTCTGGTTGCCCGATACAGCGGGCACCGATTACCGCAACAAACACAGCAAAACAACCATCGTACTGAACGATCTCGATATCGAACATCAACGTCTCGGCTATTTCCACAACGCGGGCTACTACCAGTTGCACGGCGAAGACTTCGTGAAGACCTTCCGCCTCGACGTCGCGCCGGATCCAACCTTTCTGCCGCTGTTCGCCGAATTCGTGCGCATCGATAAACGGGTGCAGCGTTCACCACACGAGCTTGCAACACGTGCATGGACTCTACTGGCAAAGCACTTGCAGCGCGTACCAAGCGACAATCCGTTCACGCGTTTTCGCGAACGCTTTGCCAACGATCTCACCGAGCTGCAAACGCAAGGACTGGCGTTCTATCACGCATGGGCTTTCGCGGCGACGCGGCAGGCGGGTGCTGCTTTCGAATTGGCTGCAGCACATCTGCGCTGGTTATCCAGTCATGGTTATAAGGGCCTTGACAGTGCCATCGAAGCATTCGACGTCATTTCGGTGGATAACAAGGCGTTCATTCTCAAGGGCGCGCGCTCGGTCAACAGTCGCCGCCCCTTGGATTTGCCGGCGACATTCGATCGCATGGAAGCTGCATGGGCGCAAGGCATACAAGCTCTTCGCCGCGCAGTGCAGGGATAAGCGTAGCAAAGAGCTGTTGATATTCGGTCATGTGGGTGGAGCGTCCATCCGCTGCACCGTACCTTTGCAACTCGTGATAAGCCGGCTGGCTGCATACCCGTGAATTGGTGCCATAATCCGGTGAATTGTTGAGGCAGTTCACGATGTCGGGCCCGGTCCTTGAAGGATAATTCCGGGCGGCTCGACAGGAACCGTCAAGCAACCCCTGTCTTAGCGCTGCGCATTGGATTACCGAGCTGATGACCCAACCGATTCTCTTCAAGAACAGCATTTCGATTGCGTTGCTAGCCGCAGTCGAAGCCGCTGTCGCCAGCGCAGCGGCCATTGTCAGCCTCTATGTGACGGCGCACTTCGCGCAGTTGCCGACCGATGCGAACGGCACGCCGTTGCTGGTGGCAGTGGTCGTGATCTGTTTGATGTTGATTCGCAAACCTCAGGACGCAGGCTCACAACTGAACATTCAGCCGACGCAGGCTGCACTGTCGGTGTTGCTCAGGTTTGTAGTGGCCGTCTTGATTTTGTATGTACTGGGACGGCAGACCGATATCGAATTGGTAACCCGACGTCTGTTCTGGATGTGGGCCTGCATCACGACGGTCTCGCTGGCATTACTGACGTTGGTCATTTCCACCGTGACCCAACGAGCGCTGCTGGCTGCAGCCAGCAATCGCAAAGTGGTATTTGCCGGTTACAACGAAATCAGCCTCACGCTGGCGGACCGGCTCGAACGCGATCCTTCACTGTGTCTCAAAGCAAGTGGCTTTTTCGATGACCGGAGCCCTGCCCGGCTGGGGCTCGACAGCAACACACATTTGAACGGCACGCTTCAAGAATTAAGTGCCTTCGTCAAAAAGAACAATGTCGATGTCATCTTCATCTCGTTGCCGATTCGCCATCTCAAACGTGTGATGGATTTGCTCGATGACCTGCGCGATACCACCGCGTCGATTTACTACGTCCCCGATGTCTTCGTATTCGACTTGATTCAAGCGCGCTCCACCGAAATCAGCGGCATCCCGGTGGTGGCCATGTGCGAAACACCGTTCTACGGTTATCGCGGTATCAGCAAACGTTTGCTGGATATCGTCGTGTCGGCAGTCAGCCTCATCGGCTTGTCGCCGTTCTTGTTGCTGATTGCTGCGGCGGTGAAGTTCACCTCACCGGGCCCGGTTATTTTCAGACAACGCCGGTACGGACTGGATGGCGGCGAAATTGCCGTTTATAAATTTCGCTCGATGTCGGTGACCGAAGATGGCGCCACTATCAAGCAGGCCTCCAAATCGGACAGCCGCATTACGCCGGTTGGCGGCTTCTTGCGCAAGACATCTCTGGATGAGTTGCCGCAACTGATCAACGTTCTGCAAGGCAAGATGAGTTTGGTTGGACCACGCCCGCATGCAGTTGCGCACAACGAGGAATACCGCAAGCTGATCAAAGGTTACATGGTGCGGCACAAAGTGCCGCCTGGCATCACCGGATGGGCGCAGGTCAATGGTTGCCGCGGTGAAACCACGCGACTGGAAGACATGGAAGCAAGAGTGAAATTCGACATCGAATATCTTCGCCACTGGTCGCTGTGGATGGACGTCAAAATCATTTTTCTCACGGCGTTCAAGATGTTTCGCGATAAGCAGGCTTACTAGGAATGGCCGACTCCGCTTGCGATACCTATTTCTGATTTGCCAGATGCTCCAGCAATATCAACGCATAGCGTTCCCTGGAAGCCGCTGATGTGAGGTTGTGATCCGCATGCTCGATGGTGCGAAAACTCACGTTGCTCAGCTTTTTCGCTCGCTTTGCCTTCTTGCCCAAGTATTTTTCCAGTTCATCTAGTCCACCGTCATCGGTACTGTAAACGAACAGAACATGCGCGCCGCGTGCGGTCAATTCGCGCAGCCATCGATAGACCTTGCCATAACTGCCACCTTTGCCAATGACGCCTGCGATATGCGCCATGCTGGCCGCTAGACGCTGCCATTGGCGTCGCGCCATGGTGGCGGCAATGCCGGTGACGTTGATCTGTCCTTTCAGCAAGCGGCGCCACATATGCAAGCTGCTCAGTCCTGCCAGGTAGAAATCACTGGAGCGAAAACTTTGTCTGGTGGCCACTGCCAATGACTCGCCTCGCGCCCAGAAGAATCGTTGCAGGTTCAGCATGACCAACGCTGAAATGCGTGGATCACGCACTGCCGAATAGAACGCCAGATGCGCGCCGGCGCAATGCCCGACGACAGTGACAGAGTAATAGCCCGCGCTGTGCAACCAATCGATAGCCGCATATACATCGAACTGCGAGTGACGCGCATACAGCTGATTTTCGTGCTGTTTAGGCTGGGCCGGACTATCGCCCATGCCGGACACATCCATGCGCAATGAAGCAAAACCATGCTGAGCAAACTCTCTGGCAAACAACACATGCATGCGCGCCCAACCAATGTGGTGATTGGAACCATGATTCAGGAACAACACTGCGTGCTTGCGATTATCAAGCTCGGTGGTAGTTGCAGGCGTGCAAAATACGCCGAACAAATTGCCTCTATCGCCAAACAGCACTGGCTTCTCATGCCACGTCTCCGTGCTCAACTGCGTCGTCGGATTTTGCAATGTGCACACGCCGGTGAGCGTTAGCTCCCGGGATACCCACTTCACCACTTCATGAAATGCGTCTGCGGGTAACTCGGCAAAGCTACTGCTCCATACAAGCTCATCGTAGCCCGGGATAATCTGCCGTTCCACGCTACAGCCCAACGAGCGCAGGTGCGCTTCGATTCGATCATGATTTTTGGAGAGCCGTTTACCAGCCAGCAACACTCGCTCTGCCGGTGCACTGCCAAGTTTCAATAGATCAATCTTTTTCAATTCGTCGCAGGTTGCAGGCGAAATCGAGAAACCGGCAACTTCCACATAACCTTCGCGTTCTTCGCTGGCACTGTCGCTCGGCGTACCTTCGGCACTTAATATTCCCAGCGCTTTCATTTCACGCAGATGCGTGTTGCCCGATGGTGGCGCGTCTATCAGCACCAGATGGGAAATGCCAGTCGCGTTGGTTGCAACCTCGGTAGCCAATAAAGCACCGAGCCGAAAGCCAATTAACGCAACTTCGGCGACGCCGGTATTTTCTTTCAGCCACGCAATGGCGTTGTGGATATCGGATAGCCAGCGCTTGACGCGATCCGGATCGTCATCCGTTCCCGACGAATCGCCGGTACCGTGGTAATCAAAGCGTAATGTCGGCAATCCGGCTGATGCCAGCTCAGCACCCAAATGCCGGATGAAGCGATGCGTACACAGATCTTCTACGCCGTATGCGGAACAAATAATTGCGCCGCGACTGCCGCCGGCGAGATGCAACCATCCGAAGCAATCGCCCAGATACAAAGGAATCAAACTCACCCCCGTCACTGCGTTTATTGGTGGCGATCATCCACCCTGCCCACACCGCTCGAATCACATTTTCAGATCACTAATTCGCGAGCAATCCCGACGTAAAGAATTCGACTAATTTTGTTCGATACACCTGCCCGCCAATCTGATCGTAATTTTCATGGCCCGCGCCTGCAACAACGTAGAGGGATTTTGGTGAACCGGCAGCGTCGTATAAAAGTCGCGCCATGTATGGCGGCACTTCATCGTCCTTGTCACCGGTGACCAGCAACAGCGGACGCGGCGCGAGTTGAGCGATCACATCCAGCGGGCGTAGTGTTTCGGTAGCAAAGCCGTAATTTTTCAATGCCCATTCTGCAGGCATCTCGCTCAACACGCCCCACTTCGCGTTTTGCCAGTGAATGACATCGCGATACCCAATTGGCGTGCCTTCAAGGACCACAGCACGCACTCGCCTGTCGCGCGCGCTGACCTGGGCCATGATGTAAGAGCCGATCGAAAAACCCAATCCACCGATTCTGTTGGCGTCGACATCACTGCGCGCTTGCAGCCAACCGATTGCGTCGCTTAAGGCGTGTCGCTCTTGCTCGCTCCAATGCACCGTGCCTTCGCTAAGCCCACAGCCGGGCCAATCGAATGCGAGCACGCCAAAGCCGGCGCCGGCGAGAGTACGGATCTCAGGCAGCATGGAGGTGCGATCATTGTTGGTGCCATGCGTTATGACCACAGCAGCGCGATTGCGTGACGGGACATACCAGCCCGACAACGAGGCATCCTTCAAATCGATTTTCATTTCCTCGATACCGGGAATTTGCAGCCGCTCTGGATGATGTAGTGATTGCGTAGGAGGACTAGGCTCAAAGTCGTAAGCCACCGCTTGATAATGACGGTAGGTCACACGCATGACGAAAAGCAGCAAGACGCCAACCAGAAGCCCCAGAGTTATACGCCTGACGGAACGCGCCATAAATTTCACCACTGCCGCAAAGCCAATACATCAAATCGCGCGAGGTGCCGACTGACTCACTAGCATGCCACTGATCAATACACCATCGCCATAACAGCGTGCGCCCAGCAACCGCCACAGAGAAAATTCCATTGCACGGTCTCTTCCGAAGCTCACATCGAAGGTGACGATTTTGCTTTTGCCAGCCGGCGCTGCCTGGTGACCAGGTCGACCAAGCTTCAGCACAACGCACGGCGCGCCTTGCATCCAAAAGTACCGGCTCATTGGCAACTTCGTCGTCCCGACGCTGGGCGACTACCGTATAACTTACGTGCCGCCCCGTATTTGTTCTTTTGTTGGGTTATGTTTGATTTGCTCCACGTTATGATGGTGTATCCGATCGAGTTGCAAGCATAATTCGTTCATGAATAGGCGAACATTGGAAAATAACATTGAGCATGGAGCCGCCGACGCCATTGGACCCGCCGCCGTCAGCACGCATGCCGGCCCCAGTGTCACGCAACTGTCTGTTGCCATCCTGGAAGGCGTGGCTGGACTGGAAAAAATGGCTGCTAAAATAGATGCCTTGAATGCCGCATCGGAACGCCCCAATCCATTTCTTTCCGGCAGCTTTCTGGTCTCGTATGCGCGTCACTGTGAATATGTTTCTGCAAGGATCGTCGAACGACTGTTCTTGTTTTACGAGAACAGTCGTCTGGTCGGCTGCTTTCCCATGCTGGTGCAAAAAGCCACGCTGCAAGCAGATGGCGGCTTCATCAAGCATGCTTTCCGGAGCATGGTGTTCCTTGGCTACATCGATACCGAGCAACCGACAATCATCGCGGCGCCGCAAGATCAAGCGCGATGTGCAACTGCATTGATCGATTATTTAAGTCGCCATGGTGATTGGGATCTGGTTCATCTGACTGGCCAGTTGCCGGACAGCCCACTGTATCGCGCCGCACACGCTGCCTCGGGTTGGAAGCTTCGCGTGCGCGATATCGCCGTGGCTCCCTATAACGAGATTCCGATTTCCTGGAACGATCTGGACAGCTATTTTCGCTCGCTCAGTCAGAAGATGCGCTCCAACATCGGTCGGCAGAGCCGCAAGTTATATGCGGCAGGCGAGGTCCAATTGGTTTATGCCGAGGGCGCAGCGGGCGCATCTGCCTGGTTCGATGCCTACTGCGATCTCGACAGCCGAAGTTGGAAAGACGCGACGCCGGGCTCCATCCGGCGTCATCCGGGACGCATCGAGTTTTATCGTGATATTTCGTCCGGCAACGCCGGCTTTGAACCGTCGTTCATTGGCATCTTGCTCGATGGCGTATTGGTAGCAGGTTTGATCCTCGGCTCCAACCTGCTGACAGCACCGCATCGACACGGCATTTGGTGTTTGGAAATGGCCTATGATCGATCCTATTCAAAGCTCGGGCCGGGACAATTGCTGTTCCTGCTTGCCATGGGACAGGCGATTACGGAACGGCACCGGCATCTCAATTTCATGCAGAATTTCGATTACTACAAACACCGTTGGGGCGCCACGACGATCAAGGTTACGGATGTACAGATCATGCGGCGGTTTAGTATTCGCCACCTACTCGCCTTGCTTGGCGAGATGCGCCGGCGACAACAGCAGCGCAAGCTAGCGGCAGCGAGTAGCAATGCTGATCCCGCTACAACTGAGGAAGCGGGCACAGGTGACACGGAAGTACAGCAGGCCGTGTCTCCACAACAATTGCAGCGCGCCCGCGAACTGACACAGCGGGCATTGGCAACGGGCGGTGGCGGCGTGCGGGTACTCGATCGTGCTGCTGCACGCAGCCTTCTGCCCTTCGACATTGGGTAACAGATATGAACAGCAAGCTTGATGACATGTACAAGGACTCACGCGGCCAGCTGCTGACGATGGATGAGCGTCAGTTCGCTGCCAACTTTGACCGCATTCCATTCAAGATTTCTCACCAGTTGATTGCGCATCCCTTATTGCAACTGCCGCGATTGGTTGAACTCACGCGCTCATTGAAACGGCCAGTGTTGTTCTTTCGCGGTGACCATTCCATCAACCAAGTGACCAATACGATGGGTTCAGTACCGGCGGAATCCTTTGAGAGCCGCAAGCTGTCCGCACCTGAAATGCCAGCAGAGCAGGTTATCGAGAAGATCGAGAGTGCAAGCGCGTGGATGCAGCTACGCAACATCGGCACCGAACCGCATTATTCGGATCTGCTGCGACAGATCATCGCTGAGTTCCGCAAACCCTCCGAACGTAACGCACCGGGATTATCGGACGCACGCATGGACATCTTCGTCAGTTCGCCCGGCACGACCACGCCCTTTCACGTAGACGAGGAACATAACTTTCTGCTGCAGATTCGCGGCTCGAAAAAACTCTCCATCGCCAATGGTTCCGACCCAGCGGTGTTCAACAACGACCAATTGCGGGCTTACTTCAAGCACAACGGCGAGCTGATCCGTTATTCCGAAGATCTTGAACAACGCTCCACGCATGTCGACTTACATCCCGGCGAAGGCGTGCACATCCCTGCATTCTTCCCACACTGGGTGAAGAATGGCGATGCAGTATCGATTTCAGTGGGCATACTCTGGCACAGCGATGTCACGGCGCATCGGCGTAATCTCAATCGCGTCAATGGCTGGTTGGAACGTGCTGGCGTACCGACAGCGCTGCCCGGTGCACATCCGGTGGTCGACAATCTGAAGACGCTGCCTTTTCTGCTCCGCCGCCGCATATCGAGAAATCTGCGCTCCTAGCGCAGAGCGCAATTCGCATGCTCAACTCGAATAGGGATTGGTCATGTTGCCGTAGAACTTGGCGCGTATCTTGTCCAGCGTGTGGTAAACAGGATTGAATCTTTCGGCGACATGGCGACGCGCCAGTGTGCCGCCAAAGCCCGATAAAAATCGGTAAGCACCGGAAGTCGCCACGCCGTCGAAATCAAAAGACAGGCCACGGCTTTGCGCTTCTTGCATCGCGTGCCACAACAGCAAACTGACGGCACCGTTGTCGGCCCTGGCGCTACGAGTGGACATCAGGAAATACATGTAACGACTGTCCCAAACGACGGCGATGCCCGCGGTAGAAATGCCCGTACCGCGGTCGCGCGCAAGATAAATCCGTCCTTGATCGCGTTCCGTGCTTAGCTGCAGCACCCGCCGGGTGCGCGGGTCGGCATAACGATTCACTTCATTGCGCTCGCGGCAATTGTCCGCATACAGGCGCAAGAATTCGCCGCTATCGGTCTCCTGGCGCACCGTATTCTTTTCCTCCGATCGACGGATCAAGTTGCGCGTTTTATCGCGCATGCGCTTCCACAAGCTACTCGAATCGCTGCAATCGGATATCAACGTAAATTGCACCCGCATATGGCAGCCACATTCGATAAAACCCAGCGCACCCATATCATTGGGAGCAAGGACTTGACGGAAATGAGCCAGTTTCGGCAGTTGTTCCATCAACTCGCGCGTGATGGCGTTATGACGCAGGAATTCAGTTGTTTCATTGCCCGCGCCCGGCGCAATAACCGGCCCCAGTGTGTGGGTCAGAAACGGCATTTCCGAAATCGGATAACCCCAACGACGTCGCATCACATATGGTAACCAGCCTTGGGTCAGGTTATCCGACTTAACTGAGACTGCGCAGTAATTGCCATCTGTCACACAGTCGAGCCACCATTCCTGCTGAAAGATAGTTCGATAAACGTTGTCCCATTTGACTGTGCTCATTCAATTATGCCGACTGTCCTTATCAGGCTGTCGTTGACATTCTCTGATTGGATAAACTAATTAAGGAATACTAAATTTGACTAGTCAGTTAAGCAGGCCGATTCTAACCGAGTACCAAACACGGTCAATCATACAGTTCACGGTGCTTGCTGGAATATAAAAGCCCGGACATGCCGGATACACAACAGCCTTTGCCTACCGTCAGCCGCAGCATCATGCCCAGAATTTCCATAATTCTTCCTACATACAATCGGGCCGACACGATCATGCGAGCGATTCGCAGCGCGCAAGCTCAGACACTCAGCGATTGGGAATTGATCATCATTGATGATGGCTCCACTGACAACACTGTCCAGGTTCTGGCGGGCATAACCGAGCCGCGAATCGTAGTGATTCGTCAGGCCAATGGTGGAATGACCGTTGCAAGAAACACCGGAATTCAGGCTGCACGCGGTGAATACATTGCCTTTCTCGATTCGGACGATGAATTCCTGCCCTTTCATCTGGAGTTGTGCACCGCCTTCCTCGATACCTTCCCGGAGGAAGCCATCATTAGCACCGAGATGCTTGAGGACTTCGGGCATGGTCGCGTCGTCAATCACTATCGCATCGAAAGCTCCGAGTGGTATGTCGAGAAGGCAGCCATGATTGGTTCGCGAGATATGGACTTACCTGCAGGAGAATCCGACAACTATCTGCGCCTGTACGACAGTCGCGAATCCATCGACGCATGGGCTGGACACTTGAAAACACAGCTGCGCAATCCACACGATGCCTTCCTGTATCGCGGCAATGTTTTCGAATATATGCGCTATGACTATGTCATCGCGATAACCGCGTCGGTGATCAGGGCATCGACTTTCAAGCTGCTCGGCTTGCCTGAACCGCGCTGGGCCACCGGGTCGGACTATCACTACCTGGCGCGCATCTGCCAACAATTTCGCGCCAACATGATTTCAACGCCAACCTTCGTCAAGCACGAGTTCAGTGAAGATGGCAAGTTACCTGCCCTGGGCCACATTGTGACGGGCGGCTCGGCGATACGTTTTGCCAAAGAATGGCAAGCAACCTGGGATGATTTGTTCTGGGTAGGCGACCGACAGAAGGATACTTCTCTGCGTCGGCTGCGCAGCCTGCGTCTGTATTGGAGCGCACAAGCTGCATTGCGATCTGGTGATGGTGTGATGGCATTGCAATGGCTGCAGGAATCGATGGATGGGTTTCCGGAGTTTAGTCAGGCTTGGTTGTTGTATTGGCTGGTCAAATGCCTGCCTTCCGCCAAGCGGGCGCTGCGCGTGCACAGCATGATCGGCAATCTGCGCAATAGACTTGCGCGACTAAGAACGTCCAATGCTTGAAATACGGTAACGCCGGTCATTGCTCTTTCTGTAACAAAAGCGGGGGCCGCCTTGACGATCAACGCGTGCAAGACAACCTCTTCCGATACGGGCGCGACGTTAGACTGGCGCGAAACACCAACATCGCACCCCAATGCGCAAAAACACCGTCTCCCGCTGACTGGCGTCACGTAACACACGTCTGTATTCTGCAAAGCTCCATTGTGGGCCATGGATTCGTGCAACTAAGTGGGAGCAGTCGATGCGTTTGTTTAAACCTGCTTTGATTTCCTGTTATGCCATCAGTTTGCTGCTCAGCGGCTGCACCGAAGCCAGCGATGGCGCTACCGTTCGCGCGAACATTACCGTCAGTGTCAATCCATCGAACAAGCATCCCATTTCGCCTTTTATTTATGGCGTCAATATCGCCGCGACCATCGACGGCTTGCCCACTGCATTGACGCTGGATCGTCTCGGTGGAAATCGTTGGACTGCATACAACTGGGAAAACAATGCATCCAACGCCGGCAGCGACTGGCAATATCAAAATGACGGTTCGATGAATAACAAACGAGAAGCAGGCTCCGCCGTATCTACCTTGATCGCACAAGACCAAAAGAACGGCATGGCGAGCATCATGACCGTGCAGATGCAGGGCCTGGTGGCCGCAGATGAAAATGGTCCCGTCAATGTCTCGAATCCGCCCGACATGTCGCGCTTCAAGAAAGTTGTCTTTGAAAAGAAGAGTGTTTCGAACGAAGCGTTCACCGCGAAGCCATCGACTTCAGATGACGCGGTGTACATGGATGAATTTCTATGGGCAATGGATAACAAGTTCAAAGGGCAAAACATCTTCAGTTCCAAACCAGCCACGCAGCCCGTGTTCGTTTCTCTCGACAATGAGCCCGACCTTTGGAATCACACGCATCTCGAAACCCAAGGCAAAACCAACGTCAGTGCCAATAGTTACATTGCCAAGACCATCGGTCTGACTACCGCACTGAAAAAACAATATCCGGACATGGTGATCTTCGGGCCCTCACTCGCCGGCTTTATGGGTATCTACAGCTGGTTTAACGAGTTGCAACCCACTGCCACCGGCAACAACTGGTTTACCGATAAATATCTGTCTACGCTAAAAGAAGCGTCAACCGCTTTCGGTCGACCGCTGGTCGATGTGTACGACTTCCACTGGTATCCGGAAGCGGCCGACAGCAATGGCACACGCATCACCACGCTCATGAGTCCGACGCTGACCGATGATCAAGTACAAGCAATCGTGCAAAGCCCGCGCAGTCTCTGGGACTCGACATTCAAAGAAAAATCCTGGATCACCGATGGCGTAATGGGTCAGCCACTCGCGATCATCGACAGGCTGCAAGCGAAAATTCGCGCCGCCAACCCCAGCATGAAATTGGCCATCACCGAATACAACAACGGTGGCGGTCAACACATCGCCGGCACTATCGCGCAAGCAGACAATCTCGGCGTGTTCGGCATGCGCAACTTGTTCGCGGCCACCATGTGGCCGCTGGCACAAAAGGAACCGTATTCGTTCGCCGGGTTTCGCGCGTACCGTAACTTCGATGGCGCCAACCATCACTTCGGTGATACGTCCATTGAAGCCACATCGAGCGATGTGTCCAAAGTAGTCGTATATGTCAGCACCGATAGTAGTCGCGCTGGTCGCGTGGTCATGGTGGCAATCAATCGCTCGACGCTGGATCAACCCACCACGATTACCGGCCAACCGTTGTCAGGTTCCGCGCATTTATTCCAGATGACGGCAACGACAGCTGCAAAACAAAGCACGATTAAACCGATCGCGGCGGGCACTCAGCCGGTGTCGGGTTCTTCAATGACAGTGACACTGCCGCCACTCAGCGTCACGACCATCGATATCTACTAACGCACGCTAATAACGTTTTGCTGCGACTACTTGATGTGCTCGGTGATGAAATCGCGAGTGATAGCAAATACTTTCTCGCTACTTAGCAAAGCAATGTGTCCAACTCCTTGTAGCTCAACGTAACGAGCGCGCGAACCAAGCTTGATAGCAATCGCATGACCTTGTTCCGGTCCACCTAATGCTTCATCTGCGGTACCTTGAATTACCAGTACCGGAGCCGAAACGGCATCCAGGAATGGGGCAGTCTGAAACTCATCGCCTGGGTCTAAACGCTCGTAGAAAGAGCGCGGCACCATCACGATGTCGTTGACCGGCGCAAGCAAGGTCAACGATGCTGGTCTGGGCTCGGTGCGAGCTGCTACGGCCATCGCGCGCACTGCAATGTGCCCACCAATGGAGAATCCCACCACATGCACCTTGAAGCGTTCGAGATGCTCGGATGCACATAGCTGCGTAATAATCTCCGGCGCGTCAGCCGCAAGGTCGGGCAGATGTGGCTCGCCAGCCGAAGAGTCATAACCACGATAGGCAAAAATGGCGAGACCCCAGTCGCGATCGGCGGCAAGGCCCGACAGGAATGCCTGCCCGACGCGCAACATCTCCGCATCGTTGCCTTGATAAAACAACACCCACGGTGTGTCTGCGGCTTGCGGACGACGCACCAGACCATTGAGAGAAATGCCCGGTGCAACGGTAATCCGGCTCGCACTCCAACCGGGTTTCGCGGCAAGCGCGGTGTATTCGGGCGCTGGCAAGGGCTTGTTCAAATATGGAAAGCGCAATTGTTTGGCGCCGAAAATTCGACGGCACAAACCCAACGAAATAGCAGCAAATGTAGCGAAGGTGAGAATGATGAATCCTCTGCGGCCAATTTTTTTCATCGCGGACCCATCTGTCGTAACCCTTGAATACCTACATTTTCCATGCGGGCGCCGCGAGACCGGCAAGCGACTTCACATGTCGGCAATAATCCACTCCGTGTGAAGTCACGGAACAACCCGCAGCAGCGTACTGGAAGATGGCGAGCTACTGCAATTCCACACGACAACGCGTTGTGAATACTTCGGAGCGGATCAAGAGCTCACCGCTGTAATGATGCAATTCAGCCCGAATGGATATGCAGACCAAAATCTGGAAAGCTTGCGAGTGACAGCCGCATGCACGCAGTTTTTTTGTGGCGAGACCACAAACCAAGTTGCCCGCACTGCGTCACATTTGTGGACACGTACCCACAGATAAACTGCGAGTCCGTCTCCGGAGAGTTCCATGTCTCAAGTTCAGCCGCCGAATCCACCATTTGCACACACAACGACGGCCCGCTCGCCAGTGGTGGTACGGCTTCACGATTACGATCTGGCTGGTTTCGCTGCGGTTGCCGCAAATTTCGGCGCTGAAAAATTCACCTATGTTGTCACGCCGAATGTGGATCACCTCATTCGCTTTTGCGATGAGCCGTCGTTTCGCGAACTGTATGCGAGAGCAGGATTTATTTTGAATGACAGCCGCTTCCTCGCCTCGATCGTGAAGGCTTCGCGAGGCATCGAGTTGCAAGTGTGTCCCGGCAGCGATGTAACCGAAACGCTGCTGGCGAAGATCGTCAAGGCAGATGACCGTGTTCTGCTCATCGGCGCCACGACCGAACAAGCCAAGATGCTTGAACGTCAGTACGGATTAACAGCGCTCAAACATTTTGATCCACCAATGGGCTTCATTCGCGATCCAGCAGCTGTAGAGACGTGCTTGCAGTTCATTGAAGCCAACAGCCCGTTTCGTTTTTGTTTTTTGGCTATTGGCTGTCCGCAGCAGGAGATTGTGGCGAAAAAGTTATTGGAGCGCGGCGTCGCCCGCGGCATGGCGCTGTGCATCGGCGCATCGATCAATTTTCTGACCGGCAAAGAGCGCCGTGCGCCGCGCTGGATGCAAAAGTCCGGCCTCGAGTGGGCATATCGTTTATCGCAGGATCCAGGTCGGCTGGCAAAGCGATATCTGGTTCGTGGCCCACGCATTTTCAAATTGCTGAAGCGCATTCAGTTTGAACCGCTGAAACCAGCAAGAAACATAGGCAATGAATAAGTGTGCCTACAGCTAACACAGCGATCTAACACCGCTACGCTGGAGTATCGATCAAGCGACCTCACTGCCTCTGTTCTGAAACAGAGTGGCGATGGTTGATCAGGAATTGCAGATCGCCGACAACGAATTCAAAGTGAGACAGTGCCGAAATTTTTCGGTATCGTGCGTAATGAAGGCTCGTTACCATACGCTCGGCTCGATGCGGCGCGACCAGCGCAGTAACGAGCCGCCTATCTAAACGTAACCGTGAGTAGGACTGGAATGGCAAAGAGGATACTGCGCGGCGATGCGCCGACGAGCTGGTCCAGCGCTGCGATCTTTTTCGCTACAGCCTGTGCTGGTGGAATTGTGCCAGCCATGGCGGCCACTGATCTGTCCGCAGGCGTTGCTGTCGGCGTAGAGCGGGATACCAATCCTATGGGAGTCAGCGAGGATCAAGCACGTGTTCTGGAAGCCAATGGCGCAATTTCTGGACAAGAAGACACCGCAAAACGTTTGACAGCCAACCTCGCTGCGCTCACCGGAGCGAATAGCCCACTGCAGTTAGGGCTGAAGTCACAATACACTCGTGTCGATTACGTCAATCTCAATAGCTTTGACCACAGTGAGTACAACATTGCTGCCAACCTGAGCTGGAAGCCAGGTCGAGTATTCGATACTTCGTTACAGGCTTTGACGACACGTTCGCCAGTCGATCTGAATGACATCGGCGGCAACCGCACCGTGCAGCAAACCTCTCGTCAGGCCGATGCCACATTTCGTCTGCGGCCCACGCCGAACTGGCAACTGAGTGTCACGCCCGGCTGGAACAACTATAAGGTACCGCTGCCCGCTGCAAACGAGTTCGAGTTACGCGAAACCAGTGGCATCGTGCAGATCGACTATCTGGGTGTGGGCAGGCTTGTGCCTGGTATTTTGGCGAAAGAATCGCGCGGCAAATACTATGGAGTTCAAAACGCGACCCGCTACCGACAACAAACTGGCGGTGTTGCACTGAACTACAAAGTGACGGATTTCTCGACCTTTAATCTGTTTGCTGGCTACGTAAAGCGTAACACTCACCTAGTGGTACCTTCCAACGATCCTGCTGCTGTAGCTCTCGAAGGCAGCAGATCAGGTTTCGCCGGCAACCTTAGCTATCAGCGCCAGCTATCCGTTAAGACCAGCATCAACATCAGCGCTTATCGTGACTTTCAACAGTACGACGTTGGCGTGAATACGGCAGTGGGCACCGGCGTCAGCGGCGGAGTGACATGGAAACCGACAGCCAAACTATCAACGACGCTCGATAGCGGATTCGTGCGATTGAAAATCGACGGCTTACAAAGTGGATCAACCAGTGGTGAGCGTACAGACTTGGAACGCCACGTTGCGCTGAGCCTCAAGTACCTTGCCATGCGCCACCTTTCGCTACGCACATACGTCACGAAGCATTGGCATAACTCCACTCTCAGAACCGGCGTGTTCGACCAGACAGTCGGCGGCCTGGAACTATCCGCTACCTTCGATTGAGTCGCGCTTGTCCCCTATTACTCTCATCTTTCTGTGGATAATTGCCGTTCCGGCTGTTAGCTCTTCCACCTATCTACTCGCGCTAACACTACTCTCTGGCCGACTTAAGCCGCCACCGCGTTCGACGCGCACGCTGCGTTTCGACGTGATTATCCCGGCACATAACGAAGAAGCAGGCATTGCTGAAGCCGTCAGCTCGGTTCGCGCCATTGATTGGCCAGTCGATCGTTTCCGCGCGATGGTTGTCGCCGACAATTGCACTGATGCCACGGCAGAAGTGGCGTCGCGCGCGGGCGCAGAAGTGCTGGTGCGCCAGAATGCGGAACTGCGCGGCAAAGGCTATGCATTGACTTATGCATTCGCAGAAAGCCGCAAGCGGGAGTGGGCAGATGCAGTGGTGATTATCGATGCCGACAGCCGAGTGTCCACCAATCTGCTTGAAGCCATCGCAGCGAGAATCGAGCAAGGCGAGAAGGCTGTGCAAGTTCATTACGGCGTCGCAAACATCGAAGCGTCATGGCGAACCCGTCTCATGGCGATCGCGTTAGGCGCCTTCCACAAGGTGCGCTCACGCGGCCGCGAGCGGCTTGGGTTGTCCTGCGGCATTCGCGGCAATGGCTGGTGCGTAACGCACGCATTGCTGAAACAAGTGCCTTTCGAGCGCTTTTCGCTTGCTGAGGATGTCGACTACGGTATCGATCTTGGCATGAACGATGTGCGCATCGCTTACGCCGATGAAGCCTGGTGCGATGGCGAAATGGTCTCTGGCGGCGCCAATGCGCAGAGCCAGCGACAACGCTGGGAGCAAGGTCGCATTGATATCGTTCGCAACAGACTACTACCTTTGCTTAAGCGTGCCGTGACTAAGCCAAGCAAGGTGTGCCTGGATCTGGCAATGGATCTGTTGGTGCTACCGCTGTCCTATGTGGCGCTTAACGCCGTGCTGCTGACTGCTGCAGGCTGGTTATTGTCAGCGATGAATACCGACAGCGTTTGGTTTTGGCTGGGGCCACTATGTTGTGGAGCCTTGGCGCTGTATGTTTTGCGCGGTTGGCAACTGAGCAACACCGGTGTACGCGGCCTGGTCGACTTGCTACGCGCGCCATTCTTCATGCTATGGAAACTGGCGGTAATGTTCCGTTACCGCGCTGGTGGTGAATGGGTACGCACTAAGCGCGAAACTAATTAAGCTCCGGCCGTTTCCGGCGCCGGAACCATGCGTTGGAATTCAGCCAACATAACGATGCGGAAGTGACGCTCCAAATCATCACGACAACGGATACGTCGATTGAACAAGAACTCATAGGCGAACGGACCACCCAGTGCAAAGGCAAAGCTCGCCGCCAGCGCCATCAAAAACAATTTCATCTTTTTCGGCTTGGTTGGCTTTACGGGCGGCACAGCCTTGCTCACCACAGTAACGTCCTTGTAGTTGCCGACCGAGGCGAACTGAATCTGATCCTGGCCGCGTAGCGCCTGAGAGTAGGTCTCTTTTGCCGCTGCCAACTCCGTCAACAGTTTCTCGCCTTCATCCTGCAAAGCACGGCGCTCCAGCAAGCGGTTGCGTTCAAGATTCACTGCGGACTGATACTTAGCCTCCAACTCGCGAGCACTCGCCAGCCGACTACGTTGGGTCGATTGCAGCGCTCTCCGAGTAGCATCAATTTCCGATTGCAATTGCAGAACTTTCGGGTGCTTTGGCCCCAAAGTAGTACGCACCAAAGCGAGCTGACCTTCGAGTTTATCCAGCTCGCCACGCATAGTGGTTCCATCCGGCGCGCCGAGCACTGCGGTGCTCTCAGCGCGAGCATCGTCCGGCTGGCTTTCCAACTGCCGGCGCTCATTTCTGGCCGCCAGAAGTTTGGTCTCCAAGTCGGCCAACGTCGCGCCCTCGGCATCTCCGCTCTGACCTTCCTTAAGATCGGCCATACCGTGTTTCCCGCGGAAATCAGCAACTTTCTCCTGTGCCTGGTCCAGTTTCTCTTTCAACTCAGCAAGCTGTTCTGCATATCGCGATGCCCGCTCGACTGCCGGTGCATTGGTGCGATTGCTGATGAGCTGCAGATATTCTTCCGTTACCGCATTGGCAATTTCAGCAGCCCGATTGGGATCGCGCGCTGTCGCAGATATATAGAGCAGTTGACTGTTAGTGCCCTGCTGCACGCGCAGTGCGCCACGCAGATTTGCCAGCACAACATCTTTCGTCGCCTCGGCATCGCCGACGAAACCACCAGTGAAGCGCTTATCGGTCTGCAGCTTTAATTTATCGACGACGGGACCAAGCACTACGCTGTTGTTGATCAACTCAACCTGTGTTGGAAAGAACGTGTACGTAAGACCCATTGGCTGATTGCGACCAGCCAGCGGATCGATGTTGTCTGAATTGACAATTAGTGCAGCAGTGGCTTCATAGCTCTTAGGCAGCAACTTGATCGCAACGAAAGCGAAGCCTGCCAGCACAATAAAAATGGCAATGCTCAGCCACATGTACGCGCGCAGAATCTGCAGCAGCTGCATGAGAGAAAAGCCACCACCTGCTTCCTGTTCGTCTACGGGTGGATAGTGTGTAGAGAACTGCGAGTGTTCGCTGCCGAGCACCGGCAAATTAGAACGACCGTCGATCAAAATAATCGCTCCTTTACATCGATGACATCGCCCGGCTGGATACGCAGATTCTTTTTATTCTTCACTTCTATCACCTGACCATCAGGGCCGCGGCGGTGAATGTCTACTCGCGACGTGCTGCCCATGGGCGTCACACCACCAGCACGAGCAATGGCTTCATACAACAACATGTCGCCTTCGATACGATATTCGCCGGGCCTTACAACCTGGCCGCCGATAAAAAACGTACCTTTCGGCACGATGAGGGTGTCACCACTACGCAGCGTTTGGATCGCTGAAGAACCAGCGGCCGGCACAACACCCAACTGCCGCATGTCCACCGATATCTGCTGCTGCGCCCCGGACTCGTTCGTACGCTGAATGTAGACAATCTCTGAGCCGCGCTCGGAAATACCGCCCGCCTGCGCGATCACATCGAACACCGTGGAGTTGGATTTGATTGGGTAACTGCCGGGATTCTTGACTTCGCCAAACACTACCACGCGTTGACTCATCGATTGCAGCAAACTAACGGTGACCTGCGGGTCAACCAGAAACTGACCGTCTTTCAGTGCTTTTTCGATTCTGCGTGCAGATTCGCCCAGCGATTGGCCGCCCACCGCCACTGTTCCCGCCAGCGGCATGCGTATCGAACCGTCGTCGGCAACATTGGTAGTCGTAGCCAGATCTGGATTGCCGAACACATCGATCTTAATCTGATCGCCAGGCCCAAGCTGCACCAATGGCGGTGGCACACCCGGCTCCACGGCGGACACAGAGCCCGAAAGCCCCAACAACACGCAGACCGCAGAAAGTAACCGCTTGATACATGTCATTTCCGGAGTATAGCCAGAGCGCTGGGCGAATTGCGCTGCCATTTCTAAAATGAGCTGGACCTCACATCATTTTTCAAGCATAAAAAGAATGGTGCGACGCTCAAGCGTCGTTCAATTTGCGCGCCTCGACATGACATGCACGGACCCAGCCTAATCTGGCAATATGCCGAATAAATGAGCACTGAACCTACCGATCCAGATCCGACGAGCAAGCAAATCTCGGATGAACTCATCGACAACGATGAGGGCTCTTATGACGGCGGGATTGTCGAAAGAGCGCTTCGTCAGAAGTCTGGCCGTCGCAATCTGACGTTGTGGGAAGGCACGCCGGTTCAACCTAGCCAAGCGCTCGCCTATGCGCATGACTCCGGTAGCCTGCGTAGCGAGCAGTTGCGTGGTTTGCGTACAGAACTTCTGTTTCGGCTGGGCGCTCGGCAAGGCGCAGCAACATTCTCGATTATCGGCGCACATCCCGGTGAAGGCCGGTCCCAACTTTGCGCGGAGCTGGCGTTGGCGTTTTCGCAACTCGTAGGACGTACGCTGTTGGTGGATGCCAATCTGCGTAATCCAAAGCTCGACAAGCTGTTTCTTGGTGCTTCAGAGGATATGGGTTTAAGTGAAGTGCTGCAGGGCAAGACGAATACACTGCCGCTGCATCGCGTCGTGGGACAGAATCTCATCTTATTGACCGCCGGTACACCGCCGCCGAGTCCAGTTGATCTGCTGTCCGGCGCTCAATTCAAGCGATTGGTAGCGGACTGGTCGCGCAGCTATGACTATGTGCTGATCGACACGCCGCCCGTGAATTTATGGTCAGATGGTATCGTCATTGCCAATGCCACACGCAACATTGTGCTGGTCGCTCGCCGCAACCAGACTTCCTATGCCGAGGTGACCGAGCTGCAACGCCGGCTGGATGCGACTCAGACCCGGATCATAGGCGCCGTTCTCAACGATTTTTGATAATGACCGTCGTTAAGATCCTGGTGATATCCGGGCTGCAAATTTATCCGCCCGAATCAGGCGGAATGCTGCGCACTTCGAGTTTGATCGGTGCGCTGACCGCACGCGGTTATGACGTCACCGTTTATTCAATGATGGGCCGCAAGCCCGATTACTTGGCCCGCAAGCGTTCAGGCACTGAAGTTATCAACGAACGCTTAAGTGAGTACGTCGATCGCGGGCGATTCTGGGCCGCGCTGCAATTTGCGACTTACCGGCTTGGACTGCCACCGTTCTGGATTACCACCGTGCTGTCGACTTACATGCCAAGCAAGTTGAAGGAACTTCTTGCGGCACACGATGCCGTGATCATCGACTTTCCATTTCTATATCCCGCGACTCGCTCAACAAAGAAGCCGGTAGCGCTTAACACGCACAACGTTGAAGCCGACCTGTGGCCGTCGTCATGGATAAAACGATGGGTTGCAAAGATCGAGCGACGCGCAGCGAGGAACGTGCAACATGTTTTCTGTTGCTCAGAAAGTGATCGCGCTTTCTTCGCGCCACTGGCCGGCGCCAATCGAACCAGTGTCGTTCCAAATGGCATCAATCTAGCGCGTTTCGCGGGTATTACCGAAGAGCGTTCCGCAATGCGTGCGAAGCTGGGTTACAAGCCAGAGGATCGCGTACTGCTTTTCGCTGCAAGCACCTTCGCGCCAAACGTCGAGGCGCTGGTCTGGCTGGAAGGATTCGTCGCCGAACACCAAGCGCTGCTCATGGAAAAGAATCTGCATTTCCTGGTGGTCGGCAGTGTTTCGAAACAACCCTTTGAGCGTCCACGCTTGAAGGCTTTAGGCAAAGTTGAGCGCATCGAGCCGTATTTCGCTGTCGCCGATCTGGCTTATAACGGTGTGCTGCGCGGTTCCGGCACCAACGTAAAAACAGCAGAGTTCATTGCAGCGAGCTTACCGATCATCACATCGCCTGCGGGTATGCGCGGCTACGACCTTATCGACGGCGTGGATTGCATTGCCTTCACACCGGACACCTTCGCCAAGATACTTGCTGAGAACACCCTGCTCGATGATCCGGGCAAGCTTGATGCCATGACAAAAAGCGCTTACGAAAAGAACAAACGCCTGATCGATATGACGTGGTGCATTGAACCGCTGGTTACCTGGCTGGAAAAGGCGCGTTAACCTCTAATTCTCAACGCGCCGGCGAAATGCTCTCGCCTGCCTTCTCATCTGGCGACTGGCGCCGCCTCACCAGCGCTCACGCGACTTTCATATAACGCCCGCGACATGCAGGTGACGCCAAGAATAAAAATAGTGAACACACTATCTCGGGCGAACCACTCGCTCTCAGACATGTTCATGACCAACTGATGGAACAACAAACCGAGATACAAAGCAGCCTGGGCGCGATCGAAACGCATTAATTCAAGCGCCTGCTTGACATACACGCCTAAAAAGAAGAGCAGAGAAATGAGGCCCAGATAACCCATGTCATTCATGATCTCCAGATAGCCGTTGTGAGATTCGCTGGGATAAAAGTACATCGTGTATACGAATATGTAGGACGGCGAACTCGGAACGGGGCCCAACCAGTAAGCACCGTATCCCGTGCCCAGAAAAGGAGCCGTCCTCATGTTCTGTTTGACGAGATCCCAAATGATGGTGCGGCCGGACAATGAGCCGTCCTTACCCGTCATGCCCATGACGGGCGATAACAGCGTATGGGCGCCAGGAATCAGGTCCTGAATGGCGCATTCGTACAGAAGCAGCATGACCACGAGCGCGGTAGCGACGTGAGCCGAATATCTTTGCTTGATAATCGGCACACGCATCACCGCCACCATGAATACGACCGCCACCATGGTTGACAGCAGCGACGTATTACTTCTGGAAAGAATCAGGCAGATAAAGGAAATCACACTGCCCGCGAGGGCTAACAGCGTACGTCCCTCCCGCGACAGCCAAGCGTTAACGCAAATGATCACGCCGATAGCGGCCATCATTCCGAATTGATTTTTCGTCAGCGTGATGCCGTGCCACGCGTCTTTTTGCGACAGATCGTTACCAATTTCGATGATCCTGGTCGGGTTGGCCATACCAACGATGAGCGAGAGAATCAGGATGTACATCACCGGCGGAATCGTCAGCTGCTGGAATCGCTTGCGATCCCAGCCGGCCAACGAAATGGCAAAGCACACCAGCACAATGGACGCCAGCGACACGAAGCGATTGATGGTCGCGCCCGAATCTAACGACCAGGCAGCGCTCAACGGGATAAGCACCATGAACACCAGAAAGCCACTGTTCATGCTTTTTGAAACGGCGCTCGTCAACGCCCAGCGGGAGCCGATAACAATCAGGCTGACCAGAATCATGCTCACCTTGATCACCCGGTACAGTACGTTTGCACTGGTGCTTTCGTTAAGCGTAGGCACGGGAGCATCGGGGGCGCCGACAGCGGCCGGAATCACATTGGGGTCATTGAGACCAAAATTGGGTGGCAGGTTCTGGTAGAAGATGGAGCAGAACAATATGCCCAGCAGTATCAGCATTATTCCGCCGCCACTGCTGAAGGCCGATGCCCTGCTCTTCGGTGAAGCGGCGTGGCGCGGTGCCGATGGCGGATGTTGCGGCGCGGGTGCGCGCATCGGCGCTGGCACTTTAAGCATAGTTCCTCACGCCAGTCTCGGTTGCCCTGACCAGCACGTCGTATCTAAAAACAACCGATGAGCACAATAACTTCATTGACTGGAACTGGTTGGTGAGCGCAGAGAATAGGAGATAAGGCATCGGATAGGAAGGAATGCGCGTCGCCCCGCATATTCGGCTCGCGCCGAAGCTGATCGATACAAAATTAGTGCGTACAGCCCTCTCCGGTCGAGTAGCAGCTCGGGTCGGCAGAACAAATCATGAGCGAATCGACACTTTCAGCAACCGTCGCCAGGTGAGCTGACGTCAGCCGAGCAAATTTTGCTGACGTGAAGTCGGCCAACGCGCCAAAAAAAACTTTCCGACACACCGGCCAGATGTTGCACAGGTCGCAGTTCACGGATTAGCAATTTTGCAGATGACCGAATAACCATAATTAGGTTGATTCATTCATGCTTCGCCTACTTTGTAAGCATTTCGCGACGGCTCTGTAGGTCCTCTGCCACCCCTATGATGTCTGCAAGCGGGACATTCATGGCAGGACCGCGTTTGGGAGTAAATGCGAGATGTTTGACCACTTCAGTCTGACCACAGTCCGCGGCTATACGAGTGCGCTATGCCTATCGTTGCTTGTAGCTGGCTGTAACTCTGATGGTAGCGGCGAAACCCCGGCAACAACTGCCACCGCGCTCGCTCAGTCTTCCTCTTCGCAGTCATCAGTGTCCCAGTCCTCCCAGTCTTCTGTTTCGCAGTCTTCTGTTTCGCAGTCGTCCTCGCAATCTTCTGCCTCCCAGTCCTCATCTCAGTCTTCGGCATCGCAGTCATCTTCCTCTGTTTCTTCGTCATCTTCCTCTTCGCAGGCAAGTCGCCCGCAGGCGCCAACCAATCTGGTCGCAACACCGGGCAATGCACGGGTGACTCTGACATGGACCGCCAGCACCGGCGCGACCAGCTACGGCGTCAAACGCGCCACCACCAGCAATGGCCCCTACACGCAACTGACTACCGTGACCTCCGCCTCTTACGCCGATACTGGAGCAGTCAACGGCACGCTCTATTTCTACGTCGTGACCGCCATTAACGCCCAAGGAACCAGTGTTAATTCAGCGCAGGTTTCGGTAACGCCGGTTGCCGCCATCACTGTGCCCCCCGTTCCCACACTGGTGGTCGCGGTATCCATCAATTCGCAGGTGAGTCTGACCTGGGTCGCGAGCCTGGGCGCGACCAGCTACAAAGTGAAGCGCGCCACCTCGAGCACCGGCGCCTACTCGCAGTTGGCTACGCCCACTGCCGTTGCCTACATCGATAGCGCCGTCTCGAGCGGCCAGACCTACTACTACGTCGTCTCGGCCACGAACTCCGCTGGCGACAGTGCTAACTCGGCGCAAGTCAGCGTCGCTGTCACGATTCCGACGCCGCCTCCAACAAGTTTTGGCACCTGGATTAACGTGACACCGTCGAATGTGAATCTCACCGACCAGCTGAGCTGCGGAAACTATGGAACTGCAAGTGTTCAAGTAGACCCCGCACATCCTTCGAATCTTTATGCCCAGTTCAATTGCCAGGGTATCTGGAAATCGGGGGACTACGGCGCTACGTGGACTGGCCCGATCAACACCGGCGCCAATTCCGCCACTGTCACCGATTGCGCCGGCGGCATCACCATTCCGCCGGGCAGCACGGCCAGCGTCCCCACCATTTATTTGTCGTGCGGCAGAGGCGCGGCAACGGGCTTCTGGAGATCACTGGACGGTGGCGTCAATTGGACTCGCTATGTCATCGCTCCGACCCCAAGTCGCCAGGACTATTACCCTCCTGCCGTCGATCCGTATGACGTAAACCATTTGATCATGGCCGGTCACGAAATGAACTCGATAGTCGAGAGTTTTGACGGTGGCCAGAATTGGGCCGCCATCCCATTCAACAACGGGATGCTGCAAAACGGTGGAACCGCCGCCATCTTCTTCGTCAATACCGGCAATGCAACGACTACAAGAACAACCTGGATGTGGATGGCACAGTGGACCGGAGGAGCTATTGGTACATGGCGTACAACAAATAGCGGCTCGACATGGGTTCAAGTTGACAAGAACGAACATACCCATGGCTCTGCGCAAATCTATCAGCCTGATAACAATGGCGTCGTGTTCATGGCGGGTGCTTACTCGGATCTGGGCTGGGGCATTCTCAGAAGCACCAACTACGGACAGACCTGGACACACGTTGGTCCCTCAACGGGCGAAGGCATCGTGATCGGTACTTCAAAGAATCTCTATGCGATGTTCGGCTATCCAACCGGAGCAGGCGGCATTACCGATCCAGCCTTCGAGATTGCGGCACAACCTGGCACTGGCACTTGGACGACACCCGGTACGCCAGCCAATATGACCCAAGGCCCCGCTCAAATGATTACGGTCAATGACGGTACCCACAATATTCTGGTGGGCGCGATGTGGAACGGCGGTTTGTGGCGGTACATCGAACCTTGACCTAAAAAGCTTATTGGAGCCCCATCCGTGGGCTCCATCTTCTAATTTTCTTAATGTGCTTCGTTATACAGAATCATTAATCACGCCGGCATCCGATCAAGTTAACGAGCCTTCGATCACGTACTTCGTGAACGAAACACGACACGCAAGTTAAGCCAGAAATTGAACAGGAACGCCGTGCCTACCCCGACAATTTTCGCCAGCACCGGCGCGAGCCCCAGATAAAGACTGCCGGCCAGAGTGACCGATACATTCACCACCAAACCACCTAGTGCGGCGATAAAAAACAATCCATAGCCGCGCAGACTCGGTGTCTGGTTGAACGCATACCGACTGGACAGAAGATAATTGGCGACCGTGGCCACGCAAAAGCTGGTAGTAGCCGCAACTGCAATCGGCATCGGCGTCAACCGAAGCAGCGCAAAGCCGCCCACATCCACAACGGCTGCCGTCCCCGCCGTAAAAAAATATCGCACCAGTTTGTGATCGAGCATGAGCAGTCAAATGACGGTTGAGAACAGTGGGTCGTCATAACGATCGAATGTTTGCCAGCCTTCTAGCGCTTTCCGCGAAAGGATTAGTGCATGGGTGTTTGCAGCTTGCGCTGCAAGTCCGTCTCGCTCTGCACGATCACCGATCAACACTGTTTCCTCGGGATTCACTGCGGCGCGCGCCATCAAAACTTGCAGGCCCTTCGGATGCGGCTTGAGCACGCCGATATCTTTGTCGGTAGCGCAGACCACGAAGTCTGCGTCCAGGTTCATTGCTTTGAGTTTTAGCTGCGCGGGGTAATCGGAGAACACGCCGATCAACTTGCCTTGTGCCCGCAAACTTTTGAACAGCTCGGTCAGCCCGGCGTATCGATAACGAATGAGATGGGGAAGCGGCCGTTGCTCAAGCCATTCTTCGGCTGTGGCTTCCACCAGTGCTTCACTACAACCAACGATTTTGGCAGTCCGCGCGATCAGTTCCCGCTCAAAATCTTCGCGCTGCGACTCGCCAAGCTCTTCTCTGAGATGGCGATAAACGCGCAATATCTTGATGAACTCGATGGTGCGATTGCGCGCGGCAAACAACAGCATTTCCTTTAGCATGCGCAGACGCAACCCACGCTGGCCATACAACGTGCCGTCCACATCGAACACGACAAGCTTGATCTTGTCCCAGCTCAACTCACCCATGCTATTCATCACTGCAGCGATATGTATCGCTGATCGTGGAAGACATGGAGCATCGGCATGTCGATGTACGAAGCAACGACGAACAGGACAGCCAGCAAAATAACCAGTGCAATCAATTTACGCTCACGGAACAGCTTCTCCGGAGCTTGTGCCGATGACGCAGGTCGAGTCGACAACGCCAGGTAGTAACCAAACAAGGCAACAATGACAGGCACGAGCAACAAGTACTCCACGCGATACTTGATCAAGAAGATTGCCAGGAAGAACGTCGACAACAGTCCGTACACGAAACAGGAAATGTTCAACGATACTTCCGAATACCCTGCAAAGCTGGCGCGATAGCGAATCAATAATTCAGCGCCGTGCGAGCCGACGATTTCGCGATACTCCGAATAGCGTTTTGCCGCCATCAGGAAGGCGCCGCCAAACCAATAAGCAAGAATGATCGACGACGGCGGCAAGGTAGTCGGATCAATCATCACCCAGCCAATGGTCAACCGCAGTGGATTGTTGATGGACTCGGAGATGACATCCCAGTACGGCAAATTTTTGCTTCGCAACGGCGGTACGTTGTAGACAATGCCTTGCAAGCCAAAAACGCACGCCGTGAAAAACATCGTCTTGCTGCTGATCCACGCGCAACCAAGACCAATAGCGGTGAAGATCACCCATTCCAGCTTCACCAAATTGCCGCTGAGTACGCGTTGCACTGCGCGGCGGCTGGATTTCGTGGGGTGATGTTTATCGAACTCGCGGTCAAGGTATTCGTTGATAGCGTAGTTGGCCGACGCAATGCAGATCGCGGTAATCAAGCCGAGAACAACGTCCACAACCGGGAATTGCGTCGGCGCGCCACGCAGCAGGTACACCAGGACGATGCCTGGCACGATGAAGATATGCTTGGTGGAGTGATCGAACCGCGCTAGTGCAAGATAGTCACTCAACGTCCCATTCGGCGCTGTCACTGCCTGACCGGCTGCAGCCGAACCCTGTCCCGCTAACACTTCCTGGCGATCTGTTGTCACGTCACTACTCGCAGTATTGGTCAAATCCAGCGCATGGAAGCTTTCCGACAAAAATGAAAGCTGGCCTAGCGCACAGTATTGCAGAGGGTTATTACAAAGGATTGCCGCATCCTAGCGAGATTCGCGGCTCGTTGCGAGCCATAGCCGGTTTATTGATTTGAATCAACGGGCACTCGGCCAAGCTCCTGCTCGGCTCATTAGCTTCTTTGTTGCGCAGCTACGCCCCACTTCGTGGCGTTCGGCCAGCCGCCTCGTTCACCCGCTCCATGCGACTCCGTTATGTTGATACCGGATGGCATAAGTGAGATCTCACCAACATGCGGCAGGCAAGTCATTAACAATCGGACCTAACACCAAGCATGTCATGCAATCTGGATTCAGTTCACACATCGCGTCATCGCAAAGGGTGAATCTGTCACCGAATCCACTAAACCATCCTCAAGCCCCTGTAAGCGTTTCGCGACGCTCTTTGCGCGTTGATATCACCCTATTATGTAGGCTCAAAGGAAATTCAAGGGTAGCCCGCTTCGTACATCGAACGGATCCGCGACACGGCAATTCGCTATGTGACGCAACGAGTTTCCACTCGAACACTTTATTCGCACTCGAAGAGCATTTCGGTATCGAACCATGAACACTCTTACGCGCTTCAGATTCGTCAGCATCGTCAGTAGCCTCGGCTTGCTTGTCTCCGCATGCAGCGGTGGCGGTGCCACGTCAGAACCAACTACTGCCACCGTGGCGTCGGGTAGCGCTTCCAGCAGTATTTCATCGAGCAGCTCTTTATCCGTAAGCTCAAGCTCCTCAAGTGTCAGCAGCTCGATAAGTTCTTCGTCAAGCAGCACGAGTTCAGTGAGTTCTTCGAGCAGCGTCAGCTCGTCAAGCAGCACAAGCACGAGCAGTTCGTCGACAAGTTCAAGCAGCACCTCATCTAGTAGCTCCAGCAGCTCCAGCAGCTCCAGTGTGGCATCAGCGGATAACTGCGCACTGACGCAAGCAAACACGCAAACCGGAACACCCGCCACTTTGGGTGCGCCGACTTCCACGTTGTTCAACGGCGTGCAAATCATTCAGGACAGACTACACCGCTGCGCCAAACACGCGGTCGATGCTGCTGCAGCGACGATGCCCGCTGCATTCGCCGGCAATGTGAAGCCATACATTCCGCGAATAAAGTTGTTGTCGCGTCGCGATGCAGTCATATTTTATTTGCCGAATGTTGCCGGCGCGGCGGACTACCGTGCTTACGTCGTAAATAATAGCGTTACATTCAGTGGCACTCAGCCACGCAACGCGGTCATTGCATGTGCCGGATATCGCCAGCGTCACTACGACCTGCAGTTGAACGGCGCGACTCCATGGCGCGAATTGATGCAAGCGCTTGAGCTGCCGGGCCTCACCTCGACCGGCAACTACACCGTCGTCATCGAAGCGATCAGCACACCCTGTCCGTTCACCGGCTTGCCTGCCCACACCGATGCCACCATTACTAACCAGGATCTCAGCAATCCGAATTCCATTGCTGCCCGCGCGACTTTCCGCAGCTTCAATACCATGCGCACGCAATACGGCAACGAAATCATCAATGGGCAAGGCGCGGCATCCTCCTGGACCGCTCGCAATGACACCACCGTATTACGCGGCCTGCCGGTCGATCCAAACAGCACTGTCATCCCGAAAGATCCAAACGTGATTGCCCGCTCGGCAATTACCCTATCGCTGCCAGCAACGGATGAAGCGGTGAATGCGCCGATTTTCGACGTCGGCGCCAATTCAACCTTCGATGATTTCAGCAACGATCTGGTCGTCAACAATGTGACGAACAATAACGAATTGGTCGGACCCGGCAACGAGTGGTTTGCGCCGTTGGCGACCATCCCCGGCAAGTGGGCTTTCTGGGGCAATAACATTCAACATGTCGATGGAGAGAGCCGCCAGACGGGTACGCTGGGCGCGCAAATTTTCCAGCGCTATGGCCGTTTGTATCAAACCAGCGGTGATGCCGTGCAATGCTGTATGTCGAGCATCCTGTTCTCGTCGTTGCAAACGGTGCCGCAACAACTTGACACAACCAAGTACGTGCACTCTTTCTTCCGCGTGAACTCGGATGCGACAACTCGTCGCTACTGGGTGTGGCTGATGTGCGGCGCCGC
>Ga0105250_10000024_pt1 | contig 218115 bp, 195 predicted proteins | sample KBSS54metaG_FD_80425 | JGI IMG/M metagenome (GOLD analysis project Ga0105250, IMG submission 80425) | Switchgrass rhizosphere microbial communities from Kellogg Biological Station, Michigan, USA - KBS S5-4 metaG | ecosystem: Host-associated > Plants > Roots > Rhizosphere > Soil | place...
ATGGGGTTAGCGCAAGCGAAGCTCTTGATCGAAGCCCCGGTAAACGGCGGCCGTAACTATAACGGTCCTAAGGTAGCGAAATTCCTTGTCGGGTAAGTTCCGACCTGCACGAATGGCGTAACGCTGGCCACACTGTCTCAACCAGAGACTCAGTGAAGTTGAAATCGCTGTGAAGATGCGGCGTTCCCGCGGAAAGACGGAAAGACCCCGTGAACCTTTACTGCAGCTTTACACTGAACTTTGAACCTTCCTGTGTAGGATAGGTGGGAGGCTTTGAAACCTGGGCGCTAGCTCAGGTGGAGCCAACCTTGAAATACCACCCTGGAATGTTCGGAGTTCTAACCTTGGTCCGTAATCCGGATTGGGGACAGTGTATGGTGGGCAGTTTGACTGGGGCGGTCTCCTCCCAAAGAGTAACGGAGGAGTGCAAAGGTACGCTCAGCGCGGTCGGTCATCGCGCTCTAGAGTGCAAAGGCATAAGCGTGCTTAACTGTGAGACGGACATGTCGAACAGGTACGAAAGTAGGTCTTAGTGATCCGGTGGTTCTGTATGGAAGGGCCATCGCTCAACGGATAAAAGGTACTCCGGGGATAACAGGCTTATTCCGCCCAAGAGTCCACATCGACGGCGGAGTTTGGCACCTCGATGTCGGCTCATCACATCCTGGGGCTGTAGCAGGTCCCAAGGGTATGGCTGTTCGCCATTTAAAGTGGTACGCGAGCTGGGTTCAGAACGTCGTGAGACAGTTCGGTCCCTATCTGCCGTGGGCGTTGGAAACTTGAGGGTGAGCTGTCCTTAGTACGAGAGGACCGGGATGGACGTATCTCTGGTGTTCCGGTTGTCACGCCAGTGGCACTGCCGGGTAGCTATATACGGACGGGATAATCGCTGAAAGCATCTAAGCGAGAAGCCCCCCCCAAGATTAGGTTTCCCTGGGAGCTTGACTCCCCTAAAGGGCCGTCGAAGACTACGACGTTGATAGGTTGGGTGTGTACAGGTAGTAATACCTTGAGCTAACCAATACTAATTGCCCGTGAGACTTGACCATATAACACCCAATGATCTTGAAGCGATGATCATGTGGTGAAACGTTACTCTGAATGTGACAGCGTCAAAACGACTCCGAATTGTTGATCCTCTGCAGCAGTCTTGAGCTGATGCGTTGGATCAAAACCGGTTTGCCTGGCGGCCATAGCGAGTGGGAACCACCCGATCCCTTTTCGAACTCGGAAGTGAAAACGCTCTGCGCCGATGGTAGTTTGCCCTTTGGGCATGCAAGAGTAGGTCACTGCCAGGCACTTAAATAAAGCTCAGCCCCTATCAAGGAAACTTGGTAGGGGTTTTTGCTTTTGACCGCCAAATTTGTGTACGAGCACGCCCGTTGCGCACCTTGCGCCGCGATGCGCGCGGTTTTCGAAAAGTCACATCATCAAAGCAGGACGATGAGATCGTAGTCGTCATCAACACACTAGCAAACGATGCCAGCGCCCGATCATGCCCACGGTGCTTAGTTAGTCATTGCAGCGTGCTGTTCATTGCCTCAGTGGTCCCGCGCGCGCCAGTTCCGAACCACCGAGGGGACGGCGATTCGCTACGCGATTCATGCTTAATGAATTTCGGGAATCCGTGCAGCAGTTAGTCAAATAACTGCTGTTAATGCGAATCGTTCGCAATATAATCCATTCGAAACCGGATGCCGGCGTGTATCCAATCGTCTCCCTGCATGGAATGCGCGAAGAGGTATTCAGATGGTGGCTTCAGCAGAAATTGCCGCGGCGTTCAGCCAGGATATTCAGACCTTGGCGGACTTGGCCGTCGGTCAGTCGGCGACCGTGGCGGCTGTCGATCCGCAACACGCCGGCATCAGTGTGGCGCGACGCCTTGCGGAAATTGGCTTCTTGGTCGGCGAAAACATTCGCGTGCTGGCGCGGGTTCCCGGCGGCGGTCCGATTGCTGTTCGCATCGGCAGCTCGACATTTGCACTGCGACCCCATGAAGCCTCCTGCGTCAGGCTGCAGTTACAGCGAGGTACGGGTGGTTAGTCATTCCGCCGCAGCGCGATTGCCAGTGGTTGCATTGGTGGGCAATCCCAACTGCGGCAAAACGGCTCTGTTCAACCTGCTCACCGGCAGCCGGCAGAAAGTCGCAAACTATGCCGGCGTCACCGTTGAACGCAAAGAAGGTTTGCTGGCCACGCCCAGCGGCAAGCGAGTGCGCTTGTTCGATTTGCCCGGCGCTTATGGATTGGAAGCGGAAACGCCCGACGAAAAAGTCACTCTGGATGTCATCACCGGCCGCTTTGCGAGCGAAGATCAACCCGATCTCATCGTATGCGTGGTGGATGCCACCAATCTGCGTCAACACCTGCGTCTGGTGCTGGGCCTCAGACGTTTTGGTCTGCCGATGATGCTGGCGCTCAACATGAGCGATCTTGCCGAACGCAATGGCATCAAGATCGATACGGCATTGCTCTCTCGTGAACTGGGTTTGCCAGTGGTGTCGACTACCGCACTACAGCACTCCGGTATCACCAGCCTCCTGCAACGCTTGGGTGAATTATCCGAATGTACTACGCAAACCAAACCAGCGATTGCGCCAGTCACCACTGAACAAATCGCCCGCGATCATGCTGAAGTGCAGCGCTTGCTCAAGTTGCTGGGCATCGAGCAAATCAATGCACTGAAAATTTCGGATCGCATCGACAGCGTCGTGTTGCATCCGGTGCTCGGTCCGATCATTTTGTTGTTCTGTTTGTTTCTCGTGTTTCAGGCGGTGTTTGCCTGGGCGCAGCCGTTGATGGATGGCATCAATACCGGCGTCACCGCCATCGGCACATGGATACAAGCCATCATGCCCGACAGCATGATGCGTAGTTTGCTGGTGGATGGCGTGATTGCCGGTGTCGGCAGTGTGATCGTGTTTCTGCCGCAGATCGTCATCTTGTTCTTTTTTATTCTAGTGCTCGAAGAATCCGGTTACTTGCCGAGAGCCGCTTTTCTACTGGATCGTTTAATGGGCGGCGTCGGTTTATCCGGTCGATCGTTCATTCCCTTGCTGTCGAGTTTTGCCTGCGCCATTCCCGGCATCATGGCGACGCGCACGATTCAGGATCAACGTGATCGTTTGACCACCATCATGATTGCACCACTCATGACCTGTTCGGCGCGCTTGCCTGTCTACGCGTTGATCATTGCCGCATTCATTCCACGTCGACAATTGTGGGGCGGCGTCGAGCTGCAAGGGTTGGTGTTGTTGGGCTTGTATGTCGGCGCGATTATCTCGGCCATGCTGGTGGCCCTGGTGCTGAAGCGCACCGCGTTTCGCAATGCCACGCAAAGCTTGATGATGGAATTGCCTGCTTATCACTTGCCCTTGGTGCGCAGTGTGATGATTGGTTTGTGGCAACGCGTGCAAATTTTCATGACCCGTGTCGGCACGATTATCCTGGCACTGATGGTGGTGCTATGGTTCCTCAGCACCTTTCCTGCACCGCCCGCTGGCGCAACGGGTGCAGCCATTGAATACAGTTTTGCCGGGCGTTTGGGGGCGATGCTCGCGCATGTATTCGCGCCGATCGGTTTCAACTGGCAGATTTCTATCGCACTGGTGCCGGGACTTGCCGCTCGCGAAGTCGCAGTGGGTGCGCTGGGTACGGTGTATGCCTTGTCAGCCGCGGGTGACGATGTGCAATCGGCACTGGTGCCGTTGTTGTCGCAATCATGGAGCATGGCAACCGCGATGTCGTTCCTTGTGTGGTACGTGTTCGCGCCGCAATGTCTGTCGACCATTGCCACCGTCAAACGCGAAACCAACAGCTGGCGTTATCCCTTGTTGATGCTGGCGTATCTGTTTGGCTTGGCCTATATCGCTTCGTTCATCACCTACCGCGTCACCTTGGCGCTAACAGGAGCATGATCATGTGGCGCTATCTCGATGTGCTATTGATTACAGTCATCGTCACGTTGAGCGCCGGCTACGCGATCTATGCATTGGCCTCGATCAAGTTCAAACGTGCCGTACTGACCTTGCTGGTAAAGGTCTTCGGCGTGCGGGTGTTTATGTTTTTCTCGCCGCGGCTAGGTGGTTGCAGTGCTTGCTCGGCGAACGACACGCGCGCGGAAGTGTTGCGAAAATTGAAGAAGGTTTGAATGAAGGCGGGTGTCTTGCTTGGGCTTTTGGATAAAGCATCTTTTGTTCGTTTCGAGCCTGGCGAAATACACTCACCGTTATCCCCGCGAAAGCGGGGATCCAGTTGTCAATGAGTCGCTTCGCGACACGCTATTGACTGGATTCCCGCTTTCGCGGGAATGACGGGTACAGTAAGTTGATGAGCTTTGTAAACGCTCATCGCGTATCGACGTAAATTAAAATTGAGCACCCAGCCGATCGGCCGCGTGTAAGCAATCAAGCTTGAATATTGCAGACCCGACCTGACTGCGATTGTTGATAAGCATTGCCGCGGGCCGTATACGTGCGCGATTCGCGGGCTTGTGAGCCGTTCAACGTGTTGAGCATGCCTTCAACGCGTTTCAGACGATTGTTAACCAATGCGCCGTTGCGATCGTTCAGCATGCGGGTGTGGCCGATCAGGTCGGTGTTGTTCTTCCAGTGGCTTTGCAGTTGACCGCCGGCATCGCACCATTGGATCAATGACAGCAAACCCGCTTTGTCGCCGGAGCGGCCGCTGCTGCGGCACAACTGCAGGCGTTCGGAATCGATACGCAGCAACGTGCTGAGACACGCTTCGCGTTTGCTGCTTTGACTGTCCAATCCTTCGAAGTTGTCGGCAACGATCAGCTTATGTTCGCTATCGAGCACTGCTTCCAGCTGCTGCAATGCCTGCGCTTCATCGCTCAACAAGCGTTGCAAGACATCGCGGCAGAGTAGTGCATCCATCGTGGTATCCGAACAGGTTCTATGCGGTTAAATGACTGAGCTAAAGTTTCTGGCCGATCACTCTTCCAATCGAGCCAGATCTTGTTCCGAGCGCAGCAACTTGTCGGCAACGCGGCCGGCATCCACTTTATAAGTGCCGCTGGCCAGCTTGCTGCTCACCTGTTGCACACGTGCCGTATCGACAGCAGGCAAGTCGCGCACGGCTTGTTCGAGCGCAGCGAGACCTTTTGCTGAATCGGTAATTTGCGTATCCGACTTAACGTCGGCGCTGCTCGACTTCACTTCGCTGTCCGAGCTACCAGCGTGTTTGACAGTACGGCCAGTGCTCACTTGCACCGGACTACTGTCCAAACCACCAATTTTTGTCGCCACGGCTCTCTCCTAAAACTCCGCTGAATTCAGCAATTGCTCATTGTAGCGGCCAAACCCGGGCTAACTTTAGCCTCCATAGAGTTCTCCAATTATGGAAAGGCGAACCTCGGTAGCGCCGCTATAGCTCTACCCGAACCACACTATTGGTATCGACCAGACCTTCGACGACTTTAGCTGAATTCAGATTCTTAACACGAATTCTTGAACTGGCTGCGCCATCGCTCAAAGCGACCCCCTGCGTGCGTACTTCAATACCACCGATCATGGCCAGCACGGTGACCTGCTGACCGCGCTTGATCAGCAGCTCCGGTTGAAACATGGCGGGGCTCAGGACCGTACCGGCCGACAGGTCACGTTTCAGGCGCTGGCCATTCAATTCATTGATGGACTGAATGGCGTTGCTGCCGAGACCTTGAATACGTTGCACCTGGCTCGTCACATCCTGCGGTGTCACGGCCGCATTGCGCGCCAACGCTTTATTCAAAACCAGCGCCGATACTTCGGACTCGATGTTGAGCGGCAAGTAGATGGTCCACTGTGTGCCTTGTGTGCAACGCACGCCCACTGTGACGCGACTGCCGATGTTCGCGCCACTGGGCAGGAATGCCTCCAACGGCTTCATGCACGCCGACAAGCGCAGGCGACTATCCAGATTGTCAGCCTTGATATGTACCGTGCCGCTGTTGGTGGGCAACACACTACGCAAATGCTGTTCGGCGGCATTCTGAATATCGCTGAGCGATTCCAGATTGTCGGCACGTGCGGCTTGGCTCACCAGGCCAACGAGTGATAGGCAACACATTAATGATGACAACAGGGACGAACGATACGCACGCATACGACAAATCTCTGACAACAACGAGAATAGGGTTGTCATAGCAAGTGCTGTGCCACGGGGAAGCTGTGTGCTGCTTCACGCTCTTATAGATATGAATACTGTGACGTCGGACGCTTCGACGGGCTCAGCGACCGGAGTCGGAAAATTCCGGTGACTGAGCCTGTCGAAGTGTCTTGAAGTCTGTTGTTCTATCGGGCAATAAATGTTGCCGAAAAAAACTTGGCCTTTAGCCGTCAATTTTTGACGTACTGCGCCGATCACTACATTGACCGTAACAAACAACAAAGCGCGAGCCATCTTCCTGACGCTCGCTTGCCGTCATGCGGCAAACACTGGCCGCGTCGTTGAGAGCGGCATCACACATTATTCAATTGATTTGCTTCCGGAGCCTTGAACTGGCTCGATTCTGAGCCATTTTCCGGGCTTGGCATGCTGATTGCTTAGTACTTCGTCAGACGGTTTTTTGACGGAGGCTTTATGCCCATGCCACTCGACTCGTATCTTGGTGTTCATCCGCAGGCGCTGAAACTTAGCGCGCAGCGTAATGAATTGCTGGCTGCGAATCTCGCCAACGCTGACACGCCAAATTACAAGGCGCGCGATGTCGACTTCAAGAGCGCACTCGCCACGGCAAACGGCGCCAGCAAGTTGGCAATGACACAGACCGGCACACCACATGCGCAAACCATTGCCTTGACGCAGAACAGCGGCACCGGTGGCGATGCACAAACCCTGTATCGCGTGCCGCTGGCGCCATCACTGGATGGCAACACCGTCGATGCGCAAGTCGAACAAGCCAACTTCGCGCAGAACGCCATTCGTTATCAAGCGAGCTTGCAGTTTCTCAATGGCAAATTCCGTTCATTGATGACCGCCATAACGGGTCAATAACAGAAGCCATTCATACCGGAGTCACACCATGTCTTCCTTCAACATTTTCGATATCGCAGGCTCTGGCATGAGCGCGCAGACCGTGCGTTTGAATACCACCGCTAGCAATCTCGCTAACGCCGACAGCGTCAGCACCAAACCTGAAGATGCTTATAAAGCGCGTCATCCGGTTTTCAAGAGTGTGCAAGCGGCGCTAGGTGCTCAATCTGCAGGCGCAAAAGTGCAAGTAGCCGGCATCACGCAGAGCACTGCGGAATCTCAGGCGCGTTATGAACCAGGCAATCCACTCGCGAATGCCGATGGCTATGTCTACACCTCCAACGTCAACACGGTGGAAGAGATGGTCGACATGATTTCAGCGTCGCGCTCGTATCAGAACAACGTTGAAGTGATGAATACCTCCAAGGACATGATGCTGGCCACACTGAAGCTGGGCCAGTAACCCACATCTGATTAAACAGCCGAACCAATCGCAAGGCAGATAACCATGACCACGGTCAACACCAACAACACGACCAGCGGCACCGGCACCACAACCGGCACCGGCAAGTCGATGTCGAATCTGGGCATCAATGACTTCATCGCATTGATGACTACGCAGTTGAAGTATCAGGACCCCACCAATCCACAGGACTCCACGGCCTTCGTTGCGCAGTTGGCGCAGTTCTCGAATGTGTCGGGCATTCAACAAATGAATACGTCCATTGCATCGTTGCTCGATCAGATGCGCAGCTCGCAAGCAATGAATGCCACCTCTCTGGTCGGTCATGGTGTGCTGGTACAGGCGGACACGACTTCATTAGGTGCTGGTGAACAGGTAAACGGCGAAGTGGTCACACCCACTGGAACTTCGGATCTCACCATGGTGGTCAATGATTCCAGCGGCGCCATCGTGCGGCAATTTTCGGTGCCAGCCACCTCAGGCACGTCGAAATTTACCTGGGATGGTCTTGACGATTCGGGCAAGGCCATTCCAGCCGGCACCTACAAGATCAAAGCGATTGCGAATGTGTATGGCAAGAGCCAGCAGGTGGCAACAGCACTGAGCAGCAAGGTGGATAGCGTGACCATCGATCCTACCGACAACAGCTTGACGCTCAATACCGGCAACTTAGGTTCGATCAACATGGCCGACGTGCGTCGCGTTCTGTAACACCTCAGTTAATAACTTGTTTTGAATTTTTAATAGTTCTAATTCGGAGAAATAATCATGGCATTTGGTATTGCATTGAGCGGCATCTCGGCGGCACAGACTGATCTGGATGTAACCGCAAACAACATCGCCAACTCGGAAACTACTGGCTATAAAGAATCGCGCACCGAATTCTCCGAGTTGTTCTCCACTTCATTGCAGGGCGTGTCGTCATTGCAGCCAGGCAATGGTGTGCGTGTGTCGCGCATCGCGCAACAGTTTTCGCAAGGCAATATTCAAACCAGCAGCAACAGCCTGGACATGGCCATCAATGGTTCCGGCTTTTTCGTGGTCAGCGATGGCGGTGCGTTGCAATACACTCGCGCCGGTAACTTCACACCCGATGCCAACGGCGTGGTCGTGAATGCCAACGGCCAGCGTCTGCAAGCGTATCCAGCCTTGAATAATGGCGCTTTCAACACCAGCACCATGGGCGACCTGCAGATCCAAACCAATCAGAGCGCGCCATCGGCAACCACCTCGGCACAAACCATATTCAATCTGCCGGCCAATGCCGCACAGCCAACCAATGCGACCTTCGATCCCGCCGATGCATCCAGCTACAACAATGCCACGTCAGTAACGGTGTATGACTCATTGGGCGCGGCGCATACCAGCACCTTGTACTTCGTGAAGACTGCCACCGCCAACCAATGGCAAACACGTTTGTATGTGGACGGCACTGCGGTTGGCACCGGCACACCGGCCGTGTTTACGCAGAACCTCGCTTACTCAGCTGCAGGTGCACTGACTTCGCCCGTGGGCGGTCAAGTCAACTTCGGTACGTACACGCCGACCACCGGTGCCAATCCGCTGAACATCAACTTCGATTTCTCCAAGACTTCGCAGTACGGCAACAGCTTCGGCGTGACCAGCGTTTCGCAAAACGGTTACACCACCGGTCAGCTAACCGGCATCACGGTTGATCCAAGCGGTGTGGTGCAAGCTAACTTCACCAACGGTCAATCAACGTCGTTGGGACAAGTGGCGTTGGTGAATTTCGCCAGCCCACAAAGCCTGCAGAAAGTCGATGGCACCAATTGGGTTGAAACGTTTGGCTCCGGCCAGCCGGTGCTGGGTTCGTCGGGTGCTTCCGGTTTCGGTAGCTTGCAATCGGGCGCCACCGAAGCGTCGAACGTCGATGTCACCAAGCAACTGGTGAACATGATCGTGGCGCAGCGTAACTATCAAGCGAACGCGCAGATGATTTCGACCGAGAAATCGATTACCGAAACCATCATCAACATGGCGCGTTGATGCCTAAGCTGACTGAACTCATTCATCGAGCATAGACAATGGACAGATTTCTTTACGTGTCGATGTCAGGTGCGAAGGAAACGTTGCAGGCGCAAACGGCCAACAACCATAACCTCGCCAACGTCAACACTTCCGGTTTCAAGGCTGATCTGTCGGCATTTCAAAGCCGTGCAGTGCAGGGACCAGGCTATGCGTCGCGCGTGTACTCCACCGATGCATCAGTCGGTTGGGACGACACCACGGGTGCTATGACTTCGACCGGTCAGGAACTGGATATCGCCATTCAAGGCTCGGGGTGGTTCGCCGTGCAAGGCGCGAATGGCAAGGAAGCTTATACCCGCGCCGGCAATCTGCATGTCGATGCCAATGGTCAATTGCTCACTGCATCAGGCAGACCGGTGCTTGGTGATGGCGGTCCGATCAGCGTGCCACCTTATAGCTCGATCAACATCGGTCGCGATGGCACGGTATCGATCGTGCCCGCAGGACAATCGCCCAGCACGACAGCAGCCATTGGCCGGATCAAGCTGGTGAATCCACCGTCATCACAACTGCAACGCGGTGAAGATGGGTTGTTTCGTACCACTACCGGCAGCGAGGCACCAGCCGATGCCAGCGTTAGCGTCACTTCGGGTGTACTCGAATCCAGCAACGTCAATGTCGCCGATGCGATGGTAAAGATGATCGAACTGTCGCGACGGTTTGAATTACAGGTAAAAGCAATGCGCACTGCCGAAGAGGATGCGCAATCAGCTTCCAAGCTGTTGAGCATGTCATGAACGTGATGTGCATCTTTTCTTTTTCGGCGCTTTGCGCCGCTAACTTTGCGCGGTTCGCGTTGCGCGAACCGCGATTAGATCCCCGCCGGAGGGCGTAGTATGAATACGGCATTATGGGCAGCAAAAACCGGGCTTGATGCGCAACAGACGCAGATGGCCGTGGTGTCTAACAATCTTGCTAACGTGAACACCACCGGCTTCAAGAAAGGCCGCGCGGTGTTCGAAGACTTGATGTATCAGAACATGCGTCAGGTCGGCGCGGCGACGTCACAAGATACGCAAGCGCCATCGGGTATGTCGCTGGGCACCGGTGTGCGCGTAGTCGCTACTGAAAAGGTTTACACGCAAGGCAGTTTCAATCAAACCGGCAATGCACTCGATGTGGCCATTTCCGGTCGCGGTTTCTTTCAAGTTGCGTTGCCCGATGGCAGTGTCGCTTACACCCGCGATGGCAGCTTTCAATTGAACTCGCAAGGTCAACTGGTGACATCCAGCGGTTATGCGGTGCAGCCCAGCATCACCATTCCGCAAGGTGCACAGAGCATTTCCGTCGGTACCGATGGCACGATTAGCGCCACGCTGGTGGGTCAGTCCGCGCCATCGCAAATCGGCACGTTGCAGTTGACCGACTTCGTCAATCCCGCCGGCTTGCAGCCACGCGGTGAAAACCTGTTGATGGAGTCCGGTTCCAGCGGCGCGGCGCAAACTTCCACGCCGGGCTTGAATGGCTTGGGCACGCTGCAACAAGGCGCAGTGGAAGCTTCCAACGTCAACGTGGTGGAGGAAATGGTGAACATGATTCAAACGCAACGTGCGTATGAAATGAACACCAAGGCAATTTCCACCACCGATCAGATGCTGCAGTTCCTCAGCACCAATCTGTAATTTCATGAAGCCATTTGAACAGGCCGCTATGAACATCAGCCATTCATTGATGATCCGCTTAATACGCTGCGTGGTTGTGTCGCTATGCGTTACCGGCGTGAGCGCTTGCAGCATGTTGACGGCGCAGCCGCGTCCCGATGATTACTCGGCGTCGATGCCACCGGATCAACCCGACACCAGCGTAGCGAATGGATCTATTTTTCAGGCCAATCGCGATGTGGCGTTGTTCGAGAACCCGGTGGCCGGCCGTGTCGGTGACATTCTGACGGTGCAATTGGTGGAGAGCACCACTGCATCGAAGAAGTCCAGCACCAACACCAAGAAAGCCACCAACGCCAGCCTCGGTGCCGGCACCACGGTGTTTGGTCGACCAGTCACCATCGGCGGCAACAATGTATTGAGTGCAGGCATGGGCGATAGCACTGATTTCACTGGTGAAGGCAACGCTGCACAAAGCAACAGCTTGGCAGGCGACATTACGGTCACCGTCGCCAAGCGCTATTCCAACGGCAATCTGCTGATCCGCGGTCAGAAGTGGATCCTGATCAATCAAGGTCGCGAGTTTGTACGCATTCAAGGCATCGTGCGTGCGATGGATATACAAGCAGATAACACCGTGCCATCGACCAAGGTGGCGAATGCAACGATTTCGTATGGCGGGCAGGGCGCATTGGCCGATGCCAATGCCAAGGGTTGGTTGGCGCGCTTCTTTGATTCGCCCCTGACACCTTTTTGATCGCTGTTTTGAGAGGACCCATGATAACTAACAGAATTCCTAAACGTGTAGGTTGGGCTGAGGCAACGAAGCCCAACTTCCACCTCGGCATTGTTGGGCTTCGCTATGCTCAGCCCAACCTACACGTGTTTTTCATCGCGTTGGTTATGGCTTTGTTATGCGCACCAGTGCACGCCGAACGCGTGAAAGATCTCGCCACGGTTGCCGGTGTACGCAGCAACCAGTTGGTAGGCTATGGCTTGGTAGTGGGGTTGAACGGCACGGGTGATCAAACTTCACAAACGGCGTTCACCATTCAAAGCATTCGCAGCATGCTGGCCAAGTTCGGCGTAACCATTCCTGCCAATGTGAATCCGCAATTGAAGAATGTGGCCGCAGTGACGGTGACGGCAGAATTGCCACCGTTTTCCAAGCAAGGTCAAACCGTTGATGTCACTGTGTCATCCATCGGCAATGCACAAAGCTTGCGTGGTGGTGCGTTGTTGATGACGCCGTTGCGCGGTATCGATGGCGAGGTGTACGCCATTGCCCAAGGTAACATGGTGGTGGGTGGCCTTGGTGTATCCGGCACCGATGGTTCCAAAGTCACCGTGAATGTGCCGAGCTCTGGCCGCATTCCGAATGGCGCTTCTGTCGAACGTGAAGTACCGAATAACTTCGGTGCGACGCCGTATGTCACGCTGAACTTGAATACGCCTGACTTTACAACGTCAGCGCGCCTGGTGGATGGCATTAACAAGCTGATGGGCGCCGGCACTGCGCAATCCATCGATGCGGTAACAGTGCGCGTCGCTGCACCGCTCGATACCAGCCAGCGTATTTCCTATTTGTCGGTGCTTGAATCATTGGAGATCGACCCCGGTGAAGCGCCAGCACGCGTCATCATCAATTCACGCACCGGCACAGTCGTCATCGGTTCACGTGTGCGGGTGAAAGCGGCCGCCGTCGCACATGGTTCGTTGACGGTGACCATCTCCGAACGCAGTGATGTGACCCAGCCTAATCCCTTGTCGAATGGTGAGACGGTCGTGACGCCACGTTCCAGCATCAAGGTCGATCAACCTGAGTCGCGCATGTTCCTGTTCAACGAAGGCGTTGATCTCGACACCATCGTGCGTGCCGTGAATCAAGTCGGCGCTGCACCGGGTGACCTGGTGGCGATACTTGAAGCGTTGAAAGAAGCGGGCGCGTTGCGCGCGGAATTGATCGTTATCTAATTAAGTATCGATTACCCAACATGACCGCGCCTGTTAACAAAAATGACTTCTACGCCGACTTCGGGTCGTTGTCGGCATTGAAGCGTGATGCGCGTGCGGATGGTCAGAATCTGAAGACGCTGCGCGCGGCGGCGCAGCAGTTTGAAAGCCTGTTTACCGACATGATGCTCAAGAGTATGCGTCAGGCGAGCATTGGCGATTCGATGACCGGCAGCGAAACGGTGGACATGTATCAAGGCATGTTCGATCAACAGATCGCGTTGCAAATGTCCAAAGGCAAGGGTATTGGTCTTGCCGACATGCTGGTGCAGCAGTTGTCGCGTACCGGGTTGAGCAAGCCGACTGCGACTGCACCGGACAGCACAGACAGTGCTGCTCCCGTAGGTCGGGTTTCAAACCCGACATCTTCAACATCGCAAGTCGCGCCAGCGTCGAATGAATCGAACGAAGAGTCGGGTAACGCTGCAACAGCTAAACCCGACCTACAAACTACTGCCAACTGGCCTCCATCAACACCCGAAGAATTCGTGCAAACGCTCTTGCCCTGCGCACAAGATGCCGCCAAACAATTAGGCGTCGATCCAGCAACGTTGGTGGCACACGCTGCGTTGGAAACGGGCTGGGGCAAGCACATGCCTACCAATGCCGACGGTAGTACCAGCTTCAATCTGTTCGGCATCAAGGCTTCACAGGCGTGGCAGGGCCAAAGCACCGGCGCGACCACGCTGGAATATGAACAAGGCGTAGCCGTTAAGCGCGTTGCACAGTTCAGGTCATATGACTCGCCGGCGGATTGCTTCGGCGATTATGCCAAGTTGCTTGGCAACTCATCGCGTTATAGCGGCGCACGCAACCGCGGCGACAACGCGCATCAATTTGCACAGTCGCTGCAACAAGGCGGCTACGCTACCGATCCCTTGTACGCCAGCAAGTTACGCGCAGTAGCGGGTGTGGTGCGCGCCATCAACACCGCGCCCATTCAAGTTGCTCAAGTCGGCGCTGGGTCGGTCGATATCTAGTGCGATACCTGGGAGAGTAGTCATGCGACGACGATTAGAGCGGTTAGTGAGAACAACTCATGTGTAGCATGCTATCTACAGGTGTGTCGGGATTGATGGCGTTTCAGCAATCTCTGGACACCATCAGCCACAACATTTCGAATGCATCGACGCCGGGATACAGCCGGCAGACGGTGAACCTGAGCGCGGCGATGCCGCAATTTTCCGGTGGCGGCTACATCGGCTCGGGCGTCAACGCCACGACGGTGACGCGTGCTTACGATGACATTGTTGCCGGACAGGTGCGATCTTCATCCAGTGCCAAAAGTCAGTGGGATGCGTATTCATCGATGGCGGATCAGGTGAACAATCTGCTGGGCGATTCGTCCACCGGTTTGTCGAGCAATCTGCAGAGTTTCTTCAATGCGTTTCAAAGCGTCGCCAATTCACCGGCGTCGAGTTCCGAACGTCAGGTGTTGTTGTCACAGGCGCAAACGCTGACCAATCAATTGAAAGCCTATGGCGCGCGTCTGACTGAGCTGGACGCCCAAGTCAATTCGCAATTGAACAGCGAAGCCAATGCCGTTAGCGGTTTGGCGCAAAGCATTGCGCAATTGAATGCACAAATTACCGCGGCCGCCGGACGTGGCGGCAATCCACCCAATGACATGCTCGATCAACGTGACAAGTTGATCGATGATCTGTCGACGCATATCAATGTCAGCACGGTGAAACAGGACGATGGCTCGGTGAATGTGTTCGTCGGCTCGGGACAGTCATTGGTCATTGCGGGTACTGCAGCCAAGTTGACGGCCACCACCGATCCTTACGATGTCACGCGCACCACGCTGTCGCTGCAGACGGGCAACAGCAGCACGACTGATATCACCAACGCGCTCACCGGTGGCGGCACCGTCGGCGGCCTGTTGAGTGTGCGTTCGCAAGTGCTCGATCCTGCACGCAGCGCCCTGGGTCAAGTGGCGGTGACGCTCACCGATCTGGTTAACAACCAGCAAAATGCCGGTATGGATTTGCGCGGCGCTGCCGGCGCCAACATGTTTTCTGTAGGTAGCGTTGATGTATTGAATAACCGCGCCAATTCCACCAACACCTCGCCTACCGTTACGCGCAGCAATGTGAGCGCCTTGACCGGCAGCAACTACTTGCTGACCAAGACTGCAAGCGGTTGGACCATGCAGGATGCCGCAACCGGTGCGAATGTAACCTTGAGCGGTGCAGGCACCGTGGGCAGCCCATTTGTCGCTGCCGGCATCTCGATTGTGGTCAATGGCTCTGAAGCCACCGGCGATCGTTACTTGATCAAACCCACCACTGCTGCAGTGGCATCGATGAATGTCACGCTTACCGATCCCAGCGGCGTGGCCGCTGCGGCGCCGATTATTGCGGCTGCAAGTTCAACCAACACCGGCAATGCCAGCATTACGCCCGGTGTAGTGTTGAATGCTTCAAATGCGCAGTTGCGCAGCACCGTTACCATTCAATTCCTTTCACCCACGACGTATACGACTGACGGCGGCACGACCACCAATACCTACACTGCCGGACAAGCGATCGCGTTGAATGGCTGGCAGGTCAATATCACCGGCACGCCGGCAACCGGCGATACCTTTACGGTGAAAGATAACTCCACCGGCACCGGCGATAACCGCAATGCGTTATTGATGGCGAATCTGCTCAACAAGAATTACGTCTCCGGCGGCACCAAGTCGGTCAACGATCTGGTCGGCACCTGGGTTGCCGATATCGGCGTGAAGAGTAATCAAGCGCAAACCAGTTTGAGTATTCAAACCTCGTTGTACAACGACAACATTGCCGCACAGCAAGGCGTTTCGGGCGTGAATATCGATGAAGAAGGCGCGAATCTTTTGCGTTATCAGCAGGCGTATACCGCCGCGGCGCAGGTGATTGCGGCGTCCAACAGGATATTCGATTCACTGATGCAAGCGGTCACCTAAAGTGCTGGGTAATTAGCCATGCGTATTTCAACTTCGATGATGCATCTCAACGCTGTCAACGCGATGTTGCAGCGACAGAGCGCGGTAGCCAAGACACAGAGCGAAGTGTCCAGTGGCTTGCGCGTGCAAAAGCCATCGGACGATCCCGTGGCTGCAGTGAAGATCATGCAGTTGCAGCAAGCGAAGTCGGCCAACACGCAATACGGCACCAACATCACGTCGGCAACGACGCGTCTGCAACAAGAAGAGCAGGCGTTATCCGACAGTCAGGACATTCTGCAGCGCGTGCATGAGCTGGCGGTCAAAGCGAATAGTTCCGCACTGAGCAGCAGCGATCGTCAATCCATCGCCACTGAACTCGGTGAACTGAATAAACAACTGGCCAATGTGGCCAATCGCAAAGATGCCAATGGCGAGTTCCTGTTCTCGGGTCTGTCGTCGAGCACGCAACCGTTTGCACGCAACGCCAGCAATCAAATGACTTACTCAGGCGATGGCGGTTCGCGTGCCGTGCAGATTGGTGCTGCCCAGTATGTACAGGACGGCGATTCGGGTTCGGATACTTTCGTGAATATCCCGCAGGGTAATGGCACCTTCGTACTGAACGGTGGCAGCACCAACACCGGCACTGGTGTGATTGCGGGGTCAGTGCAGAACTCCGCCAACTGGGTGCCTGACGATTACACCTTGACCTTCACCTCGCCGACGAGTTGGACCGTGACCGATAGTTCTGCAAACGTGGTGAGCAGTGGCACTAACTATGTAGCCGGCACCGCGATCACTTTCAACGGCGTGCAAGTATCGGTGACGGGCGCGCCAGCCGCCGGCGATACTTTCGGCATTGCGCAAAGCCGCAGTCAGGATGTGTTCAAAACCATCGATGCGTTGACGGCTGCGATGAGCACCGGTCAAGGCGATGATGCCGGCAAGGCAAAATTTCAGAATCAGATTAATCAGGTAATGCAACAACTCGATTCCACCGAGTCGCATCTGTCCAATGTTCGCACCAGTGTCGGTGCGCGCTTGTCGATGCTCACCAACGTCGAGTCATCGCGTCAGGACGCCTCGGTGCAGATCGATAGTTCGGTTTCTGCCATCGCGGGCTCCGATTTCGCTGAAGCCAGCAGCCGTCTTGCACAGCAACTGGTGAGCTTGCAGGCAGCGCAGCAGTCGTATGTAAAAGTCGCGCAGTTGTCGCTGTTTAATTACCTCTGATATTTGCCTGCGATTCTCGCGCAAGCGGTTTGCTGCATTAGACAAGCATTGCAGTTCATATCAGTGTCTTCAGCATCATGTTGCAACATCGATGCAGCGGCCAACAGATTGTTCACTTCCGGCCGATACTTGTTTGCTGCGGTTCAGCTTGGGATTTTCTGGCGTAGCCAATCAAGGCAACTTTAGGCCGGAACGGGCAAAAAAATGATTTCCGTGACTGGCTGCGCAAAACCCCACACACGGCTAAAACTCTCTTAAGTTCCTCAGCGTTACTCCGATACAGCCCTTGAACAGCGATCCGGTGTGTAGCCAGGGTCGCGCTGGAACAGCTCCGGACGGGTGTCCGGGCGCCAGGTAAACCCACGAGGAGCATCTTCCATGTCACTGGTAATTAACACGAATACGGCATCACTCAATGCCCAACGTAATTTGTCTAGTTCGCAGATGAAACTGTCCACCGCGATGGAACGTCTGTCATCCGGTCTGCGCATCAACAAGGCTGCCGACGACGCCGCCGGCCTCGCCATCTCGAGCCGCATGACCACCCAGATCAACGGCCTGAACCAAGCTGCGCGTAACGCGAACGACGGTATCTCGCTGGCTTCTACGGCTGAAGGCGCGTTGTCGGAATTGACCGCCAACCTGCAGCGCGTTCGCGAGCTGGCTGTACAGGCTGCCAACTCCACCAACTCTTCTTCTGACCGTGCTGCGCTTGACCAAGAAGTGCAACAGCGCTTGCAGGAAATTGACCGTTCTGCTCAGCAGACCGCGTTCAACGGCCAGAAAGTGCTGGACGGTTCGTTCGGTAGCGCCACCTTCCAGGTCGGTGCAAACGTCGGCGAAACCATCACCATCGGTCTGAGCACCTCCATGCGTACTTCTGCGATCGGTAAGACCGCTGACTACGTGGGCACTGCTCAATATGACTCCACCAAGGCTGTGGGCGCACAGGGCGGCGGCGTTGTGGCCGGTAGCGCCTTTGCTTCGGGCGATCTGACGATTGCCATCGGTACGGCTTCGGCTGTGACGGTGGGTGCTTCTTCTGACTTAAGTTCGGGCACCGGCAATGCCGGCCGCACAGCGGACAGCGCTTACTCGAAAGTGCAGGCCATCAACTCGGCCAGCATTCCTGGTCTGACTGCGACCGCCGACACCACTGTGTCGTTCGACTTTGCCGACGTGACGGCAGACACGGGCTACTCGTTGTCGATCAACGGCCAGGCGATCTACAGCGCATACAACTCGGTCACTGGTTCCGACTTGACGGGTAGCGTAGTGGCTCAGGCTATCAACACCAACGCCGCTGCTACGGGTGTGACGGCTTCCTTCGACAGCGTAACAGGCCGCATGACTTTGAACGCTGCCGACGGCCGTAACGTCGCCATAAGCCAGACCAATACGACAGCCGGCGCCGGCAGCGTCGGCACCGGCCTGGGCGCGACGACCGGTAACAACAATACGCTCAACGACGCGAAGACTTCGCTGACCACGGCTGCCACCGTAGCGGTGGCCACGACATATACCGGTACGATTCGTCTGACCGCCAACGCAACCATCACCTTGGGCGGCGCCAACGAAACCTACGCTGGTTACACCGATGGTCAGCAAATGGCTTTGGGCAGCTCGGCGCTGAATAGCTCGTCGGTAACTTCGGTTGCCAATGCCAACACGACCATAACTCGCGTTGACTCGGCGTTGGATACGGTTAGCTCGCTGCGCAGCGTGCTCGGCGCTATCCAGAACCGCTTCCAGTCGGCCATCAGCAGCACCAACGCAACTGCTGAAAACCTCACCTCTGCTCGTAGCCGTATTCAGGACGCAGACTTTGCTGCTGAATCCGCCAACATGAGCAGCGCGAACATTCTGCAACAGGCCGGTGTGTCGGTGTTGGCGCAAGCCAACTCGTCGCAACAGTCGATCCTCAAGCTGTTGCAGTAATGGCGTCATGAGTACATGAGCTTATGAGCCGAGAAGCTTACTCGGTACTCACGGGCGGTGATGGTCGCAAGACCATCACCGCTTTTGGCGTTGATGATTTCGGTTTATTGATTTTGTTAATTGGTCTTGTAATGGTTCTGGTTAACTAGTCTGGAGATAAGCCATGACTATCGATGCGTTACTTATGGATAGAAGTCCCAAGGTTTCCGAGTCGCCGGCAGCAATAGCTGTAGCGACACTTGCACCTGCACCAGCATCTGCGGCTATACCGGTTGCAGCTACTGCTTCTGCCGCGGCGCCCGTGAATACCGATGAAGTGAAAGCTGCCGTTGCGCAATTGCAGGCAGCGATCAGCAATGGCCCCAATCCCGATTTCAAACTCGACTATCTCAGCGGACTGTCGGTAGTGACGGTGCGCTCGACGCTCACCGGCGAAGTGGTTTATCAATTGCCCGATTCACGTGCACTGGATCTGGCGCGCATGATTAAAGGCGGCGCGTCGGTGGGATCGATAGGCTTGTTCAAGGCCATCGCATAACAATTGCATAGTAATTGCATGCACTAACTACCGTCATAAAACCGACAGCGATGTAAAAGAGACAACATGGCCACCGACAGCGTAACCGGCACCAACACGACGCCAACGACACCCACCAGCACAACGTCGGGAAGCAGTGGCTTACTCACCTCGTTGGGTATCGGCTCGGGACTGGATATTGGTTCGTTGGTGGACAGTCTCACCACTGCCGAAATGAGCGCGCCCAATGCGCGTGTGGCTCGACAGCAGGCAGATGTCACCACGCAGGTGTCGGCAATCAGTACGTTGAAGTCGGCGCTGTCCACTTTTCAATCGTCACTCACTTCATTGTTGAGCGGCAGCGGATTTTCCGCACGCAATGCAACGACAGGCGACACTACCGTATTAACCGCGACCACCACTGCTGCTGCGGCGCTCGGTAGTTATCAAGTTGAAGTGCAACAGCTCGCGCAACCGCAGCAATTGCTGTCCGGAAATTTTGCCAGCGGCGCCAGCACTATTGTTGGCACTGGCAAGCTCTCGTTTTCGAGTGGCGGCAGCAACTTTTCAGTCGACATCGACAGCACCAACAACACGCTTGCCGGCATTCGCGATGCGATTAATTCCGCAAGCGGCAATCAGTCGGTAAGCGCAACGCTGGTGTACGGTCAGAGCGGTGCACAACTGGTGCTGACTTCGTTGAAGAGCGGCGCCAATTCAGGCATTACTGTTGATACCAGTGACGGCGACGGTGGCCTGGCGCAATTGACCTATGGCGTCGGCAACACCACGCATTTCACTGAAAAACAAGCTGCGCAGGATGCGATCGTGATCGTATCCGGCGTCGAACACCATAGCAGCAGCAATCAGGTAAGTGATGCCATCGATGGTGTGACCTTGAATCTGGTCAACAAGAAACCCGGTTCTACGGTTTCATTGAACATCACCAATGACACCGACTCGGTGGTGAAGTTGGTGAAGTCGTTTGTCACGGCTTACAACACCTTGCAAACCAGTCTTGCGCCACTGGACAGTTACGATTCGTCGACGCAAGTCGCCGGCCCGTTGTTCGGCGACTCCATGTTCACCGGACTCAAGAATCAGTTGAGTCACGCACTGGGCGATAGCATCGCCGGTATTGGCAGCGCCTATAACTCATTAGCGGCATTGGGCGTGACGCGCGGTGTCGATGGTCAATTGACCATGGATGAGACCAAGGTGCGCGGCGCGCTGGCTGCGGACTTCAAAGCAGTCAGCAATGTGTTCTCCGGCACCAAGGGCGTGATTGCGCGCATGAACAAGCAGATCACCACCGCGTTGCTGACCGGCGGCGCCGTTGCTGCGCGCAGCGGCAGCCTGACCACACAGCAAACCGCGATCAACAACGAGAAGAGCATGATCGCAACGCGGACCGCCACCATCAAGGCTCGCTATCTGACCAAATTCAATGCGATGGATTCGTTCCTCGCCAAAATGCAGAGCACCGGGACCTTCCTGACACAGCAGCTGGATGCATTGAATCGCGCCACCAAAACTTGAGTATTTTTTTCATTTTTTTATCGTGCTTTCTGGCCATATATTGAGCTGTATCTCGGCTTTCCGCGTCTTAAGCTTGCACGGTTCATGCCGATAGATTCCCTAAGCAAGTAGCCACTGCGTCGTGGCCGAAGTTTAGTGGAGTGATACGAGTCATGGCCGGATATTCACAGGCATCGAGTATTGCCGCCTATAAGAGCGTGGCCACTCATGGCTCTGCAATCGAGGCCGAGCCGCATCAGTTGATCAGCATGTTGATGGATGGCGCCCTGGAGCGACTGTTAAGCGCTCGCGGCAGCATCGAGCGCGGCGATCTGGTGGCGAAGGCAGGATTGCTGCATCGGGTTGGCGCGATCATTGACGAATTGCGCAGCAGCCTTGATCATTCTGCTGGCGGAAATATCGCCGGCGATCTCGATCGCTTGTACGACTACATGCTGCGTCGTGTGCTCGTGGCCAATCTCAAGAACGATGTTGCAGCCATCGATGAAGTGCTCAAGTTATTGCGCCAGATTCGCGATGCATGGGTTGCCATTCCGGCACAGCATCGCAGCGCCAAGAAGTGAACGTATGCGCATCAAAGATTTCGAACAAACGCTGGCGCTGATTGGTTTGTCGCAAGACACGAAACTGCAGGTCGAGTTGCGTAGCGGACAAGTCGATCTGGATGCCGGCATCAAGCGCGTCATGGCGTGCACCAACGCGCTGGTCGAATCGGCCTTGCAAGCCGACTGGCTTGCCGTACTGGAAGGTATCGATACGCGCCGCAAGCTGCTGCAAAGTATTGTTGATGGTCAGCAGAGTACGTTGAGCCCGCAGCTTGAGGCATTGTCTGAATCGGTATGCGAATCCGAACGCGCCTTGATGCGCGTGGTGGCACATGCCATTGCCAGTTCGCGCAGCAGCGGCGGCTTGTTTACGTTGTATCATTAAGCATTACCGGGCTCTACCTTAACGGACATAGGAAACTTACATGGCTAACTACGAAGGTGTAGATACCATTGTCCTGTTCGAAGAGCTGGCTTATGAAGATCTGCTGCCGCTTGCCTGGCGCAGCTCAGCGACGCCGATCAGCGATCTGGCCAAGCGCAGCTTCTTTGAACGCAACGTCAAGATGCTGCAAGCGTGTACTGCGCTTGAAGAGCACGGCCAGCCGGAAAAAGCCGATGAACGTTCGCCGCAACACGCGGATATCGTACGTCTCGATATGAAGATCAACTTGTTGCTCGACATGGTGGGCAAGTTGATGATTGCCAGTCATCCGCGTCCCGAAGCCATGTCGGTGCGCTTCAACGCACTGGGTGCAGTATGGCAACACAAGGGCACATTGCCGGTAATCAATACGTTTGGCGTACTGGAATTGTTCCTGCGCGATTCCATGGTTGAGCCGTTGCGGTTAACTGGTCGTGTGGCCAGCGTCACTGCCGAGGCCAAGGTGCAGGTGAAGTTCGATAACTGCGGTGAGGCTGTGGCGGACTTGATCGAGAAGCTGGCATTTCGTCGTCATCGACGACAGGTCGCGGGCGCACGCCGCTAAGCGTCTTTATTCTTCGTACCTTAGAACGCAAAAAATCTGGTCGCGTTAATGGCAGCGCATCGCTGCCAATACTTGCGCATGCGCCGATCATTGTCGTCACCCGTCTTCTTGAGCATCTCCGTGAGCATTCGCATCACGGCAAACTTCTGACGTAATACTGTCAACGTTTTGGCTACTCGGTCACGTTGCGAGGTCCTTCAGGGCGCGCCTGATTTTTCTACGTCGGCCGATCGTCACAATGCGCTCACATCGGCATTCACACATCCCAAGTTTGATTGAGCGCCGACTCAGCGATGTAACGTTTACTTGGCGTCGCTGCGACGATTGAGTGACGATGAGATGATGACGAGAGTGATTCCCTCATAACAGACCTGCAAGTTAAGGGAATGCCGTATATCCATGTATTACTGCATGTAAGGCTTTTGCTGAAAATGACTACAGTATCGGTAAATACCCTCTGTATGTTGATGATTTGCCTTGCATCGGCAGCGTCAATATTGCGACGCTTCATTCAGACTGATTTGTTTGCACTCGGCGACGCAAGCTTACTGGTCATGCAACGGGCCAAGCACACGCATCAGTCGATCAAAGAATAATAGGGTGGGAGCGATCAACATGAACTCAGCGCAACAAGCCGTTGTATACGACTGCGATGCCGAACGCGCGACGCAAGTAGGTTTGTTGTTGCAGCAGCTCGGCTACCAACCGATGATCATCGATCACTCGGCGGTGGTGCGTACCGTGCTGCAAGCGTCAACCGCCGAACAGGTGTTGTTGATCGGCGATGTATCCGATGCACCGGACTGGAGTGAGCTTGGCGCAGTGTTGCGCGGTCCCTTGTGCGACGTGCAAGTCATCAGCTACGGCTCGCCCTATGTGGCAGACGAACTGGGTGCAGCTACCGGCGCACAACGAGTGTTGCGTCTGCGCTTTCCCTTCGATACCGATAGTTTGACCCGCGCGTTGAATGTGCCGCTGGTGCAAAGCGAACTGGACACCGGGCATGTCTCTATGCCTACTGGCACGTCGGCCGCGGTAAAAGAAGTGAATCGTTTGATCAAGCAAGTGGCTGCACACGGTTCCAGTGTGTTGGTGCTGGGTGAATCCGGTACCGGTAAGGAGCTGGTGGCGCGTGCGATTCACGATGCCAGCCCGCGCCGGCAGCGTCCGTTCGTGGCGATCAATTGCGGCGCCATTCCTTCTGAATTACTCGAAAGCGAATTGTTCGGTCATGAGAAGGGCGCATTCACCGGCGCCGTGAGTGCACGCAAGGGCCGCTTCGAAATTGCCGAAGGCGGCACGCTGTTCCTCGACGAGATCGGCGACATGAGCATGACCATGCAGGTGAAGCTGTTGCGCGTGTTGCAGGAAAAAGTATTCGAGCGCGTCGGCAGCCATACGCAGGTTAGATGCAACGTGCGCATCATTGCCGCCACGCATCGCAATCTTGAAGAATCCATCATCAAAGGCAGCTTCCGCGAAGACTTGTTTTATCGCTTGAATGTATTTCCGATCGACATGCCGCCGCTGCGGGCGCGCGTTGAAGATCTGCCAATGCTGGTGCGTGACTTCGTGGCGCTGAATGCCGCCAATGGTCGTGGCCGCGTGCAACTGCAACCGCGAGTGATGCATGCCTTGATGACTTATCCCTGGCCGGGCAATGTGCGTGAGCTAGGCAATCTGATTGAGCGTTTATCTATCCTGTGTCCACAAGGCAAGGTCGACCTCGGCGATCTGCCGGCGCGTTATCGTCCGAAGGATTGGGAACCCGATAACGATCTGGAAATAGCGCTCAATTCGTTGCAAGTGCAGGACGCGCCGAGCAATACGTCTTCTTTCCATGTCGATGCCAGCGAAGACTTGCAGGAAGAAGAAGGCCTGCTGCCCGATGAGCAGGCATTGCTGGTCATGGGTGGCGACGGGCCCAGCGATGGTTCGCTGGCGGAGTTGCCGCAACGCGGTCTGGATCTGCGCTCACATTTATATGACATCGAACGTGCCTTGATTCGTCAGGCCATGGATCGCGCCGGCGGCACCGTGGCGCATGCGGCGCGTCTGTTGCAATTGCGTCGTACCACCTTGGTGGAAAAGCTGCGTAAGTTCGAATTGCTCGACGAACGCATGGCGTCGGAAGTTTGACGATTCTTTGTCGCGTCGTTGCTTCTTGATGGTCGGCAACATCGATCGATACGCGATTTGAAGCAGCCATAGTTGGTTAAGACTCGCTCGGGCGGCAAGCAATTGCCGCCCGATTCGTTTCCGGCAAACGAAATCAGGCGGTTTTTTGCCTCTTAGTGTGAAGCAGCACGCAAATCCATGGCAGGAAGCTGCCACCTGGCAGGGTGATGCCAAGTTGAGGGCATGGAACTTGCTCCTTGTGTCCGTAACGCAGTTGGTCTGACGGAAATAAACCGCAGACGCTGCACCATCAACGAGACACCTATGGTTACCGAGCAACAAGAAATAACTGATGTCGTTCATTCCGGGCGGATGACGCAAGCTGAGGTGGCAACAGCCAATGCGCGCGATAGCAAGTGGCAGCAGCAATACAACGATCTGGTTGCCTGTGCCGAGGTGTCGCGTCGCATGGTGGATCTGGCGCGTCGCGTTGCTGCCAGCGATTGCACGGTATTAATCAGCGGTGAATCCGGCACCGGCAAAGAAGTGCTGGCGCGTTTCATTCACTGCGCATCGCCACGCGCACAACAGCCCTTCGTCGCACTGAATTGCGCAGCGATTCCCGACAACATGCTCGAAGCCATGTTGTTCGGTTACGAACGCGGCTCGTTCACCGGCGCGCATGCGGCATACCCCGGCAAGTTCGAACAAGCGCAGGGCGGCACTTTGCTGCTCGATGAAATCACCGAAATGCCCCTGAGCCTGCAAGCCAAGTTGTTGCGCGTATTGCAGGAGCGCGAAGTGGAACGTATCGGTTCGCGTCAAACCATTGCACTGGATGTGCGGGTACTCGCTACCACCAATCGTTCCCTGCGTGCCGAGGTGGCCGCCGGTCGCTTCCGCGAAGATCTCTACTACCGCTTGAATGTGTTTCCGCTGCAGTTGTCGCCGTTGCGTGAACGTCGCGATGACGTGTTGCCGCTGGCCATGCGTTTGCTTACTACACGCAGCAAGCCCGGCGCGCGCATTCCGGCATTGAGCGCCGATGCAGCACATCGACTGTTGACGTATCCCTGGCCCGGCAATGTGCGCGAACTGGATAACGTCATGCAGCGCGCCGTCATTCTGGTGAACGGCTCGGTGATCGACGCCGAGCACATTCACTTCGAACCAGACCTGCAAATGGCCTCGCCACTCGTGATGCAACGCAACGATTCAGCAGTGTTGTCGGATTCACTGGAAAGCGCAGAGCGTAGTTTGATTCTGGATGCATTGCGCGTCGGCAACGGCAATCGTCGCGAAGCCGCCGAACGTCTGGGCATCAGTCAGCGCACCTTGCGTTACAAGCTGGCGCGCCTGCGCGATGCCGGCGTCGATGTACCGAGTGCGTAAATCATTGTAGGGGCGGTTCGCGAACCGCCTATGGAAGCCGATACGGCTTCGCAGATGGAGAAACAACATGAGCAACATGCAAATCGATTCGGTGCTGTCGCAGATTCGCGCGATGTCGTCGCAGATCAAACCCGTGCAAGCACCGGCAGTATCGGCCGGCGCAGCAGCAGGCCAGGTTGCGGCGGGTCAAGCCACACCGAGCAGCTTTGCTTCCTTGATGAAACAAGGCTTGTCGCAAGTTAATCAGACCCAACAAAGCGCCGACGCGTTGGCTACCGCGTTTCAACGCGGCGCGCCCGGTGTGGAACTCGCCGATGTGATGATTGAAATGCAAAAAGCCAGTGTGTCGTTTCGCGCGGTAACTGAAGTGCGCAATCGCATGGTCAGTGCGTATCAAGAAATCATGAACATGCAGATTTGATGAGTTGATCTGAAGTTATTCATAAAATTTTTTAGTAAGCCGACCGAATAGAGACAAAACGAAGATGAGTGCAGACGCAGCAAGCTTGCCGATGGTGACCGGCAACAATGGCCTCAAGCCAGTGATGTTACTGGTGGGTCTGGCCGCCGCCATTGCGCTGGGTGTGGGCGTGGTGTTGTGGTCGAAGGAACCCAATTACCAAATGTTGCTGACCAAGATCGGTAATGACGAAATATCACAGGTCACCCAAACACTAGATTCCACCGGCATTCCCTATGTCACCGATATGAGTTCGGGTTCGGTGAGTGTGCCCGCCGATCGGTTGAATGAAGCGCGTTTGAAACTAGCCGGCGCGGGCTTGCCCACTGCGGGTGGCTTTGCTTCCTTGACCAAGGGCTCGGGCTTCGGCACCAGCCAAGTGATGGAAACCGCACGTTATCAATATGCACTGGAAATCGAGTTGGCCAAGACGGTTGCCAACTTGCAACCGATTGAAGCTGCACGTGTGCACCTGGCGATTCCCGAACAATCGGCATTCATTCGCGACAAGCGCGTCGCCAGCGCATCGGTGTTCGTGCAGTTGCGCAATGGCCGTCGTCTTGAGCCTGAGCAAGTAAATTCGGTTGTCAATCTGGTGGCATCGAGCATTCCCGGTATGGATGCCAAGCATGTCACCGTGATCGATCAACAAGGTCGCTTGTTGTCCTCGCCAGAAGGCGATGACGATTTCGCCATGCGCGATCGCCAGTATGAATTCGCGCATCGCCTCGAAGACATGTACACGCAACGCATCGAGCAATTGCTGATGCCATTGGTGGGCGTCGGCAACATCCGTGCACAGGTCGTCGCCGATGTAGATCTGTCGGTGACTGAAGAAACACGCGAACAATACAACCCGCAAAGCCAGGTGGTACGCAGCGAGCAAACCAGCGAAGAAGTCAATCGCAATGGCGCTGCCGGTCCACAAGGCGTGCCGGGTTCGTTGACCAACCAACCGCCTGCTGGTGGCACGGCTGCTGCGCCCAATGTGGCGACCAATGCAACCGCGCAGCAGAACGCACCCGGCACGCCTACCGACACTGCCAACACCAACAAGCAAGCCACGCGCAATTACGAGATCGATCGCACCTTGGCTTACACCAAGCAATTGCCCGGTCACTTGAAGCGCTTGTCGGTTGCGGTGCTGGTCGACAATCCAAGCACCACCGATGCCGATGGCAAAGTGACGCAAACACCGTTCACGCCCGAACAGATTGACAGCATGACCAAGCTGGTACGCGATGCCGTGGGCTTCGATGAAAAGCGTGGCGATAGCGTCAACGTCGTGAACTCATCGTTCCGTGCGGTGGCGCTGGAAAAACCCGGCGATCTGTTCAGCACGCCGATCTGGGAACGTCCGTGGGTGCGTGATCTGGTCAAGCTGTTGTCTGGTCTGATTGTGTTGCTGGTATTGATCCAGTCGGTAATCAAACCATTGCTACGCAACCTGATGACGTCGACACGTTCCGCTGTACCAACAACGCCTATGCAGCAACAACTCACCGAGCAACAGCCAAATGCTGCGGGTCAGCAACCCAAGGGTTATGAGCAGCAACTGGCAGATGCCCGCGCAGTGGTCAATCAGGATCCCGCGCGCGTTGCACAGGTAGTCAAGACCTGGGTAGCCGACAATGAGTAAGGATCGAGATCAACAAAAGCGCAGTGGCGCTGAGAAGGCCGCGATTCTGTTGATGAGCCTCGGTGAAGCCGAGGCTGCACAGGTGCTCAAGCATATGGGCGCCAAGGCGGTACAGAAGATTGGCGCGGCGATGGCGCAGATGCACAATATCTCGCGCGATGAAGTCACGCATGTCATCAGCGGCTTTACTTCCGAGCTGGAAAATCAGACTTCGCTGGGTATCGGCGCGGATGATTACATTCGCAAGGTACTGGTCGGCGCGTTGGGCGAAGACAAGGCATCGAACGTCATCGACCGCATTCTGCTCGGCCGCAACAGTAAAGGCCTCGAATCGTTGAAGTGGATGGATCCGCGCGCCGTGATGGAAATGATTCGTCTCGAACATCCGCAGATCATCGCCATCGTACTGGCCTATCTCGATTCCGATCAGTCCGCCGAAGTGCTGGCATTGCTGCCGGAGAACGTACGCCCCGATGTGATGATGCGCATTGCGACGATGGACGGCATTCAACCCGCTGCATTGAGCGAGCTGGATGAAGTGCTGGAAAAACAGTTCTCCGGCAATACCAACACCGGCAAGACTTCATCGTTGGGCGGCGCGAAAGTGGCCGCGAACATTCTCAACTTCATCGAGAGCGCCAAGCAGACTTCGGTGATCGACATCATCAGAAAAACTGATGAACAATTGAGCGAACGCATTCAGGACCTCATGTTTGTGTTCGACAATCTCATCGATGTCGACGATCGCGGCATGCAGGAGCTGCTGCGCACAGTGCCATCCGACAGGCTGTTGCTGGCGATGAAAGGCGCGGAGCCCGAGCTGCGCGAAAAGATTTTCAAGAACATGTCGCAGCGTGCGGCCGAAACCATGCGCGAAGACCTGGAATCCAGAGGTCCGGTCAAGCTCAGCGAGGTGGAAGCGGCGCAGAAAGAAATTCTCACCACGGCGCGCAAACTGGCCGAAGCCGGCACCATCAATCTGGGTGGCAGCAGCAGTGGCGGCGAACAGTACGTTTAATCGTCAAACGGTCAAACCATCATAATGAGTTCCAACACGCCCAATTTCGCCGTGCTGACTGCAGAAGATAGCGCCGCTGCTTCTGCTTCGACCTGGTCGCCGCCGACCGTCGATGGCGCGCGCATGACGCGCCGTCAGCGTCCTACGCTGAGTCAGCTCGAAGACATCGAAAAGATCGCCTGGGAAGAAGGCTATGCCAAAGGTCAAGCCGCCGGCATGGAAGCGGCACGCAATGAAATGCAACGCGGTGTGCAAGAGCTGCAGCAGCGTGTGCGTGAATTTGACGCCGTGCTTAATGCGCTAGCGCATCCTCTGGAACAACTCGACAACGAAATCGAAATGCAATTGGTATCGCTGTCGTATGCGATTGCCAAACAAGTGGTACGGCGCGAACTGCGTACCGACCCGGCGCAAGTGATCGCGGTGATTCGCGAAACGGTGGGCTTGTTGCCGCTGGCGCAGCGCAATGTGCGCGTGCACTTGCATCCGCTCGATGCAGCCGTAGTTCGTGAACGTTTGGCTGAGCCTGCCGCCGAACGCGCCTGGACCTTGGTGGAAGATCCAGTGATGTCACGCGGTGGTTGTCGGGTCAGCACCGATAGTGCGCAGATCGATGCGCGTCTGGAAACACGCTTGACCAGTGTGTTCAACAACTTGACGGGTGATCCACGTCTTGCTGATTTGCGCGGCGATGCTGATGCCGGCTCTGCAACGGATCAGGCATCGCAATGAATCATCAATTGCAACGCAGCGGCATCTGGTCGTCGCGGTTGGCGCAACAGATCAAGAATGTGGCCGATACGCCTGCGCCGGTGGTGGAAGGTTCATTGACGCGCATGGTCGGTCTGACGCTGGAAGCAGTAGGTTGTCAGGCGGCAGTGGGCGATCGTTGCGAAGTGCTGGGTGGCGATGGCACGCGTGTCGAAGCTGAAGTCGTCGGCTTCGCCGGCGAGCGCTTGTTTCTCATGCCTACCAGCGCCATTCATGGTTTAAAACCCAATGCGCGTGTGATTCCCACGCAACGCGCAGGTGCCGTAGAAGTTGGCGACGAAATGCTCGGTCGCATCATCGATGGCGCAGGCGTGCCGCTGGATGACCTGGGCCCGCTCAAGTGCCAGGGCCGCGCCAAGCTCAATGGCAGTTACATCAATCCATTATCTCGCGATCCGATTCATGAGCCACTTGATGTCGGCGTGCGTGCGATCAATTCACTGTTGACGGTGGGCAAGGGCCAACGTATCGGTTTGTTCGCGGGTAGCGGCGTGGGTAAGAGCGTGTTGCTTGGCATGATGGCGCGTTACACCACGGCCGATGTGATCGTGGTCGGTCTTATCGGTGAACGCGGCCGCGAAGTAAAGGAATTCGTCGAGCGCATTCTCGGTCCGGAAGGCTTGCGTCGCTCGGTTGTCGTGGCGACGCCTGCGGACAATACGCCGTTGATGCGTTTGCACGGCGCGTGGCTATCAACAGCCATTGCCGAATATTTTCGCGATCAAGGCAAGAACGTGTTGTTGATCATGGATTCGTTGACGCGTTTCGCGCAGGCGCAGCGCGAGATTGGTCTAGCCATCGGTGAGGCCCCTGCGACCAAAGGTTATCCGCCTTCGGTGTTTGCCATGTTGCCGCACCTGGTTGAGCGCGCCGGCAATGGCGCTAAAGGCAAAGGATCGATCACGGCGTTTTATACGGTGCTCACCGAAGGCGACGATCAACAAGATCCCATCGCCGATGCGGCGCGCGCCATCCTCGATGGTCACATCGTGCTGTCGCGACGCATTGCCGAGTCCGGTCACTATCCGGCGATTGATGTCGAAGCGTCGATCAGTCGCGTGATGCAGGAAATTGTTTCACCGCAGCATCGCGAAACCTCGCGCCAGTTCCGGCAATTGCTGTCGGCTTACCAGCAGAATCGAGACCTGATTTCGATCGGCGCTTATCAGCGCGGCAGCGACTCGCGTATCGATGCAGCCATCGCGCTGTGGCCGGCGATGCAAAAGTTTTTGCAGCAGGATTTGCAGGAGAAGGTGCCGTTCGCCGCCAGCATTAATGCGCTGGGCGCCATGTTGGGTGCAGGCTGATGGTAGCGACGAATAACACCTCCAATGTAGGTCGGGTTTTATACCCGACATTGATTGGAGTCGGGCGTAAAGCCCGACCTACAAGAACGACGCGAAAACGGGCTGATTAACATGAAACGTGCAGATCGACTAGAACCAGTACAAAAGATCGTCGACGATAACGAGCGACGTCTCGCGGAGCATTACGCGTCTGCGGAACGCTTGCTGCATTCCAGCGAAAACAAGCTGCAGGAATTGAGCGGTTATCGCGACGATTACACCAAGGGTTTTGCCAAGCGCGCCGGCGGTGGCATGGGTGCGCGCGACCTGGTGGATTATCAAGCGTTCATGAGTCGTCTTAATGAAGCGATCAAGCAACAATTGCAGGAAGTGCAACGCGCGCGCATCGAATGCGACAACCAGCGCAAGCGCTGGCAGGAAGCAGCACAACGCGCCAAGGCGCTTGGCAATGTCATCACTCGCTGGCATCAAGAAGAGCGGCATGCGACCGAACGTCGTGAACAGCGCGACGCCGACGAACGTGGACAACGTCGCCGCACGGCGCCGCATGAGCATTGATGCTATTGGGCTGATTGCATAGGCCCATTTGCATAGGCCCATTTGTATCGGCAAGAGACATTCAGAACAGTATTCGGGGTCAAGATCGTGGTAACAGCAGTAGTGAATGTAGCGAATGTAATCGGTGCGCAAGCTGGCAACTCGGCGAATGGTGTCGCTGGTCAAGCAGGTGTGGCCGGTGGTGGCAATAACGCAGGCCAGGATGAATCGGCATTCGCACAATTGCTGGGAGGCATGGATGAAGTGACGCCCGCTGCAGCGCCAACCACTGCAACTACGACCACAACAAAAAAAGCTGCGAACGATGTGGATGCAGTGGGCGGCGCATTGAGTGATGAGATGCTGGCCATGCTGGCGATTCCCGTCACGCCCATTGAATCCGTAGCCACTCCCGCAGTAACGTCGCAGCAGGCAACTACGGATGTGACCGCGAATACTGTTGCAATCGTTGCAGACACCGCGATGACGCGCGGTAACACGGTTGCAGTAGGCACTGCAACCAACGCGACGACAATAGTCGATGCGGCAACCACCGATAAAGTGCCGGCTAGTAAATCCCAGGGCAACGCCGCGCAGAGCACCATTCAAGACAAGGCACTTGTCAGTGATGCGGCAACCAATACCGACACGAAAGCAGCCGGCGCGAGTGATGCATCCAGCAGCAAAACGATTGACACGAATAACTCGGCAACTGCACCCAGTGTTGAAGACCTGCGCTGGTTGCGTTCCAACCCGCAAGCAGTTGCGCAGTCTGGTGCGCAAGCAGGATCTCAAGCCGGCGTAAAAGACATCAAGACAGTGAAAATAGCAGCGATTGCAGCGAACGCAGCAATGAGCAGTGATGCCACCGCAGCGACGCAAGTGACTAGCGCTGCCAACCCGCGCCAAGAGGCGTATCAACAATTGCTCACACAAACTGCGCCGATGGTTGCTGCAGCCAGCGGTGATCGCGAACGCGATAATGACAAAGTCGATGCGACCAGTGCAGTCAATGTCACGCCAATCGGCAACGTGGCCACGCAAGCTATCGGTACGCAGTTGGCCAACGATGCGCAGGCAACCGAAAATGCCACGCGTCATCAATTGCACTCGGCCGTGGGCAGTCATCAATGGGCCACCGAGTTGGGCAACAAGCTCACCATGCTGGCGACCAAGGATACGCAATCGGCCACGTTGCACATGTCGCCCGCCGATCTTGGTCCGGTACAGGTGCGTATCGATATGAATCAGAACCAGGCCAGCGTCTGGTTCACTGCCGAACATGCCGAGACCCGCAGTGCATTGGAACAATCGCTGCCGCGTCTGCGTGAGATGTTCACTCAACAGGGTATGTCATTGACCGATGCCGGTGTGTTTGGCGATCGTCAGCGACAACAGGCGAGTTACAGCAATCCCGAACAGAACAGCAGTTTTTCCGCGCCGCGTGTTGGCAGCGAGGAGATGAGCGAAGGATTGTCGAGCGTGCGGGGAATCAGTCTGTCGTTGTTGGATGCGTATGCGTAATGGACGTTGCGATGTCATTCCCGCGAAAGCGGGAATCTAGTTAAGTGTGAGTCGCTATGCGACGCTTAATTGACTGGATCCCCGCCTGCGCGGGGATGACGGTCAGCAGCTTCATCAATTCGATCAGGTGCGATTGAACCGCATTCATTCCGAATGTAGGAGCGACCTCTGGTCGCGAATATAAAAACTCGGCCCACTTTTTAATCGCCGCTCTTACAAAAAGTTGTTCGGCTATAGCAAGTAACTCGTTTAACGCTCGATCTCGAAAAACACTCAACGATCAGCGCCAAATTTCTGACATCGAAATATCGATGTGCGCTGTTTCACATTTCAAAATTTGCACATTTCATAAATGGCTCAGTGACTTAGCGCATTGCTGCAGGGCGTGGCATGCGCCTTGCTTTGTATTGGCCATGTCGTGGTAGCGACCTAACCAGTACAGGAAATACACCTATGTCAGAAGCAGCAGCACCCGCCGCGCCAGCAGCACCCGCCGGCGGCAACAACAAGATGATGTTCATCATGATGGGGGTCATGTTCGTGGTCCTCTTGGGCGGCATGGCCGGAATGTTCTTCATGATGAAGGGCAGTGCCAAGAGCGAAAGCCCGGCTGCCAGCGGTGAAGGCGAACATGGCAAGGATGCTAAAAAATCGGAAGGCCCGAAGGCTGCCGCGATTTATGTTGGCTTCGAGCCGCCATTCGTAGTGAATTTTCCCGCCGACAGTCCCGTCAAGTTTCTGCAGCTCACGGTGCAGATCATGACCCGCGAAGCTGCAGTCGAGCATGAAATCAAAGGCAATGACCCGGCGATTCGTGATGCCTTGCTGACACTGTTCGGCCAGCAGACGGCCGACAAATTATCGACCGCCGAAGGCAAGGAAGCGTTGCGCGTCGAGGCGCTGAAAGCAGTGCGTGGCGTGATCAAGAGCGAAGGCGGCGATCCGGAAAAGGTTGAAGCGATCTACTTCACCAGTTTCGTCATGCAATAGCGCTGCAACGCAAATCAACAGCAATAAATCGGATTAGTCGGAGCGTTACTCGTGAGCAGTCAGGAAATTCTCAATCAAGACGAAATCGATGCGCTGATTCATGGCGTCGACAGCGGTTCGGTCGCGACCGATGAAGACAGCGCGCCCGGCGAAGCGCGGCCTTATGACTTTGCGACGCAGGTGCGCATTGTCCGCGGGCGCATGCCGACGCTGGAGATGATCAACGAACGTTTTGCCAGACTGTTTCGCATCAGCTTATTCAACATGCTGCGTCGCACGCCGGAAATCAGCGTGGCGCCGGTGCAGATGAGCAAGTTTGCCGAGTACGTGCACTCGCTGCACGTGCCCACCAATCTCAATCTGATTTCGATGAAGCCATTGCGTGGTACCAGCCTGATGATTCTCGATCCCACCCTGGTGTTTGCGGTGGTCGACAACTTTTTTGGTGGCACGGGTCGCCACGCCAAGATCGAAGGTCGCGAATTTACCGTGACCGAATATCGCATCATTCACATGTTGCTCAAGAGTGCTTTTGCGGACATGAAGGAAGCGTGGTCGCATGTGTTCAATTTGAATTTCGAATTTCAAAATTCGGAAATCAACCCGCACTTCGCCAACATCGTCAGCCCCACGGAGATTGTGGTGGTGACCAAGTTTCATATCGAGCTGGAAGGCGGCGGCGGCGATCTGCACCTGACCATGCCTTACTCGATGATCGAGCCGCTGCGCGAAATTCTCGACGCCGGCATGCAGAGCGATCGCGTCGAACATGACGAACGCTGGCTGCAATCGCTGCGCGAAGAAATCGAAGATGCCGATGTCGAGATCAGCCTGTCGCTCGGTCGTTCGCATATCACCGTGGGCGAACTGCTCAATTTGAAGCCCGGCGACATTCTGCCTACTGACTTCGATGGCAAGGCCACCATGCTTGCCGAAGACGTGCCGCTGTTCAAAGGCACCTACGGCGCATCGCGCGGCCAACAAGCCATCAAGCTGGAGAATCGCATTCATCGCGTTCGCCCCAACGCCATCGAATTACTGACCGGCACCCATAGTTGATCCACTATCAAGACGCACACAGGTATCCATATATGAGTATTAATGAAGAAGCACTGGTCGCACAAATGGAGAATCTGCGCGCTGAATCCATTCTGGAAGGCCAGCAAAAAGACAGCAAGGATGTCAATCTGGACGTCATCCTCGACGTGCCAGTAACACTGTCGATGGAAGTAGGCCGCACTCGCATTCCCATTCGCAATCTGCTGCAGCTGAATCAAGGTTCGGTGGTAGAACTCGAACGCGCCGCCGGCGAACCGCTGGATGTGTACATCAACGGCACCTTGATTGCGCACGGCGAAGTGGTGGTGGTGAATGAAAAATTCGGTATTCGTCTCACCGACGTCATCAGCCCGCAAGAACGTATTCGCAAGCTGCGTTAACTCATGCGTCGTTCATTCTCAACATTGATTGCCCTGACCGGCGGACTGACTAGTGCGCTAGCAGTCGCTACCGCGTCGGCGCAAGCAAAGTTTGCCGATCCGGAAAAAGCCAACGCACTGGCAAGTTCCGGTGTAGCCAACATGGGTCAAGTCACCTTTGCATTGCTGATTGTGCTGGGCATCTTGTTTGCGGCTGCCTGGGGCATGCGTCGCTTCAAACTGTTTACTCAAAAAGGTCAAACCGCACTAGAAGTGGTGCAGGGAATCAACATCGGTCCGAAGGAACGCGCGGTGTTGATCAACGTGCAAGGCCGTAAGTTGCTGCTCGGCGTAGCGCCGGGTTGTGTGAATTTGTTGCTGGAGTTGCCTGCCGATAGCAGCGAGCCTTCAGATCCCAATGGCGACTCGCAGCCAACGACCGACGTTGTACCAGCGAGCAGCGCGGCCCCTGATTTCAAGAGTTTATTGAAGCGCAGCATGGGGTTGTCATGAAGTTGCTTGGCTACCCCCACCCTAACCCTTCCCCGCACGCGGAGGAGGGAATCAATCAAGGCTGCGCTTCAATTGAATGCAGCATCTCAATCAACTCTTTTTCCCCTCCGCGTGCGGGGGAGGGCAGGGTGGGAGCGCTTGTGCATCGTGCAAAGCAATCATCACGCACATCATTCATCTCCCACATCGTCACAGCGTTGCTGTTGATGTTGTTCGCCAACCACGCCGCATTCGCAGCAGGTTTGCCAGCCGTCACCGTGCAAGGCACCGGCACCGGTCAATCGTATTCATTGACCTTGCAAGTGCTGATCTTGATGACCGCCATCACGTTCCTGCCGGCCATTGTGCTGATGATGACGTCGTTCACGCGCATCATCATCGTGCTGGGCTTGCTGCGACAGGCCATCGGCGCCGGCAACGCGCCACCTAATCAAGTGTTGATGGGTCTGGCGTTGTTCCTCACGTTGTTTGTGATGGGTCCCGTCATCGATCGCATCAACACCGACGCGGTGCAACCGTATCTGGCCGGCACGCTCGATGGCAACGTGGCGTTGGATAAAGGCGTTGCGCCGTTGAAGAAATTCATGCTCGAACAAACACGTGAAAAAGATATCGCCACTTTCGTGCGTATCGCCGGCGAGCAGGCCTACAACACGCCAGAAGAAGTGCCGCTGCGCATTCTGGTGCCGGCATTCGTTACCAGCGAATTGAAGTCTGCGTTCCAGATCGGCTTCATGATTTTCATTCCTTTCGTGATCATCGATCTGGTGGTCGCCAGCGTGTTGATGTCGATGGGCATGATGATGCTATCGCCGATGATGATTTCGCTGCCGTTCAAGATCATGTTGTTCGTGCTGGTCGATGGCTGGACGCTGGTGGTCACTACGTTGGCGAATAGTTTTTATCGATGACGTTAACGTACTGCACAACCATACTGTCATCCCCGCGAAAGCGGGGATCCAGTAATGATGAGTCACTTCGCGACACGTGTTTGACTGGATTCCCGCTTTCGCGGGAATGACGATTTATCAGGTTTTAATAGAAAATGACTCCCGAAACCATCATGTCGATTGCCCGTCACGCGCTGGAGGTGACGCTGTTGTTATCCATGCCGCTGTTGTTGTCGGCATTGATCATCGGTTTGGTGGTGGGCATTTTTCAGGCAGCAACACAGATTAATGAATCGACCTTGTCCTTCATTCCCAAGCTGGTCGGCGTCGCGTTGGCATTGGTGGTGGCAGGGCCGTGGATGTTGCAAGTCATCACTGGCTATACGCGCGAATTGTTCAACAGCATCCCTGGTTTAATCGGCTAAGGCCTTTAAATGATCACCGTCAGTTATGAGCAACTGATGCAATGGATCGGCACGTACTTCTGGCCGTTCCTGCGCATTGGTGCGTGCATGATGGTGGCGCCGATATTCGGTGCGAGGACGGTGCCACCGCGTGCGCGCCTGGTGTTGTCGGCTGCATTAACTTTCTTGCTGGCGCCGATGATCAAAACACCGGTTGTCGATCTGTTATCCGGTCCGAGCTTTGCCATTGCCATACAACAGATGATCATTGGTCTTGCGCTGGGCTTCGCGGCGCAATTGATTTTTGAAGCCGTGGCCATGGGTGGGCAGTTGCTCGCCAACAGCATGGGTCTGTCGTTCGCGATGAATGTCGATCCCTTGCATGGCACCAGCACGCCGGTGGTGGGTCAGTTCTACACCATCATCGTCACATTGACTTTTCTCGCGCTGAATGGGCATCTGGTGTTGATCGAATCGTTGCTGCAAAGCTTCAACCTGTTGCCGGTAGGTACAGCCGGTTTGGGCAGTGATGGGCTGTGGATGCTGGTCAACTTCGGCGGCACCTTGTTCTCCGGTGCATTGCTCATTGCATTGCCGGGATTGGCGGCAATGCTCATCGTCAACTTCGGCCTCGGCGTAATGAGTCGTGCCGCGCCATCGCTCAATATCTTTGCAGTGGGGTTTCCGGCTTCGCTGGCCTTGGGCTTGATTGTTGTGCTGCTCGGCTTGCCGGCCATGCAATCGGGCTTCATCAAGCTGTCGAACTCGTTGTGGTTGTTCCTCACCAGTATGACTAACGCGGCGGGAGCGTAGGGCCTGTTAGCACTAATGCAATCGCTGCGTTGGATCCCCAGAAGGCGCCAGGCTAGGCGCGAGGAGTGAAGTTTGGTTATCTCAAATGAACGACGAGCCCAAGTAAATGAAACATGGGCGCGTGGCGCCTTCTGGGGACCAACCCGAAGGGACGGGATCAGAATGGCTCAGGACTTTGTTGCACCTCGCTTGTGTACGTTAAGTACACCGCGCTCGGTGCGTCGCGTCCTGAGCCATTCTGATCTCCGTCGCAGCGATTGCATTAGTGCTAACAGGCCCTAGCCGTGGCCGAGCATGACGACGATCAAGAGCGCACAGAGAGTGCGACACCGAAACGCGAGGAGGAGGCGCGCAAGAAAGGTCAGGTACCGCGCTCGCGCGATCTGAACGCAGCGGCGGTCACGTTGCTGAGTTGTGCCGTCATCTCCATGTCGGGCGAACGTATTATTGCGGGCTTTTCGGATCTCATGCGCAGTGGTTTGTCGTTGCGCTTCGCCGCCGACATGGATCCCATGCAAATGATCAGTGTCGCCGGCAAATCGGTGCTGGCCGGCTTTCTTGCCGTGATGCCGGTGTTGATTGCCGGCTTCGTCGCTGCGTTGTTCGCGCCGATGGCATTGAGTGGCTGGAACTTCAGCACCGAGGCGCTGATGCCGCAGTTTTCCCGCTTGAATCCGATTACTGGCTTTGGTCGCGTATTCTCGACCAATGGCTTGATGGAGCTGGGCAAATCCATACTCAAGTTCGCGGTGGTGGCGATCATCGCAGTGAAGGTGCTGAAAAACGATACCGCTGCGTTGATGATGATGGGACATGAATCCTTGAGCGTTGCCATGGGGCACGCAGCACATCTATGTACGGGCGCGTTGCTGACGCTATCGTTCGGCATGTTGTTTATTGCCGGCGTCGATGTGCCGATTCAACTCTGGCAACACGCCAAGAAGTTGAAGATGACGCGCGAAGAGATCAAGCGCGAAGCCAAGGAAAGCGATGGTTCGCCCGAAGTGAAAGGCAAGATCCGCCGCTTGCAGCAGGATATGGCCAAACGTCGCATGATGGCCGAAGTCCCTAAAGCCGATGTGATCATCACCAACCCCACTCACTATGCCGTGGCGTTGCGTTATGACGAAGCGCGCAATCGTGCGCCAACCGTCGTTGCCAAAGGTGTGGATGAAGTGGCTGCTGTGATTCGCGAACTCGCGAAGCAGCATAATGTGCCGATTTACGAAGCACCGCCGCTGGCGCGCGTGTTGTTCCGCAGCGTCGATTTGAACAAGGAAATTCCCGCTTCTCTGTACACCGCAGTGGCGCAGGTGTTGACGTACATCTTCCAACTGCGCGCGTATCGAAAGGGTGAAATGGACTTCCGCCCGAGCAAGCCAACGTTGGCAGTGGATGAGAATGCGCCGGTGAGATAAATGGGTCTTCGCCTCTCCCTGAGGGAAAGGTCGACGCGCACAGCGGCGGGTGAGGGTTGCGCTTTGCGCTGCTAGTTTTCAAGAGCACCCTCACCCTGGCCCTCTCCCTTAGGGAGAGGGGATTGGAGTGGCGTACTACTACCTTTCGCCAAACTCTTCCGTCCCTACCAACCGCCGCTTATGAATCAACGTGACGATGTAGATATGACCATGATGCGGGCGATAAATAATCCGCCATGAATGCGCGGGAATTTCGCGTAGCTGTGGGTCATTAATTTCAGGTACGACTCGCCCCTGGTGAGGTACGTTGCTGAGCGATTCTGATTTTCTTAACAGCTCTCGGGCAACATTCTTGGCGTTGATCGGCGAATCTTTGGCAATGTAATCGTGGATGGCTTTAAGGTCGGCGCGGGCGCGAGGTGTCCAGATTACCATTGCTCTATTTCGTGGGCGAGTTCCTCGCTTGAGATGCCACGTCCTTCATTTACATCCTTCATTCCCTGTTGAACCTTATTCAACACGTACAGCCGATAAACAATCTCATCCAACGGCGCGTTATCAGGCAAACGCTGAATGGTTTCGATGGCCTCTTGTTTGGCAGTCTGGTTGTGCATGGCGCTCTGGCTTGGCCGATCTGGCCGCTATCGGGGTGCCGAAAGAATAGCCGCGCCCTTCTCTGGACGCCAGCTACACCCAAAATAGGGGCTACGTGACCCACGTCGCAAAACCCAAGCAGCAAAACAGCTTTCTCCTCAAGCCACCAATGCGTGGCGTACTCCTTGCAATTCAGCCCTGCAATAACGTTTTTTTGACGGAGTGCGCCGAATGAGCGCTGTGGTGGCCGAGCCTTTTAACCTGAAGAGTGTGTTGCGTAGCGGCATCGGTGTGCCGCTGGGCGTGATGGCCATTCTCGCGATGGTCATTGTGCCGATGCCGCCGTTTCTGCTGGATGTGTTGTTTACTTTCAACATCGCGTTGTCGCTGGTGATTGTGATGGCCGTGTTCTATGTGGCGCGGCCGCTGGAATTTGGCGTGTTTCCCAGCGTATTGCTGTTGGCGACGTTGTTGCGTCTGGCATTGAACGTGGCCTCCACTCGCGTCGTGTTGCTGCACGGCCATACCGGCGCCAGCGCTGCAGGCAAGGTGATCGAATCCTTCGGTGAATTCGTGATCGGCGGCAACTATGCCGTCGGCGTGGTGGTGTTCCTGATTCTCACCATCATCAACTTCGTCGTAGTGACCAAGGGCTCGGGTCGCATCTCGGAAGTGAGCGCGCGGTTTACCTTGGATGCGATGCCCGGCAAACAAATGGCCATCGATGCCGACTTGAATGCCGGTTTGATCACGCAGGAAATCGCTCGCACGCGTCGTCAGGAAGTGCGCGAAGAAGCAGACTTTTACGGCTCGATGGATGGCGCCAGCAAATTCGTTCGTGGTGACGCCACCGCCGGCATCATGATTCTAGTGATCAATGTGCTTGGTGGCATTGCCATCGGCATTCTCGGTCACGATCTCAGTTTCTCGCAGGCTGCCAAGACCTATGTGTTGCTCAGCATCGGTGACGGTTTGGTTGCACAGATTCCTGCGCTGCTGTTGTCGACTGCAGTCGCGATCATTGTGACGCGTATGTCACGCGCTCAAGACATGGGTGGCGAACTCGGCAAACAACTGTTCGGCAATCCCAAAGCGTTGAGCGTTGCTGCTGCATTGCTCGGCATCATGGGCGTGGTGCCCGGCATGCCGAATCTTGCTTTCTTGTTAGGTGCGGGCCTGTGTGCTTACGCCGCGCATCGCATCAAGACGCGGCCGAAAAAACTGGAAGCGGCCGAGCAATTGCTGGCCGACGCCGTGCCGCTGCCGCAGATAGCGCCAGAAAACCGTGATCTCAGCTGGGATGACGTGCAGCCCGTCGACATGATCGGTCTGGAAGTGGGTTATCGCCTGGTGCCGTTGGTCGACAAAGCGCAAGGCGGCGATTTATTGGCGCGTATCAAGGGCGTGCGCCGCAAGCTGTCGCAGGAGCTCGGCTTCCTCGTACACACCGTACATATTCGCGACAATCTTGAACTGGCGCCCAATGCCTATCGCATCAATCTCGGTGGCGTGCCGGTTGGCGAATCGGTGATCTATCCAGAACGTGAACTGGCTATCAATCCTGGCCGTGTCTTCGGCAAGTTGGCCGGTATTGAAACCGTCGATCCCGCGTTCGGCATGGAAGCGGTGTGGATCGAACCTGCGATGCGTGAGCAAGCGCATTCGCTGGGCTACACCGTCGTCGATGCCAGCACGGTGGTGGCGACGCACTTAAGTCACATCATTCAACAGCACGCGCATGAATTGCTGGGTCATGAAGAAGTGCAGAACCTGCTCAACACGCTGCAAAAAATTGCGCCAAAACTTGTCGAAGATCTCATTCCACGACAGTTGCCGCTGGGCACGGTGGTACGTGTATTGCAACACCTGTTGCAAGACCGAGTGCCGATCAAAAACATGCGAACAATCGTCGAAACTTTGGCGGAACACGCCACCCGTACCACCGACCCACAAGTACTGCACGGCCTAGTGCGCGTCGCATTGGGTCGGCAGATCGTGCAAGACATCGCCGGCATGAACGACGAGTTGCCGGTGGTCACGCTCGAACCCGATCTCGAACAACTGCTGGCCAGCGCCATGACCGCGCCCGACAGCAACACGGCATTGGCGACACCGGGTTTGGAGCCAGGTCTTGCCGAACGTCTGCAACACAAGCTCGCCGAAACCGCACAACGTCAAGAAACCGCCGGCAAACCAGCCGTGCTGTTGGTGCCGCCGCAATTGCGTTCAGCCATGTCGCGCTTCCTGCGCTCGGCGGTGCCATCGCTGCATGTATTGGCGTGGAATGAAGTACCCGACAGTCGCAAGGTGCGCCTGGTGGGTACGGTGGGAAGACATTGAGATGAACGCAATGATTGATAACCAACAGTCGGAAGGGCGCAATGAATTGCGCCCCTACGGAAAAATGGTAGGGGCGCAATTCATTGCGCCCGCTGCCGCAACCAGTGGCAACAAATCATCATGAAGATCCGTCGTTACATAGCAAAAGACATGCGTCAGGCACTGAATCAAGTGCGTGAAGCGCAAGGACCCGATGCGGTCATTCTGTCCTCGCGTCGCAGCGAAGAGGGCGTTGAAGTGGTGGCTGCGGTGGACTTCGAAGCGGAGACCGTGATTCAGAACGCCACGGCTGCCGCCGAGTTGCCGCAATCGACCAACAGCGCCACTGCAGCAGACTTCAAGAGCAGCTTGCAAGCCATCGAGAAGAGCCGCGAATACGTGCGTGGTTATGCTCAAGAGAACAGTAAAGAACAGCACAAAGACGCGCGCAATGAAGCTCGTCACGAGTCGGGCCATACTGGCCGTCATCACGGTGACAGCAACGCAGCGCTGGCAACCTTCGCGATGGACGACGAGCCTTCCGACATGAGCTCCGAGTTGCGCGCTTTGCGGCGCATGCTCGAAACGCAACTGGCGGCATTGGCATGGAATGATTTAACGCGTCGCGCGCCACTGCAAACCGCATTGCTCAAAGAGCTGACGCAATTGGGCTTTGCACATTCACTTGCGGCTGAAGTGGTATCGCAGATTCCTTCGCGTCTGGAATGGAACGAAGCGCAACGCATGGCCCTGGCATTGATCGCCAAGCGCATTCCTGTTGAAGGCGAACGTTGGCTGGATCATGGCGGCATGGTGGCGTTCGTTGGTCCCACCGGTGTCGGCAAGAGCACCTTGGTCGCGAAGCTCGCTGCACGTTGGGTGTTGCGTCATGGCGCGCGCGACTTAGTGTTGATCTCGGCAGATTCAGTGCGCATGGGCGCGCAGGATCAAATACAGAATCTCGGTCGTCTACTTGGCGTGCCGACCTATGGCGTCGATCAAGTCAGTGAACTCGGCGGCATTCTCAACGCGGTCTCGCAACAACGTCTGGTATTGATCGACACTGCCGGCTTGAGTCAACGCGATGGACGTTTGTCCGCTGAACTCGCGTTGCTCGCGACCTCGCATCCGCAACTCGAAACCTCGCTGGTGGTATCGGCCAGCGCACAGGCAGGCATGCTGGAAGAAACCTTTATGCGTTTCGCATCTGCGGCGCCGAAGTCCTGCGTGCTGACCAAGGTCGATGAAGCCACGTCATTGGGCGGCTCCATCTCGGCAGTGACGCGCCATGCGCTGCCCATTGCCTATACCAGCGAAGGGCAACGCATTCCCGAAGATTTAACGCTGGCACGCGCACATCAACTGGTGGCGCGCGCAGTGGAATTGGCACGACGCAGCGGTGCGCACGCCGACGAAGAATTATTAACACTGAGATTTGGAGGAGTGGCGCATGCCTTTGCCTAACCACAATAAACAAGATGCCAAGCGCTCGGTTGCATCCGGCACGGCACCAACGCCGGTGCAAGTGATTGCAGTCACCGGTGGCAAAGGCGGCGTGGGTAAAACCAGCGTGTCGATCAATCTTGCTACAGCCATGAGTTCAACCGGCAAGCGCGTGTTGTTGCTCGATGGCGATCTCGGTCTTGCCAATGTCGATGTGATGCTGGGTCTGTCGCCACGCCAAACGTTGGCGCAGGTGCTCGATGGCAGTTGCTCACTGGAAGAAGTCATCGTCGAAGCGTCACAGGGTTTTCATGTGGTGCCGGCTGCATCGGGTGTGGCCACCATGGCCAATCTCACCGCAGCAGAACATCTGAATATCGTGCGGGCATTCAGCTCGCTGGCCACACGCCTGGATGTACTGATTGTCGATACCGCTGCCGGCATTGCGCATGGTGTGCTGCAGTTCTCGCAAGCCGCGCAACATGTCGTGGTGGTGGTGTGCGATGAACCGGCATCGATCACCGATGCGTATGCCCTGATCAAGGTGCTTAGTCGAAACCATGGAGTACGCCAGTTCCATGTGCTGAGTAATCAATGCGGCAAAACCGGAGACGGCGCCAACCTGTTCAAAAAACTCGAGCGCGTCACCAGTCGCTTCCTTGATGTCGTGCTCGAATACGCAGGTGAAGTGCCTGAAGACCAGTATCTGAAACGGGCGGTTCGTGAACAGCGTCCCGTTACTGAAGCTTACCCTGCGAGTCCTGCGGCCCAGGCGTTCAAGAAACTGGCGTTGAAAGCCGTTAAGTGGCCCGTACCCTCAGGTCCGCGCGGCAATCTGGAATTTTTTGTCGAACGTTTGGTGCGTCGCAATGCAGTGCGGCTTGAGGTGGTGCAATGAGTCGGGTTACAGCATACGAGGCACACATGCCGGCACAGGACACTGATGCCTTGGTACGTCGTCACGGGGAGTTGGTGAAGCGCATTGCGTACCATCTCGCCGGTCGTTTGCCATCGTCGGTGGAAGTCGCTGATCTGATTCAGGCAGGTATGTTGGGTTTGCTGGAAGCTGCGTCCAATTACACCGCCGATCGCGGCGCGAGTTTCGAAACGTATGCGGGCATTCGCATTCGTGGCGCAATGCTCGATGCATTGCGCAAGCTGGATTGGGCGCCGCGTTCGGTGCATCGCAAAGCGCGTGCTGCTGCGGCAGCCATGCGCGAGCTGGAAGCCGAAACCGGTGTGGAAGCGCAGGATGTAGAGATTGCCGGACGCATGGGCGTGACGCTCGATGAGTATTACAAAGTTGTGCAGGACGCAGCGAGTTGTCGCCTAGTCAGCTTGAATGAAACCGTGGGTGATGATGATTCGCCGCTGGTCAAGGCAGTCGACGATGGCGCCGATCCATTTCGCGAACTGGTCGATGCGGATTTTCGCAAGGCATTGATGCTGGCGATTGAAGATCTGCCGGAACGCGAGAAGCTGGTGATGTCCCTGTACTACGACGAAGAGTTGAATCTGAAAGAAATCGGCGCGGTGCTGAAAGTGACTGAATCGCGTGTATGTCAGTTGCATGGTCAGGCGCTGGTGCGGTTGAAGGCACGATTGGTTGATTGGCGCGATCGTCGCGACTGCAGCGAATCGGAAGAGAAATCGAAGCGTGGCGGTGCGCCTAAACGTGCGGCACGTCCGGCTTTGTCGCGAGCATGAGCGGTAAGGTATTGCACATCCGCGCGATGTTGCATGCCGCCGTTGCCGATCGGCGTATTAACAAGTCGACGGCAGTAACGAGGAGTAGAGATGAGTAAAGATTTACGTTTCCTGGTGGTTGACGACTTCTCGACGATGCGCCGCATCATCAAGAATCTATTGCATGACCTCGGCTATGCCAACGTCACCGAAGCGGATGACGGCAACACCGCGTTGCCCATCCTGCAACAAGGCAATGTCGATTTTCTGATCACCGACTGGAACATGCCGGGCATGCCGGGTCTTGAGTTGCTTAAGGCGGTGCGCGCCGACGCCAAGTTGAAAGCCATGCCGGTGTTGATGCTGACCGCCGAAGCCAAACGCGAACAGATCGTTGAAGCGGCGCAAGCCGGCGTGAATGGCTATGTGATCAAGCCGTTCACTGCGGTGACGCTCAAAGAAAAGCTCGACAAGATTCTCGACGCAAAAAAATAACGCCGGCATATTCCCAGCATTCTCAATAGAACGAAGTCATGGCCAAGAAAAAGCAAAAAGCACCAATAAAACTGTCGTTGAAAGAGCGCTTCGGGGCGCGCCTGCTGAGCTTGTCGACGGCGCTGGAAGCCGAGGACGAAGACGCATTCATGGCCGAACTCAATTCGATGGTGCGTGAACGTGATGATGCGTTGTGGACGCAATTGCGCAAGCTCACTTCCGATCTCAACGGCGCGCTGGAACGTTTCCAACTGGATTCGCGCCTGGTAGATCTCGCCGAGAAAGAAGTGCCGGATGCCAAGCAGCGTCTCGATCATGTGATGAAGATGACCGATGAGGCCGCGCACAAGACCATGGATCTGGTGGAACAATCCGGTCCGCTGGCGGGACGCATCGCCAAGGAAGCGGCAGAAATTTCCGTGTTCTGGCAGCAGTTCATGTCACGCAGCATTGATCCGCAAGCGTTCAAACAATTGCTGGGGCGCATCGATGAATTTCTGCATAGCGCACAGAAAGATACCGAAACCGTGCGCGCCAACCTCGCTGAAGTGTTGATGACGCAGGGCTATCAGGATCTATCGGGTCAGATCATTCGCGGCGTGATCAAGCTGGTCACCGAAGTCGAACTGACATTGAGTGAACTGGTGAAGATGGCCACACTCGACCGCAGTGAAGATCAACGCAGCACAGATCAATATCACGCCACACGCGGCCATGGTCCGGTGGTGCCGGGTGTGGATCACGGTGTGGTCGTTGGCGATCAAGTTGACGTGGATGCGTTGCTGTCGAATCTGGGCATGTGAGCGCAAGCCTCGGTCGTCTTGAATTGACAATTGATCATGGATAATTGACACCGTGGGCTGCATTCCCGTTGTCAATTTTCAATTGTCCATTATCAATTTCCCCCTTTTTTCTCGTCAATTATTCCCTCTCCCTGCCGATAACCGGTGTTGACCGTTTCGCACACTGGGAGACTCCACCGCATCATGGGCAAGCTTCGACTCGACATACTCAGTGTCGTCGGCCTGATCTTGGCCGTTGCCGCGTTGCTGGTGGGAGCGGTGCTCAAGGGTGCGGGCATTTCTGCGTTATGGTCGCCGGCCGCGTTCGTGATTGTGGTGATGGGCACCATTGCTTCCATTCTGATTCAAACGCCATTGCGCGTGATGCTGCGTGCATTGCGCATCGTGGCTTGGATTGTGAAGCCGCCCCCTTCGCAGGCCGAGCAAACCCTGAAGCAGTTTCTCGACTGGAGTGTGGTTGCGCGCAAGCAGGGCCTGCTTGGCCTAGAAGGATTGCTCGAAGGCGTAAAGGACGATTACCTGCGCAAGGGTTTGCAGATGCTGGTAGATGGCGCCGAGCCGGAAGAAATTCGCACCGTACTCGAAGTCGAACTGGAAATTCGCGAGACCGCCGATATGCGTGGTGCGAAAGTGTTCGAAGGCATGGGTATTTATGCGCCGACACTCGGCATCATCGGCGCGGTGCTGGGCTTGATGGCGGTGATGCAGAACCTTGCCGATCCGAGCAAGCTCGGTCACGGCATTGCTGCAGCATTCACCGCCACGATCTACGGCATTGGCCTCGCCAATCTGTTTTTTCTGCCGATGGCCAACAAACTCAAGACCATCATTCAGGCCCAGTCACAGAATCGCGCGATGATCATCGAAGGCATCATCGCCATTGCACAAGGTGAAAATCCACGCAACATCGACACCAAGCTGAGGGGTTTCTTGCATTAATGGGCGTGCGAACAATAAGTGCACCGAAGTTTGACACGTCATCCCCGCGCAGGCGGAGATCCAGTTGTTTTGAGTCGCTTCGCGACATGTTATTGACTGGATTTCCGCTTGCGCGGGAATGACGAGATTATTCAGGTGTTTTCATTGATAGTCGATCGATTGAAAAATTGATAACGAGGAGGGTTGAGAACTGACAATTGAATTGAAGACGCTGCTGGAAATGGTTTGATTTGTTCCGTTCGCGTTGCGCCCGTCGAAACGTTCTTTGTTTTTTTAGAACTATCCTTCGACACGCTGCGCTGCTCAGGACGAACGGAGTGAAACGGCATCTGCGGCGTTATCAATTATCAATTATCAATTATCAATTGCCGCTTTGAGCCGCAAGCACAAACACGAAGAGCACGCCAACCACGAAGCCTGGGCCATTCCTTATGGCGATCTGGTGACGTTGCTGTTGGCGTTCTTTGTAGTGATGTATGCGATCTCGACGGTGAACGAGGGCAAGTATCGCGCCGTATCCGATTCATTGTCGGCGGCGTTCAAGGGCACACCGAAGGCAATCAGCCCGATTCAAGTGGGTGATAAAACGCCGACGGCGATTCAAGGCGGCAGTCCGCCGATTGCGCCGGAAGGCAATTTGATCGGCGATCATTCCAGCTTAATTGCCAGCGGCAATGCGTCTGAAGAACACAAGGGCGACGGCACCGCAGAGAAAATGACGCCGATGGACAAGGTCATCGGTGAAATCGAATCGACCATGGCCGAGCTGATTCAACGCGACATACTGGCCATTCATCGCAAACAGTATGGTGTGGAGATCGAACTGCGCACGGATATTCTATTTCCCAGCGGTTCTGCAACCATGGCGCCGCAGGCGATTGTCGTGTTGCAACAGTTGGCTGACACATTGAAGCCACTGCCATATCCCATGCGTGTTGAAGGACACACAGATAATCGTCCCATCAACACTGCGTTGTTTCCTTCCAATTGGGAACTCTCTGCGGCACGCGCGGCAACCGTGGTGCATTTATTCATGGAGCGCGGCATTGATCCGACACGCTTGTCGGTGATCGGTCTCGGTGAGTTTCGTCCGGTTGCCGATAACGCTACCGATGCAGGCCGCAACATGAATCGCCGTGTGTTGATCGTGATTCTCAGCGATGTCACGCACATCGATGGCGTGGATGGCGGCGAGTTAAATCCGGCAACGCCGCCGGCAGAGGCGACTGCAACTACGGAAGCAACGCCGCCAACGTCGATGTCGCCATCACCATTGGCATCAACACAACCACCATCATCTAAAGCACCGGTTATTGCACCGATAGCGCCGCCGGTCATTTCGCAATCTGCTGCAGTGATTCCTGCTGCGCCTGTACGTTGAGAGACTATGTAGGAGTGGCCTCTGGCCACGATTGATTAATTCGCGGCCCCATTTATTTAAGAAGGGCCGCTCCTACAAAAGTGTTCTCACATTGCAATCAAGATGCAAGCTTGTGCGAGCTATTGACGAGCACTCGCACTTTTTCCGCCAACATGCCGGAACCGAAGTTGCGCAGCCGTTCGAGAAATACGTCAGTGACTTCAAACCCTTTCGGCACCAGTAGCGTACCCATGTGAGTACGCAGGTCATCGAGAAACACCATCCCGGGGGCTACCACGCGCAGCGGCAGCTCGCGTATTTCCTGCGCACTGCTGCTGGCGCCGACCAGCGTGGCGAGATGATCGACTAACGACGGCTCGTATTTTTCCGACTTACGCAATGTCTGTACGGCGACATTGGTGGCATGACCTTGCGCAATCATGGAATCGTATTCGACGGCAAGACGCAGAATCGCTGCACCGGTTTCCACCATGCCGTCATCGCCAATCGCTTGCGGTCGACTGGCCGCTTCGAGAATCTGCAACACCGGTTCGAGACGCGGGATATGACCGAGCAAATTCTTGGCTACCAGCGGTGCGCCTTCGGCCAGCGTGGTCTCTTCCGGTGTCAGGCGTTCACCGTAATAAAGCTTCTCAACGAGTTCCACCGGCAAGGAGATGTAACCCAGCTGCGATAGCATGGCGGCGGTTTCCAATTGCCAGAAATGGCGTGTGCCCAGCGCTGCGGATAACTCAGTGGCCAAACGTGTTACGCGCTTGGCGCGACCGAAGGCCACGGGATTGGTAATGGCCAGCACATCCACCAGCGCCTTGATGCAGCCGATGAGTGTTTCCTGCAGCAATACTTTTTCAGCTGTAAATAATCGATGCTGCACCACCGCTTCATCCAGCGCACTGCGCAATTGATCGGGCGGGCAGGGCTTGGTGAGAAAGCGGAAGATCTGGCCTTCATTCACGGCGTGCACGGCAGCATCGCGTCCCGGTTCGCCGGTGAGCAGAATGCGGGTGATTTCCGGATAACGTTGCTTCACTTGTTTGAGCAGCGCTGCGCCATCCATGCCGGGCATGCGCATGTCCGAGACCACCACCATCATGCCGGGCGCTTCTTTCAGTGTTTGCAACGCAGCTTGACCGCTGGTTGCGGTGTACACCTGATAGTCGCGGCGCAGTTGCAACGCCAGCCCCTCCAGAATGCGAGGTTCGTCGTCCACACACAGGACGCGTGGTAGTGTTTTCTGTTCCATGGTTCAGCTCGGTGTTTGTGAACAGGCGGCGTGTACGCGCCGTCTGGCCTCTTCTAAATCATAGGGCGGATTGAGACTGGCAAAATAGGCTTGGTCGAGGTCTGCTTCCAACTCGCTGCTGATCTGCAATGCATGGCGATGACCGTCCAGTAAAGAATGCGCTGTGACCAGAATGCCCAATAAATCGAAGCTGTTCTGTGCGACGGCTCGCGGTGCGTGGTGATAAGCCACGGCTTCCACCAGTGGATAGGGCAGTCCCCACAGGCCGAGCAAGTATGCACCGGCTTCGGCATGTGTCGCACCAATCACCCGCTGTTCTGCTTCATAGCTGGAAATGTGCTGTTGTTCGGCTGTTTCCAGCACTTGCACCAATTGTTTGGAATTTTGCTGAATGAATACCCAATAACCAATATCGTGAATCAGGCCGACCAGCCAGGCGTCTTCCGCCAGGGGGGTGCCGGCTGCCAGCGCGGCGCAGGCTGCAGCCGTGGCCAGCGCGTGGGTTTGCAATTGCTCCGAGTCCAGACGTTGCGGCCCGGCTGCATGCTCCCACTTGGCGAAGATCTCCGCAGACATCACCAGATTGCGAATGCTGCCGAAGCCCAGATGCGTGACTGCATCCTTGATGCGGGTGATGGTTTTGGGATGACGAAAGAATGCCGAATTTACCACCTGCAATATCTTGGCGGCGATCGCGGGATCGCGCGCCACTACCTCGGCCACCTTCGCCGTCGATACGGCCGGATCGGCCAGCACCGCTTGCAGCTGTGCATACACTTTGGGCATCGTCGGCAGTGAACCCACGCGTCCCACCACGGCGCGCAGCGATTCGCCGTGCAGCAGGCCGCGCAGTTGTAAGCAACGTTCGATGGTGTTTTCCAGTTGCTGCGTATCGCATGGCTTGCTCAAGTATTGCTGCGCCAGCGATACCAGTTGCAATAGCTGTGCTTGTTCGGCAAAGCCGGACAACACAATGCGCACCGCTTCCGGCCAGCGTGTTTTCACCTTGCTCAGTAGTTCGCGACCATCCATACCCGGCATGCGTACGTCGGTGACGATTACGTCGAACGTCCGTTGTTCCATGGCTTCGAAGGCCGCTGCGGCGCTGTTCACGAACACCATTTCCCAGACATTGCGGCGCTTGTACAAACGCGCACGCAGGCTATCGAGCAACTCTTGCTCGTCGTCGACAAAGATAATGCGTCTCATGCGTTGGCTCCTGCATTCCTTCCAGCAATAGGTAACCGAATCTTGAATTGCGTGCCGACGCCCACCTCGCTAGTGGCGTGCACTTCACCACCATGCTTATCCATGACGATCGAGCGGGTAATAGCCAGGCCCTGGCCGGTACCGCGACCGACTTCTTTGGTGGTGAAAAATGGGTCGTAAATTTTGTCGAGATTTTCCTGCGGAATGCCGCAGCCGTTGTCGCTGAAAGTGATCTCGACATAGTTGCCGTCTACCGCAGTGACAATCGAAATGGCGCCGCCATTACTGACATCCTTGCCGGCATCGTGGATGGCATGCGCGGCATTGACGATCATGTTCAAGAACACTTGATTCAATTCGCCGATGTTGCAAATGACCAGCGGCAGTTCGCCAAACTCCGTGCTGATGTGCGCCAGATATTTATATTCGTTGGTAGCCACGACCAGCGTAGTCTGTAACGCATGATTGATGTCGGCCGAACTGAACTCCGTGGCGTCCGGATGTGAGAACTCTTTCATTGCACGCACGATGCCGGCCACTCGACTTGTGCCTTCAAAGGTGCGTTCGAATGCCTTGGGCATTTCATCGAGCAGGAACGGCAAATCGATCGCCGCTGCCGCATCGATAATGGTTTGCCGTGCCGCCGTGGCTGCCGGTTCATCGGGCAGGCTACTCAGCGCAGCGCTATAGGTAGCGATCAGCTTGGCGATGTCCTCCATAGCGCTGCGCAGGAAATACAAACTGTCACCCACATATTGGATGGGCGTGTTGATCTCGTGCGCGATACCGGCAGCCAGACGCCCAACCGATTCCAGCTTTTGCGCCGTGCGCAATTCAATCAGCATGCGTTCGCGCTCTTTCATCTCGGCGAACAACTGTTCCTGCAATTCGTTTTGTATGCGTTGCTGTTCGCGTTTGGCCGTGATGTCAGCGCCGATACTGACGGTATGCTGCAACTGTCCGGCATCGAACACGGGCGTGATGGTTTTGCCTACCCAGAAGGTGCTGCCATCCTTACGTTGCACCTCTTCTTCAATGATGACTTGTTCGCCCGCCATCAATTTGGCCAGATTCTGCCCATAACTATTGGGGGCGCGATTGCGCGAAGCGAAGGTCATCACGCTTTTGCCGATCAATTCTTCGCGCCGATAACCGTAATGCTCCGCCACCGCCCGATTGCAATACACCAAGATGTTTTCCGGTTGTTGATACCTGGCAATCGAAAAATGCGACGGAGTGGCGTCCAGCGCCATGTCGCGTAATGCCAACTGCTCGCGCAGACGGGCGATTTCGCTCAGTGCCGCTTGCAGATCCTGCGCCTTCACTCACTGACTCCTGCGTTTCGTCTGGCGATGGGCAGCCGTATCTTGAATTGCGTGCCGACGCCCACCTCGCTGGTGGCGTGCACTTCACCGCCATGTTTATCCATGACGATCGAACGAGTAATAGCCAGGCCCTGGCCGGTACCGCGGCCAACTTCTTTGGTGGTGAAGAATGGATCGTAAATCTTGTCGAGATTTTCCTGCGGAATGCCACAGCCGTTATCGCTGAAGGTGATCTCGACACAGTCGCCGTCCACCGCAGTGACGATCGCAATCGCACCGGTGCTCACATCCTTGCCGGCATCGTGGATGGCATGCGCGGCATTGACGATCATGTTCAAGAACACTTGATTCAGCTCGCCGATATTGCAGATCACTGGCGGCAGTTCCGCAAACTCGGTTTTTACCTGCGCCAGATATTTGTATTCGTTGGTTGCGACCACCAGCGTGGTCTGCAAGGCGTGATTGATGTCGGCTGAACTGAATTCCGTGGCGTCCGGATGTGAGAACTCTTTCATTGCACGCACGATGCCGGCGACTCGACTCGTGCCTTCAAAGGTGCGTTCGAATGCCTTGGGCATTTCGTCGAGCAAAAACGGTAAATCGACGGCGGCGGCCGCATCGGCCATGGCTTGGCGTGCGGTCGTGATCGCCGCCTCATCGCCCAGTTCATTGAGCACAGCGTTGTAGCTATCGATCAAACGCCCCAGGTCTGCAACGGAACTGCGCAGGAAGTACAAGCTGTCGCCCACGTACTGGATGGGCGTATTGATTTCATGTGCCACGCCGGCCGCCAGGCGACCCACCGATTCGAGTTTCTGCGCGGTGCGCAATTCAATGAGAATGCGCTCGCGTTCTTTCATCTCGGCGACCAACTGTTCCTGCAGTTCGGCTTCCTTGAGACGATGTGCACGTTTGTCGGTAATGTCCGCGCTGATACTTACTATATGGGTGACGCGTTCGTCGGCGCCCATGACCGGTCGCAGGGTGGCACCCGTCCAGAAGGTGCTGCCGTCACGACGCGTAGCTTGCTCTTCGAAGTTGTATTCCTGCCCGGATACCAGAGCAGCGCGTATTTCTGCGCGCCGCTCCGCCGAAAAATTGGTGCCCTGATCCTGCGCTTGCATGGTTTCACTGAGCAGTTCTTCGCGCCGGAAACCCAGCGCCTCGCACAGAGCACGATTGTAGTAAACCGTCTTGCCGCCATCGCGCGTGATTTCGGCGACGGCAAAGTGAGTGGACACCGAGTCGAGCGCCATGTCGCGCAATGCCAGTTGGTCCGTCAGATATTGATTTGCCGCCCGTTGCTGCGCCACTTGTTCGCGCAAGCTGGCCAGCTCAGCATGCACATCCGCAACATCGGTCGAAACTTGAGCGCTGAACGGATAGGAGTGACGTTGATCGGTCATCGGAAGTCCTTCTGCGAAATAGGTCCGTGCCGGGTTATCGACCATAAGCCGTTTTGGTTAATTGAATTGCAATGGCAGTTGCGTGATTGGCCGTTGAAGTGTGATCGGATACCACAGAGAACAATATTGCGCAGAATACTTATGCATGATTGCTTATAACGCTCATGCGAGTGCAGCTGAGGTGCAGGCGTTTCATTCAATTCACGCGGCAGCAAGTGATGAAGTGACATGAACCAAGAAGCACTCCTGCAACGCGTCGTCCCGCTGCAATATTCCATTTGCTGGAGCGTTTATTGAAAAGACGCTTTTGTACGGCGAATGGCATTCGTGCGATGCTCGCGGTTCGGTCCGCGACATAGCCGCGCCGGATCATGCTGCCTACGTCAACGGTGAAATCCAGAACATGAGCCCGGAACATGAACCCAGAACGTTTGTTCAGCGTGTCAAGAAGTATCAACGACAATGCCTCTATGCCTAGCCTTCTCGAAAATTCCACAAATGGTATTGCCTGCGTCGTGCTTATGCTGACGATGTCTGCCTGCTCACTGCAATCCGACTACGCAGCGCCGTCAATGACAAACCCGGCACAGTGGAGCAACACCACACCCGCAGCGGATGCGACGACAACTCGAACCGAGCAGGCGGATTGGTGGAAGCAATTGCACGACCCGGCGATTGATGCGTTGATCGAAGCGACCCTCGCTGCCAATCCCACGCTCGACAAAGCCGTCGCTCGCCTCGACGAAGCGCGTGCGCAGGTGCGTGGCAACAAAGCCGATTACTTTCCGGCATTGAGTGCAAGCGGCAGCATCAATGAAGCCAACAGCCGCATCAATAACAGCGGCGTGAGCGCCGAGGCGGCGGCAGCGACGGGAATGCTGGTGGGACGTAGCCGTACCACCTCGGTTGGCCCGGCATTGAAATGGGAAATCGATTTATTCGGTCGGGTGCGCTCATCGGTCGATGCAGCGAAGCGTCGTCTCGATGCGCGTACGGCCGATGCGCAGAGCACACGACTGTCGCTCGCTGCGCAGGTGGCCACCACGGTGCTCGATTGGCGTGCCTGCATGCACTCGGCGATGGTGGATGCTGCTGAAATCGATTCACGCGGGAAAACGCTGGAATTAACGCGTAAAAAGTTCAACGCTGGTTTTACAGCGCCAGTCGATGTCGCGAGCGTGGAGCGCGATTTCGCCGCTGCGCAGGGAGTGTTGATAGGGCAGCAGGAAACCTGCGCGCGCGATGTGAATGCCTTGGTCGAACTCACTGGCCTGGACCGTGATGCGCTGCTGGAACGCTTACAGCAACCGTTCGCTGCAAACAGTCCAAAAGATGAGAGCGAAACAAACACATTGACGGAGTTCATGCCGACGCCGCCGGCGGCGACACCGCAACTGCCGGCCACCGTGTTGCTGGCGCATCCAAGCGTTATCGCTGCCGATCGCGAAGCGGCTGCCGCATGGTCCGATATCGGTGTGGCGCGCGCGGATCGCTGGCCAAAGCTGGATCTATCGGCAGCGTTGACGGGCGAGTGGATACGTTATGCCGGCTCAACGCTGAGCCTTACCAATTGGTCGATAGCGCCTGGTCTTTCGGCAACGTTGTTCGACGCCGGCAAAGGCAAAGCTAATGTAACGGCGGCGCAAGCGCGCTATCGTCACGCGGTTGCCGATTTACAGACGGCCGTGCGCAGCACAGTAAAAGAAGTGGAAAACGCGCTTACCGCACAACAGTCCGCCGCAGCGCGACTGATGTCATCACAACAATCGGCGCGCGCCGCGGAAGTCGCTTTCAACGCCATGCAGGCCAAGTGGGATAACGGCACGGCCAGCTTGCTGGAGCTGGAAGACGCGCGTCGTCAATACGCCACTGCAAAAGATAGCGTGATCACCGCCGCACGTGATCGCGCCACTGCATGGGTGGAGCTGGTCCGAGCCAGCGCCAATGGAATTAACTCATCACCAATGCAAGACAATTCAAGATGAAGCCAATCTTCAGCCTCTGCACTGATCTTCTTAACGCTGCACGATTGCGTACTCGATCGTTACTAATGATTGTTCCGGTGCTCATTGCCGCGGTGTTATCGGCGATAACAGGTCAAGCTGCGAAACCGGAAAAAGCAGCGCCTGCACCGGCACTCACGGTGCAGGTCGCCACCGTCGCGACTGCACAATGGCCTGAGACCGTGCAGGTTTCAGGTCCCATCGCGGCGTGGCAGGAGGCCATTATCGGCGCCGAGATCGCCGGGCAACGCCTGGTAGAACTGCGCGTCAACGTGGGCGATCGCGTCAAGCAGGGTGACGTGCTGGCGCGTTACAACACCGATACCTTGCGAGCCGAACAAGCCGAGCTGCACGCCACCTGGCAACAGGCTGAAGCCGATCGAGTGCGTGCCATTGCCTTGCAAGGCAGCGGCGCGATGAGTAATCAGCAGATCGAGAACTATGCCAATCAGGCGGCCATCGCCAAGGCACGACTCGATGCCAAGGAGCTGCAATTGCGTTACGCCACGGTGATCGCGCCTGGCGATGGCGTGATCAGTTCACGCAGTGCCACACTGGGCGCAGTAGGTTCTGTTGGCGGTGAATTGTTTCGCATGATCTTGAACGGTCGTCTTGAATGGCGCGGCAGTCTCAGCGCGCAGCAGCTAACACAAATCAAACCAGGCCATAGCGTGTCTTTGACGTTGCCCGATGGCAGCACCGCGCAAGCGAAGGTGCGGCAACTGTCGCCCTCGCTCGATCCACAAACACGCATGGGAACTGTATATGCCGATATTCAACCAGGCAGTCATGCGCATGCGGGCATGTATGCCAACGGCATCATCGCCATGCAGAAGCGCAACGCGTTGGTGGTGCCGGCCGTGAGTGTGGTGATTCGCGATGGGCGCTCGTATGTGTTCACTGCGGATACCTCACGCAGGAACGACGCCGGTTACCGGGTGACACAGCAGCCCGTTAGCACCGGTCGTCATCAAGGCAGTGATGTTGAGATCACTGCGGGTCTGCGCGATGGCGCGCATGTCGTCATGCAAGGCGCAGGCTTTCTCAACGACGGCGATACCGTGCATGTGGTCGACGCAACGGACAAGCAGCCATGAATTTCGCCACGTGGTCGATACGTAATCCGATTCCTTCGATCCTGCTGTTCATACTGCTGACGTTAGCGGGCATCGCTGGTTTTCGTGCCTTGCCCCTGCAGAATTTTCCGGACATGGATGTGCCGACGATCAATATCACCTTGAGTCTGCCTGGTGCGGCGCCTTCGCAACTGGAAACCGAAGTGGCGCGCAAGGTCGAAGATTCGCTGGCGACGCTGGCCGGGCTTAAACACATCAGCACCTCGATTACCGACGGCACGGTCTCCATCATTGTCGAGTTTGTGCTGGAAAAACCGCTGTCCGAAGCACTGGTCCAAGCCAAGGACGCGGTCGACCGCGTACGCTCCGATCTGCCTGCAGACTTGTTGCAACCGACGGTCAGCGCGGTACAGATCGCGGCAGATCCGCTGGCGACGTATGCGATTTCATCGACCACCATGAATGAAGAAGAGCTGTCGTGGTTTGTCGATGACACCGTTGCTAAAACCATGCTGTCGCTCAAAGGTGTGGGCAAGTTCGAGCGCGTTGGCGGTGTGAATCGCGAAGTGCGCATCACTGTCGATCCGGTGCAGATGGCTGCACTGGGTATCAGCGCCACCGAAATCTCCCGCGCCTTGAAACAAGTACAGATGCAATCGTCGGGCGGTCGCACGCAGTTCGGTCAAGTCGAACAATCGGTGCGCACCGTGGCCACGGTACAGACTGCTGCGGATCTCGCGTCCATGCCCATCGCGTTGCTCGACGGGCGCAGCGTGCGCCTCGACCAGGTCGCAACCATCAGCGATGGTATCGCCGAGCGCACGCAACAGGCATTGATCGATGGCAAACCGACTGTGGGCTTCCGTATCTATCGCGGCAAAGGTTTCGATGAAACCGAAATCATGCATGCGGCCGTGGCAACGCTGCAAAAAATGCAGCAGGCACATCCGGGCCTGAGCATTTCGCAAATCAACAGCCCGGTGAATTTCACGCTGCAGCAATACGACGGCTCGATGCACATGTTGTATGAAGGCGCGTTGCTGGCCGTGATTGTGGTGTGGTTCTTCCTGCGCGACTGGCGCGCCACGCTGATCTCCGCCGTGACCTTGCCGCTATCGATCATTCCCACTTTCGCCATCATTCACTGGATGGGATTTTCACTAAACACCTTGACGCTGCTGGCGCTGGCCGTGGTGGTCGGCATTCTGGTTGATGATGCGATTGTGGAAGTCGAGAACATCGTGCGTCATAAACATCTCGGCAAATCGGTGCGCGAAGCCGCCGAAGACGCCGTGTCGGAAATCGCACTGGCGGTGATGGCGACCACCATGGCATTGGTGGTGGTGTTCATGCCGACTTCCTTGATGAGCGGTGTATCGGGTCTGGTGTTTCGTCAATTTGGCTGGACAGTGGTGATTTCGGTGGTGGCGTCGCTGCTGGTGGCGCGCTTGCTGACGCCAATCATGGCGGTGTGGTTTCTCACCGCTGAAAACGAGCCGGAACAGGCCGATGGCAAAATCATGAGCATGTATTTGCGCGCCGTGAACTGGTGTCTGCGTCATCGCGTGACCACCGTTATTTCCGCGACATTATTTTTTATCGGCTCGATCGGCTTGATGACCTTGCTGCCTGCCGGATTCATGCCGCCCTCGGATCCTGGTTACACCACGGTCAGCATCGAATTACCGCCGGGAAGTTCGTTGCCACGCACCTTGGCTACCACGGAAGCCGCGCGTCATTCGCTCGAAGGCATCGCCGACATCAAGCATGTATTCACCACGGTGGGCGACGCACAGGCGTCGGGCAACGCTGATGGCTTTGAGGCAGGCGAAGTACGCAAAGGCAATTTGGTGCTGGTGTTTGGCGAACGTGGTAAACGTCGCGCCCAAAGTGCCATCGAAAAAGACGTGCGGGCGCGATTGGCCAGCGTCCCCGGTGCACGCTTCGCACTAAGCTCAGGTGGACCCGGCGAAAAATTGATCGTGGTGTTGTCGAGCGATAATGCGTCGGCGCTCACTGCCACTGCGCAAAGTCTTGTACAACAAATGCGCGAAATTGCTGGCTTGAGCAACATCAGCTCAACAGCCAGTCTCGATCGTCCCGAGATTGTGGTGCGACCCGACAATGCGCGTGCTGCAGAACTGGGAGTTACCAGTCAAACCATCGGCGATACGGTGCGCGTGGCAACCGCGGGTGATTTCGATGCGCAGTTGTCCAAGCTGAATCTCGACAGTCGTCAGGTGTATATCCGCGTGCGTCTGGCCGATGCCGCTCGTCAGGACATCGACACGCTGGCGAATCTGCGCGTGCCGACCCGCAATGGCACGACAGCACTGGCCACCATCGCCGATATTTCCAGCACCACCGGCCCATCGCAAATTCGGCGTTACGACCGCAAGCGTTACGTTACGGTGAACGCCGACCTCGGTGGTTCTGCGCTGGGCAAAGCGTTGGCGGATGCGAAAAAACTGCCGGCGATCACCGGCATGCCGTCCAGCGTCAAGCTCATCGAAAGCGGCGACAGCGAATTTATGGTGGAGCTGTTCGGCAATTTCGCAACGGCGTTTGTCGTCGGCGTGCTGTGCGTGTTCTGCGTGCTGGTGCTGCTGTTCAATGATTTTTTTCAGCCCATCACCATTCTTTCTGCCATACCCCTGTCCATCGGTGGCGCCGTCCTGGCGTTACTGCTCACCGGTGAGCAGTTGGCATTGCCGGCATTGATCGGTCTGGTGATGTTGCTGGGCATCGTTACCAAGAATTCGATCCTGCTGGTGGAATACACCATCGTCGGCGTGCGCGATCGAGGTCTCAGTCGTCACGATGCCATCATCGATGCCTGCCATAAACGCGCGCGACCGATTGTCATGACCACCATTGCGATGATCGCCGGCATGCTGCCGATTGCATTCGGCTTTGGCGGCGATGCCAGTTTCCGTCAGCCGATGGCGATTGCGGTGATCGGCGGCTTGGTCACCTCCACTGCATTGAGTTTGCTGGTGGTGCCGGTGACGTTCACCTACGTCGATGGATTGGAGGTTTGGCTGGGCAGGCTGTTCAGAAAGTACAAGGCGTTGCCGGCGTAACTATTCAAAATTGCTGCTGCGCTCTAGTTCTCTGTCATTTCGACCAGAGGGAGAAATCTCCTGACAGCGGGAGGATTTCTCCCTTCGGTCGAAATGACAATCGAGTACGTATGCGCAAACGGCGCCACTTCATTGTGTGATGAGCCGCACACAACTGAATTCCGCTATGCCAATCGCCGCTGCATTCATCTGCCACGCTCGTCGTATGCCCGGCCCTTGGCACAATTAGTGCTAATTCCTCGTCAAATCTGTCGCGCGTCAGAAAACCGGCGCTGCGACGACACTTGGTCGCGAGGAAATCATCATGTTGCCATTCTCCATTCAGTTGACCTTGTTGATAGCGTTGCCGCTGGCGACAGTACTGGCATTGTTCGCCGGCGCCTGGACTTTGCGCACCTGGCGCAAGCAAGCCGAGTGCGACGCGCAGCGCATGTTCGAACAACTCGATCTGGTGCGCGCCGAACTCATGCTGTTGACCGACCGTGTTCACAACATGCCGGTCGCAGCGCCCACCGTCATTCGTGAACGCGCCGCGCCAGTGGAAATTAAAGCACCACCGGTGGCCGCCGCTGTATCCGGGCCGCGCGGCTATGAAATCGCTGCACGTTTGGCGCGCGGCGGCGCGACCTGCGATGAACTGATCAGTAGTTGCGGTCTGTCTCGCCATGAAGCCGAATTGTTGATGCGTTTGAACAAGGCCGAGGCTTCGCGCGCGCAACCCGAAGCGATTCGTAGCAAGCCTGCGAGTGCAACAGGCAATTCGTCCACGGGATCGTCTGCAGCACCAACAAAAGGCCAGCCCGCGAAATCGGACACTGCTCAACGCAAAGCAATAGAAGCAACGCGTGCACGTCTTGCCGCAGTAGTGTGAGCCCCAATCGTCCACCCTAGATAGTCCATTCGTAGGGCGCAATTCATTGCGCCCTTCTGATGATGCCGCTCGCGAATCCACCATCTGAGATGCCGCGCTACACTACAAGCCTGTTCCCCGAACCAACGGCACCATATTGAACTGGCTTGCTCACGTATTCCTCTCGCCGCCCAATGTCGAATTCCAGCTCGGCAACCTGCTTGCGGACATCGTGCGCCGCAACCAACGTCAAGGCTTGCCCGAAGACTTCATCCGCGGCGCGTTGCGCCATCACGCAATCGATGTCTTCACCGATGCACATCCCATCGTCAAACGCAGCCGCGCAAGATTAAGCGAAACACATCGTCGCTTCAGCGGCGTGATCATGGATGTGTTCTACGACTATCTGCTCGCCACACATTGGAGCGAATACTCAACCATCACGCTCGATTCATTCACCACGAAATTTTATTCTGAAGCTGCGGCTATCAAGATTGCATTACCCGACGATGCGCAACACGTTCTCACACGCATCATCCAACATGATCTGCTCGGCCAATATAGCAATCTCGATGGTGTAAAACAGTCGCTACGCAGACTGTCGATGCGACTGCATGCAAGATGGGGCAGGGAGTTTCAGCTCGATAACAGTATGGTCGAGCTTATTGAGCACGAAGACGAGTTAGCCGCAGACTTTGCCGAGTTCTTTCCGCAGTTGCGGATGCACGTGGATGGAAAATAAGAGCCAATTTGTAAGTGAACTTCGGAGGAAGCCTGAGTGCTGAGCGACGAGCCGATGAACACGAATCAAATATAAGGCTGAGCACGTTAGACCGCACTCGCGTTATTTCTTGTCGACGACAAACGCTCGCAACTGATTCATCTTCCCATCCTGAAAGCGCCAAACGTCACAATACCACGACGAAGTTTCCTTACCGTCTGGCGAAGTTATTGTTATCTCTCCCAGCGCAGTGACGAACTGACCCTCAGCAATAAGATCGGACACATTGAACTTGGGAGGCTTGCCATAGGTTTGAGAAAGGTACGCACGGATGTCCGCCTTTCCCCGGATGGTCTTCTCGCCAACAAATGTCCACTCTACATCTTCCGTGCAACGCGACAAGAAGCCCTCAGTGTCGCCTGCTGCCATAGCCGCGTTCGCTTGCTTCAAGGTGGCTTTATTTTCTTCAGTCATAGCATCTGTTCACTCAGATTGCAGTGATGACGACGGACGGCGCGGAGCGGGTACTTGGGCCATGAAACACTGCTTCGATGTTGTTGCCGTCGGGATCGAGCACGAATGCAGCAAAGTAGCCTGGGTGGTAATTCCGCTCACCGGGGCCACCATTATCGCGCCCTCCAGCACCTAGCGCTGCTTGGTAGAACGCTTGAACAGTTGCGGGATTGGGCGCCTGAAATGCGAGGTGGACGTGGGAGGTTGGTCCGTCTGCCTTGTCGACCCACAGTTCATCGTTGGAGAAATGACTCTCTGCTTCGACGAAGGAATCGGATCTGCCCAGCGCGATGAATACGGCGCGGTAGAAGCGCTTGCTGGCCTCGAGATCGGACACTCTAAGGTGCACATGATCGATGAGTCTGCCAACATGGAATTGCATAACAGCTCTCCGAGATTTTGCTTAAGAATCCTTCGACACGCTGCGCTGCTCAGGATGAACGGAATTAATCAGACCGTCCTTAAACAATTTGCCATTCTCCTTGGGTTCCCTTTTCAAAGAATCAGCGCAAGGGATCAGCGTGACGATGGACCAATTTCCACGCGCCGTTCTCACGGCGGAATATTTCCGTCACTCTCAAGTCCATCGGCATAGCTGTTTTTCCTTGCGGCTTAACGGTCGACCGCTGAATGCCCGCCCAGTAAGCGATGTCATCACTCGCTGCCTGCTGCAAGACTTCAAATAAACTGTTACCGCCGGACTGGAATTGCTTCGCGCCGTTCGCATTTGCGGCATTCACGCTCGTCGCGCCTTCGACGCAATCTCCCTTTGGGCCAAATATCGTTGCCGGCAGTACCTGTGTCGAAATGTTGATCAGCGGATCTACATCGCCGTTCACAAAGGCTTGCGATGCCGCTTTGCGTTGCTTCATGAAATGTTGGAACTCAAGCAGGTTGTCGCGCGTGGCATTCCCTTGAGTGGCACTGGATGATTGAGTTGACACGGCGGTTCTCCTATAGCTGGAGGGACCGTCACCGTACGTCTTGAGAGGTGGTTGTTGTGTAGGCCAGCGCCGCTACCTGGTTATGAAAATCGACGACAAGTCACTTTCCGATACATAGATGCAACTCGTGAATCTACCCTTGCTCAGCTCTTATCCACTTTCTTATTAATCCCCCAAGCAAATGCCAGCACCTGCGCCACCGCGACATACAATTCACGCGGTATTTCCCGGCCCAAATCGACACGGGATAACGCACTGGCGAGTGCGGGGTCTTCATCGAGTGGCACGCCGTGGGCGCGCGCGGTGGTGATGATGTTGTCAGCAACTGCACCGCTGCCTTTGGCAACAACGCGGGGTGCGCCACGACCTGAGTAATGCAATGCCACCGCTTGGCTGCGTTGCGGTGATGAGTTGTTGGCACGTTTATCGTTGTTCATTGCTTAACTCACGCACGTATGTCGAGTAATCGAGTCAGGCGCGCGCTGCCGTTATCGACGGGGTTGCCGTGCAGACACACGACGCGATCCAGTTCCAGTCCTTGATCGCGCAGACTGGCTTTTAACGTTTCGAGTTGCTGGCTCAATGCCTGTACCAGCAATGGCGATTCGGAACGCAGTTGCACGTTCAAGCGTTTGCCGCGCAGGCTCACTTGCACATGCAACGGACCTTGATTGGCGAGGTCCAATGCCACTTCGACAGTCCACGATTCGCTGCCGATGTTCGCATCTCGTGGTTCGCGTTCGAATTTGAAACGCAGTAGCTCGGCGCGATCTTCATTCTTGATGGGCAACTCGATCAACCAACTCAACAGGCCTTGTTGTGCGGCGCTGTCGTGCAACAGTTGATTGGTGGTGACGCGCGCCAATGCGCCATCGGTTTGTTGTTTGAGTTCGCTGAGCTGCGCGGCAACACCATCAAGCACCGACAGGCTCGCCGGTCCAGTCGACATCGCCGACAGCGGTGCATGCAGCGATGGCATCGGTCCGGGTGGTGGTTGACTGGTAGAGGCTTCCAGCCGCAAGCCGCGCAATTGCTCATGCAATTGCAGTAGTGCTGCTTTGAAATCGCTGTTGGTCAATGATTGATTGGCTTGCTGCGTTGCCGGCAATTTGGCGAGTTGCGCTTCGAGAAAGGTGCCCGAGTTCAACAAGGCGCTCGCTAACTGTTCTGCATCTTGCAAGCCGCCGATGCTCGGCATCGCTTGCCATATATTCGCCAGTGCGCGTTGTACATTGGGCGGCAGGTTGCGCAATTCATTGGGATTGCGTGCCAGCCAACCGAGGTTGGCGAGCAATGCCGCGGGTGAGGATTGTTTCGGTAAAAAGCGGCGCAACGCATCATCGGTGATTTGTCCACCGCGGCCATCATCGATAGCTTCCAGCGCCAGCACCGGTGTGTCGCGCAACACGCGTAGTTGCAACTGCTCGCCATTCAATGGACCGCCGCTGTGACCTGAAGCCAGGCGTGCAGGCAGACGTTGATTGTTATTCATCTGCAGCCACAACTCGCCGGTAGTCACATCGCGCACGGCAACGGCTTCGAGAATGGCGCCTACACGCCATAGCGTGCGCAGCGGCGTAGACGCCGTGGTGCGAGGGTCATTGGCGGAGAGCAAATCGATGCGCATGTGCGACCCAATCCTTAGCGTGGCCAACTGTGAGCTTCGTCACTCAATTTATCGGCAGTCATTACTTTGACTTAAATATGGCAATTGCTGATCGATGCTCAGTTGATGGTGGGCGGATGCCCCCCACCCTAACCCTCCCCCGCAGGCGGGGCAGGGGACTGGAAATCGCGGCGGTAATCCCCGCGATGCATCCACTGTGCTCCAGGACTTCCCTCAGGGATAAACGTAGGCGCAACGCATGCATCGCCTTCTGTAGTAGCGCCGACATCAGCGTCTGTTACCACCATGAAGCGGATCGCATCACGCCACTGAGACCTGGCGCACCTAAAGCGACAGCGGTTGGTGCCGATACGGGATCCGACAACATAAATCCCGAACATAACTGATGTCCGTGGATAACCAGCAAGGCTCGATAGGTCATGAAGCAAGGCAAACGAAAAAACACTGCCGCAGAGCCGGCGCCAGCAGCGACTCAGGAACTGCCTGACGTTGCGTATGTGAATCAGTTACTGGGCGTGGAGTCCGGTGCTGCGCACGAGTGTGCCAATGCTGCGCCCAGTGTTGTGGCCGGGGCTTCGAGCGACACAGCGTGTGTGGTCGAGTTGCCGGCGCAATGTTTGTTGCGCGATGCGGTGGAGTATCGCCAGCGCTTTGTCGATTGCGTGGCTGCCGAGTCGGTAACGGTGGATGTCGGCGCCGTAGATCGCATCGATACCGCGTTCATTCAAGTATTGCTGGCGTTTGCACAGACGCGTGCCGATGCCCAGCGCGCCGTTACCTGGCGCAATGTCACGGCGGAATTTATTGCATCGACGCGCTTGCTGGGTGTGCAGTCGGTGCTGTCGATACCGGATGTCAGTGAAGCGGCATGAAGCGCGCATCAGTGGCCATTCGTAGATAAAAAACGATGAGGTTGGTATGACAATTGATCTGGCACAATTCCACGAGGGGTTCTTCGAAGAAAGCTTCGAAGCGCTCGATACGATGGAACTCGCGTTGCTCAAGCTCAATCCCGGCGCCGTGGAGCCCGAGGCGGTCAATACTATTTTCCGCGTTGCGCACTCCATCAAGGGCGGCAGTGCGACGTTCGGCTTCAGCGATATTGCGTCGTTCACGCACACGCTGGAAACCATGCTCGATGAATTACGCGGCAATCGCATGGGTGTCACCAAAAGCATCATGGACATGTTGCTGCAATCGGTGGACGTCATGCGCGATATGTTGCGCGCGGTGCAGAACAAAACCACCGTCGACGCGCAGCGCATTGCCGATCTGCAATTCGAAATCGAAGTCGCGATCATGAACAAGGATAAGGCGCCGGCAGAAGCACCAGCGCCGGTAGTTGCTATTGCCGAACCGCCTGCTGCAAAACCGGCTGCGGTGAACAACGGGCCCAGCATGCCGGTGTGGCAAATCATTTTCCGTCCTTATCCGCAGTTGTTTGCGCACGGCAACGATCCGCTGCGCATGCTGCGCGAATTACAGGAACTCGGCACGCTTGAAGTGATTGCCGACCTGAGCGCGATACCCGACATCGAACATCTCGATGCTGAATCCTGCTTCATGTCCTGGGATCTGCGTCTGGAATCGGAAGTCACGCGTGAAGTCATTGCGCAGGTATTCGATTGGGCCGAAGGCGATTGTCATCTTGAGATCAAACAACTCGATGCGCCCAAAGCGGTCGATAAGACCAGCGACAAGGGCAGCGAAAAAGCCAGCGCAGCAGCGCCTGCGGTCACTGCTGCCGATGCGGCGACGGCCACCAACGTCGTTGCGTTAAAGCCCGCCGCCAAGGCGGGCGCGGCCGATCACGCGCCGGAGGCCGGCAAGTCTGGCGGCGATTCCAGCTCCATTCGCGTCAGCACCGAGAAGATCGACGAGTTGCTCAACACCGTCGGCGAGTTGGTGATTACGCAATCCATGCTCGGCCAATTGGGCAGCAAGTTCGAAGGCACCGATGCCGAGCAATTGCGCTCGGGTCTGCAACAACTCGAACGCAATGTGCGCGAGTTGCAGGAAAGCGTGATGCGCGTGCGCATGTTGCCGATCAGTTTTGTGTTCAGTCGTTTCCCACGCATGGTGCGCGACCTGAGCAATCGTCTGGGCAAGGACATCGAATTGAAGATGACCGGTGAAAACACCGAGCTCGACAAGACAGTGATGGAAAAGATCGGCGATCCATTGATTCACCTGGTGCGCAACAGCATCGATCACGGTATCGAAAAACCCGAAGTACGCGTGGCCAACGGCAAGTCGGCAACCGGCACCGTGCACCTGGATGCGTACCACAAGGGCGGCAACATCTCCATCGAAGTGAAGGACGATGGCGGCGGCATGAACAGGGATCGCATTCTCGCCAAGGCGCGCGAACGCGGTCTGGTCGGCGCCAACGACATTCTCACCGACGATCAGATTCACGATCTGATTTTCGTACCCGGCTTCTCCACTGCCGAACAGACCACTGATGTATCCGGTCGCGGTGTGGGCATGGATGTGGTGCGACGTAACGTGAAAGAACTCGGTGGTTCGATTGAAGTGCGCACCACCATGGGCAAAGGCTCGCGCTTCATCATCACGCTGCCGCTCACGCTGGCGATCGTCGATGGTCAATCGGTATCGGTGGGCGGCGAGAATTACATCGTGCCGCTGACGCAGATTATCGAATCCATGCAGCTCAAGCCTCACATGGTCAACCTGGTTGCAGGTCGCGGCGAAGTGTTCAAGTTCCGTGAAGAATATCTGCCGATCATTCGTCTGCATCAATTGTTCGGCGCCAAGCCGCGCACCAGTGAACTCACCGAAGGGTTGTTGATGGTGGTGGAAGGCGACGGACGTAAGGTCGGCTTGTTTGTCGACGATCTGCTCGGCCAGCAACAAGTGGTGATCAAGTCGCTTGAAACCAACTATCGCCGTGTCGATGGCGTTTCAGGTGCAACGATTCTTGGCGATGGGTCGGTGGCATTGATTCTCGATATTCCCGGCATCATCCGGGTGGGTGCAGAACGGTTGGCGGCATAACGTCGCAGTGAATAATTTCAAGCTAGTCAGACAGTAGGAAACGCGTATGAACTTTTCAAACATGAGCATCAGGGCGCGACTCTTCGCCACGCTCGGCATGCTGGCGGTGGTGTTGTGCGTCGTTGGCGGCATTGGCTTCTTCGGCATGCGCGCCAGTGATAGCAACCTGGACATGATGTTTAACGGTCGATTGACGCCATCGAGCTGGGTCGATCAACTCACCACCATGCATCGCAAGGACATCGAGTCCATCGAGCTGGCGACCATCAAACAGGACGCGAGTTCAGTGGCCGATGCGGTTGGGCTGGTCAAAGGCAACGCCGAGCAGATCAAGGATACCTGGAGCAAGCTGAAGGCCACTCACGGCACCGAGGCTGAACTGAAATTGATCGAAGAATTCGGCGCACTCAGCAACGCCATTCTCGACATCAATCAGACCGCTGTCGCCAGCATGCAATCGGGCACCTACGATAAAGCCGAAAAGGCGATGCTGGAACAGGCGCGTCCCAGGTATGAAAAGCTGACTGCAACCGTCGATGAATTGAAGGCCGCGCAAATCAGCGCTGCACAAAAAGCCTGGGAAGCGTCACAAACGCAATTCAAATCGCAGAGCTTGACCATGATGGGCTCAATCATCATTGGTTTGGGGATGGCAGGTTTCTTCGGCTTCATGCTGGTACGTTCCATCGTTAACGCCATCGGTGTGGCCGTGGGCGTGGCCAATCGCATTGCGCAAGGCCAGGTCGGCAATCAAGTCGATGTTACCAATCACGATGAACTCGGCCAGTTGCTGAGCGCATTGAAGACGATGGATGGCAAGCTGGTGGAAATCGTTTCATCAGTACGCACCACCGCCGATGCAGTGGGCGGCGCTGCCAGCGAGCTGTCGCAAGGTAACGATGATCTATCCAGCCGCACCCAGGAACAGGCTTCGGCGCTGGAGGAAACGGCATCAAGCATGGAAGAGATGACCGCGACAGTGAAACAGAATGCCGACAACGCACGTCAAGCTAATCAGCTTGCCGTCGGTGCGCGTGAACAAGCGCAGCGCGGTGGTGAAGTCGTGCAACGCGCCATTGGTGCGATGGGCGAAATCAACAACGCCAGCCGTCGCATCGCCGACATCATCAGTGTGATCGACGAGATCGCTTTCCAGACCAACCTGCTGGCATTGAACGCGGCTGTAGAAGCCGCGCGTGCCGGTGAGCAAGGTCGTGGCTTCGCGGTGGTGGCAACCGAAGTGCGCAATCTTGCGCAACGTAGCGCCAGCGCTGCGAAAGAAATCAAAGATCTGATCAATGACTCGGTGGACAAGGTGAAAGCCGGTTCGGAACTGGTTGATGAATCCGGTCATACGCTTGCCGAGATCATGGATAGCGTCAAGAAAGTCACCGACATCGTCGCCGAGATTGCGGCTGCCAGCCAGGAACAATCGGCGGGCATCGAACAGGTGAACAACGCCGTGACGCAGATGGACGGTGTGACGCAGCAGAACGCCGCGCTGGTCGAACAGGCCTCTGCAGCGAGCAAAGCGATGCAGCAACAAGCGACCTCGCTGGTGCAACAGATCAATTTCTTCCGCGTACCCGGCCTCAGCAATAGCGCGAGTCATGGTGCAGCAGAGAAGCAATTCGTCAGCGCACCGAAAGCAGCGCAGCGTCCCAAGGTGGTTGCCGGTCGCGCGCCGGCACGCGTTGCCGCAGCGCCTGCGCCGATGGCACGCGCCAGCGGCGACGACAATGTATGGCAGGAATTTTGATCACGTATTGGCGTGTTGAGTGTGTGAGTTGATGTCGGTCCTACAGACGCAGCGAGTTCCTTCCTAACTGACGATTGCGTGGCAGTCGTTAAGTCTCTCTCCGCAGTGGTTCGCTGCGGCGAGTTGGAAGGTGAGTCGCTGCAATGAATCGCCGCGACCGATTTTTGAGAGCACGTTTAGAGAGCATGAGTGGAGAGCGAGTAATGAGTGCAAATTCTGAAACGCCGAGCGGCGCTGCCGCCGGGCACACCGGTCAAGTGGACGACAGCACCAAACAGATGCTGACGTTCATGTTGGGCGATGAAACCTACGGCGTGGATATTCTGCGCGTGCAGGAAATTCGCGGCTGGCAGCCGGTCACGCGCATTCCACAATCGCCACGACACGTGCTCGGCGTGCTCAACCTGCGCGGCTCCATCGTGCCGATCGTCGATCTGCGCATGCGTCTTAATCTGGATCGCGCCGAATACACCACGGTCACCGTAATCATCGTGTTGTCGATTCTATCGGCACATGGTCGTCGCGATGTGGGTGTGGTGGTCGATGCGGTATCCGATGTGGTTAATGTGCAGACCAATGAAGTCAGGCCGGCACCCGAGCTCGGCTCGCAGGCCAGCGTCGAGTACATCCAGGGTCTGGCCACCATTGCCGAGCGCATGGTGATGTTGCTCGACATCGATCGTTTGATCAGCGCCGACATCATGGATGCCGCGGCGCTGGTTGCATAAAGCTAAAGTGGCATAAGAGGCGCAGATAAAGCGCGCCCTATTGCTGGTGTAAAGGTGGGATGGGATCTGCATGCAGATCCATACAGGTCGTCATGTTGCCAGGTCAGCTCGAAAAACCAGCACTTTCCGCATCGCTCGACATTCAATTGGGCGATCAGGAGTTCAACTTCATCCGTATGGTGGTGGAGAAGAACGCTGGCATCATTCTCAATGTGTCCAAGCGCCAGTTGGTGCAAGGACGGCTGGCGCGTCGCGTGCGTGAGTTAGGCCTGCATACCTTCGGCGAATATTGCGAGATGGTGCGTAACGGCGGGCCGGAAGAACTGGTTGGCTTGATCAATGCCATCACCACCAACGTCACGTCTTTCTTTCGCGAGATTCATCACTTCGAATCCCTGGCATCCCTGATGTTGCCCGAAGCCATGCAGCGCAACGAACGCAGTCATCGCCTGCGCATCTGGTCGGCAGGTTGTTCCAGCGGCGAAGAACCGTATTCGATTGCAATGGCCGCAGCGGAAACATTGACCGGTCAGCGCGGTTGGGATTTCAAGATTCTCGCCACCGATATCGATAGCGAAATTCTCAACACCGCCGCGCGTGGCGTGTATCCCGCCGATCGCTTGCAAGGCGTGTCGGATGAGCGTCGTCGTCGTTGGTTTGTCGGTGGTGTGGGTGCGTCTGCAGGCCAGGTGCGCGTCAAGCCGGAACTGCAGACCTTGATCACTTTTCGCACGCTCAATCTGATGGGCGAGTGGCCGATGCAAGGTCCGTTCGACGTGATTTTCTGTCGCAATGTGATGATCTATTTCGATCAGCCCACGCGCGAAAAATTGTTGATGCGCTATGCCGGATTGCTGGCGGACGGGGGATATCTGTGTCTCGGACATTCGGAGTCCATTCACACCTCGCATGCGAAGTTCAAGTTGGTCGGCCGGACCATCTATAGAAAAAATAAAGGTTAGCCGCGATGCATAGCAGTCACAGCACTCACGATAAGAAAGCGCCATTGCCGAAGCCGTTGTCGGGCTTCGACAATGTGCGCCGTTATCGCGATCCGGCCAGCGGTAATGTCATTGCCAAGTTATTGCCCGGCGATTTCTATGTCACGCGCGAAGATGAAGTGCTTGATACCGTGCTCGGTTCGTGCGTGTCGGCGTGTATTCGCAATCCCAAGACCGGCGTGGGCGGCATGAATCACTTCATGTTGCCGCATCCGCGTGGTGGTGAGCCGAGTGACTCATGGGGTTCGGTGGCCAGCAGTGCGACACGTTACGGCAGCGCATCGATGGAACAGTTGATCAACCGCATCCTTAATGCCGGCGGCTCACGCGCCGACCTCGAAGTAAAGATTTTCGGCGGCGCGCGCGTGCTGTCGGTGGCCACCGATGTGGGGGCGCACAACGTGCAGTTCGTGCGCGACTTCCTCAAGCAGGAAGGATTGAGAGTGGTGTCGGAAGACGTCGGTAACACCACGCCGCGGCATATTCAGTACTTTGCGCTATCGGGCAAGGTGCGCGTCAAACATCTGGGCAACTCACAGTCGGCGAAGCTGATCTCCGAAGAACAGTCGTACAGCAAGACACTCGAGAAACAGCCGGTCGCCGGCTCCATCGACTTGTTCTGATGCTGTTGATGGTTAGCGAGAAACCAAAATGCCCAAGAAAAAAGTATTGATCGTTGACGACTCGGCACTGGTGCGCCAACTGCTGACTGAAATGTTGCGCGGCGATGCCGATCTTGAAGTGGTCGGCACCGCTGCCGACCCATTCGCCGCCCGCGAGAAGATCAAGCAGCTCAATCCCGATGTGATCACGTTGGATGTGGAAATGCCGCGCATGGACGGCGTGACCTTTCTGGAAAATCTGATGCGTCTGCGTCCCACGCCGGTAGTGATGGTGTCATCGCTGACGCAGAAGGGCGCTGAAGTGACGTTGCGCGCGCTGGAACTGGGTGCGGTCGATTTCGTTTCCAAACCTACGGTCGATCTGGCGGGCACATTGCATTTGTATGCAGCCGAGTTGATCGCCAAGGTGAAGATCGCTGCCGGTGCGAATGTAAATCGTCGCATCGGTGCATCCACCAATGTCGCTGTGGCGCCGAAGTTGAGCGCCGATGCGGTGCTGCCATCGAGTCACGGCGGCCGCAGCATGTTGCGTACCACCGAACGCATCATCGCCATAGGTGCTTCTACCGGTGGCACTGAAGCATTGCGCACAGTGATTGAAATGCTACCGCCGGATGCGCCGGCGATCGTGATTTCGCAGCATATTCCCGCGGCATTCAGCAAACCGTTTGCCGAGCGACTCGATAAAGCGTCGGCAATGAAAGTGTTTCATGCCGAGGACGGTCAATACATTCTTCCCGGCCACGCCTATGTGGCGCCGGGTGACAAGCACTTATTGGTCGAACGTGATGGTGCGCGTTATCTGTGTCGTCTCAGCGATGGCCCGCCGGTGAACCGGCATCGACCCAGTGTTGATGTGATGTTTCGCTCCGTGGCCCAGAACGTCGGCCTCAATGCGGTGGGTGTGATTCTCACCGGCATGGGCGATGACGGCGCGCGCGGTCTGAAAGAAATGCTGGATGCCGGCGCGCATACGGTCGCGCAGGATGAAGCCAGCAGCGTGGTGTGGGGCATGCCCGGCAGTGCCGTGAAATTGGGTGCGGCCGAACGGGTGGAACCGTTGGGCCGCATCGCGCATGCCATGTTGGAAATGGCCAACGCGCCGCGTGGCAAGGTGGCAGTAGGTTAGATAGTGTTGATCGGCTGCCGTTGCGCGCGCAGCAGCACGGCTCAGCACGAACGGCGTTAGTCAGCAGAAAAAAGTTTTGTCAGATTGCGATTCAGTGATCCAGTGTTGGGCATGGCGGCCGTTAAATTGGTTATGTTGCAGTGTCTTGTGGTTAGGCTCAGCGACCATTGAAGCATCGAGGATTGAAGATCATGTCAGAAGTTGCCATGTCCGGAAGCAACGTCAGCCATTCGGCGGCCGCGTTCCAGTTTGTAGCCGACCTAGCTGCGGAAGTCTCCAGCGGTCGTGTTGAACTGCCGGCGTTTCCCGATGTGGCCACGCGCGTGCGCAAGGCGCTGGGCGAAGAAAATTTGTCGCCGGATCAGATTGCCCGCGTGGTGGGCTCCGAAGCCGGTCTCGCCGCACGCGTCATGACGCTGGCCAATTCGGCGGCATTGAATCGCACCGGTCGCAGCATCACCGAACTCAAGACCGCAATCAATCGCATCGGCCACAACAATGTGCGCACCGCCGCAGTGGCATTTGCCATTTCGCAATTGCGTCGTGCCGATGAACTGAAACCGATCATGCGCGAGCTGGAAGGTTTGTGGCGTGAAGCCACCATGGTGGCGGCGCTGTGTCATGCCATCGCGACGCGCACGCCATCGATCAACTCCGACGAGGCCATGCTGGCCGGCCTGATTCACAACGTCGGCAAGATTTACATTCTGGCGCGCGCGCGCAAGCACGAGGAACTGTTTGCCGATCCGGGCGCGATGAACTATGTGATGCGCGACTGGCAGGCCAATGTTGGCAAGGCCATCATCGAAAACTGGGGTTTCGCACAACACATCGCCGAGGCGGTGGGCGATCAGGAAGATGTGGATCGCACCGTGGGTTTTGCCGATCTCACCGATGTACTCACCGTAGCAGTACTGGCCTCGACCTATGTTGGTCAAGCCGACGCCGATCTCGAATTGAACATGCAAGGCGTGCGCGCCTTCGCGCGGTTAGGCATGGACAACGCCAAGTTCGCGCAGATCATGACCGACTGCGTCGAAGAGATCAGTGCGCTGCGCGCGGCCCTCGGCGATTAGCGGTTAGAGCGATTAGTGGTTTGATCAGAGTAATTAAACTTCAGGCGAATACTGAGCGATTGAACAGGACGCTGCAGGCATGAGCGAATATTCATCGTCGATGCTGGCCGAGATGGGCGCGCAATCCGCCGCGTTCCGTTTTGTGGCCATGCTGGCCGGCGAAGTCAGCGACGGTCAGGTCGAATTGCCGGCGTATCCCGATGTGGTGGTGCGCGTCAAAAATGCATTGAGCCGCGATGATGTGACGCCAGCCAGAATCGCCCAGATTGCCGCGACCGAAGCGGGTCTCGCGGCAAGGCTGATGACCATGGCTAATTCGGCGATGCTCAATACCGGCGGCAAACCCATTACCGAGTTGAAATCCGCCGTCGTCAGAATCGGCTACAACAATGTGCGCACCACTGCGGTGGCGTATGCCGTCAATGCCTTGAAGCAGGCGGAAGAACTCAAACCCATCCGCAAGCAACTCGAAGTGTTGTGGCATGAAGCCATCATGACTGCTTCGTTATGCTGGGCGATCGCGGGCAGCGCTTCCGGCATCAATAAAGATGAAGCCATGTTGACCGGCCTGGTGCACAACATCGGCAAGGTTTATATCCTGTCGCGCAGCCAGCGCATGGCCGGCAAGGCGTTCAATATCAACGACACCTTGCCCATCGTGCGCGACTGGCATGCCAATGTCGGCCGCGCCATTGTCGATAGTTGGAAATTTGCGCCACACATCGCTGAAGCCGTGGGCGAACACGAAGACCGCGAGCGTCTGGCGCGGCAAGCAGATCTGACTGACGTATTGCACATCGCCGTGCGTCTGTATCCCTCAGTAATGGACCCCAAGGTCGAACTGCCCAACGACCTGCAAAGCTCACTGGCTTATGGCCGCCTCGGCCTGAACGGCAATAAAGTGCTGTTCGTCATTGATGAGAGCCATGAGGCGTTGAAGACATTGACCAGCGCGTTGGGTTGATTGTCGACCGCTGTAGGAGCGACCTCTGGTCGCGAATTGATTAATTGCGACCAGAGGTCGCTCCTGCATTAAAACCTCCTGTGTTGCTAACCAGCTCTCTGCAAGTCGGTTTAATTGCCGGATGCCACACTAAATCACTGCACTTGTAGGAGCGGCCCATGGCCGCGAATTACGAATCGCGGCCATGGGCCGCTCCTACAACGATAGCTAGCATCTAACTTCACTGTCACGCCTCCGTCCCGCTCCGGTATCCTTACCGTCTTCCCCGAGCCAGACCAGCCTCAGTCCCCATGCAAGAACGTTACGACCCCGCCACCATTGAATCCCAGGCTCGCGCTTTTTGGGATGAACACCAGGTGTTTGCCGCCAAAGAAAGCACCGACAAGGAAAAATACTACTGCCTGTCGATGTTCCCTTATCCATCCGGCCGCTTGCACATGGGCCATGTGCGCAACTACACCATCGGCGATGTGCTATCGCGCTTCATGCGCATGCAGGGCAAAAACGTGCTGCAGCCCATGGGCTGGGATGCATTCGGTTTGCCGGCTGAAAATGCGGCGATGCTCAACGGCGTGCCGCCGGCCAAGTGGACCTACGACAACATCGCGTACATGAAAAGGCAGTTGCAGTCGTTAGGTCTTGCCATCGACTGGCAGCGCGAAGTCGCCACCTGTAGACCTGAGTACTATCGCTGGAATCAATGGTTCTTCCTGCGCATGCTTGAAGCGGGTGTGGCTTATAAAAAAACCGGCATCGTTAACTGGGATCCCGTCGATCAAACGGTGTTGGCGAATGAACAAGTGATCGACGGCAAAGGCTGGCGCACCGGCGCAACGGTGGAGAAGCGCGAGATCCCGATGTACTACCTGCGTATCACGCAGTACGCCGATGATTTATTGCAAGCACTCGACACCTTGCCCGGCTGGCCTGAGCGTGTGCGCGCCATGCAGGCGAATTGGATCGGTAAAAGCGTCGGCGTACGTTTTGCGTTCACACATGACATCAAGGACAACGGCAAGTTGATTGGCGATGGCAAGATGTGGGTGTTCACCACGCGCGCCGACACCATCATGGGCGTGACCTTCTGTGCGGTTGCCGCTGAGCATCCCCTTGCCACGCATGCCGCGCAGAACAATCCCGCGCTTGCTGCGTTCATTGAAGAGTGCAAACAAGGCACGGCGCAAGAAGCTGAGCTGGCGCAGATGGAGAAGAAGGGTATGCCGACGGGTTTGTTCGTCACGCATCCATTGACCAAGGAACAAGTGCCGGTATGGGTGGGCAACTATGTGCTCATGGGTTATGGCGAAGGCGCGGTAATGGCGGTGCCGGCGCATGATGAGAGAGATTTTGCATTTGCGCTGAAGTATGGGTTGCCGATCAAATTTGTGATTGCTGATGCGGAACACCCTCACCCTAACCCTCTCCCTGAGGGAGAGGGAACAATAAAAAACGGCGCTGCATCTTCTGGCTCTTCCCCTCTCCCTGAGGGAGAGGGAGTTAACGCGGTCGCTTCATCAAATGTTCCGAGTTCTTACCCTCTCCCTGAGGGAGAGGGCAGGGTGAGGGTGCCTCTTGAATGGCAGGAAAGCTTCGGCGAACGCGGCATCTGCATTCACTCAGGCAAGTACGATGGTCTCAACTACAACCAAGCCATCGATGCCATCGCTGCCGATCTCAAAGCATTAGGCCTCGGCGACAAACAAACTCAATGGCGTCTTCGCGACTGGGGTATCTCACGCCAACGTTATTGGGGCTGTCCCATCCCCATCATTCATTGCCCATCATGCGGCGATGTGCCTGTGCCCGATGCTCAACTCCCGGTTGTATTGCCCGAAGACAAAGTGCCGGATGGCAGCGGCAATCCGCTCGGCAAAGATCCTACGTTCTATGCATGCAAGTGTCCGAAGTGCGGACACGATGCGCGCCGTGAAACCGACACCATGGATACCTTCGTCGATTCGTCGTGGTACTTCCTGCGTTATGCCGCAGCGGACAACAACAACTCCATGGTCGATGCGCGCGTGAATTACTGGTTGCCGGTGGATCAATACATCGGCGGCATCGAGCACGCGATTCTGCACTTGTTGTACTCGCGCTTCTGGACGCGTGTGATGCGTGATTTGAAGTTGGTGAATGTCGCAGAACCGTTCACCAACTTGCTGACGCAGGGCATGGTGCTCAACGAGATTTATTTCCGCAAACCTGAAACCGGTCGCATTCAATACTTCAACCCCAGCGAGATTGAAGTGACGACCGACGACAAAGGTCAGCGTATCAGCGCAGTGCTGAAAAGCGATGGCCTCCCGGTGGAATCCGGTGGCATCGGCACCATGTCGAAGTCGAAGAACAACGGCGTTGATCCGCAAAAGTTTGTCGATGAATTCGGTGCCGATACCGCGCGTCTGTTCATGATGTTTGCCGCACCGCCGGAACAAACACTGGAATGGTCGGACGAAGGCGCACAAGGCGCATCGCGTTTCATGAAGCGTTTATGGCGCGCGGTGTATGAGCATGTGAATGCCGGCGCGGTGTCGGCGCTCAAAGTTGGCGAGCTTAATGCCGCGCAAAAAGAACTGCGCCGTATCGCGCATCAAACCATCACCAAGGTGACGGACGACATTCAACGGCGTCGCGTGTTCAACACCGCCATTGCGGCAGTGATGGAGTTGATGAATGCGCTGGCCAAGTTCAATGATGCGAGTCCGCAAGGTCGCGCAGTGGCGCACGAAGCCTATGAAATCGCGGTGCTGCTGCTGTCGCCGATTGTGCCGCATGCCTGCCACGCACTCTGGCAGGCGCTCGGTCATGACAACGCGGTGATCGATCAACCCTGGCCGAAGACCGATGCAGCGGCGTTGGTGCAGGACACGCTGGAAATCGTCGTGCAGGTCAACGGCAAGTTGCGTGGTCGCGTCTCCATTGCCGCCAAAGCCAGCGAAGATGAGGCACGCGCCGCGGCGGTGGCCGATGAAAATGTGGCGCGTTGGGTGGAAGACAAACCGATTCGCAAGTTTGTCTACGTGCCCGGCAAACTCATCAACATCGTGGTATGAACACAACCATGTCGCTGCAACCTGTGCCACTGATGCGTTTGCTGGCTTTGCTATTCATGACATGGCTGCTCGCCGGTTGTGGCTGGCAATTGCAGGGCATGCATCGCGTGCCCGAATACGTGACGCCGTTGTATCTGGACCTTACCGATATCCACTCGCCGTTTGCCGAAGCATTGCAGCAGCGTCTCATGCGAGCCGGCGTGGCGGTGACCGATGATCGCACCAAGGCGCAGGCGACGCTGCGTGTCAGTATCGATAACAGCAGTCATCGCGTTTCGTCCGTGTCGGCGTTCAACGAGCCGCAGCAGTATGAAGTCTTTTACGATGTCGAATATAGTCTGGAGAGCCACACACCCGGCATTGCCACATTGTTGCCGAAGCAAAAGGTGGGCGCGACGCGCACCATGAGTTACGACAAGACCCTGGCGCTGGCCAAGGAGCGCGAAGAAAAATTTCTGCGCACGACCTTGGCCGACGATCTCGCCGATCAACTCATGCGTCGCTTGAGTTTGTTGCCGAAGGAACCGGTGGCAGCAGCGCAAGTTTTGGTGGCGCCATGATTCACCTGACACGCATTCAATTACGACTTGATCATAGCGGGTGAACTGTGAGCAACGACCGATTGAAGGAACTGAGCGGTTTGTACTTGCTGCGCACACGCGACGAGCTGGCGTTGTTGCATGGCGAGTTGAGCGCGGCACAACAGGGTAATGCCACCGCATTGCTGGCCATGCAGCACACGGCGCATCGCATTTGCGGCAGCGGCGCCATGCTTGGCTTCAAGATTATCAGCGATGCGGCCGGCAAGATCGAACGCATCCTGCGCCGTGCCGAAGCGGTGCCCAGCGAAGCGGAGTGGTCGATCATTCTTGAGCAGATGCAATGCATTCAAATCGAGCTGGACCGACCGACGATGACTGATGTTGATCTTTAGATAAGCGCTCATGAATGCAGCTCTGAAACCAACATCTGCGGTGCTATGCGTTGCGGACTTGTCGCACTCGAAGTGGATTAAGTTGCTGGCAAGGTTCGGTTTGCAGGCAGTTGCCGTACCGGACAACACGCCTATTGCGGGTTCGTACTGGGGCGAGAGCGAAGCCGGTTTGTCGGGCGATCGGCTTTACTATCGTGGCGACACGCCGTTGCAATCCATACTGCATGAAGCCAGTCATTACATCTGCATGGATGCCATGCGTCGCAGCGCATTGCAGCAGGATGCCGGCGGTGATTACGACGAGGAAAACGCCGTGTGTTGTCTGCAGATCCTGCTCGCTGAGCACGTTCCCGGTTTAGGGCGCGAACGCATGCTCGCCGACATGGATGCCTGGGGATACACCTTTCGCTTGGGGTCGGCGCGCGCCTGGTTCGAACACGAAGCCGATACGGCGCGGCAGTGGTTGATCGATGCGGGCATTGTCGATAAGGCGTTGCAGCCTACGTGGCATTGTCGCGCTTGATCTCTCGCCTCGGCCCTCCCGCGCACGCGGGGAGGGAAGCACACAGACGCTGCATTGCTCTCATGTCCACTGTGATCCAGTTCGCTATTTGTCGCCGTGTGGGCTTCGGCGTCATTACCCGGTCGCAGAAATCTACGATTTCGTCTTAATAACTCTTGTTGGCTGCCGTTACCGGGGCTATCCACAGGCAATCCATTCCAACGCGAACGACTAGTACGATTATGAAGTTCACCTCTATGACGATCAAAACCCGCATCATCGTGACGCTGGCGCTACTGGCGACTTCCATGGTGACCGTAGGCGCACTGGGGCTGTTCGGTATGCAAGGCGTGCTGTCAGATTTGAATGACATGTACGAAAAGCGCGTGCTGGTGGTCGGCGATCTTGGCGATCTGCAGTCTTCAGAACTGCAACGCCAGGTGCTGATTGGTCAGGCTGCACTGGCCGATAGCCCGAAGAAAGTCGAAGAGTTCAAAAGCTCGCTGGCCGATGTGGAATCGCAAGCCGACACCGCGCTCAAATCGTTCGGTGACAAACAGACCACCGATGAAGGCAAACAGACTTACGCGAGCACCAAGTCCGCTCACGAAGCCGTGGTTGTGACGATGGATGAAGTCAAGAAGGCGGTGAATGCCGGTGATCATGCCCACGCCAAAGATCTGATCCTCAATGATCTGTCGCCGGCGTTTGAAGCGGTGAACATTGCACTGGCCGGTTCGATTGCCAATCAATATGCCGGCGCCAACGAAGCGATCGAAGCATCGCGTAAGGAATTCAGCCGCAGCCGCATGGTCGTGGTCGCTGCCATGGTGGTGAGCCTGGCCATCTCATTGGTGCTTGCCGTTATCCTGGTACGCACCATCATGTCGGGTCTGAACGGCGCTAAGACGGTTGCCGAACGCATTGCACAGGGCGAGTTGGGTCACCACATCGATGCGTCGCGCAGCGATGAAATCGGCGAGTTGCTGGCATCGCTGCAACGCATGGACAGCAAGCTGCATCAGATCGTTGCCAGCGTGCGCACCGCCAGTGAATCGGTGGGCAGCGCTGCCGGCGAACTGTCGATCGGCAACGATGACTTGTCGCAACGTACTCAAGAACAGGCCTCTGCGCTGGAAGAAACCGCGTCCAGCATGGAAGAGATGACCGCCACCGTGAAGCAGAACGCGGACAATGCCCGTCAAGCCAATCAATTGGCCACCGGCGCACGCGGCCAGGCTGAAAAGGGTAGTGCGGTGGTTAGCCGTGCAGTGGAAGCCATGGAAGAGATCAATGCATCCAGCCGTCGCATTGCCGACATTATCGGCGTGATCGATGAGATCGCATTCCAGACCAACTTGCTGGCATTGAACGCCGCTGTGGAAGCAGCACGTGCCGGTGAACAAGGTCGTGGCTTCGCCGTGGTGGCAAGCGAAGTACGCAGCTTGGCCGGTCGCAGCGCCAGCGCCGCAAAAGAAATCAAAGAACTCATCGGCGACTCAGTTGAAAAGGTGCGCGTCGGTAGTTCGTTGGTGGATGACTCAGGCAAAGTGCTTGCCGAGATCATGGCCAGCGTGAAGAAGGTCAGCGATATCGTTGCTGAAATTGCCGCGGCCAGCGGCGAACAGGCAGCCGGCATCGAGCAGGTCAACAATGCCGTCACGCAGATGGATAACTCGACGCAGCAGAACGCCGCGTTGGTGGAAGAAGCCGCCTCTGCCGCCAAGTCGATGGAACAGCAAGCCCAGGCGCTGATCGCCGAGATTGCATTCTTCCGCGCGCAGAATGACGCAGGTCAATCGAGCGCACCGCAGCATGCACCCGCACCTGTGCAACAGTTGCACGCCGTGCCCACGCCACGTCCTGCGCCTAAGCCGCGTGCCGCGCCACGTCCAGCACCGATGGCGAAAGTCAGCGGCGGCGACAACGTGTGGCAAGAGTTTTAACGCACGATTGTCTGGTTGGTGCTTGCTGATAAGCACTCATGTTCAAAGCAAAACGCCCATCAATTGATGGGCGTTTTGTTTTATGCACTGGCAATTCTATTTCCTACCGAAACCCATCCGTCGCCCGAATCAACGCATCCGTATTCCCCGGCTCATACGCTGAGTGCCCCGCGTCCGGCGACACATGAAACTGCGCTTCCGGCCACGCTTGATGCAACTCCCACGCGGTTTGCATTGGGCACACTACATCGTAACGACCTTGCACGATCACGCCGGGGATGTGACGAATGCGATGAATGTTTTTCAACAATTGATCATCACTAGCGAAGAAACCTTTGTTGACGAAGTAATGGCACTCGATGCGCGCCACGGCAATGGCGAAATCGGGTGCGCCCCAGTTGTTGATGTTGGCTTCGTTCTGCAACAGGAAACTGGTGGAGGCTTCCCAGATTGCCCAGGCTTTGGCGGCGGCCAGTTGTTCATCGTAGTTGTGACTGATCAGTCGTTTGTAAAACGCGTTGATCAAGTCGTGACGTTCCTCCGATGGAATCGCCGCGATGTAGTTGGCGTAGCGTTCGGGATAAATGGCGCTGGCGCCGTGTTGATAAAACCATTGTAGTTCCCAATGACGCAGCAAGAAGATGCCGCGTAACACCAGTTCACTGACGTGTTGCGGATGGGTTTGTGCATACGCAAGTCCGAGTGTTGATCCCCACGAGCCACCGAACACCAACCACTTGTCGATGTTGAGATGCATACGCAATGCTTCCATGTCGGCAACCAGGTGCCACGTGGTGTTGTCTTGCAAGCTCGCAGCAGGACGACTGCGACCGCAGCCGCGTTGATCGAAGACGATGATGCGATATGCCGCGGGATCGAAGAAGCACCGCGATTGCGTGCCCGCGCCGACACCCGGCCCGCCGTGCACGAACACCGCTGGTTTACCCTTGGGATTGCCGGACTCTTCCCAATAGATTTCGTGAACCTCGGAGACGCGCAGATAACCGCTGCGGTTGGATTCGATGGCGGGATAGAGCGTGCGAAGGGCGTTGGACATGTCGTGTTCCTATGTAGGGGCTGCTCGCGAGCAGCCCTCGCACACACACTGTGCACAAGAAGGCGGTTCTCGAACCGCCCCTACGATAACGCCCTCTTCATATCCGTACTAGATTCATGCTGGAAAATCTCAATGCGCTTGTTTGGCAGGCCGACTGCTCAACGCAGCGAACAATGCACACGCTGCCAACGTCCAGACAATGACTGCGCCGGAAGGTAGGTCGAATAACGCGGATAACGCAAGGCCCGATGCATAACCACTCACACCGATCACGTATGCACGGCGATAGCGTTTGCTACCGGCATGCGTGCGTGTTGCTAACGCTGGAATAATCAGGCTGGAAAACACTAGATACACACCGACCAATTGCACGGACGCAGTGACCGCCAACGCGAACACGGCATAGAAGCCGAAGCGACCTAGCTTCTGCACCCAGCCGCGCCACAGCGCAAACAGGATGACTGCTGATAAACCACCTAGCCATAAAAGCTGTGTGTTGTTCACCCACAAGATTTGCCCTACCAGCAGATCTTTCAAATGCTCGCCGCCATGTGGATTGTTGGCGAGTAGCAAAATACCGGCGCATGCAGCGAGAATAAACATCACGCCGATGAGCGCTTCTTGTTGCTCAGGTACTTTGCGTTCGGTCCAGGTTAACAGCAACGCACCGAGCAGGGCTGCGACAACCGCAGCCCCTTGCACGGCAATACCGCCTTCCGGCAAACCCAGCGTATCGGCGCCGATCACGCCGAGTCCGGCAATCTGCGCGATGGCAAGATCGATAAACACGATGCCGCGATCCAGCACTTGCGTGCCGAGCGGTACATGCGTCAGCAACACCAACAGCCCCGCGATGAACGCGGGGCCGAGAATGCTCCAGTCGAGCGTGTTCCAGTTCATTTCTGTGCTCCCGCACTGAGCAGACGTTGCAGTGTGTCTTCATACAGGCCGAACAAATCTTTTGCGCCATCGGTACCACCGACGGTGAATGGCACTTTGACAGCAGGCACGCCGGCGTTCTTACTCAACCATTCTGCCGCACGCGGGTCTTGATATGCCGAGTACAACGCCATGCGTGCCGGTGTGGTTTTCAGTTGCGTCAGCACTTCCTGTAGATGCGACGCTGTGGGTTCAACGCCGGGCTTGGGTTCAAGCACAGCGACTTCTTTCATGCCTAGCCAGTCGTACAAATACACAAATGCTTTGTGCTGCGAGACCACCGCGACACCACGCAGCGGCGCCGCTTCGCTATTCCAGCGTGTCATCGCTTGTTGCCAACGTTGCGAAAAATCCGTGAGATGTTTTGCATACTCGGCAGCATTCGCCGCATCCACTTGTTGTAAACGCACGCCGAGCGCGGTTGCCACCAACGCGATGTTGCGCGGATCAGTTTGAATATGCGGATTGCCAGCCGCATGCACATCGCCTTGCGAACGATCCAGTTGTGTCGGTACATCTAGCTTGTGCACATAGTCGGCTGCGGCAAAGTTGCCTGGTTGTCCTGGTTGCACCTTGGCGTTGCCTGACTGTTGCAACAACACCGGCAACCAGCCAATTTCCAGTTCAGCGCCGGTGCAGACCACGAGGTCCGCACTACGCGCACGTGCGATCAAACTAGGCTTGGCCTGGATCTGATGCGGATCTTGTAACGCGCTGGTGGCGACGGATACATCGACCAGTTTGCCGCCGAGTTCTTGCGCGAGTGCGCCCCACTCAGGTTCGCAGGCGAACACACGCAGTGCTGCATGTGCCGGTATCGCTAATAACAACATGGGTATCGTCAGTGCGACGAGAACATTTCTTGGCTTGATCATGAGAAAACTCCAAAGCATAAAACTGATAAATGAAGTTGCCTGTGCGAACTACTATTAACCCGGTGCGATCAATACGCGTGAGCGCCATGCGCGCCCAAACTCATCTGGTACTGCAACATCGCTTGATCGTCGGCAGTGGAGCCACGCGAGTAATCGCGAGCAAACTGCAAACGGACTCGCGAAAATTCGCTAGGACTGAAGTCCAGCATCACGGTGTGCTTGCGAGGTGCGTCGTTATTATTGAGTGCAAAGAGATTGGTGTTACCGAAGTCGGTGCTACCGATGTCCAGGCGTTCGGTGCGCAGGCCGACGCGCCAATGCGGAATGAATTGATATACGCTTTGCACATACCAGCCGGATTGCGTCGCACGATAAGCGTCAGTGAGATTCAGGCCGGTCAGGTCATACGTCAGTAAGCCATCGCGTTTGCTATGCAGATACTCACCTTGCAGTTTGAAGTTGGTGCGAATGGCATTGCCGTTCGGCGCCCACTTCCACACCGCATCGACCAGCCACAGGCGCGTGGTGCCGGTGAACGAGTTATTGATCGTTGTACCATTGGTACCGAGCATAGTGAGCTGCTGATCGTCAGCCTTTGCATACAAGGTTGAAATGCCGGCGCGCCAGCTATTGCTGAAACCCACATCGCCACCTGTATGCAAACTCAATGCATTCATGCCTGCGCCGTTGCGATCCGTATCGGTGCCGGGATAACTGCGACCGCGGCCGACCTCTGCAGCGACTTCGATGAATTGATCGGTTGGCGCGAGCCAACCAACGTGCATGCCATCATCGCTGTACTGGGTGCCAAGCAATGCCTGATAAACGAGTGGGTTATCGACAAAATCCCAGGTATGCGAATGCTGCGAATTCAAATAACCAACGCTGGAAAAAAAGCGACCGGCTTTGACTGACAGACCATGACTCAATGAAGTGGTCTGCACATAGGCTTCTTCCACGGAGAGGGTGTTGTCAGGTTCCAACGCGATATTGGCGGTGCCACGCAACCATGGATCGATGTTGGCAGCGAGGCCCAACTCCGATTCGGCAAGACTGAAACCGCGCGGGCCGGGACCGGCTCCGATATCGGTCGGCAATTGAAAACCGGCAAGGTAATAGGACTGTGGATCCTGCGATGTATGCGTGTAACCGCCGGACAGAATCAATGACATCGATGGATTAAAAGCATTCGCGCCGCCGGTTGCGGCTGCCTGTGCTGGCGGTGGTTCTACCGGTGCGCTTGCCACTGCTGCGGCATTTGCGTTGGCGGTCTCAGCCGCTTGCAGACGACTTTCCAATGCTTGCAGTCGCTGCTCATACGCTGCACGCAACGCATCGAGTTCTTGTTTGATCGCGCGTACTTCGTCTGCTGTAGTTGAGGCGGCGTTGGCTGTTGTTGCTGCCGCATGAACAACGCTCAGCGGTGCGCTCGCATAAAGCGCAGCCGCAAACATGGCGGGTGAAAATCTTTTCATGAGATGAGTTCCGAATTAAAAATAATAGGCAGCGCAACCGATGCCGAAAAAGCGGTCATCGATCGCGTTGGCAATCAATCAATTCAGAACGAGAAGGGAGGGGCGCGGGCCTGGGCAACGCTGACGCGTCGCGTGATGATGCAATGAGTATCTGGAATCAGCAGCGTGGCAGCGACTATTTGAATAGTCTCGGCCATCGCCGCCGCTATCGGCGCATCGACCAGGTTACCGAAGCTGACGCAGTAATCGCACACCGCATGCGCACGAGCATTGCTCTGCTCGTGGCTATGCCCGGCATGCGCGATGCTGCCCAACGTAAAGCACAGCACCAGCACCGCAAAAGCGGTACGCAGCCATGACTGTTTACGCAAGGAGTTCAGAGACATTAGAGCGGGATTGTTGCGTGGTTAAGGTTGGGTAGGAATTGAAACTGACCGTTTGTTGCCGAGCCAGTTCAATGGCTATGGATACTTATTGGCGGCGAGGCAAATTGCAAGTTGTTTGACGCGATGAGCAGCCACTATGATGGCGGCCCATTGTGACGCCTAATAGACGACGATTAAGTTAGCCGCTAACCCCACCATGAAACTCAACGCCGACCAACTTCCTACGCAATTAAAAAAGTCGTTGCCGACGATTTGCCTGATTACCGGCGATGAACCCTTGCTGGTGGGCGAGGCCTGCGATGCATTGCGGGCTGCTGCGCGCGAGCGCGGTTTTAGCGAGCGCCAGGTTTTTTTTGTCGAACGCGGTTTCGATTGGAACGAAGTGCGCGCGGCAACACAGGCAATGTCATTGTTTGCCGAACAACGCGTCATCGAAATTCGTCTTGCCGGTGCAAGTCCTGGTAATGAAGGCAGCGAAGTGTTGTGTGAAGTGGCGGCGCAGAATGCGAACGATCTGATGATCATGGTCGTTGCCGACAAACTCGATGCGCGCTCGTTATCCACTAAGTGGGTGACGGCGATTGAAAAGCATGGCTTGGTGATTCAAGTGTGGCCCGTCGAAACTGCGCAGTTACCGGCGTGGGTGGATAAGCGCTTGCGGCGTGCGGGTTTGCAGTTTGAAACCGGCGTTGCGGAGCTGATCGCTGAACGCATCGAAGGCAATCTGCTTGCCGCGCAACAGGAAATCGACAAGCTCGCGTTGCTGCATGCAGCGCAAATGCTCACGGTCGACAAGGTGCTTGACGCAGTAGCCGACAGTGCCCGCTACGACGTACTGCAACTCGGCATCGCCGCCATGCAGGGCAATGCCGCCCGCGCGCTGCACATTCTCGATGGCCTGCAGGAAGAAGGTATCGACGCGGTGCTGGTGTTATGGGGCGTGAACAAGGATCTGCAATGGCTTACCCGCGTCGCGTTTCAAGTCGCCAAAGGACAGAACGCCGAGTCGGCCATGTTCTCGGCCGGCGTGTGGAAGCCGCGTCAGGCGGCCATGAAGCAAGCGCTCACCCGGCTGAAACTGCCCGCATTGCGCGCCATGCTGGTGGACGCCGCGCAGGTCGATGGCTCGATCAAGGGCGCCGTAAAGCGCGATCCGTGGGTGGAATTGCGGGGCTTGGTGGCGCGCATGGCGGGCGTGAAGTTGGCGCGGCCGAAGGTGGCGTAATAAAGGCCTTGTGCACCCACCACAATTGTTTTCGCCGCGATGGCTCAACTTTTCTTACACTAGCCGCTTTCATTTCCCGAAAACCTCATCGCAATGCATCCCATCGGCATTTTTGGCGGCACGTTCGACCCGATTCATTACGGTCACCTGCGTACCGCGTTTGAGCTTCTGCAGGCGCTGCGCCTGAGTGAAGTGCGGTTCATGCCTGCCGGCGATCCGCCGCATCGCGACGTAACCATCGCCACGCCCGCACAACGTCTGCAGATGGTCAAAGCGGCGATAGGTCAACAGCCGGGGTTCAATGTCGACGATCGCGAGCTGCGGCGTAATGGTCCGTCATACACCGTGGATACGCTGCGCGAGCTGCGCGCTGAAATGCCGGATCGTTCGCTGTGTCTGATCGTCGGCATGGATGCGTTTCTTGGTTTGCCCAAATGGCATCAGTGGCAGGACATTCTCAAGCTCTCACACCTGGTGGTCGCCCATCGTCCGGGGTGGCGCGCACCGACCATGGGGCCACTGGGCGAGATGCTGGTGGATGGCGGCACCGGCAGCGTCAACGATCTGCATGATGCCAAGGCCGGACGCATTTTCATTCATGCGGTAACCCAACTGGAAATCTCTTCAACCGAAGTGCGCAATCTGATCGCTTCGGGCCGTGATCCGCGTTATCTCATGCCCGATGCGGTGCGCGATATCATTCAGCAATCGGCTTGTTATACGCGCAAGTCTTGACGTCAAATAATTCACTACAAATCCAACCCCAAAAACAACCCTAGAAACTTAAACCCTGAGGTCAGGATGGCAACGGCCAAAAAGAAATCCAGCAAAGCGAAAACGGCAGGCAAGAAAACGGCTGCGCACAAATCACCGGCGAAGAAGACCAAGTCGGTAAGCAAAACGGCAGTAAAAAAAGCACCGACAAAAAACCTCGCCGTTACTGCCGCCAAAACCGCCGCCACCAAGCGTCCCGCCAGCGCCAAATCGCCGTTGGTGAAAGTCATCGAGAAAGCGCTCGAAGACATGAAAGCCGTGAATGTCACGGTGCTCGATGTGCGCGGCCTGACCGATGTGGCGGACACCATGATCATTGCCAGCGGTAATTCCGATCGTCACGTGAAATCGATTGCCGAACGCGTCGCGTATGACTGCAAACAAGCCGGCTTTCGCCCTATGGGTGTGGAAGGCGAGCGCGATGGCGAATGGGCATTGGTGGATCTCAACGACGCCATCGTGCATGTGATGTTGCCGCGCGTGCGTGAGTTCTATCGTCTGGAAAGTTTGTGGGACATCAGCGCGGCAAGGCGCGAAAGCGCAATCAGTAATTGACAATTGATAATGGAAAATTGACAACGATTGGAGTTGCCTTTTTCCGCGTTATCAATTGTTCATCGTCCATTATCAATTCGCATGCATCTTCGTCTCATCGCTGCCGGCACCAAACTGCCTTCGTGGATCAACGAAGGTTATAACGATTACGCCAAGCGCCTCACGCAGGATTACAAACTGGAGTTGATCGAGATTCCCCTCGGTCAACGCAGCGGTGGCGATACGGCGCGCGCGACGGAAAAAGAAGGCGAACGCATGTTGGCCGCGATGGCCGGTAATCCTTATGTGGTGGCGCTGCAAGTCGGTGGCAAGAACATGAGCACCGAACAATTGGCGCAGTTCTTGAGTGCTCGTGCGCGTGAAGGTCGGACCGTTGCATTTTGTATCGGTGGGCCGGAAGGTCTGGCGCCGGCAGTGGATGCACGCGCTGAAATGCGCTGGTCGCTATCGGCGTTGACCTTGCCGCATGCAATGGTGCGGGTGATTGTCGCGGAGGCCCTGTATCGTGCGGTGATGGTGATCAAGGGACATCCCTATCATCGGGCGTAAGCGCCGAAACAGATTCCCATGTAGGTCGGGTTTTAACCCGACACTCCGCTTCGTTGTCGGGTTAAAACCCGACCTACAATGAATTACCGCAGATCATTTGGCTTGCGACGCTGCGCGAATAACCACATGGCTATCCACATGCCGCGACGTGTCACTGCCTGGCGAAGCGTCATGATCACACACACCTTTGCCAAGCAGTGTAATCACCGCATCGCAGGCATCGACGCTATCGATCATGCCGTTGGTAGAAGCGACTGAGGTTGTCGCGTTGCTTAATACTTGATGAGCCATTGCCGACGTCAATGAAGGATGCTTGGCCAGCAGCAACGCGACGGTGCCAGTAATGTGTGCGGTAGCCAGAGAGCTGCCCGAAGCAAAGCCATAATGTCCATCTGGCAGCAAAGTGAGAATCTCGCGCCCCGGCGCATAGATGGCGGTGTTGCTGACATGTGGTTCTTCAGCACTCGCTACAGTAATCACACCCGGTTGTTTCAAGAAGCGATCGCCTGTAGTTGCGTCGCCCGCGGGTGCTGCGCCCACAAATAAAATACCGCGACGTACGCCTGCATCGATGAGGCTGCGCAGCAGTAAGTCATCGGGACCGGCGAGGCTGAGATTGACGATCTGCGCGCGTGCATCCAGCGCGGCGACCAATGCCTTGGCAAGCGTCAAGGAGTTGCACTGTGCCGCATCGGCATCGGGCGCAAGCTGCCAGCAGGCTTTGAACACCATTAACTGCGCATCCGGCGAAATGCCGACGATGCCTGCATGGTTGTTGGCCAGCGCGGCGATGACGCCAGCGACTTCGGTGCCGTGAATGTCGCGACGAAATTGTTGGGCATCGGCGTCGACAAAATTCTTTGCCACCGCAACCCGGCCACGCAGATCCGGATGCGCGATGTCCGCGCCCGTATCAAAAACCGCGATTCTCACTCCTTCGCCGCGCGACCACTGATGCGCATCGGGAACGTCCATCATGCGAAAGCCTTGCTGCAAGCCCACGTAAGGATCGTTATAAGTTTGACCGCGAGTGGTGAAGGTCTGTAACGGCTGCGCCAGCTTCACGCGCGGATCGTGTGCCAGCGAAGCAAGAATCGAGCTGCGATCTGAATTAGCCGGAATTTCCAGCACCGCGCAATGCATTTGCAATGGTTCAATCGGCCATGAAGTCACTTCACGCAAACCATAAGCAGTGGCGATCGAACGCATCATCTGCTTGGCAATTAATGACGATTGATAACTTGCCGCACCATCATAAGCGCGCGGTGTGCTGCCAGCATGGCTGGAAACACTTGCACGCGGATTGTCCACCGCCGCGACGATATATAAATCGGCGGACTTGTTGAGTGTGTCGGTCAGTGAGTTGCGAACTGTGTCCAGCTCGTTTGCATCGCTGCGCATCACTTCGCTGCTGCAAGCACTCAACGCGAGGGCCAACAGCATCATGCACAGCCGGATGTAGAACATGGCAAATTTCATGGCGGACTAACTGAACTGATCGAGGCCGTCATCGCAGTGGGTTCTGCAAACAATACTTCCTTGTGGCCACGCAGCCGCTGCAGCGACGCGTCCACCGGTTGTGTGCCGGTCTTGGCCAGTGAGTACACGCCGGCAGCAGTGGGACCGGCAACAATGGTGAGTTGTGCATCATTCAATATGCTCTGCATCTCGGTGACTGTCAGCGCCGGCGCAAACACCGCGCGAATCACTTCGTAAGGAACCAGCGGTGCAGGCGACGTCACGGTGTAGTAGTCCGCCGGCTGCTGATGCGTAGTTTGCAGACGATTGAACGTCAACCAACCGGCAACGGCAACCGCTATAGCTGCCAGCGACGCGGCGACGCGTCCTGACCATTGCCATGACATGCTTCGCGCACGCTCGATTAACACCGGCAATTGAATTGTGGTCGGATTTTGCGTCGAGTCGATTTTCTGTAACAGCGCACGCAGCGACGCCGTGGGCAGTTGTTCAACTTCAGGATTACTCGCGCTCATTGCCGCGCAGATTTTCTGCTGCGTGCGTACTTCTTCCTGACAGGCCGTGCAGGCGTGCAGATGCGCTTCGACACTGAGGCGTTGCGATTCTTCAAGCCGGCCATTGACGTACCAGGGAATCAGCAGCCAGGCGCTGTCGTGATGAGCTGCCGAGTCGATAGGTTGATTCATGACGATATCAATCTCTGTATTCAAATTTATGTTGATGGAGAAGAGGACAAGGGCTGTGCATGGTCGATCGCCGGCAAGCATTGCTGCAACTTCTTACGCGCATGGAACATGCGCGCTTTAACCGTGCCGACAGGACAGTCGGTGATCGCAGCGATCTCTTCAATCGAATGACCCAGGTGGTATGCCAGCTCCATGGTGATGCGTTGTTCGACGGGGAGTTGCCCCAATGCCCATGCCATCCAGTCCTGCAGCTCGGTATCACTGAGTGGATCGATGCTCTGTTCGGGGACTTGTTCGATGCGTATCGCGTTCTGCAAGGCATCTTTGCCGCGCAGTGTTTTCATTGCGACGCGATAAGTGATGCCGATGATCCAGGTGGACACCTGCGAAGCACCGCGAAATTCGCGCGCGTGTTGCCACACCACCATGAACGCATCGTTGATCACTTCCTCAACCGTTTCATGACGAGCGATGAAGCGCGACAGGAAACGCATTAAGCGACGGTGATAGCTCAGATAAAGTTCTTCCAGAGCACGTCGCTCACCGCGTCCGACGGCCTGCAGCAACTCCAGGTCGCGCTCGTGGGGAAACTGCTGGATCCGTCGTTGCATATGAATTTCTAAGCGCTCAATCGAAGTGATGTTGTGCTGATTGAAATGCCCCCCACCCCAACCCTTCCCCGAAAGCAGGGCAGGGAGGGGGCAACGATCCACGCAGATCAGTCGTGAAATTAATCCTGTGAGGTAAGTACCGAGTGTCCGCTAAAAGGTTGCATCGCAACTAGAAATGCCAAATCACTGTTCCCACCACCCGGCTATGCGCTGCCGAATCATAGTAAAGCTGCGTTGCCGCACCCGCGCTGCCGATGTATTGCAACGAGAACGACAGCTTTCCGAGTGAATACTGCCCACCGCCGCTCCAATAGGTGTAGCCATCGGCAAAGCGACCGGCAACATGCGCGTAGCCGACGCCGCCGATCAGAAAAAACTCCCGCGACAGTGGCGCTTGCGCACTCACTTCGATGGCCGTCGCGGTGACGCTGCTGATTCCCCATGGCGGCAGGTAACGCGGCGTATTCGGCGAGTACATGGCGCTGAGCGTCAGCCATTGCTGATAGGTGACATCCAAATCCAGTTCGTCGTAGTCGTATTGTGATCCCGCTGCATTCCACGGATAGCTGTAATGATTGATGGCGATGCGCGAATGCCATGCATCCGCGATATCTCTGGCGAAGCCGACGAAGCCGCTCAGTTCGGTATTGTGTTGTTGATTGGGCGCAATTTGTACGCTGGCTGCAAACAGACCAGCGTCGAAACCTTGACCTAGCGACGCATGAACGTCGGCCTGCAACGAGGGATTATGGTTGCTGCGTGAAATGCCGCGAACCAGGTAATCGCTGGTGATGCCGATAGATGCGCCGAAGCTCATCGCCATGGTCGGTGCGGCTATCAACAACGCGAACACCGATGACAGCGTCATCGCACAGCGCAGCCAATAAAAATTTACCGGGCTTACCTGCAAGCAACAATTCCTTCATCGACGCTTGAGCGTATCTGTCGAACGCGTCGCAGATTAAACCTTTTTATATCGGTTTGGCACTTAACGATTAACTGGCAGTGATTTGGCGACATGCTTGATGAGCGTGTCAGCAAGCTGCTCAGCAACGGACCAATACAACTGGAGAATCGACATGCACATTCATCGTGCCGCATACGGCGGTGTGATCGGGATCATTTGCGCCTGGTTTTTAGCAGCTTGTGGTGGTGGGTATGGTGGTTCGGGTTCCAGTGCAATGACGTCGATTACGATGTCATTCAATCCAACCACCATTGTTGCCGGACAAACTTCAACACTGACTTGGTCGGCAACAGCCGGCACCACTTGCACTGCGAGTGGTGCTTGGACCGGCAATCAGGCCAGTAGCGGTACGCTGGCGGTGACACCGGCTACTGCAGGTACGCAAACCTATTCGTTGAGTTGTACTGGCGGTGGTTACGGTTCTGCCAGTGGTTCGGCGACATTAACGGTTAATGCGGCTACGGCGTTTTCGCAAACCAATTTGGTCAGCGATACCGCGGGCGGCACGGCGTTGCACGTCGATGCACAGCTGGTGAATCCATGGGGATTATCCATCGTTGGTACTGCGGCAGCATGGGTGGCCAACAATCACACCGAAACATCAACGTTGTATGACGGCAATGGTGTGGCAGTACCGGCAACGCCATTGATAGTCAGCTTTGCTACGGGCTTCGCTCCCACCGGCATCGTGTCGAATCCCAAAGCGGCAACGGACTTCAATGTTACTGCCAACAATGTCACCGCCGGCGCGCGCTTCATCTTCGCTGGCGAAGGCGGCATGGTTGCCGGTTGGGCGCCGACGGTGGATGCAACACATGCCATCACCATGTACACCGCGACGGATGGTGCTATTTATAAAGCACTGGCCATCGCCAGCAACAATGGCAGTGCGTTCTTGTACGCCACTGACTTCCACAACAACAAGATTGATGTCTTCAACACCAGCTTCGTGAAGCAAACTACTTCAGGCACAGCGTTTACCTTCATCGATCCGAATTTGCCTGCGGGATATGCACCCTTCGGCATTCAAGCGATTGCCAATGGCACAGGTGGCGCAACGCAACTGTATGTGACCTACGCCAAGCAGGAAGTGCCCGATAAGGTCGACAACGAGAATGGCGCGGGTCTCGGCTACGTTGATATCTACGATACCAATGGTCAATTCATCAAACGCCTGGTGTCTGCAGGGTTGCTCAACGCCCCTTGGGGCATTGCATTGGCGCCTGCTGATTTCGGTACCTTGAGCAATGCGTTGCTGGTGGGCAATTTCGGTGACGGCATGATCAATGGTTACGACGCCGCGACCGGTGCGTTCGTCGGCACCATCAGGGATGCTGGCGGCGCTGCATTGGCGACACCGGGATTGTGGGGCATTGCCTTTGGTAACGACGCGAACAACCAGCCGCATAACACGTTGTTCTTTGCGGCCGGCACCAACGATGAAGCCAATGGCAGTTATGGCCGCATTGATATGGGTGCGGCACCGCCGGTGTTGAACGCAGCACCCGTCGTGACATTCACACCGCCTGCCGGCAATTTGCAAAATACGGTGGCGTTGACGGCGACAGCACAATCGAATCTCGCCATCGCCAGCATCAAGTTCCTTGCCAACAACGCGTTGATCGGTACGGCCACCACACCGCCGTACACGGTGAACTGGGATACAACCAAAGTGGCTAATGGCACGGTTGCTGTCAGAGCTATCGCTTTGGATGTGAATGGCAATGTCGGTTCGTCGGCCGCGACTAACGTGACTGTGGCCAATACGCCGTAATGTGACGCAACGACAAGCGGTATTTAAGAGGGCGCAATGAATTGCGCCCCTACATTTAACCGATTTGAATCCATACGCTCATCACTGGCGTATTGATAATCGTCATTACAACGGTTGTCGTTCATGTCAGCGCTGATCTCGCGTCGTTCCTTATTGGCTTCGAGTCTCGCGTTGTGCAGCACGGGCTGCACGCAACTGGCGTTTCTCGCCGTCAACGTGCCAGCGAGCTTTGGCGATTACACGCGCCATCGCGATATCGCTTACGGCGAACTGCCGCGCAACCAGCTCGATGTTTATCTGCCGGCCAAGCCTGCGGGCGCGCCCATCGTGGTGTTCTTTCATGGCGGTGGCTGGGATAGCGGCGACAAGTCTGCTTACAAGTTCATCGGCGCGGCATTGGCGGAGCAGGGCTATATCGCCGTGCTGCCCAACTATCGTTTGTATCCGCAGGTGAAGTTTCCCGCCTTCATGCAGGATGCGGCACAAGCCGTGGCGTGGGTGCGCGCACACGTGCCTGAATGGAATGGTGATCCACAGCGTCTATATCTAATGGGCCATTCCGCGGGCGCGCAGATCGCCACGTTGCTGGCGCTGAATGTTGAATATTTGCGGGCCGCGCAGGTCGATCCGGCTGTCATTCGTGGCGTAATCGGCCTCGCGGGTCCATACGACTTTATTCCGTTCAAGTATGACTACATGTCCGACCTGTTCGGTCCGCCGCAGCGCTTCATCGAATCGCAACCGATTCATTTCGTTCGCGCCGATGCGCCGCCCATGTTGTTGCTGCATGGCATGCAGGACAAAACCGTCGCGCCGTACAACACCGAGCATCTGGCCCATGCGCTGAGCGCGGTGGGCGTGAAAGTGGCGACACAGTTTTATCCCAAGGCCAGCCACAGCGATCTGCTTGCCGCGCTGTCGATCCCTGCGCGCGGACGGCTGCCGGTGCTCGAAGCAATTCACGAATTCATCGTTGCCGATGGAGTGCTCTGAAGCAGCCTGTCCCGGCCATTGCGCACAATGAGGACGTGTTTCTACTGCGATCAGCGGCCGCGCTGAGGCGCTGTCAGATTCTAGGTATTTTTTGCGACAGAACCTCAGACGCTGCCGCAGTGATTGTTGCGAGTGTCTATCTGCATCGCAATTTGGGCGCTTTTTTTGCCACTGCTGCGGCGTTCCCCGATAGAATCAAGGCCATTTTGTTGTCCAGTCGTACCAACAGGAAGCCCTATGAATCGTTATGTCATTCCCTTTAATGAACTTGGCCGTCACGATGTTGAGCTGGTTGGCGGTAAGAATTCATCGTTGGGAGAGATGCTGCGTTTGCTCTCGGGTCTCGGCATCAAGGTGCCGGACGGTTACGCCACCACCGCACAGGCCTATCGCGACTTCCTACAACAGGGTGGCCTGGCCACACGCATTAACGATTTGCTGAAAAAGCTGGATGTGGAAGATCTGCCGGAACTGGCCAAGGCCGGTGCGCAGATTCGCCAATGGATTCTCGACACGCCCTTTCCCGCGGAGCTTAACGAGCAGGTGCTTACCGCCTTCCGCAAGATGGATGGCGGCAAGAACATCGCCGTCGCGGTGCGTTCATCGGCCACTGCCGAAGACCTGCCTGAAGCGTCGTTCGCCGGCCAGCAGGAAACCTTTTTGAACGTGCGCGGTGAAGCGGCCTTGCTGCATACCATGCATGAAGTGTTTGCTTCGTTGTTCAACGATCGCGCCATTGCCTATCGTGTGCATCAAGGCTTCGAGCATTCGCTGGTCGCGCTGTCGGTGGGCGTGCAGTACATGGTGCGCAGCGACGTCGGCGCCAGCGGCGTGATGTTCACCCTGGATACCGACTCGGGCTTCCGCGATGTGGTGTTCATCACCGCGTCATATGGTCTCGGCGAAACCGTGGTGCAAGGCGCGGTGAATCCCGATGAGTTCTACGTGTACAAGCCCGCGCTGAATGCCGGCAAGAAATCGGTGCTGCGTCGTAATCTCGGCGCCAAAGCCATCAAGATGATTTACGCCGAGCCGGGTTCGAAAGAACGCGTCAAGACCGTCGATGTGCCGCAGGAAGATCGCCTCAAGTTCTCACTGAACGACCAGGACCTCGAAAATCTCGCCCGCCAAGCCGTGACCATTGAAAAGCACTACGGTTGTCCGATGGACATCGAGTGGGGCAAGGACGGCAACACCGGCGAGTTGTATATCCTGCAAGCGCGTCCAGAGACTGTGCAAAGCCGCGTCGGTCGCAGCATTCAACGCTACACCTTGAACTCCCGTTCCAAAGTCATCGCCGAAGGTCGCAGCATTGGTCAGCGCATCGGTGCCGGTCGCGCCCGTATCATCCGTGATGTGGCCGAAATGCAGAAAGTGCAGCCCGGCGATGTATTGATTGCCGACATGACCGATCCCGATTGGGAACCGGTGATGAAGCGCGCCGCCGCCATCGTTACCAATCGTGGTGGTCGTACCTGTCATGCGGCGATCATCGCGCGCGAGTTGGGCATCCCCGCAGTAGTAGGTTGCGGCGATGCCACTGATCTCATCAAGGAGGGGCAGGATGTCACCGTGTCCTGCGCCGAAGGCGATACCGGTTTTGTGTATGAAGGCCTGCTGGGCTTCGAACACAAGCAAATCGAACTGGATTCGCTGCCAGCCGCACCGGTCAAAATCATGATGAACGTGGGCAATCCCGATCGCGCCTTTGCGTTCGCCGGTATTCCGCATCAAGGCGTAGGCCTGGCGCGTCTGGAGTTCATCATCAATCGCATGATCGGCGTGCATCCCAAAGCCTTGCTCGAATTCGACAAGCAGGATGCCAATCTCAAAGCCACCATCCGCAAGCAGATGGCGGGTTATGCCGATCCGGTCAGTTTCTACATCGACAAGCTCTGCGAAGGCATTGCGCAGATTGCGGCGGCCTTTGCACCGGAGCCGGTGATTGTCCGTCTGTCCGACTTCAAGTCGAACGAATACGCCAACCTGATCGGCGGCAGCGTGTACGAACCGCATGAAGAAAATCCCATGCTCGGCTTCCGCGGCGCGTCGCGTTATATCGATGAGAATTTCCGCCCCTGCTTCGAACTGGAATGCAAAGCGTTGCGCATCGTGCGCGAACAAATGGGCCTGACTAATGTGCAGGTGATGGTGCCGTTCGTACGTACTGTGTCCGAGGCCAAGCAAGTTACCGAGTTGCTGGCGTTGAATGGCTTGAAGCGCGGCGAGAACGGCCTGAAGGTCATCATGATGTGCGAGCTGCCCACCAACGCCGTGCTGGCCGATAAGTATCTGGAACACTTCGACGGTATGTCGATCGGCTCCAACGACATGACGCAGTTGACACTGGGTTTGGATCGTGACTCGGGCATCGTCGCCAAGTTGTTCGACGAACGCGATGAAGCCGTGAAGGTCATGCTGGCGATGGCAATTGCCGCGTGTAAAAAACAAGGCAAGTACGTCGGCATCTGCGGCCAGGGTCCTTCAGATCATCCTGAACTTGCCCGCTGGCTGGTGGAGCAGGGCATCAGCAGCATCTCGCTCAATCCCGATACCGTGGTGGAGACCTGGTTGTTCCTGTCGGGTATGAAGGCGTAAGTCGACTGCAATCTTTCTCCCTGTAGGTCGGGTTTTAACCCGACATGCCGATATCGCTGTCGGGTTAAAACCCGACCTACAGGGAGAGCTGTTTCCCGCCCCATAAGGCCACCATCATGCGCACCGTCTGCTTCGTCTCCGATCGCACCGGCATCACGGCCGAGACGCTGGGCCATAGTTTGTTGTCGCAATTTGAAGGCCTGCAGTTTCGCACCGTGACCATGCCGTTCGTGGCCACACCCGAACAGGCGCGCGGCGTGGTTGAACGCATCAACGCGATTGCCGACGAGGAGCCGGATCGGCCCATCATCGTCTGCACGCTGGTGGAGGATGACATTCGCCGTATTGTCAAAGAAGCGCGTGGTTTGTTTCTGGATTTCTTCGATGCGTTTCTCGCGCCGCTGGAAGCCGAGTTGAACATGAAGTCGGCGCATGTCACTGGCAAGGGCGGTTCTGGCCAAGGTTCCGATCCTGCGCATTCGGCGCGCATCGACGCCACCAACTTCGCGCTGGCCAACGACGATGGTTCCGGTGCGCGCGATTATCGCAGCGCCGATGTCATCCTCATCGGTGTATCGCGCTCGGGTAAAACACCCACGTCGCTGTACATGGCGTTGCAGTACGGCATCTTCACCGCCAACTATCCGCTCACCGATGAGGATCTAGAGGCGGGCAGATTGCCCAAAGTATTGCTGCCGTACAAACACAAGCTGTATGGCCTCACCATCAAGCCCGAGCGCTTGCAGCAGATTCGCAATGAACGTCGTCCCGGCAGCCGCTACGCATCGTCACAACAGATTCAATATGAAGTGCGTAATGCATTAACCATCTTTGAACGCGCCGGCTTGCCGTATATCGATGTCACCGAATGCAGCGTCGAAGAACTGGCCAGTCGCATCATGGACAAGATGCATCTGACGCGGCATGTGAGAATGTAACGGGATTCTTGTAGGTCGGGTTTTATACCCGACTCTTAAATTGGATGTCGGGTGTAAAACCCGACCTACAACATTCGATAGGATGCGACGTTCTCTACACCTTCAACTTAGCCAACATCGACAGTGCTTCACCGGCGCTCTGCACACGCAGATTCGGATCTTTGTTGAGCAGACCTTGAATGATCGGATCGAATTTTTCCAGATCGCCGGTGGGCTTTGGAATCGGTTGGCTCTTGTGGGCGTTGATCACTTCGAACACGGTCTTGCCTTGGAAGGGACGCGTGCCGGTAAGCATTTCATAGAACATGACGCCCAGGCTGTACAAATCGCTGCGGTGATCGCCGTTCGAGGTGCCATCGATCTGTTCCGGGCTGATGTAGTACGGCGAACCGTGCACTTCGCCCATCTTGGTGAGATTGGTGGCTTCCTGCGTGGTGGCGAGGCCGAAGTCGATCAGCACGATGCTGCCGTCCGCGCGCAACATCACGTTGGCAGGCTTGAGATCGCGATGACATAGGCCGGTGCGATGAATGATGATCAGCGCCGCCGCGATCTGCATGAACACATCGATGCTGTCTTTCACCGTCATCAGATTGCGGATGCGCAATTCCAGACTGCCGGCCGGGAAGTACTCGGTCACCATGAAGTGCGAATCGCCGCTCTGACCCCAGTCGTAAATGTCCACCACCGAGCGATGCTTGATGCGCATCAGCAGTTCGCGTTCGCGTTCGAAACGTTGAATCTGAATTGCCGCCGGCGTGCGCGGATCGTTATTGCGCAGCATCTTGATAGCCACGTCGTGACCCAACTCGGTGGAATGAGCCAGATAAATGGCAGCATGCGGCGAGACGGCGATCGGTTGAATGAACCGATAACCGGGAATGGTCGGAAACGTCGGCCGGCGAACTTCAGTGTTCGCGACGACGGTAGATTTATGCCCCGAATTCATCGACACGAATCCCTATGATTTATTTATCTATGGCTAGTCTCTGATATGCGTCAGGCTAAGGGAGCAACGCTGCGGATTCCGCGTTCCAGATCACAGTTGCTTTGACGCACCATCGGCGGGTGTCTAATCTGCCCTAAAGTTGACGGGGAGTGCTATGTCGAAAGTACTGATCGAGCCATTACGCGTTGCCACGGATGCACGCGGTTATCTGTTTGAACCCTTGGGAGACGCGCTCGCGGGGTTTCACAACGTGCACGTGGTGTACACCATTCCAGGTGTGGTGCGCGGCAACCACTATCACATCAAGGGCACCGAAGTGAGCAGTGTCAGCGGTCCGACGCTGGTGCGTTATCGCGAAGGCGATGTCATCCGCGATGTTCAAGTGCCCGCTGGCGAAGTGTGGCGCTTCACTTTTCCGCCCGGTGTCGCGCATGCGTTTCGTAATGAAGGCGATCAGCCTACGGTGCTGGCGGCGTTCAACACCGAAGTGCACGACCCGGCGCACGGCGATGTGGTGCGGGAAGCGCTGCTTGAGGCGTAATCCACGGGATTGGCTCGGGCCTGCAAGGTATGCTTGCAGGATATGCAAGCCATCTATCTCGCCTCCGCTTCACCACGTCGCAGTGCCTTGCTGCGGCAGGTTTTTGTCCCGCACCAGGTTCTGATTCCCAGCATCGATGAGTCGCGTTTACCGGACGAAACGCCGGCCGACTATGTAGTGCGGTTGGCGCGTGCCAAGGCCGAGCGCGTCTGGAGTCGACTCAAGCCCGAAGAGCGCCGGCCGGTACTGGCCGCCGATACGACGGTCGCACTAGGCAACGATATTTTCGGCAAGCCCGCGGATCGCGCCGAAGGCGTGGCCATGCTGCAGCGATTGGCTGGCCGCACTCATCAGGTCTATACCGGCATAGCCGTGGCGCATGACGAGCGTATTCAGCATGCGTTGAGCGTCAGCGAGGTTGAATTCAAAGCCTTGTCGGAAGCCGATTGCCAGGCGTACTGGAACAGCGGCGAGCCGCAGGACAAGGCGGGTGGTTATGCGGTGCAGGGGCTGGCGGCGGCGTTCATCGCGCGCATTTCCGGCAGCTACACCGGTGTGATGGGTTTGCCCTTGGCAGAAACCACGCAATTGTTGAGTGAGTTGGGCTGGTCGCTGACGGCCGTTACTGAAGAGGGTTGATCGAGATGATGGATAGACAACACGCAAGCATGCGCCAGCAGAACCATGGAACAAACGGAGCAGCGGCATGACGGCAGAGGTATTGGTCAACGTCAGTCCGCGCGAAGTACGTGCCGCGCTGGTTGAAGAAGGCGTGTTGCAGGAATTATTTCTAGAGCGCGCCAACAAGCGCGGCTTGATCAGCAACATTTACAAAGGGCGAGTGTCACGCGTGTTGCCCGGCATGCAAGCCGCCTTTATCGACATCGGGCTGGAACGCACGGCTTTTTTGCATGCCTCCGACATCGTCACACCCTCCGATGCGGAACATGTGGAAGTCGGACACAAGCCGGAACGCAGCGATGACATTCAATCGTTGGTCTCGGAAGGCCAGGAAATTCTGGTGCAGGTGCTGAAAGATCCCCTCGGCACCAAGGGCGCGCGGCTGACCACCTTCATCACCATTCCATCGCGTTATCTCGTGTTGATGCCCAAAGGCCGCGGCGTGGGTGTGTCATCGCGTATTGAAGATGAAACCGAGCGGCAACGTTTGCGCGACGCCATGTTGAGTTTTGTGCAACCCAACGACACCGGCGGATACATTGTTCGTACGGCTGCTGAGGGTGCGAGCAGCGATGCCTTGCGCGCCGACATGATGTTCCTGCAAAAAATGTGGAGCGTGCTCAGCGAAAAAACCCTGTATGCCAAACCGGGACAATTGGTGCATGCCGATCTGCCATTGCAAGTGCGAGTGTTGCGCGATGTGGTGTTAAGCGGTGTCAACAAAGTCAGCATCGATCATCCGGAGTCGTATCAATCGATGCTGGAATTCGCCGGCACGTTCATGCCGGAAATGCGTGAGCGCATCGAGCTGTACCAAGGCGATCGACCAATCTTCGATCTGTATGGCATCGAAGATGAAATCGAACGCTCGCTGGATCGCAAGGTGCCGCTGAAATCCGGCGGATATTTGATGCTGGATCAAACCGAAGCCATGACCACAATTGACGTGAACACCGGCGCGTATGTCGGACATCGCACGCTGGAAGAAACCATCTTCCGCACCAATCTCGAAGCGGGCGTCGCCATCGCACGGCAATTAAGACTGCGTAATCTCGGCGGCATCATCATCATCGACTTCATTGACATGGAAGAAGAGGAGCATCGTCGTCAGGTGTTGCAGGCATTGGAGAAAGCGCTGGTAGGCGATCATGCCAAGACGCATATCTCGTCGGTGTCGCCGCTTGGCCTGGTGGAAATGACGCGTAAGCGCACGCGCGAAAGTCTGGAACACATGCTGTGTTCTTCTTGTCCCACCTGCCAGGGACGAGGCTTCGTCAAAACCACCGAAACCGTGTGCTACGAAATATTCCGCGAAATTCTGCGTCAGGCGCGACAGTTCAGTTTTCAGGAACTGATGGTGCTGGCGCATCAGGATGTCATCGAGCGCTTGCTCGACGAAGAATCGGCGGCGCTCGCCGAACTGGAAGTACACACCGGCAAGCCGATTCGTCTGCAGACCGAGGCCCTGTATCAACAGGACCAGTACGATGTCGTATTGATGTAGTGAACTTGCCGCGCCGCTGCCCCCGACATGATGAATGATCCCGCGATGAACCAGCACAGCGAGACAGCGGCGCCGCAGCCGCCGCGCACTCGATGGCGGCGCGTGCTCAAATGGTCGCTGACCACGTTGATTGCACTGACGTTGTTGATCGCCATAGTGCTGGGCGTGTTTACATTCATCATGGCGCGCACGCCCGAGTATCGCGCGCAGGTGCAAAGCTGGCTCAGCGAACGCGCCAAACTCGATATTCAGTTCGATGGCTTGAGTGCCGGTTGGCGTGTGTATGGTCCCGAGCTGGTGTTCACGCGCGCAGTGGTGCGCAGCAGCGATCGTCAACACGTGCTGGCGCGTGCCGAACGTGGCGGCGTGGGCTTCGATCTCTGGAAGGCATTCAGCACCGGCAGGTTGTCATCCTTGCGCTTCACGTTGCAAGGCACCGAGCTGAAGATGCAGCGCCGCGCCGACGGCGAATTCGAATTCGTGGGTCAGGAAGATTGGCCGGAGTTCAACAGTAACAGCGCCTTCAAACTTGATTCGTTGCCGGTGGGACAACTGGTGGTGCGCGATGCGCGGCTATCATTTCGCGATCAAAAAACCGGTCGCGGACCGTGGGTGCTGAATGCCGTTGAGCTGGAGATATTGCGTCAGCCGCGCGTGTTCGATCTCAACGGCAGTGCCGCGTTGCCGACCAATCTCGGTAAAGAATTCAATTTCTCGGCGCATGGCGAAGGCAATCTCAATGACGTGGCGCAACTCAAATGGCGGGCGCAACTCGCCGGCACCGAATTCGATCTGGCCGGCTGGCATCAAGTGATGCCGGATGACTGGATTGCACCGGCACAAGGCCAAGGTTCATTTCAATTCCAGGTTGCGTTGCAAGGCAAGCAATTGCAACGCGCCAGCGGGCGTCTGGATTTTGTGAATGTGCAAATGGCGTTGCCGAGGTGGACCACGCCATTGCCGCAAGCCGATGCCTTGCAAGTGCCGAGCGACGATCCCGATGCTGAAGCAGCGCATCCGGAGGCCTCTTCAGTTGCTCCTGCTCCCGCAACCAACCGCGTGGTGATCGCGCCCACTGTGGCGCTGCGTGATGCAGCGCTGACGTATCGAACCATTGCGTTGCAATTCAATAGCACGCGCAGTAAACAAGGTTGGTTGACGCAATTTGAGCGATTGCAGTTCGCGCGCGACGACAGTCCATGGCCGAATAGCACTGCGATGTTGTTGTTGAAATTCAATGCGGAGGAACACGGTCCATGGTTGACCGGTGTTCAGGCCAAGGTGCAGTTGCTGGTGCTCGATAACATCTGGCCATTGCTGGCGTACTTGCCCGAGACCACTGCCAACGCAAAGTTGCGCGCCCTGAATGCCAGCGGCCGGCTGTCGAATGTGGCCATCGATTACGAGCGTGACGATCAACAAGAGCCTCGCTATGGCATGCGTGCCGAATTCGCGCAGCTCGGCGTATCGCCAGTGGGCCGCACGCCGGGCATCAATGGATTATCTGGCGTGATCAGCGCCACCGGCGCGCGTGGTGAGGTAACACTGGATAGCCGTGATTTAACCTTGAACATGCCAAGTGTGTTTCGTACGCCACTGCCGGCGGATCAGTTGAGCGGCAACCTCCACTGGACACGCACTAGCCAGGGCACTCAGTTACAAAGCAACAATCTGAGTGTTGCCAACAGCGACGGCGCATTGCAGGCGCGTTTTACGCTGGATTTACCGCGCGATGGCACTTCGCCCATCATCGACCTGCACGCCAATCTCAGCAATCTGCAGGCAGCCGCTGCGCCGCGCTACATGCCGGCCGGCGTGATGCACAAACACCTGCTCGAATGGCTGGATGGTGCGTTCTCCGCCGGCGTGGTCAAAACTGCCGATGCGACCTTGCGTGGCCCGTTAAATAAATTTCCGTTTCGTGGCGAAGAAGGGTTGTTCCTGATCAAGGCGCAAATCGAAGGGCTGGCGCTCGATTATCAACGTGGCTGGTTGCCTGCCAGCGATCTGCGCATTGATGCCGAGTTTCGCAACGTTGGCTTCAATGCCGTGGTGACTGCGGGTCGCGTGAACGATTTGCAGATTGATCATGCCGAGGGCGGCATCAAGGACTATCGCCAGGCGGAGCTGGTGATCAACGCGAAGACGCATGGCGATTTGGGCAAGGGCTTGATGCTTGTGCAGCAAAGTCCGGTGGGACCGACCATCGGCACCATCTTTCAGAGTCTCAGCGGCACCGGCACATTAAAGGCCGCTGCAGACATGTATTTCCCGATGAAAGATTTGTCGCGACGCAAACTGGATATTCGTGCTGAATTACAGAACGGCCAGGTCACCATGAGTGGCATGGCGCAGGGCATCGAACAACTTGAGGGTTCATTGCGCATTCTCAACGATGCCGTGGTGGGCGCCGATCTGCGCGGGCGTTTCCTGCAAAGCGAATTTGTTGCGAAGACCGAAGTCGCAACGCGTGGTCGTTACAACATTGTTGCGATGGGGCAGGTGCAAGCGCCGACAGCGTCCGAATTTCTCAAACTGCCGGCATGGATCAAACTCGATGGCGCATTCAATTATCGCTACACCATGCCGGGCTTCGCGCAGCGCGACGCCGATGGCACGCGTCACTTGTTCAGTGTTGACAGCGATCTACGTGGCTTGGCCATCAATCTGCCCGCGCCGGTGTATAAGCCTGCAGCCAACAGTCGCAATCTGCATGTCGAAGCCGATCTGCGCGGCAACGACATGATGTTGCGTGGTGAACTGGGTACGTTGCGAGCGTTGGTGAAATTGCAGCCGGGTAATCAGCCTGGCAATGAAGCATGGCGCTTCGATCGCGCGGGATTGCGTGCCGATGGCATTGCCGCTGCCTTGCCGGCACAGCCGGGATTGCGAGTGGATGGTCGCATCGATGCGTTCACGCTGGATGATTGGCTCAAGCTCGATACAGGTCATGCGACTGTTGCGAATGCCGCCAACAGTAGTGTCACTAACACAGTGCATGTGCAGGACATCCTGCGTGCCGCCAATGTCAACATCGATCGCTTGCGTCTGTTTGGCTTTGAGTTCCCTGCAGTGCGCGGTCTCTTGCAGGCCACCGATGCGGGATGGCGCATCGATGTCGCCGGTGCGCAAGCTGCAGGTCAAGTATTAGTGCCGTATGACTTCACCACTGGGCGTGTGTTGACTGCGGACATGGACACTTTGCATCTCACGCCGATAGAGAACTCGACGCCTGATACGCAGCGTCATGGATCGACGGACCCACGTGATTTACCGTCATTGCGCGCCGATATTAAACATTTCATTTTTGGCGAACATGACTTTGGCGCACTGCAATTGGTGGGTACACGCACGCCACAAGGTTTGCAGGTTGGCAACTTGCACATCAACGGCGATTCATTCAACGGCACTGGTACGGGCAGTTGGTTGCAGACCAGCAGCGGTCAACAGAACACACTCAAATTCACGCTGGAAAGCACTGACGTGCGCGCGACCTTGCAGCAATTCAACTACGGCGATTTGATCGCGGCCAAACGCGGCAAGCTGATTGCCAATCTCACCTGGCCAGATGGCCTGGATGCGGAGTTATTGGGTCGGACTTCGGGCACGCTGGAATTTCAAATCGATGAAGGGCAGTTGTTGACGGTGCAACCCGGCGCCGGTCGGGTGCTGGGCCTGCTGAGTATTGCGGCGATACCGCGACGACTCGGGTTGGATTTTCGTGATGTCACTGACAAAGGTCTGGCGTTCGACAACATTCACGCTGACTTCACCGTGCAACACGGCGACGCGCGCACGCAAAATTTATTACTGCGTGGACCCACTGCAGAGATCGGCATGGTGGGTCGCATGGGGCTGGGTGCGCGCGACTACGATCAAACCGCGGTGGTTACCGGCAATGTAGGTTCCGCCTTGCCCGTTGCCGGCACCGTTGCCGGTGGACCGGTGGTGGGCGCGGCATTGTTGTTGTTCTCGCAGATTTTCAAAGAGCCGCTTAAAGGTGTGGCGCGCGCTTACTATCACATCGGCGGTAGTTGGGAAGACCCGCAAATTGAACGCATCGATTCCGATGCCGGCAAGGCGTCATTGTCCGGCGCCGATTCGAGCGTTGCACCGTGAGCGCTTCATGATTGATTCAATGAGTGACTATTCATGAGCACAGCCGCAGTCATTCAAATGACTTCCAGCGCCGACGTGCAGGATAACTTGCGCACTGCCACTGCGTTGCTGCACGAGGCCGCACAGCGCGGCGCGCGTCTCGCAGCGTTGCCGGAAAATTTTGCATTGATGGGTATGAGCGATCGCGACAAGTTCGCCATTGCCGAACAGGATGGCGATGGGCCAATACAACAATGGTTGGCTGAGCTTGCTCGTGAATTGAACCTGTGGATTGTCGCCGGCACTTTGCCCATCAAGTTGCCGAATGAACCGCGCGTTGCTGCCGCATCGTTAGTTGTCAATGCACAAGGCGAACGTGTTGCTCGCTACGACAAGATTCATCTGTTCGATGTGGAAGTCGACGATGCCACGCGCAGTTATCGTGAGTCGGCAACCATTGCTCCCGGTCAGCGTGTAGTCGTCGTCGACACGCCCATCGGCAAGCTGGGTTTGGCGGTGTGTTACGACGTGCGCTTTCCCGAGTTGTTTCGTGAATTGAGCGCACAGGGCGCAGAAGTATTGGTGTTGCCTTCGGCGTTTACCGTGCCCACCGGTCAGGCGCACTGGGATGTGTTGTTGCGTGCACGTGCCGTCGAAAATTTGTGTTACCTGTTGGCGCCAGCGCAGAGCGGCAAACATGCGAATGGTCGCGAGACTTATGGTCACTCGATGATTGTCGAACCTTGGGGTGAGGTGTTAACGCGTTTGCTTGATGGCCCCGGCGTGGCGGTAGCGGAAATCGACCTGGTCAAGCAGCGTGAGCGACGCCAGCGCTTTCAGGCGTTATCGCACAGAAGGCTAAATATTAACCGTCATCCCCGCACAGGCGGTGATCCAGTCGAATAATGTCTCGCCTGCGACTCGATATATGACTTGATTCCCGTTTGCACAGGGATGACGTGTGAATGATCTTGCCGCAGCCGGATCGCCGCTGGCATCTTGCGGTCCATAAGCGGTAGGCTTGACCCCTGTTCCACTCGGCGTGAGTTACATGGCCAATTTCCCTACTCAATCTATTGCGGAAGAATCGTTTGTCTTGTCGGCGCTCAATCTGCAACCGCAACGCGTCGCCGACGCAACGGCGCTGCCGGCGCTCAGCGTGGCGCGCAATACGATTCTTGAACCCGCGGGTCTTGATGAGCAACAACTGTCGCGTGCGCTCGGCACGGTGATGGGTTCGGCGGTGGATTATGCCGATCTGTATTTTCAGGTGTCGCGCGAAGAGTCGTGGGCATTGGAAGATGGCATCGTCAAAGAAGGCGCGCATAGCATCGAACAAGGCGTCGGCGTGCGCGCATTGGCAGGCGAGAAAACCGGTTTTGCCTACTCCGATGAAATTGTCATGCCGGCGCTGACCGAAGCATCGAAAGCGGCGCGCGCCATTGCGCGTACGCAGGGCAGCGGCAGTGTGGCTGCGTGGCAGGCATCACCGGCGCATCGCTTATATGCAGTCGCCGATCCATTTGATGATCTCACCGATCAACAGAAAGTGGCCCTGCTCGGTGAAGTGGATGCCGCGGCGCGCAAGCTCGACTCGCGGGTTACGCAGGTGCTGGCTAGTGTTGCTGCGGTTCACGAAACCGTGTTGATTACCGCCAGCGATGGCACGCTCGCTGCCGATGTGCGGCCGTTAGTGCGCATGAACGTTTCGGTGATCGTTGAGCACAATGGCCGTCGCGAACAAGGTTATTGCGGCGGTGGCGGTCGTTACTCGTTGACTGAGTTTATCCGCGGCGCACGCTGGCAAGGTCTGGTGAAGGAAGCAGTGCGCAGTGCGTTGGTCAATCTCGAAGCCGTGCCGGCACCGGCCGGTCAGATGACTGTGGTGCTGGGTGCAGGATGGCCTGGCATCTTGTTGCATGAGGCCATCGGTCACGGTCTTGAAGGCGACTTCAATCGCAAGGGCACCAGTGCCTTTTCGGGAAAGGTGGGGCAGCAAGTGGCATCGCCGCTGTGCACGGTGGTCGATGACGGCACGCTGCAATATCGACGCGGCTCATTGAACATCGACGATGAAGGCACGCCCACGCAATGCACGACGCTAATCGAGAACGGCATCCTGCGTGGCTACATGCAGGACAAACTCAATGCCCGTTTGATGGGTGTTAAACCGACGGGCAATGGGCGACGTGAATCGTTCTCACACATGACGCTGCCGCGCATGACCAACACGTACATGTTGAATGGCCCGCATGATCCGCAGGAAATCATCGGCTCGGTGAAAAAGGGCCTGTACTGCCATAACTTTGGTGGTGGTCAGGTCGATATCACGTCGGGCAAGTTTGTGTTCTCCGCCAGCGAAGCCTATTTGATCGAAGACGGCAAACTCACTGCGCCGGTGCGTGGCGCGACCTTGATCGGTAATGGTCCTGATGTACTCACACGCGTGTCGATGGTGGGTAACGATTTGAAACTCGATGAAGGCGTGGGTACCTGCGGCAAGGAAGGGCAAGATGTACCGGTGGGTGTCGGTCAACCGACGTTGCGTGTCGATGGATTGACAGTAGGTGGCACCGCGACCGAGTAGTTGTTGGCAATAAAAACGATGGGTCGCGTATCGTTGGCGATGAGATTTACGCGGCTACTGAGGTGATCGATGTACCTGTCCCGCCCCGTGTATGAAATGCTGCCTTACGCGTACATGGCGTTGGGCGCAGTGTTACTCGGGATATCGTTCTTCGTCACCCGCGGTTCAACTTGGCTGATGTGGGCGGGCATGTTGGCGCTGGTAGTGGGACTGGTGTTGTGGTTGAAGCGACGCGATTACCGCACTGAGCAATCCGAATACAACCGTCACTCGCTGGATGATTAGTGCGGTGCGCCGCAGGTTTTAGGGCGTACACGCGTACACCCTACCCAAGAACGATTTATTCCGCGCACCAACTCAATTCTTCGAAACATCCTTCTGCGCGTTGGGGTTCACCACCGCCATATGCTCGGGCAATACCGTCGTGTCGGTGATCATCGGCACTGCATCGTCGGGACGCGCCTGTTCGGGACGCAGACGTGAATTGCGCTCGTCCATATAAGCCAGTTCGTGCTCGCCCATTTGAATCACATCGCCGTCGTTCAATACACGCCGACGGATGCGCTTGCCGTTATGCGACATGCCATTGGTGCTGTTGAGATCTTCGACGATACAACTGTTCTGCGTCGTGATGATCTGCGCGTGATGTCGGCTGATGAACTGGCTATCGATCTGCATGTCGTTTTCAGGCGTGCGGCCAATCAGAAAGCGACCCGGCTTAAGTTCGTATTCGCCGATGGACTCACCTTTGCGCGATAGCAGCAGATGCGCCAGCGTCGCGACATCGCGCTGTCGCACCGACCGGTGTGAACCGGGGTGCAGCGCCGGCAGTCTGGCCGAGCGCTCTAAGTATTCATGCCATCGCAACTCGCCCACCGCTGCCTTGATGTCGTCGGCCGTCACGTGATCGCGTTCTTGTGTGAATGCCGCCATCAATGCGGTATCGCACAGCGTATTGATAAGGCGCGGCACGCCGCCGGTGTAACGAAAGATCAATGGAAACGTGTCGGCGGCAAAGATCTGCCGACTATCCGAGCCGGCTACCTCAAGTCGATGTTGGATGTAGTGATCGGTGTCTTCGCGACTCAGCGGTGTGAGATGGAAACGCAGACGCACACGTTGCGTCAGTTGCGCCAGCTCCGGCATGTCGAGCTTGTCATTGAGTTCCGGCTGGCCGGCCAGAATGATACGCATCACTTTGTCTTTGGCGGTTTCCAGGCCCGACAGCAGACGTACTTCTTCCAGCACGCGCGGCGACAGATTTTGCGCTTCGTCGACGATTAGAATCACGCGACGACCATTGGCGTATTGCTCGATCAAAAAATTGTTGAGCGTGGCAAGCAGCTCCGCCTTCTTCATATGGAAGGGTTCGAAGCCGAATTGCACCAGCACGCTTTGCAGAAATTCGTTGGCCGACAACTGCGTCTGATTGATCTGTGCGACCACCACGTCTTTCTCCAGCTCGGAAAGAAAGGTCTCGATCAAGGTGGTTTTGCCGGCGCCAATTTCGCCGGTGATGATCACGAAGCCGTCGGTAAACCAGATGGTCGACTCCATGTAGGCTTTGGCGCGGGCGTGATTTTTCGACAGATACAGGAAGGCCGGATCCGGTGACAGGCGAAAGGGCAGTTCCTTTAGCTTGAATGTTTCTAGATACATGCGTGGCGCAAATCCTGTTGGTCGAGGCACGGGTCGAGGTCTGAGTCTAACGCCTGAACGGCGCTTGGCAAACCGGCCCCTCAGGACTTCGTGAGCGCCGACACTAAATTGGCTGTTTGAGCCGAATGACACTGACTTCAGCGAATAATAATGTTGCGTGCGTCATCCCCGCGAACGCGGGGATCCAGTTATTTTGAGTCGCTTTGCGACACGCTTTTGACTGGATTCCCGCTGCCGCGGGAATGACGACGTAAACCTTGGTCTTCGCCATCAGGACCTGTCCGCAAGTTTGAGCAGTTTCTTCAAGGCCAGTTCCCGCGCGCCGGGCGTGTTGGTGACGATGGTGGCGTGGCCGAGTTTGCGCGCGGGGCGCGCTTCCTTGCCGTAGTAATGAAAATTGACACCTTGCTGACGCAGAGCATTTTCCTGAGCGGGAATGGCGCCGACAAAATTCAACATGGCGGCATGACCGCGCGGCGCCGTGCTGCCCAACGGCAAACCGCAGATAGCGCGCAGATGATTTTCAAACTGACTGGTCGCAGAACCTTCGATGCTGGCGTGCCCGGAGTTGTGTACTCGCGGCGCCATTTCATTGGCGACCAGCTTGCCGCGCAGTACGAAGAATTCGATGGTGAGAATGCCGACGTAATTGAAGTGCTTGAGCAATTTCTTCAAGTAACGCTCGGCCTGTTGTTGCAGCGTGGCGTGACGATACGGCGTGCGCGATAGGTGCAAAATGCCATCGCGATGTTGGTTTTCATTGAGCGGATAAATAGCGATGTCACCGTTGCTGCTGCGCGCACCGATCACCGATACCTCGCGCGTGAACGGCACAAAGGCTTCATAGATCAGCGCCGATCCGGATAACGCCTGCCATGCGGCATCGATGTCGCTGGCTTTGCGCAGACGATACTGACCGCGGCCGTCATAACCCAGACGACGCGTTTTTAAAATGCCGGGCAGGCCAATCTCGTTCACTGCTTGTTGCAGATCGGCAAGGCTGTCGACCGCACGAAATTCCGGCGTGGGAATACCCAACTCGCGAAACAAGGTCTTTTCGCTGAGGCGATCCTGCGATGCGCCCAAGGCGTTAACCGGTGGATAAAAAGGCTTGTTTTTCGCAATGGCGGCAACGGCGCTCACCGGCACGTTTTCGAATTCGAAGGTGACGACATCAACGCTGTCGGCCAGTTGTTGCAACTTGGCGGGATCGTCGTAAGCGCCTTGAATGCATTCGCCCACCTGAGTGGCGCAGGCATCGGCGCTGGGATCAAGGAAGGTAAAGCGCATGCCCAGTGGGTAGCCCGCCAAGGCCAGCATACGTCCCAGTTGGCCGCCGCCAATGATGCCGATTCTCATGAGTGTGTTTGGTCGAGCCGTATGACGAATGAGTTTACGGATGCGCCGGTGCGTTGCGCGGATCGGGCTGCGCCAGCACCTTGTCCGTCTGGCTGCGGCGGAAGGCAGCCAATGCGTCATGAACCTTGGGATATTTATTGCCCAGCATTGCTGCCGCCAGCAATGCCGCATTGGTCGCACCTGCCTTGCCAATGGCCAGTGTGCCGACAGGAATGCCGGCCGGCATCTGCGCAATCGACAACAACGAGTCCATGCCGTTGAGCGCCTTGGACTGTACCGGCACGCCCAGCACCGGCAACGTGGTCTTCGCTGCGGTCATGCCGGGCAGGTGCGCTGCACCGCCGGCGCCGGCAATGATCACTTCAATGCCTTTGTCCCGCGCCGTGGCCGCGTATTCAAACAACAGGTCCGGAGTGCGATGCGCCGAGACCACGCGTACTTCATGCGGCACGCCCAATTGAGTGAGCATGTCGGCTGCGGGTTGCATGGTTTCCCAGTCGGAAGTGGAACCCATGATGATGCCAACGAGGGGAGTAGTCATTCGCGGATGGTAGCAGCAGCACGAGTAACCGGGGAAATTGCGTAACCCTGCCGACATTCATCGCTTGCGCGAACCTATGAATGTCCTGCTGAACTTTTATTCGTCCATCTGGCGAGCCGCGAGCATGACCTTACTCCTTACAACTCTCCCTTCACCGGACCGAATCCAGGTGGTGGTTTGCGATGATGCGTGGCCGCTTCGTACGCAGAGGCCACTTTCAATATTGTTGATTCCTCGCCGGGACCGGCCCAGAACGCAATATTGAACGGTAAGCCAATGCCTGCCGACTTGGTCGGCGTGGTATTGGTCACGCCGTCATACTTGGTGCCGTCGGTGCTCAACGCGAACTTCGGTTCATAGATGGTCTCGCTGAAGCCGGCCGGCACGAACACTTCAGGAATGCCCAGCACCGCGCCATAACCAAAACCCGAACTGGAGCGAGCCGCCACGGTGGGTTCACTGGCGCCGCCGAGTTTAGCGGGCACGGTGGTGGTCACGGGATTCACGAACACATCGATCTTGTTCTGCTCCAACACCTTCATCATCACCATACGCAATGCATCGCGTCGCTTCATGGTATGGGCGACTGCATTGGTGCGAATGTCAATCTCCTTGTTCTCCCAGTTCTTCATCGCTGCGCGGCGCGCATCGCTGTAGTACTTGGCATTGGCATTCAAGGTGGCCCAATCGTTGACCCGACTGTCGCCACGCAACAGCAAGTACTGCGCGAAGTTGAAGCTGAATTGATAGCCGCTCACCACATCATCGCCAGTGGGCGGGTTACCAATGATCCGCCGCATATTCAAATTAGCGGGCCAGGGCGCCTTGTGCGTCGCTGCGCTCACCAAGTACTTGCGACTGGTCACATCCCAGCCGGGCACTTCGAATTCCGGTTTGCCCTCGGCAGTTTTCCACGACAACACTTCGGGCATGTGAAACGGAATCACTTCAGCCAATGCATCTTGGAAAGTAAACGCCATGTTGGCAATGGCTGGATCGTCTGGATATTGTGGATCAACCGATTCCACCAGCTCCGCACCCAGCGACTGCAATACTTTTAATTCCTTATTGATGGTATCGACGATGACGGCATCCGCTGCCGTGTGCTTGACCATGTATTCGCGAATCACGCCGATACGCATGCCGGCCAGCGGTTTCGTCTTAGCTGCATCGCTGAGCGCCGCTACATACGAAGTCTTGGTAGCAATCACGCGCGGCAAGGCGGTGTAAGGATCGCGCGGATCAAAGTAGCTGCCGGTGGTCTTATCGCGAAAAGCATCCAGCACGGTGGCGGCGTCCTTGACCGTGCGGCACATGATGCCTGGGCGATCTTGATAAGGATTAGCGCCGATGGCGCCGCCGAAAGAAATCATGCCCTTGGTCGGCACCACATTCACCACACCATTGTGAGTGGCGGGATAGCGGCACGAACCACCGGTAGTTTCGCAGATGGAACACACCACTAAATTGGCGCCCACCGACGCACCCGAGCCGCCGCTCGAACCGCCGGTGTCGCGTGTGGTGTCGTAAGGATTGCACGACGTGCCGCCCCAACTTTCACGCGCACCGCCCGCGCCCAATGTGGGATGGTCCACTTTGGTCGTGCCGCCGGGATCGCCACTACCGCCGTTATATTCGGCGTTGTGTGCCTGTGCATAAATGATGGCGCCTGCCGCGCGCATGCGACTCGTCAACGTTGAGTCCATCGGCGCCACATCCATCGCGTAATTCACATCGCCACCACCGGTGGAGCGCATGTCCTTAGCATCGTAGATCGCCTTGAACGACATCGGCGTGCAATACAGCGGCAGCGATTTGGTGTCGGGATTCTTGCCGTACTTCTTGTCGTATTCAGCGGCTATCTCCAAGGCATCGGGCTGTTGCCTGAATTTTTCGCATACCGCCGGTGCACCTGCCGGCAGCGGCGTACCCGGTGGCGCATCGAACTTGCCCTTGCAAGTCACCGAACGCTCGCCGCGAATATTCAATGTCTCAAGCGCATTCACCTGCGCCGCATTCGGAATGCCGACGACCATGCCGTACTGCTGTTTCACACTGGGGTCCGACATCGTTGGTTCCATGCGACCAAAGTCCGGCGATAATCCCTTGTAGTTATCGAAGTCGGGAAACAAGCTCTTGATTGCTACGGTCTCGGTCGGAAATTTTAATGGCGAACCATTACGGACCGTGCCCAGCGCCGCCGGTATCTTGGTGCCATCGGCCGTGACCAGCTTGGTGCACATGCCGTTATAGGCTTTGGCACGCGCGATGTAGCCTTCTACCACCTGCTTGCACGTCACCTCACCGGTACGAATGCCGCTCTGGATGCTGTCGATGGTGGCTTCTTCGAGATGAAACTTGTCAGCGGTCCAACCGATGCCGGACGCAACAGCGCCAAATCCGGCGGTGGCAGCGAGCGCCACCCACTTCAATCGCGAGCTTGCCAAGACGACTCGCACCGAGCTGCATGTTCCGCGCATGATGTGATCCCCAACTTGACCGTGGCTGCTTTACTTCACGACGCGGCGTTGGTTCGTCCCCCCACCTTCTTTGGAGGGTGTGACGTCAATGGCGTTGATGCTTTTATGTGGCACGCGCGTGCGCTCTGGTTTTGTCTTGGTTGTAGACGGCGTCCACGCTGGGTTACGGCCGCGCAAACCAGCTTGCTACTTCACGGTTTGAAACAGCTCGCGCAACACAGCAAATAATTCACGCGCTGCCACTGGCGGCTGTTTGCGCGCTTGCTCATGATGGGCGCGCGCAATTAGCCGCTCCAACTGCGAACGATCCGCTGCGGGATATTCCTCCAGCAATGCATTCAATGCGCCGGCATCGTTTAGCAAACGATCGCGCCACTCTTCCAGGCGGCGAAAACGCAGGACTTCGGTGCGATGTAGCTGGCGTTTGGCTTCCAGCGCAGCACGAATCGGTTCGACGTCGAGCTTGCGCATCAGCTTGCCGATGAATTGCTTCTGTCGATACAGGCCACCGTGTGCGGTAATGCGTTTGGCGATGTCGATGGCATCGCGCAGCTTTTCCGGCAGCGCCAGTTCATCCAGATCGTTGGGCGCCAGCTCGATCAGCGATTCACCCAGTTGTTGCAGCTCGGCGCTGTGACGTTTCAGCAGGCTCTTGCTCGGGCCTTCGTCGATGTCCTCATCCGGATGGTGGGTGTCGTAGGGTTTTCTCATGTGCGACATGCTAGGGCCTGTAATGCAACTATTCCATCGCAGCGATGGAATAGTTGCATTACAGGCCCAGCCAAGGCACTGCTAAACTGCCACGAATTTTCACAGCTACTCAAACGGAACCCCGCATGGCCAATTCTGTGACTACCCTAACTCAAGCCGATCTGCAGACCTGTGTCGAACTAGCGCTGAAAGAAGCGCGTCGGCTGGGGGCAAGTGAGGCGGAGGTCGGTGTCAGCGTCGATACCGGCTTGTCGGTGACGGCGCGCATGCGCGATGTGGAGACGCTGGAATATCACCGCGATCGCGGCATGGGCGTGACGGTGTATCGCGGCAAGTGCAAGGGTTCGGCGAGCACTGGCGATCTCAGCGCGCAAGCGATTTCTGAAACGGTGGCGAAGGCCTACAGCATTGCCGGCTTCACCGCCGCCGATCCCTGCGCGGGCTTGCCGGATGAAGATACACTGGCGCGCGACATTCCCGATCTCGATCTCAATCATCCCTGGGACATCGCGCCCGATGCGGCACGCGATCTGGCCATTGAGTCTGAAGCGGCGGCACTGGATGTGGATCCGCGCATCAGCAATTCCGAAGGCGCGACCTTGTCGAGTCACCAAGGCGTGCGCATGTTCGGTAACAGCCTGGGCTTCATCGCCGGTTATGCCAGCACCATGCACAGCTTGAGTTGCGCGGTGGTGGGCAAGCAGGGCGACGACATGCAACGCGACTACTGGTATAGCTCAGTGCGCGACTATCGCGATCTGGAAAGCGCCGCGAGCATCGGTACACGCGCGGCCAAACGCACGCTGGAACGCTTGGGTGCGCGGCAGGTAGCGACCTGTGTGGTGCCGGTGTTGTTCGTGCCGGAATTGGCGCGTGGTTTGATCGGCAGTTTCCTTGGCGCGATTCGTGGTGGCAGTCAGTATCGACGCGCATCGTTTCTGCTTGATGCCGCCGGTCAACAGATTTTTCCCGAATGGTTCAGTTGTTTCGAACGGCCGCATCTGTTGAAAGCCTTGGGTAGCGCGCCCTTCGATTCGGAAGGCGTGACCACTCGCGATCGCACGCTGGTCGATCGCGGTGTGCTTACCGGCTATGTGCTCAGTACCTACTCGGCGCGCAAGCTGGGTCTAAAGACCACCGGCAATGCGGGCGGTGTGCACAACCTGCTCATCGATTCGGGCTCCAGTACCGGCGCGCATGATTACGCCGCGTTGCTAAAACAAATGCGGCGCGGCCTGGTAGTAACGGAATTAATGGGTAGTGGCGTTAATGGCGTGACCGGCGATTACTCACGCGGCGCTGCCGGTTTCTGGGTGGAAAACGGCGAGCTTGCGTATCCGGTTCATGAGATCACCATCGCCGGCAACTTGAAGGACATGCTTAAAAATATTATCGCGGTGGGCAGTGACGTTGATGCGCGCGGCGGCATTCGCATCGGCTCGATATTGCTGGAGTCGATGACGGTAGCCGGTGCGTGATGGTTAAGAAAGGTCTTTAGCCCAAGTGACGCGACGAGTTAATCGAATAACGTAAACATGTCACCCCCGCGAAAGCGCGGATCCAGTCATTGTGTGTCGCTTCGCGACACGATTTCGACTGGATTCCCGCCTGCGCGGGAATGACGAGACTCAACTTGGCGCCATTCGCTCCCAGCATCGTTAAGCTCTAATCGCGCCTCCGCCACCAACTCCGCCAAGGTGCGTTGTTTCAAGCTCTGACGCATCGCATCGGCAGCGCTCTGCGCGACGGATTCGGCAGGCGCGGCAGTGATCACTTTGGGAATGCGTGGATTGCGCGCGTCATGACGTAACGCATCGAACACTTCCACCAATGCGATGGCTTGCGGATCGCGGCCGGGCACGTAACGCTCGTCGTCGATGCCCACCAGCAAGCCATGCTGCTCCAATGTTTCGAGCACCGGCTTCAACGCGCGTGCCGGCACTTCAAATTCAGAGGCAAGATCATTCAAGGTCCAGCGCGGCACGCCCTGTTGATAGTCGCGAGCGATCATGTACATCACTGACATGCCAAGGCGTTCGCACAACGATGCAGTCAGATGCACATCGCGATGGCCCGAACGCAGCGTTTGTGGGTTCTGCACATAGAACGACACCTGCGCGCCTAGCAACAGAATCAACCATGATGTGTATAACCAGATCAACGCGACAATAACGATGGCGAAGCCGGCATAAATCAATGCGGTCTGCGCTGAGGTAGCGACGAAGCGCGTAAACAACGCGCCGCCTGCGGTCCACAACGCACCGGCAGTCAAGCCGCCCGCCAAGGCCGCAGTGAAATTCACTTCAGTGTTGGGAATGAAGCGATACAAGAACGTCAGCGCCATGCTGATCATCAAGAACGAAGTGAGATGTTTGAGGTGCGATAGCGTCCAGGCAATGCCGGTGAGGTTGGTAAAGCGGTCGATCGTGTCCGATTGCAGCACCGCGATCAGCGCCACGACAAATACCGGCCCGATCACCATCACACTGAGATACTCGCTGAAGCGACGCGCCCAGCTCCGTGGCTTTTCCACCTGCCAGATGAAGTTGAAACATTCTTCGACTTTCTGAATGGTAGAAATCACGGTGTAAATCAGAAAGGCGAGACTGATCGGTCCCAGCACGCCGCCACGCACGCTGTTGACGAAGCCCATGATGCGTTGCGTGAGGTCCGCAGCCTTGCTGCCGATGGGTTCGAGAAATTGATACAGCACCACTTCGAGATCCTGGTCGTAACCCAGTCCCTTCAACACCGAGAAGGCGAGGGCCAGGAACGGCGCAATCGATAGCAGCGTGGAATACACCAGACTCATCGCGCGCAGATTGAGTTGGCCGTAATACAGATCGCGAATCAACGCGAAGGGATAGCGCAGCGCCTTCAATAGCGGATGCAATGTCTTGCCGAGCAGATGGGTCGGCGGCTCAAACAGCCATTGCAGCAGACGTTCGGAAAGCACTTGCAGCATGCGCCAGTCCAGCAGAAAAACTGGCGCCTAGACTACACGAAGCTTCGTGAGTCCAGCAGCGCCCGCCGCTGTCAGTGCGTAAATGCCAACACTAGTTGCGATTGGTGCCCGTCAATTCCAGCTGATGCCATTGCGCCAGGCCGGCATCGCGGAAGCGCTGCGGAATTTCTTCCACCAGCGCGGGAATGCGTGCCGCGGCAACAGGACGCGCATAGAAATAACCTTGTGCGTCGTCGCAGCCCGCCTGGCGCAGGAAGTTGGCTTGTTCCAGCGTTTCGACACCTTCGGCAACGATCTTCATATCCAGCGTTTTGCCCAGCGCAATCACAGCGCGCACGATGGATTGATCTTCACTATTGCTATGTGCGCCGCTGACAAAGCTGCGATCGACTTTCAGACAACCCAAACGGAAACGCTTGAGGTAGCTCAGCGATGAATAGCCGGTGCCAAAATCGTCGAGCGCCACTTCCACACCCATCTGCGCCAGCGTGTTGATCAATTCGGCAGCACTGACGGGATCGCCCATCACCATGCTCTCGGTCAATTCCAGACGCAATTGACGCGGCGTCAAACCATATTCGTCCAGCGCGCCGGCGATACGCACGGGCAAATCGTGACGCGAGAATTCACGCGACGACAGATTTACGGCGACATGCGCATCGCGCCAGCCGGCGCGTTGCCAGCGACTTACTTGCGCGCAGGCGGTGTTCAATACCCAGTCGCTAATAGGCAGAATCAATCCGGTTTCCTCGGCGATGTCGATGAACCGCGTCGGGCTGATCAAACCGAGCTGTGGATGTTGCCAGCGCAACAACGCTTCAACGCCGGTGACAAAGCCGGAGTTCAGATCGACCACCGGTTGGTATTCGAGAACGAACTGACTCTTGCTCAGCGCCAGCGGCAAACTGTTCTGCAAGGCGAAGCGTTCGCTGGCGGCGGCATCTTCAATCGGCGAATACACCTTCACGGCATTGCGCCCGGATTGCTTGGCTTGATACACCGCCGCATCTGCAGAACGCAGCAACGATTCGTAGTCGACGCCATCGGTGGGATAACAACTGATGCCGATGCTGGTAGTAATGAACAATTCGCGCGAGCCCACCATGAACGGCTTTTCCAACGCCGCGCGCAGATTCTCTGCGTAAGGCAATACGGCTTCGACATTGCGCGCGCCATGACGCAGCAACACAAACTCATCGCCGCCAAGTCGCGCCAGATAATCGGCGGGATTGCGAATGTAGGTGAGACGTTCGGTGACCGCACGAATCAATGCATCGCCGGTGCGATGACCCAGGGTGTCGTTGATGGACTTGAAGCGATCCAGTTCGATCAATAACACCGCCGTGACATGATCGGCATCGAGATTGCTGGCGATGCTGTTGAGCAGATGTGTTTCCAGCGCGGCGCGATTCGGCAAGCCGGTCAGAGCATCGTGCTGCGAGAGATATTCGATGCGTTGCTCCACATCGCGCAGTGATGACAGATCGGTGAGTACGGCCGTGTAGTGATCGATCACGCCATGCTCGCTGCGTACCGGATTAATGCTGAAGATCGCCGGGAACGCTTCGCCGCCTTTGCGACGACTGCTGAGTTCGGCGCGCCAGCCGCTGTTCAGTGGCAATGGCATCGCCGCTTCACCGTTCAATTGCTGGCTTTCATCGCCGGTGATCACCGTCCATAACGGCAGGCCAATGACCTCATCAGCCTCATAGCCGGTCATGGCGCTGTAGGCTTTGTTGACGGAAATCACTTTGAGGTCGGCGTTGGTGATTACCACGCCGTCGGTGAGCTGCTGCAACGCATTCGCGTTGATCTTCAATTGTTCTTCAACACCTCGACGCTCGGTGATGTCGACGTGCATGATCACCGCGCCGGTGTTGGGCTGCCGATCGCGGCGCGACTGGCCCACCGGTGTAACCATGATACGAAACCAGCGACGCACATTGTTGCTGTCGCTGGGATACTCGACGGCGAGATAGTCACGCGTGCCGGCCAGCACTGCGCGCACGCCACGGGCAATCTCCATGGCGTGCAAGTGATGTTGTTCCAGCAGTTTCAAGCAGGCGCTGGGATAGTGGGTGCCGCTGGTCCAGTCTGGATTGCTAAAACCATCGCGATTGCCATCGCAACGCCATGCCGCATTGGTGGCGATGATGTTGCCTTGACCGTCCAGCAGCGCCGCATGAGCCGGCATGGAATCGAGCAATGCGCTGTTGAGCGCCGACAGGCGTTGTTGTTCGCGTTCGGTGCGGCGCTTGGCTTCGCGTTCGCTACGCATTTGCAGCGCGTTTTCGATAGCCGAACTCAAACGAGTCAAACGATCCTTGAGCAAGTAGTCCGCAGCGCCGAGCCGCATGCAGCGCACGACGGTGTCTTCGGTGACCGCGCCGGTGAAGACGATCAGCGGCACGTTGCATTTGCGTTGTTTGAGAATGCTCAGTGCGCTGACGGCGCCGAAACCCGGCACTTCGTAGTCGGCGATGATGACGTCGGGATGCGAGCCTAATTCGGTGATGAACTCAGCTTCGGTTTCAACGCGGCTCCACAAAATGTCGTGCCAAGTGCGTTGCAGCGAAGCAACTGCCAACTCAGCATCCGCGGGGGAGTCCTCGATGATGATGACTTTAAGCGGGCTGCTCATGTACTAAGGCTCCGATCGAATATTTTTAAGTGTACGGCCGGTCAGTTACGAACATGCTTCGTGATTTACTTAGCAGGCGACATTCGCGCAAGAAAACAGGCAAACGTTTTCATCCCCACAGACACATTGTTATTGGTTGCGTTATGTCTGATGCGCATCAATTGCTGACAGATTTGAGTGACACGAAGAACGCTGCACCGGGTGCTAACGCTTCTCCGTGAAGAGTACCACCATGCCGATTGATAATGCGCTGTACGCTGGCAAGCCCGATACCCAATCCCTGCTGTTCGTTGCGTGCCTGTAGATGCTGAAAGGGCACGAACAACTTATCCGCATAACGCGCTTCAAAACCAATGCCGTTATCGCGAATGCATAACGTGACTACATCTCCTTGCAGGGCAGCGCTGATAGTAATCGACGCGTCGTTGCGGCCCTGCGTGAACTTCCATGCGTTGTGTAGCAAGGCATGCAGTGCAATGCGCAGAAGATGCGGATCGCCAGCCACTTTTGCGGTCTTGTCGATCTGCACGTGTGGCTTATGTTGCGGAAACTGCAACGCCAATTCGCGGTTGATCGACTCGCACACTGTGCCGATATCGATGACGACGATTTGCATGTCGGCTTGCGACAAACGCGCCAATGCAAGCAGTCCGTCGATCATCGAACTCAGTCGTTGCGCGGACTCTTCAATACGCGTCAAGAAGTGCGCTGCAGTGCTATCTAGGGTGCCGGCCGTGTGTTCTTTCAGGGCTTGACTGAAGCCGATTAAGGCGCGCACCGGGGCACGTAGATCATGGGAGATCGCATAACTGAGCGATTTCAGTTCTCGTTCCGCCTGTGACAACAAGGTGGCGCAATCTGCGCTCGCAGGGTTGCTGATCTCATCAGGCACAGGATCCATGATGGCGGTTACTCGGCAGTGAGACGACGTAATGCTTCCTGATACTTGTCGCTGGTACGTTGCAGAATCTCGGCCGGCAACTGCGGACCTGGCGCGCGCTTGTTCCAATCCAGTGTTTCCAGATAATCACGCACGAATTGTTTGTCGAAACTGGGTGGGCTGATGCCGGGCCGATAAGTATCCATCGGCCAGAAGCGCGATGAATCCGGTGTGAGCGCTTCATCGATCAACACCAGCTTGCCGGCTGCGTCGACGCCAAACTCGAACTTGGTATCGGCAATGATGATGCCGCGTTGCCGCGCGTAGTCTGCCGCGAAGCGATACAACGCGATTGCCGTGCTGCGCATTTGTTCGGCGAGCTCGGCGCCGACAGTGCGTACGACATGATCGAAGTCGATGTTCTCGTCATGCGTACCGACAGGTGCTTTGGTAGTGGGTGTGAAGATGGGTTGAGGTAATTGTTCAGCTTGACGTAATCCGGTCGGCAATTTGATGCCGCACACCGAACCGGTTTGTTGATAGTCCTTCCAGCCTGAGCCAATCAGATAACCACGCACTACCGCTTCAATGGGCAATGCCTTGAGCTTGCGCACAATCAAACTGCGATCGACGATCAGCGCTTGCTCGTCGACATCCGGTACGATATCGGTGATAGAGCGTGTGGTGAGATGGTTAGGCACAATGTGCGCAGTTTTGGCGAACCAGAAACGCGAGATCTCCGTCAGTACCCGGCCTTTGCCCGGAATCGGATCGGGCAGGATGACGTCGAAGGCGCTAAGCCGGTCGGTAGTGACAATCAGCATCACTTGAGCGTCGATGGCGTAGATATCCCGCACCTTGCCCTGATGCAGGCGCTGCAAGCTGCGCAGATGGGATTCGCGCATGGGCGGTGAGACGGGTAGTACTGAATTGGTCATGAGTTCGCGAATCAATCGCTGCTGAAATTGGCGTGCATTGTCGCAGCGCCGGGCAGCGATGTACACGGCGAGCGCGGTATCTAGCTGGTGGTAAGTGTTTGGACAAAGTGACGAAAGGTGATTCGGCTTCGATGTGGTACGGCAAAGTAATTGGCGCCTTGATTGGCTTGTTGATCGGACGAGGATTCGCGGGCGCCATCATCGGCGCTTTCATCGGTCATTTATTCGATGTGGAGCGCGCGCAACGTGGTGGCCGCGGTTCTGCGGCATCGATACAGCAGCTTTTTTTCCGCACCACATTTCAGATCATGGGACATGTGGCCAAAGCCGATGGTCGTGTGTCGCAGCAGGAAATTCAGGCGGCGCGCACGATGATGGCGCAGTTTCGTTTGTCTGAAGCCGATGTGCATCGCGCCATCGACTTGTTCACGCAAGGCAAGGCCAGCGATTTTCCGGTTCATAGTGCGCTACGCGAATTGGCTGCAGCTTCCGGCAATCGCATGGATCTGCGTTTGATGTTTGTGCAGATTCAATTGCAGACGGCGGTATTGGGCGGCGGCTTGAATCCTGCCAGTCGCGGCATTCTGCGTCGTTGTTGCGAAGTGTTGGGCATCAGCGAATATCAATTCGCGCAGATGGAAGCCATGCTTGGCATGCACAACCGCAGCGGTGCAAGCGACGGCGCTACGCAGCAAAGTAAAACGTCGGCGTTGAGCGGCGCCTATCAAGTGCTGGGCATCCCCAGCAGCGCCAGCGATGCCGACGTCACCAAAGCCTATCGGCGACTCATGAATCAGAATCACCCTGACAAGCTGGTCGCCAAAGGATTGCCAGAATCGATGATGCGCGCCGCGGAAGAGAAAACCCGCAGCATTCGCGCTGCTTACGAGCTGATCTGCGAAGCGCGTGGCATCAAGTAATTAATGCGGTGATGAAGAAATAGTTGGGTAAAGTACGCCCGTCTTTTTACCCATGCCCATCGCTATTGGAGCTGATATGCAGCCTGCCTGGATTGCCCCTTCGATTCTGTCCGCAGACTTCGCGCGTCTGGGCGATGATGTCAATGCGGTGCTCACCGCGGGTGCCGATATCGTGCACTTCGATGTCATGGACAATCACTACGTGCCCAATCTCACCATCGGTCCGCTGGTGTGCGAGGCGTTGCGCAAGCATGGCATCAAGGCGCCAATCGATGTGCATCTGATGGTCAAGCCGGTCGATCGCATCGTGCCTGACTTCGCCAAGGCTGGCGCAAGCATGATCAGTTTTCATCCCGAAGCCAGTGAACATGTCGATCGCACCTTGAGCCTGATCAAGGACAGCGGTTGTCAGGCGGGTCTCGTATTCAATCCCGCAACGCCATTGAACTGGCTGGATCACGTGCTCGATAAAGTCGACATGATTCTGTTGATGTCGGTGAACCCGGGATTCGGCGGACAGAAATTCATTCCGTCGGTGTTACCGAAAATTGTCGAAGCCCGACGTCGCATTGATGGATCAGGCCGCGCGATTCGTCTGGAAATCGATGGTGGCGTGAAGACCGACAACATTGCCGAGATCGCTGCAGCCGGCGTGGATACCTTTGTTGCAGGTTCGGCGATTTTCGGTCATCCGGATTATGCGGCGACGATAGCGGCGCTGCGGGCTGAGATAGTCAGAGGTTACTCGTGCCGGTAGATATAAATAGATCCTGATCAGCAAAAAGCCCGGTATCACCGGGATCCTTATGCATATCGATTTATGAGGTCACTGAGTGCTGACACTACTCGTTATTCTTCTTACGCTTCTGGACATAGAGGACGTACCAAACGCCCCATGTTGAAACGGCTATGGCGACAACAACGGAAACAAGTATTGCAATCAAATTAGGCGCCATATTATTTCCTCCAAACTTCCGGTGAAGCTCAATTCAGCCTAGGGTTTCAGAATGACTTACTCGTCATCATCATCCTCATCATCCGGCACTGCCACACGCGACTTCTGCGTGGTACGTGTGGCCATCATCGGTTTCGATTTGACCTTGGGTCGGGCACCGAACACCACAATGGTTTTGCCGGTGGCGCGTAACAAGCCTTGTTCTTCGAGCACTTTGAGCACGCGGCCGGCCATTTCGCGGGAACAGCCAACCAAGCGCGATAGTTCCTGCCGACTGACTTTGATCTGCATGCCTTCCGGATGCGTCATGGCATCGGGTTCGCCGCAGAGATCCATGATGGCGTGAGCAACACGTCCAGTCACATCGACAAAGGCCAGATCGCCCAGCTTGCGATTAGTGCGATCCAGACGCGTGGCCAATTGCGTTGCCAGCTCGAATACCAGGCCCGGGCTTTCGGACGCGAGCTGGCGGAAACGTGGATAGGTCATTTCGGCGAGTTCGCACTGCTGACGGGTGCGCACCCAGGCACTGCGGGTGGGTTGATCGTAGAACAAGCCCATTTCACCGAAGAACTGGCCCTTGTTGAGATAGGCCAGCACCATCTCATTGCCTTCTTCGTCTTCGATCATGACTTCTACGGAACCGCTGACGATGTAATACAACACATCGGGAAGATCGCCAGCGTGGATGATCACCGTCTTCGACGGTACGGTGCGGATGCGGCAATAGCTTAGAAAGCGATTGATCGCAGGAATGTCACTTAATGGTCGCGCGCCTTCATCCATACCGGACCCCTATCGTTATCTTCGTAGCGTTATCGTTGGTAGCGCTTGGTGGGAGCGCAAATCTTGTAACGTGTTTTAATACAGTATCTTGGCTGCCGCAAGTGCTGTAACGACTGAGCTGCAGAGGTCGACGCTGTTTGCGACTGTGCAATGAGCGGCAAACTCAGCAGTTTTCTCGTTAAATCCGCTGCGACAAGCTGGTCATCACCTTGGCTGTCAGCTTCATTGCAAACTTGATCGGTGTGGGTGGTAATTCGCCACCTTGTTGCAAAGCTGCGCCGCCATGATGGGCTTCATCTCTGATCATTTGTTCAAGTATGGCAAGCGTGCGTACATCGTTTTGATCAATCTGCGCGACATGCGATTGCAGATGCGCAACCACCTGACGTTCAGTCTCAGCGACGAATCCCAGGCTGCGCCGATCGCCGCCCAACCCGGCCAGCGCACCAATGGCAAAGGAACCGAGATACCAGAGCGGGTCCAACACGCTGGGTCTATCGCCCAGTTCTTCGAGTCGCCGCGCACACCACGCCAAATGGTCGACTTCTTCGGCGGCGGCTTCGGTAAGCGAGCTGCGCACGTCGGTTTGTTTCGCCGTCATTGCCTGACCGTGATAAAGCGCCTGCGCGCAAATCTCGCCGGCGTGATTGACGCGCATCAATCCGGCAATTTGCTTGCGCTGGGCCGAGTCGGTGATAGTTTCGGGCAGATTGTCGGCGGGTGATGGCCGGGCGGCGATATGGGGACCGATGGCGGATTTCAGCAATCTGTCCAGCCGCAGCAGGGCAGTATCGAGTGGGCTGAACTGTCGGGAAGAGTTTGTCATGCGCGGATTATGGGCTGCGGTCCCCGAGCTAGTCACTGATTCCGACGGCATTTTGTGGATCCGGCTGCTGTTATGCCGACAGTCACATATATATGTGTTCATAGGCGTTCATAGGCGTTTCCAGGGGGTTCTGATTGGCCCCGGGCAATCAGCCAATACGGCCCAGCTTGATGTGCAAATCCTTTGCAAACGCAGGGGGGGTCCTTTAGAATCCCGCGCCTTTCGCTTCAGGCTTGAAGTCTTTCGGAGTCTTTGATGAAGACCGTTTTCGCAAAAGAGTCGACCATTCGCCGGGATTGGTACGTGGTTGATGCCTCGCAACACACCTTGGGTCGTCTGGCGACGCAACTGGCCATGCGCCTGCGCGGCAAACACAAGGCCGAGTACACCCCGCACATGGATACCGGCGACAATCTGATCGTCATCAATGCCGACAAGGTGCAGGTCACCGGTCGCAAGCTGACCGACAAGCTGTATCACCATCACACCGGCTGGCAGGGCGGCTTAAAGACCGTCAACCTGGAAAAGCTGTTGCGTGAACATCCTGAGCGCGTGATCGAATTCGCCGTGAAGGGCATGCTGCCGAAAAATCCGCTGGGCCGCGCCATGTTCAAGAAGCTGCATGTGTTTGCCGGTGACAAGCACCCGCACGCTGCACAGCAACCCAAGGCGTTGCAGATTTAAGTCTGGCGCGTTCTTCCCACCCCTTTCGATAAGACAGAGTGATCTATGGCGACTTCGACTAACTATGGCACCGGCCGACGCAAAACGGCTACCGCTCGCGTTTATCTCAAGCGTGGCAAAGGTGACATTACCGTCAACGGCAAACCGATCGATGTGTTCTTCGGCCGCAAGACCGGCAGCATGATCGTTCGCCAACCGCTGCAGACTGTGAATCACGAAGACACTTTCGACATCAGCGTGACGGTAGCCGGTGGCGGCATTACCGGGCAGGCCGGCGCGATTCGCCATGGCTTGACCCGTGCGTTGATCGAATACGATGAAACCCTGCGTAAACCATTGCGCGACGGCGGCTTCGTCACTCGTGACGCGCGTGAAGTTGAACGTAAAAAAGTCGGTTTCCGCAAAGCTCGTCGCGGCACGCAGTTCTCCAAGCGTTAATTTCGCTGTTCTTGGGTTGCCAATGCAGCGTGCATTGGTAATCTGGGTAAGTCCTGCTGGTGGGGGATCGTCTAGTGGTAGGACTACGGATTCTGACTCCGTCAACCTAGGTTCGAATCCTAGTCCCCCAGCCAATCACCCAAAGCCCGCTTCTGCGGGCTTTGTTGTTTTTGCGGACAGCAAGTCTGGACGGGGCAAAGCACTTCAGTGAATTGTGCGCAGTGAATTATGCAGTGAGGCGCCGCTGGTTGGCAGAAGGCAGATAAAAACATTCCGACAGGTGTTGCGCGATGTATTCGTTACTCAAAAGCTTGCTGTTTCAATTGGAGCCGGAGCGCGCGCATGCGCTGACATTGGCCAGCTTGAATCGACTGCATCGCTTGGGATTGTTGTCATTGATTGCTGACAAACCTCGCGCCACGGATGCCGTGCAGTTGATGGGGCTGACGTTTCCAAATCGAGTCGGCATCGCGGCGGGGCTCGACAAGAATGCAGTATGCATGGATGCGCTCGGTGCTTTGGGCGTGGGATTTGTTGAAGTAGGCACGGCAACACCGCGCGCGCAGACCGGCAATCCTCAACCGCGCATCTTTCGCCTCGTGGATGCGGAAGGCTTGATCAATCGCATGGGCTTTCCCAATGACGGCATGGCAGTCATCGCGCAGCGATTGATGCAGGCAAAATTCAGCGGCGTGCGCGGCGTCAACATCGGCAAGAACGCAACAACTTCACTCGCCGATGCCACGTCGGATTATCTGACCTGCTTGCGGCATCTCGCGCCGCACGCCGATTACATCGCCATCAATGTGTCGTCACCCAACACGGTCGGGTTGCGCAGCTTGCAAGCAGCGCAACATTTGCGGCCGATGCTCGTGGCGTTACTCGAAGCGCGCACGCAGTTGCTGCCGACCTTGCAACGTGCGCTACCGATGGTGGTGAAGCTGGCGCCTGATCTCAACGATGACGAGTTGCAGTCGATTGCCGAACTGTTGCGGGAACTGGCGATCGACGGCGTGATCGCCACCAATACCACCTTGAGCCGGCCGGCCGGCATCGGTCCGCTGGCGGCCGAAGCAGGTGGATTGAGTGGCCGCCCCGTGCATGCATTGTCGCTGGCAACAGTGCGCAAGTTACGCCAGTTGCTTGGACCAACCTTTCCCATCATCGGTGTTGGCGGGATTTTTTCCGGCGCGGATGCATTGGCGATGCATCAAGCCGGAGCCGACTTGGTACAGGTATACACCGGTTTGATCTACAAAGGTCCGGGCTTGATTTCACAAATGACTCGGGCGCTGCGCGCCACGCGTTAATCCAAATCAATTGCGCAACGCTGCACGTCTTCGCAGCGTTTTGCTTACGGCAATACTTTCACGCCATCGGCGCTGCCGACGATCAGCACATCCGCTGCGCGTTTGGCGAACAAGCCCACCGTGACCACGCCGACGATCTGATTGATTTGATTTTCCAAGCCAACCGGATCGGTGATGCGCAAACCATGCACATCCAGAATCAGATTGCCGTTATCGGTAACGACGCCTTCACGCCATACCGGTTGACCGCCCAGCTTGAGCAACTGACGGCCGACGTATGAGCGCGCCATCGGGATGACTTCCACCGGCAATGGGAAGTTGCCGAGTATCGGCACCTGCTTGGAAGCATCGACGATACAGACAAACTTGCGCGATGCGGCGGCCACGATCTTCTCGCGGGTGAGCGCCGCACCACCACCTTTGATCAATCGCAGGTGTGGATCGCACTCGTCGGCGCCATCGACATAGAGGTCGATATCGCCGGTTGCATTGAGATCAAAAATTTCTATTTTGTGATGCCGAAGACGCTCTGTAGAGGCGTTGGAACTCGAAACTGCGCCCCGAATGCGCAACTTCCGCGCAGCCAGTGCGTCGATGAAGAAGTTCACCGTCGAGCCGGTGCCGACGCCGATGATGGTGTCTTCTTCGATGTACTTGAGTGCCGCTTCGGCGGCGAGGCGCTTGCCCAGGTCATTGCTCATCGCGTTGCTCTGCTATCTGCTGTGTAACGAAAAGATCTATTTTTCCAGCTTCAAAAACGACTATGCCCGCTTTCGCGGGCATAGTCAGTGAGGTTACATCCTCAAGAAGAACTACTTCTTCTTCGCTGCCTTCTTGGCGGCCTTCTTCTTTGCTACTTTCTTCTTAGATGCTTTCTTTGCTTTAGTTGCCATGATTAAAAATCTCCGTTATCAGGTTAGTCCGGGCGCAGTATATACATAAAACAAATTTACCTCGCAAGAGGGGAGTGTGAACTATCTGTGAGCGAGTTCACGCTCGACTCGCTGATGACGTCATCGCATGCACACTCATGGCGACTGCAATTGCATGTTCGATGTTCATTCCAAACCCAGAATGAATTGCCAGTCATGCTTCGTCACCGGCGTGATGGAGAGTCGGTTGCCGCGTTTGAGTATCAACAACTCCTGCAACTCTTTGCCGGCGTACTGCCGCAGTTCATCGAGCGTGATGATGCGTTTGAACTTGCGTTGCAGCTTCACGTCGACCATCAACCAGCGCGGATCATCGCGTTTGCTGGCCGGATCGTAGTGATGATGCTTGGCGTCGAACTGCGTGTGATCCACATAGGCCGCTTTGCTGATGGTAACGATGCCGGCGATGCCGGGTACTGCGCAGCTGGAGTGATAGAAGAAGCCTTGATCGCCTACTTTCATCTGATCGCGCATGTAATTGCGCACTTGGTAGTTGCGCACGCCATCCCAACAGGAGGTTTTTCCTGCGGCGGCAGCCAAGTGATCGATACTGAAAGTCTCCGGCTCGGATTTCAGCAGCCAATGTTGCATCGTCGGCACCTCGAAACGATTTTGAGTAAGTAAAAGTATTCGCAGAGTAGCCGGCTCACAGCGATCGATTGTTTCGCGCGTGCAGGATGCCGCGTTCAGTGACGATTTGTTCGAGTCGCACGTCATGCGGCTGCGTGTTCAACGCGACTACCTGCTGGCACGCGTAGGCCACACCCAGCAAGTGCGGTCGACGCCACTGTGTTGCACGACTCAGCCGCGCGAAGTGACGATCGTAGAAACCCGCGCCCATGCCCAGTCGATTGCCGAAGGCGTCGAAGCCGACCAGCGGCACCAATACCACGTCGAGATGACTCGCCGGGCAACGTTGCATGCGTGCGGTAGCATGCAGCTCCGGCATGCCCCAGCGATGCGTTTGCAATGGGCTATGCGGGAACAGCGGAAAGAAGTTCATCTGACGACGCCGTGCCTGCGTGATATGCGGCACGAACACCCGACAACCGCGTTGCCATGCCAACTTGATGAACGGTTGCAGATTCAATTCACCAGGCAGTGCGAGATATACGCCAATGCGTGCGCCGGGTCTGATCAATGGATGTCTGCTCAGCAAGCGTGCTACCGCCCGTGAGGCTTTGTTTCTGTCGGTGGAAGAGATTGCGCGTCGCTTGCGGCGCAGTTGTCGTCGCAGCGCGTCGCGTTCAAGCGCGATCGTTTGCGAAGAGGGGATGGCGCCACCCGCCTGTGCCGTCATAGGCCATTGCTCTCGACGCGGAGCAATAGGTGGGACCAAGCTACGACACATAAGGCTTTCCGCACGAAGCGGACATGCACAGTGTTGCCGCGAGCCATAGCCCCGAGGGTATTTACATTAGGGTCGAGAGGTAACCCGACCGTATGTCGAACACCGCAGGCAGCGCCAAATCTAACCGAATCAAGTAGAACCAAACTAGAACTAAGCATTGATCGCCAGCGATTATTTCTGGGGACCATCCGTGCTGAATACAAGGCCAAGGCCTCCTATTCAGATCTCCATCTGCTTACCGCGTGTGATCGCCGTTTCTACCCGCTCGCGCAAGTGACGCATGCGATCCACCATATCCACGTCGACATCGGCACCGACCTTCTTGAGCTTCAACAGTTCATTCGCCAGGTTCAGCGCCGCAACCACTGCGATGCGATCCAGTCCCAGCACACTGCCGGACTCGCGGATCTCACGCATCTTGCTGTTCAAATGTTCGGCGGCGTCCAGCAAGTCAGTGCGTTCTTCAATCGGACAGGCAACCTGGTATTCCTTTTCCAGAATGCGAATGCTGACGCGAGCGGTACGATCGTTCATGCGCCGTGCTCCAGTGATTTCAGTCGGCCGATCATACCTTCAACGCGGGTGCGCACCTGATCGCTTTTCTGCAACAGGCTGGCGCGCTCGGCAACCAAGGCTTCGTTACGCTGACGCAGCGTGTAATTCTCTTCCTTGATTTGCGCCAGTGTCGCCACCAGTTCAGCCACCCGCGTTTCCAGCCGGCGGAATTCTTGCTCGATGGCGGACTTGGGTGTGGTATCGCTCATGGCGAAATTATGCGGTGCTGAGTTCGACATGGTCAAACGTTGATTTGTCTCTTTGCGCGACCGCATTTGTGTTGTCCTCGTAAGAGCCTATTCAAAATCTCGATCAAGGGATGCAGTGCAAGGCGAAATGAGTTGAAAAAACGCAGCGTACTCCCAGTACGTGAGTATTTTTCAACTCATTTCAACGCGGCAATGCGCCCTTCAGCGAGATTTTGAATAGGCTCTAAGATGGATTCAAATCACGCCAAGCTCTACCATAGGCTCATGTATACGATCAGTTTTATCGACGCCGAGCATGCATTGAGTTCGGCCGATGCCGCAGTCACCGTTGCCGAAGGGCACGGCTGCTTATGCGGGGCGTTATGTACCTTGCCGCAATTTTCCAGTCAGAGTTGGTTGCAGGAGCTGTTACCCGATCCTGCCGACAACACTACACTGATTGCCACCACACTGCCGGACACTACCTTGGTGCAATTGCACGATGAGACGCAACTGGCGTTGCGCGGCGACGCCATGGAGTTCACGCCGCTATTACCCGACGATGATGTACCGCTGGCTGAGCGCATTGCGGCATTGGCGCAATGGTCACAGGGTTTTCTGTATGGCTTCGGTATCGGTGCACCGCACAACCTTGCCGACTACCCTGACGACATTCGCGAAGTGCTCAAGGATCTCAGCGAGATTGCGCGCGCCAGCGATGTCGATACCAGCGGCAGCGATGCTGACGAGGCGGCTTACGTCGAACTAGTGGAATACCTGCGAGCGGCTGTGCAACTGGTGCACGACGAATTATCCGACCAGCGCGCGTTGTTGGCACAGCAACAACCGCTAGCGCATTAGCAATCATTGCTTGCACGCCAAGCACGTACCCCAACACCACCGATGGCCAGCATGAACAACGAAGAATTTCACCGCCGCCGCAAGCAACTCATGAAGATGATCGGCAAGGGCGGTATCGCCATCCTGCCGACTGCGCTGGAAAAGCAACGCAATAACGACGTGCACTACAACTTCCGTCCCGACAGCGATTTTCACTACCTGACCGGCTTCAATGAACCTGAAGCGGTGGCCGTGCTGATTCCCGGCCGTGCCAAGGGCGAGTTCATCATGTTCGTGCGCGAGCGCGATCCGCTGCGCGAAACCTGGGACGGCAGACGCGCGGGGCCCGAAGGTGTGGTGAAGAACTATGGCGCCGACGATGCGTTTCCCATCAACGATATCGACGACATCCTGCCGGGCCTGATGGAGAACTGCCCGCGCGTTTACTACACCATGGGGTTGAGCGCCGACTTCGATCATCGCGTGATCGGTTGGGTGAATGGGTTGAAAGCGCAGGCGCGCGCCGGTGTGCATCCGCCGCAGGAATTCGTCGCGCTCGATCACCTGTTGCACGACATGCGCCTGTACAAGTCGCGCAACGAAGCCGGATTGATGCGTCGCTCCGCCGAGATTGCCGTGCATGCGCATGAACGGGCGATGAAGTTCGTCGCGCCGGGTCGCAAGGAATATCAGGTGATGGCCGAGCTGTTGCACGAGTTTCATCGCAATGAAGCGGACATTTCCTATCACCCCATCGTCGGCGGTGGTGAGAACAGTTGCATCCTGCACTATCACGAGAATAACGCCGTGCTCAAAGACGGCGATCTGTTGTTGATCGACGCCGGTTGTGAGTTTGGCTTCTATGCTTCGGACATCACGCGCACCTTCCCCGTGAACGGACGTTACTCTCCGGAGCAGCGCGCCGTTTACGAAGTGGTGTTGCGAGCGCAATACGCCGCGATTGCCGCCACCAAGCCCGGCAATCACTGGAACGATCCGCACGACGCAGCGGTGCGCGAAATCACCCAAGGTCTGATCAAACTGGGTTTGCTTAAAGGCAAGTTGCAAACGCTGATCAAGGATGGCGCGTATCGTCAGTTCTACATGCATCGCACCGGACATTGGCTGGGCATGGACGTGCACGATGTCGGCGATTACAAAGTCGGCAACGAATGGCGCGTACTCGAACCGGGGATGGCGCTCACCGTTGAGCCGGGCATCTATATCGCGGCAGGAAGCAAAGTGCCAAAGCGCTGGTGGAACATCGGTATTCGCATCGAAGACGATGTGCTGGTCAGCAAGGATGGTTGCGAGGTGCTCACCGGCGCGTTGGTGAAAGAGCCGGATGATGTGGAGCGATTAATGGCGTCGGCGTAGGCAAGGAATGGCGTATCAAGATCGCGTTGGTTCCATCTTGCGTAGGTCGGGTTTTATACCCGACTTCTTATCGGATGTCGGGTATAAAACCCGACCTACAATCATGCGATCCTCGCTATCAACTCGTGAACAACAATAATTACGACCTACTGATCTGCGGCGGCGGCCTCGTCGGCGCCAGCCTTGCGTTGATGCTGAAGCCGTTAGGTTTGCGCGTCGCGTTGATCGAAGCCATGGCGTTCAGCGGCAACGGACATCCCAGTTTCGATGAACGCACCACGGCGTTATCCAACGGCAGCCGCCGCGTGTTTGAGGCGATTGGTGTGTGGTCGCTGCTGCAGGGCAACGCGACACCGATCAAACGCATCCATATCTCCGATCAAGGTCGCTTTGGTTTTGCGCGCCTCTCGGCACAGGAACAAGGCTTGTCGGCGTTGGGTCATGTGGTGCCTAACTGGCAGATGGGCGCGGCGTTATGGCAGCGCTTGCAACACGAACAAATCGAAGTCATCGCCCCTGCGCGCGTGATCGCCGTGACAAATGCAGCCGATGCGCGCCAGGTCACCGTCGACATGCACGGCGAACAACGCTCACTACGCGCCCGTTTGATCGTCGCCGCCGATGGTGCGCAATCGCTGGTGCGTGAAGCGGCGGGCATCGCCAGCACGCAAGTTGACTACGGGCAGACTGGCATCATCAGCAATGCATTGACGCAACGTTTTCACGATCACGTCGCCTACGAACGCTTCACACCCACCGGACCTTTGGCGGTACTGCCATTGGCCGATGCGCGCGTTGGTTTGATCTGGACAGTGGCCAACGCCCGCGCTGCAGAAGTGATGGCGTGGTCGGATGACGCATTTCTTGCGAACTTCCAACAGCAGTTTGGCTTTCGGCTGGGCCGCTTGCTGAAAGTCGGTACGCGACATGCGTATCCGTTATCGCTGATTCGCGCCGCCAAACATCATGCCGAACGTCTGGTGGTCATGGGCAATGCCGCGCAGATGCTGCATCCGATTGCCGGGCAGGGCTTGAATCTCGGCTTGCGCGATGCGGCCAGTCTCGCTGAAGTGCTCGCCGATGGCTTGCGCAGCACCTCGCAACTCGATGCCGGCGCGCCTGAGCTGTTGCAGCGTTATGCCGACTGGCGGCAGGAAGACAGCAAGGGCATCGTCGGTTTCACCGATACGCTGGTGCGTGTATTCAGCCAACCGCTAGGTGTGGTGAAGTTCGCGCGCAACGCCGGCTTGCTGGCCTTCGATCTGATGCCCGCTGCGAAAGATGCGATGGCGCAACTGTCCATCGGTGCGTCGACGCGCATTCCGCGGCTCGCACGCGGAGCGCCGCTGTGACTTATCAAGCAATCAACCACACGCCGGACTTCGATATCGCCATCTGTGGTGGCGGCATGGTCGGTGCGACCGTGGCCGCATTGATTCGCAGTGAGCCGCAATTGCGCGAGCTGCGCATCGCCTTGATCGAAGCACGCTTTCCCAATCAGCCGCCTGGCAATGACATCGATATTCGCGTCTCGGCGGTGTCGCGCGCATCACAACGCATTCTTACGCGCGCCGGTGCATGGCCGTTGTTGCCCGCTGCACAACGTGCGCCTTATGGCGACATGGTGGTGTGGGATGCACGCAGCCAACATGGCGAAAATGCATTGCGTTTTTCAGCGAGCAGCCTGGGCGAGCCTGACCTCGGCCACATCATCGCCAACAACTGGTTGCAATGGTCGGTGCTTGAAGCATCGCGCGATGAGCGCGTGACGCGTTTTGCCAGCGAACTGTCCGGCCTCACGCTGGAGGCACAGGCAGCACAACTTAAACTGGCCGATGGACGACGCATCACCGCACGACTGGTCGTCGGTGCCGACGGCGCACGCAGCATCAGTCGCGAGTTGGTCGGCATTGCTGCACGCATCAAGCCGTATCAACAAACCGCGCTGGTCACGCATGTGCGGACCGAACACCCCCACCAACAAACTGCCTGGCAACGTTTCTTGCCCGCCGGACCGATTGCGTTTCTGCCCTTGAATGATGGACGTAGTTCGATCGTATGGACCACCACGCCGGAGCATGCCGCAGAACTCGTGCAGATGGATGACACTGCACTGGGTGAAGCCATTGCCACCGCCAGCGATTACGCGCTTGGCGATGTCGCCGTCGCTGCACCACGTGGCAGCTTTCCGTTGCAACTTGCGCAGGTTGATGAATACACGCGGCAGCGTTTTGTCTTGGTGGGCGATGCCGCCCACACCGTGCATCCACTTGCTGGGCAGGGCGTGAATCTCGGTTTTATGGATGCCGCGTCGCTGGTGCAAGTGTTCAGCGAAGCGCGCGCAGCCGGCGCGAGCGTCGAAGCGCTCAGTGAGTTGCCGGTGCTGCGTCGCTACGAACGCTGGCGCAAAACCGAAAACACCGCGGCACTGGCGCTGGTCGATGGCATCAATCGCCTGTTCAGTAATGACACGCAAAGCATCGGCGTGCTGCGTCGTGTCGGCTTGCGTGTCATCGAGCAACTACCGATGGCCAAGCGCATGTTGATGCAACGCGCATTGGGACTGGCGGGTGATCGACCGGCGATTGTTCGCCAAGCCTAATAGTTGTTGGCACGTGATTGGTGTTCTGACGTCATCGAATTAGTGCGGCGTGGTGCATTGCTCGATGCTGAAAATAAAGACGCTTCGACAGGCTCAGCGACCGGAAACTTCTGACTCCGGTCGCTGAGCCCGTCGCAGCGTCCGAATGTTTCCAACAAAGCTTCGTATTGGGACCAAGTCTAATGGTTAATCATCCCGGCACCCGATGTCGGAGACTCCCTACCCAGATCTGACGGTTTTTACTGCAAACATTGCCGTTGCCCGAACTTGCCGCGCGCATTCCGCCGGGTGCATGCTAATGACAATGACTGTATAGCAGAGGCTCGTATGTCTTCGGCGCGATATCAAGATGCGTTGCGACAGCTGCTTGCGCCCGCGCAGGTGATGGTGAATGGGCATCGTCCCTGGGATATCCAGGTGCACGATCCGCTGTTTGCCCGTCGGGTATTGGCGCAGGGCACACTCGGCGTCGGCGAGTCGTACATGGATGGACAGTGGGATTGCGAACGTCTCGATGAAATGATGTTTCGCGTGATTCGCGCCGGCATTGATCAGCATCTGCCGGGTTTGCGCATCTGGTGGGCATCGCTGCTCGCTAAACTCTTCAATCCACAGACGCCCACTCGCTCGTACAAGGTCGGGCAACTACATTACGACATTGGCGACGATCTGTATGAGCGCATGCTCGACGCCCGCATGATCTATAGCTGCGCGTACTGGCGTAATGCCCACACGCTGCAAGAGGCACAAGATGCCAAGCTCGATCTGGTGTGTCGCAAGCTGGGTTTGCAGCCCGGCATGAAAGTACTTGATATCGGTTGCGGTTGGGGCGGTGCAGCGCAATTCGCGGCACAACGTTATGGCGTGCACGTGACCGGTGTCACCATCTCGCGCAATCAGGCGATGACTGCGCGACAACGCTGCGCCGGCTTGCCGGTGGACATTCGTCTCTGCGATTACCGTTCGCTGCAAGGACGATTCGATCGCATTTACTCGCTGGGTATGTTTGAGCATGTGGGGCCGCGCAACTATCAAACCTATTTTCAAACTGCGCGACGACTGCTGGTTGATGACGGGCTCATGCTGCTGCACAGCATCGGCCAGAACACCACGCAGCAAGCCAACGATCCGTGGATTGAACGTTACATCTTCACCAACTCAGTTATTCCCTCGATGGCGCAGATCGCACGCGCCGTCGAAGGCTTGTTTGTTGTCGAAGACTGGCATGGCTTTGGCCCGTACTACGATCGCACGCTGCTCGCCTGGCATGAACGCTTTAATGCACGCTGGCCAGAGCTGGCTGATCGCTATGGCGAACGCTTTCAACGCATGTGGAATTTCTGGCTGCTGGCATCGGCGGCATACTTTCGTGCCCGCCGCGATCAACTCTGGCAGGTGGTGTTGTCGCCGCATGGTGTGGCGGGTGGATATGCGGAGGTGCGCTAATCCCGGCCGCCAAGTTCCCGATGGCAAGACCTCTGCTCAACCAACTATTCGTAGTGAGTAAGTCGACTGTGTGATACAGACCCTGAAATTCAGGATCACCACCCAGCAAAGCATTGCAGTTCCATCGGGGCATTCTTATCGTAGGGGCGGTTCGCGAACCGCCCGCTCGATCCTGCGCATACGAACGCGGTTCACGCTCCGCCTAACAAACGTATTCAGACTTACACGGTTCCCAATAAATCAATCGTTATGAACCTTCTGCGTGTAATCGGAGTATCGATAGCTGCCGCGCTGACCGGCTGCGCCACGCCGCCATCATCCAACGATGCCGCACCCGCCGAAGTACTGCTCTATGCCGAATCAACGCGTCCCGATGCATTGAAACGCATCGTTGTACCGGTGCTGCTCAACGAGCAGGGGCCGTTTTATTTTCTGTTGGATACCGGTGCGACGCGCACGGTCATCAGCAAATCGACCGCAGAGCGCCTGATGTTGCCGCTTGATCAGCAGCAACGCGTCGGCATCAGAAGCGTCAACAGCGTGATACACGTGCCGACGGTGATCATGTCATCGCTGCAAGTGGGCGCATTGCAGAGCACGCAACTGCGTATGCCGGTGTTGTCGGGCGTAACTCTTGAAGGCGTCGACGGCATCTTGGGTGTTGATCTGCTCGGTGATACCAAGGTCAGCGCCGACTTTCTCACCGACCGCATTCGTATCACAACCGCCAATGGTGTGCCGCCGGATAAAGAGCGCCGCGTGATCGCCTTCAATCAGGTGGCGCGTCGCCCCATCATGCTCAACGCACGCATCGGTGATATTCAAACTCTCGCGATGATCGATACGGGTTGCGCCCATACACTCGGCAACGCCGCCTTACTTAAAGCATTGACCAGACAATCGCAAGGACAACTCACCACACGCGAGACGGAGATCACCGACGCCACTGATAACGCAACGCCGGCACAAGTGGCGATGGTGCCCGCGATCATCGTCGGTTCAGTGAGTGTGCAGAATCTGTCAGTGTCGTTCGGTGAATTTTCGGTGTTTGACACCTGGTCGATCAACGATCAACCGGCGTTGTTGATCGGCATGGATGTGTTGAGCTTGCTAGGTGATATGACGATCGATTATCGACGCAAGGAGTTACAGGTGGGGTTGGTGGCGGCTAAATAAGTTACGTTGCCTTTTCGCGATCTTAGTTCGGTTGACAGCATCGTGATGCGTCCTCTCTCCCTGAGGGAGAGAGACAGAGTGAGGGTATTCTTTATGAGAATGGTGGTGCCAATTTTTCCACCCTCACCCCAACCCTCTCCCTGAGGGAGAGGGTAAAGCGCGCTACATGCTCAACCCATCAATCTTCGCCGCACAAATAAAATCATTGTGCGATAACCCGCCAATCGCATGGGTGCTGAACTTGATGCGCAGATAGTTGTAGCCCAATTCCAGATCGGGATGATGATCTTCGGTGTTCGCGATATGCGCCACGGCATTCACAAAGCTCATGGTGCGATAAAAGTTTTTGAACGACAGCTCGCGGCGAAGGGCTTTGCCGTCGGCATCGAGTTTCCAGCCGGCGTTCAACTTGCTGAGTAAATCTTCCGCTGCGGCCCTGCCGAGTGGCGGCGTGCCGCCTTCACAAGGCACGCATTTCTGATTGCTTAGTTCGCTCATGCTTCTACTTTCCGTGCGTAGGTTCGGGCGACGTAGTCTTCCACCAGCGCCTGGAATTCTTCAGTAATTTGCTCGCCTTTGAGCGTCGGACCTTTCTCACCGTCGATGTACACCGGCGCGACCGGACGTTCGCCGGTGCCTGGCAATGAAATACCAATGTTCGCATGCTTGCTTTCGCCGGGACCGTTCACCACGCAACCCATCACGGCGACGGTCATGTCTTCGACGCCGATGTACTGTTTGCGCCATTCGGGCATCTGATGACGAATATGCGACTGAATGTTCTTGGCCAGTTCCTGAAAGTACGTCGAGGTGGTGCGTCCACAGCCGGGGCAGGCCACCACCATCGGTGTGAACGAACGCAGTCCCATGGTTTGTAGAATTTCTTGTGCGACGATCACTTCATTGGTGCGATCGCCATTGGGTTCGGGGGTTAACGACACGCGGATGGTGTCGCCGATGCCTTCCTGCAACAACACGCCCATCGCCGCTGTCGATGCGACGATGCCTTTCGATCCCATGCCGGCTTCGGTGAGCCCCAAGTGCAATGCATAGTCGCAACGCTTGGCGAGTTCGCGATACACGCTGATCAAATCCTGCACGCCGCTGACCTTGGCGGAGATGATGATGCGATCTTTGGGCAAGCCCAGCTCGACCGCACGCGCCGCGCTATCGATGCCGGAGCTGATCAAGGCTTCGTGCATCACCAGTTGTGCATCCTTAGGTTCGGGCAGTTTGGAATTGTCATCCATCAAGCGCGCCAGCAGGTCTTGATCGAGACTGCCCCAGTTCACGCCGATGCGTACCGGCTTGTTGTATTCGCAAGCCACTTCGATCATCTCGGCGTACTGCGTATCGCGTTTGGAACCGCGACCGACGTTGCCGGGATTGATGCGGTATTTCGCCAATGCCGCCGCGCAGGCCGGATGCGCTTTGAGCAATTTGTGACCATTGAAATGAAAGTCACCGACAATCGGCACTGAGACATTCATTTGCACCAGGCGATTGCACACATGCGGCACGGCCGCAGCGGCTTCGTCCGAATTCACCGTGACACGTACCAGCTCTGATCCGGCGCGCGCCAGTGCTTTGATCTGTTGCGCGGTGCCTTCGATATCGGCGGTATCGGTGTTGGTCATCGATTGCACAACCACCGGCGCATTACCGCCCACCGTGACGGTGCCGATTTGCACAGGTATCGAACGACGACGAGGAGTTGCGGACATGGAGATTCAACTGCAGCGATTTGAGCGAGGCGCGATTCTAACCGACCAGGTAACGCATGAGCCAAAAGACTGAATCAAAGAGTTAGCGACACTTGTTAAGCACCGATTCGCGAGCGATGAAAATTCGGTGCTATTTGAAAATGTCTTCGCTACTATCGCTGCGCCCATGACCACTTGGCCGGAGAGAGTTCAGCGTTGAGCTATCAACCGAACCGCCGAAGGCGCAACCGCCCGGAAACGCTCAGGCAAATGAACGGCACAAGTGACTTTGTTGGCGCCACTCATTGAGTGTCATTCCCGTGGAAACGGGAATCCAGTTCTGGATTTGCGTCGCTTCGCGACACGTTCATTGACTGGATCCCCAGTTTCGTGGGGATGACGATTCTCTAAGTGATGTGCCAAGAATCGATGGGTCTCTGGAGAGCGATCACCTTGTCTGCAGCTCTGCTGTTTTCAAGACGGTGATCCACCGAAGGGGAGCGGTGTCGCGCAATGCACACCCGATCTCTCAGGTACCCGGACAGAGGGGCGCAACTTGTACTTCACGCACGCAATCCGTGTGGTTCAAGCGGCGACCTTCAGTTCAGGCTCGGTACGGAGACTTTCATGGGTTCAAGAACTCCCTTGTACGACACGCACGTCGCTGCCGGCGCGCGCATGGTCGATTTCGGCGGCTGGGATATGCCGGTCAACTATGGTTCGCAGATCGACGAGCATCACGCGGTGCGCCGCGATGCCGGCATGTTCGATGTGTCGCACATGTGCGTGATCGATCTCAGCGGCGCACGTGTGCGCGACTTCCTGCGTTATCTATTGGCTAACGATGTGGCCAAACTCAAAACCCCCGGCAAAGCGCTGTATAGCTGCATGCTTAATGAGCGTGGCGGTGTGATTGATGATTTGATTGTCTACTTTATTACGGAAGTTTGGTTTCGCATGGTGGTGAACGCCGGTACGCGCGACAAGGACATCGCCTGGATCAAACAGCAAGCCGTTGCCTTCGGCGTAGAAGTAAAAGTACGTGACGAGCTGGCGATGATCGCCGTGCAAGGTCCGAATGCACGTACCAAGGCAGTGACCGCGCTGAGCGCAGAAGCGCAGAAAGCCCTGGAATTGACAGTGTTTTCTGGCGGGGAGTTCGGTCGCTACTTCATCGCGCGCACTGGTTATACCGGCGAAGATGGTTTTGAAGTGATGCTACCCAAGGCCGAGGCCGGCGAGTTGTGGCTCAAGTTCAAAGCCGCCGGCATCGCGCAATGCGGCCTCGGCGCACGCGACACGTTGCGTCTTGAAGCCGGCATGAATCTGTACGGTAACGAGATGGATGAAGATCAATCGCCGCTGGAATCGGGCCTGACCTGGACCATCGCCTTCGAACCCAAAGATCGTAACTTCATCGGCCGCGCCGCGCTCGATGCACAACTAACTGCGGGCGTACCACGCAAGTTAGTCGGCTTGCTGCTCGAAGATCGCGGTGTGTTGCGTTCGCATCAAAAGGTGCTTGTTGAAGGTCAACCGAATGGCGCCAATGAAATTGGCGAAGTCACCAGCGGTACCTTCTCACCCACGCTTGAACGTTCGATTGCCTTGGCGCGTGTGCCCAGCGCCGCACAAGGCAATGTGAAAGTGGACATTCGCGGTAAACAACTGGCAGCGCGCATCGTGCCGTATCCGTTTGCGCGCAATGGCAAGGCGTGTATTGAGATTTGAATTGGTTTCCGTTCGCCCTGAGCCTGTCGAAGGGCTCTGTAGCAGGAATGCTTCGACACGCTACGCTGCTCAGCACGAACGGAAAGAAGAATGATGCATTAATTTGCTCAGCGCCGGAGTGTCTTCAACGGCAGCGGAGCTTAGCAACGAGTTTTGTTTATTTTAAGGAACCCACATGAGCAACATCCCCACTGAATTGAAATACGTCGCCAGCCACGAATGGGCGCGTGCCGAAGCCGACGGCACGTTGACGGTCGGTATTTCCGATCACGCGCAATCTGCATTGGGCGATCTGGTGTTTGTCGAGACGCCGGAGGTGGGCCGCACGCTTGCCGCGGGCGAAGCGTTTGCAGTGGTCGAATCAGTGAAAGCCGCATCCGATGTGTACAGCCCGGTGAGCGGTGAAGTCATTGCAGTCAACGATGCATTGAGCGGCTCGCCGGAGTTGGTCAACTCATCGCCCTACGGCGAGGGCTGGTTGATGAAGCTGCGTCCCAGCGATCAGTCGGAGCTTGGCAAGCTGCTTGATGCGCCTGCTTATCAAGCGGTAGTCGATGCGGCTTGAGCTGTTATTGGCGAAGAGCTGAACCTGTCATTTCGACCAGCGGGAGAAATCTTTCCACTTAAGCGTAGGAAGATTCTCGCCGAGTTCGAAATGACAGACTTGAACTAAATTCGTATTGCTTCCGGTTTCATCGTGAGTCGTCATCAGCACGCTGAGAGTTTTTCATGAACAATCCCACTGCCTTGCCCCTGCCGCATGTTGCCAGCGATTTCGCCGCGCGACACATCGGTCCTTCACCGCAGGAAATTCGGCAAATGTTGGCGGCCATAGGCGTCGACAGTATAGAGGCGTTGGTTGCGCAGACCTTGCCCGACAACATTCGTATCCGCCAACCACTCAGCACCATGGGCGCCGCGCAATCGGAAGTGGAAGCGCTGGCTGCGCTGCGTGCGCTGGCGAATCAGAATCAGGTGTTCACCTCGCTAATCGGTCAAGGTTATTACGGCACGCTCACGCCCTTGGTGATCCTGCGCAATGTGCTTGAGAACCCGGCCTGGTACACGGCGTATACGCCGTATCAGCCGGAAATATCGCAAGGCCGCCTCGAGGCCTTATTGAATTTTCAAACCATGATCTGCGAGTTGACGGGGCTTGATGTCGCGAATGCATCGCTGCTCGATGAAGGCACGGCTGCTGCGGAAGCTATGGCGGTGGCGCAGCGCGTGGCCAAGTCCAAGAGCAAGAAATTCTTTGTTGATCGCAACTGTCATCCGCAATCCATTGCCGTGATGCGCACGCGTGCCGAGCCATTGGGTTGGGAGATTGTCGTCGGCGATCCGCAGCGTGACTTACCAGCCGCCGAGGTATTCGGGGCGATCTTTCAATATCCGGGCACCGATGGTGAAGTGCGTGATTTTCGCGAGCAGATTGCTGCATTGAAAGCAGCAGGCGCGATCAGCGTGATGGCAGCCGATCCCTTGTCATTGGCCATGCTCGAATCACCGGGCGCGTTGGGTGCTGATATCGCCATTGGTTCGACGCAGCGCTTCGGTGTGCCGATGGGTTATGGCGGTCCGCACGCGGCATACATGGCGGTGCGCGATGCCATCAAGCGCGCCATTCCCGGTCGCCTGATCGGTGTGTCGGTGGATTCACGTGGTCAGCCGGCGTATCGCTTGTCGCTGCAAACGCGCGAGCAACATATTCGCCGCGAAAAAGCCACGTCGAACATCTGCACCGCGCAGGTGTTATTGGCGGTGATGGCCTCCATGTATGCCGTGTATCACGGCCCAGAGGGACTGACTGCGATTGCCAAAGCCGTGCATGCACGTTGCAAAGTGTTGGTGGCGGGTCTGGCCAAACTTGGTGTTCGCATCGGCAATCGCAGTTACTTCGACACCATCACCCTCGATGTGGGCGCGCAACGCGCGGCGATCATTGCGCGTGCTCAAGCCGAGAAGATCAACTTCGCTGTGGTGGGCGCAAGCAGCTTGAGTATTGCAGTGGATGAAGCCACGACCCCAGCCATCATTGAAGCCGTCTGGCGCGCGTTTGGTGGTTCGTTGTCATTCGATCACGTAGCGGCGCAAGACACGGTCATTCCCACCAACATGATTCGCAAAGGCGCCTGCCTGAAGCATTCGGTGTTCAGTCGTTATCGCTCCGAAACCGAGCTGCTGCGTTACCTGCGCAAGCTGGCCGATCGCGATCTGGCGTTGGATCGCGCGATGATTCCACTCGGCTCGTGCACCATGAAACTCAACGCCACTGCCGAGATGATTCCGGTTACCTGGCCGGAGTTCGGTGCGTTGCATCCGTTTGCACCTGCGGAACAAGCTAAGGGCTATGCAAAGCTATTCGACGATCTCCAGAGATGGTTGGTGGAGATCACCGGCTACGACGCCGTATCCCTGCAACCCAATTCCGGCGCGCAAGGCGAATACGCTGGCTTGCTGGCGATTCGCGCGTATCACCGTGCACGCGGTGAGTTGAATCGTAATATTTGCCTGATACCGTCCTCGGCTCATGGTACCAATCCGGCGACCGCACAGATGGTGGGGATGGAAGTAGTAGTCGTGAATTGCGATGCAGGCGGCAATGTCGATGTCGACGATCTGCGCGCCAAAGCCGCAAAACACAGCGCCAATCTCGCGGCGTTGATGGTCACGTATCCTTCGACGCATGGTGTGTTCGAAGAACGTATTCGCGAGATCTGCGACATCACGCATCAATATGGCGGCCAGGTGTACATGGATGGCGCCAACATGAATGCGCAGGTGGGCTTGTCGCGCCCCGGCGATTTCGGCGCCGATGTATCGCATCTGAATCTGCACAAGACTTTCTGTATTCCGCACGGTGGTGGTGGTCCCGGCATGGGTCCGATTGGTGTGAAGGCGCATCTCGCGCCGTACTTGCCGGGTCATCCATCACTCGATGATGGCAAGTCGCCCGTGGGTCCGGTATCGGCGGCGCCATTCGGTTCGGCGTCGATCTTGCCGATCAGCTATGCCTATATTCTGATGATGGGCGGCACTGGTTTGAAACTGGCGACTGAAGTTGCGATCTTGAACGCCAACTACATGGCCGTGCGTTTGCACCCGCATTTTCCCGTGCTATTCCGCAATCACAATGATCGCGTCGCGCACGAATGCATCGTCGACCCGCGTGGTTTCAAGGATGCGTGCGGCGTCACTGTCGATGATATTGCCAAGCGGTTAATCGATTTCGGCTTTCACGCACCCACCATGAGCTTTCCGGTGCCGGGCACGTTGATGATTGAACCCACCGAATCCGAAGCGAAGGTAGAGCTGGATCGTTTCTGCGAGGCCATGATCGCCATTCGTGAAGAAATCGCCGATGTACAAGCAGGCAAGTTGACCATCGAACAAAGCCCGCTGCGATACGCGCCGCATACCGTGCATGATCTGGTCGATGCCGAATGGAAACGCGCGTACACGCGTGAGCAAGGCGTGTTTCCCAAAGGCAGCTCACGTAACGACAAGTACTGGAGTCCGGTGGGCCGCGTCGATAACGTGTATGGCGATCGCAACCTGATCTGCATCTGCCCGACGCCCGATGACTATCGCGACGCAGTCGCATGAGTATTAATTGCCGCGACGAAGTAGCGTGAAGGAAAAATAATGATCGATCGCAACAAGCCTTCGGGCATGACTCGTTTGCTCAAAGCTTTCGGCAATTCCATGCTGGGTTTTGTCGGCGTGTACAAACACGAAGCCGCGTTTCGTCAGGAGTTGTTGCTGGCGGTCATTCTCATTCCGCTCGGTATTTATCTTGGTCACAACGGCGTTGAACGCGCATTGCTGATCGGCAGTGTGTTACTGGTGCTGGTGGTGGAGATATTGAATAGCGCGATCGAAGCGGTGGTCGATCGCGTTGGCCTGGAACGTCACGAGCTGTCCGGGCTTGCCAAGGATTTAGGCTCAGCCGCGGTATTTCTGTCGCTGGCGATGGTGGCGATTACGTGGGGTTTGGTGCTGTTGGGGTGATGATTTTTTGTCTTCTTGTAGGTCGGGTTTTATACCCGACATTCCGAAGAAGTCGGGTATAAAACCCGACCTACAAAGACGAACAACTATCCAACTGGTCGTCTCAACCAACACACAATCCCCAATGGATGACGCGGCCCCCTGCGCCGCATTTCCGCTATGCTCCGCACCGACTGCCTATACTCAATGATTAACAAAAGGTTGCATGCATGTCGGCACTGATCTGCGGTTCGATGGCGTTCGATTCCATCATGGTGTTCAAGGGGCGATTCAAGGAGCACATCCTGCCCGACAAGATTCATATGCTGAATGTGTCGTTTCTGGTGCCGGACCTGCGTCGCAATTTCGGTGGTTGTGCCGGCAATATTGCCTATAACTTGAAGTTGCTCGGTGGTCAGGGCGCGCCGATGGCGACGGTGGGTCATGACTTCGCGCCGTATGCCGAGTGGTTGCAGCAGCAAGGCATCGAACAAAAGTATCTGCGACGAGTGGCGAATGAGTTTACTGCGCAGGCATTCATCACCACCGATCTCGATGACAATCAGATCACTGCCTTTCATCCCGGCGCTATGATGCATGCGCATGTGCAGGCGGTTCCAACTGATGGCAGCATCAGTCTCGGTCTCATCTCGCCAGATGGTCGTGATGGCATGTTGCAACACGCCGCGCAATTTGCAGCCGCGAAAATCCCCTTCATCTTCGATCCCGGCCAGGGCTTGCCGCTGTTCAACGGTGAGGAGCTACTGCGTTTTGTCGATCAAGCCACGTGGGTGACGGTGAACGAGTATGAAGGCCAGATGCTGTCCGAACGCACCGGCTTAAGTCACGCGGACCTCGCCAAACGGGTCGACGCGCTGATTGTTACGCAGGGCGCCGAAGGTTCGCTGATTTATACGCAGGGACAACAATTGCGCATTCCTGCCGCTAAACCTGCAGCGGTTAACGATCCCACCGGCTGTGGCGATGCCTATCGCGCCGGTCTGGTTTACGGTTTGGCCAACAAATTAGGTTGGGATGTGACGGGGCGCATAGCGTCATTGATCGGTGCGATCAAAATCGCCTCACATGGCCCGCAGAACCATCGCTTCACGCGTGATGAATTTGCCACACAGTATCGGGCCGCGTTTGGGCACACTCTTAACTGGTAATTCTGCGACGTGGAAAAACTGATCCCTGCACTCGGCCGCCCGCCCCGCATCGGGCAGCCAATCGATCCAGCGCAGCGAGATGGTGTTTCCACTACCGATCGATATCGCTGGCAATTTCTTGCCGCCGCTGCGGCAAGGCGTTGCCGTGACCTGCTGTGTCTTGGTGCCGTATGGCTGCTGATCTCACTGCTCGCGCCAAGCATCGGCCATGCTGCCGATGTCGATGACAGTAAGTGGTCGCGTACGCTGGAGCGCATTTCCAATAGCGTGGTCAGTATTCAGATCGATCAGACGCGCGCCTTCGATACCGAGTTCAACAGCTCGGGTCAGGCCACGGGTTTTGTCGTCGATGCCAAGCGCGGTTTGATTCTTACCAATCGTCACGTGGTCACGCCAGGCCCCGTTACTGCGCAAGCGGTATTTCAGAATCGCGAAGAGGTCACGCTATATCCGGTGTATCGCGATCCCGTGCATGACTTCGGCATCTATCGTTACGATCCTTCCAAGCTGCGTTTTATTCAACCGGCTGAGCTGCCGCTGTATCCACAAGGCGCCACTGTGGGCCGCGATGTACGCGTGGTCGGTAACGATGCCGGTGAACAACTTTCCATCTTGTCCGGCACGCTGGCGCGACTGGATCGACAGGCGCCGGAATACGGCGCATTCAAGTTCAATGACTTCAATACTTTTTATATTCAAGCGGCATCGGGCACGTCCGGTGGTTCATCGGGTTCGCCGGTGCTCGACATCGAGGGTCGTGTGGTTGCGCTCAATGCCGGCGGCAGCAGCGCCGCAGCATCGAGTTTTTATCTGCCGCTGAATCGCGTGGTGCGCGCACTCAAGTTGATTCAGGAAGGCAAACCGGTCACACGCGGCACCTTGCAAACGGTTTTTAGCTATACGCCCTACGATGAATTGACGCGTCTGGGGCTCGACACCAATACCGAAGCCGAAGTGCGTCGCAGGTTTCCGCAACAAACCGGCATGCTGGTCGTCAACGAAGTGCAACCCGGTTCTGCCGCGGCTGCAGTGCTGGAACCGGGTGATATCGTGGTGCGCGTGAATGGCGAGTTGCTTGCGACCTTCGATCCGCTCGAACAGATACTCGACGACTCGGTAGGTAAGACGATCAAGCTGGACATTCGTCGCGGCGTTCAGAATCACACTGCCGAGATCAAGGTGCAGGATCTGTACGACATCACGCCCGATAAATTCCTGAGCTTTGGCGATGGCGTGGTGCACACGCTGAGCTGGCAGATGGCGCGACATTACAACAAGCCCATTGCCGGCGTGTTTGTTGCGAGCGCCGGTTATGCGCTGGGTGCGGCGGGTGTGCCGCGCGGTGCAGTGATCACCGATGTCAACGACACGCCGGTTGCTACGGTGGATGACTTCAGCAAGATACTCAAGACATTCAAAGATGGTGAACGCGCCACGCTGCGTTTTTTCACCATGGAAGATCCACGCGCTTCGCGGGTGGCCATCATGCGCATGGATCGCCGCTGGTTCGCGACCACTGAATGTCATCGCGACGATACGCAGGGTATATGGCCATGTGAGACATGGCCCCCGGATGGCGTGGCAGATCCACCCAAACCGGCGACCACGCAATTTGCTAAATCCACTGACCCCATCATCAATCACGTATCGCCATCGTTGGTGATGGTGAACTTCGACATGCCGTATTCCGTATCGGGGCACACCGAGCGTAGTTTCTTCGGCACCGGTGTGGTGGTGGATGCAGCGAAGGGCCTGGTTGTGATTGATCGTAATTCCGTGCCGGTGCGGGTGGGTGATGTGCGTTTGACCTTCGCCGGCGCCATCGAGATTCCCGGCAAGGTGGTGTACATCCATCCCTTGCACAATCTCGCAGTGGTGTCATACGACCCTAAATTACTGGGCGTAACGCCCGTGCGCGCTGCGAAGCTCAACACCACGCCGCTCAAGCCCGGCGATACCGTGTGGGCCGTGGGACTCGATGGCGATTCCAAAGCCAAAGCACAGTCCGCGCGGGTGGCGCAGATCGATCCGGCGGCGTTTCCGTTGTCGCGCACCGTGCGCTTTCGCGATTCGAACATCGAGCTCATCGAGCTGGTGAACGGCCCGGAAAATTTCGATGGTGTGCTGGTGAATGTGCGCAGCGAAGTCGTGGCGACCTGGTCCAGCTTCATCGTTGAACAAGGCCGGGACCCACAACAGATTATGCGTGGCATTCCCGCAGACATTCTTGCCGAGACGGCACAACTGGCGAGTAGCGGCGCGCCATTGCATTCACTGGAAGCTGAATTGGCGCCGGTGTCACTCGCCGATGCGCGCGGCATGGGCTTGCCCGACCCCTGGGCCGATGCGTTGATCACGCATGATCCCGAACGTCGTCAAGCGTTGGTAGTCACGCGCATGGTTGCAGGTTCACCTGCGGCCGAGTTGCTACGCACCGGCGATATGATTCTCGCGGTCGATGGCGTGATGGTATCCAGCTTCCGCGAAGTGGAACGTGCAGTGCAGAAGCCGCGCGTCAAGCTCGCCATTCTGCACAACAAAAAAGTCCAGAACATCGACGTCGATACCGTTGCGTTGTCGGGTCGCGATGTGGATCGCTTTCTGTTCTGGGCCGGTGCGATTTTGCAAACACCGCATCGCGCATTGGCCGCGCAGCGTAATACCCCTGCTGAAGGCGTGTTCGTCGCGTTCTTTGCCTACGGCTCGCCGGCGTCGCGTTATCAACTCTGGGCAGGTCGCCGCATCATGGAAGTGGATGGCCAACCCACACCCGATCTCGATGCCTTCAAAGCGGCGATAGCGAATCGTCAGGATCGCAGCTCGGTGCGCTTGCGCACTGTGACACTCAATGGCGCAACAGAAGTCATCACCCTCAAGCTCGATCTGCGTTACTGGCCGGGTTATGAATTGCGCTGGACAGAACAGGGATGGCAGCGGTCGGAGTTGAATTGAGCTTTGCTGCGTTGGCGGGCGGTTCGCTCACCACTCAATAGATGCGAATAGTGTAGGAGCGGCCCATGGCCGCGAATTAAATCCATCGCGGCCATGGGCCGCTCCTACATTAAGATGTAGAAGTGCTTCGCGTCATCCTGCCATCCCGTCATACTCCCGCGATGACCGACTCCAACAAACTCAACGACGCGCGCATATTGCTGGCAGGTTATGGCGATGCCGCCTGGCTGCTCACTGACGCACGAACTGTTTCTGGACAAGCCGCCGGCCCCGTAATTTATATCTGCGATGTATCCAGCGGTCGCGTGTTGTTACTGCAAACCAACAGCGGCGCGTTGCAACAGCTATCCGAGCAAGCCGACGTCAGTGAAGCCGCTTACACGCAAATACGCGCAGCATTAAACGTGTTGCTTGGTGATTTATTGCGAAGCATCACCGGCATACATCCCGATACACGCCGCGGTGTAATCCTCGGCGCAGCGTTCTGCATCACTGAAACACGTGGTTTTCACATCACCAAACATCACGATGCCAATGTGCAATACCTGTTGCTGCGTTACGTCGATGTATCGCGCAATCTATTCGTACTCACGCCTATGCCGGTATTCAAAGCACATCCCATTACTGCAACCGATCTCAACGCCACTGCCACGCATGTGTTGTTGAGTGAGCAGCTCAACTTTCCAGAACGTTTTGCGAACGACAAACCGCTGGCGTTCAAGGAGACACGGCGAAATGTGTTGGCGGGAATATCACCACCCATGTGATGACGTTACAGCAACGTCCCTTCCCCCGTTCGAGGGAAGGATAGGGTGGGGTAGTTTGTGCAGTTACGATTGAAATAGTGCAGCGAGAATTGAACGCCCCCACCCTAACCCTCCCCCGCGGGCGGAGGAGGGAATAAGAAAACGCTTCTTCCTCTCCCAGAAGTGGGAAGGAACAAGAGACATAGAAGCAGGGAGAAACAAAAGACACCCTCTCCCTCAGGGAGAGGGCAGGGTGAGGGTGCTCTTACCTCATCGAATATTCCTAATCCGAAACGTTCTTCCCTTGATCTTCCCCGCACGCAGACGCTGTACCGCTTTGCCATGCCAGTCGCGTGCAATCGCCACATACGTACGCGTCGGAAACACATCGATCTTGCCCACTGCATCGCCGGGCAAACCCGCTTCGCCGGTCAACGCGCCCAGCAAATCACCGGGACGTAACTTGTCAGTGCGACCGCCATCCACAGCGATGGTAATGAATGGCGCAACCAACGCCGGTTCACTTTGATTGACGCGCGGCAACTTGCCCCATTGCAATGATGCGCCTTGATACTCGGCAATCGCGCGCGTGCGCATGGTGTCACGCGAGGCGCATAAGGTCAGCGCAACACCGTGACTGCCGGCGCGTCCAGTGCGACCCACGCGATGCACATGCGTTTCCGCATCGCTGGCCACGTCGAAGTTGATCACCATCGGCAACTCTTTAATGTCGAGTCCGCGCGCCGCCACATCGGTGGCGATCAACACGCAACAACTGCGATTGGCAAACCGCACCAGCATTTCTTCCCGCTCGCGTTGATCCTGTTCGCCGTGTAAAGCCAATGCGGAAAAGCCGCGCTCAAGCAACGCCTCATGCACATCGCGCACTTCCTGCCGGGTGTTGCAGAACACTACCGCCGACTCCGGTCGATGCTTCAATAACAGCGCAGCCAGTGCATCCAGCTTGCTCTCCGGTTGCACTTCATAAAAGGTTTGTTCGATGGTTACCGCATCGGCTTTGCTCTCAACAGTGATATCCAATGGATCGCGTTGAAACTGCCGGCTGAATTGCCGAATCGGACCCGGCATGGTTGCCGAGAACATCAAGGTCTGACGTTGCTCTGGTGTGTGTTCGATAATCTCGCCAATTGCATCGGCGAAGCCCATATCGAGCATGCGATCCGCTTCGTCTAGCACTAACACCTGCAACGCTTGCATCGGCAATGCATTTTTCTTCAGCAAATCCAGAATACGTCCTGGTGTACCCACGGCGATATGCGGCTCATGCACCAACGAATTGATATGCGTACGCCGCGGCACGCCACCGCATAACGTTGTCACTTTTACATTGGGAATAAACGCCGCCAGCCGGCGAATCTCACGACTCACCTGATCCGCCAGTTCACGCGTCGGACACAACACCAGACCTTGCACTTTTGCAGCGGCCGCATCTAGCGACGACAGCAATCCCAATGCGAACGCCGCCGTCTTGCCGCTGCCGGTCTGCGCCTGCGCAACCACATCGCGCTGGTTCAAGATGGCCGGCAACGATGCCGCCTGCACCGGCGTCATTTCAGCGTAGCCGAGTTCGGCGAGTGCTTTGAGCAGCGATGGATTGAGAGCGAGCGTGGAGAAGGACGTCATCTGCGTATGATGGCATTTATGGACGCGCAGCGCTTGAACGGCGAAGGTCAGTCCGCGCCTACCGTAATTTCAGTATGCAGTGACGCCGGTTACCGGACATGGCCAGCGCGACAATTCAATGCAGCGGCATAGCATCGCGCCATCCAAGGGGAGCAGCTATGGCCAACTCTACTTCGCGTTCGCGGCAGTCCCAATCGCGTATCAAACAGCAACGCACCACCAGCCACAAGGGCAAAGTCCGTTACGCCGTGGTGGGACTGGGTCACATTGCACAGGCGGCTGTACTACCGGCGTTCAAACACGCCGGCAAAAATAGTGTGCTGACTGCGCTCATCTCCGGCACGCCGAAGAAATTGCAAACCTTGGGACGTCGTTATGGCGTGAAACATCTCTATAGCTATGACGATGCCGATGAGCTGTTTAACAGCGGCGAGATCGATGCCATCTACATCGCGCTGCCAAACAGTATGCACAAGGAGTACACACTCAAAGCGGCACGTGCAGGACTGCATGTGCTGTGCGAAAAACCCATGGCGGTAACGACGCGTGATTGTCGGGCAATGATCGATGCGACCAACAAGGCCAACGTCAAGCTGATGATCGCCTATAGGTTGCACTTCGAAAAAGCCAATCTCGAAGCGGCGCAACTGGCGCGCAGCGGCAAGCTTGGCGAGATACGTTTCTTCAGTTCCGACTTTTCCATGCAGGTCAGCAAGGACAACATTCGACTGCGGCGCGAAGAGGGAGATGGACCACTGTTTGATATCGGGGTCTATTGCATCAACGCCGCGCGATATTGTTTTGCTCAGGAGCCGAAGGAGGTGTGGGCGACAGCCACCCGCAGCGACGATCCGCGCTTCAAACAAGTGGATGAAACGGTGACCGCTGTGATGCGCTTCGATGATGAACGATTGGCCAGCTTCACGTGCAGCTTCGGTGCTGCCGACCGTTCGGTGTACTCAGTCATTGGTACCAAGGGCTCGATCACGGTCGATGTCGCTTTTGAATATGCGGAAGGTCTTTCTTACACCGCGCGCATCGCTGGACGTACTCGGCAGAAGAAACTGGCGAAGACCGATCAATTTGCTGCGGAGCTGCTGTATTTCTCCAACTGTGTATTAAAAGACATCAACCCCGAGCCTGCTGGCGAGGAAGGATTGGCCGACATAGGCATCATCGAGGCCATGCAGCGCTCCATCGCTACTGGGCGTATGGTCGCGACCCAACTCCATCAGCGGCGGCAACGGCCGACATTGCGCCAGCAGATCCGTAGACCAGCAGTGCCGCGTGAGCCACCGTTGATAGAAGTGGCAAGCGCGAGCCAATAACTTCAGGTCTCGTCAGTCGCTTGGTGTCTGACACGTTTGCAGTGTCGCTCATGCGTTTTTATCGATATAGGCGATCCGCTGCGCTTGAATCTGGTATGCCTCTTGAACCAGTTCTGCATCGCTGCGAAACATGTCGTGTTGCGGTAGCTTGAGTTGTTGTTGAAGTCTCGACATGGCCGACGCATGCGACTCGCTGCGTCCATCGTCGAGAATGTGTGTTACCGATATGCCTGCCTCCTCCAAGTGCCGCGCGACGAGAATCGTGCGATGGCAATTCAAGGGCTCTTTTTCTGCACACATGAGTGCAACAGTGTGCGTCATCTGTTTGGCTTGCAGTTGTTGCAGTCCATCCTTGAACAACTGCGTATTTGCCAGTCGCTCGTAACTGACGCGATGGTTTTCATAGCACTCAGGATTTTTACTACGTGCACCCAGCTCTTTGCCGAGGAATAGGTAACGAATGCCAGCGTCCTGCAGTGCGGTTCGCAACCTTTCACGATTGAACTGCGGATTGAAGCGGCTGTATGGCGATGATCGGACGTCGGCCACCAGCATTATGCCGTGCCGCTGCAATAGCGTCACAAAGCGTTCAATCGGATGAGTGGAATGACCGATGGTGAAAATCATGAGAGTGTCGCGATTGGAAATACATCACTGTGGCTGTTCGCCACCCATCAAGCGATGACCATGCGCTGAGCGTCGGGTTCAATGACGTCGGTCTGCAACTCAATCAAACACACTCAAAATACTTTGATACTTCTGAATATATCCCCGATTCTCATTGTTGTATTTCGGAATCGTTACTGGAACAACGCTGGCGTTTGTTTCTTTCCACAAGCAGGGGCAGGTCACTTTTTCTTGTGGCGTGACGGCTCTGGGGCGACTCAACTCGGCGAGCGTCACTTTCATTTTTTTCATCACGTTATAAAGCTTCGCGACATTCTTCGCCCCGCCGTTGTATGAAGCGACGGGAAAGATGCCGAGTACTTGTTTGTTGTTGTGATAGGCATCGGTAATGGCGTCGCTCATGTTCGACAGATCGAGGTCGAACAGACAGATCGCTGCTTTCATGGCGTTGAGCAAATCGGTGGCGCCGCGCTCGAAGTACGGATCGAGTTTTGCCAAGGGGCAGCGCCTGACCACCATCGCATAGGTGCCGTTGTTTCGTTTATTGGTGAACTGCATCGGCCCGAGTGCGGCAGCGGTGGACACGCTGTAGCGAAAGGCTTCTTCGCGCTTAAGGCCATAGTGGCTCAATACTTCTTCGACCGCTTCTTGCGGGTTCTCAATGAAGTCCCTGTCGTCGGTCTGTTCGATGACCGCAAGCGTGCTGATGACTTCGGGCGGTACGACATCAGCGAGTAATTCACCGGGATATGCCAGGCTCGGCGCATTGGCGAGACGTAGCTCTTCAATCGCCTTGCGCGCGGTGCTGAGCAAAAATTCTTTGCCGCCGCTGACGAACTGCGGATCGAGGGTGTCCTCGGTGAACGGCAGGTAGACAATGGGCTTTGCCGTGGCAACAACCGCACGCCATTGTTTCTTCGCGATTAGCGCATTGTCGAATACCGGGAATTTGCGGCCATACACTTTCAGTTGCTCGCCATCTTTGGAAAACGCAAACATCAGGCGTTCGGCGCCGGTGCCCTTGATATGCTGCGCCTGAATGCCCGGTGTGCGATTGATGAATGGCAGCAACTTGCCGGGTTTCCATTTAATCGGCGGACGCGGGATCTCGATATGAGCAATGATCCAGCTTTGTTTGAGTTCGCTCCACAACGCAAAGGCCACGGGACGGCCACGCAGCACTTCTTTCTTGCCCTTGCCGGTGAATACATATTCAAGTTCGACCGGCCGCAGTAGTTCCCTCGCCTCGTCGACATGATCGCTGATGACTTCATGGCGCTCAGGCTTGCGGGCTTGAACGACTACCTCGGGAAGTTTGTCCGAGGGGCGGACCGGTGGTTCCATTTCGGTCACGGCAAGTGGCACTTCCGGTTCGGCCTCAGGCTCCGCTTGCTTCTCTGCAGCCGTTTCATCTTTCGCGGGCCGATCATCGATCACTACCGGTTCCGGCGCTTCATAGCTGCTGCCCGTGGTGGTGCATCCCGCGCTGAGCAGGAACAGGGGAATCAGCAGAGGAATGGCGTGGCGTATGAAGCGCATGGTCATAAGGCGGCGTATCGGATTTGAATCATGAATCTTAAGGTTCCAGTTAAAGTGAGTCTGTGAAGGAGCGCGCGACTTCTATCCCACGGGCTGCCGAATACTTCCGTTCGTCCTGAGCCGCGCAGCGTGTCGAAGGATTCTTCGCGACGATAAAGACCGTTGAGCGTTCGATCCGGCAAGTAAGCCTAACCCCGCTGCATCTTCAGCAACGTCTCAATGTTCATCGTCGCGTCATATCGCTTGAATTCCCGGGTCTTGCTCAACGCAGCATACATGGCCATGCGATCCGCCAGTTCATTGCCTTCGGTGCCGACGTGCGCGGCCACATGTGTGAGCGTGAAGTCTTCGTCCTTGATGCGTTGGTAGATCGCATAACCATCCTGAATGAGTTCAAGGTTCTTGATCTCGCCGTCTTTCTTCACCCAGCCCTTCTTTTCCCAACCTGCAGCCCAAACGCTGATGCAGTTGATGGCGTACTGCGAATCGCTGCAGATCTCGACGCTGAAGCCATTCTTTAACTCAGCTTCGGCGATGCGCAGCGCTTCGTGCAGGGCATTGAGTTCGGCGGTGTTGTTGGTGCCTTGCGGGTTGTACAGGCCATACCAGAGTTCGGCGAGCTGGCCGTCGCGATACACGACCACGCCGGAGCCGGCATTGCCAGGGTTGGGCTCGCACGCGCCATCGCAGTAAATGCTGACTTCGGATCGATGCGCCACATGTGCAGCGCTGCGTTCGGCTTTTTTCAGGTTGCGCGGCTCGCCTATGCGACGAACGATGTGAACCCCTGCACCGTCGCGAAAGGCTTGTTCTGCTTCGGCGCGCGATGGAAAGGCTTTGTACTTGGCGCCGGCAAATTGATCCACTGACGCCTGCGCGGTAGGCCAGTTATCGAACACACCGGTTTTGCGGCCAACCCAGACTACGTAATATTTTTGCGGCATGCGATGCGTGTGATTGCTGGTATTGAGTGTTGAAGTATTGCGGGTGTTTATCCGGTCCCTGAGCCTGTCGAAGGGTCTTGGTCTTAATGATCTTTAAGATTAAGACCCTTCGACAGGCTCAGGGACCGGAGTAGCTTACTTCACCCTACACACATTCGTTGTTGATGTGGCAGCGAGGCCGTGCCCGCGAATCAAATAATCTCGGCCATGGTTCGCTCCTGCTCTCAGACGGCATTCATGCGAGAATCCCGACGTTTTACCAACCGGATAACAACGAATGGGACAGACGCAATTGAAGCCCAGCCGCAACTCACCTAAACATGTGCTGTTCGCCAGCCTGATCGGCACCACCATCGAGTTCTTCGATTTTTATATTTATGCGACTGCCGCCGTGCTGGTGTTTCCACAGTTGTTCTTTCCCGCGAGCGATGCGGCGACGGCGACGTTGCAATCGTTGGCAACGTTTGCGCTGGCGTTCTTCACGCGACCCATCGGCTCGGCGGTGTTCGGTCACTTCGGTGATCGTATCGGTCGCAAGGCGACGCTGGTTGCAGCACTGCTCACCATGGGTCTGTCGACCGTGTGTATCGGGCTGCTGCCAACCTATGAAACCATCGGTGTGACAGCGCCGCTGTTGCTGGCGTTGTGCCGTTTCGGTCAAGGCCTTGGACTGGGCGGCGAGTGGGGCGGCGCGGTTTTGCTTGCCACCGAGAATGCGCCGCCGGGTAAACGTTCGTGGTACGGCATGTTTCCACAATTCGGTGCGCCACTGGGCTTTCTGTGTTCCACCGGCATCTTCCTGTTGCTGGGCAACTGGACCAACGATGAGCAATTTTTCAAATGGGGTTGGCGCGTGCCGTTTCTGGCCAGCTCGTTGCTGGTGTTCGTCGGCTTGTATGTGCGCTTGAATCTCGAAGAAACCCCGGCATTCAAACAAGCCATCGATAAACATGAGCGCGTCAAGCTGCCGATTGTCACCGTGATTCGTGAGTATCCATTGACTTTGCTGCTGGGTACTTGTTCGGCCATCGCTACGTTTGTGGTGTTTTATCTGATGACGGTGTTTGCATTGGGGTGGGGCACCGGCGCGTTGCACATTCCGCGGCAGGAATTTCTGGTGCTCCAAATGATTGGCGTGCTGTTTTTCGGGCTCACCATTCCGCTGTCGGCAAAGCTCGCCGATAAATTTACCGCGCGCGGCATGTTGATGGCTGCTGCCTTGATCGTGGTGGTGTTCGGTCTGTTTTTCGCGCCGATCTTTGGCACCGGCAGCAAGACGCAAGTGTTGATCTTCTTGTGCCTTGGCCTGGGGTTGATGGGACTGACGTATGGACCCATCGGCGCTTCGCTATCGGAAATGTTTCCCACTGCCGTGCGTTACACCGGTTCGTCCATGACCTTCAATCTCGGCGGCATCCTCGGTGGTTCGTTCGCGCCCTACATCGCCAAGTATCTTGGCGATCACTATGGATTGCAGTTTGTGGGTTACTACATGAGCGCGGCGGGGCTGCTGACGTTTGTGGCATTGTGGATGTATCGCGAGCGGGCGGAGTAGAAATTGTTTTAGTTTAGGTGGAATGGTTGTTGGGTTTAGGAGTAAGACGCTTCGACAGGCTCAGCGACCGGAGTCCGCTTAGGGCGGTTCGCGAACCGCCCTCCGATTAAGCAAGGTCGTTCGCGAACGACCCCTACGAAAAAAACATTTCCGGTCACTGAGCCTGTCGAAGTGTCTTAATCATTAGCACGCTGAAAGCACTAAAAACACCTAAAAACGAGGCGAATCCATGTCACGCAACCGCTACGTATTACTGCTGCTGATCCTGTTCCTTGCGTTATGGACTGCACTCGCCATCGATCCCCACAGCCGCGAAGACTGGCTGCTGGAAAACGTATTGCTGCTCATCGGCGTGGCATTGATCGCAGCCACGTATCGCCGCGTGCCATTGTCGAGCGTGTCGTACACCATGCTGTTGGTGTTTCTCTGCTTGCATACCATCGGTGCGCATTACACGTATTCCGAAGTGCCCTACGATCAGTGGTTCAAATCACTCACCGGGTCAACCTTGAGTGAACTCATGAACTGGCATCGCAATTACTACGATCGCCTCGTGCATTTCAGTTACGGATTATTGCTTGCTTACCCGATGCGCGAAGTGTTCATACGTATCACTGGCATGCGTGGCTTCCTGAGTTACTTCCTGCCGCTTGACTTAACAATGTCCACGTCGATGTTGTATGAATTGATCGAGTGGGGTGCGGCAGTAAATTTCGGCGATGGCTTGGGCGCAGCGTTTCTCGGTTCGCAAGGCGATGTGTGGGATGCGCAAAAAGATATGGCGCTGGCCTCGCTGGGGGCACTGATTACTGTGCTGGTCGCGGCGGCAATCAATCGTTCGCTAAAGCGGGATTTTGCGCATGAATGGATTGGGAAAAGCAGTCGCGCTAGTCGCAGCTGAGCTTAAACCTCTAGCTGGCGTTTGCCGCGAAGCAACGCAAAATGACTGGATCGCCGCGTTCGAGGGATGAGGTATGACGGTGCGGCGCCGGATATTTTCGGCATCTGCCCAGCTTGACCGCATCGACCGCGCCAAATGCGCCACATACGGATAGAATGCGCGCCCGCCGGCCGGTTCATCCGCACCGTTCCCGGCAGCCCCTTGAATTTCGCATGCACGAGTCCACATTGGGCCGGTCACTCCTGCTGCGCTTGGTAATCACACAATGCTCTCTACCGCGAATATCACCATGCAGTTCGGCGCGAAGCCGCTGTTTGAAAATGTGTCCGTCAAGTTTGTCGATGGCAATCGTTATGGTTTGATCGGCGCCAACGGCTGCGGCAAATCCACCTTCATGAAAATTCTCGGCGGCGATCTGGAGCAAAGCTCCGGTGAAGTCATGCTCGTGCCGGGTCTGCGCCTCGGCAAATTGAAGCAGGATCAATTCGCTTACGAAGACACGCGCGTGCTCGATGTGGTGATGATGGGCCACGTGGAAATGTGGAAGGCCATGACTGAACGCGACGCGATTTATGCCAACGCTGAATCCACTGATGACGATTACATGCGTGCAGCCGACCTCGAAGCGAAGTTCGCCGAATACGGCGGTTACGATGCCGAATCGCGTGCAGCGAGCCTGCTTACTGAAGCGGGTATTGGTCCTGAGTATCACAACGGTCCGATGCGTGAAGTGGCGCCGGGCTGGAAGTTGCGCGTGTTGCTGGCGCAGGCCTTGTTCTCCACGCCTGATGTGCTGTTGCTCGACGAACCTACCAACAACCTCGACATCAACACCATTCGCTGGCTCGAAGACACGCTCAACGGTTACAACGCCACGATGGTGATCATCAGCCATGATCGCCACTTCTTGAACTCTGTGTGCACGCACATGGCCGATCTCGATTACGGTCAGATCAAGGTGTACCCCGGCAACTACGATGACTTCATGCTGGCCTCGACACAGGCGCGTGAGTTGCTCTCGGCACAAAACGCAAAAGCAAAAGAACGTGTTGCCGAGTTGCAGGAATTCGTGCGGCGTTTCTCTGCCAATAAATCCAAGGCCAAGCAAGCAACGTCGCGCGCCAGGCAGATAGAAAAGATCAAGATCGAAGAAATGAAACCTTCATCGCGTCAGAATCCGTATCTGCGCTTCGAAGAAGAAAAGAGACTGCATCGCGTGCCGTTTGAAATTGAAGGCTTGAGCTTTACCTATCCCGATTCGCAAACAGAAGTACTGAAAAACATCAGCTTCAATGTCGAAGTGGGCGAGCGCGTGGCAGTGATCGGCGCGAATGGCGTTGGCAAAACGACCTTGATGCGTTGCCTGATGGGCGAGTTGAAACCCACCAAGGGCAAAGTGAGCTGGGCCGAAAACGCCAAACCCGGCTACATGCCGCAGGATCCACAAGCCGATTTCGCCGAAGATAAAACCTTGGTCGATTGGCTACATCAATGGAAGCAACCCACCGACGATGAGCAAATCGTGCGCGCGACGTTGGGCCGTTTGTTGTTCACCGGCGATGACGGCAAGAAGTCAGTAAAGGTGTTATCCGGCGGCGAGAAGGGCCGCATGATCTATGGCAAGTTGATCATGACCAAGCCCAACGTACTGGTGATGGACGAACCCACCAATCACATGGACATGGAAACCATCGAATCGCTGCAGATAGGCGTAGAAAAATATCCCGGCACCTTGATCTTCGTCTCGCACGATCGTGAATTCGTCGGCGGTATCGCCAATCGCATCATCGAAGTCAAACCCGGCGGCACCATTGTCGACTTCAAGGGTACTTATGATGAGTATCTGAAGTCGCAGGGGATTGCGGTTTAATTGTTGTTTAAAACCTTAGGTGATTTAAATATGGATATTCGGAAACCCAGTGCGCTTTTCTTTCTTTTGACAGTGTTTGTGTTTTTTTCCGAGGAGGCGCTTACCGATGTAAAAGCTACCGCGGTAACTTGTGAAGCGGACTGCAGTGCCGATTTGCCCGCGACGTTTCTTAATGGTAAGCACGTTGATCCGGAAATTATGGGCAGAGGTGTGGTTCAGTTGGAAACGGAATGTTCCGCTGGAGATTTTTCTATTTGTGGATTCATCGGTGATATGTATGCGGTTGGGGACGGTGTACAAAAGGATGTCGTTAAAGCTGCTCGGTACTACTCCAGAGCTTGTGATGGAAGTAATGCAATTGGGTGTTCAAATTTGGGAGTGATTTTCAATAGAAGCGGAATTAAAGGAGATTCTCAGAAAGCTATCGCTTTATTTTCTAAGGCCTGCGATGACGGTCTTGCTCTAGGGTGTGCAAACCTTGCCGTTGTCTACGTCAGAGATGCTGACTCGAAATTAAAATTAACCGAAGCTGTGGAGCTTTACACAAAAGCTTGCGAAAAAGATTTTGCTCCGGCATGTTCAAATCTTGGGGTCCTCTATAAGCGAGGACTTGGAGTTAGTCGGGACTTCTCCAAAGCTATGAATTTATATATCAAGGCGTGTGATCTCGGCCAACCTGCAGGCTGTACGAATCTTGGCGTCATGTATCAGGGTGGTGATGGGTTGGTGCCTGATAGTGTCAAAGCCGCTAAATTGTTTTCAATGGCTTGCGATCTGAATGATTCGGTAGCGTGCTCTAATTTGGGTTCGCTCTTCGAACGTGGGAGCGGAGTTGAACAATCTTTTAGTAAAGCTACCGATTTGTATGCAGAAGCGTGCAACAACGGAGCTTTGATCGCCTGTGCCAATATGGGATTGATGTTTGTTAAAGGCCGTGGCGTTGAGTTGAATAAAGAAAAAGCCGGTATTTTGTTTACAAAAGCGTGCGATGGGAAAGTCTCGTCAGGATGTTCTGGACTTGGGCTACTTTATTTAAGAGGAGATGGGGTCCAGCGCGATTTCACTAAAGCTCACGAACTCTTGAGTGAGGCATGCAGTAATGATGATCCTACTGGCTGTTCAAATCTTGGTGCGATGTACGTTAATGGCGATGGAGTTAAAGTCGATCTTGATAGGGCGCTGGATTTGCTTGGAAAGGCATGCGATTTAAAAGATGATTTTGGCTGTGATGCTTACGCGAAGGTAAGGAAATATAAGTATCGATAGCTTGTAGGTTGGGCTGAGTCTGCGAAGCCCAACATGCTTTGATCGTTGTTGTTTGATGATGTTGGGCTTCGCAGACTCAACCCAACCTACGAATTGGTGACCTTCTCACCTCGATGCCGCGACAAATATTCGTCGGCTTCTTTTCGACCCATGTATTTTTGTAGCGTTTTCAAATCTGTCTTCGGCAAATCCACCATGATCAAGCCATCAATCGCATTGCCGAAGTGTGTATCGAGATTGAAACCTAATAATTTTCCGCCCAGCTTTAAGTATTGACGCAGCAACACCGGCACACCTTTTTGATCGGGCTCGAGTTGCGACATCAGCGCCGAGATGGTGTCGAGATTGGGCAGTTGTGCGAAGTCTTTGCTTAAACCTGTCAGTGGATGGCGGCGTCTTACTGGCGTGCGTGGTTTGATCAGACGCGATAGTTCGGTATCGAGACAATGCCGTTTGAGAAATTCCACCAGCATCAACCGCGAGGCGGGCAGGTAATCGTTGCTGATGCTCACCGGGCCGAACAGCACGCGGTATTGTGGATGACGACATACATACGCGGCGATGCCACGCCACAATGCGAGTAACGGGGCAAAGCTGCGTTGATATTCGGGGCGCACGAATGAGCGGCCAAGTTCCAGTGCCATGCCATCGGCCATGGCGGGATGGTGCAGCAGGCCGCGGCCGAACTTGAACAGCGTGTGCGTGTACAAGCCACGCAAGCCATATCGATTCAGAATTTGATCCACGGCGCCGATGCGATAGCCGCCGATGATTTCGCGTGTGCCGGGGTTCCAGCAGATCAGTTGCGTGTAGTAGTTGTCGAATAGATCGACATCGATGGCGTGACCGGTGCCTTCGCCGGCTGAACGAAAGGTGAGCTCACGCAAGCGTCCCAACTCTTGCAAGGTCCATGGCAATTGTTTGGCTTGCGCGTATACGACGTGCAGGCCGTTGATATCGAGTAATTGTTGTTCGATCGGCAAGGCTGCCAACTCCGCAGCGATCAGGCTGGGCGAGATGGCGGGGGCGAGTTCTTTATGATTTGAAGCGTCACCCTCATCCTGCCCTCCGCCTGAGGGAGAGGGGAAGATAGGTGCAGAGTTGTTTGCTATCGCTGCTCGCTTCTCCGCCCTTGATGTGGACATCGGTTTCGCTAAAGCATAAGTCTGCAGGCGAAGCATGCTGGCGAGCGCGGCATCGTCGCTGATGCTGTGAATTTGATTGGCTGGAATGGCGCTGCCGACGCTGACGTGAATCTGATGATTGCGTTTGTTCACCAGCTCGCGCGGCAACAACGCCGTGCGTAGTAGTGGATGAATCATGCCGGCCAGTTGAAAGCCGCGGCTGTTGTGACCGGCGAAATGCATGGGCGTGACCGGCGCGTTGCATTTGCGGACCAAGCGAGCGGCAGTTTCATTCCATATCGGATCGACAATGCGTGTGCCTTGCAGATGCGACACCGCGCCAGCCGGGAACATTGCCAGCAAGCCGCCGGCTTTGACGTGCGCGAGTGCAGCACGCAACCCGGAAAGATTCGCGAGCTTGCGCGTGGGGTCGAGCACATCCACCGGAATCAGAATCGAACGCAATTCAGGAATGCGCCACAACAAGTGATTGGCCAGCAGGCGCACGTCGCGACGACGTTGCAACAGCAGGTGCATCAGCAACAAACCTTCAAGGCCGCCATAAGGATGGTTGGCCACGACAATCGCACCGCCTTGAGTGGGGATTCGCGCCAGCTCCACGGCATCGACGCGATGGCCCACGCCCATTACTTGCAGTGCCTTGCCGGTGAACTCAATGGTGTTCTGACAATGTTCCAGTGCGTGATACACGCGAGTCAGCGGCGGCAGCGCCAATGCATGCGTGGCGGCCGCATTCAGCAGGCGGCCCACGCCGGGCAGTTGCTGTAAGGGAGTCTTGATGATGAAGGGATCGGCAGCGTGTTCAGATGAACGGATTGAGTGGTCTGATTGATGATCTGGGCTGGCATCGACCTGCATTCGGAGTCTCACGCTGGGCACACGCGGCCACGCTAGAACGCGCATGTTGCGGTTCAATGGCCGCGCTGTTGCGTGCCGGTGACAGTCGCTACCGATGGAACGACGGTCAGAGCAGCGAGCCGTGTATTATTGCGGCATGGCAATCACTCGCATTTCCCAAGAAGAGATTCAAGCGGCCGTCGAGGCGCTGCGCGCCGGCGAGTTGGTGGCGTTCCCGACGGAAACCGTTTATGGCCTGGGCGCCAACGCCAATCATCCCGAAGCGGTGCGTAAGATTTTCAAACTCAAGGGGCGACCCAGCTCGCATCCGGTGATCGTGCATCTCGACGACCCCAAGTACCTGCCGCGCTGGGCGCGCGATATGTCGCCCGCAGCGAAGAAGCTGGCCGACGCGTTCTGGCCGGGCCCGTTGACGCTGGTGCTGAAGCGCGCGCCCGCAGTCGCCGACGTCGTAACGGGCGGCCAGGACACTGTCGCGATTCGTGTGCCCAGTCATCCCGTTGCGCAACAGTTATTGTCGGCTTTTGGTGGCGGCATCGCGGCGCCATCAGCGAATCGCTTCGGTCATGTCAGCCCCACGCGGCCCGAACATGTGCGCGAAGAATTCGGCGATGAAGTGAAGATCATTCTGGATGGCGAGGACTGCAAGATCGGTCTTGAGTCCACCATCGTCAGTTGCGTCGGCGATGTGCCGCACTTGTTACGCCCGGGGCATATCACCTTGTCGCAGTTGCAGGCAGTGGTGCCGGAAGTGACGGCAGCGCCCGATCCCGATGCGCCACGTGCGCCCGGTTCGATGGCGCGGCATTACTCGCCGGGCACGCCGCTGAACATCGTGCCCAGCAAGAGTCTTGAGCATGTGATGATCGAATTCACCGACGAGCGCGAGAAGGTTGCGGTGCTGGCCATGCGCCCACCTGGTAAAGCCAGCGAGCACATGACCTGGATCAATGCCGGCATGCGGCCGGATGTGTACGCGCGCAACCTGTACGCCAATCTGCGCACGCTGGACAAAGCCGGCGCGCGCATCATCCTGGTGGAAGAAGTCCCCGAAGGCGAGAAGTGGGACGCGGTGCGCGACCGCCTGCGCCGTGCGGCGGCGGCTGAAAATGTCGTCACGTACGATCCCGATATCGCAGCGTTGAAGGCAGATTTTGGCGACGATGCGGAGTTGATGTAAGGCGACGCCTCAGCGCAACACACTTCGACAGGCTCAGTGACCGGATAAGTTTAGCGTTCCGGTCACTAAGTGAGCTTGCCGAAGTGTCCGACAATCCGCTCCACTTCAACGTCGCTTAATTTAACGATGCATCACCAAATGTGTGATGTGGTTCGTAACGGTAGTCGCTCATAAAAAATCGTTATCAATTTTCGTGAATGAGTTCTTGCATAGCAGACTGTTTTTGCTACATTGCGCGCGCCGTCGATGCTCAGTCGGCGTGCCTGTGTAAGAGAACACCCAGAGCCTCATTGCCGTAAGGCAACCAGGATGCCTAATTAAGCTGCAGGTGTCGCTCGACCAGACCTTTGAGTGGGTTGGTTGTGTTTTGCAGCATTAATTAGAGGTATACACCGGTGTTACCCCGCGCGGCCGTGCAGGCCTTGTCTCATTATTCTTCCGCCACCGATCAAGATGCGACGCAATTGAATGAAGCGGCCATCCGCTCGCTCGCCGCGCGTTTCGGTTCGCCATTGCTGATCATCGATTGCGAACAGGTGCGCAGGCAGTACCGCGCGCTATCCGCCGCATTGCCCAGAGTCGATCTGCACTACGCTTTGAAGCCGCTGCCGCATGCCGCCGTTGTAGCCTGTTTGCGTGACGAAGGCGCGTTCTTCGATCTCGCCACCACCGGTGAGGTGGAGCTGGTCAAGACCGCCGGCATCGCCCCCGAGCGCTGCATTCATACTCACCCGATCAAGCGCGACAGCGACATTCGCGATGCGCTGCGCTTCGGCGTGACCACCTTCGTGTGTGACAATCCCGATGAAGTGCGCAAGTTTGCGCGCTATCGCAAAAAAGCCGAGCTGTTGATCCGCGTATCGTTCCGCAGCCCGAACGCGGTGGTGGATCTGTCGAAGAAGTTTGGTTGCGAAGCGGGCGCGGTGCTCGGCTTGCTGGAGCTGGCCCGATCGCTCGGCGTACGTGTCAAAGGCCTGAGCTTCCATGTCGGTTCACAAGCCACTGAACCGACCAAGTACATCGAGGCCATCAACGCTTGTAACAATCTGATCGCCGAAGCGCTGCTCGCTGGTCTGCCCGCGCTCGAAGTGCTGGACATCGGTGGCGGCTTCCCGGTTGCCTACAACGCGGATGTGCCTGCGATTGAAGATTTTTGCGCGCCGATTCGCGAAGCGCTGGCGAAATTGCCCAAGCATGTGCGCTTGATCGCTGAGCCAGGCCGCTTCCTGTCCGCGCCTGCCGGTATCGCCGTATCGACAGTAATGGGCAAGGCCAAGCGCGACGGTCGTTGGTGGTACTACCTCGATGACGGTGTGTACGGTTCATACAGCGGCCAGATGTTCGATCACGCCAAGTATCCCGTCACAGCGTTGAAAGAGAGCAACGTTACGTTCCCCAGTGTGCTGACCGGACCGACTTGCGATTCGATCGACGTCATCGACGACAACATCGAGTTACCCGAGCTGGACATCGGCGACCTGATCGTGGGCCGCATGATGGGTGCATACACCTGGGCCAGCGCAACGGACTTCAACTTCTTCCGTCGTGCCAAGGTCGTGGTAGTGAATGAACGTCCCGCCGCCGAAGGACGCGTGGTGAAGTTGCAGCGTCGTCGCTGAGCGCGGTCCATCATTATGAGGGTTCGATGAATCGAACCCCTACGGCTCTTGTAGGTTGGGTTTTCAACCCAACATCTTGTTTGGCCCAGAGCCAGCGTCGTTCGCACACGGTCTTAAGGTTCTGCGCACTTGCCAAGCGGGGCGTGAATCGGTTTAGCTTAGCCCATCCGATTTTCCGGTATTCCTGATGAACCGAACGACTACCTTCGCCGAGCCTTTCGGTTCGCCACCCGTTTCGCGTCGCAAAGTACTGGGCATGCTGGCCAGTTCAGCGGTGCTGTTGTCGCCGTTAAGTTCTCTATGCGCGCAGCCGCTGGCCAGCCGTTCGTTGTCATTCGTGCACACGCATACCGGCGAAAAGTTATCGATCGAATATTGGTGTAATGGCGCGTTCCAAACGCAATGCCTGGCGCCGCTGAATCATTTTTTGCGCGACTTTCGCACCGGCGAAGTCGCCAGCATGGATGCGGGTTTGCTCGACATCCTTTATGGCCTGCAAGTGCTCAGTGATCGCGACGCGGTATATGAAGTGATCTCCGGTTATCGCTCGCCACAAACCAACGCGATGTTGCGCAAGAGTTCATCCGAAGTCGCGCAAAAGAGCTTGCACATGGAAGGCAAGGCGATCGATGTGCGCGTTACCGGCTTCTCAACCCGCAAACTGCAGCAGTTGGCGCTGGCGAATCAGAATGGCGGCGTGGGTTTTTACGCGAAGTCTGATTTTGTGCATCTGGATACGGGACGGATTCGCAGTTGGGTGGGCTGATGTTGTAGGAGCGGCCTGATCTAATTGATGGGGCCGCGAATTAATTCAATCGCGGCCATGGCCGCTCCTACTAAAGAACAAATTCATCCCACCTCTACAACAACTTCGCCAACTTGGCATCGTGCCCATAAATATCATCAAAGAATTGCACGACACCCGATTCTTTCGGCATCACGGTGCCGTACATGATCATCACCGGAATAGGTTTGTTTAAATACACGCGTTGATTGGGGTCGCCCTGCATGGCGGCTTCGATACGTGCTCTGTCCCAAGTTTCGCCGGTGTTGCGCAGCACATACTCGGCCAGCGCAACGGGATCGCTGACGCGAATGCAGCCGTGACTGAAGGCGCGACTCGATTCGTTGAACAGCCGTTTTGCCGGCGTTGAATGCAGGTATACGTTGTAGCTATTGGGCAGCATGAATTTGATTTCGCCCAGCGCGTTGTCATCGCCGGGTAATTGCCGCACACGCACCGCGCCGGATGCTAGCTGTGCAAGATTGTCGGGTGTAGCGGCAACCACGGGTGAGTTATCGCCTTGACCGCGTACCAGCTCGAAGTGATTGTGTTCCAGATAATTCGCCTTACGCTGGATATTCGGCAATATCTCGCGACGCGTAATGCTCAACGGCACATCCCAGTAGGGCCTGAACACCACGTACTTCATATCGGCGAGAAACACCGGTGTTTGCGTGTATTGAAATGCCTGACCGACGATGACATCCATGCGCAGCAGATTCGCCTCGCGATCATCATTCGATTGAAACGCAAACAGTTTGTACTGTGGCACGTTGACGATGATCATCGGTGCTTGCGGCGCCGGCAACCAACGCCAGCGCTCCAGCGTCAATTCAATCTGTTCGACACGCTTGGCAAACGGTGTAGTCAACGCATTGAACGTGCGTTTGCCGAGTGCACCGTCGGCAGGCAGGCCATGTCGAGTTTGATATGCCTGCAACGCAGCCACCAAAGCAGGGTCCAGCGTGGTGTCGCTATCTGCAGCAACGGCATCCTTCGCGAGATCCTGCTCGGCGGCTAATAACTGGCGCAGCGCCGGTGCGCCTGCATAGGTCTCGCCCGGTTTGATCGAACGGTTATTAAACGCGGGCAATTGCGTGAGTTGGGCATCCACCGCCAGTAAACGATAGCGCGCCAGTGCGCGCTTCAATAATTGGTAGTGCACAAACTTCGGCTCAACGGATTCGATCAGCGGTACGACATCTTCATTGGCTGCCAACTTGAGTAGCATGTCGGCAGCATTCAATTCCTGATCACGATTGACCTTTATATCGAAGCCCGCCTGGCGCGGATCGATGCGGCCGTAATGCAGGGCATGTAGCAAGCGCAACGTTGCAGCGCTGATGGCAACGTCCAGTTGCGCCTGCACATCGGGCGCCATGTCGGTGGCAGCCAGTTTTGTCAGTCGCGTGGTCAACGCGATGCCATCGTAGTCCTCCGCGCGCAGGCCATAATTCGCCGCATCGCGTAACGCAGTAAGCAGCGCTAACGCCGGACGAGTGGCACTCCCTTGCGCAAACCACAGCGGCGCAAACGCCCGCTGTTGATAAACCTGTTGCAACGTTGGCTGTTGTGCTTGCAGATTGGGTTGTGCCAGATAAGTATCGCGATTGCTTGCGATCACGGCAGCAATAGCCGAAGTACTTTCAGCGTGCGCACAGTAGGGCTTACCAAACAGCAATCCCACCGTTAACAAGCTGAGGCACAATGAAGTGCACGATACACGAATGACTAAATGAATGATTGAACGGCGCATACGTTCATTCTAACCATGAGCCAGGCAGGAAAGTGAATGCAGATTGTCATTACTGATTTTGTAGCAGGTGCACGCGCGGCGCGCGGCATCGCGGTAGTTATCGATGTGTTCAGAGCTTTTTCGTTAGCGCCTTATGCGTTTGCAGCAGGAGCACGCTCGGTGCTGCCGGTGGCCGATATTGACTACGCGCGACAACTCAAAGCGCACGATCCAACACGCGTCTTATTGGGTGAACGCCACGCACAACCGCCGCCTGATTTCGATGGCGGCAATTCACCTGCGCAGTTGTTGCAACGAGATGTAGCTGGCAAGGACATCGTGCATACCACGCATGCGGGTACACAGGGATTGGTCAATGCGATACATGCCGATGAAGTGCTCACCGGCTCGTTGGTGAATGCAGCCGCGATTGTGCGTTACATTCGCCAGCGGCAACCAGCACAAGTCACGTTGGTGCGCATGGGTTACGCAGCGGAGGAACGCTGCATGGAAGACGATTTATGCGCCGAGCTGCTCGCGGCGCGCTTGCGTGGTGAGGACTATGCAACTGATGACCTACGCGAACGCTTGCGGCAGGCACCGGCAGCACAGAAGTTTTTCGATCCCGCTTGCCAGCACTACGCACCGCAACAGGATTTCGAGTTGTGTACCGATGTCGATCGCTTTGATTTCGTATTGAAGTTGAACACTAGGCAATCGCCGTGCTGCTTGCAGCGGATAAACGTGTAAGCGTTACTTGCTGAAACTGGTCGCCAGTTTGAAACGCAGCCCAAATACCCACGCCGTCTCTGCATCGCTGTTGAATCCCGGATGCTGCACATGCTGGACATCCGGTTGCAGACTGAGCCACTCGGTGATGGGTGCAAGATAACTCAGCTCGGTGATGCGCTCCTGACGTCGGGTGCTCAGGCCTTGTGCCTGCTGTGCATCGCGAAAGGGATCGCCTGCGACGGCGATGCCGATGGCTAAGCCCAATTGGTCTTGCTTGTTGGGCAACAAGCCTGACAACACTACACCGGCACCGAGATACGTTTCGATCACATTGAGATGTGCATTCGCCTTGCCGACGCGCACATAGGTGTTAACGCCGGTCTGATGTTCAGCGCTGCGCAGCGGCAGATCCACCATCGCGTAGTAGCCATGGTTGTCGCTACGTTGCACGGGCGTGCCATCCGCATTCGCTTCGTTCAGATCATCGAATTTGGCGGTGTAACGCCAGTAACCCGCGGTGACGCGCAGGGTGGAATCACGTGCGCAGGCAGTCTCGGCCAACAGCAACAAGCCATCGTGGCTGCCGAATATCACACTGTTGCGCGAGGGATAGTCGGGGTCGCCCGGCACGCCATCCAGCGCTGCCAGTAGAAAGGCGCAGGGACCGCGTTGATGCCTGTTGCGCAAACCCAAACTGGTGGTGGGGAAAATCGACGGCCCGTTGCGGCCCGACTGCGAGAAATCCGGCCCGATGGCTTGCGAGGGATTAATGAACAACGCACCGGTGACATTCACATCGAATTCCGAGTTCACATCGTACAGACCGAGCTTCAAAGAGCTGCGTTCGGTGTAGTGCCACTCCAGCCAGGCTTCGTAAGGACGCAAACCCGACAGCGCTTCGATATTGCTGATGCCCTGGGCGCTGCCGATCAGTTCATCGATGGATTGGCCATTGCCGAAGCGCATCGAGCCATACAGCTTCAAGGACGGCAGGTCGAAAGCAGATGCACCGTCGATGGTTAAACTGGCCAGGCCGTGATCGAGAAAACGCCGTCCTGGTTGTTCGCCGCGGGCGTTGCGCCAGAATTCGCCATCGAATAACGCATCCACCCGATATGCCGGGGTCGACTCGGTCGATCGAGTTGCAGCCGGCTGAGCCGCGACAGTTTGGGCGCCGGCCGGCCCCGAGCTGCAACACAACGAAGCAATCAGCAAACCTGCAACGCGACCCGTGAACTTGTCGGCAAACATCAAGACCTCAAAAGCCAATGGGCATTCACATGCGCCGCTGCATCGACTATTACTTGCATTGATTATTCCTTATCAGCGCCGCACGACATCTTCGCTTGGCGCATGCCCGGCATTCAAATCATTTCCCATTTGTGTTGCCGCACGCAGGCGGGCATATTCGCGCAGGCACGCTCGTGTGCCTTTAGTGCCGGAAGAAGCATGCCGATCATCGCGCGTACCGTTTTGCTGCTGACTTTGTCGAACGTGTTCATGACCTTTGCGTGGTATGCGCATTTGAAAAATCTCGCCGCCAAGCCATGGTATGTGGCGGCTTTGATCAGTTGGGGTATTGCGCTATTCGAGTACTTGCTGCAGGTGCCGGCCAATCGCATTGGTTACACAACCTTAACCTTGCCGCAGCTGAAGATCTTGCAGGAAGTGATTACGCTGGCGGTGTTCGTGGCATTCACCTGGCTGTACATGAAACAACCGTTGAAGCTGGATTATCTGTGGGCCGGCCTGTGCCTGCTCGGCGCGGTGTATTTCATGTTCCGCAAGTGAGCTGCGATGACGTATAAATCAGAATCCTTCGGTATTTAACAACGGAGATTGCGATGAAAAAATCAGTAGTGATGATGTCGTGCATGGCAATGAGTTTCGGCGCGATCTATGGCATTGCCCAAGCGCAAGCGCCGGCACCAACCGCCGCACCGGCAAATGCTGAGGCTTACATCATTGCGCCTGCCGACGGCGCCAAGGTGAAAAATCCTGTGGTGGTGCGCTTTGGCCTGAAAGGCATGGGCGTTGCGCCTGCCGGCATCCAGATGGAAAACACCGGTCATCATCATCTGTTCGTCGACACTGATCTGCCCACCGATCTCACCAAGCCGATTCCCGCGGTCGACAACAAGATCATTCATTTCGGCAAAGGCCAAACCGAAACCACGCTGACCTTGTCGCCGGGTAAACATACCTTGCAGTTGTTGCTTGGTGATTATTTGCACATCCCCAATGCGACGCCAGTGGAGTCGAAGAAGATTACGATTACGGTGGAGTAACGTCATTTATGTAGGAGCGGCCTGTTCGGATTGATGGGGCCGCGATTTATTTAATTCGCGGCCAGAGGCCGCTCCTACACAGGATCGAGATACATATGGATGTGCAACACAAACGGGGCCACTCTGCCTTGCGTAAAGGCAGAGTCTCTATCCAGGGCCAAATTTATCTTGTAACAGCTAGTACGCATGAGCGTCGTCCTTGGTTTGCCGATTTTCAATGCGCAATGCTAGCGGCGCGCAGTTTCGACAAGGCATGTTCTGGTAGTGATGCCAAGTTAGTTGCGTGGGTTTTAATGCCAGACCACGCTCATTGGTTGCTGCGACTTGGGGATGGACAGTTGTCGTCGACAGTAAATGTCCTGAAATCTGGTAGTGGACGTGCTGTGAACAAACTATGCGAACGTAGCGGTGCGGTATGGGACAATGGTTTTCACGATCATGCTTTGCGATATGACGAAAACATTAAGCAAGCAGCGCGCTACATCATTGCTAATCCAGTGCGCGCAAAGCTAGTTACGCAGGTCGGTAACTATCCATTTTGGAACTCAATCTGGTTGTAGGAGCGGCCCATGGCCGCGAATCAAAAAACATCGCGGCCATGGGCCGCTCCTACACAAAGCGTTCGCAACGTTGGCACCGATTTACCATCACGCCCGCGAATACGGAAACGCCAGCACCTCATCAATATGTTCTGCGCCGATCGCGCACATCATGACGCGATCGAAGCCGACGGCGACGCCGGCGCATTCGGGTAGCCCATAACTCAACGCGGCGAGGAAGTGTTCGTCGATGGGCATGGCGGGCAGGCCGCGTTGTTGGCGTTGTTGTAAATCCTGGGTGAAACGTGCGCGTTGTTCCTCCGCGTTGCCCAGTTCGTGAAAACCATTGGCCAATTCCAGGCCATCGAGATACATCTCGAATCGCGATGCGACTTCGCCACGCACGCGGGCCAGTGCTGCTTGCGAAGCGGGATAGTCGTAGATGAAGGTGAGTCGTTGTCGGCCGAGCTTGGGTCCGACCATCACGGCCATGATCAAATCCAGCAAGGCATCGCGGTCGTGGTAAATCGCTTCGGGTACATCGATACCTGCTTGTTGCAACGCGCCGAGCAGCAGCGGTGTGGGATCGTTGAGTGCGTCGATCTGCGCATGCAGTTGCATGGCTTGCTGATAGCTCATGCGTTCGCTGCGATCCACGCAGCGTGCGGGAATCATGCAGCCGATCAGTTGTTCCACATCGTCCATTAACTGATGGTGATCGTAGTTGATGCGATACCACTCGATCATAGTGAATTCGGGATTGTGATAACGACCGCTCTCGCCATCGCGATATACGTGCGCGATTTGATAAATGTCGCCGCTGCCTGCGGCGAGCAATCGCTTCATGGCGTATTCCGGAGAAGTGTGTAGATAACTTGTTTTGCTGCATACCTGAGCTTGAACGCTGGCCAGATGCACATCGGTGACGGCCGCTGCTGATAAGGCAGGCGTTTCCACTTCCATCGTGCGTGTTGCGGCAAAGTATTCGCGTGTCGCACGCAACATACGCGCACGCTTCTCAAGTACATTCAATCGCGCTGTAGGACGCCATGCACCCATCGTTACACCTGCACATCGACGCGGGCGGCATTGCTATCGAGCAACTGACCGATGCGTTGTCCCACGCGTACAGTAGCGCCAGGTTGCAGATGCGCATCCCATTGCATCTTGCCGGGTTCGAATACCAGCACCACGGTCGAGCCCATATTGAAGCGACCGGCTTCCGCGCCTTTGGCGAGCGACATGCCGCGCCCTTGCGATAGGTGAATCGGTGCGCCACGTCGACGCGGAACGGGGTTGATCTCGCCGGCCCACACGGTTTCGATGCTGCCGACAAACAATGCACCGACGAACACCATCGCAAACTTTGCCGATGCGCTATGGAAATCACACACTACGCGCTCATTGCGTGCGAACAGATCGGGCACGGTGCGCGCCGTGGCGGCATTCACGCTGAATAATTCACCCGGCACATAAATGGTGTCCTGCAAGTTACCGGCTAACGACATGTGCATGCGGTGATAGTTGAACGGCGCAAGATAAATGCAGGCGAAGTGACCGCCCTGATAGCGTTGCGCGAGCGCGGCATCGCCACCTAACAGGCCAAGCAACGAATACTCATGACCCTTGGCTTGAATCAGGCGATCGCCATCGATGCTGCCGCATTGACTCACCATGCCATCGACGGGACTGACAATGCTGCGCGGATCGCTATCGATAAGCCGCGCGCCGGGTTTGAGGGCGCGCGTAAAAAACGCGTTGAAGCTTTCATACGCCAGTGGATTGCTTTGCACTGCTTCACTCATGTCGACCCGATAGTTGCGCAGAAAGGTGCGGATGCTCAAGTTGCGCAACCATGGCGTGCGTTGTCGCATGATGGCGTACATCCAGCGCGACAGCAGTTGTTTGGGCAACAGGTTTTGCAAGGTGGCGAACAACTGATCGCCGAATGAAGGTGGAGGATTGTTATGGGTTGCCATTGCGTTTACTGCGGCAATTGATCGATGACGGTACGCAGGTCATTTGCCAGTGTCGCGACATTGTGCGGCGGCGAGAACACGGCGACCAGGCGGGCCTGTGCATCCAGCAAGAACAAGGTGGCGGCGTGATCGACGGTATAAGCACCATTACCGGAGTCATGAATGACAACCGGTACGCCCATCGCTTGCGTGAACTGCTCAATATTTTTTGTTGCGCCAGTCAGACCGACAAAATCGGGGCTGAAAAATTTCACGTACTGACCCACCTGCACAGGGGTATCGCGTTTGGGGTCTACCGATATAAAGACCATCTGCAGCCGCTTCTCGTTATGCAAATCGGCAAGCTGCTTTTGTACCTGTGCCAGCGTCGTGAGCGTGGTCGGGCAGACATCCGGACAACTGGTGTAGCCGAAGAACAGCAAGCTCCAATGGCCCATCAATTGCGCACGCGTGATGGTCTGGTCACTCGCATCTAGCAACTGAAACTCCGGGATCGCTCGCGGTGGCAGCAAGGTGCCATTACTCAGCTTGATGTCCGGCAGGTCGGTGCGATGCATGAACTGAGCGGACATGGCGCCGCCGAGGATCGCTACAATGGCGATTCCCGCCAGCAACGGCGCGCGTGATTTCGGCATGAAAGGCAACCTGGGTCAGTGAACCGGCGCGGATTATGGCATGCGCAACGCGTCGCAACAGCGCCGCATCGGCGCTCCAGGCGCAACTGATAACGAGACGGTATTCAATGGCATTGACGGTTGAACAATTAATCGACGAGCTGGCGACGCGTCTTGACGCCGCGGGCTTGAGCTATGGTCACGGCAGCGACAACGCCGCTGATGAAGCGGCGGAGCTGGTGTTTTTTGCCGCAGGTTTACCGCATGAACAGGCACCTGATTGTTATGCGCTGCCAGTGAATGAGGCGGTGGTTACTGCTGCACGCAACCTGGTGACGCGACGTATTGATGAGCGGGTGCCAGCGGCTTATCTGACTCACCGCATGTGGTTTTGCGGTCATGAGTTCTATGTCGATGAACGCGTGCTGGTGCCGCGTTCGCCAATTGCCGAACTGATCCATGCGCGGTTTCGGCCGTGGTTGGAGCCTGCAAAGATCAAACGCGTACTCGACATCGGCACGGGTTCGGGTTGTATTGCCATTGCCTGCGCGCTGGAGTTGGCCGATGCGCACGTCGATGCAGCAGATATTTCACCCGACGCATTGGCGGTGACGCGCATCAACATCGACCGGCATCAGGTGCAAGCGCGCGTGCGTGCCGTGCAGTCCGATGTGTTCAGTGGGTTAAGTGGCGAACGGTATGATTTGATCGTGTCCAACCCGCCCTATGTCAGTCACGCGGAGATGGATGCATTGCCGCCGGAATATCTGCGCGAACCCGAGTTGGGTTTGCGCGCCGGTGCCGATGGCCTGGACATCGTGCGCCGCATCCTCGCTGAGGCCGAAAGGCATCTTGAGCCGCATGGCGTATTGATAGTGGAAGTCGGTGATTCAGAATACGCGTTGGCCGAGGCTTATCCCGCGGTGCCATTCATCTGGCTGGAGTTCGAATTTGGCGGCGGCGGGGTGTTCGTGCTGACGGCGCAGCAGCTTATCGAGCATCGTGAAGTGTTGGCTGCGGGAGTGCGCGCTTAACCGCTACAATGTAGGTGTTAAAGATTTGGACCTTGTTGCTGCTTCTCATCTCCTCTCCCTCAGGGAGAGGGCAGTTGACGGTGATTCTTAAATCATCAGTAGCATCAAGTTGTTCTAACCCTCACCCATCCCTCTCCCTTAGGGAGAGGGAGTATCTGAGCCACTTATGTCCGGCAACACCTTCGGCAAACTGTTTACCGTCACGTCCTTCGGCGAAAGCCACGGCCCGGGCCTCGGCTGTATCGTCGATGGCTGTCCGCCCGGCATGGAGTTGAGCGAAGCCGATATTCAAGCCGATGTAGAACGGCGTCGCACCGGCACATCGCGCTTTACCAGTCAGCGCAAAGAGCCCGATCAGGTGCGCATCATGTCAGGCGTGTTTGAAGGCAAGACCACCGGCACGCCGATTGGCTTGATTGTCGAGAACACCGATCAACGCTCGCGCGATTACGAAAAAATCAAAGATCGCTTTCGTCCCGGTCACGCCGATTACACCTATCAGCAGAAGTATGGCTTTCGCGATTATCGGGGTGGCGGTCGCTCTTCGGCGCGCGAAACTGTCATGCGCGTGGCGGCAGGCGCAATTGCGCGCAAATATCTGCAACAACGCTATGGCGTGAAGATTCGCGGTTATCTCGCGCAACTTGGGCCGATCAAGCTGGCTGCGCCGAATATCGACTTCGCGTACGACAATCCGTTTTTCTGCGCTGATCCATCACGCATTGCCGAGCTTGAGCAATACATGATCGATATTCGTCGTGAAGAAGATTCCATCGGCGCGCGCGTGAATGTGGTTGCCACCGGTGTGCCGCCAGGCTGGGGAGAGCCGATCTTCGATCGCCTCGATGCCGAGATTGCGTACGCGATGATGAGCATCAATGCCGTGAAAGGCGTAGAGATCGGTGCCGGTTTTGCCAGCATTGAACAGAAGGGCAGTCAACATCGCGATGTGCTGACACCGAGTGGGTTCACTACCAACAATGCCGGTGGTGTGTTGGGTGGCATTTCATCGGGTCAGGACATTGTGGTGAGCATGGCGCTCAAGCCCACTTCGAGCATCAGCTTGCCGGGCGACACGATTAATCTGGATGGCAGCGTTGTCGAAGTCGTCACTACGGGTCGTCACGATCCCTGTGTGGGTTTGCGTGCCACGCCCATCGCCGAGGCCATGCTGGCATTGGTGCTCATGGATCACGCGTTAAGACATCGAGGGCAGAATGCAGATGTCATTTCAAAAACGCCTGACATCACGCACCGCTAAACATGGCTGCGCTGCTGTTCGCGCTGAAGAAAACGATTTCTTGTTTGCTACTGCCGCCGATGGTGCTGGTATTGCTGGGTGTCATTGGCTTGTCGTTGCTGCGGCGCTGGCCGCGTGTTGCTCGTGTAATGTTGTGGTCGTCATTCACTTGCCTGCTGTTATTGTCGTTGCCGTTTACCGAAAGGGTGTTGATGCGCGGTTTGAATACGCCGCCGTTGAGTGCGCAGCAGGCACAGACCGCGCAGGCCATTGTGATTCTGGGTGGCGGCGTTAATCGTGATACGCCTGAGTACGGCGATACGCTGAGTGGCTATTCGCTGGAACGCGTGCGTTATGGCGCGGTGCTCGCCCGACGCTGGCACTTGCCGGTGTTGGTGACGGGCGGCTCGGTGGTCGGTGGACGTGCCGAAGCCGATTTGATGGCCGGCGTATTGCGCGATGATTTCTCGGTGCCGATGCCATGGGTTGAAAATCAGGCGCTGGATACGGCGGATAACATGAAGTTTTCTGAGGCAATCCTGCAGCAGCACGGCGTGCGTACGGTGATATTGGTGACCAGTGACTTTCACATGCAGCGCGCGTTGCGCGAGTGCAGTGCAACGAACTTGCACTGCATCGCAGCGCCAGTAACGACTTATTCGCGACGCAGCGATAGCTGGTTCTTCGAGCTGCCCAATGCGGGAGCTTTCGAAAAAAGCTCGTTCGCATTGCATGAGTGGTTAGGTTTGCTGGCGCAACATCTGCATTGAGATAGCTAGAGCATCGTCGCGAAGCGTCAACGTTAAATTAGTCCGTGTCCTACAGATCATTTCCGCTGCATCCACGGAGGTTGTAGTCCATGAGAGGTCGTGCAACCATCTCATACAAAACCAGATCTGGCGGATGCACACGAGTAGAGGATGTTATGGGAATAATTCGATCAGAGCGATGGCTAGGGAAGCTCGGTACCGTGCTGCTGATCCTGGAGTTATCGGCCTGCGGCGGTGGTGGAAGTGGCGATTCGTCGGTGACGTCTTCCGTTTCATCGAGCAGTGCATCGTCCAGTTCGTCCAGTTCGTCCAGTTCGTCCAGTAATTCGTCCAGTAGCTCTAGCGCATCGTCATCGTCCAGTTCGTCCAGTAATTCGTCCAGTAGCTCCAGCGCATCGTCATCGTCCAGTTCTTCCAGCTCATCGTCTTCAACGTCGTCATCTTCATCATCAAGTAGCGTGATCGGACTTGATGCAAGGCCGAGTAATATCTCGTGTCTGGCAGGAGCGCGGCCTACTAATAACGCCACGATTTCGTTGCAGCGCGTATTTCCGAATCTGAGCTTTCCCTATGCGTTGGCAATGACGCAGGCACCGGGAGATAGCTCGCGTTGGTTTGTCGTGCAGCAGGGTGGCGTGGTCAGCGTGATCAACAGCGCAACGCAAACAGCCAGCAACTTTATCGACATTACCTCACGCAGAGAGTGGGCCGACTCTGAAGAGGGATTGCTGGGCATGGCGTTTCATCCCAATTTTCCCGCTGATCCGCGCGCGTTTTTGTCGTACACCGCCAACGTATCTGGGCAGCTTGTGTCGCGCATTTCAGCATTCAAAACTGCGGATGGCGGTCAGACGCTCGACCCAAGCACAGAGCAAGTTATCCTGACGCTGAATCAACCTGAGTCTAATCACAATGGTGGCAACCTCGTGTTTGGACCGGATGGTTTTTTGTACGCTGGATTCGGTGATGGTGGTGGCGGTGGCGATGTGCACGGGACCATCGGTAACGGCCAGAATCTCAACACCATGCTGGGCAAGATGCTGCGCATCGATGTCGGCAGCAGCACCGCGACCACTTACAGCATTCCGTCGAGCAATCCCTATGCGAACAACGCCAAGTGCACGGCGACCGGCGGCAGTGCGCCATGCCCGGAAATTTACGCATACGGTTTTCGTAACCCGTGGCGTTTCAGTTTCGACAAGGCGACGGGCGATTTATGGGTAGCCGATGTGGGTCAAGATCTGTACGAAGAAATCGATCGCGTCGTGCTGGGCGGCAACTATGGATGGCGAGTGCGTGAAGGCGCCCATTGCTACAACGCCACCACCTGTTCGAGCGCCGGCATGATCGATCCGGTGACCGAATACATGCACCCGCGCGGCATCGCAACGACGGGCGGTTTCGTTTATCGCGGGACGCAGACCACGAGCCTGTATGGGCGATTCATCTTTGCCGATTTCAATGGCCTGATGCTGGCGTGGATACCTGAGCAAGCCACCGCGCCGCTTGCGCCGACGCAGTTGATGGACAGTGGCAGTCATACCATCTCATCGTTGGGGCAGGGCAACGATGGTGAGCTATATGTGGTGGATTACAACTCTGGCCTTTATCACATCGTGTTCACTGCCGGCATGGGCGGTACGGTTGCCAGCAACTTGGTCGACACCGGCTGCGTGAATACCGTCAATCCAACGCAGGCAGCCTCGGGATTGATTCCGTACGACATCAACGCAGCTTTCTGGTCGGATGGCGCGAGCAAGGAACGATGGATGGCGTTGCCCAATGGCCAGAACATCACGGTCGAAAGTTCGGGCGATTGGACCTTCCCCAATGGCTCGGTGTTGATGAAAAATTTTCGCGTTGGCGGTCAGTTGATCGAGACACGGTTGTTGATGCGTCATGACGACGGAATATGGGCTGGCTATAGCTACGAATGGGATAACGCCCAGAGTTCGGCAACGCGCGTGCAGGGTGGCAAGACCAAGACGCTCGCCAATGGCCAAGCGTGGGTTTATCCCAGCGAGTCGCAATGCATTGAATGCCACACGGCAGTTGCTGGCGGTTCACTCGGACCCATGACGTCACAATTGAATCGCAGTTATCTCTATGCCAGCACCGGGCGCACTGCGAATGAACTGGATACGTTGAGCGCCATTCATGTGTTATCGCCGAATGTCAGCAGCGCCACGGCCGCCGTGCTGACCAATCCAACCGATACCACGGCCAGTTTGAATGCCCGAGCACGCGCATACCTGCAAAGCAATTGTTCGCAATGTCATCAGCCGAGTGGGCCGACGCCCAGCTCAATGGATTTGCGTGCCACGACGACATTCGGTGCCACCAATACCTGCAACGTCGCACCGATTTCCGGTGACTTAGGTTTGAGCAATGCAAAATTGATTGCGCCCGGCAACGCCGCAAGTTCGGTATTGATTGCGCGTATCTCACGTCGCGATGCGCATGGCATGCCGCCATTGGGTTCGACAGTGGTGGATGCGGCTGGCGTCGCGCTACTAACCAGTTGGGTAAATTCGTTGAGCGGTTGTTAAGTCGCGTTACAGCTCGGTCACCCACACGCCGACGTCCAGCTGAGCGCCCGGCGGGCCGAAAAATGCGCCGGTCACCGGTGAGACCGATTCCGGCAAGCGCGCCACCGCCACCGCGATGTGTTTGCTGCCTACGACTTCACCGATGGTGGGATCAAAGCCTTTCCAGCCCGCACCGGGCAAGTAGACCTCGGTCCAGGCATGCGTGGCGCCAAAGTTTTGCGTCGACGCGGCGACGTGCAGGTAGCCACTGACAAAGCGCGCTGCCAGTCCCAGCAAACGGGCGGCTTCCATGAACAGATTGGCAAAATCGCGGCACGAGCCCGTGCCTTTGCGCAGGGTTTCGCTGGCGCTTTGTACGCCGGGTTCTTCGCGAATCTGATAAGCGAGCGTGCGATTAATGGCGACACATAATTTTTGCAGCAGCGCGTAGGTTTGTATGGGTTGTCCGTCGTGCCAAATGCCGGTCAGCCAAGCGTGAATGACCGCGCGCTCTTCAGACTGTTGTGGTCGCAGGTAGGGTTCGAGGATCGCGCCCGTTTCGGTCTCATAGTGAAACGGATACTGCACGGCGTGTTCGGCCACCATGAAGTCAAGTGGTTGCTCATCAAAGTGCTGCACGATGATCTCGCTGAGGATGGCCAGCTGTGTCGTCGCAGCGGTGAACGAGGCGATGGCGACGGAATTGTCGTGAGCGTCACGTAGCCAGTGCAGGACTGCTGGCGGAAACGTTTGCAGCGTCGATGATTCGATATGCAGTTGATGGCCTTCGCGCGGACGCAGCAACAAGCGGTGCGGCGCCAACTGCACCAAACCTGCGAAGTTGTAATACGTCCGATGAACGATCTGCAGTCTACGCATGCGGTATTAAAGAAACTGTTTGCCCGCACGCTCGGTTTTCTTGGCCTTCTTGTCGGCGCGTTTTTCATCAAGGGTTTTTGCAGGCTTCTTCTTTTCCTGCTTCTTCTGATTCATTCCCTTACTCATGGTTGAACTCCGATGGCTGGCGACGATGGTGGCAGCGCGAATTGCGACGCTACCAAGTGGATGAAAGCTAGGCGCGTAGCGAACGCAGACGTCCGCGCAGCTTGACGATTTCGGCTTGCAGCTCGGCATTTCTTTGTTGGGCGCGTGACAGCAGCCACCACAGAAAGGTACTGGCGCAAAGCAGAAGCAGGGTGAATAAAACCAGCAAGGCAGAAAGTACCTGAAAATCCCGGGATCGGGAGCGCGTGGCGCGGAGGCAGTAGTCTACTCCCTATGTCTGCAGCACGAAGGTGTGTTTGCTTTATCAATTTGTGCCGATTTGCGCGCGTTTCGCTGAAATCGCCGAAGGCGCTCTGATTTTCGCAGCCAGCTTATTTATACTGCGCGCCCGTTTTACTGCGATGGTTTGCACAATGGCACTGGTAGGTCTGGTTGGTTGGCGCGGCATGGTGGGCTCGGTGTTGATGGAGCGCATGCAGGCCGAGGGCGACTTCGCGCTCATTGAGCCGATGTTTTTTTCGACATCCAATGTCGGCGGCGCTGCGCCCGCCCAGGCAAAAAACGAAACCAGGTTGCAGGATGCTTTCAACATCGAGGCATTGAAGCGTTGCGATATTGTCATCACGGCGCAGGGCGGCGATTACACCACTGAAGTCTTTCCTAAGTTGCGCACTGCGGGCTGGAGGGGTCACTGGATCGATGCCGCATCGACACTGCGCATGAAGGACGATGCGGTGATCATTCTCGATCCGGTCAACATGCCGGTCATCAAGAACGCGCTGGTCAAAGGCGGCAAGAACTGGATTGGCGGCAATTGCACCGTGAGCTGCATGCTCATGGGTGTGGGTGCGTTGTACAAGGCCGGGCTTGTCGAATGGATGAGCACGCAAACGTATCAAGCCGCATCCGGCGGCGGCGCGCAGCACATGCGCGAATTGCTCACTCAGTACGGCACGCTCAATGCCGAAGTGAAGGCATTGCTTGCTGATCCGAAGAGCGCGATTCTCGAAATCGATCGCAAGGTCATTGCCAAGCAGCGTTCGCTCACTGGCGAAGAAACCGCCAACTTCGGCGTGCCGCTGGGTGGTTCGTTGATTCCCTGGATCGATAAGGATTTAGGAATTGGTAAAACCCCGGGCGAGCCCGGGTGGGGTCAATCCAAAGAAGAATGGAAGGGCATGGCCGAAACCAACAAGATTCTCGGCCAAGGCGAAGGCTTCGGCTCGGCTGCCGTGCCAGTGGACGGTTTCTGTGTGCGCGTCGGTGCGATGCGTTGTCACAGTCAGGCACTGACCTTCAAGCTGAAGAAGGACGTTCCGGTTGCCGACATCGAAGCGATGATTGCCGCCGACAATCAATGGGCGAAGGTGGTGCCGAATACCCGCGAAGCCACGCTGCAGCAGCTCACGCCCGTAGCAGTGACCGGTACCATGGATATTCCCATTGGCCGCATTCGCAAACTGGCCATGGGACCGGAATATGTGGGCGCTTTCACGATTGGTGATCAGTTGCTGTGGGGTGCGGCTGAGCCGCTGCGGCGTATGTTGCGCATTCTGCTCGAAGCTTAAATTTCGCAGCGGAATACCTTCACTCAGCTCCTCTTCCTCAGCGAGAGGGGATTGAGCAAGGTCTTTTAAATGACGTCAGGGAAAGTTGTCCGCGACGCGGTTAAGTCCATCGCGTCGCTTCTTCCAAACGTTGTCTCAAGTGCCCCCAGATACGGCGTTATCGGCGCTTCACGCGTGCCCATTCGAGGCGCATGTGGAAACGCGTCGCAAAATTACGTTCAAGCTGGCCTATGAATTATTGTCACATGCTAAGGGTGTGGTACTTATGCTGGGCGTTGACTGGATGGCTTGTGTGGTTTCTGGAAAGGGCTGCAGGTTATGTCGGGAACGACAAGCATGGATTCGGTAAGCACTGCTCATTGAATTGAATTGACTTCATTAATGAGCAAGCAAGCCGATGATTCGTGAGGTGCGTCCGGTAAATCGTGTCCAGATTGCTGAAATCTTTGGTGAATAATTACTTGTAGGCTATAGTCGCCCGCGTTAAGTCAAGTCGCACACGAGATGCGACTCTCGGGGTCGAGGTCATGTGGGATGACAGCGGCACCCGGCTGGCTAGCAAGCACCGCGGCTATCGTCCTAGGAGAGCTGATGAATAAGAATGCCTTGCGCTTCCTCATTGCGAGCGCACTGCTGTCTCCGGCTACTTTGTATGCGTTGGGATTAGGTGAAATACGCCTGAACTCCGCGCTCAATCAACCATTCGATGCCGACATCGAAGTGGTCAGCGCCAGCACTGACGAATTAAGCAGCCTGAAGGTGGCCTTGGCCAACGAGGACATGTTCCGTCGTTACGGTCTGGATCGGCCAAATTTCCTTTCCAATATTTCCATGCGGGTGGATGCGGGCAATGCCGGCCGTCCCGTTATCAAGCTGCGTTCGCAGAATGCAGTGACCGAACCATTTGTCAGCCTGTTGGTGGAAGTGACCTGGACTGGCGGTCGGGTATTGCGCGAATACACCGTGCTACTCGATCCACCCGTATTTGCGCCAGCATCGAGCCAGCAGCAAGTGGTGACCCCGCGCGGTCGCAGCGAAGAGCCTGCAACGACAACCAGCGGCAGCATCGAACGCAACGAACCTGCAGCCGCTCCGGCTCGACCACTGCCGCCACCAGCGACGAGTCCGACACCAGCACGGCCTGCCACTGCCACCATTACTGGCGACACTTATAAAGTTCGCCCTGCGGACACGTTGTCCAAAGTGGCGACAGCCATTAATCAAGACAGCAGCGTCAGCCATCGTCAAGCCATGGTGGCGTTGTATCGCGCCAATCCACAGGCCTTTGACGGCAATATGAATGTGCTGCGTGCTGGTAGCGTCTTGCGTATTCCTGCTGCTACGGAAATGGCGGCGATTTCCAACACCGAGGCGTCCGCCGAACTGAGTCGACAGACTGGTGCCTGGAAGGCCGCAACCTCAGCGGCTGCGAAATCCGGACAGCCCAATGAACAGCGCCTGCGTTTGGTGCCGCCGAAACAAGGTGGTGAAACCGGTAGTGCGACCGCCAGCGCCGCCGCCAACGACAGCAAAGTGCGCGATCTGCAAGCACAACTGGCCGAAGCGCGTCGTCTGCTCGATTTAAAGAATGCCGAACTGGCGCAAATGCAAAAACGCCTGTCCGCCAGCACGGCCAAGAGTTCTACCCCTGCAGAGGTGGAAGTGCCGCGCGCCAGCTCGTCGAGCTCGATTGCGGCGGTTCCGACTCCCGCGCCTGAGCCGACACCAGCGCCGGTACAAGCACCGCCGCCTGTCGAACAAGCAGCACCGCCACCCGCGCCGGAACCAGCGCCTGTGGCCAAGCCGACGCCGCAACCTGCACCCGTGGAAGAGCCAAGTCTGTTCAGCCGTCTGGCCGAATACAGCTTATGGATCATTCTTGCGGGTCTGGCTTTAATCGCCGGCTTGATTGCGTACTTCCGTCGCCGTCAATCGCTGCTCGACGAGCAGTCCAGCGCCACGTTGACTGCAGGTGACTTCAATGGAATGTTGTCACGCACGTCGGTGCGCACGCGCCCGCTAGAAGAAGAGGACATGGCGGATACCGACGAGCATGAAGCGCTCGACATGCGCGCCGCCCGCGCCACGGCGTTCCCGGCTGCAGAGCCGGTAGCACAATTATCCGAAGATACATTGAGCAGCGAGACCGCGATCCATGTGGATCAGCAGGACGCATTGGCCGAAGCCGATTTCCACATGGCTTATGGCTTGTACGACCAAGCTGCCGATATCGTAAAACTGGCTATCGAGCGTCAACCGGAGCGGCGCGATCTGCGCTTGAAGCTCGCGGAAATTTATTTCGTCTGGGGCAACAAGGATTCCTTCCTGGATACCGCTCGCCAGATTCACGATACGCAACACGATGCGCCGGCCGGCGAGTGGGACAAGGTGCTGATCATGGGCAAACAGATTTGCCCTGAAGATCCGCTGTTTTCGGGTGACATTGCCGGTTCACGTCTGGCCGAGGGTGTCGACGTCAATCTGGAAGGCGGCGAGCATCGCGTCGATATCGATCTGTACGATGCGCCTGAAGGCGACCAACCGAAGTCGGACCTCGATTTCGAATTGGCCAGCACCGGCGAGCATAAAGGCGCCACCGACTCGGGTCTGGATTTCCTGCTCGACGAGCCGCAACGCGGCGTCAACGACGATCCGACGCGCGAGATGGACGGCCGAGACACGGACGGTAATGCCCGCACGCAGGAAACGCCGACCATCGAATCGCCATACCTGCATGCCGGGGATGACGGCGGTACCATCCGCGAGAAGTTCGATCCACAAGCCTTCACGCATGGCGATCGCAACATCGAGCAAACCGCCGAGCTGTCACTGGACGAAATCGGGCTGGATGTATCCGAGCTGGAAACAACCGGTACTGTCGGTGAAGACAGCACGCAGATCGGCGACGACGACATGACTCGTCTCGCCACCGCTATGGATCGCAACTTCGATCCCGCCGGCGAGACCAAGACCATGGTCGCGCCGCATATCGACCAGGATTACGACGCTGCGGATGAAGACTCGTCGGGTAACACGATTACCGTTGAGCAGATCGATCTCGAGGGCGCCAGCACGATGGAACAGGCGCGTCCGCCGATCGATGCCAGCGGTGTATTCAAAGCCACGCAGAAAATCGATCTGGATCTGGATCGCTTCGACATGAGTCGCGGCGGCGACACCGTCGAACATGTGCTGCCGGAGATCAGCGAAACCGGCATCTTCAAAGCCACGCAACGTATTGATATGGATCTGGACTATCTGGCCGATCCGAGCGGCGGCGATCAGGGCGATACCGTGCAACGTGAAGATCATGGTCGTGGTGACGTCGAAGCGTTCTCGGAAGATGTATTCGGGCTGTCAGATGATGACGCGCAAACCGCAGTCAGCCACCAGCATGAAGAGCTACAGGACACCAACATTAGCGAGCTGAACGCAGCCGATCTCGCCAGCGGCGAATTCCAGATGCCGGAAATGGAACCCGTGACGATGAGTGAAGTGGGCACCAAACTGGACCTGGCCCGCGCCTACATGGACATGGGTGATCCGGATGGCGCGCGCAGCATTCTTCAGGAAGTACTCGATGAAGGTAATTCCAACCAGAAGCAGGAAGCGCAACGCCTGCTGGATTCCATCGGCTAGCTGTCGATCATCGCGAGTGAAACCCAGGGAGTCGGTCAAGCCGACTCCCTTTTTTATTTAATTAAGATCTGATCAATTGTCATTTCGACCAAAGGGAGAAATCTCCCTTTGTCTGACTTCGTTGCAAGACGGTCACGGGGAAGTTTTCTCCCTTCGGTCGAAATGACAGGATTGAATCAACTTCATGTTTCTTGAATTTATCACTTCGTTTATTGAGCATTCATGCCGCGTATCGCACTAGGTATTGAATACGATGGCAGCGCTTTTGCCGGTTGGCAGGCGCAGTTGCATGCGAATGGCATACAGACGGCCGTGGAATCGGCGGTCTCCTTCGTGGCCGATGCACCAACGTCAGTGATCTGTGCGGGACGCACCGATGCCGGCGTGCATGCCTGCATGCAGGTAGTGCACTTCGATGCCAATGTCACGCGCGATGAACGCGCCTGGGTGATGGGCGCCAATACCAATCTGCCGGAAAGCATCAGTGTGCTGTGGGCGCGCGAGGTAGCGACCGACTTTCATGCGCGCTTCGGTGCGTTGAACCGCAGCTATCGTTACGTGATCTTGAATCGCAAGCCGCGACCTTCTTTATTGCGCGAGCGGACCTGCTGGATGCGTGAACCGCTGGACGCCGAACGTATGCATGTGGCGGCGCAAGCCCTGGTTGGTCTGCATGATTTCTCATCGTTCCGCGCCGCGGAGTGCCAGTCGCCGACACCTATCCGCAAACTGCAACGCATTCAAGTGACGCGTGTGAACGAATACGTGGTGATCGACGTCACGGCCAATGCCTTCCTGCATCACATGGTGCGCAACATCGCGGGCACGCTGATTGCCGTGGGACGCCGTCGGCAAAGCGTCGACTGGCCGGGCGAAGTATTGCAATTACGCGATCGCGCCCAAGGCGGTGTGACGGCGCCGGCTGCCGGTCTGTATCTGTTCGCAGTGGGTTATCCCGCTGAATTTGCCTTGCCCAGCGCGGCCAACTGTTCGGTATGGCCGCCGGGGCCGGGATGGGCGGAGCTGAATTCACCAACAAGCGCGACCTAAGCTGAGCCTTTGGAAAATGCAAGGCTTGCTCCCTGAGCTACAAGCAGTGATGATCCGCGCCGTCGTTGCTTCGAGATAAATCCATGACCTGGTTTGAAAAGATCATTCCCTCGCGTATCAAGACTGAGCGTCGTACCCGCTCGGTGCCGGAGGGGCTATGGATCAAGTGCTCGGCGTGCGACGCAGTGCTGTACCGCGCGGAACTGGAACGCAACTTACATGTGTGTCCGAAGTGCAGCCATCACATGCGCATTTCCGGGCGCGAACGCCTGGAACGTTTTCTCGATGCCGGAGAAGCCGTCGAACTGGCGGCAGAGGTGTCGCCTGAAGATCCCATGAAGTTTCGCGATACCAAGAAGTATCGCGATCGCCTGGTCCAGGCACAAAAGGGCACGGAAGAAACCGACGCGATGGTGGTGTTGGCCGGCAAGCTTTACGAACAGCCAGTGGTTGCCTGCGCATTTGAATTCGAATTTCTCGGCGGCTCGATGGGCTCGGTAGTGGGCGAGCGTTTTGTGCGCGCGGTCGATTACTGTCTTGAACATCGTCAGCCGTTGATCTGCTTTTCCGCCAGCGGCGGGGCACGTATGCAGGAGGCGTTGTTCTCGCTGTTCCAGATGGCCAAGACCAGCGCGGCATTGGCAAAAATGGCGCAGGCGCGGTTGCCATTTATTTCAGTGCTCACCGATCCCACCATGGGCGGCGTATCGGCCAGTCTGGCCATGCTGGGTGATGTGAATATCGCCGAGCCACGTGCATTGATTGGCTTTGCCGGCCCGCGCGTCATTCAACAAACCGTGCGCGAAACCTTGCCCGAAGGGTTTCAGCGCAGCGAGTTCCTGCTCGATCACGGCGCACTGGACATGATTGTCGATCGGCGCGATATGCGCGATCGCATTGCTCAATTATTGACCGCATTCATGGGTCAGCCTGCACCGATCATTGTCGCAAGCTGATCCCGCGTGTTTGATTGCGTGAATTGATGCTGAGTCGAGTAGCCGCTACGGAGAAGTGATGCGTTTCGAACACTTATCCGATTGGCTCCGTTGGCAGGAAGGCCTGCATCCCAGCACGATTGATCTCGGTCTCGATCGTCTGCGTGCGGTGATGCAGCGTCTGGACTGGCAAGCGCCGCGCTGTCCGGTCATCACCATCGCCGGCACCAAGGGCAAAGGTTCCTGCGCCGCCATTCTCGACAGCATGTTGCGCGCCGGTGGCTATCGCACTGGCCTGTTCTCTTCGCCACACTTGCGGCGCTACAACGAACGCATCCACATCGCCGGTAAGGAAGTTTCCGACGCAACGTTATGCGCTGCATTTGAACGTATCGATGCGGCGCGTGGCGATATCTCGCTGACCTATTTCGAGTTCAATGCGCTGGCTGCGTTTGTGTGTTTTGCCGCTGCCGATCTGGATGTGTGGGTGCTTGAAGTCGGTCTGGGCGGGCGACTGGATGCCGCGAATGCCATTGACGCCGACGTCGCCATCGTAACGTCTATCGGTCTCGATCATACCGAATGGCTGGGCAACGATCTCGATAGCATCGGTCGCGAGAAAGCGGGCATTTGTCGAGCCGGCCGCCCGTTGTTGTTTGGCAGTATGGAGATGCCGGTCAGCATCGAACAAGTTGCGAAGCAGACAGGGGCGCAGTTGTTACGCGCGGGCCGCGATTTTTCGCATCGACAACATGAGCAATCGTGGTCGTGGCAAATGGGTCAGCAACGATTCGATGATTTACCGCTGCCGGCTCTTGCGGGTGCTGTGCAAGTTGCCAATGCCAGTTGCGCACTTGCCGCGCTGCAGTTACTGCAAGCGCGATTACCGATGACGCGCGCGGCCATCACAACCGGCTTGCGCAATGTGCATCTCGACGGTCGCTTTCAGCGCATTGAAATCGCTGGTGTGCAATGGGTGCTCGATGTGGCGCATAACGCGCTGTCCGCCGCCGTGCTGGCTGAACAATTGGTCTGCTTGCCACCGCGCCGCACGCTGGCTTTGTTCGGGGTCATGGCCGACAAGGACGCCATGAGCATGGTCGAATTGCTGCGCGATCAAATCGATGGCTGGTGGGCGGTGGGACTAGATAGTCCACGTGCACTGCCGGTAGCGCAGTTGTTGATGCGATTACAAAGCAGCGGCGTGAGCGTGCTCGGCAGCAGTAACGATACGCGTGCGGCACTGGCCGCAGCGCAGGCGAAATGTGCTGCGGGCGAATATCAACGCGTACTGGTGTTCGGCTCGTTTTTGATCGTCGCGCCCGCGCTGGATTATTTTGACGTTAGTCTTCATAGCAAATAATTCTCACAGCGACGATTAGCGCCAATGATTAGCGCGGCGGCAATTCAGCCTCGCTATACTCGCGCGCTGTGGAACGCCAACTAAAAGAACGTCTGATCGGTGCGGCTGTACTTGTCGCGATAGCGGTAATCATGGTGCCGGAAATGTTTTCCGGGCCGCATTCCCATTCCGAAACCGCTGCGAATTCCGCGAGTGCGAGCTCCGGCGAGATCCAGACTTATCGCATTGAACTGCAGTCAGCACATTCGTCGCCAGCTCCTGAAGTAGTGCAACAACCCGCGCCACAACCGCGCGATGAAGTGCCGGCGCCGGTGGCAGAGTCACCAGTTACAGACTCGTCCAGCGGCAGCTCAGCAAGCGCCAAGAGTACGAGCAGTGAAAGTATTGTCGGCTTAAGTTCGGCATCGTCACGCGGTAGCAATGAGCCGCCTCGCACCCAACCCGATGTGAAACCCAAGCCAGCGGCTGCTGAATCGTCCAGCAACCCGGTGAGCGCCAAGCCGGATGGCGAATGGGTGGTACAGGTTGGCAGCTTCGGCACTGAAGACAAAGCGCGCGACATCGTCGCCAAATTAAAAGGCCAGGGGTTCGCGGCTTATTCGGGCAAGGTAACGGTGTCCGGCAAAACCTTGTATCGCGTGCGGGTTGGCGCTGCGACTTCACGCGCCGCGGCCGAATCCAGTGCACAAAAAATCAAAGCCACGTATCCCGCCGCAACGGTGGTTTCTGCAAAATAATCACGACCGTCTGCGTGAACACCGACAAGACCCTCAGTGTTTTCCTGATCTCAACACCGCCAGGCTGCGATGGCTGGCTGCAAAACTGGCGAAGCCGAAAATATGTTGGATGCGGAGTGGAAATTTGTGCAAGCGGCCTCATAACGGGAACGTTAGTCGGGAACGACTTTGCTAGAATGCCGGCGCTCCTCGACGGACCTGATTGCGGTTCGATGCGTGGAGCGCTGTTTCAGGATTTCAAGTCAGCCATTGCCCGCCTCACAAGCCTGGGTTGTTACCGCCGCATGAATTTCATTGACTACCTGATTCTCGCCATTGTGTTGCTGTCGCTATTTGTTGGTTATTTTCGCGGCTTTATCGGCGAAGCCATCAGCTTGATCAGCTGGCTGGGTGGTCTCTGGCTGGCGTGGCATTACGCCTATGTGCTCGAACCGCATCTCGGTGGGCTGGTCGCGCATCCACCGGCCAGTACCTGGGCCGCGCGTACCTTGATGTTGCTGGCGGTATTGGTGATCGGTTGGATCATCGCCGGCATCGTTGCTTACTTCGCCAATCAATCCGGTATCAGTCTGATGCTCGACCGCTTGCTGGGCATGTTGTTCGGCGCTATCCGCGGCATGGTGTTGGTGGCCATCTTCGTCATGCTCGCCAAGCAGGTACAACTCGATCGCACCGACTGGTGGCAAAGTTCGCGTTTCATGCCGATTGCCGCTGAGGTGTCGGATTGGGTCAAGGGCTTTGCCGATTCCGCGGTATCGGAACGGCGGCATATGCATTCTGAAGCGGCAGGGGCGTAATCAATATGTGCGGCATCGTTGGTTTCGTCGGCAATACTCCCGCCAATCAGCTCATCTACGATGCGCTGAGTGCGCTTCAGCATCGTGGTCAGGATGCAGCAGGCATGATGACTTGCTACGAAGGCGAGTTGTTCATGCGCAAGAGCACGGGTCTGGTGCGCGATGTGTTTCAGCAGCGGCACATGTTGGCGCTGCAAGGCAACGTCGGCATCGGTCACACGCGGTATCCCACTGCAGGCTGCGATAGTTCTGCCGAGGCACAGCCCTTCTATGTGAATTCACCTTACGGTATTGGCCTCGCCCATAACGGCAACCTCACCAATGCCACCGAGCTGGCTGAGGTGCTGGTTCGCGAAGATCGCCGTCATCTCAACACCGGTTCCGATTCCGAAGTATTGCTCAATGTGTTCGCCAGTGAGCTGGCGCGTATCGGTACGCCACGTGCATCGGCTGCGGAAATTTTCTCCGCTTTGAGCGCGGTGTATCGTCGTTGCCGTGGTGGTTTTGCCGTGGTGGCGATCATCGTTGGTCATGGCCTGGTGGGCTTCCGCGATCCGCATGGCATTCGGCCCTTGGTGATCGGTAAGCGCGAGACCGGCCGCGGCACCGAATATATGCTGGCCTCCGAAAGCGTGGCGCTGGACCTGGCTGGTTTTAAGTTGTTGCGCGACGTCGGTCCGGGTGAAGCGGTGTTCATCGATGAAGTGGGTCGCTTCTATTCGCGTCAGTGCGTGCCGGTGACCAAACACACGCCGTGCATTTTCGAATACGTTTATTTTGCACGTCCCGATTCGATCATCGACAACATCTCGGTCCATAAAGCGCGCCTGCGCATGGGCGAGTTGCTGGCCGAGAAGCTGCGTCGCGTGCATCCCAATCATGACATCGATGTGGTCATTCCGATTCCGGATACCAGTCGCATCGCTGCAGTACAGATTGCGCAGTTGCTGGGCATCAAGTTCCGCGAAGGCTTCGTCAAGAATCGCTACATCGGACGCACCTTTATCATGCCGGGTCAGGAACAACGTGCGAAGTCAGTACGTTCCAAGTTGAATCCGATCGATCTCGAATTCCGCGGCAAGAATGTGTTGCTGGTGGATGACTCCATCGTGCGTGGCACGACCTCGGCACAAATCATCGACCTCGCTCGCGAGTCGGGCGCGCGCAAAGTTTATTTTGCGTCGGCCGCACCGCCGGTGCGCTTCCCGAACGTATATGGCATCGACATGCCGACGGTGAATGAACTGGTGGCAAACAATCGCAGCGAAGAACAAGTGGCGCAGGAAATCGGCGCCGACTGGTTGTTGTATCAGGACATCGATGATCTGGTGCGCGCCTGCCAGCATCACGATTCAAGCATTCAACACTTCGATACCTCGTGCTTCTCGGGTGAGTATGTGACCGGCGATGTTACTCAGGAATATCTCAACCGCCTGCAGGAAGAGCGCTCCGATGCGGCCAAGGCCAAACGCCGTCAGGCACGCAAGAGCGACCTGAAGGCAATTCGTGCCGTGTGACCATGCACATTGCGGCAGGGATGCGGGTGTAAGGAGTCAACATGGCGGTTAGGGTGTTAAGCATTACGGATCAACAGGAGTTTGGCCGTCTGCTCGAACATCATATGAGCACTTTCATGGACGATGTGGAGTTCACGCGTTACTCGCCCGCGCAGCGTGGCTGCTTCCATGAAGCGTATGTGGCTGCCGGATACGATCTGGTTTTTCTCGACGAACAAAGCGTTGCCGGCCAGGGCACGGACTGGTTGGCTACGCTCAGTCAGCGGCCCACTTTTCCACCGATCATTTTATTCAGCCTACAGGCTACCGCCGCTCCGCAAGGTGCATTGGCGTGCATGCCGCGCGATCGCATTGCCAATCGTCAGTTCGCCAGCGCAGTGCGCCAGGCGCTGGAGCAACGCAAGCGTGATACCACTGCGCATGCTGCGCGAGTCGAGGTTGAAAAACGTTATCGCTTTGGTGACGTGTCGATTCGCGGGCAGCGGCTCATCAAGGAGCTCGGCACCGGCGGCACGTCCAAGGTGTATCTGACGGAGAGCGAGCGCGCCGGCGAGATCATGGTGTTGAAGGTGTTGAGCCACAATCCCGATATGGCAGCGTCCACCGAAGGCTATGACCGCTTTCTGCAGGAATACGAACTGCTAGCCAACATGAAGCATCCCAACGTCGTGCGTATTTACGACTTCGGCGTGGCTGACGATCATGCCTTCATTGCCATGGAATATTTTCCGAACGGCGATTTGCGGGCGCGCATGGCAGCGCCGTTGTCGGTGCAAAGCACGCTGAAGTATGTGGACCAGATTGCGCGTGCCTTGACTGCGGTGCATCAACTCGGCGTGATGCATCGCGATTTGAAGCCGGGCAACATCATGTTGCGCGCTGACGATTCACTCGCGCTGATTGATTTCGGTGTGGCCAAACAGATTGAAGACACGGTGGGCATGACGGCTGCCGGCACCATCTTCGGCACGCCGTACTACATGAGTCCCGAACAAGGTCATGGCGAGGTGGTGGATGAGCGCAGCGATCTTTACAGCTTGGGTGTGATGTTTTACGAGATGTTGACGCAGCGTCGACCTTATTCGGGCGCCACGCCGATGCAGGTGATTTATCAGCATCGTAATGCGCCCATTCCCGACCTGCCGGCTGAAGTGGCATGGCTTGAACCCGTGGTGCATCGCTTGCTCGCCAAACAACCCAAGCATCGTTATCAGTCGGCCGCCGAACTGATTTCATCATTGGGGTTGTTGCGCCTGATGGCGGGCACGGCTGCCAATTAATTGATCAATGCATCGACCCCTAAATAGACAATCCAATTGATGATGCAGGTGAGACAAATTCCCGAGGCGTTTATCGGCACGTTGTTGGTGCCGACGCCTGAGACTTGGTTCGAGCGCGCTGCAGTCGAGTGGCGAGACTTGCTGGTCGATCACGCCAATTGCGAAAAGAAAGCGGCTTCCACGGCGTTGTCGCTGATCTTTACCTACTCGGAAGACATGGATCTCACTGAACGTATGTCGCGGCTGGCGCGCGAGGAACTGCGTCACTTCGAACAGGTGCAACGCTTGATGCGTGAACTGTCGGTGCCGTTTCGCCGCTTGTCGCCGGCGCGTTATGGCGAAGGCATGCGTCGGGCGGTGCGCCGCGATGAGCCGGGACGACTGCTCGACCTGTTGATCTGTGGTGCGTTGATCGAGGCGCGTTCCTGCGAGCGTTTCATTGGCTTGGCGCCGCGGCTACAAGAGCCATTGCGAAGTTTTTATGCTGGCCTGGCTGCCTCGGAAACCCGCCATCATCAGTTGTATTTGAAGCTGGCCGAGCAACGTTATCCGCAGCAATGGCGCGACGTGATGCGGCGTATCAGTCTGCTCGAGGCGGAATTGATTACCGCAGTCGATCAGCAATTTCGCTTTCACTCCGGCGCACCGGGCAATGTATCAGTCGATGTTTCTCTCAGCGCTGCAAGCTGAGTAGTTCGTAACCGGTTTGCGTCCAGCGCAACACGCTGCCTTGCGTGTACCAGTCGCCCAGCACGATACGAATGTTCTCGGTGTGCGCGGTTGCATAGCGATGAATGCCGGGACGATGTGTGTGACCATGAACCAATAACTGCACATGATGTTTCGCAAAGGCAGCGGCGACAGCTGCTTCATTGACATCCATGATGGTCGGCGCGGCGGCCTGTATATGCATGCGGCTGCCGCTGCGAATGCGCGTGGCGATTTTCTCGCGGCGTGGCAGCGACAGATGTTTGAATAACCATTGCACGACCGGGTTGCGTACCGTTCGGCGCAGCCGCTGATACGCCTGATCGTCGGTACACAGCAGATCGCCGTGCATGAGTAATACCGACTGCCCGTAGAGTTGAATCACGCTGCCGTCGTCGAGTAATCGACAACCAGTGCGCGCGCAAAATTGTTTGCCGAGCAGAAAGTCGCGATTGCCGTGCATGACGCTGCACGGCACACCGGACGCAGTCAGTGCGCGCAGTTCATGCTGAATTTGGGCGTAAACCGGATCGGGGTCGTCATCGCCAATCCAGAATTCGAACAGATCTCCCAGGATGTAAAGATGCTCAGCTTGCCGTGCAGGCCCGCGCAAGAACTCCACAAATTGCGCGGTAATGGCGGGTTGCGCGCCGGTGAGATGCAGGTCTGAGATGAAGAGGGTGGTCACTCTCGTAGTCTACATGGGATACACTTCTGCATCCGATTGATCGGCTGCTGTACCAGCACCAGTCATTAATATCTTGCGCTGATACAGCGCTGTCGATCCCGATAGTTAAGTTAGAACATGCTGCAGATTCATAACTCATTAAGCGGCCAGAAAGAAGTATTCACGCCCTTGGTGCCCGGCACGGTGCGCATGTATGCCTGCGGCATCACGGTGTACGACTACTGCCATCTCGGTCATGCCCGCATGGTGATCGTGTTCGATGTGGTGCGAAAGTATCTGCGCTCGTTGGGTTACCACGTGACCTTCATTCGCAACATCACCGATATCGACGACAAGATCATCGCTCGCGCTGCCGAGAATCATGAGCCAATTGGTGCATTGACGGAGCGCTTCATTCAGGCGATGTGGGAAGACTTCGATGCGCTCGGTGTTGAACGTGGCGATCAAGAGCCGCGTGCAACCGAATTTTTGCCGCCGATTGTGTCGATGGTGGATCGGCTGGTGCAAAAAGGTTATGCCTATCCGGCAAGCAACGGCGACGTGTATTACTCGGTGGCGAAGTTTGCCGACTACGGCAAATTGTCCGGCAAAAAACTCGAAGACCTGCGTGCTGGTGCGCGCATTGAGGTCAACGAAGCCAAGCGCGATCCGCTGGATTTCGTGCTGTGGAAAGCGTCCAAACCTGGCGAGCCGGCATGGGCTTCACCGTGGAGTCAGGGACGTCCCGGCTGGCATATCGAATGCTCGGCGATGTCGACGCAAATTCTCGGACCGCACTTCGATATTCATTGCGGCGGCATGGATCTGAAATTTCCTCACCATGAAAATGAGATTGCCCAGTCCTGCGCAGCGTGCGATGCACCGTTCGTGAATTACTGGATGCACAATGGATTTGTGCGCGTCGATGACGAAAAAATGTCCAAGTCATTGGGAAATTTTTTCACGATTCGCGATGTGATCAAGTGGGTGCGCGATCCCGAAGTCATTCGTTTTTTCATGGTGTCCAGTCACTATCGCGGCCCGATTAATTATTCGGCAGAAATTCTCGAACAAGCCGATGCAGGTTTGGAACGGATTTACCTTGCTTTGCGCGGTGTCGAGAAAGCTCCGCAAGTGACTCGAAGTTCTGCAAGCGATCGTTTTGCAGCAGCCATGAACGATGATTTCAACACGGCATTGGCGGTCTCGGAGTTACAGCAACTGGCGAGAGAGCTCAACGTGGCGAAGGCGGCTGGCAATGTTGAGAAAGCATCCGCGCTGGCAGCGGAGCTGGTATCGCTGGCATCGGTGTTAGGTATTGCGCAGCAAGCGCCGGATGTGTTTTTACGCAAGGTGCCCGAAAAGAAACTCACACGATCAATAGCAGCGGCGTCGACTGATTTAAGTGATGCACAAATCGACGCATTGATTCATGCACGTACTGACGCGCGCAAAAGCAAGAATTGGCAAGAGTCGGATCGCATTCGTGATGAGCTATCTGCAAGCGGCATCGTGCTTGAAGATGCCGCAAGTGGCACGACTTGGCGACGTGGTTAAGTTGCGTTGCTTGAATATCACTTTGGGCTGCGAATTAGTTTGACGCGCTAGGGGTCGATCCGTAATATTCCGCGTCCCGTGCGGGGTCGCTCCCACACGTTCGCGGTAGGCACGATTCTGGCGGGGCATGGCGCAGTCTGGTAGCGCATCTGCTTTGGGAGCAGAGGGTCGCAGGTTCAAATCCTGCTGCCCCGACCATCTAGTGGCTTGCTGCGAACGAAGGGTATCGAACTTCGAGCGCCCGTAGCTCAGCTGGATAGAGCACCGGCCTTCTAAGCCGGGGGTCGCAGGTTCGAGTCCTGCCGGGCGCGCCATCGGCGCGACGGGCGGGACGAGAAACTGCTGGCAGGTTCGACAAAATTGTCGGGAACAATTTTGAACAGCCGAAGGCTGGCCCGTAGGGCGTAGCACAGAATGTGCGAAGTAATCCTGCCGGGCGCGCCATCGGCGCGCGGCGGATCGATTTTACGGACTACGTTTTGGTGGACGTAGCTCAGTTGGTAGAGCCCCGGATTGTGATTCCGGCCGTCGTGGGTTCGAGTCCCATCGTCCACCCCATTCTCAGTGCAATGCTGGGGCCGTTAGCTCAGTTGGTAGAGCAGGAGACTCTTAATCTCTTGGTCGTAAGTTCGAATCTTACACGGCCCACCATTTCCCCCTTGATATGCCCCACTTAGCGCGCTGACAGCGAACATAAAGTTGCATGTCGGAGTAGAGCGGCAGGCAACACCTCTTTATAATGCCCGCCCCTTCATGGGCGGCCCCATCGGTCGCTGTGAAGATTTCCACCAAGCCGCAGGGCGGGGGAAGCGCCGAATTGCGAAAGTGGCGGAATTGGTAGACGCACTGGATTTAGGTTCCAGCGGGTAACCCCGTGAGAGTTCGAGTCTCTCCTTTCGCACCAACTAACTGATGCTGCAGACGAGCTGTAGCGGCACTGATTGAGGTTTCCGAGTTATGCAGATTTCGGTCGAAACTACCGGCGCTCTTGAGCGACGCATGAACATCCAGGTGCCGGCACAACGCGTTGCCCAGGCAATCGACGATCGGCTGAAGTCATTGAGCCGCACCGTTCGCATCAACGGCTTTCGTCCTGGCAAAGTGCCGGTAGCCGTGGTGCGCAAGCAATATGGGGCGGCAGTACGTCAGGAAGTGCTCGAAGGTCTGGTGCAGACGACCTTTTCGGAAGCCGTGACCGGTCAGAAGCTTAATCCCGCCGGCGGCCCGCGCATTGAAGAATTTAAAGCCGACGAAGGTCAGGATCTGGTCTATCGCGCTGTGTTCGAGGTCTATCCCGAGATCGAGCTCAAAGGCATTGAAGGACTCGAAGTCACTCGTCCCGCCGTCGAAGTCACCGATGCCGATGTCGATGCCATGATCGACAACCTGCGTCGCCAACAAGCGAGCTTCAACAAGGTTGAGCGCGCTGCTCAAGATGCCGATCGCGTCACCATCGATTTCGAAGGCAAGATCGATGGTGTTGCATTCGACGGGGGCAAAGGCACTAACTTTCCTGTGACGGTTGGCGGCGGCCGCATGCTGCCCGAGTTCGAAGCGGGTCTGAACGGCATGAAGGCAGGTGACACCAAGGAAGTGAACGTCACGTTCCCCGCCGATTATGCTGCTGCCAATCTGGCCGGCAAAACCGCGATCTTCACGATCACCGCGCATTCAGTTGAAGAACAACAACTCGCGGAAGCGAATGATGAGTTCGCCAAATTGTTCGGCATTAGTGAAGGCGGCATCACCAAGCTGCGCGAAGAAGTGGCCGACAACATGCGCCGCGAACTGGCCGACAATGTGCGCTCGCGAGTCCGCCAACAATTGTTCGACGGCTTGTTGGCTGCGAACACCATCGAAGTTCCTGCGGTGCTCGTCGATACCGAAGTACGCACGATGCAGATGGATGCGGGTCGTCGCATGGGTGCGCGTGATGCTGCGCAGTTGCCCGCTGCAGAGCAGTTCCAGGAACCGGCGCGTCGCCGCGTTGCGCTGGGCCTGGTGTTGGGCGAAGTCATTCGCACCAGCGGCGTAACGGCCGATCGCAACCGTGTGCAAACCAAGATTCAGGAAATGATCGAGCAATATCCGGATCCGGCGCAGGCATTGAAGGCCCTGCGTGATAATCAGGATGCACAGCGTCAGATCGAGAATCTGGTGCTAGAAGAGCAAGTTATTGAGTGGATGCTGGAACGTGCCAAAGTTACCGATCAGCCGATGACGTTCAAGGAGTTGATGAACTTCGGCGGCTAATGCCGATGCGCAAGCCGTGCATGCTCATGCCGGCTTGGGATGAATTTCATAAACAGGCTGCAATGTGACGTAGCCTGTTCCGTCTGCGGTGCATACCTGTATGCTCCGATATGGTGGAAACGCAGGTGTGTTTCCAAAAACCTAACACCAAGGTAGTACTCATGAGTTCAGTGAATACCAGCGCGCAATTGGTTCCCATGGTGGTCGAGCAAACGGCTCGAGGCGAACGCGCCTATGACATCTACTCGCGACTGCTTAAAGAGCGATTGATTTTTGTGGTAGGTCCGGTTGAAGATCACATGGCCAATTTGATCGTGGCGCAGTTATTGTTTTTGGAGTCCGAGAATCCGGACAAGGACATCGCGCTGTACATCAACTCGCCAGGCGGTGTGGTCACGGCTGGCATGGCAATTTACGACACCATGCAGTTCATCAAGCCTGACGTCAGCACCATTTGCATAGGCCAGGCAGCCAGCATGGGCGCCGTGTTGCTCGCGGGCGGCGCCAAGGATAAGCGTTACTGTCTGCCGCATTCGCGCGTCATGATTCATCAACCTCTGGGTGGTTTCCAGGGACAGGCTACCGACATCGACATTCACGCCCGCGAAATACTCGCCACGCGTCATCGCCTGAATCAGTTGCTGTCTCACCATACCGGCCAATCCATCGAACGTATTGCTCAGGACACCGATCGCGACAATTTCATGAGCAGCGAAGCGGCCGTCGCATATGGTTTGGTGGACAAGGTGCTCGACAAGCGTGCCCTGCTGACGCCACCCGCCAAGTAACGTAAGTCGCTGTAAAGCTTCGCTTATGTCTGATTTCCAGTAAGGAAATGACGTACGCGAAGCAACGCGCTGGCTAGGTCTTTGCGCCGCACGCTGGGTGCGTGATATAAGCCGGACTGCGGACGGTAATATGCTTGTAAACAAGCACAATGCCTCCATCTCGATATCAGGCTAATTTAGGGTGACGCATGTCTGACGACTCACGCGGCAAACAAGACGATGGCAAGCTGCTGTACTGCTCCTTCTGTGGCAAGAGCCAACATGAAGTACGCAAACTGATTGCCGGTCCTTCGGTATTTGTTTGCGATGAATGCGTGGAGCTATGCAACGACATCATTCGCGAGGAGCTCGAAGAAAAAGCCGAGACCACGCGCGATAAGTTGCCCAAGCCTCATGAGATCAAGAAAGTTCTCGACGAATATGTGATCGGTCAGGATCGCGCCAAGAAGGTGCTGTCGGTTGCTGTTTATAACCACTACAAGCGTCTGCAGACCAAGGGTGAGCCGCGTTCCAAAGATGAAGTGGAACTTGCCAAGAGCAACATCCTGCTGATCGGTCCCACCGGTTGTGGCAAGACCTTGCTTGCCGAAACGTTGGCGCGCTTGCTCAATGTACCGTTCACCATTGCCGATGCCACCACACTTACCGAAGCCGGTTATGTCGGTGAAGACGTGGAAAACATCATTCAGAAGTTGCTGCAGAAGTGCGACTACGATGTGGAAAAAGCGCAGACCGGCATCGTTTACATCGATGAAATCGACAAGATTTCGCGTAAGTCGGATAACCCATCGATTACCCGCGATGTATCTGGCGAAGGCGTGCAGCAGGCACTGCTGAAATTGATCGAAGGCACAGTTGCCTCGGTGCCGCCACAGGGTGGTCGCAAGCATCCGCAACAGGAATTCCTGCAAGTGGATACCAGCAACATCCTGTTTATCTGTGGCGGTGCATTTGCCGGCCTTGAGAAAGTCATTCTCAATCGTACGCAGAAGTCCGGCATCGGCTTCGTGGCTGATGTTCGTCAACAGAACGAACGTCCGCATGGCAACGATGTGTTCCATGATGCTGAGCCGGAAGATTTGATCAAGTTTGGACTGATCCCCGAATTCGTCGGTCGTCTGCCGGTGGTGGCGACGCTGGAAGAACTCGATGAAGCGGCCTTGATGTCGATTCTGCTGGAACCGAAGAATGCGTTGACCAAGCAGTACCGCAAACTGTTTGAGATGGAAGGTGTAGATCTGGAATTTCAGCCGGACGCAGTACGCGCTGTCGCCAAGCGTGCAATGGAGCGTAAGACCGGCGCCCGCGGCCTGCGCACCATCCTGGAAAACGTTCTGCTCGAAACCATGTATGACCTGCCTTCGCAAAAGAATGTACAGAAGGTGGTGGTGGAGGAATCGGTTATCCGCGGTGAAGGCAAGCCAATCATGGTGCACGTCACCGAGGAGCAGCGATTGGCGGCCGTGGAAACACGTCGGCCGACAGGCACAGATCATCACTGAACTTGAAACTGGTTGATGCTAAAAAAGCCGCACTCGATGTGCGGCTTTTTTGTTTTTGGGCATTGGCTATGTTGTCGATTTGATTCGTCGCGAAATGTCCTACGACATGCGCTGATTTCGGAACCCCATAACTGGCGCAACTTGCGGCCTTCCGGTATGGTCTTGAATGATGGTGATTCATCCCCATGTCGCGATTTCTAATTCTTAATCTGCAGGTAATCCCGTGAGCACCGAAACCCCGGAAGCCCCAAGCGCGCCGAATACACAAAATATTCCCGTGCTGCCGTTGCGCGATGTGGTGGTTTATCCGCACATGGTGATTCCGCTATTCGTTGGCCGCGAAAAATCCATTCTGGCGCTTGATCAGGCAATGCGTGGCAGTAAACAGATTTTGCTGGTGGCGCAGAAGCAGGCCGATGTTGACGATCCAGGTCCCGATGATATTTATCGCATCGGCACGCTGGCGACGATTCTGCAGTTGTTGAAGCTGCCCGATGGCACGGTGAAGGTGCTGGTGGAAGGTTCGGTGCGGGCACGCATCAAGGACATGACGGTTGAAGAATTCTTCACTGCCAATGTCGAGATCCTCAAGGATCAAGGTCAATACGACGAACGTGAAGTCGATGTGCTCACCCGCTCAGTGGTGTCGCAGTTCGAGCAGTATGTGAAGCTCAATCGCAAAGTTGCGCCGGAAATTCTCACTGCACTCGCGGGTATCGAAGAGCCTGGTCGACTGGCCGATAATGTTGCTGCCCACATGGCGTTGAAGCTCGATGCCAAGCAACGCGTTCTGGAAATGCTGGAAGTTCGCAAACGTCTTGAACACATTCTTGCCTTGCTGGAAGGCGAGATGGATGTGCTGCAGATCGAAAAGCGTATTCGTGGTCGCGTCAAACAGCAGATGGAAAAGAGCCAGCGCGAGTACTACCTCAACGAACAGATGAAGGCCATCCAGAAAGAACTAGGTGAGCTGGAAGATGCGCCGAATGAACTGGGTGAGCTTGAGCAGCGCATTCAAAAAGCCGGCATGCCCAAAGAAGCGCGCGACAAATCGATGGCTGAGCTGGGCAAGTTGAAGCTGATGTCACCGATGTCTGCAGAAGCGACCGTTGTACGCAATTACATCGACTGGCTGGTGAAGCTGCCGTGGAAGAAGAAAACCAAGGTCGTTCACAACATCAATACCGCTGAGAAGGTTCTTGAAGAAGACCACTACGGTCTGGAAAAGGTTAAAGAGCGCATCATTGAGTATCTCGCGGTTCAGCAACGCGTGAAGGCGTTGAAGGGTCCGATTCTGTGTTTGGTGGGCCCGCCGGGTGTGGGTAAGACCTCGTTGGGTCAATCGATTGCACGTGCCACTAATCGTAAATTCGTACGCATGTCATTGGGTGGCGTGCGTGATGAAGCGGAGATTCGCGGTCATCGTCGTACCTACATCGGTTCGATGCCGGGCAAAATTGTGCAGAACCTGGTCAAGACCGGCGTGAATAACCCGCTGTTCCTGCTCGACGAAATCGACAAGATGGCGATGGACTTCCGCGGCGACCCGAGCTCGGCGTTGCTCGAAGTGCTGGACCCCGAACAGAACAGCACCTTCAATGATCACTATCTGGAAGTTGATCTGGATCTGTCGCAGGTCATGTTTGTTTGTACCGCGAATAGCTTAAACATTCCTGCGCCGTTGCTCGATCGCATGGAAGTCATTCGTCTGCCTGGCTACACCGAAGACGAAAAAAGCGCCATTGCCCGCAAATATCTGCTGCCCAAACAAATCAAGCAAAACGGTTTGCAGCCTAATGAGTTGAGTGTTTCCGACCTCAGCATCAAGGACGTGATTCGTTACTACACACGCGAAGCCGGGGTGCGCAATCTTGAACGCGAGATGTCAAAGATTTGCCGCAAGTCGGTCAAGCAGCTGTTGACGGAGAAGAACCTCAAGACGATCAGCGTGACGCCGAAGAATCTCAACAAGTACTTGGGTATTCGTCGCTTCAACTACGGTCGCGCCGAAGAGCAGGATCAGATCGGTCAAGTGACCGGCTTGGCATGGACTGAAGTTGGTGGTGAGTTGCTCACCATTGAAGCGTCAGTGGTTCCGGGTAAAGGTAAATTCCTTGATACCGGCAAGCTCGGCGATGTCAAGAAAGAATCTATTCAAGCTGCAATGACGGTGGTGCGCAGTCGTGCTTCGCTGTTGGGTCTTGAACCGGATTTCAATCAGAAAGTTGATCTACATATCCACGTGCCGGAAGGTGCAACACCCAAGGATGGTCCTAGCGCCGGCATTGGCATGTGTACTGCGTTAGTCTCTGCATTAACCAAGGTGCCGGTGCGTTCGGACGTAGCGATGACCGGTGAAATCACGCTGCGTGGACAGGTGTTGCCTATTGGCGGTTTGAAAGAAAAGTTGCTCGCAGCGCATCGTGGCGGAATTCGCATGGCGCTGATCCCCGACGAAAACAGCAAAGATCTCGCGGATATTCCACAGAACATCAAAGACAGTCTCGACATTCGCCCGGTGAAATGGATCGATGAAGTGCTGCAGTTGGCGTTGAAGCACATGCCCGAACCATTGGTGCCACCGACTGATGCAGGCAGCAGCGAAGTCAAGCCACGTGCCAGGCGTGCAGCCAAGCGCGGCGGTAAGCACGCGCCTGCGCATTAATCTTCTTGAATGAAGCGAGAAGGCGAGTCGTGACGACTCGCCTTAATTTTTGCCGGACAAAATCAATCGCATAGCGCGCAGTGTGTTGTCACGATGTGATCGATGTTGACCGAGTGAAAATGCACTGCTATAACGCGCGCCCCTTTAGTCAATCACGCATGTCCATGTGGACGTAACCGTGACATCTGTAGTTGGAATTAAACGCAATGAACAAAAGTGAACTGATCGATGCAGTTAGCGGCCAGACCGGTGTTGCAAAGACGGATGCGGCGCGTGCCGTTGATGCGGTGTTCGATGCTATCGGCACTGCGTTGAAGAGCGGTGATTCGGTCGCGTTGGTTGGCTTCGGTACTTTTGCAGTGAAAGGCCGTGCTGCACGTTCAGGCCGCAATCCACGCACTGGCGAAACCATTGAGATCGCCGCGAGCAATATGCCTGTATTTAAGGCTGGTAAAGCCCTAAAGGATGCAGTAAATTAGCGCGCTTCCAAAAAGGGTCGCTCAAATACAGTCGATCAGCTGAGCTGTTACAAGAAACAGCCAACTGGTCTAGTGAGATAGTCAGGCGATTCTTGAGGGTGCTTAGCTCAGCTGGTAGAGCGTCGCCCTTACAAGGCGAATGTCGGCGGTTCGATCCCGTCAGCACCCACCATCAAACAATTAGGTTCAGCGCGGAGCGGTAGTTCAGCTGGTTAGAATACCGGCCTGTCACGCCGGGGGTCGCGGGTTCGAGTCCCGTCCGCTCCGCCACTTCTTCTCAGGCACTTTTGCCATGCTACAAACGATTCGTGACAAAGTATCTGGCTGGGTGGCAAGACTGCTGCTCGGCGCACTTGTCGTTGTCTTTGTGTTCTGGGGTATTGAGCTGCGCTCTACTTCTTCCGTCGATAACTCAGCCGCAGAAGTAAACGGCGAGGAAATCAAGCTCGCTACGCTGCGCAATGCATGGCAGCAACGCCAGCTTGAATTGCAGCAAGTATTCAAAGGCGACATTCCTGAAGCCGTGAAGAAGCAGCAACAGGACATGGTGCTGCAACAGTTGATTCGCATGCAGCTATTGCAACAGCGTGCCGCTGATCTCGGCTTTCATACCAGTGACAAAGCGCTTGCCGACACCTTGAACGGCATTGACAGCTTGAAGGTCGATGGAAAATTTTCTCGTGATCGATATACGGCTGTGTTAGTGCAGCAAGGCATGAATGAAACACAGTTCGAAAATCAATTGCGAACTGAGCTGGCTACTCGTCAACTGCAGAACGGTGTGATGGGCACGGCCTTTGTGACCAAGCAAGAGTTGCAACGCGCGCAGGCATTGATAGGCGAGCAACGCGAAGTGGATTACGCCATCCTGCCGGTTAAAAATTATCTGGCGTCCGTCAAAGTTCCGGATGCCGATGTGCAAGCGTGGTACGACGCGCATAAGAACGAATACCTGACGCCGGAAACAGTGACTTTGCAGTATGTCGAGTTGCGCCTTGCGGATTCGGCTGCGGAAGTTACCGTCGATGAGGCGGCGTTGCGTGCTCACTATGAGCAAATCAAGGATCGCTTCAGCACCACCGAACGGCGTCATGCGCGTCATATTTTGATCAAGACAGATAAAGACACAGATGACGCCGCCGCCAAGAAGCAGGCTGAAGATCTGATGGCGAAGTTGAATGCCGGTGGTGATTTCGATGCACTTGCCAAGCAGTATTCAAAAGATCCTGGCTCAGCGACCAAGGGCGGCGATCTGGGTTGGGCAACCAAAGGCATGTTCGTCGGGCCTTTCGAAGATGCACTGTTCAGGATGAAAGCTGGCGAGCTGCGTGGTCCTGTTAAAACCGAATTCGGTTACCACCTTATTCGTCTCGATGAGATCGAAGGCGGCGAAGTCAAACCCTTCGAGCAAGTGCGCAGTGAAGTCGAAGCCGATTACAAGACTGACCGTGCGCGTTCAATCTTCTACGAAAAAACGCAGAAGCTGGCTGACGAAGCTTTTGCCAAGCTGACCGAACTGGATAGCGTTGCCAAAGACTTTGGCACGACCGCGAAATCGATCGCCAATTTCACCCGTAACGGTGGCGGTGAGTTCGCCGCTGGGTCCCCTGTCACCGACGCGGCGTTCACTGAGTCGGTGCTGCAAAAAGGCGAGAACAGCCCGCTGATCACGGTAGGTGAAGATCGTGCGCTGATCGTGCGCGTCTCCGATCACAAGTCGCCGGAACAGCGCCCTCTGGACGAAGTGCGTGCAGATATCGTCGCGAAGCTTACCGATCAAGCAGCGAAGGACGCCGTGGCCAAGCAGGCTGATGAAACCGTCAAACAGTTGCAGGCCGGTAAATTGAATTGGGCTGATATCAATAAAGCCCTTTCTGTTGCACCAGCCGGCAAGAAGCTCGTTGGTCGTAACGCGTCTGATGTATCTCCGAAAATTGTTGGTGATGCCTTTGGTATCGCCAAGTCTTCAATCACTACCGACAAGCCTGCCTACGCCAGCGCAGCGTTGGACAATGGTGACTATGCAGTGATCATGGTGTCCGCGGTGCAAAGCGGCGCTGCTGCTGTAGATGCTGCAACAGCGCTGCCGCAACTGCGTCAGCAGCGCATGACCAAATCGGGAAGCAACGAATTTGCGTTGTACATGACGGAGCTTGAGCGCACTGCCAAGATCAAGCGCAATCCCAAGGCGTTTGAATAACGGTTGAGTGACAGCGACGACTGAGACTCTCGCGATAATTCTGACATGTATAAAAAAGCCCGCGCTCATGTGTGAGCGCGGGCCTTTTGTTTGGCTTGATGTTGTCTACTGAATGAATGGTCGAGGCGTCAGATTCGCTATCGGGCTGTCGCGTGATCACGCGCAGGGGATTAAATCGAATCAACCACCGGCGCGGCGACTATCGTCGATATACAGAACCAGACGCTGGCCGGCCTTGATATCGGTCGCCGAACTCAACTTGTTCCACGCCATCAACTGTTTGATATCGACGCGAAACTGTTCGGCGATTCGACCCAGTGTGTCACCGCTACGCACGGTGTATGAAAGCCGTTCTTGGCTTGATTGGCTTGACGTGTTGCGTGTGCTGCTTTGTGTGTCGTTGCCGGGAATACGCAGCTTTTGGCCCGTTTGAATGGCATTACGGCGAATCTTGTTGGTGCTCGCCAGCACGCTGGGATCAACTTCAAAGCGCTGTGCAATGCTCCACAACGTATCGCCGGAGCGAACCGTGTAAGTTTTTAATTTGGCATTGGTCTTGCCCTTGGTAGTGGCTACAGGTGCTGGATCGAAATCATCCGATCTGCTGGCAACCACTGCACTCGATGAGCCGCGCAGCATGATCTCCTGGCCGGGTTTGAGCGACTTGGAGGTCAAGCCATTGAGCGCGCGCAGTTCGTTTACTGAAATGCCATAACGCTGCGCCACCTTGTTCAGCGTGTCGCCTTTGCGAACCCGGTAGTACACCACCGGTACACGTTGCGAGTCAGGCAACGACGAGAGCTTCTGCATGAACGATTGTTCGTTCTCAACCGGAATCAGCAAACTATGCGGACCATTCGGATCGGTGACCCGACGCTTGAAGCCGGGATTGATCGACAGGAAATCGTCCTTGCTCATGCTCGCCAGTTCTGCCGCCAGACCCAGATCGATCTGGCCACCCACATCGACTTTGACGAAGTAGGGTTGATTCTCCAGCGAGCCAAACTCCAGACCATACTTGCTGGGATCGTCGACGATGCGACGCATGGCCAGCAGCTTGGGCACATAGGCTTCAGTTTCGCGCGGCAGATCCAGACTAAAGAAGTCAGTGGGTTTGCCCTTGGCAAGATTGCGCTCGATCGCACGCGCCACGTTCATTTCACCGCAGTTGTATGCGGCTACTGCCAACAGCCAGTCGCCATTGAATTCGTTGGACAGAAACTGCAAGTAATCCAGCGCGGCGCGGGTGGATTCAACCACATCACGTCGGCCGTCGTAGTAGTTGTTTTGCTTCAAGCCAAAGCGCACGCCGGTGCTGGGAATGAATTGCCACAGACCAGCCGCTTTGGCCGTCGACAAGGCAGAAGGATTGAAGGCGCTTTCCACGATCGGCAGCAACGCCAATTCCAGCGGCATGTTGCGCGCTTCGAGTTCGCTAACGATGTAGTAGAGATAGCGCTCGCCGCGACGGAAGGTGCGATCGAGATACGCAGGATGGTTGGCGTACCAGTTTTCTTCAACGTCGATGCTGCTCGATGACACATCGCTCAATGCGAAACCGAAGCGCAGACGATCAAACAAATCCTGCTCTCCCAGCGATACCACGGTGGATTCGATAGTCAGCCAGTTAGGCGGCAGCGTCAGTTCCGGCGCGGCGATGGGCGCCATGCGGGCAGTGGCTTGTGTCGCAGCGTGATTGGACGCTTTCGGCACGGTACTGCAGGCGGCGAGCACTGCATAACCCACAAGGAGCGCCAGGCGCTGGGCGGGCCGATGTGGGTTTTTTAGCATCAGGTCGTCTCCGGTCGTTGGGTTAACCAGGCCTGTGCCCGGTTAACCGCGAAAGTGATTTTTCCATTCCCGTAACACAGCGAATATGTCTGATTCGCTGTGTAACGTCTGTCCCGCCTGTTGTTCTGCGGCGCGTTTCACAGTCTCCGCACGGGTGCGCAGAAACGGGTTGATTCTCAGCTCCAGCCCTATGCTGGAAGGTATGGTCGGCCTGCTCTGATCGCGTAATTCAACACATTGTTCCCAGTAGGCCTGCAGCGCTTGGTTATCCGGCTCCACGGCCTTGGCGAAGCGCAAATTCGATAAAGTGTACTCATGTGCGCAATACACCTTCGTCTCCGCCGGCAGTGCCACTAGCTTCTGCAATGAAGCCAGCATCTGCGGCGGCGTGCCCTCGAACAACCGGCCGCAGCCGCCGCTAAACAAGGTATCGCCGCAAAACACGGCGCCGTGGCCCACATACGCGATATGTCCGGCGGTATGGCCCGGAACCTCTAGTACGGCGAAATCCAGCCCTAGCGCATCGAATCGGACGTGATCGCCCTGTTTGACCCGACGTGGTTCTCCAGGAATGAGCTCATTTTCCGGGCCGAACACCGGCACCGAATGATCTTCGAGTAGCGCGGTGACCCCACCCACGTGATCGAGGTGGTGATGCGTAACCAGTATGCCGCTCAACGTGAGCTGATCCAGTTGTAGCGTTTTGCGTACGGCCGACGCGTCGCCGGGATCCACCACCAGCACCTTCTCGCGTGCTACCGGCGAGTGAATGAGCCAGAGGTAGTTGTCGTCAAACGCCGGAACGGCAGTGACTTCTAGGATGCCCAAATCCACCCCGCGCGAGTCGCTGGTTGACCATAAAGCCAGCATTTAACCCGCTGAGCGCCCCCGTCGCAAGCAGAAATTTCATTGCGCGTCCGTTACATAGCGCGCTTTTTCCTGTCGGATACGGCCGTGTCCATACCACCGCCGAGTGCCGTATGCTCTAGCCATGGATATCTCCACCCATCTCTCGCCCTCGCATGATCGCAGCCTGTGGCTCGGTGGTCCGCTGGGCCAACGTGTTTACACGCTGGAGCGCAAGCTCGTAGCTGAAGCATTGAGTCAGGTGTTCGGCTGGCAACTGCTGCAGATCGGCGATTGGGGCGGAGACCTGGGACTATTGGCCGGCGCGCGCACCCAGCGCAAAGCAGTGCTCAGCGAACACGCCGTACACACGCCTGACAACACCATGAGTATTCGCTCGCGTCTCGACGCGCTGGCGATCGCGTCAGATTCGGTGGATGCCGTGTTGTTGCCGCACACACTTGAGTGCGCCTCCGATCCACACGAGTTGCTGCGCGAAGTAGAACGCATCCTGCCGGGCGATGGGCAATTGGTGGTGCTCGGCTTTCGGCCCTTCTCAAGTTGGGGCCTGCGCAATCTGCTCGCGCAAAATGGGTTTCCGCCGGGCACCGAACGGCTGATTTCCGAGCATCGTCTACGTGACTGGTTGAAGTTGCTGGGCTTCGAAGTTCCCTATGCGCGGCGCTATTTATTCAGTTGGCCATGGGGCGGCACTGCGCCGCGAGCACAACATTTTCTGGAGAACGCCGGCGGCGCATTGTGGCCGTTGTTTGCCGGCGCGTACTTGCTACGCGCGCGCAAGCGCGTGTACACGATGACGTTGATCACGCCGCGCCGTCGTTTACGCAAGCAAGTAGTGGGCGGATTGCTCGAACCCACCACGCGGGTTACCACTCCATTCTCTACACCCGGCAACCATGCAACAGACGACTGATTCGCACCACCTCTGATTCACCCGGTGACGACCAATCTGGGTACACTTCCTGATCAACAATATTCACCGCCAAGGTTGTCAGTTCATGGATTTTATCGATCTCAAAACTCAGTACCGCCGTATTCAGAACAGCGTGAATGCGCGCATTCAGAAAGTGCTGGAGCATGGTCAGTACGTGCTCGGTCCTGAGTGCACTGAACTCGAAACGCAGCTTGCCGCGTATGTCGGCACCAAGCACTGCATCGCTGCTTCCAGTGGCACCGACACCTTGTTGATTGCGATGATGGCGTTGGACATCAAGCCCGGCGATGAAGTCATCACCTCGCCGTTTACCTTTATTGCTACCGGCGAAATGATTGCGTTGATCGGCGCCAAACCCGTGTTTGTCGATATCGAACCGCGTACTTACAACCTCGACCCCGCCTTGCTGGAAAAAGCCATTACGCCACGCACCAAAGCCATCATGCCGGTGTCGTTGTATGGCCAATGCGCCGACTTCGATGCCATCAACGCCATCGCCAAGAAGCATGGCATCCCCGTCATCGAAGATGGTGCGCAGAGTTTTGGCGCAATGTACCAGGGCAAGCGTTCTTGCGGCTTGAGTGAGATTGGTTCGACTTCATTCTTTCCATCGAAGCCTTTAGGTGCTTACGGCGATGGTGGTGCGTTGTTCACTAATGATGATGCCTTAGCGAAACTCATGCGCGAGATTCGCGTGCATGGTCAGGACAAGCGCTATCACCATCCACGCTTGGGCATCAATGGTCGACTCGATTCATTGCAAGCAGCCATTCTGCTGGCGAAGATGGAAATATTCGACGACGAAGTGCAGGCACGTGCGCGTCTCGGCGCGCGTTACTCAACGTTGCTGCAGGAAGCATTTGCCGGCAAGGGCGACGTGAATACACCGGTTGTCGAAGCGCACAATCTCAGCGTGTATGCGCAATACACCATCGAAGTGCCGAATCGCCCGCAGTTCGAAGAGCGTATGAAAGCGCAGTCCATTCCTACTGCCGTGCATTACCCCGTGCCGCTTTATCGACAGCCGGTGTTCGCTGCGTTGGGTTATCAGCCCAAGGACTTCCCGATGTCGGAGCGCATTGCGGCGCGCGTCGTCAGCTTACCCATGCATCCTTATCTAAGCGAGGCGCAACAACAGCAAGTGGTCGCTGCGGTGCGCAGTTCGGTGTTGGGCTGAGTAAGCAAGGTAGAACATGCGTCAGATCATCTTCGATACTGAAACCACCGGACTGGAACACACACAAGGCCATCGCATCATTGAAGTGGGGGCGATCGAGATCATCAATCGCCGCAAGACCGGACGCACGTTTCATCGCTACTTCAAGCCCGATCGCGAAGTGGAAGCTGGTGCGCTCGCGGTCCATAACATCACCAACGAATTCTTGAGCACGCAACCGCGCTTCGGTGAATTAGTGGATGAATTGTTGGAATTTCTATCGGGCGCGGAGCTGGTTATTCACAACGCTCCCTTCGACGTCGGCTTCCTCGATGCCGAATTGAAGCTTCTCAAGAAGAAGCATGCCGTGCGCGATATCTGCAGCGTGGTCGATACGTTGGCGCTTGCGCGCAAGCTGCATCCGGGCCAGCGCAACAGCCTCGATGCATTGTGCAAACGTTACGACGTCGACAACTCCAATCGCGAATACCACGGAGCGTTGCTCGATGCGCAGTTGCTGCTCGATGTGTATCTCGCGATGACCGGCGGCCAGGCTAAGTTGATTCTCGATGAAGCGCGACCGATGGGACACACCAATACGGCAGCAGCGTCGAGCTGGATTCGACCCACCGGTAGCTTGGCGGTGCTATGCGCCAATAGCGATGAGTTGAATGCACATGAAGCGGTATTGAACACGCTCGATAAAACCAGCGGTGGCAAAACCATCTGGCGCAAGTTGTCGGGTTGATAGGTTGAGGCGAGGCGAACCGATGCAGATTTCTTTGCCAGTAGCCTTCAGCCGAAATTTCCTCGGTCATTCGCCGAACTGGTACAAGCTGCTGGTAGTTGCTTGCCTGTTGCTGAATCCGCTGGTGCTGATGCTGGCTGGGCCCGTGATAACCGGCTGGCTGATCGTTGCGCAGTTCATCGGCACGTTGGCGATGGCGCTCAAGTGTTATCCCTTGCAACCCGGCGGTCTGCTGGCGATTGAAGCCATCCTGCTCGATCTCACCGATGTTCGTTCGGTGTACAACGAAGTCACTGGTGGACTGCCGGTGATCCTGCTGATGATCTTCATGGTCTCGGCGATCTATTTTCTGCGCGACCTGTTGTTGGTGCTGTTCACGCGCTTGCTGCTCGGCATTCAACGTCAGTACATGCTGTCGTTATTGTTCTGCCTGTCGTCGGCAGTGCTGTCGGCGTTTCTGGATGCGCTCACCGTCATCGCCGTGGTGTTGACGGTGGGCACCAGCTTTTACGCCGTGTATCACAAAGTCGCATCGGGTAAGCGACGCGAAGACGATCTGCACGATCACAGCTTCGATGACGAAGTACATGCTCTGCATCATGCTGACTTGCAGGCATTTCGCGGTTTCTTGCGTGGCTTATTGATGCATGCCGCAGTGGGTACGGCGCTCGGCGGCGTCATGACGCAGGTAGGCGAGCCACAGAATCTCTTGATTGCCAAACAAGCCGGATGGAGCTTCATGCAGTTCTTCATGAAGATGGCTCCCGTTTCCATTCCCGTGTTGGTTGCGGGTCTGATCACCTGTTGGCTGGTTGAACGCCTGCGCTGGTTCGGTTACGGCGAAGCATTGCCCACCCAAGTCCGACAAGTGCTTAAAGAACACGCCGAACGACTGGCGACTCGACGTGGTCCGCGTGAGCGCGCGAGCCTGTGGGTGCAAGGCATTACCGCGGTCTTACTCATGATTGCCTTGGGCATGCATTGGGCTGAAGTTGGCCTGATTGGTTTGTTGATCATTGTGATCGCCACGAGTTTTACCGGCGTCACTGAAGAACATCGCTTAAGCAAGGCATTCGAAAGCTCGCTGCCGTTCACAACCTTACTGGTGGTGTTCTTCGCCATTGTGGCAGTGATTCACGATCAACATTTGTTCGAGCCGGTGGTGCAATCGGTGTTGACCCTGCAGGGTCGCATGCAAACGGGCATGTTCTACGCAGCTACTGGGTTGTTATCGGCGGTGAGCGATAACGTATTTGTTGCGACGATTTACATTTCCGAGATCAAGGCCGCGCTACTGGAAGGGAGCATCAGTCAACCACAATTTGAACAATTGGCGGTTGCGATCAACGTCGGCACCAATATTCCCAGCGTTGCTACGCCCAATGGTCAAGCTGCATTTTTATTCTTGCTGACTTCGGCCCTGGCGCCATTGATCCGGCTCTCCTACGGCCGAATGCTGTGGATGGCGTTGCCGTACACGATCATTCTCACCGCGACTGGCTGGCTCGCGACGATGTATCTGCTCTAATCACCTGCTTTGATAAGGGTCACGTGTTTCGGGCTTTCCAGCGTAGAGCCACGACAACTTGAGTGATGGGATGGACTCCCCCTGGTTTTGAAGGTGCATCATGTCACCTGCTGTACTCATGTGGTGTGGGTGTCAGCATCAACCAGAAGGAGTCCTGTCATGCATGCTAATACTGTGGCGGTCG